>OLVT01000009.1_pt1 | contig 207931 bp, 245 predicted proteins | sample 1673241 | NCBI WGS metagenome assembly OLVT01 (sample SAMEA3178936, study PRJEB25190) | human gut metagenome | biome: human gut; feature: human-associated habitat; material: faeces | place: Austria | collected 2013
TTTGGCTGGATTTTGTTTGAATTAAATAGTGGTTGTGGGGATTTGGGGGAGAGGGCAGAAGTTTTCTGCTTGCTCTCAGGATATTGTAGATAGATATTTTTTTATCTTACTATTACATATAGGCAGGTCAAATCATATCCCCTATTCCCAGTCATTTTCGAGTAAGCAGAAGACATCAGTTTCTGTCCCCAAATCCCCCAGTATCAATTTCTGATTTAATTCATTGTATCTAGCCAAAGTTATCTAGCCAAAGTCAGAAAAACAAGAGAGCATATAATCCCTATCTGTGGCCTGGGAGCAAGTGTTGGATGTGAGCGAGTAGAGCGAACATTCAACACGCCGCGACGAAAGTCACAGATAGGGATTATATGCTCTCTTGTTTTTCGTTTGCTTTTAGCCAGATACGAAATGATTAATCCAGAAAATGAACCCAGTCCATTATCATTTCATCTACGTTTTCGTAAAGTTTATCTATCTGATGTTCGTCAGGATTCTCCACAAAAATTCCACCAGTACATAAAACTCGCTGTCCGGTCTTTTTGCAGAGGCTTTCTGCAATATAAGGGCAGAATAAATCTTCTGGATTATCTACGTCTGTGATAACGGAAGTCTCGCATTCTACAGGGTCGGTATCTGTAACTGGTGTGGAAAAAGCGGTGCAGCCGAGACGGTTTTCTCCGCCGCAGGTAAGAAGTACATGAAGGTCATCGCCTACTGGAGTGATATCCATCTGGATAGAAGTGAATAGTAAAACTCTGTGAAATTTCATAAGTAAATCCTTTCGTTGATAAATATTGTGAACTCTTCAGCTCGTGAAAGCTGAAGTTTCTTGTTTTTAAGTATGTTGATATATTTAAATATCATCGGTGTTTTTGTAGTTTGTTTTGCTGTGTGATTTGCAATTCAATTTACCTGTTTGTATTATAACTTTCTCTGAAAATGTCCACAAGGGAAATATATGTTACAAATATATTAAATTTTTGTGTGCATTTTTTAATAAAATATGGTAAAATGATAACCGTGTTGTTTGTAATAGCATTTTAGAAAAAAGATAAATAATATGTAATTATTCGAGGGAGTGTTAGAAAAATATGAGTACATATCAACGTACAGGAAAGAGAATTTTCTTTTTTACTGTCTTTTTTATGGCAGTTTTGCTATTTGCAGGAAAGGGAAATGTACAGGCAAAGCGTAAGAGTGTAGCATTAAATAGGACAACAGTCACGGCTTATAAGGGGATGGCTCCAGTAAAGCTTAAGGTAAAGAATGTAAAGAAAGGAAAGAATATCATCTGGTTTTCATCAAAGTCATCTGTAGCAGAAGTTTCACAGGATGGAACGGTTACATTTCATAAAAAGGGTAACGCTATTGTTCAGGCAAAGGTTGGAAAGAAAACCTTGAAATGTATCGTATCTGTGTGTAGTAAAAAAGCATATAAAGCAGTAGAAAAAGCGAAAAAGTTCCATAGTGCGAGAAATATGAGTTACAGTCAGGGAAACAGAATGGGTAAGCGTTCTGCGGATTGTAGTTCATTTTGTGGCAGATGTTATCTCCCACAGGGAATTACAATGGGAGGAAGTACTTCCTGGTGTAATACAGCAGCAGGCATGGCGCTCTGGTCTACTAAGAAGGGCAAAGTAGTAGCAAACAGCGGTGTGTCAATAGGCAAGAAAAAACTTTTGCCAGGTGATTTGGTGTTTTACAAGAAGGGATATAACGGAAGATACAAAAATATATATCATGTAGAAATCTTTGTAGGATATGAATGGAGAAATAATCAGTTAGTAGGATATACGATGTCTTCTATTACTGGAAATTACCCATCTATTTTAAAGAGAGATTACACTTCAAGAAAAGGAAGAGTTGCACAGATTGCCAGACCGGCACAATAAAAGTAAGGCAGGGAAATTACAAATAGAATCTCCCTGCCTTTTAAATATTCCAGGGCGTGTTTGAAAAAATCATTCCTGCAATCTGCACGCCCCAATTTGCGGTATATGTTTGTATATGCTTTTGTATAACTGGCAAAAAATCTTCTTATGAAATCAAAAATATAAAATTGACAGTATATGAACTATTTTTTACAGGACATTTCCGCCATATCATAGAGAACCTGGATTGTCTCATCGTGTCCATAGAAAAATGTGTTCACGCACAGATCGTAATTGCCGGCATATCCCCACTGACGGCCGGTATAATACTGGTAATAATTTTTACGTTCCTGATCCATTGTTTTTACTTTTGCAGAAGCAGTTTTATAATCACAGGAAGCAATCCCCATCTCATACTTTACTCTTTCTTTAAATGGAGCAGATAAGAAAATGGAAAGATGAGGGATGTTGTTATTGGTAAGAACCACATCGGCGCAGCGCCCCATGAAGATACAACTTTCTTGTGTGGCCATTTCACAGATTAGATTGCTCTGGGTAAAGAAAAGCATATCAGACTGTGTGGAGAAAAACTTCCTGGAAGCCTTTCCGATACTGCTTAAGATTCCACGGCTGCTGCCGGAACTGTCAATACCGTAATCTGTTACATCTTTGGAGTTTAAGCCCATTCTGTCACAGGCAAGATGAATGATTTCTTTATCATAATAAGCGATGCCAAGACGCTGAGCCAGTTCAAAGCCAATCGTATGCCCACCGGTTCCAAATTGCCTGCTGATGCATATGATTAAATGGTTATCAGAAGAAAAACGACGGGAGGCAACGGCATCATTATTATCAATGCTGTGAGGCAAGATAATCGTAGGATTGTAGGCGAGGATATCTTTCTCCAGTTCGTCATACTCCTGTTTTAATGGGGCGGCCTTTTCCTCGTCTCGGATTGTTCCGATCATGTTAGCGATTAGTGTCATCTCGTTTTTAAGAAAATATTCTCGATTTATCTTGAGTGCATCAATAATTTTCTCTAATGCGAATGATGGACTGGAAGGAAAGACACGTCCTAAAGTACTGCCTGTTGTCTCATAAACTTTTTTGTCCAGATTATAAAGCCGGTTAGCTATATTCCGTTCCTGTTCATCTGATTTTTTCATAATATACCTCCTCCTTGTTACATATGTGATAATTATACTATACTACATTTTTTAAGAAAATTACAGCAATTCACATATGTAAAAATGTAAAATTGTCTAGAAGGTGTTTGAAAAATCATTTCAGTCATCAATTCAAGAATGTCCCGGCATTCTTGCTGCGAGATGCGCGTCATCTCGCATCTGATATAAAATTAGAACCAAGAATAATAAAAAATAAAAATATAAAAGGAGAAAAAAACATGAAAATTCGATTAAACGAAAATGAGAAAGTAGTAAAGATGGTAAAAGAAGGTTTAAAAAAGAAAAATGGATATTGTCCATGTCGTTTGGAAATGAATGAGGACACGAAATGCATGTGTAAAGAATTTCGGGAACAGATTGCGGATGAGAATTTTGAAGGATACTGTCATTGTATGCTTTACTACAAAGAAAAATAAATACAATTTATCGTAAATGCTAGGTACTTCACCTGTGAATTAGTTTTATAAAAGAAAGGAAAACAGTATGAAAAAAGAACAGAGTATATTAGGCATATTATTTTTTACTTTGCTTTTTGGTTTGTGTTTTCAGCAGAATCCGCTGAACGTAGAGGCAAAAACAAGAGTAATACATAAAGATATTACACCAAAAGAACCAGCATCAAGTGATTTAAAAGTGGTAAAAAAGGTAACAAAGTTAGCAGCGTACCGCTGGATTCAATCCTATACTATGGATTCTAAATATTATTATTATATACAGATGACAAGCCCATATACCGGAAATCTGCGTATCACGAGAGTAAAATACAGAGGACTGGGACGCTACATAAAAGACCACATGGATTTGAAAAAATTTGGACATGCCACAAATCTTGACTGTTCGGTTTCGAATGGACAAACATGGCTTTGGACAGGCAGTGATTGTAAAGGGAATGATGTGTCAAGAGCAATTTCTGGATTTCGTTATCAAAAAAATAAAACACTTCGAAAACACGGAACAATTCATTACAAAATTCCAGATGCCAAAAGTAAAAAGTATATGACGAATGTATATCCGGCAATCAATCAAAATAGTACGCAGATGGCGGTTCGTTATACTTATGGCGGCAAGCAGTATTATCAGATTTATAATCTTGCAAAGGGACGATTTATAAATCCAAGAAATCCAGTGAAAAGGATCTGTTTGTCTGCTACCAGCGGGGATTTCCAGGGATTTGACCTGTACGGAACTTCAATCTATACAATTGAAGGCAGTCCGAGAAAGTCATTTCTCCTTGGTTATGACCGTTCCAGACGCTATCAGCCGACAAAAATCCGCCGCTATAATTATGCGGCAAGAAGCAAAAAAACAATAACAGTTCGTGGTGCAAAAACATTATCTTTCCGCGAACCGGAGGGAATAAAAGTGCTGGCTGGCGGACAGATTTACATGATGTATGTATCCAATACACTCACAAATCAGTCTTGTAATATCTATCGGGTGAAAAGGAAGATTTGAATTTGCCGCAGGCAAGGGGGAGCTGTCTTTGGCTGTCTGTGCAAATTTAACTTGGGAATTGTCTTTGCTTGATTATGTAGATTCAAAATTTCATGAGAAATAATATAACAGGGTCTGAGGGTTCGTCTGTTTGTTTCAAAACCCGGCAAATCAGAAAAAAAGGTAGCAATTCCCCTTAGTTTGCGATAAAATAGAAACGGGCTTTTGTAATTAAAAATAATTAGAAATGGTGCCTTAATATAATTAAAAATAAGTAGGAGAAAGGATTGCTATATCATGACAATTCGAGAGATTTATAAGAACAGTGAACAATTTTTAAATAAAGAAGTGAAGCTTGGCGGATGGATTCGCAGCATCCGGGGTTCAAAACATTTTGGATTTCTTGTGCTTCATGATGGAACATTTTTTAAACCAATTCAGGTTGTATATGAGGAGAAACTTGAGAATTTTCAGGAGATTTCCAAGATGAATGTTGGAGCGGCGGTGATCGTAGAGGGAACGCTGGTTCCGACTCCGCAGGCAAAGCAGCCATTTGAGATTCAGGCAGCTACCGTTACTTTAGAGGGAGCTTCCGCACCAGATTATCCACTGCAGAAGAAACGTCACAGCTTAGAATATTTAAGAACAATTTCTCATCTTCGTCCAAGAACAAATACATTCCAGGCAGTGTTCCGTATCCGTTCTATGGCAGCGTATGCGATTCACCAGTTTTTTCAGGAGAGGGGATTTGTTTATGTTCATACACCGCTCATTACAGCAAGTGACTGTGAAGGAGCGGGAGAAATGTTCCAAGTTACAACTCTTGATTTAAATAATATTCCAAAAGATAAAGAAGGAAATGTTGATTTTGCACAGGACTTCTTTAACAAACCAACGAATCTGACAGTAAGTGGCCAGCTCAATGCAGAAACATTTGCACAGGCATTCCGCAATACCTACACATTTGGACCAACTTTCCGCGCGGAGAATTCTAATACTGCCCGTCATGCAGCAGAATTCTGGATGATTGAGCCGGAGATGGCATTTGCAGACTTAAAAGATGACATGGAAGTGGCAGAAGCAATGCTTAAATATGTTATTTCCTACGTTATGGAGAATGCGCCTGAAGAAATGGATTTCTTAAACCAGTTTGTAGATAAAGGATTAAAAGACAGGCTGAATCATGTGTTGAATTCTGAATTTGGTCATGTAACGTATACAGAAGCTGTAGAAATCCTTGAAAAACATAACGATAAATTTGAATATAAGGTATCCTGGGGTACAGATTTACAGACAGAACATGAACGTTACCTCACAGAAGAAGTATTCAAACGTCCTGTATTTGTAACCGATTATCCAAAGGAAATCAAGGCTTTCTACATGAAGCTTAACCCAGACGGAAAGACCGTAGCAGCAATGGACTGCCTCGTGCCAGGTATCGGAGAAATCATCGGCGGAAGCCAGAGAGAAGAAAATTACGATGTACTTGTTGAAAGAATGAAAGAACTTGGTCTTAAGGAAGAAGATTATAATTTCTATCTTGACCTTCGTAGATACGGAACAAACAAACACTCAGGTTTCGGTCTTGGCTTTGAAAGAGCTGTTATGTATATTACAGGTGTTTCTAACATTCGTGACGTACTTCCGTTCCCAAGAACAGTCGGTACTGCCGAATATTAATCAAGACAAAACTATAGCGGTTTTGACTACTATTTTAAGAGGCTGCTTGCAGCCTCTTGATTTTTATAAAGAAAGGTACGATTTTTATGAATTTAATTGCAGTTCTTATTGCACTTGCTATAATTATTGTAGCGTTTAAGTTTAATGTATTTCTTGGAATAGCCGTTGCGATTGTGGCTATAGGTGTGGGAATATATAATTTTTTGCCGACCTATTATGCGATAAACGGCAACAAAGCATTTGAAATCGGTGACGAGGACCGTGCGAGAGAGTGGTATAAAAAGGCGTGTGAAACGGGCAGAGCAAATGTAAAGTTGAAATCGTCTTACGCATATGTGCTTTTACGTACAGGTTATGCCGACGAGGCGGAAAAAGTTCTTGATCCGATTATAAGAGTAAAAGGGCTTGCACCGGAAAAAAAGAATTTGGCAAAGCAACAAAGATGTATGGTTTACTATAAGCAGGGCAGACTTGACGAGGCGATTGAGGATGCACAGTCAATGATGAACGAAGGTTACAGAAATTCAAGTATTTACGGTATGCTTGGCTATTTTAAATTGCTTAGAAACGATGACCTTGACGAAACAACAAAACTTTGTGAAGAAGCTTATGATTACAACAGTGATGACAGGGACATACAAGATAATCTTTCAATTTGTTATTTCAGAAAAGGTGACTATGAAAAAGCAGAAAAAATATCTGATGAACTTGTCGTGGCGGCACCTAACTTTGTTGAGGGATTTTATCACGGCATACAGATTGCAATGAAACTTAACAAGTACGATAAAGCCGCAGAATATGCCGAAAAGTTGAAAGAATGTAAGCGTTCGGGAATGACAACGGTTACGGAAGAAGAAGTTAATAAGCTTATACAAGAGGTAAAGAATCACAATGAAAACACCATTGGCTGATAGAATACGTCCAAAGACGCTTGATGAAGTTGTAGGACAAAAGCACCTTATAGGTGAAGGAAAAATTTTAAGAAACATAATCGAAAATGACGAAGTGCCTAATATGATATTTTACGGGCCGAGCGGGGTCGGTAAAACTACCATTGCAAACATAATCGCTCAAAAAACGGGTAAAACTTTGCATAGACTTAATGCGACAACTGCGTCCGTTGCTGACATAAAAAATATTGTATCAACGCTTGACAGCTTTTTGGCAATGGACGGAGTATTGCTGTACCTTGACGAAATACAGCATTTTAATAAGAAACAGCAACAGTCTTTGCTTGAATTTATGGAAAACGGCAAGATAACGCTTATCGCAAGTACAACGGAAAATCCGTATTTTTATGTGTATAATGCGGTGCTTTCGAGAAGCGTTGTGTTTGAATTTAAACAGATTGAGCCGAGCGAGATTGAAAAGGCACTTGAAAGAGCGGTTGAAGAATTAAAGCAATCGGATTATAAAGGTTTTGACGTAACCGTTGACAAAGACGCAATACGGCATATGGCACACGTTTCAAACGGAGATGTGAGAAAGGCTTTAAATTCGCTTGAAGTTGCATTTATTGCAACACCGCCAAACAAAGATAAAAAAATACACATATCGCTTGACACGGCGGTACAGGCAACGCAAAAAAAAGCTATGCGTTACGACCGTGACGGTGACAGTCATTATGATATTTTAAGTGCGTTTCAAAAGTCAATAAGAGGTTCAGATCCGGATGCGGCAGTTCATTATCTTGCAAGACTTGTTTCGGCAGGTGATTTGCCGAGCATTTGCCGCAGACTTTTGGTTATTTCGGCAGAGGATATAGGACTTGCATATCCCCAAGCTATATCGGTCGTGAAAGCTTGTGTTGACAGTGCCCTGCAGCTTGGTTTCCCGGAGGCGAGAATACCGCTTGCGGAAGCGGTTATTTTACTTGCAACCGCACCAAAATCAAATTCGGCAATAATGGCGATTGACAGTGCGTTGAGTGATATTGAGGGTATGGATACGGGCGATATACCGGAACATCTGAAAGATTCGCATTACGGCGGAGCAAAAAAACTCGGTCATGGAACAGAGTACAAATATCCGCACAGTTATGAAAATCATTATGTCAAACAGCAGTATTTGCCCAATAACATTAGGGACACTAAATATTATGATTTTGGGGACAATAAAACCGAACAGTCGGCAAAAGTTTATTGGGACAGAATAAAGAAAGGAAATTGATTTATGAAAGACGGATTTGTAAGATGTGCAAGCGCAACTGTTGATATAAAGGTTGCGGACACTGATTATAATACATCAAATATAATAAAGGCAATCGAAGACGCGGCTCAAAATGATATAAAGCTTATAGTATTTCCGGAACTTTGCATAACGGGATATACTTGCGGTGATTTGTTTTTGCAGAAAATATTGATTGACAGTGCAAAAGACAGCTTAATCAAAATAGCAAAAGCAACGGAAAATCTTGATATAACCGCCGTTGTCGGACTTCCGTACGTTGCGGAGCAGACGCTTTATAATTGTGCCGCAGTGGTAAACGGGGGACACATAAAAGGTCTTGTTCCGAAACTTAATATTCCTAACTATGCCGAATTTTATGAGGTAAGACACTTCACGGCCGGTAAAAATGAAGTGACATATGTGAATATAAACGGTGAAGAAATACCGTTCGGTGCGAATATATTATTTAAAACAGATGCGTGTGAAGATTTTGTTCTTGCGGTTGAAATTTGCGAGGATGTGTGGACAGCTATGCCGCCGTCGGTCAACCACGCACTTGCAGGTGCAACGATTATAGCAAATCTTTCTGCGAGCAACGAAGTTATTGCAAAAGATGAATACCGCGAAATGCTTGTAAAAAGTCAGTCTGCAAAACTTTACTGCGGTTATATTTATTCCGATGCGGGATACGGCGAATCAACGACTGACCTTGTATTTGCAGGTGACAATATGATTGCCGAAAACGGCACGATTTTGGCAAGAAGTAAAAGATTTAACAACGAATGTGTATATACCGAGCTTGATTTGGAAAGACTTGTGGGTGAGAGAAAAAAGAGCAATACCTATAATATAGTCGGCAGTGAAAAATATGTGAGTGTAAAACTTGATATGAATATCGGGGACACTAAAATAACACGATATGTCGATAAACAGCCGTTCGTTCCGTCAAACGACAAAAAGCGTGAAAAACGCAGTGAAGAAATTCTTTCAATTCAGTCGCTGGGACTTAAAAAGCGACTTGACCATACACATGCCAAAACGGCTGTTGTGGGTGTAAGCGGAGGACTTGACTCGACACTTGCACTTTTGGTAACCGTGCGTGCATTTGACAGTCTTAATCTTGACAGAAAGAATATAATCGCGGTAACAATGCCGTGTTTCGGTACAACGGACAGAACGTATAACAATGCGGTTAATTTTGCAAATTCGCTTGGTGTTACTTTGAAAGAAGTAAATATCAAAGCGGCGGTAAATCAGCATTTTGCGGATATAGAACACGATCCGAATGTCTATGACGTCACATATGAAAATTCTCAGGCGAGAGAAAGAACTCAAATTCTTATGGACGTTGCAAACAAAAGCGGCGGCTTGGTAATCGGTACCGGTGATATGTCCGAGCTTGCACTTGGCTGGGCAACGTATAACGGCGACCATATGTCGATGTACGGCGTTAATGCAGGTGTTCCGAAAACACTCATTCGTTATCTTGTCGATTATGAGGCTAAACGTACAAACAACGATATATTGAAGAAAACATTACAGGATATATTGGATACACCTGTAAGTCCCGAACTTCTTCCGCCGAAAGACGGAAAAATATCTCAAAAGACCGAACATATTGTCGGTCCGTATGAACTTCACGATTTCTTTTTATATCATCTTATGCGTTTTGGTTCAAAGCCGTCAAAGATACTGAGATTGGCTGAAGTTGCGTTTGAGGGGATATATGACAGAGAAGTTATACTTGAATGGTTAAAGGTATTTTACAGAAGATTTTTTGCACAGCAATTCAAACGTTCGTGCCTGCCTGACGGTCCGAAAGTAGGAAGTGTTGCTCTTTCTCCGAGAGGCGATTGGCGAATGCCGTCCGACGCCTCATATCAAATTTGGGCGAAGGAACTCGAAACACTTTAACGCCCTATTCTATGGAGGGATTTCGGTGTCAAAGAGTAAAGTTTGTTTAATTTTATCGGCATTTATTTACGGATTTGCACCGATACTGGCTAAATTTGCATACAAAAGCGGAGCAAACGGAATTACGCTTACTTTTTTGCGTACATTCCTAATGCTGCCGCTTTTATTTTTTATAATGATTTTCAGAAAGGTGTCGTTTAAACTTACGAAAAAGGAGCTTATAGATATAATTCTGCTTGGTGTGGTGGGCGGCTCATTTTCAATGATTTCACTTTATGCCGCATATGACTATATCTCAACCGGACTCGCAACAACGCTCCATTTTATATATCCGCTTATAATCGTAATAACGTCGGCGGTGGTTTACAAAGAAAAAATCAAGAAGATAAAACTTCTTGCGGTTATGCTTGTCACGCTCGGAATGTTTATGTTTGTTGATCTTAATAATACAGCCGATAAAATCGGCGTGATACTTGCGATTTTGTCGGGGATATTTTATAGCTTTTATGTCGTTTATATGTATCGTTCCAAACTTGACGAAATGGACTATATAAAACTTACGTTTTATCTTATGATTATTATGAGTATCGGCACATATATTTTCGGTTTGACAACTGATAGCTTGGTGTTTGCGGAAATGGATTATAAAGCATGGATACTGTCGGTGGCTATATCACTTATTATAACGCTTGGAGCAGTGCCGCTTTTTCAAGTGGGAGTACGCTGTGAGGGTGCGTCAACCGCTGGGATAGTATCGGCATTTGAGCCGATTACTTCAATAATACTAGGTGCGATATTCTTGGGCGAAACAATGGGATTGGTGCAGTATATCGGCGGTGGTTTGATAATTTTGGGTGTGGTATTGGCAGAAAAGTATGGATAATTTATAAATAAACATTAGATAAGACAACCTCTGATTACATTGGTTGTCTTTATTTTTGTCAAATACCTTGATTTTTTTCTGTGATTGTGTAATAATACATATTGGATAATAATGCGGAGATAAAAATATGAGAAAAGTTAATACCACAATTAAATATATAGAACCGTATTCAATCGCGGAAGATGCCGGAATTGAAGTCGGGGATAAGCTGATAAGCATTAACGGACACGATTTTCACGATATACTTGAATATCGCTATCTTACAGCTGAATATGAAGTTACTCTTGAAATACTGAAAAAGGACGGTACTACCGAAGTTATAACGGTTGAAAATGATTACGACGATATAGGTATTGAATTTGAAGAGGGACTTATTGACGAGGCACAAAGTTGTCGAAATAAGTGTATATTCTGTTTTATAGATCAGTTGCCTAAAGGTATGCGTGAAACGGTTTATTTTAAAGATGATGATACGAGATTATCGTTTTTGCAGGGAAACTATGTAACGCTTACGAATATGTCAGACGAAGAAATAGACAGACTTATAAAAATGCGTGTTTCGCCGATTAACGTATCGGTTCAGGCAACCAATCCCGAACTTAGATGTAAAATGCTGAATAATCGTTTTGCGGGTAAGTGCTATGACATAATGAAAAAGTTTGCGGCTAATAATATTTATATGAACTGTCAGATAGTGCTTTGTCCCGAAATTAATGACGGCAAGGAACTTGACAGGTCAATATCCGAGCTGGCGGCACTGTTCCCGAATGTAAACAGTGTATCAATCGTTCCTGTCGGTCTTACACGCTATCGTGACGGACTTTATCCGCTGAAACCGTTTACAAAGGAAACTTCCGCACAAACAATAAAACAAGTTGAGACTTGGCAGAAAAAACTGTATGATAAACTTGGAACAAGGCTAATTTATCTTTCTGACGAATTTTATTTGAATGCGGAATTGCCTATACCTGACGCAGAAGTGTATGAGGGTTTTCCGCAGCTTGAAAACGGTGTAGGATTGATTGCCAGTATGGCAGAAGAATTTGATTCGGCAATTAAACTTGTGAAAAACAAAAAGTATGACAGAAATGTAACTCTTGTAACGGGTGAGGCGGCGGCATCTTTTATAACGGGTTTGTCGGAACGTCTTATGGAAAAGACAGACGTAAAGATAACTGTTTATGCGATAAAAAATAACTTTTTCGGCGGAGGCGTAAACGTTTCGGGACTTGTCACGGGCGGAGATATAATCGACCAGCTTAAAGACAAGCCTATAGGGGATATAATGCTTATTCCGCACAGTATGCTGAGAGATGAAGACGGGATTTTCCTTGATGATTTGACTGTATCAGACGTTGAAAAAGCGTTGAATGTGAAGATAGAGCCTGTCATAAATGACGGATATGAATTTATTGAGAAAATCTTGGGAGAAGAACTTGAATTTTAAAGGAGAAGAATATGAAACCATTGGTAGCGATAGTCGGAAGACCGAACGTCGGAAAATCGACTTTGTTTAATAAGATAACAGGAAAGAGAATAAGTATAGTAGAGGACACACCGGGTGTAACGCGTGACAGAATTTATTCTGACGCAGTGTGGCTTGACAAGCACTTTACGCTTATCGATACAGGCGGTATCGAACCTGCGTCAAAGGACGAAATCCTTGTACAAATGCGCCGTCAGGCACAGCTTGCCATTGAAATGGCAGACGTTGTTGTGCTTATGACAAACGTAAAAGACGGTGTTACGGCAAATGACCAGGACGTTGCACAAATGCTTTTAAAGGCGAAGAAAAAGATTGTGCTTGCCGTAAACAAGGTTGACAATACAGGCGATCCGCCGTTTGAATTTTATGAATTTTATAATTTGGGACTTGGCGATCCGATTGCTATTTCATCAACTCACGGTTTGGGTGTAGGTGATTTGCTTGACGAAGTTACTCACTTGTTCCCTGAGGACGCAGATACGTCAGATGACGAGGACGAAATTAAAGTTGCGGTAATCGGTAAACCGAATGCAGGTAAATCGTCGCTTATAAATAAAATTTTGGGTGAGGACAGAGTTATTGTAAGTAACATCGCAGGAACAACGCGTGACGCAATCGACTCACATTACGAAAAGAACGGCGACAAGTATCTGTTTATCGATACCGCCGGTATGAGAAAACGCGGTAAGATTGACGAAAACGTAGAGCGTTACAGTGTTGTACGTTCGCTTGCGGCGGTTGACAGAAGTGACGTGTGCGTTATTATGATTGACGCAAACGAGGGTATTACAGAACAGGACACAAAGGTTGCCGGCTATGCTCACGAGCAGGGTAAGGCTTGTATTTTTGCGGTTAATAAGTGGGATATTGTTTCTAAAGACACAAAGACTATGAAAAACTTTACAATGCGTGTGCGTGAAGAATTTGCGTTTATGTCTTATGCGGAAATTATATTCATCAGTGCAAAGACAGGTCAGAGAGTTGACAAGCTTTTGGAACTTATCAAGAAAGTAAATGAGCAGCACAAGAGAAGAATTACAACCGGTATGCTTAACGATGTCTTAAACGAAGCAATGGCAAAGCAACAGCCACCGTCAGACAAGGGCAGACGTTTAAAGGTTTACTACGGTACACAGGCTGCAACAGCACCGCCGACATTTATTTTGTTCGCAAATTCAAAGGATTTGTTCCACTATTCATATTTGAGATTTATCGAAAATCAAGTGCGTGAGGCATTTGGTTTTGAGGGAACACCTATAAAGTTTATCGTAAGAGAGAAAAATGAAAAGAAAATGTAATGGGAGATAGTTATGACATATTTAATAATTGCCCTGACGGCAATAGTATCATATTTAATTGGTTCGGTTAATTTTTCTATACTGCTTTCAAAAATGCTGAGCGGTAAGGATATCCGTGAAAGCGGTTCGGGAAATGCGGGTGCAACGAATATGCTAAGAACATACGGCAAGAAAATGGGGGTTATAACGCTGTTGCTTGACGTGTTAAAAGGCATAGTCGTGATACTTTTATCAAGACTTGTAAAAAATATTGCGGGTACAGATGAAATATATCCTGTTATAAGTTATATCGCAGGTGTATGCGTAATTCTCGGTCATAATTTTCCGCTTTACTTCGGATTTAAAGGCGGCAAAGGTGTTGCGACTTCGCTGGGCGTTGTGTTAATGCTTGACTGGAAAGTCGGACTTATTGTGGCTGTTGTTGCAATAGCGGTTATGGCAGTAACAAGGTATGTATCGCTCGGTTCAATCTTGGGCGGTGCAATGTACATAGTTATAGAAATCGTTAAAATGATTGTTACAAAGAACGTTGATGCAATTCAGCTTGTGTGCGTTGTTATTATCGGCGGACTTTTAATAGCAAGACATCATGCAAATATAAAGAGATTACTTAGCGGTACGGAAAACAAACTTGGAGCAAAAAAAGGAGAAGTAAAATGAAAATTGCAGTAATTGGCTCAGGCGGTTGGGGAACTGCCATAGCGATACTTTTATCTTCAAGAGGACATAATGTATATTTATGGTCGTGGATACAGGAAGAAACGGACAGACTGAAAAAAGACAGAGAAAACAAAGAATTTTTGCCGGGAGTGAAATTTCCGGATACAATTTATTGCAGTCACGATATGGCTAAATGTACAGACGGAGCGGAGCTTATTATAACAGCCGCACCGTCACCGGCAACGAGAACAACGGCGAAACAGCTTTCGCCGCACGTTAAAGAGGGACAGAAAATAGTAAATATATCAAAGGGACTTGAAGAAGGTACACTTCTACGTCTTTCACAGGTGTATAAAGAAGAAATTCCGCAGGCGGATATATCTGTTATGAGCGGTCCGTCACACGCAGAGGAGGTTTCAAGAGGACTTCCTACAACAAATGTTGTTGCGTCGGAGCATATTGATACGGCTAAATTTATTCAAGACGTGTTTATGGGCGATATGTTCAGAGTGTACACTTCAACCGATATAATCGGTGTTGAACTTGGCGGAGCACTTAAAAACGTTATCGCACTTTGTGCGGGAATAAGTGACGGACTTGGTTACGGCGACAATACAAAAGCGGCACTTATGACAAGAGGTCTTGCTGAAATTGCAAGACTCGGCAAGGCTATGGGTGCAAATGAAAAGACATTTATGGGACTTAGCGGTGTAGGTGATTTGATTGTTACTTGCACAAGTATGCATTCGAGAAACAGACGTGCCGGAATACTTTTGGGTCAAGGCAAGAGTTTAAAGGAAACTTTGGAAAGCGTTCATATGGTTGTTGAGGGTGTAAACACCGCAACGGCGGCATATGAAATGGCACACAAATATAATGTTGAAATGCCTATTGTTGAAGAAGCTTATAATATTTTGTACAATGGCAGAAATGCAAGAGAAGCGGTATTATTGCTTATGACGCGGGAGAAAAGAGAAGAAAAATGAATGTAATCGTAGTAGGCGGCGGTAAGGTCGGAAGAAAGCTTGTAGAGGATTTTAATTATGAGGGCGACGATGTAGTTCTTATTGATATTAAAAGTAAAATCTGCGACCGAATTCAAGATGATTATGATGTAAGGTGCGTATGCGGGAGCGGTACTGACCTTGAAGCATTGCGCGAGGCGGAGGCTAACAAGGCGGACATATTTATTGCCGTTACGGAAAATGACGAATTTAACGCACTTTGCACCGTTATGGCTAAAAAACTCGGTGCGGACAGATGTGTTGCAAGAGTGAGAAACAGAGAATATTTTAAACAGCTTGATTTTATGCGTAACGCTCTCGGAATAAATCTTATAGTAAATCCCGAATACGCAACTGCTTGCGAAATATCGAGAATACTTCGTTTTCCTGCCGCAATCAAAACAGAAACTTTCGCAAAAGGCAGAATTGAACTTATTGAATTTAACATCAGTTCGGATAACGCACTTTGCGGAAAAGCTATTTTTGAGATATACAAAAAGTTTAAGATAAAACTTCTTATATGTGCGGTGCAACGCGGTAATGAGGTGTATATTCCGAACGGTGATTTTGTTATCGAAAGCGGAGATAAACTTCACATAACTGCATCTCACAGAGATGTTGCGAAATTTATGCATGAGATAGGTGTTATAAACACAAAGGTTAAAACCGCAATTATAATCGGCGGCGGAAGAATATCGTTTTATCTTGCGAAACAGCTTCTTGAAAGCGGCATAAGGGTTAAAATTATAGAACACAATATGAACAGATGTAAGGAATTGACCGAGCATTTGCCGAAAGCGGATATTGTGTGTGCCGACGGAACAGATAAGCATGTTCTTGCACAAGAGGGCATTGACAGAGTTGATTCGCTTGTTGCACTGACGGGTATTGACGAAGAAAATATGATTATATCAATGTATTCGCAGTCAAGATTTGTCGATAAGATTGTAACAAAGGTAAACCGTCTTTCATTTGCGGAGCTTATGGAAAACACAGGCGTGTACAGTATCGTTACGCCTAAAAACATAACCGCAAATATTATAATCGGTTACGCAAGAGCAATGAAATCGGCAAAGGATACGGAAATGAGAACTCTTTACCGAATAGTAAACAATAAAGCCGAAGCTATGGAATTCAGAGTTACAAGAGAATCCGAGCTTACTTCAAAATCACTTTCACAGATTAAGATGAAACGTAATGTTTTGATTGCGGCAATTCTCAGAAATAACAAGATTATACTGCCGGACGGTGAAAGTAAACTTGAAGTCGGTGATACTGTTGTGATTGTGACAACACATCATATTACCACACTCGGCGATATACTTGCATAGCGGTTACGAAAGGAAAAGATATGAATTATAGGATGATAGCATATTCCGTAGGACGAATACTTGTAGCCGTTGCGGCAACAATGCTTGCACCTTTGGGATTGTCTTTGTTTTACGGTGAGTCAATAGCTTTGGCGTATGTAATACCGATAGTAATATCCGTATTAATCGGACTTTGTGTATCTGCAAAAGCACCGAAAAATAAAAGCCTTTACGGACGTGACGGAATGTTTATCGTTGCGATAGGCTGGATTGTAATATCAATAATCGGTTGTCTGCCGTTTTATATCAGCGGTCAGATACCAAGTTTTGTGGACAGTTTTTTTGAAACGGTGTCAGGTTTTACAACAACCGGTTCATCTATACTTACAAATGTCGAGGCACTTGACAAGAGCTTGCTTTTTTGGCGAAGTTTTACTCATTGGCTCGGCGGTATGGGTGTACTTGCGTTTGCAATGGCGATTTTTTCGTCAAAGGATACAAGAACAACTCATATGATGAGAGCGGAAATGCCGGGACCTGTTGTAGGCAAACTTGCAAGCAGATGGCAGTTTTCGCTTAGAATACTTTACGGAATATATATAGCGCTTACGGTCATTGAATTTGTGCTTTTGCTGTTCGGCGGTATGCCTGTATTTGACAGCTTGCTCCATACGTTCGGCACAGCCGGTACAGGCGGTTTCGGAATAAAGAATAGTTCCGTTGCGTATTATAACAGTGCATATATCGATTATGTTATCGGTATATTTATGATGTTGTTCGGATTGAATTTTAACGTGTATTTCTTGATAATTGCAAGAAAATTCTCACAGATAAAGAGTAATGACGAAGTTAAGTGGTATATAGGAATGATGATAGGTGCAACGGTAATTATTGCGCTTAATATTATGCCTATGTATCACGGATTTGGCAGAGCGTTCAGATATTCATTCTTCCAAGTGTCGTCAATTATGACAACGACGGGATATTCAACTGCCGACTTTGTGCGTTGGCCTATGCTTTCGCAGATTATACTTGTATTATTGATGGTAGTCGGCGCGTGTGCAGGCTCAACAAGCGGCGGTATGAAAGTTACAAGATTTATTATACTTATGAAAACAGCCACTCACTCAATAAAAAAAGCGGTAAGTCCGCGAAGTGTATTTTCGGTTAAGGTTGACGGCAAAACGGTTGAAAAGAATATCGTAAACGGTGTGTTGGGATATTTCGTTGTATATATGTTGTTTGCGGCTGTGTCGATTCTTCTTATCAGCTTTGATAATAAGGACTTTACAACAACGGTTACTGCCGTAATTGCGACTATGAACAACATTGGTCCGGGATTGGGATTGGTAGGTCCGACAGGAAGTTTTGCCGATTTCTCGGCATTGTCAAAAATAGTGATGTCAATAGGTATGCTTGTAGGCAGACTTGAATTTTATCCGATACTTATATTGTTTTCGCCGTATGCGTGGAAACGAACTTAAAGAGTCTGACGACAGCTCCGAAAATTACATCGGAAGATGTGATTTTTGAGTATTTTTTGGAGAAAGCAAATAAATTATGAATATTATCAGAAAAATTTTATTTCACAAAAGAATAAATACGGCAAGGCGTATTTCGTTTGGATTTGCGTTGATTATCCTTGTAGGAGCATTACTTTTAATGTTGCCGATTTCATCTAAAGAAAGAGTTGTGACGCCGTTTTTGTCGGCACTGTTTACAACAACGTCCGCAACTTGCGTAACAGGACTTACGCTTATAAATGTCGGTGCATATTTCAGCTTGTTCGGACAAGCGGTGATACTGTTTTTAATTCAGCTTGGCGGTTTGGGATTTATGACGATACTTTGTATTGTGTTTATAGTTTCAAACCGACAAATCGGACTTAGAAACAGAATGCTTATAGCACAGACAATGGGTACGGAAAGCCTTGAGGGAATAGTCAAACTTGCAAAGCACGTTTTGCATATAACGGGAATTATAGAATTGTTGGGCGCGATAGTGCTTTCAATACGTTTTGTACCGAAATACGGATTTTTTAAAGGAATGTGGTTTAGTATATTTCATTCCGTATCGGCATTTTGCAATGCGGGATTTGATATAATCGGTGACGGAAAAAGTATGCTTTCATACAGACACGATCCGCTTGTACTTTGTACGCTTGCGATACTTGTTGCCATAGGCGGATTGGGTTTTATTGTGTGGGAGGATATTATCGCAAAAAAATCGTGGAAACAACTTAACGTGTATTCAAAAGTAATAATTTTGGCACAGATATTTTTTATTGTCGTGGGTACATTTGTGTATTTCATTCTTGAATACGGCAACATAAATACAATCGGTGCTGAAAGTGTCGGTCAGAAAATATTGGCGTCATTCTTTCAGTCGGTCACAACAAGAACGGCCGGATTTGACGCACTTATACAGAATAATTTAACCGACTTGTCAAAGGCTTGGGGAACGGTGCTTATGATGATTGGCGGTGCTTCAGGCTCGACTGCGGGCGGCGTAAAGCTCGGAACGGCTGTACTTGTAATAATGACTTTGATTTCCGTATTGCGTGGCAAATCTGATGTTGTTATTCACGGCAGAAGAGTTGCTCACACGACTATTCTTCAAGCAATGGCATTGCTTGTATTGTGGCTTGTGCTTGTTGTGGGCGGTTCGGTGCTTATAAGTTATATTGATAATCAAGATTTGATAAATTCGATATACGAAGTTGCGTCGGCATACAGTACGGTCGGTCTTTCGGTCGGTGTATCGGGGAGCGCGTCCACATTTACAAAGATTTTGCTTATTGTATATATGTTCTTCGGCAGAGTGGGCATTATGACTATAAGCGTTGTGTTTATGACTCGCATCAGAAAAACTAATGATATAAGGTATCCGGAATGTAATTTCATTGTCGGATAGCAGAAAGGCTAAGGATTTGTTATGAAAACTTTTACAGTAATAGGATTGGGCAGATTCGGAACATCTGTTGCAACGCAACTTTTTAATATGGGTTATGAAGTGCTTGCGATAGACAAAAATATGGATAAAATAAACGCTATTGCAAATTTGGTAACAAGAGCGGCTTGTACCGACGCAAAAGACGAAAGCTTGTTAAAACAACTTGGAGTGAAAAACTCGGATTGTGCAATCGTGTGTATCGGCGGTGACGATATAACGGACAGCGTACTTACAACTCTTGCACTAAAAGATATGGGAGTTAAGCAGGTTGTCTGTAAAGCAAAGGATAATATGCACAAAACCGTACTGAAAAAAGTCGGTGCGGATAATGTTATAATTCCCGAACAGGAGGCAGGCATTAAAGCCGCAATAGAACTTGTTTCTGACAGATTGCTTGATATAATCGAATTGTCGGACGAATACAGTATTGTGGACGCTGTTGTACCGAACACATGGATAGGCAAGAGCATTATGGAATTGTCTGTTCGTAAAAAATATAACGTAAATATTGTTGCGATAAAGAGTAATAACGGCGGTAAGGTGAATATTTCACCTGAACCCGAATACAAATTTAAAGATACCGATATTGTCGTGCTTGTAGGAGATACCGAGTCGATAAACAGATTGGAAAGTATATAAAAGACTGTATATAAAAAGTATTGCTGAAAATGCAATACTTTTTTTGTTTGTTTTAAACAAGAAAGTAATGAATTATATATGAAAAACTTACAAAGAATAAAAATATCAAAAAAACTATTGACAAAAGTTTAACAATCTCATATAATAGTGTTGTAAAGATTGATAAATAAATAACGATAAAAATTTATCAATCTAAATAAACAAAGTCAATAATAAAAATTCGGAAGATTTCATACTATGTCAAAACAGAGTCTTCTGTAAAAACATCTTATCAGCCTACAATAAGATGCAAAGAAAAACTAACAACCCGTAGGCAGAAAGGCTATGGAATTATTATGGCAGAGATTAACGTAAATGAAATGATTGACGGCTACGTTGCAAAAGCACAAAAGGCTTTGGACGAATTTATGGCACTTAATCAAGAACAGATTGACACAATCGTAAAGGCAATGACTCTTGCAGGTCTTGACAAGCATATGGAGCTTGCAAAGATGGCTGTTGAGGAAACAGGCAGAGGCGTGTATGAGGACAAAATAACCAAGAATATGTTTGCAACAGAATATGTTTATCATTCAATCAAGAATGAAAAAACAGTTGGTGTTATTGCTGAAAACGACCTTGAAGATTACGAAATTATAGCAGAGCCTGTAGGCGTTGTATGTGGTGTTACACCTGTTACAAACCCTACATCGACAACAATGTTTAAGGCTTTGATTTCCGTTAAGTCAAGAAACCCTATTATTTTCGGTTTCCATCCGGGCGCTCAAAAATGCAGTGCGGCGGCTGCTAAGATAGTTCTTGACGCGGCAGTTGCGGCAGGTGCGCCTGAAAACTGTATACAGTGGATTGAATACCCATCAATCGAGGCAACAAACGCACTTATGAATCATCCGGGTGTTGCAACAGTTCTTGCAACAGGCGGCAGCGGAATGGTTAAGGCGGCATACTCAACAGGTAAGCCTGCACTTGGCGTCGGTCCGGGTAACGTACCTTGCTACATTCATAAGAGTGCTGACCTTGAACAAGCGGTTAACGACCTTATCCTTTCAAAAACATTCGACAACGGTATGATTTGTGCGTCTGAACAAGCCGCAATCGTAGATAAGGCAATCGCACCGAAATTTGAAAAACTTATGAAGAAATACGGCTGCTACTTTGCAAAGCCTGACGAAATTAAAAAGCTTAGCGATTACTGCATCGACAGTGAAAAGGGTGCTGTAAACCCTGTAATTGTGGGTAAGCCTGCAACATGGATTGCGGAGCAAGCGGGAGTGAAAGTTCCTGAGGGTACGAAAATTCTTCTTGCAAAACTTGACGGCGTAGGTCCTGAATATCCGCTTTCAAGAGAAAAGTTGAGTCCGGTACTTGCATACTTTATCGTTGATTCAACAGAAGAAGGAATCGACAGAGCAGAAGAAATGGTTATGTTCCACGGTATGGGACACTCGGCTGTTATTCACGCAAATGATGAAGATGTAATTCAAAAGTATGCTGCAACAATGAAAGCAAGCCGTCTTATCGTAAATTCACCGTCATCACACGGTGCAATCGGTGACATTTATAATACAAATATGCCGTCACTTACACTTGGTTGCGGTAGCTACGGCGGTAACAGTGTCAGCGGTAACGTTACAACGGTGAACCTTATAAATCAGAAGAGAGTGGCTAAGAGGAGAGTAAATATGCAGTGGTTTAAAGTTCCGGATAAGATTTATTTTGAGCATAATTCAATTCAGTACCTTGAAAAAATGCCGAATATCACTCGTGCATTTATCGTAACAGACCCGGGTATGGTTTCTCTTGGTTATGTGGATAAGATTTTGTATTACCTAAGAAAGAGAACGGAGCACGTTCATTGTGAAATTTTCTCAGATGTAGAGCCTGATCCGTCAATTGAAACAGTTAAACGCGGTGCACAGATGATGGACGAATTTAAGCCTGACGTAATTATCGCACTTGGCGGAGGCAGTGCAATGGACGCCGCAAAGGGTATGTGGCTGTTCTATGAACACCCTGATGTAGACTTTAATTCACTGAGACTTCGTTTCCTTGATATAAGAAAACGTGCGTTTAAGTTCCCTAAGATGGGTAATAAGGCACAACTTGTAGCTATTCCGACAACTTCCGGTACAGGTAGTGAAGTAACAAGTTTTGCGGTTATTTCGGATAAGAAGAATAATATGAAGTATCCTCTTGCAGACTACGAACTAACACCGAATATTGCGATTATCGACCCGCAGTTTGTAATGTCACTTCCGAAATCAGCAACTGCCGACACAGGTCTTGACGTGCTTACACACGCACTTGAGGCGTATGTATCTGTAATGGCGTCGGATTACACAGACGGTCTTGCAATGAAAGCTATTCAGCTTGTATTCAAGTATCTTCCGAGAGCATACAAGAACGGTGCTGAGGACGCAGAGGCAAGAGAAAAGATGCACAATGCAAGTTGTATGGCAGGTATGGCATTTACAAACGCATTCTTGGGACTAAATCACTCAATCGCTCATAAAATCGGCGGTGAGTATCACGTCCCTCACGGCAGAGCAAATGCAGTATTGTTGCCGCACGTAATTAAGTATAATGCGTCGACACCTTCAAAGTTTGTGTCATTCCCTAAGTATAAGAAGTTCATTGCAGATGAAAAGTATGCTGAAATCGCAGCATTCTTGGGACTTCCTGCAAAAACAACAGAGGAGGGCGTACAGAGCCTTATAAATGCGGTTATAGACCTTATGAAAGAAGTTAATGAGCCGTTGTCATTCTCTGAATGCGGAATTGATGAAGAAACTTATATGAGAAATGTTCCTGACATTGCAAACAAAGCTTTTGAGGATCAGTGTACAACTGCAAATCCGAAGTTGCCGCTTGTTAAGGAAATTGAACAGATTATGAGAGACGCTTATAAAGGTGTAAACTAATTGTTGAAATTTATTGGAAATAGGTATATAATTGATTGCGGAATATAAAGTTCTGTATTCCATAATCAATCAACGGGGGGTTACCGAAAGGTAGCCCCTTTTCCTTTTTACTCAAAATAACGTAATGTCAGAATTTGTTGTGAAACGAAAAAATAATGAAAATGTCATATAAAAGCACTTATTTTATGTTATAATATAAATAATTAATTTAATCGGCATATAATAAATTAGGAAGGAGCGATTTTAAAATGGAAGAAGTATTTGATAAAATAAAGGAACACGCAAACAAAGCTAAGGACAGCGCGGTGCAGGTGACAAAAACAGTCATTGAGAAAACAAACAACATAGTAAACCAAACAAAATTAAAGTTTTCAATAAGCGAAACGAAAAGCAAAATTAAGGACATCTATACCGAAATCGGTAAGTCTGTATATGAAAATTATAAATCAACAGGCGAAGTGATTGACGATATGGAAGAAAAGTTCGGTAAAATCGACGCTATGACGGAGGAAGTTAACGAGCTTAAAGAACAGCTTTATCAGCTTAAAGAAAACGTAAAGTGTCCGAAATGCGGTGCGTATAATCATTCTGATGATGTGTACTGCTCAAAGTGCGGTGAAAGAATTTACAACGTAAATTCAGACGATACAGACAGTTATGACGATGATGAAGTTGTTATAATAAACGCTAAAAAACCTGAAACAGAAGAGGATTAATTATATGTCCGGTAGATTTGATAAGTTTTTTGATTATGCCTATGAAAAGGGCAGAGATATAGCTAAGAAATTTCACGGAAATAAGGGTGACAAGATGGATAAAAAGGGAATGAACATAGAATCATATGACGGTCAGGACGCTTTTTACACAGGCACTGACGAGGAATATGAAGAATTTTTGAAAAATGTCGATGTAAAAACAGATAATGATGCCGACGCAGAGCCTGTTGAAAACACTCAAAGAATTAATTTGAACGAAACGATTAATATTCAAAGTGTTATCGATAAATTCAAGAAAAAAGCCGGTGACATTGAAAACGGCGCAAGAAAGTTTAAAGACACGGTTGTAAGCAAGGTTGATGAATTTAAAGCTAAAAAAGAAGCCGAAAATACAACTGAGGCTGAAAACGAAAAAGAAGAAAAAAAGAAAGATAATTCTTTTGAAAAGGTTGTAAAAACGGCAGAGGATATTAAGGAAGATATTAAAAATGCCGTTGACGAAAGCGGTATAAAGGAAAAAGTTAAGAATACCGTTAAAAATTCGGTTGAAAAGATTGACAATAAGCTTGATAACATTCGCGAAAGCGTTGTTTCTGTATCTGAAATGTCAGACAGATTTGATGATGTTGAAAGCAAAATTCAAAATGTGTCAGAGGATATTGACGGCTTGAAATCGAAGATTAAAGATATTTCGGAAAAGTTGAATATTATTGATGTTCAAGATAACGAAAGAATGAAAGAACATAAGGATAATTATTCCGAGATCAAAAATTCGGTTGATGAAATAGCGAAAAGTGTTTCGGAAGTTAAACAAGCATTTAATTCGATTTCAAAACTTAATGACAGTGTGTTCGATTTGAAGAATACACAACTTAATACAAAAAATACAATTTCAGAACTTGAATCGAGTTTTGTAAAACTTAAAAAGAAATGCGTTCTCGGTGTAACAGTGCTTAGCATTTTAAGTGCGATTGTGATTGTGCTTGAAGTTGTATTAATGCTTTCATAAAATTGAATGATACATGAAAAGATCATAAGTAAATTATGGTCTTTTTTGGTAAAAAATTATGGTCTTTTTGTAAACAATTTTTTAAATCTATTGACATAAACGTCAATAAGGAATATACTAATATGTGTTGTATGTGTTAAACATATAACGAATATAACGACTTATCTGCCCGCTGATAAGCGTTAGAATATAATAATTGTGGGCAGAAAGGCTATGGAATATAATTATGAATTTTGGCAGATTTGGAAAAATAGCAAGTGTATCATTGATTGGTGCAATGCTGCTTGCAGGTTGTTCGGGAAACGGTCAAACTGTTATGAAAATAGGCGATACTAATATTACGGAAGGTGCGGTTAATTTCTTCGCAAATTACGGAATGGGTACAGAGGACGTAGACGCCGCAGTTGATAATCTAAAGCAAGAATATCTTCTAAAAGAAGTTGCAAAGGCAATGGATATAACTCTAACCGACGATGAGGCTAAACAAGTTAAAAGCACTATTTCAAATTTTAAGGCTCAACAGGGCGGTAAAAAAGCCGGCGATAAGTTGCTTAAAAAGTACGGTGTTGATGATGATATAATGGAAACAATTATTTCGGCATCAACATATTCACAGAAGATAATGGATCAGCTTGACGTTGCAGAACCGACAGATGATGAAGTTAAGCAGTATTTCGTAGATAATTATTTAAGAGCAAAGCATATTCTTATTTCAACAAAGGATATGACGACAGGTGCAGATCTTGATGAAGACAAGCTTGCAGAGGCTGAAAAGAAAGCAAACGAAATTCTTGAAAGAGCAAAGAACGGTGAAGATTTCGATGCACTTATAAAGGAATACAATGAAGACCCGGGCATGGAATCAAATCAAGACGGATACTTCTTTACAGACGGTGAAATGGTTTCTGAATTTGAAGATGCGACAAAGTCAATCGAGCCGGGCGAAATTACAATGTGTAAATCAGATTACGGTTATCACATCATAAAAAGATTACCGATAGACGAATCGGATTCAAAGTTCGGTGAGTATTTGGAAAACAATAAATCAGCAGTTCAGTCGGCAGTCACTTCAAAGAAACAAGAAGAGGCTCTTGAAAAGAAAGCTGAAGAATTGGGTATCAAGGTAGAGGTAAACCAAGATAAGATTGATAAAATGGTTATTCAGCCAAAGGATACGCCGGAACCTACAACAGAGGCTAAATAAAATGACAAATCAAGCAAGTCTGTTATAAAAACAGACTTGCTTTTTTAATCTTTTTTCGTACAAAAGTCTTGACTAATGTCAAAAAGTATGGTATAATTCCATATGTTGTTGACAAGTATGCCGATGTGGCGGAACTGGCAGACGCCCGGGACTTAAAATCCCGTGGGAAGAAATTCCCGTACCGGTTCGACCCCGGTCATCGGCACCAAACCCCATATATACGGCTCCGGTTGAGGAGGTAGCCGAGAGGGCATAGAAGTACCGCGGAAACGGTACAGACTATGTTTACGGCATCCGTATATCGGAGTATAGCACAGGTGATAAAAAAGCTTGCGAGGCGTTTTAATATCACGAACACAGGGGACAGCCTAAAGGGCCGACAGTTGGCGCTGTCGGTCTGTCTGTTCTCCCAACAAAATAGGCGTACACAGAGAACACAACCAACCCAGATTGATTTTAAAGAGTACATCTGTATTGCTCTTGACGGCTTTGCAACCTTGTCCCATAGGCTTTAGCAATTTACCGAACAGACTTTATAGCATCGGCTCTGTCAAACCTGCCGTTTTTTTCTTAAAAAAGGCGCACAAAAAAAACTATTAAATTGTTGATTTTTTAATAGTTTTCGTGTATAATTTATATCAGCGAAAACATAAAGAACACAAAAACTAAATAGAAGAATATCGGAATGTTACCGATATAAGAAAAATGTTACACTTTTTGACGCGATTTGTCAAGCGATGTTACACATTTGTAATATAATTTTTCTTGTGGAGGTAATTTTTTTATGGGAAAAATCAGAAAGCGAAAGAAATGGATCGCAAAGCCAACGGAATTTTCAGAGGCTTTAAGACTGGCAAGAACAAAGCACAGAGGCTTTACACAGAAATCAGTATCAGAGGCAACAGGAATACCACGTCCGCGTCTTTCAGAATATGAAACAGGCGCGAGAGTGCCAAGCTATAAGACAATGTATAAGCTAACAAGATATTATCTTGATATAGGGCTTATACACGTTTCAAATTACGGAAATATCAAATGCAGTTGGCGCGAGGCTGTAAGAGATAAGCACGTCACAAACTTTCCGTATATGAAAGAGCATTGACTACTGCGGTAGTAAGTGGTATAATAAACGTATGGCAAGCATTATGCTTAACACGTGTAAAAGGTCTGAAATTCAGCAAGTCCACTATCAAAACTACTGAATAAAAAAAGCACACCGAAGTGTGTTTTTTTTATGCAAAGGATTGCTCAAGCTGTTTTGTTGCCTTGATAAAGTCGGTGTGGTCGACACTGTCGTAAATGTTGAGAGTTATTTTAACGTCAGAATGGCCGAGCCAAGCAGAAACAACCTTGATAGGAATACCAGAGCGCAAAGCAGTGTGAGCGAAAGTGTGGCGCAGAACGTGAAAGCCGAGCGGTTCATAAATTCCGATAGAGGAACAAAACCAGTGCCAATTATCAAGCAAAGTGCGGTAGACAATCGGTCGGCCTAAAGTGTTTGTAAAAACTCTGTCAGAAGTCTTTGCATTGTACCGCCTGTGTGAAAGAATAGAGAGCAACTCACCATAAAGCGGTATTTGTCGGCAACCGTGAGCGGTTTTAACGGACTGCAAATCGCCTAAATAGTCCGTATGCTCAATATGTAAAACCCCATTGAAGAAATCAACGTCAGACCACCGTAAAGCAATTAACTCACCCACGCGACAACCTGTATAAATTAAAGCCTTATAAAAATCACCGTAAAATGTCCGATAAGAATTTTTAATTATAAGATTTAGTTCATCAGGGAGTAGGGGAGTTATTTTTTTCGGCTGTTTTTTGGGAAGCTCTAAGTCCTCAAGCATAGACAAATTTTTTACTAACCCCAAAGAACGAGCCTTTTTTAAACTCTGCCGAACAAGTGTAAGCATATGCTTGATAGTAGACAACTTCAAACCGTCAACAACCATATTATTAATTAACTTCTGAATGTCTGAATTACTTAATTTTTTCAAAGACTTGTTGCACGTTATATGAGTTGCATACTGTAAGTAACTGTCGTATGTAGACGGTTTGACCATAACTTTTTTGTAGGTTTCAAGCCACTCATAAACCCAATCATTTAACTTTTTTTTCATAAAATCACCTCAAGCAAATTATATCACAGTCCCAAAAAGGGGACATAAAACAGAGAGAATAGGTTAAGAGTTTCGCTCCGCTCGCGCAGGCGAGCCGCACAGCGCGCGGCTCTGTCTGCACGTCGCTCCGCTTTCCGCTTGGCGCGGCGCAAGCTCGCACTGACGCGCTCGTCTGCGTCGCACTGTCGCTTGTGTAGCGCTCTTGGGAAGTCTTGCTGTGTCGAAGGCTTGCCCTGTACCGCAAGCGTATGCTCCGTGGGGAGTCTGTCTTAGCCGTCCGCCGAAAAAGCAACCACGAAGCCTGCCTTGCAGGAAATAAAGGGATATTTATTGTAATTGGTTTTCGGCGCAATATTGCTTGAAAACCAACTACGAGGCAAGCAATAAATATACCTTTATTTTGCTTGCTTTTTAGGCTGTTTCTGCCCGCCCGTTTGGGGTGTATCTGCCACCGCTTGAGTTGTGGCTGTCGCTTTCCGCGGAGGTCTGCCACCTCCAGCCACCGCGCTCCGAAAGTTTGTCGGGGATAATCGTGGCTGTTCGGCAGTCCTCCGCTTGTGTTTCGCTTTCCCCGACCACCACCCCTTTTTGACCGCCGTGGGGCGGAGAAAGTCTTTTTAAGGTAACTTAGTTTCTCCGCCCCACGTCAGTCAAATTTACCGTAGCCGAGAATGTTTCGCAGAGTATTTGGTATTAATTCCGTTTACATAGTTCAAAACATCATATAAAGCCTTGAGTTGACCCTCTTTGTGTCCTTGCACAAAAGAATAATTGTGTAATTCACATTCTTGTGGAGTAGTCTTTTTTACTCTCTCAATTTCGTGGATAAGATAAGCAATTAGATCCTTTTTTAATAAAATATCTTTCATTTTTCAAACCTCCAAAACACAGTGGACTTAAAATCCCGTGGGAAGAAATTCCCGTACCGGTTCGACCCCGGTCATCGGCACCATCAAAGGGTGATTTACTTTTGTAGATCATCCTTTTTTACTTTTTAAAATTAGGGAGTAATAGTAAACGATGTAAGCGTGCATCTGATACTATTGCTCCCTTTTTTGTTACAAAATTTTATATCAAAATGATAGATTAGAAATGTCTTTCAGACGTTTCTAATGTGTCCTTTTGAATAATCGAACACATCATATAAAACTGAAGAAAAGGTAATTAAGTAAACAAGATTTTCGACGAGCCGTCTGCTGTACACGCATTGGCGAATAATGTACAAGAAGAAAAAGAATGCGGGAAACTCTTTGCCACAACTCGAAAATCGGTAATAATGATACTTCGGTAATTCGCCGCTCGGTCACAATGAAGACGGAGTATATCTCAAGATATAATGTGACGCCCCACGTCTTACTTAATTTCCGGAAAATACAAATTTTTTAAAGGAGGGTTGAATATGCAATTTGATTATTTTTATGGCAATGAGGCAGAACAATTTACTTTTTACAGAATACCAAAAATTCTTATAACGTCGCCTCACTTCAAAAAAATATCCGACAGTGCTAAGCTACTTTACGGTCTTATGCTTGACCGAATGAGTTTATCAATTCGTAACGGTTGGCTTGATGATGACAACAGAGCATATATTTTCTTTACTACGAATGATGTTATGGAGCAGATGTGCTGCGGAACAGAAAAAGCCACAAAAATGCTTACAGAACTTGATAGTGAAAAAGGTATCGGACTTATTGAAAGAGTAAAACAAGGACAAGGCAAACCTGCAATAATATATCTTAAAAAGTTTTATGAGCTTGAAGATACTGCACGTTCAACAAAACTTTCGGAAATTGAAAGTCAAGACTTTCAAGAATCGAAAGTCAAGACTTTCGAAAATCGAAAAACAAGACTTTCGGAAATCGAAAGTCAAGACTTTCGGGAATCGAAAAACAAGACTTTCGAAAATCGAAAGTCAGGACTTTCGGAAATCGAAAGTCTAGAGTTTCGAAAATCGAAATGTAATTATAATAATATTAATAATACTGATATTAATTATATCTATCCTATCAATCAAGATAATTATAATATACAGAATAGCGATACCAAAACTGAAGAAGAATGGATTGATAGATATACAAAAACAGTAGATGAAATTAAAACACAAATTGATTATGACTATCTCATTAATCACGCTGAATGTGATATTGTTGATGAGGTGGTAAATATTATGGCTGAAGTTATGACTGTATATCGTCCAAAATACAAAATTGAGGGTGACTTTATTGAGTATAATGCGGTTGTAAATAAATTTCGGCAAATAACGGCACAAAAACTTGAAATATGCTTGCTTGCATATTCTCGTAAAATTCAGAGAATTAAAAATCCAAAAGCATATTGGATAAGCACATTATACAATATTCCGCTTACCTCAGGAATAGTATTACAAAATATGATAAACAGTGATATATACGAGTCAGGAGGTTAAAAGCAATGCAAATAAAAAAAGATTATGCAAAAATGATTGAACAATTTGAAAAAATGGAAAAAGAAAAACAAGCGGCTATACCAACAATCAGTTTTGATAATAACAAGATTGTCCATTTGCCTGTTGATTTACTAAAACCGTTTCCAAATCACCCTTTTGAGCTTTATAGCGGTGAAAGATTTGAAGATTTAGCAGACAGTATTAAAGCTTGCGGAATGATTACACCATTGCTCATTAGAATGCTTGATGATAATACATATCAAATTTTAGCAGGTCATAACCGTAATAACGCCGCTAAAGCAATAGGGCTTGAAACGGTGCCTTGCATTGTATTAACCGATTTAACTGATGATGACGCATTGATGATAATGCTTGATAGTAATACTAATCAACGTAGCATTTCTGAAATGTCAATATCTCAACAGGCTCATATATACGCACTTGATGTAGCCGTAAACAAGCGACAAGGTAAGCGTTCGGATTTGATAAAAAACATAGAACAAAATCTTGAAATGTTCAGTAATGGTGCGGATTTAGAAACTTGTACCCCAGTGGGGAACAAGTTAAAAACGGTCGAAATAGTTGGAGATAAATACGGTGTATCAAAGAACACTATTGCAAGACTTATCCGCATTGATATACTGATACCACAATTAAAAAAGTTTATTGACAATAAGCAAATTTCGGTGCGTGCCGGAGTTGAAATGTCTTACTTATCTTCCTTTGAGCAAGAGCTTATTGCTAAAATCATAAATGAATACAGCTATCATCTTGACGAACATAAAGCCCATCAGCTTAGAGAACTCTCAAAAGCCAATAAACTTGACAGAATTAACGCAGTTGAAGTTTTTGAGGGGAGATATGGAAAGTCAGTGACACAAAAGCTAAAGTCATTTACGATAAAGCCTAAATTTCTGTCAAAATATTATCCGCCGACTGTTTCTCAAGATGTAATTGCTTCAGATGTTGAGGCAAGTATGGACGTATGGCAAGAAATAAAGACTTTTTATCCCGATAAGTCTGTTGATGATATTAAAAATAATATAATAAATTTACTAAATAATCAAAAATAGCGGTGAATTTATCTATTTATTTTCTGCTATTTTACAGACCGCTTTTTAACTCAATTTTGAGTTAAAAATGGTATGGCAAGATACGCCTTTGTATGTACAAAGGCAAAAAACACAATATAAAATTGTGTGAAAATTGGGCATAGCCCAAACCCAAAAAACAGATATGATTGAATAAAAGAGGAGTTGATTTAAAGTGGGAAAATATCCGGCATTTTTGAAAATGAGAGTAGCACAGGAGGACCTCGAGATAATAGAGGAAAAGGCGGCACTATTAAAGATTACAAAAAGTGAATTTGTAAGACGTGCAATACGAAATTCACACGTTTATATATTGCCGAGCAAAGAAATCAAAGAATTTACATCTGAACTTAGACACATCGGTGTAAATGTTAATCAAATTGCTATACTTTGCAATATGGGTAAGCTTGAGTGTGTAAATCTTGAAGAAACAAAAGAGGCTATTACAAAGGCTTGGAAAGAACTATACAAGTTAAGAGAGGCAATAAGGAATAAGAATAATCGAGGTGGATTGAGTTTTGAAAAACGCATTTAGCTTAAAAAAACCAGCTTTTTCGGGCATTGGTTTTATAACTGCAATATTCATTTTTGGAATAGCCTTGTTTATAACAATGGAGTATTATCACATATTCACGATTAAGGAAAGTGTAGAAACCGATATATCTCGAGCTTTAAATATATCGGTTACTATGGCTGTTCAAGATATGGATTGGGTGCAGCATAACTCTGTTATGGATACGCAGAAAGCACAGAGAGAATTCAAAACATATCTGACCGAAGATATGAAATTGAATGATGAATATGAGAAATATGCCGATGACGGAAGTTTTCAATATCAGATAATCATTGATGAAACAGATATACAAAAATCACCGGCTAAATATTCGATTACCGGCAGAATAAGAATGCAACCCGTTACTGTTAGAAGTATTCTTCCCAAAAGCTTTGATATTCCGTTTAAACTAAGTTCAAACAACATAAGAACAGATGATTGAATATGTCAGAAAAAGAAAGCAAAATCAGTCGAAAAACAAGATAAAAACTCAAAAAATAACTTGACAAAATAACACAAATATGGTATAATATAGTTAATAAAAGATATAGAACAAAGGAGGATTTTATTATGAAAAAGAGAATTTTAGCAACATTTCTATCTGCAGTAACGCTTATATCTTGTAGTTCTGCATTAGCGGCAGATTACTCTGATGTAAACCAATCGGCTTGGTATGCAAGCTATGTAAATAAGATTTCTGAACTTAATGCGTTTTCAGGATATGAAGATGGTACGTTCAGACCTGATAATCAAATTACACAAGAAGAATTTATAAAAACAGTTGTTTGTTTAATATGCGGAGAGCTTAACGAAAGTAATGCACCGACAGTTAAAAATACTTGGAACAGTAAGTGGAGCTCTTGGGCTGTTCCGTATCTTGACAAGGCATTTGAACTGGGCTTAATAACAGAACAAGATACAATGTTCAAACTTGTAGGAATTCCTTGTAATCGTGGTGAAATGGCTAAGGTTATTACTCGTGCGGTTGAATATCTCAAGGAAGATTCAGTAGCCGATACTTCAACCTACATTACAAAACTTAAAGATTATAACAGAATAAAAGAAGAATATAAGCCGTATGTTCTTCAAGCTTATGCAAAAGGTATTTTAAGCGGTTATGATGACGGCACTTTCAGAGATGACGGCTTGCTTACGAGAGCAGAAGCGTCATCGGTACTTGTAAGATTAATTGATAAAAAAGAGAGAGTTAATTCCGATGAAACGCTATATGACTATTTCGGAAGAAAAGTTACTTGGACAGAGCCGTTGAGAACAGACGTTCCGGAGCAATATCAAGTAAGTATTTCAGACCACGAAGTTATTTCACAAGCAAGTTATGATAGAGCAATGGCAAACGGCGGTAGTATTTCAAAATATGAATTAAATCGCTCCAAAGCTATGATGTTTGAAGATTTGGTATTACAGTCAATCAAATATGACGGCGATACAATAACGCTTACAGTTCCTGATTATCTTCCTGAAAGTCAAAGATGGGTAGTCGGAATTGTTTATTGGGATAATGATAAAGATTATGATTTATCAAACAGAAAAAAAATATCGATTACAGAACCCGGTAAATATTCGTACTCTGGTATTAATTTGCTTTACAACATAGGAATAGAAGTAAAACCAAAAGAATCAGATTCATTTACTTCATATGTTGAAGTGACCTGTCATAAACCGCTTTCGTTAGAAAGATTAGATAAGCCTGAAGTATCATTCAATAATATGCATACTAATTTTGAATGGGTACAAGGTCAAGGTTACAAAGATTATACTAAAGATTATCAGTTTGAGGAGAATGATATTGAGCTTAATTGGTGATGATGTTGTAAATTCAGTATTGACAAATTATACATATATGATATAATAAAAATATAAAAAGGGTTACCAGCAGACGGTGTCCTTGAAATAAGAAAACTAAAAGAATTTAGCCGCTTGTTTGTGAGACAGGGCGGCTATTTTCTTGACTGAAATATCAAGCTGATAAGAGCTATAATTACTAAACAGAACTGAAGTAAATCTTGTAATGTTATGTAAGACATAGACTATCACCCTCCTTTCCGGAGGGAAATGCCCTCCAAATGAGGACTTAACCGCCTACCGTTTATGGTAACCCGTAAATATGTTATCAAATAATTGCGAAAAATGCAATAATATTTGCAAAAATTAATATAAAAGTAAAATCAAGTGCAGTTAAATATGCACTTTTTTTAGTACAGAGAAAGGAAAAATGAACATGAAAAGAAAATCAATAATATTTTTAACAATGATTTTGACTGTTATATTTTCTGCTATAGCCTCAAGTTATATTGTAAATGCAGATGAACTTGACGGATATACAAAGGTAGATTGGTCTTGGAACAGAGATATGGAAACAACTGACGTTAATTCTGTAATAGTGGGCGGAAACATTCCATTTTGGCGATATGTAAATGCCGAAAATCCCGAGAATAACGCAATCTGGAAAAGTATATATGGTGACGAATTATCAGATGGTGATGTTACAAAAATATGGTTGGGTGATATAGATAAACGATATGTAGTGGCAAGTGTTGATGTTGTAAATATTCCCGATGAAAATATACGTCAATACATATACGACAATATAGATGAAGATTTACCTGATTTGAAATTCAAGTTTGACATTGATGCTGATGTGGAGGGTGATGACAATGATAAAAAGGCAAGTAAACTATTTAATGGCGATATAGGTTATCGTGTATATCGTGACGGTGACACTTGCCGAATTGAAATAAAATTCAGTCCTAAATTTTATTTGACAGATAATAAAGATAATTCGAGTGACGAGCCGTATCTTCCATATATGCCACATAAACCACTACCTAAAGCACGTTATCCATATAGCTCCGTTATATTCTCTATGTGGGGATATGAAGGCGGCTCTAACGAGCATTACGGAGCTTTGGAAGTGGTTGAGGGTAACGACCCGAAATATATTTACGGTCAAAGTTTTGGTTACGGTGATATATTAGAAAAAGGAAAAATACCAAACAATATGGTTTATCCAAACTTTGAGGCTGGAGAAATTAATCAAGAGGGAACGTGGGCAGGCACAGTTGAAAGTGATACTCTCGACAGTAACCTTATTCGTATAGGACAACAATATAAGCAAAAAGGTGATTTGTGGTATTACAGTTACGGCGGAGCAGTCGGATATAATTTTAAGTTTCCGTTTAAGGTGTCGCTTGGATTGGACTTGCACGGAACAGTAACAAAAAGATTTATAAACAGTACCACAGGTGAATTGATTTTTGAAGATACTGAATCAATACCTTTTGGAGAGTCTGACAGTATAACCAAAACATATGTATTGGCTGATAATTCGGGTAAAGCAATCATTGATAATTCGGAAACAGAATACATATATGAGCGATATAGAGTCATAAACGGCTCAAATAGCGAAAATATAATCGAAGATACATCAGCATACACCAACATAGATTTATCGCCAAATACACCAAATAAAACACTTGAAATATACGTCAGACCTGATACACCTATTGAAACTCCGACTGAAACACCTAATCCTGATAATGAAAATCGTCCTCCGAGTAATGATGAAGTACCTGATGATGAAATAGAAACAGTGCCTTTTGACCCGTCTATTTGTGATAGTGATACAAATACTATTGTTTGGCAAGAACAGACAAAGCACACCGTTTCAACTACTGACGGAAAAAGTCACACTTGTTATCACACATACACATATAAGGCAAAATTAAAAGTAGACAGTATTAAATTATCGCCTGACCCAATAAAAAGCGGTTATGGACTTGACGCAGAAATCAAAACGAGTATAAGTTATGAGCAAACCAATGCACAGAAAAGCTATTCCTGTTCTCAACGCTTAGGAACACGAACACCATCGGACAAACCAAAACCACCGACTAAAGCCACTGCTCGTCTTGGTTGGACATCAAAAACCTTTGACGGTGATTTTATTCAAGGTAGTATGGTTGATATGAATAAAGTATCAAGTAATAGTACATCTGCTACATTCTCTGCCCCTTATAATAACATTGTAAACGAAAGTAAACTATATACGGACTTATGGTTAAGCGGAACAAAAGAAGAGCCTAAAAGGCATAAAATTGCTTTTGATATTTATGGTGGCGGTGTAGACGGTACTGAATGGTGTACAACCGTTGAAAAAACTTTTATTATAAATGGTGATATGTATGAGGACGCTTATACTACATCAACATACTAATATTAAGAATTAGTGAGAATGGTCTATCGGACTATTCTCACTTTTTCAAAAATTCAAAGGAGGAAAATTAAGATGAAAGCAGAAAGAACAATAGTGATAAAAGAAAATGAAAACATCGAAGAAATAGAACAATACGAAGAAGAAATCATTAAACTTTTAGCAAAAATATTAATTGAAATACAAGATTTATAAAAATTTTAATTTATACTCTTGACAAAAACAATAGTTTTGAGATATACTGCGTAGTATAACAATAGTAGGGACGATAGAATATATCAGATGTACACTCAAAAAGGAGTGTGTGTTATGATAGAAAACTATTTAGAAAAAATTAAACAAAGATTGAAAGTTGTAGTTCTTCATGCGGTTATATATACTCGATATTCTTCGGATAATCAGAGAAGTGAGTCTATTGACGCACAAATAAGATTGATAAGAAAATGGGCTCAAGAGCATAATATTATTATTGATAAAGTTTATGCCGATGAGGCACAAAGTGCAAAAAGAGATGATAGACAACAATTTCAACAAATGATAGCTGATTCCAAAAAGCAAAAAGATTGGCAACTTGTCTTAGTACATAAATTAGATAGGTTTGCCAGAAATAGAATGGATAGTGCAGCATATCGTGTGGAATTGAGAAAAAACAAAAAATATCTGATTAGCACTACCGAACAATTTGATGATACTCCTGAAAGCTGTATGTTAGAAGGTATCATTGAATCAATGGCAGAGTTTTATTCAAAGAATTTAGCTCGTGAAACAATGAAAGGCTTAACAGAGAATGCTTTGAAAGCCAAACATTGCGGAGGAACTCCACCGTTGGGCTATGACTTAGATGAAAATAAAAATTACAAGATAAATGAGTTTGAAGCACAGGCAGTAAAACTTATATTTTCTTTATTTCTTGATGGAAATTCATATAAAACAATAATATATGCATTAAATGAACAAGGCTTTAGGACAAAGAAAAATGCATTGTTTACTCAGAATAGCTTATATGAGATATTGAGGAATGAAAAATATACAGGGACTTTTGTTTTCAATAAAACGCAAAGTAGAGATGAAGTTACTGGTAAGCGTAGCCGTCATCAGCATAAAAGTGCAGAGGAAATTATAAAAGTAGAAAATGCTATACCACAGATTGTAACTCATGAAGAATTTAAGAGAGTTCAAGAAAAATTAAATAGTAGACGTAATGCTTATATAAACAACACCAAAGAATTATATCTTTTATCAGGGAAAATTCAATGCGGTATTTGCGGTGGTAAGTTTGTAGGTTCAAGAAGATTTAATAATCGTGGAGTAAAATATGTAAGATATATTTGTAATATAAACCATCGAAGTAAAGAACAAAGGTGTAATAATCATAGTATTAAACGTGATTGGATAGAAACATTTGTATTAAATAAAGTAGATGAGTATATAGGACAACTCACTTATAAAAAAAAGCAGTCGATTTATCAATTTTGTTGGAACAGTATAGCAAATTCTAATCAACCAAAGATTAATGCTCTAAATAAAGAAGTAAGGAAAATAGATAAAGAACTTTTGAGAATTTCGGGTGTAATTACATTAATCAATTCTTCAACACTAATAGAAAAACTTACGTTATTAGAGCAACAAAAAGAAGAGATTCAATTAAGAATTAAGAAATTATCAAAAGAGGAACGCAAAAATTTATCTGAAGAAGAAATAGATTTATTGTTGCTAAAACTCAGAAAAATGTTAAAGGAGAAGTCAATTCCGCAATTAAAGGAACTGATGTATCTTATAGTAAATAAAATATTAGTAAATGAAAAAGATGTAGTCGTTTACTTGAATATACCTAATTTAAAATAGATATAGTGTAGTGCTACAAAAGTGTGTATGTCAAAATGGCACCAAATCATCGGCACCAAATGACTTAGAACTTTGTTCTAAGTCATTTTTTTGTTGAAAAAATATAATATTAATTAGTGAAATAATATTGTAATACAAAACAAAATATGATAAAATAAAACTGATGGGCGGTATTTCGGAAGAAAATTGCACCTGACATTTAGTGCGTTGCGGTGATATTATCGGAGGTGATAATATAAACGCAATAGGATTTATCGGAGCGGGAAAATGCGGTATGAGTCTGGCTTACTATTTCAGAAGCAAGGGCGTAAATGTAATCGGTTTCTCGTCACGAAGTAACAATACAGAAGATTTTGAGCTTTACAGCCGTGAAAAGCTTATAAATAATAGTGACATAATTTTTATAACTACAAATGATGATAATATCCAAACGGTTTGGAACAAAATCAAGGATATGAATTTAAAAGAGAAAATTATATGTCATTGCAGCGGCTCTGTGTCAAGTGAAATTTTTAAAGGTGCAGACAGTGAAAATGTTTGCAGTGTTCATCCGATGCTGGCATTTAACAGCAAGCATACGTCATTAAATGCAATATCAAACGCTTTTTTTACTGTCGAAGGCGGCGGAAAAGCAGTTGATACTGTTTCAGAAATTCTTTCATTATGCGGTAACAGATTTAAGATTATTACACCGGAAAATAAAGCCAAATACCATGCGGCGGCGTGTTTTGCGTCAAATTTTGTCGTATCGGTTTGCTATAAGGCAACGGAGCTTTTACAGGAGTGCGGTTTTTCAAAGTCGGAAAGCGAGAGTGCACTGTCAACACTGATGAAGTGCAATATGGACAATATACTTAAAGTCGGTTGTGAAAAAGCAATCACAGGACCTGCGGCAAGAGGGGATATGGCGACTGTTGAAAAACATATTGAAGTGCTTGATGGAAGAACAAGAGAGTTATACAAAGAACTGACAAATGTTATATTTGATATGAAAAACGGAGGAATAGAATGAAAAACACAACAGTAACCTTTAAAAATAAGAAAACTGACGGTGAAAAAATTACAATGCTTACAGCTTATGATTACACAACGGCAAAACTTGAGGACGAGGCAGGCGTTGATTCAATACTTGTAGGCGATTCGCTTGGTATGGTTATTATGGGATATGACAGTACATTGTCTGTGACAATGGAAGATATGATACATCACAGTAAAATCGTTGCAAGAGGTGCAAAAAATGCACTTGTCGTAACAGATATGCCATTTATGTCGTATCAAACATCTGTGTATGACGCAGTTGTGAACGCAGGCAGACTCATAAAAGAAGGTCATGCCGATGCGGTTAAACTTGAGGGCGGAGTTAAGTTTGAGGAACATATAAGAAAAATCGTAGATGCGTCAATTCCTGTTGTCGGTCATATCGGAATGACGCCTCAATCAGTCAACGCGTTCGGTGGCTTTAAGGTTCAAGGCAAAAATATAGATGACGCAAAACGAATTATAGATGACGCAAAAGCGGTTGAAAGAGCCGGCGCATTTGCGGTTGTTTTGGAATGTGTACCGACACCTCTTGCAACATATATAACTGAAATTCTTTCAATTCCTACAATAGGAATCGGTGCGGGCAACGGCTGTGACGGTCAGGTGCTTGTATATCAGGATATGCTTGGAATGTATTCCGATTTTACACCGAAGTTTGTAAAGAAATATGGTGAATTGGGCGAGAGTATGAAAAAATGCTTTAAGGAATATTGCAGCGAAGTGAAAAACGGTACATTCCCAAAAGAGGAAAATTCGTTTAAAATGAGCGAAGAAGTTATGAAACAAATAACGGAGGAAGAATAAAATGCAGATAGTAAAAACAATAGATGAAGTAAGAAAAACAGTTAAAGCATGGAAAAAGGAAGGACTTACGGTTGGTCTTGTTCCAACAATGGGTTATCTTCACGAAGGACATAAAAGCCTTATAGAGCGTGCGGTAAAGGAAAATGACAGAGTTGTTGTAAGTGATTTTGTAAATCCTACACAGTTCGGTCCTAACGAGGATTTTGAAAGTTATCCGAGAGATATTAATGCGGACGCGAAACTTTGCGAAAGTGCGGGTGCGTCAATTATATTTAATCCTGAAGCTGATGAAATGTATGACAATGCACTTACATTTGTTGATATGAACAAGATTACAAAGGTACTTTGCGGTAAAACAAGACCTATTCATTTTTCCGGTGTGTGTACTGTTGTAAGTAAGCTGTTCAATATCGTTCAGCCTGACAGAGCGTATTTCGGTCAAAAGGACGCGCAACAGTTGTGCGTAATAAAGAAGATGGTTAAGGACTTGAACTTTGATATTGAAATAGTCGGTTGTCCTATAATTCGTGAAAATGACGGTTTGGCAAAGAGTTCAAGAAACACATATCTAAACACAGACGAACGCAAGGCGGCACTATGCCTTTCACGTTCGCTTGAAATCGGCAAGAAGATGATTGAAGACGGCGAAACAGACGTAAAGACAATTATTTCGGCAATCAAAGCTGAGATTGAAAAAGAACCTCTTGCAAAGATTGACTATGTGGAAATGGTTGACTTCAATCAGCTTGAAACACTTGAAAAAGTACAAAAGCCGCTCCTTTGTGCAATGGCGGTATATATTGGAAAAACACGTTTAATAGATAATTTTATAATGGAGTAAGGAGAAAATAAGCAATGGAATTAACAATGCTTAAAGGTAAAATACATCGTGCAACCGTTACACAGGCAGAACTTGATTATGTCGGAAGTATAACGATTGATACGGCACTTTTGAAAGCGTCGGGCATACTTGAATATGAAAAGGTGCAGATAGTTGACGTAAACAACGGTCAGCGCTTTGAAACGTATACAATAGCCGGAGAAGAAAATTCGGGCGTTATATGCCTTAACGGTGCGGCGGCAAGATGTGTTCAAAAGGGTGATAAAGTTATTATTATGGCATACTGCAATATGACGGCGGACGAGGCAAAAGAACACAGACCGACAGTTGTATTTGTTGACGACAACAATAAGGTGTCGCAAATCACGCAGTATGAAAAACACGGAGAAATAAAGTAATCTTTGCATATTGGAGGGATATATATGAATTTGCATACATTTATAAAGAAGTCAAAGGATTATATTTCCTGTTTCGTAAAATACGGTGCGGCGGTAATTGTCGCACCTTTTGCGAAAAATAAAGAAAAGTATAAGGATTTATGGCTTATAGCGGAGCGTGGAATTGACGCAAGGGATAATGCGTATTATTTGTTCAAGTACATTACCGCAAATCATCCCGAAATCAATATTGCTTACGCAATAACGAAAGATTCCGCTGACAGAGAACGTGTGGAAAAACTCGGCAGAATTATAAATCATAACAGTTTTGAACATTACATTTCGCTTGTGCTGTCAAAAGTAAAAATCAGTACACATATTATGGGTTACACACCGTATATAGATTTTTTTGTTAAGGCTGATAAAAAGGGGATTATAAAGGGTAAAAAGATATTTTTACAACACGGTATCATCAAGGATAACCTCACATATTTGTATAACAATAATGTGAATTTGGATTTGTTTGTGTGTTCGGCAAAGCCTGAATACGAGTATGTCAAGAGCTTGTACGGATATAAGGATAACGTTGTGCAAATGCTCGGTTTGTGCCGTTATGACGCACTGTATAAAAATGAACAGCCGACCAAAAAAGTTTTGCTTATGCCGACTTGGCGATACAATCTTCAAGGGACTGACAAAAAAGAATTTGTAAAAAGTGAATATTACAGGGTGTATTCAAATTTTCTTGCAAGTAAAAATTTGAAAAATGTTCTTGAAAAATACAATTATGAATTGCTTTTCTATCCTCATATTGAGTTTCAGAGATTTATTGATACATTTAAAGACGGCGAGCGAGTTAAGATTGTTACGTTCAATGACAGTACGGTGCAAAATTTACTTATTAAATCGGACGTTCTTATAACCGATTTTTCAAGCGTGTTTTTTGATTACGGATATATGGAAAAACCTATGATTTTCTATCAGTTTGACAAAGAGTCATTTAGACAACAACATTATGAAGAAGGCTATTTTGACTATGAACGCGACGGTTTCGGTGAAATTTTGTATGATAAAAATGACGTTATAGACGAACTTGACAGAATACTTGAAAACGGTTGCGTGCTTGATGATAAGTACAGAAAAAGAATTGATAAATTCTTTACGCTTAGAGATGAAAATAATTCACAACGTAATTTTGAAGCTATAAAAGAAATTTGTGACAGAGGTTGAGTATGAAAAAAGTAAGTATCATAATTCCCGTATACAATATGGAAGATTGGGTTGAAAGCGGAATTAAGTGTATAACGGAACAGACATATGAAAATCTTGAAATTATAATAATTGACGACGGTTCAAAAGACGGAAGTTATATGAAATGCCTTGCCGAGGCGGACAAGGACAGACGTATTGCGGTATTCGGCAAAAACAACGAAGGACCCGGTGCGGCAAGAAATCTTGCACTGAGAAAAGCAACGGGTGATTATATATATTTCTTTGATATAGACGATTATCTTGAAAAAAATGCGATAGAAAAATTTGTCCGGTATATGGAAAATGAAAATACCGACCTTGTTGTATGCAGTTTTTCTATGTTTGACGGTGAAAAGGTTTTCCGCACTGTCAAAAAGGCTGACGGACTTAAACGTACAGGCGGAGATGCACGAAAAGATTATTATGAGCATATGTTTATGTACGGCGAACGCGGTATTCAAGGGGCGGCTTGGTTTAAGCTATACAAGACCGATATAATCAGAAAAAACGGTATTGAGTTTCCTAAGCTCAGAAAAAGTGAGGACGATGTTTTTGTTGCAAGGTATGTAAACTGTATAGACAGTTTTTATATGACAGGCGATGTGCTTTGCAGATACTATGTAAACTCATATAAAAGATTTTGGGATAAGTATCGCTTTGATATTTTTGATACGTCAAGACAGTCTACAATGTACGTTAAGGACATTGTTTTAAGCTGGAACAGAAATAACAAAGATGTTTTGCAGAGAATTTATGACGATTATTTTCATAAAACATTCGGAAGTTTCTGCTTTTTGTTTAATCCGAACCTGAAATTAAAACGCAAGGCAAGGTATGCGAGGTTAAAAGAAATAACGGATATTTTTATGGACGATATATCTTGTGACGGTATAGAAATCAACCATCCGATTTTTAAGTGTATGAAAAAGAAAAATTACAGAGCGATTTATGTAAGAATTGTGCTTCATATTTTGAAACATAAATTCGACTGAATTTGACACAAGCTATTGACTAAAGAATAAAACAGTGGTACTATTTTATAGTGCCACTTTATTGATGTATAAATTAAGGGGAGAGAATTTTGAATCAGAAAGAACGTCTTGAAATGATCAGAAGAAAGCGTTTGCGTGAACAACGCAGACGTAAATTTTTAATTCGCAGAGTATTTGTATTTGCAGTTGCAATTATAATCGCAGCTCTTGTTATATTCGCAATTAAAGGGTGCGTGTCGTCCGTATCGCAAAGGGCGGAGCAGAAAAGACAGGAGGAGCTTGCGGCTATGTCAACGCAGACGCCGACAACTGCACCGGCACAAAAATCAAATTCATCGGATATTGACCAAAATTATTATCAAAATTCGGCGTTCATCGGTAATTCGTTCGTAGACGGAATGATGAATTACAGCCTTGTAGAAGGTGCGGATTATTTTGCGAGAATCGGTTTGAATGTCAATGACGCAATGACGAAATCCACGTCAACGGGTACAGTGCCTGTTATTGAAGAACTTAACAACGGCAAGCAGTACAATAAAATATTTATGATATTCGGTGAAAACGAACTTGGTTGGGCTAATTCGGATACATTTGTAGAGCAGTACGGTGCACTTATTGACAAAGCAAAGTCATATCAGAGTACGGCAAAAATATATTTGCTTGCGATAACCCCGGTAACCAAAGAGGTATCGGACAATAACGTGGATAATACAAATAACGAGCAGATAGTTAAATACAATGAATTGATAAAGAAACTTGCCGAGAGCAAAGGTGTTGTCTATGCGGACGTATACAGTGCCGTTGTAGGCGAGGACGGCAATTTGCCTGACGGAGTGGCGAGTGACGGTATTCATTTCGGAGAAGATTATTATAAAAAGTGCTTGGTTTATATACAAAATAATATACAATAATTAAAAGAGAGGATATATTGAGATGAAAAAATTAGTTTTGGGTTTGGCGGCAGTTATGATGTGCGTATCGCTTGCAGGCTGCGGAGGTAAGGCTGTTGATATAAATGAGCTTGCGTCAGCATTGTCGAGTGATGGTAAATTTGCGGAACAGCTTACGGAGGTTTCATCGGATATTGCTGAAAAGAGATATATGATTTCAGACGGCGAAGTTGAAGAATGTGTGTCATATACAGGTACACCGGCGGTTGTTGATGAAATTACAATATTTAAAACATCAGATACGGAATCTGTGAAAGAAAAAGCCGAACAACATATTGAAACACAAAAAACAACATACACAAGCTATGCACCGAATGAAGTGTCAAAGCTTGACGACTGCGTTGTTGAAACTGTCGGTGATTACGTTATCGTATGCGTAAGCGAGGACTCATCAAGCGTACAGAGCATAATTGACCAATATACAAAATAATTTGAAAGGGTGTAGGTAGTGTACTTTTCAAGTTTATTATTTTTGTTTGTGTTTCTGCCGATAGTTTTGGCGGTATACTATATTGTGCCGAGAAAATTCAGAAATGCATTTTTACTCTTGGCCAATCTTGTATTTTACGGTTGGGGAGAGCCTGTTTTTATTTTAATAATGATTGTTTCTGTCGTGTCGAATTATATATTCGGACTGCTGATAGAAAAATACCGCGATAACCAAAAACGTAAAAAAACGTTTTTGGTTTTGTCGCTTGTAATTAGTTTAGGACTTTTGGCGGTGTTTAAATATACGGGATTTGTGACTGATATATTGAGAGCAATTCCGCCGTTTAGCTTTATGCCGAAAATCAATTTACCGTTGCCGATAGGAATTTCATTCTATACATTTCAGACGTTATCGTATACGATTGATGTTTACAGAGGGGACACTAAAGCACAAAAAAGCCTTGTGTCTTTCGGAACGTATGTTTCATTTTTTCCACAGCTAATAGCAGGGCCGATTGTAAGATATACAGACATTGCGAAAATGCTTGATGAAAGACGTGAAAACATATCGCAGTTTGCCGACGGTATAAAGTTGTTTGCAGTTGGGTTGGCGAAGAAAGTTCTTATCGCAAATCAAATGGGGGTACTTTGGGATACAATCAGAGGAACATCGTCAAACGGCATAGTCGGTGCGTGGATTGGCATAATTTCATATGCGTTTCAGATATATTTTGACTTTTCGGGATATTCCGATATGGCTTGCGGGCTGGGTAAAATGTTCGGTTTTGAATTTATGAAAAACTTTAATTATCCGTATGTTTCAAAGACGATAACTGAGTTTTGGCGCAGATGGCATATTTCGCTTAGTTCATGGTTTCGCGACTATGTTTATATTCCGCTCGGCGGCAACAGGTGCAAATTACCGCGTGTGATTTTTAATTTGTTTGCGGTTTGGGCATTGACAGGATTATGGCATGGTGCGAATTTTAATTTTATTGCATGGGGAATTTATTATTTTGTTATCCTTGTGCTTGAAAAATATGTGTATGGCAAATATCTTGAAAAATTGCCGTCTTTGCTAAAACACATATACGCATTGTTTTTAATACTTCTCGGTTGGACAATTTTCTATTTTGAAGATTTCGGACAATTTGCGACGTATTTGACAAGTATGTTTACGTTGAAAAACGGTATTATCGGCGGTGATACGCTCAGTACAATACTTATGTATTTGCCGATTTTGATTGTGACGGCAATGGCGTCACTTCCGATATGGAAGAACACGTATTTGAAATTAAAGGATAAAAAGTATATGGGCGTGTTGGAAATTGCATTTTGTGCGGTTGTGATTGTGCTTTGTACGGCGTCACTGGTAAATCAAAGCTATAATCCGTTCCTGTATTTCCGTTTCTAAGGGGTGATATAATGGCTAAAAAAAGAGATATATTGCTTACAGTATTGTTTTGCGGATTTATAGGTACAATGGCGGCACTTACCGCATTTTTGCCGAAACAAGAGGTTTCGGTGAACGAAAAACGAACACTTGCAAAATTCCCTGAATTCAGTGTACAAAAATTGTTTAACGGAAAATGGGAAAAGGATTTTGAAACATATATTTCAGACCACTTTCCCGCAAGAAATTTTTTTGCGTCAACCGATTCATATTATATGCTTTATTCGGGACGTAACGGCTCAAATGGGGTATATAAAGGAAAAGACGGGTATATTATTAACACACCTGTAAAGTGTGATGAAGAGAAATTAAATGCAAATATAACGGCGATAAATAATTTCGTGAAAAATACGGGTATCGAAACAAAAATTATTGTTGTACCATCAACGGGATATATAATGTCGGAAGAACTTCCGAAAGTTCATACCGAATATAATGACGGCGAAATAATCGACGATATAAAAAACAGGGCAGAGAACGCAGAATTTATTGATATACGCGATACTCTGACCGAAAACAAGGACAAGCAGATTTATTATAAAACCGACCACCATTGGACAAGTTACGGTGCGTATTTGGCATATAAAAAGTGGGCGGAAAGTGAAAATATTGAAGTTCGCAGTGATTATGATATTGAAAGTACAGACGGATTTTTCGGCACGACTTATTCAAAAAGTGCATTGTGGTACGAAAAATCTGACAGTATAGAAACGTGGGAATATCCGATTAATGTTACGGTGACAATTAATGACGGCTTTGAAGATGAGGTTTATGACAGTATGTTTTTTAAAGAACATCTCGAAGAACTTGATAAATATCCTGTGTTCCTTGACGGAAATCATAATTTTGAAAGGATTGTGAATAACGATAATGAGGACGGTAAGAAAGTGCTTGTGATAAAAGACAGCTATGCACATTGTTTCGTGCCGTTTATGGCTGAAAATTGTTCGCAGATTGATATGGTTGATTTGAGATATTATCTTAATAATGTATCTGCATTGACGGAGCAGAACAGCTATGACGAGGTGCTTATACTTTACGGAATAAGCAATATGTGTGAAGCAAACGATTTGGCGATACTTCAATAATACAGAGCATTAAAAAAGCGGAGATTTTAAAAATCTCCGCTTTTTGTATGTTATTTAATATCCGAAAGTGAAATAACTTCAACAGTATCAGGTGTATAGCGATGTTCCATAACATCAACAAGTGCTTTAACAGTGTCAAGACTTGTCATAATCGAAACGTCGCACTCAATAGCTGTACGTCTGATTTTAAATCCGTCTGAATGAATATCATTACCCTTCTTAGGAATGTCGATGATAAGGTCAATCATACCGCTTCTGATAACATCAAGGATATTCGGAACACCCTCTGAAATCTTCTTTGCAACCTGTACCGGAATATCGTTATCTTCAAGCAATTTTGCAGTGCCGGCAGTGGCAATAAACTTGCAGCCAAGTTCGTGGAATTTCTTTGCGATAGGCAAGAAGTTTTCTTTATCCATTTCACGAACCGTAACAAGAATTGTTGAACCTGCCTTTGGAATTGTTGTACCGGCGGCAGTAAATCCTTTGTATATAGCCTCATGGAAGTTTTGACCTACGCCTAAAACTTCACCTGTCGAACGCATTTCAGGACCAAGACTTACTTCAACCTGCGGTAATTTTTCGGTTGAGAATACAGGAACTTTTATAGCGACTGTATTTGTCTGCGGCGCGATACCTGTTGAATAACCCATTTCTTTAAGCGTTTTGCCAAGCATAATGTTTGTTGCAATATCAATAACAGGTACGTTTGTAACCTTTGTTATATAAGGTACTGTACGGCTTGAACGTGGGTTTACTTCGATAATATAAAGTTCATCTCTGAATTCGATAAACTGAATGTTAATCATACCGATAACCTTTAGTTCAAGTGCAATTCTGTATGTTACGTCAACGATTTTATCAATAATATGTTGAGGTACATTCTGCGGTGGATAAATTGAAATTGAGTCACCGCTGTGTACACCGGCTCTTTCAAGGTGTTCCATGATACCCGGAATAAGAACGTCTGTACCGTCACAAATTGCGTCAACTTCAAGTTCACGTCCGCCAAGATAGCGGTCGATAAGAACAGGATTTTTTGTATCTTTAATAAATGCGTCTGTAAGGTATCTTACAAGGTCGATTTCATTTCTTGTAATTTCCATACCTTGACCGCCAAGAACGTATGACGGACGTACAAGTAACGGATATTCAAGCTTATTAGCTTCTTCAATACCTTCCTTAACACTCCAAACAGCCTTACCCTTTGGACGCTTGATATTAAGTTTTTCAAGCATTTCGTCAAATTTTTCTCTGTCCTCAGCCTCGTCAATGTATTTAGGCTGTGTACCAAGTACAGGAACGTGCATACTGTCAAGGAAGTTTGCAAGTTTGATAGCAGTCTGACCGCCGAATTGAAGAATAACACCGTCAGGCTTTTCAAGTTCGATAATGTTGTAAACATCTTCTTCTGTAAGCGGCTCGAAGTATAGTTTGTCTGATGTATCAAAGTCTGTACTTACTGTTTCAGGGTTGTTGTTTATAATAATTGTTTCGATACCTGCTTTTTCAAGAGAAAGAACAGAATGAACACTGCAATAGTCAAATTCGATACCTTGACCGATTCTGATAGGACCCGAACCGATAACGATAACTTTTTTCTTATCAGAAGGGAATGACTCTGTAGTTTCGTCATATGTTGAGTAATAATACGGAGAAACAGCCTCAAATTCACCCGCACAAGTATCAACCATTTTGTAAACAGGGATAATACCCAAAGATTTTCTAAGATTATATACCTCGTCTGCGTCACAACCGATAAGTTCTGAAATGCCCTTATCACTAAAGCCCATTTTCTTATATTTCTTTAGAATGTCATAAGTCAAATCGGCTAATTTATATTTCTTTAATTCTTCTTCTGCGTCTACGATATTTTTAATTTTCTGCAAGAAGAATGGGTCCATACCTGTGATTTCGGCAAGCTTTTCCATATTGTAATTTCTGCGGATAAGCTCTGCAAGGTCGAAAAGTCTTTCATCATCAGGAACGATAACGCGTTGTTTTAATTCAACGGTGGTACGTTTCTTTGAAGATTTTCTTTCAAGTGTGTATTGCTTTATTTCAAGTGAACGAATACCCTTTAGAAGTGATGATTCAAGAGTATTGCCGATAGCCATAATTTCACCTGTAGCCATCATCTTTGTACCAAGATTACGCTTTGCACCGAAGAATTTATCAAACGGCCATTTTGGAATTTTTGTTACAACGTAGTCGATAGCAGGTTCAAAGCAAGCGTATGTTTTACCTGTAACGGCATTCTTAATTTCGTCAAGGTTGTAACCAAGTGCAATCTTAGCGGCAATCTTAGCGATAGGGTAGCCTGTTGCCTTTGATGCAAGTGCGGATGAACGGCTCACACGAGGGTTAATTTCGATAACCGCATAGTTAAAGCTTTCCGGATCAAGTGCAAACTGTACGTTACAACCACCTTTAATTTCTATTGAATTGATAATATCGATAGCTGCTTTACGCAACATTTGATATTCTTTATCAGCCAAAGTAAGTGCAGGAGCGACAACGATTGAGTCACCTGTGTGAACGCCAACCGGGTCGATGTTTTCCATTGAACATACCGTGATACAGTTACCGGCACCGTCACGCATAACTTCAAATTCGATTTCTTTCCAACCCTTGATTGACTTTTCAAGAAGAACCTGACCTACTCTTGAAAGGTGCAAACCTTGTGAAAGGATTGTTTCAAGCTGTTCGGGATCTTCAGCAATACCGCCGCCTGTACCGCCAAGTGTGTAAGCGGGACGAACGATGACAGGGTAGCCGATTTTCTTTGCAAATGCAAGACCCGATTCAACATCTGTAACGATTTCAGACGGAGCAATCGGCTGATTTGTGCGTTCCATAAGACGCTTAAAGCTGTCACGGTCCTCACCCTCTTTGATAGACGGAATTGAAGTACCGATAACATTCATATTATACTTTTCAAAAACGCCCTTGTCGTAAAGCTCACAAGCAAGGTTAAGACCTGTCTGACCGCCCATACCGGCGATAATTGAGTCCGGACGTTCTTTTTGAATAATCTTTTCTACATATTCTGCGGTAAGCGGCTCAATATAAGTGTTTGTAGCCATACCTCTGTCAGTCATAATTGTAGCCGGGTTTGAGTTTACAAGTACAACGTCAATACCCTCGTCTTTAATTGCTTGACAAGCCTGTGTACCCGAATAGTCAAATTCGGCAGCCTGTCCGATTACGATAGGACCTGAGCCTATAACAAGAACTTTCTTTATACTTTTATCTAAAGGCATATTAGTTTACCCCCTTTAAAAATCTGTCAAATAACCAACCTGTATCAAGCGGTCCCGGTGATGCTTCAGGGTGGAACTGAACGCTTTGGATTGGTAGAGTTTTATGTCTGATACCCTCGCAAGTACCGTCATTTACGTTTATAAATGTTTCTTCAACAGTGTCCGGCAAATCTGCAACTATATAGTTGTGATTTTGGCTTGTAATGAAAACATTACCTGTTGTAAGGTCTTTTACAGGGTGGTTTCCGCCGTGGTGACCGAACTTTAATTTCTTAGTTTCGCAGCCAAGTGCAAGACCTATAATCTGATGTCCCATACAGATACCGCAGATTGGATATTTACCTATTAATTGCTTAACAGTATCAACTGTACCCGGAGCGTCAAGCGGATCGCCGGGACCGTTTGAAAGGAATACAAGGTCCGGATTTGCTTCTTCGATAACCGAAGCGGGAATGTTGGCAGGGAATACTGTAATTTTACAGCCTCTCTTCAATAAATCGCGGATAATACCTTGTTTTGCACCCATATCTATGAAAGCAACGTGCGGTCTGCCTGTTTCATTTAATGTATATACCTGTTCGGCAGTTGTGTCCATAATAACGTGACTGTTGTCAAGAGAGTTCATAAGTACATTGACTTCTTCATCACTCGGCTCGCCCTGCATAATGACACCCTTCATTGTACCTGCTTCACGGATAACTCTTGTAAGTGCTCTTGTATCGATACCCTCAATACCTACAACACCCTGTTGACGAAGAAAATCATCAAGGTTCATTTCATTTCTGAAGTTAGACGGAAAATCACACTTTTCTCTTACTACAAAAGCTTTAAGATTAGTGTGCTTTGCCTCCATATCCTCAAGATTAATTCCGTAGTTACCGATAAGAGGGAAAGTCATAGTGACAATCTGACCTGCAAAAGACGGGTCAGTAAGAGTTTCCTGATAGCCTGTCATACCGGTTGTGAAAACGACTTCTCCGACGATGTTTTTCTCAGCGCCGAAAAGCGTTCCCGAAAAACGCATACCGTTTTCCAAAATAAGCTGTGCTTTCATAATTGTTCTCCTTCCATGTTAGTGAATTAGGCTATATAGCCCAAAAAAAAAGACAATGAATAAATAACATTGTCAATTGGTTTTTAAAAATGAAAATAGAAATAAAGGGGAAACAGAATACCCTTTGTCTGCTTTTATTGAGTTGTAATTGCCTACGCAGTACATACTGTTTTATATCTCCTTTATGTCATTTTTATTATTGTACCACGCAATGAGTGGTTTGTCAACATATAGTACGGATTTTGTTGGTTGGTGTCAAGGTTTGTTTATATTTTCTAAATAAATAAGTGCAAAGTAACTTTTATTTTGTAATGTTAGTCAAAATTAAAAAAAGCTATTGACATTTTAAATCCATAGGCGTATAATGTAATTAAAGTTAAAGAGATTGAACACAAGGGCGTGTTCGTAAGATTGAAAAAAGGTCTTACGAATGCGCTTTTTCAGTTCAATTAGGAAAACTTAATATTATACATTATAATTAAGCACAAAGGCGTGTTTATCGAAAGTATCAGAAAACTTCGATAGACACGCTTTTTTGTTTAAAAGAAAGGGGAGTTTAGTCATGGCAGAAATGACAAAAATCGAAATTATCACCAGACAAAGCAAGCTTGAAGATTTAAAGGCGGCTTTGAATGAAATCGGAATCAACGGTATGACAGTTACCAATGTTCTTGGATATGGTGTACAGAAAGGTCAGAAACATCAGTACAGAGGTGTTGAGTATAACGTTGATTTACTTCCGAAAATTAAGATTGAAATGGTTGTATGTACAGTACCGGTTGAAGATGTTGTAAATACAGCGATTTCGGTTTTAAGAACAGGCGAAATCGGTGACGGTAAGATTTTCATTTCTCCGGTATCACGAGTTATTAAGGTAAGAACCGGTGAAGAAGACAGAGAGGCTTTATTATAGAAAGTTTCATTAAATAGGAGGATTGATTGATTATGAGTACAGAACTATTAACAACAGCAGTAGACTGTTTTTGGTTATTCTTTGGCGGTGTATTGGTGTTCTTTATGCAAACAGGTTTCACAATGGTTGAAGCAGGCTTTACAAGAAGTAAAAACACAGGTAACATTATTATGAAGAACATAGTTGACTTTATGTTCGGTTCAATTATTTATTGGTTTATCGGTTACGGTCTTATGTACGGCGAAGGTAACGGGTTTATCGGTATTCCGTTCGGAGATATGTTTATGAACGGTATGGCAGGTGCAGAGAATATGGATTATACGGCATTGTTCTTCCAAACAGTATTCTGTGCAACATCTGCAACAATCGTTTCGGGTGCAATGGCTGAAAGAACAAACTTCAAAGCATATTGTATCTACAGTGCGGCTATTTCATTGTTCATTTATCCAATCGCAGGTCACTGGGTATGGGGCGGCGGCTGGTTGTCAGAGTTAGGCTTCCATGACTTTGCAGGTAGTGCAATCGTACATATGCTTGGCGGTACATTATCATTTGTAGGTGCTGCAATTCTTGGTCCGAGAATCGGCAAGTACACAAAGGACGGAAAAGTAAACGTTATTCCGGGTCACAATATTCTTATCGGTGCACTTGGTGTACTTATTCTTTGGGTAGGTTGGTTCGGATTTAACCCTGCATCAACAGGCGGTCTTTCAGACGGTGGCGTACAAGTAGCCGCTAAGGTATTTATCACAACTAACCTTGCCGCTTGTGCAGCTGCAATCACAACAATGTTCTTTACATGGATTCGTTACGGTAAGCCGGATGTTTCAATGACTCTAAACGGTGTTCTTGGCGGTCTTGTTGCAATCACAGCTCCTTGCGACCTTGTAACTCCGTTTGCGTCAATTATTATCGGTGTTGTCGGTGCAATCTTGATGTGTCTTGCAATTCCGTTTATCGATACAAAGCTAAAGGTTGACGACCCTGTCGGTGCAATCAGTGTTCACGGTATATGCGGTCTTTGGGGTACAATCGCAGTCGGTTTGTTTGCTTCAGATACAAGTGCCGGTGCAGAATTACTTGGTCTGTTCTATGGCGGCGGTCTAAAGGCTTTGGGTGTTCAAGCTTTGGGTGCTGTTTCACTAATCGCTTGGGCAGCAATCGTTGGTTCAATTCTGTTTGTTGTATTGAAGAAGGCAGGATTGCTTCGTGCTAAGCCGCAAGAAGAAATTGAAGGTCTTGACTCAACAGAACATGGTCTTGCATCAGCATACCCTGACTTTGTTGTATCGTATAACGAGAAAAGATCAATGTAATTTAATAAGGTTAATCTCTTTTTCAAAGATTAATATATATACCCCCTCAGCGAGCTAATTTATTAGCTCGCTTTCTCTTTCCAGAAAAATTTCAAAAAAACTGTTGACAACCAAAAGTTAGTGTTGTATAATAATGTTACAGTGATTGAACACAAGGACGTGTTTGTAAGAGGATATTCTTACAAATGCGTCTTTTTTGCTTTTACGGTTCAATCGGAATAAAAAATAATAGTTAAATTAAACACAAAGGCGTGTTTGACGGATTGATTGCGGTCAATTTGTCAGACGCGCTTTTTATGTTTAAGAGAAAGGGGAGTATAGTCATGGCAGAAATGACAAAAATCGAAATTATCACCAGACAAAGCAAACTTGAGGATTTAAAGACGGCTTTGAACGAAATCGGAATTAACGGAATGACCGTATCCAATGTATTGGGTTACGGTGTGCAAAAGGGACAAAAGCACCGTTACAGAGGTGTTGAGTACAGCGTTGACTTACTTCCGAAGATAAAGATTGAAATGGTTGTGTGTACAGTGCCTGTTGATGATGTTGTTAATACGGCAATTTCGGTTTTGAGAACAGGTGAAATCGGTGACGGTAAGATTTTTATTTCACCTGTATCGAGAGTTATAAAAGTAAGAACCGGCGAAGAGGACAGAGAGGCTTTATTATAGGGGGTATAAAAATATGTTAAACAGTGGCGATATAGGATTTATGATAATTGCGGCAACGTATGTGTTTTTGATGACACCGGGATTGGCTTTTTTCTATGGCGGTCTTGCACAAAGAAAAAATGTGCTCAATACAATGATGATGTCAGTAGCATTTATGGGGCTTTCGTCGGTATTGTGGGTACTTTGCGGATATTCGCTTTCATTCAGCGGTGACTTGGGCGGAGTAATAGGAAACTTAAAGTGGTTTGCGTTTAACGGTGTCGGAGCGGAGGCAGGTCCTTACAGTGACAATATCCCTAATATGGGTTTTGCGTTGTTTCAGATGATGTTTGCCATTATAACACCGTCGCTTATTACAGGTGCGGTTGCGGGAAGAATGAAATTTAAAGCAATATTCTTATTTGTATTCTTGTGGCAGTTTGTGGTTTATTATCCGATGGCTCATATGGTTTGGGGCGGCGGATTTCTTGCTCAAATCGGCTCAATCGACTTTGCCGGCGGTAACGTTGTACATATAAGCTCCGGTGTTTCGGGTCTTGTGCTTGCAATATTAATCGGTAAGAGAAAAGGCATTGAGAAAAGAAGTGTCGTACCGCATAATATTCCGTTTGTTGTACTCGGAGCGTCACTTTTGTGGTTTGGTTGGTTCGGATTTAATGCAGGAAGTGCGCTTGCGGCAGACGGTCTTGCACTTCACGCATTTACAACAACTAACACTTCTGCGGCTTGTGCAATGCTTTCATGGATGATTATAGATATAATCAAAGGCGGAAAGCCGACAGTAGTCGGAGCTTGTACAGGCGGTGTTATCGGTTTGGTGGCAATTACACCGGGTGCAGGTTTCGTACCGATATGGGCGTCGTTTATTATCGGTGCACTTGTCAGCCCGATTTGTTACTTTGCATTATCTGTACTAAAACCGAAATTCGGATATGATGACGCACTTGACGCATTCGGCTGTCACGGTATCGGCGGTATATGGGGCGGTATCGCAACAGGCTTGTTTGCACAAACTTCGATTAATCCGGTAGCTAAATGGGACGGTCTTGTTTTCGGTGATTATCATTTGTTCGTGGCACAGGTGCTTAGTATATTGGTAACAATAGCCGTTGCGGTTGTCGGAACATTGATTTGTGTGGGTATTGTAAGATTGTTTACAAAACTTCGTGTTGATGAAAACAGTGAAAATGTCGGTCTTGACGACAGTGAACACGGTGAACGCGCGTATTCGGCAATATGGGAGTAAAGCATAGAAAGATGACAAAAGGCAGACAAAATCATTATGGTTTTGTCTGCTATTTTTTTATTTAAAAATATCTCTTGCAATGTATTATCTTTTTCGATAAAATAGTAGTAACATATGTAAACGAAAGAAGTATATTGATGAAAAAGGAAAAAGTTCTTAAAAAATATTTCGGACACAAGAAGTTTCGTGACGGACAGTCTGAGATTATAGATAATATATTAGAAGGAAACGATATTCTCGGAATAATGCCGACAGGTGCGGGAAAATCAATGTGTTACCAAGTACCGGCACTGATGATGGAAGGTATAACGATTGTAATTTCGCCGCTTATATCACTTATGATTGACCAAGTAAATTCACTTGTTCAGTCGGGTGTTGCCGCCGCATACATAAACAGTTCGCTGACTTTGGCACAGCAAAATAAAGTTGTAAGCAACATATACAAGGGTATGTATAAAATAATATATGTTGCACCTGAAAGACTTGAACTTGAGGGATTTATAAGGGTAGCGCAAACAGTGAAAATCTCTATGATAACCATAGATGAAGCACATTGTGTATCGCAGTGGGGACATGATTTCAGACCGGGATATTTGAAAATAGAAGAATTTATAAAAAAACTTTCATACAGACCGATTATAGCTGCTTTTACCGCAACAGCGACCGACGATGTGAGAGAAGATATAATTCGTATTTTGAAACTAAACAATCCGTATGTTAAGGTTACGGGCTTTAACAGAGAAAATCTGTATTTTGAAGTACAAAGACCGAAAGATAAATTTACGGCACTTTGTGATATTTTGGACAGGCATAAAAATCAAAGTGCGATAGTGTATTGCTCGACAAGAAAAACGGTTGAGGAAGTGTGTGAAAGACTTAATGACAACGGATATGATGCGACAAGGTATCACGCAGGACTTGACGATGACGAAAGACAGAAAAATCAAGACGATTTTATATACGACCGATGTGAAATAATGGTTGCAACGAACGCATTCGGTATGGGTATAGATAAATCGAATGTTTACCTTGTTGTACATTACAATATGCCGAAAAATATTGAAAGCTATTATCAAGAGGCGGGCAGAGCAGGACGTGACGGCGGTGATGCAGACTGTATTATGCTTTACAGTGCACGTGATGTCAATACTGCAAGATATTTTATCGAAAATCCAGATGAAAACTCGGAAATATCTGACCAAATGCGTATCAAAATTATGGAGAAAGATTTTGAACGCTTGAAAATGATGACGTTTTATTGCACTACAAGTGAGTGCCTCAGAGCATTTATTCTTGAATATTTCGGCGAAAATCCGCCGCTTAACTGTGACAACTGCGGAAATTGTAATACTAATTTTGAAACAACGGATATAACTGTAGACGCACAAAAAATAGTGTCATGTGTATACAGAATACGAAAAAAGGGGAGAAGTTGCGGTAAGACACTTTTGGCGGAGGTGCTTTACGGAAGTAAGCTCGACAAAATAAAAAGACTTGACCTTGATACTATTTCTACATACGGAATTATGAGCGATATGTCGCTTAAAAGGATAAGATATATCATTGATTATTTAATTCAAGAGGGTTATCTTGAAGTTGACGAAATGAATTACAGGACAGTACAACCCACACCAAAAACAAAGGAAATATTAAACGGTAAAGAGCTTTCGATGAAATTGATTAAGGAAGTTTCTTATACTCATAAGAAGGATACCGTTTTGACGTCTGAGGAAGACAGACTGTTTGAAAGACTAAAAAAACTTCGTAACAGACGTGCCGTTATGGCAAGTGTTCCTGCGTATGTTATATTTCAAGATTCTACACTTCGTGAAATGTGCCGTAAACGTCCTGTTACTGACAGTGAATTTTTGAATATTTCCGGTGTCGGCGAAATGAAAAAACGTAAATACGGTAAAGAATTTATGAAAGAAATACAAAAGTTTATAAAAGAGAACGAGTAGTCATTGACTACTCGTTCTTTAATTCTTTCGGTGTAACATAAATTGTGTTGTAATAATCATATATCACCATACCGGGTTTTGCACCGTTTGGTTTTTTGACATTTTTAATCTGCGTAAAGTCAACGGGAACTTGTGACGAATCACGACCTTTTGAATAGTATGCCGCAAGTTCGGCAGCCTCCGTGATTGTCGTTTTAGGAACGTCTTTATCAAGTCCGAGTTTTATGATTGTATGCGAGCCGTGAATATTTTTGGTATGAAACCACAAATCAGACGAATTTGCAAATTTTAATGTAAGGTAATCGTTTTGGGTATTATTCTTGCCCACATAAATATCAAAGCCGTCGGAACTTACAAAGTGCATAGGCTTTGACGCATTTTGTTTTTGCTTTTTCGGATTGAACTTTCTGTTTAAATAGCCTTCGGCAATCAGTTCCGCACGAATTGCGTTTAAGTCTGATTCCGTATCAGATGTTTCGATAGCGGCAAGTGTGCTTTCGAGATATTCAAGGTCATTTTTGGCGTTTTCAATTTGTTTTGCTGCCTCAATTTCGGCATTTTTCGCCTTGTTATATCGCTTGTAATACTTCTGTGCATTCTGTGACGGTGAAAGCTGCGGCGAAAGCGGGATTTTTACGGTAGGCGAATCCTCTTTGTAGTAATCTATAACTTCAACGCTCGACTGACCGTTTTTCATATTATAAAGATTTGCCATAAGCAAGTCACCGTATATTTTATATTTATCTTTATTCTCCGAATCGGCAAGCGTTTTATTTAAAATGCCGAGCTTTTTTGAAACACGTTCTATATTATTGTTAAGAAGTTTCACAAGGTCGGCACTCTTTTGACGCATTCTCTCGTGCATATCACGAGTTCTGTAAAATGTGTCAAGCAGTACGCTTATGTCGTCAAATTCTTTAATTTCCGCAAGTGATTCGTACTGCGTTATAGGCGTGGCACTGAATTCCATTAACTTGCCCGAGGCGAAATTTATAATCATACAAGGACTGAAATGGTTTTGCTGAACGTCTTTGGCAAGTTTAACCGTTTCGTATAAAAGTTTATTTCTGCCGTTATCCGTAAGTTCGGAACACTTCACGTCTGTGCGACCGAACGCACGATATACAATTTCTCTTGATGTAAGCGGACTGATACCTGCTATTGCGGAAAGAATGGCTTTATCGGCGGTCTGTATCGGTGATGAAAAATCTATGTTTGCTGTTTCGCTTATTTCCGTAAGGTCGGTTTTATCCTGGACAGGCGGTGAAACATAGTCAAGTCCGGGAAGCAGCTGACGTACCGAACTTACCGTAAAATCAATGTGTTTGATACAGTCAAGAATACGCATATCTTGATTGGTAAGAATAATATTTGAATGTCTGCCCATAATTTCGGCTATAAGATATTTTGTCGTAAGGTCGCCGAGTTCGTCATAACTTTCTATCGAAAATTTTATAATACGTTCAAAGCCAATCTGTTCAATATCCGTAATTTTACCGCTGCCGATATGCTTTCTCAAAAGCATACAGAACATAGGCGCACTGATAGGATTTTTTTTTGAAACGTTTGTGAAATGAACACGCGGATGTGCAGGACTTGCGGAAAGCACAAGTTTAAAATTATCCGTCATTGTTCTTAGATTTATTGTAATTTCGTCTTTTTCGGGCTGATGTATTTTATCTATACGGCTGTTTATAAGCTTGTCTTTAAGGTCTTTGACAAGACAACGAACCGCTACTGCGTCAAATGCCATAATGTCCTCCTGTATAAATGTATTATTTTTTATTATACCATATTTATATAAAAAAACAATAAAAATCTTGCTAAAACGATTTTGTGGTGGTATAATAACCTCAAAGCAATATTTTATACGAAAGTGAGGAAAAATAATATGAAGAAAATTATTGCGGCGGCAGTTGCGGCGTCAATGGTTGTACCGTGTTTTTCGGTAAGTGCGGCGGAAAGAGTAAAAGAAGTTTCGAGCGTGTACGGTGATAAATCGGAAATACATATTGTATACAATGATAAGGTCGTAAAATATGATGACGTTAAGCCTGTAAATACTGACGGCAGAGTTATGATACCGTTCAGAGCGGCACTTGAAAATATGGGTGCAAGCGTTGATTATGATGATTCAAGCAGACTTGTAACGGCTAAAAAGGGTGACACAACAATTAAGTTTACACTTATGGACGATACAATATATGTAGACAATAACGGAAGTGAATCAACTGTTCAAATGGATACGCCTATGATTATTGTTGATGACAGAACTCTTGTTCCTATTCGTTTTATGAGTAACGCATTCGGTATGCAAGTAGGCTGGGACGGAGATACGGAAACAGTTGTAATCCTTGATGCTGACGATTATTTTAACGAATTTGAAAACTCGGCACCGAATATGTCAAAACTTTTAAATAAGGAAACACCGAAATATAATAAGGAATATACTGCATTTGATGTGAGTTTTGATTTGAATAACGGCAACAGTAAATACAGTGTTGCGGCAAGCGGAAGTATTGACGGCAAAAATAAAGATAATGTTGCGGGTGCGGATGTGAAGTTTAACGGCTCATTGAATGAAAGCAGTGTAAATGACGCAACACTTAACGCAGTAGTAGCGGATGATAAGGTTTACTTTAAAACAGATGTTATAGAAAAACTTGCTCAAAGCTCGGACAATGCAAAAATCAAGGCATTGGCACTTATCGTAAAGAGTGATGTATGGTACAGTATTGATTTAAACAAAGCCTTGACTTCTCTCGGTGTGCCGACTGCCACAATAAATATAGTGGATAGTGCTGTCAGCGGAAATACTGCGAAGGCTATGGACACATTAAAGAGTGCTTATCAGACAGAGGGCGATACTGATATTGATACTATTATTTCATTGGCTTCAATGTTTGATATGTATGAACAGATGGATAAATATATAACGGTTACAGAAACGGAAAACGGCGGTTACAGCCTAAAAATGAATATCAAATCAGAAGATATGCTTAACATTTTGAAAAATATAAGCAATATATCGGACAGTGACTATAATCAATTAAAAAATGATTTTAAGTTTAATGTTTCCGCAAACAGCGAAACGGACGCAACAAAATCAACAAGTGACGCAAATATAGAAGTTGGATATGCTGATGATGTGTCACTTAAAATGACAGTATCGTCAAATGCGGAAAAGGACGATACAATAGTGACACCTGAAATTCCGTCAGGTGCGGCTGATATAACGGATTTATTTGTAAGTGCGATAAAAACAAAAAATAATTAAGTCGGTAAACAGACGAGCTGAATTTACAGTTCGTCTGTTTTTTTGTCGAAATAACAAACTTGACGGATACATTTCTGTTATTTTTGTAATGAATTTTTCAAAAAAATTTAAAATAAGACTGTTCAAATACAAGAACTTGTGGTATAATAAAAAAATAATGGGTTAATATGCCTATATAATATATTAGACGGGAGAACGTGCTATGCTGAAAAGTATGACCGGATACGGCAGACGAGAGGCCGTAACAGAAGGAAAAAAGATACTTGTGGAGATAAAATCGGTAAACCACAGATATTCGGATTACAATATAAAAGTGCAAAGACATCTTGGCTTTTTGGAAGATAAAATCAGAAAGTATGTATCGTCAAGTATAACTCGCGGTAAGGTTGATATATACCTTAATGTAGAGAACTACGAAACTGCCGACAAGCAGATTACATTAAATAAGGAAATCGCAAAAAATTACATAGATGTTTTATACCAACTTAGAGATGAATTTGGATTAAAGGACGATATAACAGTATCAAACGTTGCGTCAAATCCGGACATTTTCTCAACCGAAAGAGTTGAAGAAGATGAGGAGGCTCTGTGGAATACGGTTAAAACCGTTCTTGACGGCGCACTTAGCGACTTTATCGCAATGCGTGAGCGTGAGGGCGAGAGAATACAAAAGGACTTGTGCGAGAGAATTGACTATATGCGTACACTTGTCAAGGAAGTAGACGAGCGTTCACCGCAGACTGTTAAGGAATACAGTGACAAACTTTATGACAAGATTAAAGAAGTTCTTGACGGTAAAGAAATAGACGAAGCAAGAATACTTACCGAAGTTGCAATTTATGCCGATAAAGTGGCAGTAAATGAGGAAACGGTAAGACTTGGCAGTCACTTTGAAGAATTTGACACTATAATAAACAGCGGTTCGCCGGCAGGCAGAAAGCTTGATTTCTTAATTCAGGAAATTAACCGTGAAGTAAATACAATCGGTTCAAAGGCAAGTGATATTGAAATCGCCAAAACCGTTGTAACGCTAAAGGGTGAAATTGAAAAATTAAGAGAGCAAATTCAAAATATTGAATAACAGGTGATATAATGAAACTTATAAATATAGGCTTTGGAAATATGGTTAATGCCGAACGTGTTGTGGCAGTTGTAAGTCCAGAGTCCGCGCCGATTAAACGTATAATTCGTGAGGCGGAGGATAAGGGTAATCTTATAAACGCAACATACGGCAGAAGAACAAGAGCCGTTATAGTAACCGATTCCGACCATATTGTTCTGTCGGCTTTGCAGACGGAAACGGTATCAGGCAGACTTAGCGGTGATACAGGAGAGGAGAGCGTTAAAGGCGATGAGTAGAGGTGTACTTTTTGTAATGTCCGGACCGTCGGGAACGGGCAAAGGAACGATTTGTAATGAACTTCTTGCAAATGAAAATAACGACGTATTTTTGTCCGTATCGTCAACAACGAGAGAAAAACGCAAAGGTGAAACCGACGGCGTGACATATAATTATACAACGGTGGAAAACTTTAAGAAGATGATAGACAACGGAGAAATGCTTGAATATGCTATGTACAGCGGCAATTATTACGGTACTCCGAAAAAGACTGTTGAAGATATGCTTGAGAGCGGGAAAAACGTTTTGCTTGAAATCGAGCCGCAAGGCGCACTTAAAGTTAAGAAACTTTTTGAAGAGGCAGTACTTATGTTTATAGCACCGCCGTCAATGAAAGTTTTAAAACAGCGACTTGAGGACAGAGGCCGTGAAACGGCAGAACAAATAGAAGAACGACTTGAGGCGGCAAAATGGGAATTATCTCAGTCGACGAAGTATGACTGTATATTCGTAAACGACGAACTTGGCGAGTGTGTTCGTGAAGTCGAAGAAACAATGCGTGATAAGGTTCAAAAGCGTAACCTTGTTGATAAATTATTAGCTGAAAATTATTGATTACTGGAGGAATATTATTATGATGATTAAACCTGGAATTTCGGAACTTTCAAAGTGTGTGGACAGCCGTTATACACTTGTTACAATGGCGGCAAAACGTGCGAGAATGATTGGTGAAGAACGTATGCACGATATGGACGCATACGGCGATGAAAAACCTGTATCAGTTGCGGCAGAGGAAATCGTAGAGGGAAAAGTAGGCTATGTTCGCTCAGAGGCTATCAAGCGTGCAAAGGCTTGGGAGGACGAAAAGGCTGCGGCTATTCTTTCTCTAAACAGTAATGATGACGTACAGCCGGAAGAAATCGAAGTTGCAGAAGACGATACAGAAGATAACGAATAATAATGATAGCAAAAATTATTGTGGATAATAAGTCAAAGCAAGTTGATAAACCTTTTGATTATCTTGTCCCGAAAGAACTTGAAGGCAAAATTAAAATAGGCAGCAGAGTGCTTGTTCCGTTTTCTTCCGGTAACAGAGAAATTGAGGGATTTTGTGTCGGCACTGCGGATACAAGTGACAGTAAACGTCTTAAATCCATAATAAGAACGGCAAATGATTCGATAGGCTTTGACGAAGATATGCTTGAACTTATCGAGTGGATGCATAAAAAATATCTTGCGTCATACCTTGATATAATTCATACGATTGTTCCTTCAGGTACGGCACTTAAAACGAAAGAATGGATTATTCTTGAAAATAAAAGTGAGGAAAAGTCGGAGATACGCCGACGTATTACGGAAATACTTACCGATAACGGCGGCAGTATGGAATTTAAAGGACTTAAAGAAATGTGCGGAGTTGATATACAAAATCAAGTCCGTGCAATGATTAAAGAGGGTACTTTAAAAAAGGAATACAGACAATCGGTTGATATTAAGGATAAAAAAATTAAATGTGTAAAGCTTATATGTGACAGAGAAACAGCACTTGAAAGTGCCGAAATTTTACGCAGAAAAGCACCTGTTCAAGCAAAAATGCTTGAAGTGCTAAGCGAAAACGAGTATGTTTCTCTTGCCGATTTGCAGAAATTCACAAACGGCTCACACAGTACCGTAAAAGCACTTGAAAAGAAAAATCTTGTCAATGTGTTTGATATGACGGTTGAACGTGATCCGTATTGGAACAGAGTTTTTGAGAAAACAGAAAAGATGGTTCCGACACCGGAACAGGAATACGCGATAGATGAAATCACAAATTCCGTAAAATCGGGTGACGGAGGAATATATCTTCTGCACGGTGTGACAGGCAGCGGGAAAACCGAAGTTTTTATGCAGACGATTGAAAATGTGATAAATATGGGTAAAAGTGCGATTATGCTTGTACCCGAAATATCGCTTACACCGCAGATGGTTTCAAGATTTATGTCGCGATTCGGCGGCAGAGTTGCTATTTTTCACAGCGGTTTGTCCGTCGGTGAAAGATATGACCAATGGAAGAAAATTCGTGACGATGAGGCTGATATTGTAATCGGTGCAAGAAGTGCGATTTTTACACCGCTTAAAAATATCGGCGTTATAATAATGGACGAGGAACATTCCGATACTTATAAGTCGGATATGTCACCGAGATACCACGCACGCGAAACGGCAATATTCAGAGCAAGTCAGTTTGGTGCGGCGGTTGTCTTGGCGTCGGCAACGCCGTCTGTTGAAAGCTATTACAAAGCACAGACAGGCGAATATAAGTTGCTTGAAATGAATACAAGATACAATAAAAATAAAATGCCCGAAATATCGGTTATTGATATGCGCAGCGAGTTGGAGAAGGGCAATAAAAGTATGCTTTCGGGTAAATTGTATAACGAAATCGAAGAAAATTTAAAACGCGGTGAACAGACAATTTTGTTTCTTAACAGGCGTGGATTTTCTACATTTGTTTCGTGTCGCAGTTGCGGATATGTACCGCATTGTCCGAATTGCAACATATCGCTTACATATCATAAATTTGAGGATAAATTAAAGTGCCACTACTGCGGATATGAACGACCGAATTATAAGATTTGTCCGAAATGCGGAAGTAATTATATACGTTATTTCGGCGGCGGTACGCAAAAGGTGGAGGACGAATTAAACCGTCTGTTCCCAAATGCGACAACTGTCAGAATGGATATGGATACAACGGGTAAAAAGCAGTCGCACGAGAAGATTTTACAGAAGTTTGAAAAAGATAAAATCGATATTCTTATCGGTACGCAAATGGTGGCAAAAGGACTTGATTTTGAAAATGTAACGCTTGTCGGAGTTATAACGGCAGATACAATGCTCAATATTAACGATTACCGAAGCGGTGAGAGAACTTTTGCAATGCTTGAACAGGTTTCGGGACGTGCCGGCAGAGGAAGTAAAGAGGGCAGAGCCGTTATTCAGACGTATACGCCCGAACATGAGGCGGTCAGCCTTGTAAAAAGTCACAATTACAGAACTTTTTACGATAAGGAAATTGCAAAACGAAAGCTTATGTGGTATCCGCCGTTTTGTAAAATAGTGAGTGTGCATTTTCAAGGCAATGTTGAAAATATTGTTGCGAAAACGGCAAAATATTTTTTAAACACTGCCGAAAAAACACAGAATATATCACAGAAAATACAGGTTTTAGGACCCGTGCCGTCATATATTTCAAAAATAAAAAACAAATACAGATGGCAGATTATTTTTAAATGCGAAGATGACGATAACTTGGGTGAGATACTTTCACAAGCTGAAATGACATGCAGAAAAAACAAGGAATTTTCGGATGTGGCGATAATAATAGACAAATCACCCGGTATGATAAATTAGAGAGGGGAAACATAATGGCAATCAGAGAAATAAGGGAAAAAGGCGATGAAATCCTTTATAAGAAATGCAAAGCTGTAGTGAAGTTTGACGAAAAACTTCATATACTTCTTGACGATATGTATGAAACAATGCAAAGCCGTGACGGTGTCGGACTTGCAGCTCCGCAAGTGGGAATACTGAAACGTGCGGTTGTCATAGATGTCGGTGACGGTAAAATTGAACTTATAAACCCTGAAATAGTAGAAGAAAGCGGAGAACAGACCGGCAGCGAAGGCTGTCTTAGCGTACCCGGAGTGTTCGGCGAGGTTACAAGACCGAATGTCGTAACCGTAAAAGCACAGGACAGGAACGGCAAGTGGTTTAAAATCACAGGTAAGGAACTCTTGGCAAGAGCTTTTTGTCACGAAATTGAACACCTTGACGGTAAATTGTTCTTGGACAGAGTAATTAGATTTATTGACTAACGGAGATGGTTGAATGAGAATTTTATTTATGGGTACACCCGATTTTGCGGCGGCAAGCCTTAAAGCTATGACAGACGCAGGTCTTGATGTTGTGGGTGTTGTATCTCAGCCGGACAGACCGAAAGGCAGAGGACATAAACTTGTACCGACTGATGTTAAGGCGGCGGCACTTGAGGCAGGTATAGAAAATATATATCAGCCCGAAAAACTGAGAAACGGTGAACTTCAGCCTGTTCTTGACAAACTGAAACCGGAGCTTATTGTCGTTGTCGCATACGGCAAAATTTTGCCTGATTATATAATAGATTATCCGAAATACGGCTGTGTTAATGTACACGCGTCACTTTTGCCGAAGTACAGAGGTGCGGGACCTATTCAGTGGGCGATTATAAACGGCGAAAAGGTTACCGGCGTTACAACGATGAAAATGGACAGTGGACTTGACACGGGTGATATGCTTTTGAAAGCCGAAACCGAAATCGGCGAATATGAAACGGCAGAGGAACTTTTCGACCGTTTAGCCGTAATAGGCGGCGACTTGCTTTTAAAAACAATAGACGGACTTGAAAAAGGCAGTATAACACCTACTCCGCAAAATGATGAGGAGCATACATATGCGCCTATGATTTCAAGAGAAACGGGAGTTATAGATTGGAGCAAATCGGCTCGTGAAATTTCAAAACTAATATGTGGCATGAATTCGTGGCCGCTTGCTTGCACAAAATATAAAGACGGAATTTTAAAAATTGTTTCCGCAAGAGTTTGTGATGAAAATTCGGATAAAGAGGCGGGAGAAATACTTGCACTTGAAAAGGGAAAAGGACTTAAAATTTCTTGCGGTGAGGGAACATTGTACATTGTAACGGCACAGTTCCCAAACAGTAAAAAAATGAATGTTGAAGATTATGCAAGAGGACATGAGATTGAATTAGGAGTTGTACTCGGAAAGGAGTAATTATGTTCAGCTATTATTTTGACCCAACGTATGTACTTGTAATAATTGCATTTTTACTTACATTGTTTGCGTCAATGGGAGTTAAATCGACTTTCAGTAAATACAATGATGTAAGAAGTTCAAGAGGAATTACTGCGGCGAGTGCGGCAAGGCAAATTCTTGATGCAAACGGACTTCAGAATATAAGAATTGAACACGTTTCGGGTGACCTTACAGACCACTACAGCCCGAATGAAAACGTCATAAGACTGTCGGATTCAACATATAATTCTACATCGGTAGCCGCAATAGGTGTTGCGGCACATGAGTGCGGTCATGCGGTTCAGCACCAAGTAGGATACGTTCCGATAAAAATTCGTAACGGAATTGTGCCGATAGTAAATGTCTGCAACACACTTTCAATGCCGATTTTCATAATCGGACTTATACTCGGACTTGGCAGATTGGCAATGGTCGGTGCGATACTTTTTGGTGCGGTGCTTGTATTTCAGCTTGTAACATTGCCGACTGAAATTAATGCGTCAAGACGTGCAATGAAAACTCTTGAAAGTATGTATTTACTTGAGGGTGATGAGCTTACAGGTGCAAGAAAAACACTTACGGCGGCGGCTATGACATATGTTGCGGCGGTTGCGTCAACGGCACTTCAATTTTTAAGACTTGTTTTATTGGCAAATCGTAGGAGAGATTAATGAGTAACGCAAGAGAAATTGCAATGAAAGTAATATACGACGTTGAATTTAACGGAGCATATTCAAATATGGCATTGAAAAAAGCTTTGAAAACGGATATGCCAAAACAGGATAAGGCGTTTATTTCCAATCTTGTTTACGGCGTCACAGACAGAAAATTGACTCTTGATTATGTTATAGGAAAGTTTTCAAAGATAAAATTGAAAAAAATATCGAAGTACATTCTTATAATTTTGAGAATGGGAATATATCAGATAATGTTTATGGATAAAGTGCCGATAAGCGCCGCAGTGAATGAGAGCGTAAAGCTTGCAAGAAGATACGGTCACGGTGCATCGGCAGGATTTGTAAACGGACTTTTGAGAAATGTGTCGAAAACAGAAATCGAATATCCGTCCGATAAAACAGAATATTTATCTGTCAAATATTCGTTCCCAATGTGGCTTTGTGAAAAGTGGATTGACGAATTCGGATATGATTTTACTGAAAAATTGATTGAAAGTTTCGGCATGGAAAAAAGACTTAATATTCGACCGAACAGATTAAAGATAACGGCAGATGAACTTTGCAAGAAGTTTAACGACAACGGAATAAACGCCGAAGTTTGTGACGGTTATATAGTGTCGGACGGATTTGACATTTCGGCGGACAGCTTATATAATGACGGATATTACACAATACAGGATTCAGCCGCAATGCAGACAGCAAAAGTGCTTGCACCGTGTGAGGGTGACACAGTGATTGATATGTGTGCCGCACCGGGCGGAAAGACAACGCATATTGCGGAATTGATGAACAACAAAGGCAAAATATACGCCTTTGACGTACACGAACATAAAATAGAGCTTATAAAAAAGAATGCCGAAAGGCTCGGAATAACGATAATCGAACCTAAACTTTCGGACGGCTGTAAAATAGACGAAAGTATGATAAATACGGCAGATAAAATACTTTGTGACGTTCCGTGTTCGGGTTTGGGAATAATCGGACGAAAGCCCGAAATAAAGTGGAACAGGGCAGAGGATAACGATTTACCGAAAATTCAAAGACAGATACTTGACAATGCGTCAAAATATCTTAAAATAAACGGTGAGATTGTTTATTCAACGTGTACGATTGAAAAAGAAGAAAATGAGGCTGTTACAGACAGCTTTACGGCGGATAACGAAAATTTTGAAAAAGTATTTGAAAAGACATTCTATCCGCATATAGATAACACAGACGGATTTTATATCTGTAAGATGAAAAGGATTAAGTAAATGATTGATTTAAAAGGTTTTGAGTATGATGAATTAATTGAATATCTTACATCCGTCGGCGAGAAGAAATTCAGAGCCGAGCAGATTTTTTCATGGCTTCATAAAGGCGTGGAAAGCTATGATGAAATGACGAACCTGTCAAAGGCAACAAGGAAAAAACTTGAAAAAGAAACGTATGTTTCAACGCTTAAAATAAGAGAAAAATATGTATCGAAAATAGACGGTACTGTAAAATATCTCTTTGAACTTCCGGACGGAAATTGTATAGAAAGCGTTGTTATGCGTTATCATCACGGACTTACGATTTGTATATCAAGTCAAGTCGGCTGCAGAATGGGTTGTCGTTTTTGTGCGTCAACGATAGGCGGACTTTACAGAAGTTTAACGCCGGGTGAAATACTTAATCAAGTTATTTTTGCACAAAAAGACGTCGGCGAGCGTATAAGCAATATTGTTATGATGGGTATAGGCGAGCCGCTTGACAATTTCGATAACGTCATAAAGTTTTTGCACAATGTAAACCATGAAAAAGGACTTAACATAGGATACAGACATATTTCGCTGTCAACCTGCGGTGTTGTGCCGGGAATATACGCGTTGGCAAAGGAAAAACTTCCTATAACGCTGACAATATCTCTGCACGCACCTAACAATGAAATTCGTGACAGTATAATGCCTGTAAATCATAAATACAACATTGAAGAATTATTGACGGCTTGCAGAGAATATGTAAAGACGACAAACAGACGTATCAGTTTTGAATATTCTCTTATTCACGGTGTAAATGACAGTATGGCAAATGCAGAGGAACTGGCAAATCTTGTCCGTGACCTGCACGGGCATATAAATCTTATACCTGTAAATAAAGTTGAAGAAAGAAATTTTGAAAAAGGAAGTAATGACGATATAAGAGCGTTCCAAGAAAAATTGACACATCTTGGCATAAATGCGACAGTAAGACGTGAACTCGGCTCAGATATATCAGCTTCCTGTGGACAACTGAGAAAAAAAGTGATATAATATCAAAAATAATTTAAAATCCTCAGAAACCTTTATTTTAAGCCATTTTTTAAGGGCTCAAAGATTGGAAAATAATTCTAAAAGGCTTAAAAGTATCAAAATGTATCAACTTTTATCAATTAATTGGTATCAAATTGGTATCAAAATTGGTGTTATTATAATCTAAAAAGTAAAAGGAAAATAAATCTATATTTCTATAAATTATTCTTGAAAAGCGTAAAAAATAGGGTAGGGGAAACTTAATTCCTCTACCCTAAAATTATAGTGTGTTTTCTTTCAGCCTAAACCTATTCGCTATGTGGTTATCACACAACCCTCCATAGAACTCCGCAAGACACCGAAAGCGAACCGACATCTTGTTTCAACGTTCAAAACAACCTCATGTGTTGTTTGTGCTATATTCGATTATTGGATTTTAATCAATTACCTTCCAAGTTTCCATTTTAGGTTCAACAATAGAATGTACAAAACTATTGCTCCCCCCGTGAATTTCATATTGAGTAATAAGACCTTTCAATGCTTCTTTCTCCATGTGATTCCAATAAGGGACAGGTTCTTCATCTGAATATTTTCTCATTGAATAAAATCTGTAGCTTTCACCAATTTTATCTTTATATTCGGCAAGTTTATCTCCATCTCTTTGAGTTCGCATTAATGTTACCTCATCTTTAATCTGTAAGATGGTTTCATTTAAATCTTTTAAATCTTCCTTGATAATCTTATCATGCTTAATTGACTGCTTAGTATCTTCTTCGTGCTTTTCGTGTAATTGCTTTAAATCCTGAACCGTCTCAACTAACAATGCATGGTCAGCCTTTCGTTGTTTCATTGCTCCTATTGGCTTATTGAAAATGGCACATACTTTACATATGACCTCATAGAATGTTACAATGATTGCCATTATCATAAAACCAACAATAATCCACGAAGTCAAATCTATATTTTGTAATTCTGATATTACTTCCATTAGCCCTCCTTGGTGTCTTACTTAATAGTACCTTTGCTTTGTAAAATATGTAGAACATTTGCAAACTTTATTACATCGTTGCCACGAACACTTATGTCGTTTAGTAAATTTATTACCGTATTCATATCTTCAATTTGAAATTCCACAGTTTTTTCAACATTCTCAGCCATTATTCAACACTTCCTTTTTCTGCTTTTAAAGATTCAGACTGCTCCTTATTTAGCATACCTTTAGATACAAACTTGTCCAAATCTGTATCACTGTAATATCTCTTAGGATAGCCATATCCTTCAAGATAATATTTTTTTATCATAGAATAATACATTAGATTTCACCTCCGACAAGAGTCAACATAAGTTCAGCATTTTGTTCTTCTAGAATTTCAGATGATGTTTTCTTACCCATATAAACTGTGAATGTGCCGTCACGCTTATCAATAATATCACCGGCAACAACAAAATCTGTCAACGGATAATCTTTGATATATTCAACTTCTACATCTTCATAGGTTACTTTTGGTTCTTCTTTAATTTCTTCAGTAGTATCAGTATCATCTGTTTCTTCATTACTTTCAGTTGTTGTTTCTTCTGTATTATTAGCTGTAGTTTCTTCTGCTTGCAAAGTTTCTTCTTCAGTAGCAGTATCATCTGATGTATCTGAAGTTGTTGTTTCTTGTTTTACTTCTCTTGTTTCTAATCTAGTTTCTTTTAATTGTCTGATAATTGAGGCTCCATCTGAAAAAGTATTGACTAGTGTTTCATATGTAACATCATCTTGTTTAGGAATCTCTATCTGAATACAAGTTCTTCTTGCTCCTCTTGTAAGGTATTCTCTTTCATAGATTTCATTTCCTTCTTGAATTTGGATTTCATTATTAATTATAAGCAATTTAAAACTCTCCTTTATTTATACGATAGTTGAACTATCTTTCTTGTATTTGTAATCATTTACAGTTTTAAGTGTAGATGAATTAGTTTTATAATAAATGTCCTCAACTTCAACAATTGTACTACTATCTTTCTTATATGATATAAGTTTAGTTTTATCTAAATCACCAACTTTAATTTTTCTATCTCCATTAATTGAAACAATTGTACCTGGTACTGCATTGGAGACATATGTAGTTTTTTCATCTGTACTTGTAACCGTTAAAGTAATACCGAGATATGAATAAACATCTGGAGCAGGTAATTTAAAAGTATTACTTGTTGTATAAATATTCTTTAGTACACTATCAATTATATCTGGTTTCCCAAAGTTATATAACGTATTCCAATCGACTAACTGTAAACAATAGACTTTTTTAGCGCTACTTGGTGCATATGGAACCTTAACAAAAGGTGTTGTGTTGAAAAGTACCCAGTTATCTTCGTATGCTACAATCATATACGTTTTAACAATATTTCCATTTTCATCAAGCCACATACCACTAGATTCATTATATCCACTGGAGAATGATTTGTGATTGGTTAGAATATCTTTAGTTAATCCATTTGAGTAGTTAGTAATATTTGAGTTATCTGTATTATACATTAACATTGTATTTGTTGTTGCAGTAATAGAGCATGTATAACTTCCTCCGACCAATGCACCATCATGTGTATTACTCTCGTCGGTGTAGCTACATTGATTGATACATATATTAGCGATAGTTATATTAGATGCACTTATATTAGCAGACAACCTACCTATAATTCCACCCATGAAACTCGTTGATGTTTTATGTTTCACATTTAAGGAAACAATATTGATATCTGTCAATTTTATTGTATAATTGCTACTAGTATTAGAATTATACCCAACAACACCGCCAACGAAATAGTCTGCACCACCAGATGATACCATATTTACCTCTAGCTCTATATTAGCTCGATTTACTGTAAGAGGAGCACTGTCTGTCCATCCTGTAATACCTCCAACACGAGCTGATGTTATTGCTGATTGCATCTGCATATTATCAATCCAAATATCTGAGATTGTTGTTGAAAGATATACTCTTCCCACAATCCCACCAACATAATGTGTAGATGTATTATAATCAAATATGCATGGGTTATCAAGGTAAACATTACTTATCGTAGTATTGGATGAATAACCTAAAATACAACCAACATATGTTGCCGTACTCGACTTTGAATTTGTTATAACTAACTTCGTCATTTTTAAATTTTTAATAGTTGCTGATGAACCTGCATATCCAAATAACCCACATCCTGAATAAGTCCCATTTATCGTTATGTAAGATATAGTATGCCCATCACCATCAAAATTACCAGTAAATGCATAGCTAGTAGATGCATATCCAATAGGTATCCAGTAGTTTGCATTCATATTCAAATCGGCTGTAAGCTTATAATACTTACTTTTATATGATGATGATGTACTACTGTTTATCAAATAACACAAATAACCAAGCTGAGCTGGAGTGGATATCAAGTATGGACTACTTGATGTTCCACTACCACCAGCAAAAGAGGTTGCTCTTACTCCTGAATCCGACCAGTATGCCATAAAAATCAACCTCCTTTATTATGACGGTATCTTAAACCATATATCTCCAACTGACATATTACTTGGTTGTGAACTTGCTACATGGACTTTTGTATTATGTCCAGTAGTTGTTCCTACAACTTTATATGAAGTACTGCCTTGCATATATACAGGATGTGCTTGTAAATCACCTAAATAAATTGTATTACCTCTATAATATGATGTTGTTGATGAACTACCAAAATAATTACTTGTAGCATTTGCACCAAAGTGATTGGTTTCAGCATATCTTCCGTAATAATTCAATATATTTTTTGCATATGATGGACTATAACTTGAACCAAAATGATTAGTTATAGTTGTTGTATCAGCATTATTTCTATAACCAAAATAGTTAAAATTTGAATCAACTCTTAATAATTTTAAATTATTATTGTAACTAGAATCAATACTACAACCAGATGTTAATTTATAAGTCCCAGACATTGTACCGCCAGATGCTTTAAGAAAATCAGAAGTACTTGGAATATCAGACTTTGTTGCTATTTCGTTTCCATCATAATACCATTTACCACCCTGACTACTGGATATATACAATGGGTCAGTAGCAGAAAATTCAAATCGTTTACTGCTTGTATTATGTACCATATAGTAAACAAAATCAAATCCGTCATCAATATTCTTTTGAAAAATATCATTAAGTCCTGATGTGATTTCAGTTAATGAAGCATATCCATTAAATAAACCCGTATCGGAAAATACTACATCACCTGTTAAAGTTAAATTACTTAATGATAAAGTTTCAACAAATTCAAATTCAGCAGGAGCTGGAGATTTAATGGAACTAAGAAACATAGACGCATCGGCACTTAAAGTTTCTACACAAGCATCGAGGTCTGTTTTGTCGCTTGCACTCATCAACCCTGAACTTGAAGTGGTAGCATTACTATATGTTTTTTCAGTTCCCCATATAGCAGTGCCATCTGCCGACCATTTCAATATTTGACCTGATGAGCCTCCACTTGGTATGTGTTTATTGCCAGCCGAGGTAGGGTGGACATAGTTATTTGCATTTGTAGCTATTCCATCTAACTTAGCTTTATCTATACCGCTCATAAAACCGTCAACACTACTTGTAGCATTGGTAGGCTTGTCGCTCAAATCACTATAACTACCTGTAAATGCAACAGATTTTAAATCAGCAAACCATTTTTGAACTTTACCAAATAGAGTAGAACTCTTTTCATTTGAAACGATATTTTCCCTTACAGAAGCTTCTGTGAAAGCCACAGTAGTGTCAGAAATAGCACTATTTGAGTTTAGCTTATTGTCTACATCAGTCTTGTCGGCTTTGCCTTTTACGTCCGTTTGTAGGCTTGAAATTGCAGTTTCATCTTCAGTCAATCTATCCTCTAAGACTTTACCACTACCATCATATACTGCTTTGGTATGCGATATAGGATATACTTTTTCATTATTTTGTGTAAAATATTTTGCTTTAGCCATTAAGTTCCTCCTTTCTAATTTTCAATATCATCTATCACGTAAACAACGTGTTCTTTTATATAGTTTAATTCCGACTGCAACGATTGTACAGCACTCTGCAATGAGTTGATTGTTGCAACTGAATTATCCATTGAATTTACGGCATTGTCTACTTTTGTATTAAGAGCATTAACCTTGTCATATAGAGCAGATACAATAGCAGTGTCTTGCTTTGAAATTGTTTGGTCAATGTCCAATCCTTTAAGAACCGTTAAAGTGGCAGGAGTAGTTGTCAATTTGTATGAATTATCTAACTCAAATGCAATTGAAAACGACACTGTTCCTGCGTAACGAGTGACATCATTTGTAATAGTCCAGCCAAGCTTAATCGAATTATCTTCAACAGTAACATCAGTGACTTTGTAAATATTCACTTCTTTGCCTGCGTTTACAAAATAAATATAAGCAGTCTTATCGGTTAAATCTGTTCCATCAAAAGTGGTCGATGGAATACTAATATAAACTGTTTCTGCATTATTTTCAGTTGCTACACCTATTGTCTGTAATTCAGGCGGAACATCAATTAAACGTTTGTCCATATCTGCCGTTATTTTAGGTTCTGTATTAGGATTAATCATCATAACTGACGGAGTGTATGCGGATGTTTGATTTTTTAAGCTTTCCAAGCTTTCTTTAAGAGACATAGCCATTACGAACTTGCCTCCGTTTCTTCTAACGGTTCATAAGTAGTATCATCGGTAAAAGATATGTCGCCTTTATTTCCATCTATCTCGTTCTCGATGTTATTTACAACTATTTTTAAACCATTTAAATCTAAAAATTTCTTTTCTTCCATTTTCTTCCCTCCAAAACGAGTTATATATTTTTGCAAAAACATATAGTATCAAGCAATACAAAAAGGGAGGAGTCGTCACCCTTCCCTTAGAAATATGTATTACTTTGAATTAATCAGAGAATAAATTATTCAGTCACTTTTGTAAATAGAGCATTTATTTCATCTGTTGAGATTGCTTCAATAGTAACAGATTCAAGATCAGCCACTTTTGTTTTCAGTGTTGAAATGTCACTTGTATTTGTTTTTACCGCACCATCAGCAAGTTCTTTTACTTTTGTATCTGCAACACCAGCTGCATCAAAAGCCGTTGTCTCAACATATGCAGCAGACTTTAAACCTGCAACTAAAACATCTGTGCCATCAACAGCGACTGTACCGTCCGTTTTACCAGTAGCAACCGACTGAATTGCAGAATCGGCTTTATCAATAGAAGCTTGTACGTCAGTGTCCAATTTTGCTTTTGTAACTTGAGCATCTCCAATCTTAGCAGTAACAACAGCACCGTCAGCAAGTTCTGTTGAACCTACACCACCAGCAACAATTGTGGCACTAACTTCTCTTGTTGCAGAATCAATAACAATCTGAACCTGAGTTGCATTGGCTTTTGCTGTGTAAATATCTACAAGCTTGCCAACATTAATATAAACTTTGTCACTTGTTGCATTAGATAGTGTCAATTCAAGGTATGTGCCTTCATCCTGTCCTTCAGGGTTGACAACCACTTTACCACTTGATACAACCATATCCTTTGGAATGTCAACCGTAGCAATAGTTGCACCATTCTGAGTGAATGTATAAGACTTTGCATATCCTTCTGTTGTTACATCTGTAGTAACTACAACTGCGTCTGCTTCGATAGCAGATGTCTTGGCAGTGTCAGCCTTATCTACAATATAAGCTTTGACTTTACTGTCATATGTACCAAGACCTTCGTAACTTAAAAACTTTTGTGTTTCGTTTGCCATTCTAATTTCCTCCTTGAATTTAATAAAAGTGTATAAGTTATGTCTATAATAAAACGCATTGTTAGCCGGCATAATGCGATTTATCCTAAATTATTTGAATAGATTTTCTATCTCTTCATCAGAGATTGTTTGTTTTTCAGTATTTGTTATATTTTCAACAGTTTCGTCAAGTTCATTCTTATCTATGAATTCTTCAATCTTCTTTGACGAATATGTTGTCTTATCAGAAATAACATCATCATTTATAAAATTGTCATGATGTTCAATAATCTGTCCTTGTAATTCGGTAATTTCTTCTTCCAAAGCAATCAACTGAGCAATACGTTGGTCAAGTGCCGCCATAGATTCTGACGGTACAAATTGAGCCCAATTCTTTGTAGGAATAATTTTGACCTTACAAGATTGTGTTTTCAGAACAGGGTCTTGAACTACGCCATCTTCGTCCATATAAACTTGGTAAAACGATAGTTGTAATTCAATATCCCCATTTTCAGCAGTCATTTTTGAGCCGATAGGAAGCAAATATTCTAAATATTGTTCATCGGCATATTCCACCAATTCCTCGGACAAGGTTAAAAATTCTTGCTTATATAAATGAGAAATAGGGGAGATATATTCCAATGATACAGTCGTAAAATTTCTCATATCATTTCCGTCATATGTTTGCGGAATAAGGAATTGAATTTTACCGACCATATTGTCATATTGCATAATCGCTTCTTTGTGAGCTCCGTATAATCGTCTGTCATTTAATAGAGTAATCGTGTACATTAAACCCTCCCTCAAAGACCAAATGCATTACAACAAAGCACTAAAAAAACTCCGTTTTCTACCGTAGCTTCGAAATCGGAGTCCCAATACTTAACATCTGTAATTATGCCTTTATCACAAAGACTATCAAGACAATTTCTACCCCAATGGTCTGTTTTTCTATTCTTGTATTTTTCTTTTGTACCACCTGTAAGCTTATCAACCAAAGCCAATAGTGTAGCCTTAGAGATCCAGACATTTAGTTTATTAACCATTCCGTCAATATCTTCAATGACTTTTGTTCCGTCAGAAGAACCACCATCCTTAGATGCTAAAGAGATGACATTTGGCTGAGCCCAATGAATACTTGAATTTGTTTTCTCGCTTGTCCAAGTGCCGCCTGAAAGCAAGTCGAGAACTCTAACTGCCTTTGCATTTGTCAAGAAATCAGTAAGTGTCCATTGAGATGCATCTGTAATAATACCCTTCGTTGCCAACTTATCCAAGGCAATCTTTTGAGGATTTTCTGCTTGAACAGTAATTCCTCCGGCAACAGCAAATTTAATTTCATCAAGTGGATAATATCGACCAGGACAATTACTGTCGCCGATTTCTCTATGTCCAACTATCTTTGCATTTGGATAATAATTCTTTTTAAGATATTGACATAACTCGATAATAGATTTCTTTTGTGCTTGTGGCATTGTCTTTTCTTTTGTGTGATAATCACCCTCTGCACAAATTCCGACCGAACAACTATTCATTCCCTGTACATGTGCACCGACAACGTTTATTGGTCTGCCACAATAAATTGTGCCGTCTTTACGCACAAAGAAATGATAACCGATGCCTGTCCAACCATTTGAGACGTGCCAACTGTGTATATCTTGTGGAGTACATTTAACTGCTTCTGCGTGATGTAACGCTATAAAATCTGTGCGTGAACGCTTTGTAAAGCCACCGTGCCATTTATAAGCAACTTCAATTATATTCATAGCAATCTTCCTTTCTTTAATTTTTGCACAAAAAAAGAACATTCGTATAGAATGAATGTTCTTTTATTTATCACTGTTAGGCGTGGTATATGTAAGTGCCGTTTTGCTATCTGTAATGCCTGTTGTAGTTGGGTCAATAATAGCATTATAAACACTCGTTGCCATCAACAGCAATACATATGGATTAGAAAAAGCTGTCAATATTACATTGCCTACTGCTTGCCATGTGGTTAGATCTTGCGCCGTAATTCCCATATACCCAAGTACAGGAACAAAAATAGCAACTACAATTTGTACCCAAAACATCGGATTTTTAATTCTTACTTTCCAGTTAATGTTTGTCATAATAAATTCCTCCTCTTAGAATGTTAATAACACTTCTATTTCTCCATCTGAACCATCAATAGATGCAACACATTTTTTTGTCACTTTACAAAATGCTTTCTTTAAAGCTGGTATATCTTGCGATAACATATACCCAACCTCATCATTATAAGGTAATTTGCCACTTAATGTGACACCATCAGGATAATCTATGTCATCTTGTCTATCGTTATTCAGTATAAATACTTCGTCCACATCACTTTTTATTAGTTTTCCGAAATACCAATCTTTAGCTGCCAAAGTGGAATATGTTGTTATGTCAGGGTGTAGTGCATAAATAAGAGTTCCTACTTCGCTTTGATTCTTTGAAGCATTATCGACAACTTCATTTATAGAATTAATAATACAATTTTTGTCAACGGTTTTTAGCATATCCAATGTTTGATATGGTAATGCTATTTTTTCAGAATTAATACACCAATCACAATCATAATTACTAATTACATATTGACTTGCCGGTTCTTCAGAAGAATCATTATAAACAACGTTTACTGTATAATAACATAAACTAAACTTCCACACTCTTGTTTCAACAGCATCTATAGTGTCTTGAGAAATTATTGAATTAGATGTTGTAAATTCTAAATGTTGCGTATCAAAATTAAATTCGCAATTAATATATGTCTTGTTTCTTGTAATAGGAATAAAAGAAACACTTGTCGTATTGTAAGGAAGATACCCCTTTTTTACAGTATTATCAAAAGGAATAATACCTTTGTCAAAAGTAATCTTGACTTCTTCTGAAGTTGTAGGATTTGTTAATTTTGGGGCTGGCAATGTTAAATTCATAATATTACCGCCAACTGTCCACACAACTTGTTTACCATATACATCATCCCTAAGTCCTTCCGCCAAATCAATCATTTCAAGATTATCACCACTTGCATATTTATCAATAGCACTTCTCACATATTCTGTGGTTGCAACTTGTCGTGAATTATTTGATACAGACGGAGTAGGTGCTGTCGGTGTTCCTGTAAAATGTGGAGAATTAACACTAGCATAGTTTGAGTAATCAAAACTGCCGGCTAAATTGCCGATATATAACCAGTTGTGATTACCTTTATTGTCACCGACACAGAAATACACTGAGAATGTATTAGAATTCAAATAAAAATCGCCTACATTTGCAGAAATGTCATTATTGGCAACATCATTTACATTTGTTGTATGGGTTAATAGTGTACCATAGTGCCATATACCGGTTGTTGTTGTATTTTCTAATTGTTTTTTTATTGTGCCTATAGAATTGTTAATTGAAGTATCAGAGGCTACTAATTCATTGATTGCTTCTAAAAATGAATTTTTATTTTTTGTAGCCAATGATGTCAAAGTATTCAATCCATCAAAATACATTCTTCTTGCATACATTTCAGAAATTGTTGCTTTCATATATGTTACATCCATCTTTGCAAAATTTCCTGGTTCAGGCTGTTCTGTAACTTCCAAATCAAGCTTGCCTGTTTCGGTTGAATAAAGAAGATTTATATATTTTTCTCCTTCTTCACCTTTTTCCGCCGAAAATGTTGCAGAAATTGATTCTGATTGAATAGTTAAACCATCCATAAGAATTTTATTTTTTACAGTTTCACCATCTATTGTCACATACCCATTGCCATATGATGTATTAATACTTATAATTAAATCTGCTTTTTCAAGACTATGGGTTATTGTGTGTGTGCTTATCCCTGTACCATACAAGGTTGTTTTATCTGCTTTAGAAGAAAGTGTTTCATTAATAGATTGAACATCAGATTTTCGTTCGCTTGTTTCGGTCGAAATTAAGGTGTTCAGTGATGAATCATTATTTTGTCTTTCTTGTGTTTCATCTTGAACATTTTTAACAATTTGAGCAATTTTATCCGTTATCCCATTCAGTGCTTTTCTTACAGTTGTAGCTTGTGGAGGATAGGTACTATCTTTATCTAAAGTATCTACAACTTCATTTTCCATTACTGCATTGTTAATAGCATTAATCAGTTGTTGCTTAAAATCTGCATTATCATCATTTGTGTCAATATCTTTGATTACGTTAATAAGGTCTCTTAACTCTTCAAGTTCATTTGTTTCAAATGATTGAACCAAGTTCAATAAGTTTTGAATAGTCACACCTGCTTGAGTAAAAATATGTGCATCTTTTTTTAAATCTATATGTGCCATTTAATCACTCCTTTCTACCAAATATGATAATCTACACTGAATGAAGCAGAGTCATAAGATAGAGCATATGGGTTTCCAGAATTAGATACCTTAATGCAAATGGTATCTCCCATTAAATCAACCTGTTGAACTTTTTGGCTGCCATATGAATTAGTATGAATAAGTGGGTTAAACAAAGAATTGAGTTTATTCCCATCATACCAAAAGAAGATTTGAGATTTTGGGTCATTAGTTGTTTGGTCACTTAGTTTAATATTTATAACTCCACAATGTTCTTTCGATTTGTCAAATGGAATAGATATATTTCGTATTGTGTCATTTTTATCTCCACTAAAATCCCAGCTTGAATTTTTCAATGTACTATGTCTGCCCACCATAACTTTATCTACATATCCTTGAATATATTTTTGAACATAATCTTCAATTGCACTTTTAAATTCACCCATCAGCGTAACATTGCTTGTGTCTATATGTAAATCAGCCATTATTTATCACCGTCCTTTTCTGTTTGACATAAATATTCACTTCTTGAACCAAATGTTTGTCCAATATATTTCTTTAATCCTTGATTACTTATATACATCCTGACAAAATCATTTGGTTTGATTTTTATATTTGTATAGTTAGGTATATTTTCATATACTTCTTTTGTAGTTGTATCTTTCAATGTTGCGTGCAATCCATCGTCAGAAACACTTTGTACTTTTAAATCCTCAAATGTTTCAATATTCTGATTTTTTAAATATGTTGAAACTTCACTTTGAATAATTTGACGTATCATATTTACATATGCAATAACTGTTTCATCATTAAAATCTATTTTTTCTTCTTCATTTTTCATTTAAAAAATTACCTCGTTAATATTTGTCATTGTCAAAGATGTCGTTGCACCACTATCCATACTCATAGAAATAGAGTCAATGACATAGTTTTCGTTGTTAATACCCAAGCTTGGATAATTAACCATAACAGACTGGTTGACATCGAATATAGGATTATATGTGCAAGATAAATTCAATGTTTTCGTACCACGACTAAAATTAATCAATTCATACATTGCTCGTGACATACACAATGAATCAGCATATAGTTTACTATCATTTATAACTTCTGGTATTTCGCCATTATACTGAATACAATAGTCTGATTTCAAATTCTTATTTTCGGCAATAGCACTGAATTGATAACCGTTGGCAATAGCACCTTTAACAACAACTTTATTTCTGACTTGTGATGTATTATAAACAACATTTGCCGACACAATATCTTTGTCGTTTTCCTCAAAACGATATACAACAGGGAAGTTAGATGATATAAACTCATTAACATTAGAACTAACAACCATATTGCCAAATTCATTATAATATACATCAGACGAAATGGTTTCTCCCATACTTGTAAATATCTCACTGACTTTTGTACCGGCATCTTGTTTGATAGTGTAATATGTATTAACGTCCGTATATTCACTATTGAAGATAATTGGTTTTAGGTCAAATGGTTTGCCATTTCCTCTGTCGCTTGCCAATAGAGAAGTAAAAGCATTCTTCATTGGAACACCAACAGGAATGATTGTCTTTAAACTTGTCGTTCCATAAACACTGCCATCAAATAAACCAAACTTATCACATAATGATAATGAGATTGTTTGATTTGAATTTTCTCTTGATAATGTAGGGTCTTTAAAAACAAATACTCCTTGTTGTTTCCAATATATTGTGTCACCAATAACAATACCAGAATCAAATCTGAATTTGCTTCCAGTCCATATTAGTCCCTTGATCGGCTTAGGCTTCCACTTATTATCTATATTTGCAAGAGTAATATTCATTGTACGTCTTTGACCAGTCTGATATGTAATACTTAAACTCGCCGACATTAAATCATCGCTTGCGTCCATTGATATGTTTTCATCTTCGTCCAACAAATACAATCTAAAAACAGGTATAACTATATCAGCTTTGAACACTTTGAGTATTCTCTCAAACCCAAGTTTGCTGAACGAATTTAGATATACCTGTTTTGTTATATTTGCAATATTAATATTATGGATACTGTCAACTACATATCCGTTCTTGTATATGTTCATGTTAAACCACCGTCCAAAAGGGGAGAAGCAAGGTATTCGTGATATTTATTATCTGAATCAACTTCAACTGTATCTTTCAACAAAGCTCCTTCGCTATCCGCTAAATATTCATAATACAATGGATTGATCGGCAATATCATACCCAGCACATCAACCGTATCAATATCATTTAACTGATTAAATGTAAACGTAACAGAAACATCGTGATTGTCATTTGTATCATATTGAAATGTTGGATTAGCATCTGTATCTCCAATAGTAATCAAGCCTCTCAAGTCTATAAGCATTTTTAAACTGTTACTTGATACAAAATTCTCCCAATTTATAATGTCGTCATAAGTATCTATATATTGACTATCACCTGAGCAATCTATCTTGCCAAGTAATCCTGTAATAGACATCGTTCTCTGCTTTCGATTACCGCCAGTCGCTTTGCCATAGGCATTTTGGGTCTGATAAAATGTCTTATCCGTATTCAACGTGTAACCGTCATTAGTTAAATTAATATCTAATTGCCATATATTATCTTCGTCAATAGTATAAATATTATCTTCTTCTGTAGGAACAAGTCCGATTACAGAGACTGTTCCTCTATGTAGTTGGATTTTATCCGATACGAGAGGGGAGATTGTTTTGATATTTACTTGCACACCATTGACATCCATTGTATTATTACAAATACCAAAAATATAATATTGGTAATCACATAAATCTCCAACAGTGAAATCTTCTATCACACGTTGAGTAGGATTTTCAGTTTGACATACTTTATGTAACGTATCTTGTTCGCCTAACGTTTTATAAACTTGAAAATGGTCAATATTTTCATATGAACCGTCAAAGTTACTTCCCGATAACGTATCATTAAAGTTTGCCAACAATTTTGTATTAGAATCCCAACTATAATTCCCATACGCTTGTGTTAATGTCTCTTTTAAATCATCAGAATGAGAGCCTTCGTCAATGCCAAAAGCATTGTATGTAACTCCACCGAACAATTTTACTTTTGCCATTAACTATCACCTCCCACAGCCTTATTATCTTTTTGAGACATATTTTTAAAATAAACATTTTCAGTTTTTGTATCTATAATTACAAGCCATGTTTGTTCGCTCAAAGGTGTTTCAGTGTGATAATATAAGTCATCATCATACTTTATTTTACCGTTCATATACAAATAAGGAACAGAATAGTCCACTATTCCTTTTGCCATAGCTTCATTTATTGCTTTTTTCTGATCTCCGACAGTCATATTGTCCCAATTTTCATATGGGGTAAACACTCGTCCGTATGAAGAATACCCTGTACTTGGATTTTTTACTGATAGATAAAAATTCACACCATCCCACTTTAATGCAGTTGTTGTTTCATCATCATCCGTAACTTCAAATATTGTACCGGTATAATCAGAGTCAATCCTGAATGTTGTATATATTGTACTCTTGCCAAACGATAATTCCTTTTCGCTGTCTATAAAATCATATGTCAAAGAGTTACCTTTATCCAAGTGACATACATTATTAGAGACAGTCAATGTAGTATCTATTTTATCAGTATCCTCATTATATGCAAGAAACTGATGTCCACCGTCAATTTCTTCATTTGCAGTAATAGAATGTAATTCACTGAAATCAACAATTAAAGAATTATGTTTTCTGTATTCCTCAATTTTAATGTTCATAGGGTAGGAGATAGAATTATACTCTGCTTTAATATAAATTATTTTTTCAAATGTAGAGCCAACACTATCTGTTAACGACAATGTTAATCTATACTCATTTCCACTGATAAATTTATTATATTGCCAATCTATATTGGTTGAATATATGTTGTTTGAATAAGAAACGGTTGAATATTTTGTATCCGATTCACGTCTTTCTAAAAGAAAACTATAATGACTAACACTTATTCCTTCGGATTGTAAATACTCACCAGTGATATGCAAATTGCTATATGATAAGGATAGGGGAGCAAGTTGCGTGTTTTCAGATAAATCTATCTCTCTTGTTACATTTGTTCCGTTCACACTTTCAAAGTTCTCGTACAATGTAATCGTAGGAGGTGTGTTTGTATCAAAGTAATATTGGTCTGTATCTATGTAATTACAATATATTGTATATGTATCATTGACAGAAACCTTAAGTTTACCACTTACAACCGCATAACCAAATTTAGGTTCACCATATGTATCTAAATCATCCGTTGAGTTGAACCATTTGATTGTCTTGTCGCCTCTCTCAGGGTCTTTTCTATATGCTTCATATTTTGGCAAAAAGTAATAATATTTTTTGATTTTTGCAAACGTATTCCCAACCTTAATATAGTAGTTCGCATTTTCATCATATCGTGTCCATAATTCTTTGTGTGGATTATCATCGGAAGTTTTTGTTAATGTACAATCCTTAAAATACATTTGCGTATGAGGATTTATCTTTAGAATTCGATTCCCATTCATTTCAGAACTATTCAAACCATAATATGTTCCTTGATTAGATCCTGCGGACTCAGCACCTGATAAAATTTCCATAACAGTACCTTTACCAATCCAAGATGATGGAACATATGTTTTCTCCTTTGTAGGATCAAAACTGTCCTTTTCGTATATTCTCATCTTCCAAGTGTACATCTCGCCGGCACCAAATGAAAACGTGGTTTTATCACTTGTTCTATTGCTGTCCGATTTGTATATCTTATATGTTGGAATGTTATTCTTAATAGGGTATGTAACCAACGAACTATAATTATTTTCTTGCAAATTTTGTATATCAAAATTATCAAAGTAATATTCATAATTGTTGTCATCTATCATTAATCGTGCTTTTGCAATCTTTCCGCTTGATTGTAATTCACATTGAAAATCAACTTTCTCATTTGGATTTACAACTTCTGCGTGTGGATATTGCAATGCTGGTTTTCTAAGCAAATGTTTCACCGTTACTGAAAACTTATAAAAAGTTATAAACCTTTATGTTTCATTCCTACTTCATCGTATATGCTTTTGACATGATTTCTCATAATCTACTCGCAAGTTCTTGTACACTCCATAGGCATAAATTCCTGACTAACGTATCAGTACATATCTGTAATAACTTGAAAGTGTTATGCTACAGATTGTTGTTTTAGGACATTTTCTCCATACTGTTTTAGATTCAAAGCCGCCTGATAATCTCTATCAATTACATTTCCACATTCACATTTGTAAATACGGTCAGACAACTTTAAATCTTTTTTAATACTTCCACAACAACTACATAATTTAGAACTTGGAAAAAATCTATCGGCTATAACAACTGGTATATTGTTCCACATAGCCTTGTATTCAATCTGTCTTCTAAATTCATAAAAACCTTGCTGTTGTACTGCTTTGGATAAATGTTTATTCTTCATCATTCCACTTACATTCAAATCTTCAATACAAATGAAACTTGGTTCTCGTTTCACTATCTCAGATGTTGTTTGGTGTAAATAGTTTTGACGAACATTTGTTAGTCTGTGATTTAGTTTTAAAAGTTCTTTTTCTCTTTTTATAATGTTACTTGTTTTACAGTAATTTGCTCCTTTCTTATTTTTCTCATATTTTCTTGATATGGAACGCTGTAACCTGCGTTTTTTCTTTTCTAATTTCTTTACCGTTTGCGTTTTGTTTATGTTCTTGTATGTATTGCCATCAGAACATATTGCTAAATGCTTTATTCCTAAATCAATTCCAATACCTTCATTTGATGGAAGAGTAGTATTATCATTAACTTCAATACCAATTGACACATACCAATATAATCCGTCATAAGTAAAACGTGGATTCATGTATTTACAGCCAGTTGGTATTCTTCCTTTTTCACAAAGTTTAATCCAGTTTAACTTTTGTTTATTCTGTTTTTTACTCATTGAAAAACTTTCAACTTTCACATGGGTATCGGTAAACTGAATTTTTATATTGTCTTGATAAAAAGATGGAGTAGAGTGTTTCTTACTCTTAAATTTAGGATATTTACATTGTCCTTTGAAGAATCTCTTATAAGTATTACAAGCATCTTTAATTGCTTGTTTTGTTACATTATTGCTTACTTCATTCAGCCATTGATATTCAGACTGTTTCTTTAATTGTGTAAATTCTTTTCGCAATTCACTATCTGATAAAAATTTGTTCCCTTGCTTATAATTATCCTGTTCTCTTGAAATAGCCCAATTATAAGCAAATCTAGCACAGCCTGCATATTGAAACAACTTAGTCGATTGTTTATTATTTGGATTCAATCTCACTTTTATTGACTTTATCATTTGATTCACCTTCTTCCTCAATTAATTCTTTTACTAATTTTCTAGCTTTATTTGCACGTTTACCTTGTAATTTACAACTAAAAACTGTAATTATTTGAACTAAATCTTCTACAAGTTCTTGTTGCTCTGATTTTTCTGTGTTATCAATAATTTCTATATCACAGTTATATAAACTTGCGATATATTCGACTAATTCAAATCCAAATCTTAACAATCTGTCTTTATAAAGAACCACAACTTTTTCTACTTTATTTTGAGATATGCGTTTAATCAGTTCTTTCAGTCCTTTTTTCTTATAATTGATTCCAGAACCTATATCAGAAATAATTTCATAAGGTCTTCCTTGTGCATTTAGATACAATTTCATATTCTCTATTTGTCTTTCCAGATCATCTTTTTGTTTATTGCTTGAGACTCTACAATATCCAATGACAATTCTATCTAAATTAGGTTTTATGTTCATAACCTGATTTAACTGTTCATGAGAATAATATCTGTATCCATTACTAGAAGTATGGTGAGGATGAAGTTTACCATTTGCGTCCCAATTTCTAAGTGTTTGTGCTGATACTCCTAAAATTTTTGAAAATTTATTGATAGAATAGTATTTACTCATAATTAAAATCTCCCTATAATGTTTATACCTAATTCTATCATTAAAAGTTATAAAAGTAAGCATATATTTATAACTTTTTATAACTTATAACAAACAGTTACATTCCTCCTTAAATTTTTGCAATAAAAAAACAGCTACGCAATATAACGTAACTGTTTATTAGTGGTTTGTATTGTTTTTAATTGTAGCAATATAAACTGTTCATATATTTATTTTGTTGCCTTAACTTTTAAATTATTATCTCCGTCTATCTTGAAGGTAAAATCATGAGTGTTCATATAATTTACCCAATTCATATAATCTTGATTGACCGTATTTCTTACTAGTGGTTTGGTTGTAACTATTGGCTTTTCACTCTTTATAGCATATACTCCCATGACAATTCCTCCTTTTATAAATAATTTGAACTATATCTTTCAAAAACATTTATTTAATAATATTATATGCATTTCAACGAAGGTTATAATCACTATACTTTTATTCATTTCGATTATATAATCGCATAAAATTTCTATAACTATTATAACCGATTTTTTTCAAAAAATCAATACCAATCCACGAAATTCCTTGATTCAACCAATAAAAAATAGCATTAGACAGTCACTCCCAAAAGGGAGCAACCATCTAATCTATAACTTATATTTTCGTGTTCTTTATAATTGGATATTGTGATTTGACTTTATCTGTCAAAGAATCTACAAAAGCATTTGCGTCCGGAACAGGGTCAGTCACATTTATATCGCCCGTAAACGTAATGCTTTCAGTTGTTGACGTTGAATTGTTAGTTGTAGGCATTTGTTGAGGAGATTGCGGAATTAAATCAGGCATTGCCATAGGGCTTGCATAATATTCCATCATTTTAGTCATAATATTTTCAAAATTTGAACTTGCAACCATGCCTTGTAAAGTAACCGGTTCAAAACGGTCAGTTAGTTTGGGCAATTGATTATCAAATTTTTGTGAGCCAAATAAATTAGTCTGCTCATAATCCAATCCTTCATCAGCAATCTTTTTATTTCTAAGATATTCTAAACGTTGTGCTTCTTCCAGCTGGGTAGGGGTCAATATACCATTTTGTTTATTTTGTAGGTCAATATATTTTTGAATTTCTTCCCAATAATCAATAATAGGTTCAGCATTATCTTCTCTATACTGTGCAAGCTTTTTATCTCCATTTTTACCTAAAGCTATTTCTGATTCAAGTCCACCATGCTCAAATCGTTGTGAATATTGAAAACTATTGTTATCAGTAGTAACCTTACTGTTTACATGAGTTTCGTTCATTTTGCTTATAGCATTATAGGCTTCATCTGAATAAATACCTGCTTTGTGCATCTCATCGGCATGACCTTGATTGTTTGCATAATCAGTATTATATGAGAAATTATCTCCAAGTTCAATGTCACTTAATCCTGCTATTTGACTATAAATAGATTTATCAGAATTTTCAAAGATATTAGCCCACTTAATACTGTTGCCACTTAACGCATTGTTTGTAGCAATAAGAGCCTCAAGAGACTCCATTGTTTCGGCGTGACGAACAGCTTCTTCTCCGTTTATATTTGACAATGTGTCAATATATTGTTGATTTGCTGAAATAATTTCTTGAGTCTTATCACTTTGCTTTTCCATCTGACGAACATTCTCATTCTCAACGTTATCTTGAATAAGATTGTCACGAGCCATTGTAGCTTTAGTAGCTTCTAACTGAGTATTATAAAGCTTTTCAGGATCAGCAACATTGACCCATCTGTCACCAACAAGAATACGAGTATCACGTTCTTTTAAAGTGTTTTGGAACTCCGCATTTTTCTTTGTGACTTCAAGATTCTGTTTCGCAACTTCTAATTGCTCTTTTAACTGTTCAATACGGCGATTATAAGCATTGGTGATTTGCTGTTCTTGATAATAATCGTCCTTACCCAACGTGTTAATATCTGATTTATACTTTTTATAGGCTCTTGCCATTTCATTATTCAAGCCATTGATAGTATTCATCATATCTGAGTAATCATTCTCATTAAATAGCAATGCTCTTGTATCATCATCTAACCACTGAGAAAGATTTTTATTTGCAATAAGTTCACTTTGATAATCCAAAGCAGCATCTCTCAATGATTGCTGGAATGAATACTGTTCTTGTAATGCAGAAGTAATAGCTTTCTCTTTGTTCAAACGAACATCTAAGATTTTGTTAATCATCTCATAATTGTCCGTAGCGATTTTAATCTTATTAGTAGCGTCTTCTATTTGCTGGTCTGCAATTTTATCCATTAAATCGCGTTCGTTTGAAACAGCATCAAGCCAATTTTGCGTATATTCTTGTCTTTGGGTAAGCATACCCTCAAAAGTTTGAACATACTGAGAACCATTCTCCATATTCTCTAATACTGCTTTTGCCGCTTCGTGAGCATACTCATTTATACTGCCATCTGCATTAAAAAGTTCATCAAATTTGACATTATCTAAAATAAATCGTTCATCAGCCTTATCCGTGTTATACATATCCAGAACACCTTGATGAGCTTCGTTCTTTCGCATAGTTTGGAACTCAAGCTGTTTATTATAGTTTTCAAGAATATCGTTTGAAAGTTGTGCTTTCTCATACTGATCTTCTGTTCTACTATGACGATTTACAAGAACATTTTCATCATATTCCAAATTGCCGATTTCACGAGTATATCTACTATCTTGATTCTTAATATTTTGAACTTTCTGCTCCGTAACCTTTTCCATTACGTCCACAAAATCAGACTCTACGTCTTGAATATTTTCACGAATATCACTTAAAGTTTCTTGTGCTTTTTTAGCCAAAGTAGCAGTAGGAGCATCTTGCATAAGTTTTATAGCTACTTCTTCTTTTTCTTTAAGTGCGGCGATAGCACTTCTCATATTATCGGCAACCATTTCTTGTTGCGTAATAACAGATTCCATGTTCTTTGAAGTAGCTTCATCAGCCAATTCAAAGAATCGTTTCATATAATCTCCGTCAGTAGGATTCTTTAAAAAGTCATTGGTCTTTTCTCTAAATCCTGTTTGCCAAGTATTATATTTTGCCTGTTCTTCGTAATACTTTTTATAAAAGTCTTCATTATAGGTATTTAAAGTATCCTCAAGGTCATTTTCAATCCAATCGTCCAATTTTGAGAAATCTTCAGCGTAGTCCTTGAAACTCTTTAAAATTTCAGAAGTAAGCTCATCATCTTTGCCCCAAGATTCAGACATTTCTTTTAAACCTTTTAAAGTATCATAATCATAACCTTTGATTTCATCATCTAATGTACCTTTGGTTAAATTTTTAGAAATGCTTTCAAGGAAACCAAGACGTTCTTTTTCTTTTTCTTCTGCTTTACGTTCTTCGGCAGTTTGTTCCTTTTCTTCGTCTGTATTATCGGCATTAACACTGACTGATGTATTACCATTCTTTAAGAATTGTACAGGACGTTTATCTCCACCATACTTTTTAATCTTAGCATAGTCATCTCCGTTAATAACGGGGAATGGCTTATTTGAAACAAACATCTGTGGTTTACCATCGCCAAGAGGAACAACTTTGCCGTTTTTATCAATAGTAGCCTCTGCTTTTCCGTCATTTACAAGAGCCGTAACTCCGGCACTGACCATTCCACCGTCTTTCTTTTGCGTAAACGGAACATCAAAACTATAATTACTTTGCTTTTTGTCACCTAAAGACTTTACATTGCCGACCTTAGTAGCCGATGTATGAGTATTAGTCTTAAATGTACCATAAACTTGTTGAAGCTTAGACATAAACTCTTGCATTTTTTGAGTTAATACAGAAGTTCCGCCAACAGAAGGCATATCAGAAAAATCAAAGCCTTCCAAACTACCTAAATTTTCAATCATACTAATTGCATGATTCAAATTGCCGTAAGGTGGTGTACCGCCATTAGCTTTATAAGCAGGAGCAATAGCTGATTTCTTAACTTCAAATTCAACAATATCCATGCCATTATTATGACCGTATTTGTTGGCTGGATTATTATCATACCAAGTATATTGTTGCGACTTTTCGTCCATGATAATGCCGTAATAAGCACTACCATCATCTTGCGTTACTCTAATCACATCTCCGGCTTTACCGAATGTCGATGTCATAGCAACAAGACGAGCACCTTTATATGTATAGATACCGTTTTCATCAGTAGACAAATTGCCACTGTCTAATAACTTTTTAAATAATTTCCATGCATTTGATGAAGTGTCCCAATATCCTAATTGTGAACCTAAATAACCATTTTCGTCAAAAGCAGTATATGAATGTGATTTACCTTTGCCTGTACCAAAGTCATTTGTATCCCAAGATTGCTTGACGGTGTTATTTGTTATACCTGAATTATTACTTCTTGAAGAATTATTATTTCTACTGTCATTAACTCTATTCTTAACTCTGTCTATACCTAAAATTCTTGATATAGCATCTTTGGCATTCGGTGTACCTTTGGCATAAGCATGACGCACATTACCATTTAAAATTCTTTTTGTATCAGCATAAGGAATAACAGTATCGCCTCTGTCAAGATTGACAATCTGTGTGCCGTCTAATCCAGTAAGATATGCTTTGCCTGTCTTTTGTCTGATAAGAATTTCAGGTGTAGGATAGTTTAATCCTCTTATTTCTGCTTCATCACCGAGTTTAGCAAGCCCAGGCAATGCACCCTCAGTACCTTTATAGTAACGTCTTGCACCAAGATACGCATTTTGTCCGTAAGAATTAAAGTCAACTTCTTTAACAACATCTCCCGGATGTGGAGCATGTATCATTTTGCCGTTACCCTCATATATACCTACATGGGTTGCATCTGCTCCACCTTGCCAATTATAGAACACTAAGTCACCAGCTTGAAGATTACTTTTATCAACTGCTTGTCCACCTGCAAACTGTTCTTGTGATGTTCTCGGCACTGATTTACCGTTTTCAGCTAATACATATTGTACAAATCCGCTACAATCAAAACCAGACGGAGAAGTACCGCCCCAAACATAAGGTGTTCCAAGATACTTACGAGCAGAATCGACTACCGCACTTTCGCCTTGCGGATTAGTCTGTGCATTTCCTTGTAAACTTCCGCCTACATTGATAGCAAAGTTCATGTCAACTGTATTTTCACCAAATACTTCATTCATCAATGAGATGATTTCTTGTATCTTATTGGCAATCAATACTTGCAATGCGTTCCATGATTGTTGTGATATAGACGGTGCAACTATCTGTAATGATTGTATAGCCTTTGCACCATTAACGGCAATGGTTTGAGCATCTGTCATATATTGCTCAATAGTATCATTCATACTATTCCAAGAAGATGATAACAAAGTCAATGCTTGTAGTGGGTCATCTTGTACAAATTGATCCCAAGCGTCTTTACCATTAATACCTGCTTGTTGCAACAGAGAAGTTACGTTGCTATCAAGCAAGTCCCAACTACTCATTCCACCATCTTGCATTAGGTTAAATGCTTGAAGTGAATTATTTGAGTCTTTTATCCAATCAGTCCAATTATCTGCATTTACATTCAATTCAGACAATTTATTCTGCAATTCATTCGGTAAATCGTCCCAAGCTGAATTTTGCAAAATAAGTCCAACAACCGAATCTGAAAGTGTACTCTTATCAGCTTTGTCAAGCGACTGTGAAGTCATATTAACGATAGTGTTTGATAAGTCTTTGTACATCTTCTTGTCAGTCAGACTGTTCTTGAATGCATTTTGTACGGCACTAAATTTTATATTGCCTTTTAAAGCATTAAACTCATTGTTGATTTCCGCAATAGTTTCTTCAACCATTGCTTGTACGTCAACATCTGAATACAATGCTTGAGTTGATAACGCATTATATGGAATAGGGGAGAATGAAACATTTGTATTGCCTTGTGCAAACTTATCAACCGTTGCAGATTGAATATTTTCAATAGGCTGATAGAAATATTTCATACCAGTATATTTAATGATATTCTGTAAGTCTTTTGCATTGACAATGCGAGTATTCGGAGGTAATTCAGATAGTTGTGCTTCATTATTGAATAGATGAAGTTTGCCATCTTGTCCTATATACGCTTCTTGTCCTGCATATACTCCTGTGCCGTCACCTGTGATTGTAAGTCCTTGTGATGTTGTACCGCCTTTAGCATACTTTTCAGCGTATACAAACTTGTGATTTGAAACACCCCAAGTACCTAAATCTTCATCACCACGATAAATATGACCGTCACGCTTAATTTTTGCGTCTAATGGAATTCCATCAATACTATTCTTTATATCACTTGCTTTTACACTTGATTTGCCTTTTGCAATGTCATTATAGAATTTAGCTTTATCTGATGAAAGACTTCTAACATTAGAAAAACTATTGCCCTTAGTCTTATCTATAATGCTGGTACCTTCTTCTTGTGCTTTTTCTTGAGCTTCTTGTTCTAATTCTTCGGCAGTTTTTACATTAAGTTTGATATTAATGCCGTGTTCATCAAAATACTGTTGTAATTCATCAAGAGTAAGCTTGGTATCCTCGTACCAACTATCGTTAAAATCCGTATATGCCGCCGTTGCAGAAGCAGTTGCTTGTTCAATAGCACTATTGTAATCGTCTAAAGCGTCTTGTAATTCTTCTTGACGTTGTGCATCATCATAATCCTTTGCTTCTTTTGTTGCACGTTGACGAATTTCTTGAATCTTATTTTGATATTTTTTTTCTTCCTCTAATAACTTTTTCTTTTCTGCTCGTTCTTGAGAAACTTTATCTTTTGAAACAGAAGGGGATAGAGGAGTAGACCAAAGACCGTCGCCTGCCAAAGAACCATTTTTGAGATAATCAAAAGAATTATCCAACAAACTTTTAGCATTTTTAACTTGGTCAACAATACCTTTTGCAGAGTCACTTATTGAATCAATGGACGTTTCGTAAACTGAGTCACGATATTCTATAAGATTTTTCTGAGCTTCAAAATAATCCTTTGATACTGTTTCAAGAGTAGAAGCCAATTCAGACCAAGAAGATGAGGTTTCGGGAACTGAATTTATTAAACTATCTAATTCTTGATGTAATCTTTGAGCATATTGAGTCTGAACCAAGTACCTCTGATTAAGCAAATCCATTTTACCGGAATAATCTTTTTCATATAAACCGTCATATGCCGTCTTTAAAGCTTCAACCTGTTCAGTATAAGCCTTTAAAGCATTTGTTACAGTATCAATTTGATATTTGAAATCAGCATCATATTGTTTCTCGTTGATTTCTTTAACCTTTTTATCGTAAGTTCTCTTCGCCGAATCTTTTTTCTTTTCATTGTCATCAGACCCTAAAGAATTAGCAGCTTTAAGTCTGTCCTTTGCCTTTTTTGATGCAATTTGCATAGTAGCATATTGGACGACAAACTGTTCATCCGTACTCAAGTTACTTGTATCAATAACATTTTTGCCATTAGTATTGATGACTGCAAGTGATTTTGCATTTCCCCAATTACGAGCAAGAATAGCATATGCCTGACTAATATTTTGGATTTGATTCAATTCTTCCATATTAGTACCAACACGAGCCATCATTGCATTATATGCACCATTTGACATATCAATTTGTGCATTTAAATATGCAGATTGTAGGTCAGCAATACCATTTTGAACAACGTCCATTGCACCTGATTCCAAAGACCAACCCTCAGTTGTAAGTTTTAGCTTTTTCTTTAAATCAGGGAACTCTTTAATAAGTGTTGACATTTGCTCGTCAGTCATAGCCGTTTTACCGTTTACGACATCTGCAATTTGAGCATAGTATTTCCAAGACTTCTCGGTCTTTCTTATACTTGTAGTCAAATCAGTAACATTCTTTGTAAAATCTGAAACTGATTTCGCTTCGCTGTCAATGTCAATAATAACTTTGTCATCTGATAGCTTTGTAAGTAAAGTATCTACTTCATCTTGAGTGATGCCTAATATGCGACATAAATCTTTAAATTGTTGTTGAATTTCAGGAATGTTAGTATCGTCTGCATTTATATCAATGTCAAAAAGGTCTGTTGTCTTTACTCCGTTGTCTTTAAAGCTTTGTAGAATATTTTGAACTTCATCTTTATTGGTTTCAAGACCTACTTTTATCTTATAGTCAGTTTCACGACCTCTATCAATACTATCCAACAAATCGTCAAAAGCATATTTCGCATCATCTGTACTTTGAGTAATCTCAGTGACTTCGTTTTGAATTCTTGTTAAGTTATCAAATGCTTGGTCTACATTTTCTCCACTTTGCAATGCAGTATTGTAGTCATTTATAGCATTTTGTAAATCGGTATAAGTATCGTAATAATTATCATTTGACAAAACAAGTGCTTTTGAATAATCCTTGACATTTTTTAATGACTGATCATATTCATCAACATCTAAGGCATCATATAATTTACTTATTTTGTCTAAAAGTTGCTTTGTGTCATCATTTTTTCCTTTTTCAGAGATAATTTTAGAAGAAGCCGTACTTAATTTTTCTCTTAAATCTGCAATATCGCCAGACAAATGGGGAACAAATCGTCCAGATTCATCTTTCTCCATTTTATCGTCTGGGAAATATTCATTCCACAAATCAAAAGTTTTTTGACCTTTTTCCCATCCCTTAACTGACGGATTTGTTTGTATATAAGAACCAGTTGTAATTATAACATTTCCAGAGATTTTCTTTTTGTCGGCTTCAATATTTTTACCGTTCTCAATGACATAATCATTAGCCTTTTGTCGAGATAGTTCATCAAGCTTCTTGATTTGCTCATCATACTTACCGTTAACAAGATCAATTCCTTCAGCTTCTAATCCACATTTATCAACAATCTCTTGTTGTATTTTAGCAAGTTCTTCTTTATTTGATTTGACTTCATCAGTTGTCAAATTAGCATTCTGCATTTTCTTAGCTAATTCTTCATAACTTTGACGATTGTCATCTAAAGATTCTTTTTCGTCTTTATATTGATTAGTCAATTCTGTAGAAGCTTTTCTCAAATCTTCACTATAATGAATGGCTTTATCAATGCCCTTGATAAGTAAGTCAATGCCTATGCCTATGAGCATATTGATACCGGCACTTGCAAGGCTTGCGCCGATACTTTTTACTATTCCACCGAACTTTGAACCTTGATTGCCTGCGGCAGCAAGTACGGCTTTATATTCTTCAACGCCATCATTGGCATGTTCTTGTGCCGTAACGAACTTCTCTAATTCTTTGGTAGGAATATTATATGATTCAATAATTTGCTTTCGGTCTTCTTTTGTCACACCTACAAGTTTATCTTGAAGTTTTTTTGGACTATATTTTGGATTGTCAAACCAATCATTTTCTTCTTGCGTGATTTCAGTACGTGGTTTAGCTCCAAATGATTTTATTGCTTGTTTCCAAGGGTAATATATTTTACCTTTTTCAGAATTGTATTGTACTGCCAATTTAATTCTGAATAGTTACTTCCGATAACTATTGGTAAATTATACTTGAAATACACCGTCTTTTGATATATAATGTAGATAACAATAAAAATTACAGGGGGAATATGACAATGGAATCACATATTGTACTCTTTTGTCCGAAATGCAAAGAAGAAACAGGGGACGGTTTCTTTAGAAAACGAAGCGAAGAACATTGTAAAAAATGGAATGAGGAAGTGCCACCAAGAATTTGTCCTAAACATCATTGTGAGGGAGAACCTGTTGATATACCGGATAGCGAATTTATGATTCTTTACGACCAAACAGAAGACCCTGAATTCATAGAAGCAATGGTTAAACTTCGCAAAGATGACATTATTGAATATAGAACAAGATTTCTGCAATTTAAACGACAATATGATGCGGAGATTGCTCGTTTACAATCCGGCTTACCTCACTGCCCACACTGCAATAGCACTGACTTATCTAAAATATCAAATCTTTCAAAAGCAGGGAAGATAGGCTTGTTCGGTATCTTCGGAGCAGGGGACTTGGGTAAGACTTATAAGTGTAATAAGTGTGGATGTAAGTTTTGATGCATCAAAAAAGACTTATCTCATTAAGAGGTAAGTCTTTTTATATTTATTCATCTATATTTATTCATCATTTTTGTCTTTAGCAAATTGTTTTGCTAAATCAGGAATTGTAGTATCAAAAACATTTTTTACGATAAAATATAACATTGATATTAATTCAACAATAATAGAACCTAAATATATTTTTAGCATATCAAATATACTTGTTGACATATCCGAAGGAAAAGGATTGCCTGTCATATATCCAACTATAAAACAAATAATTACACCTGTTAATAAAATGAAAAATAAACCAAACTGGCAAGCCAAAAAGGAAATCACAGCTTTTAATAACCAATCCTTATGTTTACGCTTGGTTTCTTCATTTTTTGTAATCTCATTAGGAATTGCTTCTGCAATTGTTTTATTATTAGTATCATCAACTATTTGATTAGCATTTATACCCCGATCTGTTGATAAATCATTGTTGTCTATATGAAAATGAATTAAATCTCTTTTTATTTTACTGATTGAACTTTTTTCGTTTTTTGGAGGAGATACTGTTACTTTATCTTTTGTATCTATTTGTGCCACAATTATCCCTCCTGAAGTGTGTCAGATGAATCGTCTACAAATCTTAATTCTAAATAATTCAACCTTGCTTTCATAACACTAGTCGAAACCTGAAAAATTTGTGCTAAAACCGACAATGATGGTTTTAATAATTGATTGTATATAGACATCAAACTTGAATAGGGAATAAGAAGTTCTCCTGCAAAAATGTTTGCGTCTCGCTCTCTATCTGAATTATCATCAGTTCTTAATTCTAAATGATTTATCTCTAAATTATCATTATGCAAACAGCAATGTGCTAATTCATGAGCGATTGTAAATCTTATTCTATTCAGTGTCATTTTAGTCGCATATAAGATATTAAGAGAGTCTTTTTCAGACAACGCCGCACCGATGATACTATTCTGTGGATAATTGCCAGCCTTTTCAGCCTCAGAAAAATCATAGCGAACCAAACGAATCCCTATATTGTCAACTAATTTCTTTATATCAATTGGTGGGGATAAGCTTATGCTATATTTTTCAAGAAGTTCATAGGCAGTTAATCCACCAATCTCATTGAGTATTTTACACATATTATTATCACCCTTTTCATTAGTATTTCCAAAACAAAACATTAATCCATATACAAAAAAATACACTTTTTACATTCTCCTGTCTATATGTTTTAATAATTATAACACATAGCTAAAAAGAAAAGTGTCAAAATGTGTAATTTATGTTCAAGTTAATTAATTGTTTACACTATTATTTTACCACAATAGAATCAATGTGTCAATATTTTTGACATTAAAAAGACTTACCTTGTTTATGAGGTAGGTCTTTTATACTTGTTCATAATTTAATTCCAAATTTCTAAAAATTTTTTCATTGTGTAAATTGCATTTTCAACAACATTTTCCTCCATTAATCAAAAACTCAAGCAAAAGTTCCTTAAAATCTTCTTCACTCTTATATACCTTTGTGCTATCTGTCAAAGTAATCCCTTGCTCGTGACTTTCTACAAGTTCAATACCGTAATCAGTACAAATCTTTTCAAATAGTTCCTTATCAAACATACATATCACCTCAACTATATATTCTCCACAAAATCCTCCACAAAGTCGTGTAGATGAATAGGGGAGAGGTCATATTGATTCGCCATAGAAACCAATCTTTCCACAGTATTCTTCTTTATTGATATATCTTCTATACATATATCACCGCATTTAATACCGTAGGAAGATATATTGTTGTTTTCAGTCTTAATTAATTCGTACATATTCATATCCTCTTTTTCATAATGTTTTCTCTATAATTATATAATATATGGCATTATATAGCAATACATTATAAATAATTGTAAATAAGTTGTAAAATTGTTATTGCAATTTTGTTGCATACAAAAAGAACGCATCCGTAGACACGCTCAAAATAAGAATATATTGACAGTTAATGTTGAATTTGATATAATAATGTTGTGGAAATCATGCCGTTATACAGTTGAGTTTTAGCTTCTTTTGTAAACGGTATGACGGTTTAAGGACGGTTGCCTTTCATCTCGCTTGAGCGGAATGGAGGCTATGTATAAGCTCTTGTCGAGAAATTTTCTTGAAAGGAGGCTGATACATATTACTTCTTTATTTTTTGGTATCTGTACTATTATTGATACCATTGTAAATGTAATGGCACTTGTGCTTTACATTTTCGATAGAAATAAAAAGTGAGCCGTCTGCTGCAACAGATTGGCTCACTATAATTGAGATCAAATAATCTCATGTCATAGTAACTATTTGTATCGTGGCAACCGTCTTTGGTTTCCACATTTTTTATTTCTATAAATATTATATCACATTTAAGTGAAAAGTCAATATATTTAATTTAATTATTATAATCATACTAATATTTTCGGAAGCTATTAATATAATTATACACAACTTGGTTTCCCAAGGTTCGGACTGTATTTCACAGCAAAAATACAATTATGTCTGTATCTTTGCTAAACCTTGTCAGTCTCTGGGGGTTAAGACAATGAGTTGTGACCTCACATAATATTCAATTAAGAACTTAGTCTTTCCCTGCTTTCGGCATAAGCCTACCTATCGACTACCCATTCCTTTATTATAAAAGCATAAAATGTTACTTAGACTCTCGTCATATAACATACTATATACGTTTCTTTCCGACTTTCGTCACCATTCCATCTGTTGTTTCCAACTCTGTTTTGGATTGTATATAGTCTTTAGGGTTCCCAGCATATTCGGTTTTTTATATTTATCATATAAGGTATCTGTCATTATTTTAAGTGGCTAACACTCCCGTCCGTTAATTATGTGACATTATACATAATCTTAGAGGGGTGGGCACAGTACATTACCACTGAAACTGTACGTTTACCAATACCCATTTTATTCATCACAAAGCCAGATGCAATTCCCAAGTCTCCAAGCAATCCACCACTTGGTAATATTCCCCCAAGAGATGTGATGTTTTGAATTACACCCAAAATTCCAGTAAGTGTTTGTGATAATCCTGTTAAAAGAGAAATCGTTCCCTTTAATGAATTTTGAGATAAAGTATCTTGGGCAAAACTTACCCAAGTTTGTGATAGCTTATTTAGTTTAAATTCAATACTATCAGCCGCTATGCTCATTTCGTTATCAGCACTTCCAGCACTGTCTTCCATTGTTTTAACGGCTTTTTCAACCTGATCCCAGTTTTGAAGAATAGCAGCACCTGTATTTGCTCTGGTTTTAGCAAATAATTTTTCGAGCAATTTGGCTTTGTTTTTATCAGTAAGGTCATCCCAAACTCCTGCTATATCTTTTAAAATATCATAAATGCTACGGTATGTATTTTCATCTTTCATGATACTAACTTTACCGTTAGTTAGCTCATATACGTCACCTTTGACATTTGATAATTCGTCAAGGGCTTCACCTTCTTCATCCATACCTCTAATACGCATTGAGAAGGTTTTCATTGCTGAACCAACACTTTCAGCATTTTGTACGATTTCTTGACCGCCTGTAAAAATAGCAATAGTATCTTCCAAACTTGCACCGGTTGAAGCCATTGCTGAAGCCGAACGTTCCAGACCGTCAATAATTTCGTCATTACTTGTAGCAAATGCATTACCAACAGAATTAATCTTTGACATAATTCCGTCTTTAACATCATCTACTTGAACGTCAAATCAAATATATTACACAAAGTTCGCAACTCTTTGTGAAATCAGTTTAAACTGATTTTCTATACATTTCTGCATATGTTTAGACTATTTCTTAACCACACTCTAATGTAGAGTAACAGTAATACCTTTTCGATTTAAGGGATTTTCACCCACGTCATTTGCGATTACGTCCTACTTCTTATGATTTTGGTATTCAGGATTTCCACCTTTATTTTATAACTGACATATCAGTATTCCAAAATCCCTACATGGGAATAGTCGTTGAACGTTTACCCTCGACTCAAGTACCGTATGGTCTACGGAATACGTTAGGGTACTTCGTTGCATGAACAGCAATTCCTAATTTATAAAATTAGTAAAACAGACACTTAGGCTTTTGACCATATGCCATCCTTACGTTTTTTCTACTTTCGTACCATCATATAGTAGTTTTCCTCTATATTGTGGTGTAAGGCTTTACGCATTACCTGCAATTAAATATTTTCTATATGCACATTTCTGTACACAAAGGCATAATTTTGCCTTCATCGTAGATACTAATCCTGTTGTGGCTTTGTCTATATCCATTCCAGGAGAGATAGTAGCAAATTGTGAACTTAGTTTTGCCATTTCTGTAGCACTGTTCTTGTCTGAATAACCTAGTCTACTCCATGAACTTGCTTGATCAATAATCTGTTTAGTTGTAACGCCGTACTCTTTTGCTGCCTCATTAGCATCAGAATAGAAATCTTTCAAATCTGTCGAAGACATTGTTGTAGTCTTACGAAGGTCAACAAGGGCAGTATCAAGTTCCTTTACAATATTGACACCTTTTTGAATCATTTCGATTATCTTATAAGGATTTATGTAATTAGCCGTCCAATATGTAATTAACTCTTTAGACTTTTTAGAAAGTGCGTCCATAATTTTTGGAACGCCAACTAAAGAAGTTTGAACTTTCTTGGTATTATCAGCCATGCTAATCATACCGTCATTCCAAGTATATTGAAGGTCTCTAATTTCACCCTTTGCATTACGGATTTTAATAATAGCAGTTGCAAGACCCTTTGAAATGTCGGTTTCCTTGAACTCACCTTGAGAAATTATAGTTCCTTGTTGCTTAGCGTTATTTAAGATATAACTATCGGCATTAACTTTACCTCTTATATTGTCTGCAAGAGGTGTACCGGCATTCGCTATTTTCTTATACTCGTTATATAGGCTCTGAACATTTTGAAGTTCTTTTTTTGTTATTTCTTCACCTTGTTGTTGCTTACCAATCAACTTTGTGACAGCCTCGTTAGCCCTCACGTAATATTGCTCAAGAAAACCTTGTCGATTACCATTTTTAAGCTCTCTACCTATCTTATTTACAGAGTCATAGTTTGTTCTAAGGGTGTCTGCTTGTGATATTCCCTCATTTGAACCGTTCGCTTTTGCATCTTCTATCTTTTGCTGAACATCTTGAACAACATCGCCATATTGCTTATATTTTTTTATTAATTCATTTAATTTATTTTCTTGGTCTTGAAGATAATCATCAAATGAGTTGTCTCCTTCATCCTTGAATATGCTACCGTCGAGGGTTTTAAGCTTTGATACTTCTGCTTGTTGCTCTGTTATTTTATCTAAAATAGCATCTGCACTAGCAACTCTTATATTTTTCCTACCCTTCACTTTAACAGGTTTGACAACATTTCTAAAGTCATCATCTAAGTCATTTGGGTGTGCAGAATAATTTGTTTTGTAATTATCAACCAATTGCTTGTATTGTTGTTCTTCTGAACTTAACTTGGATTGTAAATCATTTAAAGTATCAGTATCGTTAGTTGAAGCTATCTTAACGCGATAATCATAAATCGTTTTTAGTGACTTCTCAATGTCTTTTAAAATATCTTCCTTATTAGATAGTTGGGAAGTGTTAGAATTGCCATTAAGAACATTGTCAAGATTATTCGCTTGTTTACCTTGTATGTTCTTCAAAGAAATATTAGTAAGGCTTCCATCTGCCTTAACTGTACCACTTAATTTTTGCCATTCATTCTTAGCATTTTTTACATTGGCGGTGAATTTAACCATACCGTTTGTGGCACGAGAAATTTCAGCATCCAAAACCCCTATGTATTTGCTATTATTACTTAAAGCATCAACATTATCCTTTAACCATTGCTCCGAATTGTTATCATAAACATCTTCATCAATAAAGTTCTTATTATTGTTTACTGTATTACGTGCATTTGTTAATTGACTTTGGCTTGTTTTAAGCAAAGTAGTTAAATCTTTAAGAGCTTCGCCTTGTTGAGCTAAAATTGTAAGATTATCTAAGAAAGCAAAACCACCATCATTAATTTTATTAAAACTATTTACTATACCGTCAAGACCAGTTTTAAGATTTTTAAACTTGTCCAATGCCTTGTCGGTAATGCCTAAATTCTTTAATTCTTTAAGCTTAGATAATTCTTGAACCTTACTTAACCAATCATTATCTAAAATTTTCTTTAAAGCTTCTAGTTGAGTTATAAGTTTAGAGGTGACTTCTTCAGGTGCTTTTATTTTAATAGAAATAGTAGAATTTTCTTTGATTTCTTTTAAGGTTTGATTAAGTGTTTCTGCATTGGATTGAGTTGTCTTTAAATCGTTTTGAAGTTTTTCTGGTTTATTGTTTGAAGAATTTTCTGTTGCAGTTGTTTTGGGTTGAGGTGAAACATTACCTATATTAATATTTTGTAATTCTGTCGCCGAGGCTTTGATTTTTTCTATATGTTCTTGAATGGTTACCAATGTACCAATTAAAACATCTAATGAATTAATCTCCCTCTGAACAGTACCAGTAACAACTTGTTCTTCTTCTTTAAATGCCTGTGTCTTTTTATCTACTGCCGAAGTGACTTGAGTGATTGCGGTTTTTAAGCCTTCAAAAGAAGTTGCTTCAGACGAAACATCAGAACTTTCATTTGGGACATTTAATGTTTCTTCTTTGATCGCTTCTTTAGGCTCTTCTTTAATTACTTCTTTAGGTTTTTCCTTAGACGCTTCCTTGAAATCTTCACTGGTAGACAGTTGCTTTGTTTCTTCAAGAAGTTCCTCTTGTTGACTGATAATTTTTTCATAATCAATGTTATATTGTTCAGTAATCCTCTTAAAAAAATCGTCTATCTTTGATTTTTTATCCTTATAGTTTTCTCCAACATCACTACTTTGAAGTAATTCATTAAAATATTCTCTTGATGTAATAAAATCACGAATGTCATCTTCTCCAACTCCTTGTGGCGAGCGTTCTTTAAATACGATATCCATCATGCTCTTTTGAAGTTTCGAATATAAATCCCGTAGTTCCGATTGATTATTTTGTGGGGTGGATGTTTTTTCTTTTAAGGATTCTTTAGGGACTTCATTTATAGAATCTTCTTTAATATCATTCGTCGAGACTTCTGGTGGAGTGATTTGTTCTATTTCCTGAATAAGTTCCTTTTGATGATTAATGATTGCTTCATAATCAGCGTTATGTTGTTCAATGATTTTATTAAAAGTTCTATCTATACTAGATTGACTATTTTTATAACTTTCTCCAACTTCATCACTTTCAAGCAATTCATTGTAGCGTTCTCTTAAAGCAATAAACTCACGAAGGTCATCTTCATTAACATCTTTTCCGTTACCTATTGCAAGCCTAATATTATCCGAACTATCTTGAACTTTTTTCAGTAAATCTTCATTGCTTAATTTACGAATATCTGATATTTTATTTTTTATATTAGATAGTTGTTCGTCAGTTACATTAAGTTCCGAATTGGTTACATTAATCTCTGCATTAGTTTGGGACAACACATCTTTTACTTTTTGAATATCAGCTAATTGTTTCTCTTTGAGAGTCGGATATGTAGTACTCATCATGTCGTATGTGTCATCAAGACCAATCCGATCCTTCCCATCACTAATGAACATATTAGTATCTGGGGCTTCAGTTTTAAGTCTATCATATAATGCAAAAAAATCTTCACGTTCTTTTTTTGCAGGTTCATAACCTTCGTCTTTTACAAGCTTCTCATGTATCTCCCTCATCTTCTTATAAGCAGTATCGTAATCCATTTTCAGAATGTCAGCTATTCTTTGTTGAGATTTCGTCAACTCTGCAACAGTATCAGTTCCCGAATTATCAGAATCAGATGAATCGTTCATATCGCTTTGTCTGGCAACGTTATTTAATCCAGCCTTTTCTCTTTTGGCGTTAATACGTGCTACGGAACTTTCGTTAAATTGAAAGGCTTTGTCAATCAATTTATCCCTAATATCTGTAATTGTGCTATTATCTATGCGATTTTGTTTTTTGATATATTCATCAGCCGCATCTCTAGTGTTATTTTTATAATATTCAAGGTCTCTGTCAAAAAAATCATATTTAGAATCACTTTGTGCCAAAGACTCTCTAAATTCTTTTAATTTAGGAATTGCCTTTTCTTTCTTTAATATTTGATTATAAACATATTGTAATTGATTATTATAACCAACTAATTCTTCCGATCCTTCTGACATATGTTTTTTTTCAAGATTTAACTTTTCAAAAACATTTAACAAAAGTTGATATTGTTGAATTTTTTTATTTATATCTTCACTTGATTTATCAATATTTGACGAAACAAAATCTGACAGTTCCGGAGAAATATTATTATCAACAGTATAACCAGACTCTTTTTTGACATATGGTTTAAGTGCTTTGGCAGGGGTTGTTTGTGCCGGATTTGCGTCTATAATTTGTTTCCTATATTCGACAAGATTTGCCTTTCTATTTGCTATGTTTTGTTTGAGTTTTGCAATCTCATCAACTTCTGGCAACAATTTAGATATCTGATTCTCCGACAAGGGATTTAACAAATCATTAAACTTGCTTTCCTTTACAACCGAATGCAGTGCTTCCATTCTATTTGTAAAATCGGTAATATAATTTAAAGCATCATCAGCGGAGGTTGATCGTAAAATGTTTAAAAAGAAATCACTAACAGGTTGCTTAACTTTGACATCTTTTAAAGTAGTTCTGTTCAAAATTTTTAGTGCATCCTCGGCTTGTTTTCCTATTTCATCACCAATCGAACTAAACTTTCCTTCAACTTCAGACTGTAATGTCTTATCCATGCTATTAACAGCTTGTTTAATACTTTTATTGTCTGCTTGTGCCATTAAAGACAATATTGCAACATTTTTATTTGCCATTCAATTTCCTCCTTATATTATTTGAAACGTAACAATTGATATTGTTGTTTAATTGCCGCATTATAACCAACTTGTTTTATATTATCTTGGAATCTTTCATCATCCATTTTATTAAGTACATAGGTTTTGGGAGATTGTTTATCCCGTATGACAGGATATCTTCCATCAATTCCACTCGCACTTCCATGAATGCCTTTCTCCCAAGCTGGCTGAGCAATATAAAATGGGTCAATGAATCTTCGACTATTAAAACCACCAACAACATAAGGACTCATATTGTGAGTGGATATTCTTACACCACCATAATATTGTCTTCCATTGTTATGTTTATAACGTGAGAATGAATTGTTTTTTAAATCATTTGTTCTGTCATAATATTTTGGAGTGTAATTAACATAGAATCTTTGAATTGCTTGTTGTGCAAACTTTGTTATTTCATTTGCAGCTGCATCAGCATATGCCTCTGCAAAAGTTTTTAAATATTTTTCTACATCTTTCTCTAATGCTTTTTTGTTTATATAAGATATAGCCATCTGTGTAATCACACTCCTTTCTCAGCCATTTATCTGCTTATCTTTTTTAGAATTTTCTCAACCTTATTACCAAGTTTATCTATATCTTCTTCAGTCATATTTTCAACTTTTTCTTTTATCTTCTCAATCAATGGGGAAGTAGTAGCTGTAAAAATATCCACTATTCTTTGAACTTGATTAGAAATAAAAGCATGATTCTCGTAATTGTTTTGAATAAAATCATCAAATACCATTTTCAAAATTGTTTCAAAAGAAGTAACTTCACGTTGTGGCATAAGTCGAATGAGTTCATCAACCAAACATTGTTCTTCCAACAAATCATATTCTTCAAGAATGTTTGAAAAATCAACTGTTATATTCGTGTATAAATCAATCAAATTAAACACATACAGTAAGTAACGCAAAGATGAGTTTATCTTAATCTGTCCATTAACTTGACCATCTACTTGATTTGTAGATGATAATTGTACTATTTGATCGGCAACAGATAATTTAGTTGCGTAGTTCACATAATTATCACCAACAAACTTTTTTATGTACTTTTCTTTCTTGTTAGTTACATCATCAGTCTGTTTCTTATATCCGTCTACAAATTCTTTAACTGTAATAATCTTATCCATATCTAAAATCCTCCATTTATTCATACTTATTGACTAAAGCTTGTGCGATTAAGATTGCATCTGCTTCGTCATCGTTGACTTTTTTATTAAATAACTTTTCAACTGTTTGAACACTCCATTGTTTTAATTCGTCACGTTTACGACCTTTTTTCTCTTTGCTACTGAACCTCCCACGACTAAAGTCGTAGGGTTCTCGGTCAATAACTCCAACGAGTTAAGTATCACCGAGCTATCCCCGTAGTTCCTACGGTTCTTATATACATTATTTAAAATTTAATTATTTACCAATCTTAATCCTTCATTCAAAATATTAATAGCCGCATTTATATCTCTGTCTAATTCTGAATGACATTCTGGACAAATCCAATTACGAACATTTTCATCTTTCTTACCGTCTTTATGTCCACAACAATGACATACCTGTGATGACGGGTAATATCTATCTATAACTGATAATTTCTTTCCATACCATTGTGATTTATATGTTAACATTCTACGGAATTCAGACCATGATACATCACCAACACGTTTGTTTCTTAGTGATGAATCAGTTTCTCTCATAGATTTAACATCTAAATCTTCAATACAGATCACATCAAAATTTTTCACAATGTTTGTTGTTAACTTATGTAAGAAATCATTTCGTTGATTAGAAATATGCTTTTGTAATTTTGCAACTTTCACTCTTGCTTTATTCCAACGATTACTACCAATTGTTTTTCTTGATAATTCTCGTTGCAATTTAGCAAGTTTCTTTTCTAATTTTTCATAAAATCGAGGATTGTCAATTTTATTTCCATCAGATAATATTGCAAAATCTACTAAACCTAAATCTATACCAATATTCTGACTTGTCTTTTCGTATTGTACAAATTCAACATCTGTACAACATAACGAACAGTAATATTGTCCATTTGATTCTTGTGATATTGTGGCATTTAAAATTCGTCCTTGTGGAATTTGTTTATCTCTTACTTTTACTAATCCAAGTTTAGGAAGTTTAATATGCTTATTTTCAAAACGAATATTATTGTTTGTACAACTTGTTCTATAAGATTTATGTCTATCTTTCTTTGATTTGAATTTAGGATAACCGGAATGTTCTTTAAAAAACTTCTGATATGCCATGTCTAAATCTTTTAACGATTTTTGTAAAGAATCTTTATCTGGCTCTTTTAACCAAATCAACTCTTTCTTTAATTGAGTTAAATTTTTAGAACACATATTGTATGTAAATGTTGCTTTATCCTTTTCATAAGTTTCTTTTCGTTTATTAAGATAATAATTATAAACAAATCTTGTACAACCAAAAGTTTTTTGAATTAACTCTTGTTGTTGTTTATTTGGATAAATTCTATACTTATAAGCTTTTTCAGCCATAATATCACTTCCTTTCATTTATATATTCTCTAAAAGGAATTTTGTTTTTATTAAGTTTTAAATAATATACATAAGTTCCGGTAAGAATTCTTAGTCGTTTTAGAGGTTGTCGTTCACATAGAGTCGCTAATTCTATGTATCCTTATCTGCCTTATTATTTAGCAGTAGGTATCTTATAGTTTCCTATAAGCACAGACCATATCTTATCCCTCGTCATTACACGTTAGGGTCTACCCACTTCGGGACGCTTGTCCCTACTTCCCTCAAGAGGAATGGTCGTTGAACTTTACCTTTCGGTCTTAGCTGCTGATTATCCATTATTAAAGTGTTTAGGTTTTAACCTTGCACCATCTATTCAATTTTTTCTACTTTCGTTACATTCACGCTTATATCTTTTAAGATATTACGTTGTAGTTTGAATAGCTTTAGGAATTTCCAGCAATTCAAGCAGTATTGGATGCCATAAGCACCACTACACGCAAGTTTCCCTACGTGCTGACTATTTCGTAAATGTTCACTTACTCATGACTAAAGTCACGAGTGTGCGTTCACGATTTAATCAAAGCACGCCATTCGCTCGGTCTAAACATAACAAATTCAACATTGTTATTAACACACCAACCATAAACAGCACCTAAAATCATAGTTAACATTCTTTGTGACGATGCGTTACGCGTAACAGCCGTAGTTTCAATCGCCACTATATCTACTTTTAAAGCAGATAATTTCTCATATATGGAATTCACCATGTCTTGCATACGAATATCGCTATTCTTTTGTTTGCTAAAATTTAAAACTCCACTGTCGGTAAAGTTTCCATTGACGTAGTAACTCCAACCTGTTTTAGTTGAGGAAGTATCCAAACCTACTAAAATTGTATCTTTCATAAAATCTCCTTATCATTTGGTCAAGGGGAGAGCAGTTCAGCCTTTTGCTCTCAAAAAAATACCCCTGCTAAACGGCTGAACTAAGTTTAGTAGAGATATTTTTATAGGTGAGATAATTAAAATCTCACCATTATAGTTCATGATTATTCCATGCTTTTTTCAATCTCGCATGGTCTTCTTTTGAAAACACAAAAACAAATCTTCCAGGATTCTGTTTTGAATCCAAAATTGCTTTTAATTCTGCATTTCCTCTAAACACATAAGCATTACTTTGCAACGCATTTTCAAAAAATACACATTGTTCTGGGTCATATGTTTTTTGTGTTATTGAGTTATATAGTTCCATATTTTCTCCTTTTTCTCAAACGTAAAAAATAGGGGGTAGATAGTGAAATCTACGCCCCTATATTGGTTTCTAAATCACTATTCACTATCTTTTTATCTTTCATATTTTCTTTAACTACCTCATCAGTCTTTTCCTCCGAAGTAGCTACATTCTTTGAACTTTTTGCTTTTGTCGTTTTTGTACCTTTAACTTCTTTTACTATAGCTTTTAAGTCAGCTTCAATTTGACCACCATATTTAGTGAAGTCGGTTACATTATATTTATCCAAAACATCTACTACATCTTTTGCTGTTTTGTCGTGGGAATTGTAACCCGATAATACCGCCCAAATATCGTGACATTCTGCCTTATCCCAACAAGTCATCCATATAGGCTTGCCCTTGTCTGCATCACAATTGGGACAGTAATCATATTTTGCTCCACACAAAACACAAACTCTGTTTGCCATTGAAAGTCTCCTTTCTAAGAAATAATATAGAGAGCAGAATATCCGCTCTCTATACTTTCGTTTAAATTATTCCTCAATATCATCCTCTGAAAGATAAATAGTGAATTGTTCACCATTTGCATTACAGTAATCCTTTTGAGCCGAACCTGAGAATGACTGTGTATCTTCAGTGTTTAGACTGATTGTGTTATCAGGTGACATTTGGAATGAAGGGAATACAATATACGCATGACGTAGAGTCTCCTTATCACAAGGGTCGCATACAAGAACAGACATTGTAAACTTACAAGTCTTAGGAAACTTATCTGCTGACTGTGTTAGCTTCATACCTGATGCAACTTCTCTGTCATACTTAACCTGAATTCTACCTGTAATATCAGTAGGTAATGTAAGCTTCTTCTCTGAAAGAGCGAATTCTGTTTCTGAGGCAGCTGTATTCATCTTATATACCTTGTTTACATCAGGCGTACCTTTACCTGTCAAAGCATTCATATGAACAACACCGCCGGCTGGTGCTTCAGGTAGTTCATATTCTTTATTTGCTCCAGTCTTAGAAATTGTATCTGTATCAATTGTTATAATTTTTGGCATAAGAATCTTATGATCACCTGACGCAAACTCTCTATCTTGACCAAACTGAAGTGCTGCAAGAGATGTTGAGAATACTGCATTTTCAGCTGAAATTTCAACATTCTTAGCTGTGTAGAATCTCTTAATCAATGCACCAACTGCATCAGTTTTATCCTTTGTTTCTGATGTTGTTTCAATAGAAACATTTTGTAGCTGATTAACACTACCAATAAGTTCGTCCTTTGAATTTTCAAATATACCCAAAAGAACACGATCAATAATCAATTCATCAAATTGAATAGCCATAATTTACCTCCTAAAAATTTGCAATAAAAAAGACGTTATGAAACGTCTCTCATCCAATTAAATTGTTTTTTATTTATTTTCTTTGTATCTATCATTCCGCTATACATTCCATGAAGCAAAGCGTCTGTAGATACATATATCTGTGAACGCTGAACGGCGTCCATAAACTCATATATCCCACATTCTCGTAATTCTGATTTTTTATATTTAAAACCAGGATACGTCAACATTGCAGATATTAAGTTTTTGAGTTGTGAAACATAAGATTTATTTTTACTAAGTTCTATTTTTTGTCTGTCTTCTTCAATCATAACATCACGAGTAATACGATTCCTTGCCTTTTCTCGCTTTATTGTGAATCCGTGCAATTTTCGCAAATAACCCACCATATTATAATAATCACTTTCAGTAATTATACCGGTTATTTCGGGTGGGGAATTTTCGTCAGCTTGACTGCACTGTAGTAATGCAAACTCATCATTCTCTTTATCTTTTACTGAATGTGTGTATGTAGAAAGGTCTAAATCACCTAATATAATTGATGTATCTTGCGGTCTTAAAGAATGGCAATTAAATGCAAATAACTCAAAATCAGACATCTTATTCCAGTCAACCTCAAGCACATCCCATAATGTACTTTTCATATCACTTGGAATTGCACATAATTGAGTTAGCATAGAATAATATCTTCTTTCACCAAACTCCATAATCTCACCGACAGTTGGTTGATGTATCGTAATATAATCACTTACTTTATAATCATCGCCAAAAAACATTTGTAACTCATCATACTGAAACTCTGTTTGTTTACCCATTATGTATGAACCTCGTTATTAATAATTCTTGTAGTATTATTAATAGTATGAGTGATTGAATTTGTTGTAGTAAATTCAAAAATAAGAGTTCGAGTAATGAAGTTTGTGTCAGTGACCGAGCCTTGATCTTTGACGAGTTTGCATTGATTGCCGAAGATATTCGACCAATTAAAATGCCTACATAAAATACCACCGATTAAATCATGACGAGGAATGCCTGTGTTTTTATCAATAGCGTCTTTGTTATTACACAAAACCGTAAATACGACATTACAATATTTGTCAATACCGTTATACTTCGGCGTTTCAGAAAAACTCACATCATAACACAAAAAATTCTTAGATTCAGATTGAGATTCTGGAATAAATAAATAGGGACGAATGTTATCTCCAAAATATAGACTCCAATCACCGTCATAATTTATATTTCCATTTTCGAATAATTCGCTTTCTTTATTTACATCATGTAATGCATATAGCAAAGCAACGTTATTCAACAGCTTTTGTTTTATTTTTTCTTTAAATCTTATGTTATCGTAGTCAGGAGTACAAGCATAATTGGCTAATTCTACAATTAATTCTTTTTGAGTAAGTATTTGTTCTGCCATTTGTCCTCCTTATAATGCAATAATCTCTAATTGAATCTTACCTACCAATGTTTCAATATTGCATTCAATATTTAATTTATCAGCAAGATAAGTTCTATCATTAGAGAATTTTATTTTTATATGATTTTTACCTGGTTGTTCAAGCCAAGTAATTAAATCCGAATTTGTTATATCTTCATCATTCAAATAACATCTCCAACAATCTATTGAGAATTTGTCCAAATATTTATTCGTTATATCAGTACCCGAACTATCAAAAATAGCAACTTTTAAAAGTTTATAACTACCACCTGCTTTAATAGTGTTGGTATTACATGAAATTTGAATTTTATTTGAACTGTTATCTTCAGTAGTCTCTGGTTCAATGTTGGTTGAATAATAGTCTGCATACATTGCAAAAATGTCATCTTTGTCTTCTTTATCTATATAATCAGCAAAAGGTTTCCAAACATCTTGATACAATGTAAGCTTTTGAAGACCAAAAGGTTGAGTAGTTTCAACTTTACTGATTTTCCAAACAATCGGAACATCAATCGGAGCACTCATTACTATGCGTTGATTACTATTTTTATCATCAGAATGAGTATAATATAATTTCTCGGTTATACTGTTCATAGGCAACCAAGCCATATTCTGATTTTCAATAGTAGTATAGACATAATTAGACCACAATCCACTATTATATGAATTTTGATTTCTTGTAACTCCCCACATTTTGCGTTTAATGCGTTTATTATTTTGAACTTCAATCCAATGAAAATAATAATTACAAGGTAAGATACTATATTTTATGAATTGATTTCCGACTTCTTTTGAACAAATAAGCCATTTGTGATATACTCCGTTATCATCAGGAATATCACAATACAAACCAATAGGGAAGGTTGCTCCATATTTATTTGTAAAATTTTCTTCATAATAATATAAATCGTCACCCTCATTAAATTTTAATTTCTGATTCGGACGAAGTTGTAAATGATACTCAACTTGGTCTTTTGACAATGTTCCATATTGAGTAACAATGAATTTTGCGTCTATAGGTGTCTTAGAAGTTGAAGAATAGTCCATACCTTGGTTTAAATGATTATTATCATCATGGAAATAATCATAAATATAGCATTTTCTACTTTGTATATCTTCAAACCAAGTCTGTTCTTCAATCATGTCCGACTGACGCTTTCGGACTTGCCCGTTTGTAAGAACACCATTACGCAAATGAGTTCTTTTATATAAGTCTAAAGACAGCACTTAATCACCGCCCTTGATTTTCAAAACTTCTGAGCCGGCATCCAGTAAAAGCTTTCTATACAATTTAAAATTAAAATCTTTTTCATCATATAGAGACAAAGCCTGTTCAAGTAAACTCATAATTGTTACAAGCTCTGACGGCTCATATAAAAGCTTATTTAATCCACCTAACCTATTCAATAAGTTGACAAAAGCCTCATTAACATTTATGTATTGATATTCTTGCTTCGTATTTGGATCTGCACATAATAATAAGAAAAATATAGATTTACGAATAGACTGTTTTGTTAAATCTATTTGTCGTTGTGAAAAATAACCGTATTTATGTTTCATGACACTATTCCTCGCTTATATATGAATTAATAATATATCCGTGGTCTCTAAGAAGTTTTCTTAAAGATATATTAGCGTCTGACAACAATGAACGTAATTCATTTAAATGATTTGCTTGGGAATAAAATTTTTCTTCTTTACCACCAAAAAATTGTTTTACATTTAGAATTGATTTTACTTTAGGTTCTAACCATTGAATAATCATTCCTTGTGCAAATACTTCAATGACAAATAATTCGTCAGAATTATCGTCTATAGAATTTTTTAATTCCCAATTCATTTTTAACACTTCATCATTAAGACTAAATGTTTTAAATTTAACACGAACATAGGGGAGGGAGGCAACTGAATGTAGCCACCCTTCCATATTGTCGTAAACAGTTTCTTCGTCCAATTCTATAAAATCATAATCTGTGCATTTTTGTAGGAAACGAGAATATATATCTTCATAAGAAGATGTCATCTCGCACCTCCTTAATCTCCATACAATTCAGTCATTGTCATAAACTTTGTATCGTATATTTCGTCTAAAGTTTTTATCTTTGAAACACTATCTATCTGACCATTCATAATCATTGATGAAACTATATTCTTGATAGATTCCTTTGCACCCGAAGGCAATGAATTGATTGTCAACTTCATACTGTTTGCATCCAAATCGGTAATTACACTTCTTAAATCCTTAATAGAATACATGTCCCCATATATTTTTTTTACATTAGGGAAAGACTCCAAGAAATCATCGTCTTTGATGATGAAATATGGTTCAGTAATATGCTTTTTCCCTGAACGAATAGCAGCAACCAAATCTTGATATTCTACCTCCGTTTCATCTCCACGAGCAGCCCAACTATAATGAATATTTGTCTTTAAGCCAAACATGCCAAGTTGACCGGGTGTTATAGACATACATAGAATAGGGTCAGAGTCTTTAAAAACTCTTTTCTTTTTTTCAGTAACCTTTTCCGCTACTTGTTCTTCAACTTTTTTTGCTGTTTCAGTGTTAACTGATTGGTCAGTAGTTTCTTCTGTTTTCTTTTCTGTAACAACTTTCTTTGTATATGCCATTAATCAAATCTCCTTTTACTCTGTCCATATGTATTAGTTTGCAATATTAAAGACACCATGGTACTTGTCCAAAATTACAGCAATGCCCATTTCACGTTGAACTTCATATGTCTGGAAGTCATCTTGTCTTTCACCCTTTTCAGACACTTCGATAATTTCTGTCTCACCAACATCAGTGAACTTAACAAATTTATTATCAACATTAGGCATAATATACAACTTACCTGGCTTAATAAGTTTCTTTGTAACATCATTCTTTGCAAATCTTTGTGGAATTTCTACAAGTGTAGTAACTCCATATGAACCAAGTCTACCAAGTCTTGCTCTTTCTTCTTTCTGACTATCAGCAATCCAATCTACATCTTGAAGTCTTTCAAGCTTTTGTAGATCTGATTTTAGTCCAAGGATTACAACATCTGCTCCAGCATTTGCAGCTTCGACATCTTCAATTAGTTCATCAAACTTGCTCTTATTTTCCTTAGTCAATTCATCTGTAACTACAAACTTATCTTGCGTTGGTAGTTTATTATCTGCTTCTACAAAAGAAGTAAACATATCCATTTGAACTTCCTCTTGGAAAGCAACTGAAATTGCATCAACAAATTCAGACCAATCTTTTCTACCTAAAAGATAAACATCAATATCCATTCCTACTTTTATTGCATAATTAGAAGTTTGAACAGAAAAACTTTGACCTTCTGCTAATTTTTGGATTGTCAAATCATGGTGGTCACCCGAAACCTTGGCAACAGTAAGGATGACATCGTTGTTCTTAACCCAATATTCGTTTCGGTCGCCATTTGCAATATTTTTGCTTTCAACAAAATTATTAAAGAATTCATTATCCTGAAAACCAGTTTCAACTTTGAAATCAATGGCTTCTTCAAGAACTTCCATAAGTTCAATACCATTTCTTCTCATGGCTCTCTTTATCTCTCTTTTGCTTGGTTTATATCCTTCGTCAAAGCCGAGAATATCCAAACAAACTTTATTAATCTTTTCATTTGCTTGCGCAGAACTTACCTTATTACCATCTTCATCAAATATCTGAATACCATGTGTATAGTCATACAAAAAGCTCTTAAAACCTTCATAATCATTTTCAGGTTTTGAAAACACTCTTGTTAAATTATCTGAAATTCGCATTTATTTAACCTCCTTTACTTTTATTCGGCTACTGTTAGCTTCTTATTAGCTACGCCTGTGATTGAAGAACCAACTTTGGGCGAGCCATTAAAGCCTTCAGCAGAAACTTCAAAGCGATCGTACTTCACCAAACCATAGCAACGAACTATATCACCAGTCTTGTTATATAGGTTGCTTTCTTTCTTCCATTCATTTGTCCACTCTTCTGCACCTACTGGAACTTGATATACCAAAACTGCATCACCAGGGTCGGTAACCAATACAAGATAATTACCATTACCCATCTTCTCTACAATCTTTCCTTCAAATTTAGTAACAGCAGCCTCCTTAAACAAGTCAAGACTATCCCAATCTCCAACGGCTATCAAATTACCATTGTCTGTATCGCTGCCCAAAAGGATTGAAAACATATGACCGCCGTATGTACCACCAGACAATACATTTGATGGGTTTGCAGTGGCATGTTTTGCAATCTCATATTTAATGCTCATGTTTGCCATTTTTATTTCCTCCTCTTAATTTTTTACATAAAAAAAACACCCTCGAACGGATACGCAAGTGCATATCAATTCGAGAGAGCGAATATTATTTGAATTTTAATGTACCATATTTACTTGTCTTTTTTTCATTACCATTTGGATTAGAAAAATGTTTGACAGCAGATTTCTTTTCTACTTTTGTTTCAACATCTCCGCCTTGCAAAGCATATTCTCCAACAAGAATTTTAACTTCTTTTATAAGGTCTTCAGGAGAATATTTATCCATATTCTCATATAGTTTCGCAAAAGATTCATTAATAAAATTACCCTCATCGTCTTTTGCAGAAATGATTTCATATGCTTTATCAGTCAAGACTTTTTCTCTTTGAGAATGAAGTTCTTTGGCATCGGTTTCATTTTTAAAGTCTACCAACGCTGCATAATTTGAACGCATAGACTGCAACTCTGCAAATTCACTGTCAGTCAAAAGTTCACGATGTAAGTTGTATCTTTCGCCATCAAAAGAAACATTGTCGTCATCTACATCATATTTCTGACCATATACATGGTTATTCCAGTCTTCATAAACAAAATATGTATCATAAACATCTGAAATCCAATAGCATGCATTATCAGATTCTTCAAAAGGAATCAAAAGATTATACAAAGCACAACGAATATCATCGTGGGAAAGCTCAAAAGTTTTTGTGAATTTATCGTCTTCATTAGTTCCATCATCTGTATTAGAATTACCATCAAAAGCCTTCTGAAAAGCTACTTCAAGTTCTTCGTCAGACAAACTTTCATAATCAAAATCAATATCATCTACTGTTTTATCATACTTCTTTAATAATTCTTCAAACTTGCTCATTTGCATTCCTCCTTTCTTATCATTCTTTTCAAAATGTGAAATAATTTCATCAAGTCTTTCACGAAGTGAATCTAATTTATTTTCATAATTCTCAAAAATGCTATTAGTATCTTGACTAAAATCGCCAATCTTTATATTAGAACCTACCATTCCGGGTCTTACCTCATCGCCGTCTTCTGTTTTACCTAAAATAGTAACTCCGTTAAAATGAAACTTTTCAATATTCAAAATATTTTCTTTAGCATTAAAGCTTAATTCTTCAATCGCTAATTCTACTGAAACGGAACATTCATTTTCTCTTTTAAGAATTTCAGCAGCTTTACTATATTCTTCAAATATGTAACCTTTAATATTAACATACTTTTTCTGCTTTTCTTCGTCATATACTATTTTTGCGTTACAAGATTCGGGAATGATACCTAACGGCACTTCATCATAAACAACATTACCATCATCATCTAAATGAAGATTATGTGTGTAAAATTCAGGTTGTCCATTAACCGTATGTATATATCCTAAAATCGGACGATTACAAAAACTCGGCAATGCATCTTCCATAACATCATCATTAATATTTGATCCATTAATATTCTTTTGAGTATGGCATGCTTGCAATACAACAGGCATTAGTCCATCAGATACAGTATTCTTTTCAAAATTTAGATTTCCATGAGTTTGAACTACAATAGGGGAATTATCATTTTCTATTGATGAAAAACGAATATCTTCTTTCTTATTGATGTAGAACTCATACAAATCCTCCAAAAACAATAATTTCTTTGCCATCTAACTCCTCCTTTCTTTAAGAATGTAACTCCTCACAAAAGGGGGAGTATTATATGAACAATACATTGCTATATTGAACTTTACTTTTGTCTATGTCGTTTGAAAATTTTGTTGTTGTATTATTAAGAAATGTATATATTCCGCTTGTTTTATCTATCAGTTGAAACCCCAATTTCGTTAATAAATTTGCTGTTTCAACATCAGAAACTTTAATAAATTTTTTGCCCATTGACATCACCGCCTTATTTATTGTTTAGGTCTTCGTCACGAGTTCGTAATCCTGCATCTGTTAAATCGGATTCATCTTTGGTATTTGAACCATCTCCACTTTGCGTATAAGAACTACTTAACGGTTTGAATTTCGTTGAAACAGACAAAATATCTTCTTCTAAGAAATTCAAAGCCATTGTTTCTTTTGCCGAAAAACCATTTAAAGAGTTTACCATTAACTTTGTTGATAATCCATACTGTGCCGATTCCAATAAAGATTTTCTGAAATCTTCTTTTTGAAAAATACCAACTTCAAAGAATTTTACTTTACAATGATCTTCGCCAACATAAAAACGAAGTAGTCTATTTATAATAGCTTCAATTTGTGGAATAATAGGGGACATAATAAATTCCGTATCTGCCGCTACACCATATTTGAAAGCAGTTGAATTTGATGCGGAATTTAGATTTAATATCTGAGCACCTCCGGCACTATTCAAAATTTCTTTTGTTGCCTTTTCAACTTTTGTAACATCACTATCCGCACCACTATCAGGAAAACTAATTTCATGTAATTCACCTGGTACAATAGCCGCTGAAATATAGTCGGGAATGGCATCATTTATCATTTTGTTAAAATACTCAATCATTATTTCTGGGTCAACACTCCAGTTATCTGGTTCGTCATTACCCATAGTTTTCATCTCAAGCCATACTAACTTGTATATATTTGCAGCTTCTTGAACTGCTTGATAATCAGCCATATCCATTAAGTCAATTAAACTCAAGAAAATCGGAGTAAATGGGGGAACAACAGTCTCCCAATCCTCCGACCTGAATTTAGTACATACTGCATATTCTTCAGGCATTTGTTGATATTTGTCGCCCGAACTTTCATATGCTTTATATAATGAAGTAAATGGTTCACCATAATACTCTAGCAAATCAGCATTTTTTCTGAAGTAAGACATATCCATGGCAAATGAATATGAACCATCGGTAAATACTCCGTTGATTTTACAATAATCTGCATCTAGCGGAAGCCAAAACATACCTTCGCCTTCTGTATAATACGAGCAAGCATAAAACACATCTTCTCGCATATTTACAACTGCTGATTTAAAAACCTCATATTGTATGTGCATATCATCCAACACATTTAATGTTGCTTCATATGATTGTAAAATACTATCTTTGTCATTATCTTCAACTAAACTATAATTAGGGATAACAGAATGAATGCTTGTGTCTATTTGATTTGCATAATACTTACATAATCTGTAATAAATTTCTGAACGATAAAATAAATAACGTGATAAATTACGTAGATTTGCCTCATTTGAACTAACATTTTTTATATATGTCTTAACTGATTCTTTTGAATAGTTATTTATTGTTCTAAGTTTGGTATTTTTATTTTCATTCCTTAAACGTTTTAAAGCATCCATGCTTTTGTCAAATTTTTCTAAACGTTTTTTATTTTTTTCATAAAACTCTTTCATTTCTGCAATAGTTGGTTGTTTTTTATTAGGTGAGTTATTCACCTCTTCATTATTCTTCAATAAAACTCACCCTTTCTTATATTGAAGAAAATCTTTTCGCTTTCCTAATAGGAAGCATATCTACAAGATTTCCTGTTTTCGGTCGTTTTCTTTGCGTTATATTTTTTCTTCGCTCACACATAAGAGCATAAGATGCAAGAGCACAAGTGTAACTTCTATCGTCGTGAAGTTTGTTTTCTTTTTCGGGAGTTAACATAAATGAATCCTTGCCAGACTCTCTCGGTTTACGCACCATATTCACAATTTCTTCTTTTAGGCTATCCAAGTTTGCCAAAGCAATCCTATCTTGCCAATCCAATTTAATTGTTTTTGTATTTACTGATTGAATCTTGTCCAATTCTTTTTGGAATTGCTGGTCATATTCATCTTGTGGAAGATTTTTTTCTTTAAGTTGTTTTTTTATATCTTCCTTTGCTTTGTTTAAAACGTCTTCATCAATATCAAAAACTGTTAAATAATCTTTATTATCATATGGTGCAGTAAATGTAATTTTATCTTGATTCATTAATTCAATCATTGCTTCATACATTTCAGATTTATAACCGGCTGGATTTATAAGATGTATCTTATTTACGGCATTGGGAAACTTACTTACATATTCAGAAGAATATTCTTTATCTATAAGTCCTCTATGTGTTATTCCTGCCGAATCGACCCAATCCTCCATTAAATAATCGGCAATATTTACGCCACTACCACCTGAACCGGCATCAATATAAACACCAATAATATTACCATATCCATCTGCACCACCGTTATAATCCAATATGACTTTTTTTAAGTATTTTATTTGATCTTGTGTTTGCATTGGCGACTTAATCTTTTTACCAACATCAATAAGATTCATACAATTTACTAAACGCATTTTCTTTTCAGTTGAGCCATCTGGCAATTTAGAATCGTATATTTCTCCAACAAGAATGACCGAGTTATCTCGTGATCTGGCTGGGTCATATGCAATTACAAATTTCTTATCACCCGTATCATTATAAAGTAATGGTTTGTATACTCGTTCATTGCGAGTAATAACTCCACGTCTTATAATTGCATCCGAACCTGCGTCAGTTGTAAATTCACAATAATACTCTCTACGTGCTTTTTCGGGATTAGAACGCATGTCAGACTCTATCATTTCTCGTGTAAGAGCAGGTGTAGTGGGGATATTCATAATAGTAGGTTTCATAACTAAATCGCAATCAATTTGGGCTACAAAATAATCTTTATTTCCCATAATCATTTGTTTGCTAAAATCACGATACATTGTATAAAAGGGAGTGTCTGTAGAAGAAGCAGATGAAACATAAACTAATTGATTAGGAATAGGTTTAGGAATGGCTAATAATCTTGTTTGGTCTATCATATTTCCATCTTTATCAAAACCAGTAGCAAATTCGTTTTTTGTGGCACAAAAAGCCTTATAAACAGAAAGTAAATCTTGAGACAAAAAAGCACTTTCGTCAAAAATAACACATGAGGCTCGAGCGCCCCTATTACGATCGATATTCGACGAAAGCGTTCTGGAGAACGAACCATTATGTAAACTATATGTAAAACCACTTGGATTGTGTGAAAAACCATCGCCACTTGCATTTGGAACTTCTACTTCATTTTTGAAAATATATCCAGAAGAATTTATTAATGAAGCTATTCTGTCATTCGCAATATCCTCTAATTTTTTAAAAGTTGTAGCTGATTGTTGACTGCTACCGGAAGCAATATAACAGTTCCAAGGTTGAATAGCTAACATTTGTTTTGCCATTGCAAATAAAACAATCCAAAAACTTTTACCATATGCACGAGATGCACATATCATAACTTGGGGAGTAGCCCATGACATTTGCATTAAATATGCTTGAGAATCTAACAGCTGTATATTAAAAAAATCTTTTATAAACTTAACGGGGTTTTCTTGATAATAATTTTTTTCTTCGGCAATCCTTTGAAAACCTTCCACCTTTCGAGAACTCATAGGATATATAATATCCTTATGATATATTTTTGTGTGATTTTCTATTCCCAAAAGTTCTCGAACAAATGAAGCACCATATATACATCTATTTGCAATTTCATCATTATATACAACTGGATATTTAAACTGTTCCATATAATTCTTCCTCATATTTTTCAATAGTATCCCTGTCATATCGAAACTCAGGTAGTATTTTCTTCTTCATTTTCCTTTTCCCTCCCTAATACATATGTATTAACAATGTTATCGAGGTCGCATAAATTAGCATCTTTCAATAAATTTTTATCTTGCATTGTATCTCGCAAATCTAAATTTTCTTGTAATAAAATACGAAAAGCTTCACGCAACCCATCATTCTCCTCAGTTAATGCACTTAGTTTTTTTCTTTGCTCTGCTACCATATCCGCCCATTCAGATTCATCGTTGTTCAAAGCTTTTAAAATAGCAGACATACTAATATCAGCAACTTGTTGCATACCTTTACAAGTTTCTATATTATATCCATTTATTCTTCCTTCTCTTAAATCGAGATCTTTAATTTTTTTCAATTTACCTGTCCAAGTATTTTCACCCTTTTTTGCATTCTTATTATATTTCAATGAAATACAACTATCTTGAGCCAAGTTCGTAATAATAGATGTAATTTTACTTTTACTATCTTGTAGAGTTTTAATTGTTGCTGAATTTTTTTCAATATTGTTTATATCAGACATTAATTTAGCAACCGTATCATCTATCTTTGACTGCTGAAGAAAGCCTCTAACTATTGAAATTGCAGATGAAGTTCTCATCATATCGTCATTAGCATCTTCGCTAGAATCCAATAATCCTAATAATTGCGAATATAAAAAAGGTTGATCTTCAATAGCCTCTTGTTCAAATGGATCATAATTAAGAAGACGTTTAACATCCTCTTTATTCTTTTGACAATCTTCATAAACGTCTTGCCCCAAATGCTCATTTATGATATTTACTTCAGTTTTTTCATCATCATAAACGATTTTTTCTTTATAAAAGTCCGAATCAAAAAATGTCAAACCAAGATAATTTACCATTTGAATATTTTTAATATAAGCCGACCATGCATTATGTTTTACCTTTCCGGCTATTAAATTTTCAGATTCCTGCACACTTGCGTTCCATACAGTATTTAAAAATGGTTTTTGCAAATATTTCAATGCCAAAATTACACTTTCCTTAGTCGGTTCATGTTCTTCTCCATTTTTATCTACTCTCAATGCTATTTTTCTCGCACATTCTCGACATATAGGAGTGCAAGTAGTTTCACCATACATCGGATCTGTATTCACATAGAAATGAGTTTCTCTATTTTTATGTTTTTTACACATTAAACAAAATGCAGTAGAATCATATTTCTCTATTTTTTCTTCTAACTCTTTAACTTTTTCTCTTGCTTGAGCAGCCGTTAATTTTACTGGTTGCTCAGTCTTTTTTACTGCCATAATTAACTGCTCTCCTTTAACATATTTTTGAGGAAGTGCAGGATTTGCACCTACATAATTGCTTTTCTTCCTATATGACAAAAGAGCAGGGGGATACCTACTCTTTTCTTTGTTAATTTATTGTTTGTTGGGTTTAAATCTGAATACTATCTTTTAATTTTCTAACCTTAGTAGTGTCAGTTTTTATGTAAAACTTTTTAGTTACATCCGTTCCGGCATGATTTAACATAGTGGAAATATCCTCCAAATTTACGCCGGCGTTCTTGAGTATCGTCGCGTAGCTGTGGCGGAAATCGTGATGATGTAGGGTAGGAACGTCAATCATTGCACCAATCTTTTTGCACCAATCATTCAACGTGCTGTTTCGTATTGGCTTATCTTCAGTAACATAAGGTGTAATGAACAACCACCCATGATCATCAATATTATTTTCTTTGCGATATTGAATCAGATTCTCAAGATAATTTTTTGTTTCAACTGAAAAACTCAATTCTACAATTTTACCTTCTTTTTCAATAACGTCAGTGCAAATTCTCTCTTCTAAATTAACTTGTTTCCATTTTAAATTGGCAACAGCATTTACTCGTGCCATAGTGGTTAACGAAAGAAAAGCATATGCTTGTAATTGAATATCACCATATTCTTCAAGTTTTTCTCTCATTAATTGCACTTGTTCCTTTGTAAGATATGTTTGCACTGTAATGGGTTGTCCGGCTTTAGGTCTATCTATAAACTCAGTCGGTGATTCTCTTATGAGTTTCTTTTTTCGAAGAAATTTATAGAATGCAGAAATCGAAGCCATAACCCTCTTTTGACGATTTACATTATTACCTTGTTGCTTTCTCCAATAGTAATATTCCGTAATATCATCTTCGGTTGCCTCTAAAACAGATAAGTTAAACTGATGGTCGTACATAAAAATAAACCATTGTTTCAAGTCTGCATTATAAGCATCAATTGTATTTTTAGATAAATCACGGATAGACATATCTATCTGATATTTTTGAAATAATTTTAGAGTTTCGGGATTTATGTTTTGAAATTTGTTTTCATCATACATTTGTATACGTTTTGCACGTTCTGCCATAAAAATCACTTCCTTCCTATGCCTAACAAAAAAAGAAGTAGAATAATAAAATTAAACTACTTCCTTATGCTGTTCTTTATAATTTTGTATAAATTCATAAATTTGTTCTGGTGTATTATTTTTTTGACCATATATCGAATGGAAACTATTTGGATATTGAATTAAATGACATCTTTCGCACAAAGTAATTCCGTTATTGACATCATACCTCAAATTTTTATATTTAGAAAAATTGTATAGATGATGTGCATTTAAATTTCCTCCACGTTTACCACAACATTGACATGTATAATTGTCTCTATTAAAAACATTTTTTAACCATTCTTTATAATATGTATTGTTCCTTGCCATATGTTCTTCTGTTGTGGCGAACCCATTAAAATCTTTTATTGGAATCCCACGTTGTTTACATGACGATTTTATGCGATTTTCCATTGTAGACTGAGTGTTCCTTGCTTTTTCAATACCACCTTTTCCATATAAATAAATATTTATTGCTTCGGATGGTGAATATATTGGAATGCCGAATTTTTTCAGTTGATATGAAATTGCCCCATCTGTAACATTATACTTTTGTGCAATTTCTTTACATGATAATCTTTTAACTCTATATAAATCATATAATTCTTCTTGTGTGATATTATTCAACGGCTTGTTTTTTTCAGGCAATCCTAAAATACGTATCCATTCTCGTAAACTTCTCACATTTATTCCACATTCTTTTGCAATATCAGATGCTGAACAATCTTTTAAAATATACTCGTTATATAACCATTCTTTATTTCGATAAGGAACTTCAACATACGAAATATTACCTTTTTCATCTTTTTCAATTCTTTTATGCTGTAAGCATTGTTTACAACAATAAGGTTTATCTTTATGTCTTATAAGATAATCTTTATAAGGCATATTAACAACTTGATCACAATAGTCACATTTCATCTTTACGCCAGCCGTTGAACCATTCGTTAAGTCTTTAACATCTACTTCAAACTCATCAAGATTTTTTGTATATATGTATCCTTTTGATTCATAATGATTTCGAGTGTTTCCAGTCCATTTAATTTTAACTCTTTGTGGTAATATCAATCCCATAAAATATCCTACCTTTCTTCCTACCATTTGATAATATATAGAATAGGGAAGAGTGGTAGGAACTCTATACAAATCGGTAGCTACTCCGACTTGCCCTATTCTAAATACGTAATTAATCGTCAATCTAATTGAATGACGACCTACTTTCATATTCTCCGTTTCATAAACGAAAAACATAAAACATCGGCAATCAAGGAATCGAACCCCGACAAAGAAACCATTTTGCCCATAGAAAAAGAGTGTGCAATTTCTCACACACTCTCACAATTCATATAGTTCACCAACCGAATATTTCACGAATTCTGTCCATTTCCGCAAAACATTCATCCATATGGTTAAGATTGTCTCTTACTCTACCAAGTAAGTCTTTAATCTCATCGTCACTCAAATTTGATTTAACAACGACATACTTGCCGTCATCTATATCATCAACCAACTCATCTTCATAATCTTCTTCAACTTCATCAGCATAATCCACTTCATATACTTCCGCATTTTTATTTAAATTACAATGAATCAGTTTTGACGAGCAATCACTGAAAATATATAGTACCTCACTATCATAGTTGAAATACTTGCCATTTCTTTTAGCCGGTTCAACGAAAACCTCATAATCATTATTGATAGACAAAATATATTCTTCATCATAATCAACCACGCCACTCAAACCTATCTCAAGTGATATGAAGTAAACATCATCATAACGAGCCAATTCTTTTATAATTGGTTCAATATCTTCATAATGTCCAATTACCGATATATTCTTAAATTCAGTCGATTGTGAAGCGAGTTCAAATATAATATCATCAGCCAAAACTTCCATATCATCTACTATGTAATTCTTCATATGTTAAAACCTCACTATTATTCGTTGATTTCTCTCTTAAATGTTGAACTGAACTTTGCCTTTGGGATATACTTTGCTGGCACGGCGATAGACTCACCAGTCTGAGGATTTCTTGCTGTCGTTGCTTCCTTGTATACTTTCTCTAATTTTACAAAGCCAGTAATATCAACAACACCCTCTGTCAAAATGCCATCCTTTATAATATCAATAACTGAACCAACAACTTCTGTTGCTGCCTTCTTTGTTACATTGTTCTTTTCTGCATATACTGCAATAATATCGTTCTTTTTCATAATTAATTTTCCTTTCGTTCTTTGCAATTATTTTTTAATTTAACTCAATAGGGTAGTAGCAAACTAATTTAATTTCAGTGTATATTCGCAAACCTTTCCTTTAGTCTGCTCAAATACCAACAACTTTGCAGAAGCATTAGCTGCCTTGCGCAAAGATAGAGAGTAGCTGTCTATACCAATGATAGACCCAACATTTATTACTTCGCTATTTATACCAATTTCTTCTGCCTTATTGTGATGTAAATGACCTGCTAACAAATACTGAATAGGGACATTGTAAATTCTTGAAAACTCATCAATGGCTGTTTTCATATTCTTGACTTCACCATGTATTCCTAAAATAGTATTGCAAGCCACTTGTGCATAAATCAATCCAGTAGGATTTTCTATATAAGTAAAGTTTGGATTATCTTTTAATCGAGTTTTGATAAACTCCGCAACAACTTTGCCCATATTATCCTCTGTAAAAGTACCTTTTGGTTGTCCAAGCATACGAAGTTCTGAATGATTACCATTCGTAGACTGATATTTAACTCGTACATACTTAGTCAATTCATTCAACCAATTAGAAATGAAATCAGCATACTTAATTGTTCCGTCAACAACACCATATCTCAATTTCATCAACTGTGAAACTCTTAGAATACCATCATTGAAATCACCCATATTAAATACATGGAGAGTATCAATATTTTCTTTATCTATGATTTCAACAGTCTGATTGAATAAATCCCACATTCTTTCTTCAAAGATTTCGGGACTGTAAGCATTTATAATATCACCAAATAATCCCTTTAACTCATATTCAATGCCAAAATGTTCATCACCATACACAAGGGCGAAACCACGAGTGTTATGTTTTGGCTCAATATAAGTGGGAATATCCATAGGTGTGAGAGCAGCAATAGCATTACAAATCTTTTCTGTAATCAATTCATCCCTAGCTTCTTCACGCAACCAACGATTATATTCCAACTTTTCTGTTTGGAGTTTCACCTTTGCCTTGTTCAACTCTCTCTTTTGAAACTCAAGTTCTTTAAGTTGTTCATCAGAATCGGTAAACTTACTTTGATTAGCATTCAACATCTTCTGAAATGATTGAAATTTCTTACGATATGTACTTTCTCCAAAATCATTTCCTGTCAACTGATTGATAATCGACGCTACGTCAGACCAAGTACCAATAATATCTTTTTGTGAACATATTCTATAAATTAGTTCTTCATCTGTTTCATCTTGAAGTCGTTCAAATTTAATAACGTCCACCGCCCTTACGATTGCTCGTTAGCAGGAATCTCATCATCCTGCTTAATGGTAAGAGAAATACCGCTTATATGATTCCAATCAGACAACAACTTGTCCAATGAATATACTTTTATATCATCTTTTGTCGTTTCAGTGATTGTCATATCTTCCATATTGATTTCAGCATTCTTTAGAGAAACTGCCTTTGTTATCTTCGCCATATGTCCTTCTTATCCTTTCAAATATAATTTTTTAGCCTTATCAGCATACATATCCTCGATATATACACGACCAGCACCGCCTTTTGTTCTGTAATGCCCTACAACAAAATGTGTTTCAGGTCAATATAACCATTCGAACTTCTGACGATAATGCCATTTTTAATGAGGATATTCAATTCTTCTTTGGAAACGGGTTTAATTGCCTTTCACTTCTTTCTATTAAATTTGCCACAAGGGGCGTACATTTCTTTTGTAAGTGTGAAATGCTCAATGAAATATCACTTAATGGAGGCAGGTAGACGAATTGCACGTCTATCATAAGATAATGAGTCTTATATGCTACTTTTACACCAACCTGCTATATTTTTGCACAAAAAAAGAGCCAGTTAATATAACTGACTTTGGGATATATTTTTTTACAACAAATGTTGACAAAATAAACAAATCGGGGGTAATATCTATAATATAAGATAAAATATTTGTATCAAAAATTTTTGTGTTGACCATAAAGGAAGAGAGTACTATACTGAATTTAACGACTGTTCTAACAATCTCCTCCAATGTGGGATTTGTATAAAGTGAAAGGATGGGATATTAATGGTAGAACTTTTTTCAGTGGCTTTAAATTTTAACTCAGCCACACAAATTGCAGCATTATTCTTCATAATTATATTCCTTTTTGGAGTGACAATTATTATTTATCTGATTGTTAAATGTTTCTGTAAGCTCATAACATCATTTACAAAAGTAGATATTTCAGGAAAACATAAACGAACAAAATTTAAAACTCGGTTTCGTAGATAAAGGGGAAATATTCTCCCTTTTATTTTTTACATTCATCAATCCAACAAATGCTTTACTATGAACACAAAAATAGGTCTTCACCTTACAAAAACAAAATCGTACCAATATTCAGTCATAATTTACTATAGTCTGAGCAATAAGGAGCTACCTCATTACTTCCATAGCAATGCATTAAGCATCAAGAATAAAGAGGGCTGATTACCTCTATCTTTCACCCATGTCATTCAGAAAAGATTTTTTGTTTTATAAATTTCTTCTATTATATGTGTTTTATTTTAATGTCGATTTGGGCTACTCAGACGATAAACAGGACTTATACACACATTTCTGCGTATCAACGACACAATTGGTTTATTTGGATTTTCTCTACAATCTTGCACAGTTCCACCTGCCAAGCCTCAAGATTCTTCTCACTGAGCGTCTATTACACCAACGTCCTGAAATCTACTTTTTGCTGCGATAATGTTTTGCACTTATATTTGTTATTGACAGTTTCCGTCTACTTAATATATCTCACAATATATCGAAAGCACCAGCATAAAAGTATCCTTCTATGTCAATACTCAACATTCATATAATCTCGGCATGGTGACTAACCAATCTACACCGAGTTATTTTGTACCCATAACAAAGCATTTGTTGGATTATTTTTACGTTATGTGCCAACAAGACATAATAGCCAAGTCGGCACATAACGATATTTTCAGTTACTTTGCTACCCATATCTTATATATACACACATAAAAATGCTTGTAAATGGCTTAGGTATGCGAAAAAGTAGAATTTTCTATTTCGCTACTTTTCGATATTTATATGCATTATTACGTTTTCGATATTTTTCCTTAGCATTTGCACATTTCTCACAATACATTTTCTTATTATTAGTGCGTACAATCATATCTCCACATAGTTTGCATCGAATATAACCTTTTCTTGAATTTTGAGGTAATCCATAATATCTTTTTTGATATTTCATTAACTCTCCTTCTAAGGTTTTATTAATGTAACCTACATAGAAGTGGTCTTCTGTCATAAAATCATATATGTTATTTAATTTTGTTTTATCCTCAAAATCTTCAATTAACTTGCAATTATCAAAAGCTTTTCTTAAAAATTCTTCAATTATTTTTTTATATTTAACCCAACTTAAAGACATTTTTTCTTTTTGTAATTTAATCTTTAAATTATTAGCATTATCCATTGCGTTATCAATGATTGCTGTTAATTCTGAAGAATCCATATCCACTCCATGTAAATAATCATAATACAATTTTTTAGGGGTTTTAAGCAAATTCATATATTGTTCAGACAAAATAACATTTTTATCAAAATATCGAGTATATAGGTTATTAATTTTTTGACGTATGATAGATTGCCAGTCTCCATCTTTTGTCATAACTTTATAATAACGATATTCAACAGATGACCATATATCAAATACTTGTCCTATCTCTGTATTTAATATATTCGGAGCAACAGAAAATGTAATATGTTTCTTGTATGTACGTCTTTTATTCTCTGAATGCCATATTGAATCACAAAAATTTGTGAAAATCTCATCTTTTTTAGAGAAATTGGCACTCTTATAATCTTCAATTATTTCATAAAGATAAATATCGTCACAACTGTAAATATGAATCACCTACCTCAAATTCATAATACTTACCAAGGTATTCATATGCACCGTCCGTATAATATGGAACTTCACGGATAGAGATATTTTTCTTTGGATTAGTATTATTTTTCAAATTTTCAATAATATATTCTCCGTAAGCAGACCACGCAAATGATTTACTGATTGAAAAAGAATTGTATGAAGTTTTTATAACATAATTTGCAATTGTCTCTTCATCAATACCAAGTTCTTTTGATAAACTGTCTTTAAAACTATCAATAACTGAATTCAAATCGAAATCTTCATTTTTCAAATTCATATGTCTACGCATTGTCTCGGCATATTCATTAATGTATTTACGGCATATCTTTATTACTTTTTTATCAGATAAATCAATATCATTATTAACAATTAAGCATCGAGTATCAACTAAGTCTGACAAACAATTATCCCATAGAATATTGTGTTTTTCCCAACTACATATGTAATCACATAATTCATTCATAGGGGAAGGGGAATGATATGCGTTTAAAGGGAGCTTATCTTCGGGTACTTTATTTTTATTCTTTTCGACTATAGAGAAGTAGGTTTTTAATTTTTTAGGATAATTATACAATAGGAAATAAGGAAGTTGTTTTAAATATTTACGAAGACCTTTATTCATATGCCAACGAAAACCAGTTTTTAGAAAATCAATTTCTTTGCCCTGGAAAATTCGCAATAAAGAACAATAATCTGAATATAATTGCTTAACTTCATCATTGGTAGTGTATTTATTCTCAATGCCGGTAACAACATTTGTAATTTCACCTATACGATTATCACGTGTCATTACCTCATATTCAATAAGATTCTCTTTTGTATATGGCTTTGATTTTGCCGTAATTTTATCTTCAATATCTAAAATAATCAACTTATCAATTTTAGAATTTATGATAATAGGGTCATTACATAGTAAGAAAATATCTCCGTCAAAGTCAGCGCCGCCTTGTTGAGGTGCTGAAATATCATACATATTAAACATTACAACATCCTGATCTTGAAAATGTCTAAACCATTTGTTGATAATATCATTACGAACAATTTTTATCTTATTAACTTCAGAAGGGTCTACCAATGGAGAACGAAATGACACACAATCACCTTGTTCAAAATTGGCGCTATAAAATTCTCTTTCGTTTAAACAACCAACCGGTGTTAATCCTGCTGCATATTGTAAATATCCAATCATATCTCCGACGCCAGTATGATAAAATCCTGAACAATATATTTTCCCAACCTTTGCCTCATCAATAGCTTTCTTTAATTTTCTGTAAATGAACTGTTTGATAGCTGGATCTTTTAACATAACATCGTTGATTAATGCAGCCTCAAGATACTTACTGTCGGATTCATAATTTTCAGTATCGTTTACACCCATAAATTTATAGGTATAAAATTTATCACCTTTAATAATTTTCTCGAATAAAGATGTAGTGTATTGGGCTATTTCAATTATTTTACCCTTATTATCACCGTCTAAAATATCATATTCTTTTTTATTTTTGTTTTCATAAGCCTCAATATATTTAGGATTCCACAAGTCTAAACATTGAAGATATTGAAAATTCATTCTGGTGTATTTATTTAAGTGTTTAACATGATGACTATATTTACTTATTCCAAGTTTAAAATGATATTTGGCTATTGTTTGCATATATTTTTCCCATGCATCATTACCATATTTAGATTTAAAAATTTTGTGACCTTTGAACATAGAAATATTCCAAATACAATCTATATCATCAACATTATGTTTACGACCATAAATATCAGTAATAAACTCATATCCCCATTCTTTCAAAATTTCACGGAATGGCACATATATAGAATAACCTTTTATAAAAGGTAATCTCACTTGAGTTCCTATGACATTATAATCCAAATTCAACTGTTTACTTATCTCTTGTGTAAATTCTAATTCGTGACAACCACATCCATCAAAAGGGGATAGGCTAATATCTCTATAACCTTCTTCTATTTCACGAGAAATATAAGATTTTGTTTCGCCAGTGGTTTTATCAGTAAACTCTTTCTTTTTTTCTACAACATATTTGATTAATTGGTTGGAAAGAGTTTTTTCGTATTCACCAATTATTACGATATTAGGCATATATCCTTCAATAAGAGTACAAGAACTAAATGGGAGACATCTTTGAGCTTCATACTTTGAAATGACGCATTCGTCAATAGGAATATCCATTTGAGTAATCATATATAACGCTTCAAAAATTTCATCACAAACGAAAGCTGTAATTCCATCTTTTCCTTGAGAAGCCGATTTACCAAAACGATTATAGTGAATTCCATTAAGATAAAACCCTTCATCTAAGATTCTTTTTAACTCTTTTTCTGTTTTAGGGTTCTTTTTGGCTACAATTAATACCATCTCGGATATATGGGACGAAGTATATCCTCGCAATCTTTTTATTTGGTCAAATATTATTGAATCACCTTGTTTTATAAGATATTCGTTTGACATAGCTTCATTTTTATCAATTTTAACATCATATTCTTGTTTAATAATCTCCCTTATAGGAAGTTTCATCATTGTGTATTGAATCTTAGCTATAACTAATCATCGCCTTTCCTCACGATTCTTTGTTTTTATTTTTGTTATTACGAATTATAGAAGTTTGCTTTTCGCAACTTCTATTAAAGCTTTCATCAGCTCTTATTCTGTCAGCAATGTCAGACAGGGTGTGAAACATTCTTGTATTTGTTTCAAAGTCTGATGAATAAATGTTTCCTGAAAATTCAGCAGGATCGGGTATGTATCTATCTGTTATCATGTGTTATTTGTATTTTCCTTTCTTAATTACGTTAGTGGATATTGTTATGATTTTTATTAGAAGATGGGGTAGAGGTATTGTAGAGTGGATACATTTATATATTCTCTTTTGTATTTTCAAAAAGAACAAAGTTAATGTATGATATTTATTTTAGTCATGTATCACAACCTTTCTTAATATATTATTCTCCGTGAGAAAACGAATTTTGATTAATCTTTATAATTGCCGGTCAACTCACCAAAAGATTCAACATTGTAAATTTGCAACATTTTATAAATCGCCCATTCAATCTCTTGTTCATAACCCTCTTTATTAAGGACATATATATTGGGAGTATTTTGTGGTGGTTGAGAAGGGTCTGGTTGAATACTTCCGACTTCTTTTTTTATAAGAAGTGGTTGTTTATCATCAACATTAGAAGTCAAATATGAAAGACATTGATTAAGCGTATCTTTAGACATTGACAAATCTTTAGCCATAGATTGTATGCTTTTCCAAAAAGCTTCTGGTCGAGTTTCGGGATTGTACATAGTTTCCTCATTACCATTTTTCTTTGGACGGATATATATGTATGAGTTAATATAAAGAAATGCCATTAATATATTCTCTTTATTAATACTCGATTCGCCCATCATTATAAAATCCAATTGAGATGAAGTGATTTTTGAAAAATTTTCAGTTGCATCGAAATTTTGACATATTATATCCATTTGAATACAATCCGTATATCCAGTGTTGTAAATATCAAAGTCAGAAGTAATATTAATCAAATTGCTCTCATTCAAAAATAACAAACACTTGATTATCTCATAAAATATCTTTGGCTTGTGTCTTGTTTGCTTATAACCACACAAATCAAATATTTCTGAAATAACAATATAAGATGAATCCTCATAACTTCTATGTCTGTCTATCAAAATATAAACAAGATAAAAAATTCTATGTAGATTATATTTTTTCTTAATATCTATTTGCACCAAACTATTAGGGACTCTTGTGAAATACTCCTTATTTGTATTCTCTATAAAATTATTATCCATTGGAACAAAATCGTCAAAATTAAATTGAAATGAGTTTCCTAAGTTAAAATTTGCATTATTATACCCATTAGATACGGTATCATATTTAGTTATATAATATTTTTCAAGATTACGAGCATCTTTGTATGACAGATTATCCTTTATAATCTCGTGAGAAAAACCATCATCCCAACCATACTTTTGAATATCCTTATAAAATTTCTTGTTAGCTTTGTAACCATTTCCGTTATTCCATCTTTCCTTAACAGGTTTCTGAGTAATGCCGATATATTTCTTACCATTGTTAAGATTAGTATGTTGATAAACTTTATAATTGTTAATAATAATTCCTCCTTTGTTTTATCCTTAGTGATACTTACGAGAGTTCAGTTGACATCCACTGGTGGACGTCTAATTTTAAGAAGTGTGAATTTAGACATCCACTGGTGTACCTCAACTGAACTGAAAGAAGATATACAACAGTTTAAGAAGACAGACTATTACGAGTGGAATTTCGCATAGCTCAATTCTCACTCGTTAAATTACATTTTTTTGTTGTGTTTATGTCTTGAATTAAATCTTATCTTCTACATATGTTATTCTCTGTTTAATTACTGGTCTATCAAACAATGTTTCTCTTTTAAAGTTTTTGATTTGTTCTTCTGTTTGTAATCTATATTTAATAAGACTACTATCTATAAGTAATGTTAATGCATTTCTTAGCTTCGCATTATGCTCTATAGCGTCCATTGGGTAACATTCATCTTTGAGTAAGTTATTTTCATAGCAATAATCTTCATGAATTTGATTTATGTCTACGTCATATGTATCCTCAAGTTCTTTATATATACTTGAATATAACTCATTTCTTGAGCAATCAAAGTATTCCATAAGCATTTTGTATTTAGGAGCAATCTTCTTATACCATGCTGATGGATATCTTCTTGATGATAAATAACGATTAGTTTGAGTTTGTTCTATCTTTTCTAATCTTTCAGTTATAGGTTGTAATGCAATAGCTATTGCATTTGAGATACTTTCAGCTAAGAATTCAGCGTTTATGGCATTCGTAGACTTCTTATCTATGAATACAGATGCCAATACATCTGCGCATTTGTCTTGATATAGTTCTAATTTTGTTGCTAATTCTGGTTGAGTTTGTTTCATTTTTGGTGTAATGTTTATTTTTGCTAATGCAATAGGAAGTTTGCGTTGTGAAATGCAATAAGTATCTTTCTCATCAAATAGGGTAGTGTCATTTTTAGTCACCACCTCTTGTGTAGGTAATGTAAATTTGGTTATACCTTTTGAGATTACAGAATCATTAATCCATTTATCTCTTCTTTTTCTTATTTGATTCCTATCTTTAAATCCTATACCTTTCAGAACTGCATTGATAGAAGTATAAATTTCGCCGGTTGCATTATCTTGAACTGCAATGAGTTCATCTCCGTAAAAATCAAAATTTGTTGTTTCTAATGCTGTGTTTTTCATAATATCATTCTCCTCTGTTTTCTTCTTGGCATAATTCCATTGCAAGAGTGTCAAATATATTCTTCGTCACTGTATTATTCTCCGTTTGAAGATTAAGTTTTTGCATAATTCCGTCTAATGTCATGGTATATAAATCTCTAATTTCTTTGTAATGGTCTATCACATTCATCACATATGGGTTATTTCCCATACCGAATTCTGATTTATAGGCTTGTACATAGTCAGATAATTCTATATTATAGGTATCTTCAAATTCTTTTACGGTAATATGTATTGAGTCTTTCAGTTGCAAGTCCTGCCCATGTTCATTTGCAAATTGAGTGATAATGGCAAGTTTTTTGAATGTATTCGTTTTCCAACGTGAATATTTCTTCTCGGGAGTCTGTTTCTTTGATGTGGATTCTTTTAGAGAAGATACATCTTCTTGTAATTTGATTACTGTTTGAGTGAGAGTAGTAATTACATCAACTAATGGCTGAGTGCTTATTGATGTAGATTGTAATTTTTGTGTTGCTATTTTTAATCCTTGTTCACAAGCAATAAAATATTGTTTGGCTTGCTCGTGTTTTTCAGTATTACCGGTCATGGATAGTTTCTTTGCAAAATCTGATGTAAGTTTATAATCGGTTCTTGGTTTTGGATTCTTTGGTTTGTTTCGTTCACTTTCTACTGTGAACGGGAAGTAATCAATATTTTTTGTAGCAAATTTATTGTTTTTAATATTCCTTCTACACCAATCTGAAAAATGAGCTGGATGTAATTCTAAGAATGAATATAATTGGCTTGCTGTTGTCATTCCATTTTCATCAATTTTTAATGCAATTTCGATTGGTGTTTGTGTTGATGTGTCTACTTGATTATTGGTTGTTTTTAATTCTAAATTTTTCTTTCTCATAATTTTCGTCCTCTTTTTGATTTGTAATTTATTTTTTTGTTATATGTATATATTCTCTTTTTGTTTTTTCATTTTGTATAATGTTTTTGGATTAGGGAATAGTTCAAAAAATTATTGACTATATTAACAATATCTATTGAGGATATTCTCCATTGAAATAAAAATGATGAATGATTTTAATTTTATGCACAAAAAAAAGACACTCGAAAGTGTCTTATATTATAATATTATTGTTCTTTAATATTTTCAGCCATTAACCAATTAGATTCAGGTTTTGCAATAAGTCTTGCATCTGTATATGCCATTTGCATAGAAAGACAAGTTGTTGCTTGATAATATCCACTTTTCATTAAATCCAAAACTAAAGCTACATCAGGATTATCATCTTTCCCAAAACATAAAGGAACAAGAAGTTGTATTTTGTTTTGATAATAGTGGGGAACGGCTAATTTATAGTTTGCAATTACTTTTTGTATGGCGGTATCTATAACTCCTTTAAGAGTTTCAAGCGGACGTTCACTATTCTTTATTGAATTGGGCAATCTATTTGATGTATCCAAATCGTCAAGAATATGTTTATAATTTTTATTGACCTTTAAATGCCAGTTAAATACAAGTCTTGATGGATCAGAAAAATAATCGGCTCTTTCAGGGAATTCTTCTACAATATCCAATATTCCTAATTCATAAGTATCTTTAAATCCTTTAAAATACCATCTTGATGCCGCTATCGATTCATTTCGGTTTAATTCACCGTATGCGTATATTGGCTCATAATAATGAGAAAATAGTCCAGTATTAAATACACAATATGAATCAGTCTCAATTATTTTATCTTCTTCTTGGAGTTTGTTAAATGTGTATTTTAAATAATTTTTTAAAATAGAATAGTCATCTTCGTCTTCAAAACTCCATTTCTCAGGGAGGGCTTTTTCTGCAAGTTCTTTAATTTTTGCGTTGTAATCTCCCCAATACATATAATCGTAAATATCTATAGTTTCCATGTCACAAACTTCTCCTTTACTATACTTTTTACATATTATATCATAATCGTCAGCATTTGAAAAGGATTTTTCTGTTTTTATTATGTGACTGATTTCAAATTGTGAAAAATGTTTTTGGTAATATTCTGCCCAATAATTGTTGATTAATAATTGAGGTTTGATATTTATGTAATTGTATAATTTATTTTCGGCGATTTCACGAATTTTGTTTCCGTGAGAAGTATTAATTATAATCGTGCCGGTATAGCCTGTTTTAGGGTTTGTAATTTGTATTTCATATTTATTCATGTAAAAGCCTCCTTGATTTTTGATTATATATGTATATTCTCTTTTTACACAACAAGATAAAGTATCAAAATTCATTTTTGTCAGATTTTCTTTACAAATTTGACTGAGTTTCTTCCTATCTATATAGCGTTTTATGTATGAGGTAGGATGTATATTTATATTCTCTGTTTAGGTGATTGACATATGAAATGAATTTTGATACAATTATTGTAAATAAATGATTTTGTGTGGAGGTGTATATATTATGGGGAAGAAACGAAGAAAAATGAATAAAGCTCAGAAAAGAGCATGCGTATTACCGGAAATTAATAGACCAAAGAATAGAAAACCAAAACAAAGACCAAATCCATTGTTCTTTTGTGAAAAACGACATTTTGAAATAGATAGTATGATAGCAAAGGGAACGGCAATTTTTGTTGGAGAACATCAATGTGTAAGTCAAGAAATTAAAGTTATCAATTTTGATGGAATATTAATCAATGATAATGGCGAAAATATTTCTGTTCCTCTTAAACGATGTATAATGTGCGGTAAAACCATTATACAACCAAGTGTAATGAAAGAAATATGTGAAAATAATAGTTTTAGTTTGTATCATTTTATGGGAGCACATCATGGGGAAGAATTTAATAAAGTAAATACAAAAATTCATGATATAACACCTAAACATTTTCTGACAAGAACAAGTATAGGTAAGTTATGTGTAAAAGATGGACATAAACTAACTGACATAAAGGCAAGGATTAAAGTTTTATCTTCAAACGGTCAAGTGAATGAAGTTATAATTCCTGCCGCTCATTGTGAGAGATGTGATAAATATTATATCTTAGAAAGCCATTATCAAATGGTTAAAAGACAAGGTGTTATTATTTGCAAGGTAGTAGAAGAAAAGTTTTGGCGTAGAGATAACAATGGGATATCTTATAGTAATTTAAATAAAGAATCAGTTTTACATATAATGGGGTATAATGTAAGTGAAGTGATAGGATTAACTTCAATACAACGACACAGAATATTGGAAATGATTGTTGATGAACATATATTAAGCCGTATGGAGATATGTAATCACCTTGATTGGCTTATTGAGAGGAATTCTTATAGAGACAATTTCAAATATGCGATAGAGAAATGGACAGATGATAGGGAATATATTGCAAATTATAATACAAAAGATATGAAAATTGTGGATGTGGGAATTGTTACAAGAAGGACGTATAAAAAGCAATGATTTGATAGAACTTTGTTTGTGATTGCAATGGGATTGAATTAAAGACTTTCGTAGAAATACGAAGGTCTTTTTTTGTTGCATTTTTATATGTAATTTTAGTATCGGAGTGTAGATGAGTGATTTTTGTGGATTTTATTGTGTTTTGTAGTGTGGGAGTTGGTTGTGAAATGGAGATTTTGGATTTTTGTATCGCATTTTTTGAGGTTGCAATGGTGTTTTTTGTTTGGGTTTTCTTGGGGTTTTCGATAAAGGGAACGATTTTGAATTTTTGGTGTGGGATGTGTGATTTTTGTTGTGTTATTTGGGGTTTTGGTGGGTTTTGTGTTTTTTGAGGTTAGTGTGTAAGTTGACTACATATACAGATATAGGAAAAATGGGACTTGCCGACTTGTTTTTTGTACCCCCTACATAACTCTTCATAAAATACGCTTTTTCCGCATACCTATGCGGATTTGACTTAATTTTATTATCTGATATAGTCATAATTGTCAAAGGGAAAAGGATAAAAAAAGAATATAAGAGATACGCGGACAGCGTATTATAATAAGTCTGTTCGTTCCGATAATATCGGATTAATGTTATCTGTATTTATTCAATTTTTGTTTTTCAAAAGCCGTCATATACGGCAAAATATTAAATACTGTCGACAGACAGTGACAGCGAAAAAGAAGTAGCTGTTGGCGGAGTGTTACTGCCGTTTAATATAGTACATTTAAAAGTAAATACCGTGCATATACGGAGCCGAACGGCGGAACGGCTCAGGTGTTAAAATCTCCGTGACGGGACAGATGCAACAAATTCCGTTTGGTTGAGTGAATAAGTAGCTCAGCCGGTACACTGTAAAGGATGCAGGATGAACCCTTTACAATTATATTTGAGAGTCTGCTTTAAAAACACTAAAGCAGATGCTCCTGATTGAATATACTTGTAAAGACTTATGTTCATTATACCATCTTGAAATGAACCAAAGAAGTCCATTTTATGGACTGACGGAGGTCGCAATGTACCTTGAAGGTGAAAATCCTTAGCGACGGCGTAATTATTGCTGAGTTACAAAGCGTTCCGGTTAAAGACGGCAAAAGTGCAATTTTAAGGCTGAAAAGCATTTTAGCACAATAAAAATAAAATGAATTAAAAAAAAGCATAAGTTTAGAATAGTAGTCAACGACATCAAAAAATATCTTGGTGTCGTTTTTAGTGTTCTAAACACTGATAATATCAAAAAAATAAGTAAAGCACCTATTGCTCAGTATAGGAGAAGGAGAAAACCATGAAAAAGACAACAGATAGAAAAAGAGTAAACTTCACTAACTTCACAGACCAAAGTCGTGCACTATTACACGACTTCAAAACAGCTATTATTGCAATAGCAGAGGAAAATGCTAAGTATAGCTCAGCGACTAAGCCCGTAAAGGCACAACGTGAGAAGACTCTTGCACTCCGAGAGTCTGCCATTCAAGATGGAATGAGTTATAACGATGCTATAATCAAGCATAGTATCAGCAAAGAGGAGTCTATCCTTGCAAAGTTGAAGGCGGAGCATGAGCAAAACATCAAGGACTACAACAAAACATTGAAGGCTTGTTACGCTTTTATCCCTGAGGGAATGTATAAGGCGTATCAGGTGAAGGCTCAAACATTCGATGACGCCGACTTCAATAAAGAGTTCGGTAAGTTCCTAGAAGGACTTGGTATTGAAGTAGGTACTGCCATAGTGCCAAAGTGGGCACGCAAGCTTACTTCTGCCATAGGTGTAAGTATGGCAACTCAGAAAACTTTGCTTACGGGTGCAGAATCACTAACCAAAGCCATGAGTAAGGCTTGCTTTAACAAGCTGTTTATGGCAAGTTTTATAGACCTATTCATCAAGTAATAGGTCGCACTATTCAAGGGTGTATGCTAACAAGTGTACACCCTTTTTCTGTATACGCGGTAAAAGTCCACGTACTGATGAGGCATGAGCCGAAACAGTATATAAAAAGAATTAATTTTGAGGAGGAGTTTTATTATGAAAAAATATAAGTGTACTGAATGTAGAGGCAACTGCATGGGCTGCTTCTATACGGAGTTATGCGATAAGTGGCTTGATATTGCCCCATACGAGCCATACTTCGAGGAGGTAGACCATGCCTCTATGGCACTCTGTGAGGGACGTCACGCAATCCCTCAAGCGGAAGATGGTGCTATTTTCGGTAATACCATCAACCCATTAGACCCTCAAGGCTTACAAGCCGAGGCAGAGTCTAAGCTCAAAGCACTTGACATCAAGTCACTTGACTTGTACGTCACCGGCTTAACGGTCGCATTAATCTCGGTGTTGAACGCGTGCCGTCAGTTGGGTATAGTGGTAACCCTATACCATTATGACCGCAAAGAGGATAACTATTATCCACAGCAGGTCTTGTAATTACATACATATACACATTAGGAGGAGGAATACAATAATGAATACATGGAAGAAGGACACGAAAGTTCTATGCAGAGATTTCTGTGTAGACTATAACACTGTAATAAGCCGAGTAGAGTCGTATATATCTACACATACTCAGCCAAGATACTATAGTCACGATTATGACTATAAATACGATATAGCTGTACGTTTTGTACGAGCAATGATATGAGTAGGAGGACAAACTATGAATATGAGGAAAAAACTATCAATTATCTTAGCAATGATATTGTTATTCATTGCACTTTGCTCAACAGCAGAGGCAATGATAACTTTGCCGTTTGGATATTACACCCATAATGGCTTTAAGATTATCTATACCACTAAAGCAGTGTGTATAGGTGTCAATACTCTGATGACTCGTGATGGTCAGATATGGGAGTATGAGAATAACAATTTTGTAATAGGTGACAAGTACCGTATTACATTCAGTGATAACGGTACGGAGAATGATAAGATGGATGATAAGATATTATCCGTCAAAAAGTGTCATTAAGATGTTTAAGTATATAGTCCATGCTATATATTTTTACATAAAAAATAGCCTTGTACTACCACTACAAGACTATTTAATATCAATGAAAGGCGGTGGATTGCGATGCTAACTCCGGAAGGATATATTGGCGATTACGATGGAAGACTCTATAGCACTGAGAATGAAGCTCGTGAAGCTGATCCTCGCAATTAACCAAAAAGCCATCAGAGTGAGATACCATCAATATCTCTGATGGTCTTTTATTGATATTGATATAATAGCACAATAATTATCATATGTCAAGCTTTTATGGAGGTGAAATACAATGAGAACTCAAATAGATGTTCGTAAGTTCCAACGGAAACTGCGAGCAAATGGCTACACCTTGCACCATATGCGAGGTAGTCATCAAATATACCGAAACGAAAATGGCGAAACGCTTGTTATAAACAACAAGCTAAACGCAATGATTGCCAAAAGACTCACAAAGGAGTTTGGTTTAACATGAAAAAGAGAATATATAAATACTTAACAGAATGCCTAAGAGAAATCATAGGCATTTTTGAATATTTAGAAGGGAGATGGTGAAATGCTCAAAGAAAAAGCATTACGTATCATCAAGGCAGAATTTAAGGAATATAAGCAACGTATTCTTACAAATCTATCGAAAGAATATATCTTTGAGATTGCATATCAGATATATGTAAAATCTCGAATATATGATTTTTTGATTAAAGGTTGGGAATATCCAAGCGAAATTTATGAGATTATTATATCTTTGCATAAGCACAAGATAAATATCTTGGAATTACTATATTCGTATTTCCTGAAATATGAATATACAGATGTTGAAGATTGGCAAAATATGCAGGAATGGATAAAAGAATGTTTGGAGAAAGAAGGGAACTTAAATGACAAATAAAGAAAAGGAATTAATCAAAGATAATCTAAGAGCATATAAGGCAAATTTTAAGTACATAAAAATCATTCCGGCTGAGTATGGCGGTGGTTTTTACGTCTTTACAAGCAAAGAACAAGTTGAATCGGGTAGTTGGACTCAATATTGTTATAATATTGATTACCTAAATGGTTGGTTATATGGAGCGGTACAAGCAATTCATAAAAGATGTGGTGAGAGAAAGGAACTGTGATGAATATGTACACATTAGAATCATTAAAAGAAATTAACAATAGATTTTGCAGAAGTCATGAAATGACAGAATATGATGTAGAAAAGGTAAATGAATATGTTGAACTGATTGAAAATTCTCGTTCAAAATTAGAATCTAAAATAGGAGATATGATACAGTACACAAATGAATATGGAGAATATTTTGAAAAAGCTCATATTGACGAAATATATGAAGATGGAGAATTGTATATATGTGAGCGCCCATATGTTCCATTTGTCGGAATAAATGAAAATAATAATGGAATTAGTTGTAGTACATCAGGTGGAGCTTGGGAATATTTATCAAAAGAAAAACTCACGTATGTAGGAAAAAGTAAAAAGCGATTTTGTGTTTGGGGTAACTGTGGTTGTTGTGGGGATGGAGCTGTTGAATTTGAGGCAGATGTAAATGTATGGTCTTATACTTCAAGCGAAAATAAATTTATCAGTAAAATAAGTGGAAGACCATACACTACTAAAGAGTTCGATAGAATGATAGTTCATTATTATGCGGATAAATACGGGCAATCCAAAGATGGTAGTGGATATATTTATTTTGGAAGTTTAAACAAAGGTGCATGGAAGTCAGACAAGGAATTGCAAGCATGGTTGAGAACATTTAGAGCGGAAGTGTTTGAATGGGGAAAGAATGGTATGTTTGTTTGGTATTGGAAAAATAAAGAATATCATGTTTCTCCAACGGAATTTGAAAATTTAAAGTTGCCGGAAGATACAATATTGAAAAATGCAAGAATTCTTAGATGCAAAAGAAAGTATGATGAAGATACACATACAGTCCACACTTACTATATATGGTATTGGGATGAATCAGATAAAGATTTCTACAAAGCAACTGAAGAACAAAATAAAATAAGAGAAAAATTCTACACGCTCGATTGGTATACTCCCAAAAATCAATTTGCATTAAAAGAATTTGAAATTGGAAAAGTCCAACCAATTAATTTGGATTTTATTAAAGGTTGATTAATGATTGGCACATTAGGAGGTAAGGGAAATGAGAAAATACATAGTTCATTACGGATATGGGAACAGGGCATATACAGATACTCGTAATGCACGAGTGCTGTGTAGAATGTACGGCGAAAATGTAACAGTAACAACAGTACAAGGCAAATTTATATGTAGAGGAATTATCAACTATGACGGCACTGTAACTGTTTGTACAATAGAGTGACGAAAGAGATATTTCAAAGGGAGGTTTGAACAATGATTGATATATTAGAAAATAAACAATACATAACAGATATTAATAGCAAATGGACTTTCTTTAAATTTCCAAATGGAAAAGAAGATAGAGTTGCTACAAATATAAAATTAACAGATGATTTACTTGATTATTTTCGTAACGAGTACAGATTTTATAAAAGAATGTATGAGGAATTAAACGATATATCCGATAAAAAACGCAAAGAAGTCGATAAACTTCCTCGCCATACTGAAGAAGAAATAACACATGCGACACTATTTGAAGATATGAATATGAGGACTGATAATGAAAAATTCAAAGAAAAATCATATGAAGTGCATGGTGTAAATTCCGTAACAAATAATGCATTTCATATGATGATGTTCTATCGAGGAAAAGTAACACGACTTTTAGAAATGACGATTTGGAGGTAAATAACAATGCGAGTTAAAACAAAAAAACAAGCGGTGATTAGGACAATATATAACAATTATAATTTATGGGAGGATTCTAAGGATGATGCAATAGAAACACTCAAAGCTAATGATATTACGATAACAGATAGTGCAATATGGGAAGAAATATACAATCAAGATGAATACGATTGGATTGAAATAAAAGATGATTTGGAACGATTTTTCAATAGTGAAAGTACATGGATTTTGCAAGGCACTTGTGGACGTTGGGATGGTAATCATAAAGCTGGAATGATATTTGGAGATTTTGAGGAGATGCTCAATAAAGCGGCAAAAGATTGTGATTATATTCACCTGTATGATAAAAATGGTCATCTTTACTTAAAGTGTTCACATCATGATGGAACTAATTATTATGAAATAAAAAAAGTTACAGATAGAGGTGTTGAGTATTTAGCAAACTGGAAAGATAATTGGGATGACAATCGAACAGAACAATATGTTCATAATCAAATTATGGAAAGATATTCGGTCTTGCCTCATTTTGGACATAAAGTATATTGTTGGCCAAAGATTGAGTGGAAGAAAGAAGAAAAGGATGTTGTAGAAATGGAGAAATAAGTTATGATTAGTACAATAGAAAGAGATTGGATTTGTAAAAACGGTGCATTTTATTTCCCAATGAAAGAGCTTCCTGATTGGTATGGAATACCAAATATAGGGTTTGTATATCATGGTGAATGGTCTGATTCGGAGGTGGAATATAAAGGAAAGCGAATAAACTGTAACGATATTGAAGAAGTGATGTGGGAGAATTATAGAGAAGATTGCTTAGAAGAAAGAATAGAAGATACATTTGATGGATTTTACATTTATATGAAAGAACATCAAAACGAAGTATATGAAATACTCGAAGAAATAATGAATAGAGAGGAAGATTAAAATGGAAAGAGAAATTTATGAAAGACTTAGTACAAAATTAGATTATGAAACATTTATAAAGTGCTATTGTCCTGAATGCGAAAAAGAAAATTGCATTCATAGAGGAGCATATAGAAGATTACCTGCAAAAGTGGGAGGTTTAGGTTTGTGCCTAAATTTGCAGACAAATAAAAATTAAGGAGTATATGTAAATGAGTATATCAGATGCAATATATAACAATATGTTAGAGGAGAAGAAACAAGCAGTTTTAAGAAGCGAATATAAGAGTATAAGAGCTTGTCCTCTAAAAGAAGTCAATGGACGTGTTGACAATTACACAGAGGAACAAGCTAAAACATTATTAAAAATGATGATATTTGACAGAAGATAATAATTGAACGGAGGACTAATTATGAAAGATATACATATTGATATGTGGTATGGAGATGATGTAAGCGTGGCAGATGGAATTGATGTGTATTTTTCTGATATAGATTGTATATACAGAGGTAACATATATAAAGACGGTAGAATGATAGGTGATTACTCTTGCACTGATTCGGTAATGCTTGAGAATGTTTTTAAAGGACTGTTTACATGGAATAATTGAGAAATGAAAGTCAGGTTTCATTGGAAAGGATGATTAAAATGTTTGATAGGAATGGATTTATGAATTGGCTTGAAGAAACATTTATAACGAATAGTTTTGGCGGAGATATTGTATTAGAAATTATTGAATATGCTTATGACCACCAAAATGTAAGTTTAGATCAGTTTGCATATTTTGTTAGTGATTTATTGCCGGAGGTTGAATTTTTGGAAGTGGCAAGATTCTGTTCAGATGATATGCTGACAGACACTACATTAGTATTGTTAGATAGGAAGGACGGTTGATTGATTATGAGATTGCATTTATATTATCGTGATAAAGGTTGGGAAAATCGTGGTGCCTGTGCAAACAATTATAACTTGTTGGTAAATACGGAACGTAAAGAGTATAAAATATACGTTAGTCCTTTTTATGGATATGAATGTTCAAGTGATATAGAGGTCAAAAGAAAATCGGATATTCTAAATTATATAGAATATTTAAAAGAGAATGGGTTTGTGGATGCTGATGAGATTTATTGTGGATAAAATAAGAGTTTTATTAGAAGAAACGATGATTTAGAAGGTTAGAAATGGAGAGATATTATGAGAACAAATGCAAAAGAAAGAAAAAGTAATGCAAGACAGTGGTATTCTCTTTTGATAAATAGTTATAATTCAAAATCAGCAGTTGTTGTACAAAGATATGAAAGTTCAAATCCTAATATAAGTAGGGTTCAGTTATTAGCTTGTAATACAATTGGAACACCTGTTGTAATTTCTGAATCAATAGATGGATTAACTGGTTGCCTTTGTGAATTATTACAAAACATTAAGAAGTTAGACACGGTAAGAACTTATTATGAAAATGATTTTAATGATTGGCTGTCGGAGAACTACAACATATACATTACTTATAATGATGGATTGGTTTTGATGTTTGAAAGAGAAAATAACTAACGAAACAACGATTTCAAGAGAAAATAATAATTATAAGGAGGAAAATACTATGTCACATTTTATTACATTAGTGTTTACAAAAGAAAATGGAAGAACAGTTGAGGAATTGCTTGCTCCATATGATGAAAATATTGTGTACGCTCCGTACGTACAGTATACACGAGAACAAGCAATAGCAAAAATAAGAAAAGAAATAGAGGACTACAAGAATGGATTTTATGCAGAATATTTATCAAATCCAAAAAAGTATGAGGAAAGTCACTCCAATGTAGAACATATTAATTATTTAAAAGATGAATTTCCCAAAAAATTGGAATGGACTGATGACGAATGTTATGAGGACATAAAACGGAGTTTTGATGAAGATATGGTTAAATCAAATGGGGATTTATTATCTATTTATAATCCCAATTCAAAATGGGACTGGTATACTATTGGAGGAAGATGGAATAATTATCTCAAAACATTGTCCGGTGAAGCTACAAATGAAGATTATGTATCCAAAATTGATTGGAAAGATATAATACCTTTTGCCTTTGTTACTCCTATTGGAAAATGGCACGAACGTGGCAAAATGGGTTGGTGGGCTTGTGTTTCCAATGAAAAAGCTACAGATAATTGGAAATCAGAGTTTAAAGAATTTCTTGACAATTTAGATGAAGATACTATTGTAACAGTAGTTGATTGCCATATTTAAGTTTGGAGGTAATAGCTATGAAAATAATAAATATTAAATGGGATACAGACGGCGATAAAGAATTATTAAAAACATTGCCAACAGAAATTGACATTACTGATTAATTTGATGTTAATGATTATGAAGATGAAGAACAATTATTAGATGATATATCCGATTGGCTATCTGATACTTACGGATATTGTCATTTTGGTTTTGAGATTGAGAGATAAAGGAAAGGTGAATTGTTATGAATTATACGGTTGAAATAGATAGAAGTGTATCTGCTTTATGTTATTGTTTGGAAAGGCTAAATAATGAAGTAGATAATATTGATGAATGGCGAGTGAGCGTAAATGCCGGCGGTATGAATTATGGAATTTATTTTAATTTTGATATTGAAAATATGGAATTGGAAATTTGTAATCAGCCGGATTATAACGAAGTTTTAAGTCTTGACGAAGTTATAGAAGAAATAAATAAAAATTGTGAATAAATCAAATATGAAAGGGTGAATTGTTATGACAAAAGAAATGATACAATTATTAAATCAACTTGCAGATTTGGCAGATGAAGCAAGTGAAACAATATTTGATGACGGTAAAAAGAATGGAACAGGCGGAATATTAAAGCTATGTGATAAGCTGACAATAAAGATTGACGAGTATTTAGATAATTGATTGAGAGGTAATAGATATGAGTAATCAAAGAGTTAGAGTCACTGTCGAATTTGACATTGATACAGAAAGATGTAGACTATATGGTGTTACGCCACGAGAAGTATTTCAATCACTTCAAGCTGATATGAGTGAAGAATTTGATGGAGCTACAATTTATACAAATCATCATAAATTAAACACATATTCTGACTTCGTATTAGGAACTGAGGCGAAAATTATATCTAAAGAATATATGGGTGAGAATATTATAAATGCGACATTCGTTTCTGTTTGGGACGGAGGAACAGCAATAGAAACGGAATGTAAAATCAATACAATCACACGAGAAGTATTTGATATTATTCCAGTGGAGGTAGATGTTGATACGTTTGAACGTCAATATGTTGTTATTGACGGGCAGGAATATGACGTTATATGTGTAGACGGTGCTGACGAAGTAGAAGAGAGTGAGTATTGGTTTAAATAAAAAATGAGGTAAGTGTTATGCGTAAAATTAATTTTGTACAGGGATATTATGAATGAAATGTATATTATGTATAATGAAATGTAGATTTCAGAAGGGAGATTAGTAAAATAATGGAAGAAGTAAAAGTATATCTCAATTGTTTAAATTTAGATAATAGAGGCGATTTGGTTAGATGTGTTGATTGCGGAGAATTAATGTTAATGCAAATAGGTGGTACGGCTTGCGGAGAATGTGAAAGTGACAATCTGGAGTGGTATGACGAAAACAAACCAGAATGGACTATTGATGAACTCGAAAAAGCTGGATTTATTATTATTGAAAAATAAATAAATGAATAAATGAAACGGAAATTTCAAAGAGGTGAGGAATATGAGTAACGATGAATTAATTACATTAATGGAACTTTTACAAAAATACGAGGAAGAAAATGTAGAACCATTACTCAAACAAGAACCGAAAACTAAGTTTGAGTTCAGAGTTTTTCTTAGTGCAAATCAACATAAAAAAGTTATAAATGAGATTTGTGAATGTATTACATATGATTTATAATATGACGAAAAGTACAATTTATGGAGGTAAATAATATGAAAAAATATGCAGTTATAGTTTATTATACATTTGGCGAACCGGAAAATGAAGTTTATTTGTTTGATACGGAAGAACAGGCTTGTAAGTATTTAGAATCGATGTGGGATTATTACTATGATTTTGCATTTGAAGATTCAGATTTTGATGAAGAAAATAGTTATTGTGTGGAAAATTATGCAGAGCTTGTGTGGGAAGGTACTGGTAAGAGAATTTTTGAAGTAGTAAGAGTAAGCGAACCAATGAAGTTTGATTAAAGAGATTGCAATCAAAAGATAAGAGAAGGAGTTAGAGATAATGATTGGACTTTATATAGGAAAGGAATCAACAATGGGATTTAAAACTAATCGCCAGTATGATGTATATTCTAAAATAGAAATAGCCAGACGAGGCGGCATAGTTTTTGGAGATACAATTCCTTGTATATGTATTTATGATAAAAATAGCACGTTGTGGTGTCCTTATCAGTCGTTAGAAAAAGTATTAGAAAATTGGAAGTTTGAATAATAGATTGGAGGAAATGAAAATGAATAATTGGAAAACATTAAAAGAAGAAACGCCGACAGAGTGTGCTATTTGCTTAATCACGGTAAATGGCAATGTAACTTTGGCAACATACTCGGAGGGTGAATTTATTCAACATGGAAACGATGAGCGACATTATAACAACGTGTCGGCTTGGCAATATACAGACCCACCGTATAATAATGCTAAAAGTAAGTTTGAAGGGGCTATGGACTACCTTAGAAATGACTTTGAAAATATCAAAAAATATACGGAAGGTAAATTAGAATTTAGTCTTTTAGGTGGTACATCTGGTGATGAAATATTTGTTGTAATGCCGAGATGTACGGCTGATTTAGACTGTATAAACACTATTCACAGATACTTAAATGGCTATACAAAAGTAAGTAACAATGATATAGGGAAAATACTCGTATTAAAACTTGCACCTCCCGATGAAAATATAAAGCAATATGCCTATTGGGAAGTATATTATTTATACGATAAAATACGTAATAATACAGACAAGCTAATGGCAGTTATGGATACATTAATCAAAAAAGAATTTGAAGAGGGAAATAATAATGAATGAATTATATGTAAAAGATTGTTGGATTTATTTTGCAACAAAAGCCAGTACATACGATGAAGCAATGGATGAATTTTTGAAGAAGTGTGTAGAAGCTGATATAGATATAAGTATTGTTAATGCAAAACTTCGCGATAAAGACGGAAATGATATTGAGTAGATGAAAGTCGGATTTCAAGATAAGATTGAGGAGGATTAATATGGAACAGTGGGACGAGGAAGAAGTATGGGATGCAATTTCAGTTATATCTTCAATACGAGCAAAATGCAGTGTGTTTAAGAGAGAACAACGCTCTAAATATCATGCATGTAGCATGGCAATAAGAGCCTTGCGTGAGGTTATCGGTGATCCAGCGGCTATGGATAAAGCAACTGATAGCAGTTTAATATATGAATTAGATAGCAGAGGCTATAATGTAGATAATTTGATTGAAATTTTACATAAGATTAAGTCTTGAAAGCAAGGTTTCAAGTCCTTTATACGGGACATAAAAGGGTGTAGAATGTATGTATAATAAAAAATATCACAGAATTTTGTTTAAAAATAGCAAATAGTGGTATATATTAAATGAAAGGTAAATATAGAAAGGAAGATTAGAAATGGAAAATATATCACACGAACGAGCAATAGAATTATTGAAAAAATTAGTCGCAAATATGAGGTATGGAGGAAAACCGTTGGTTGTTGCAAAGCATTTGCTCTATGTCGGATTTGAACCCGAAGAACTTTTAGAACTTGGGTTTAAGAGCAGAAGTGTGGTAGCAGCAGAAGAACAACTTGACGAATATGAAGATAGTTTAATATTTTTGGAAGGCTAAGAATTAGAGGGAAAGTAGAAAGTGAGGAAATAAAATGAAAATTAATGGAGATGCAGGAGAGATAAGAACAATAATAATCGTGGGTTTAATTTGCTGGATACCACTTTGTGCATTGTGTACACCAGTTGGTGGTACACTTCTTACGATATTTATTTTTGGAGTAGCCGGTATTATATCATATTCTAAACACAAAGAAAGAACAGGTGGTAACAACGGAATTTCACAAAGCTTACACGATCAGTATATGGAAAAATTACATGAAAGCAATCGCAAACATTGGGAATTCTATGATAAGTTGACTGATAAAAAAAAGGCTGAAAGACAAAAGGAATTTGATGATGAATGTTTGATTGCGGCGAGAAAATGTGAATGGGGAAAGGCATTTGCTCAAGAATGGATTGACGATATGCCTACTGAATTGAAAAAGAAAGCAATGGCGATATATGTGAAACGACAAGCGTTTATTAAAGAAGAAAGAGAGTATGGTAGAGATGCTCATGATTATGAGATGGAAGATTATCTTAATATACGTAAAGAGGATAGAGGTTGTTTATCACCTGCGGGAGCAGAATATTTGTATGATATGAAATTAAAAATAGATAAAATTTTTAGTGAATATAAAGGCGTAAAAGACGAAGAAGGTGAATGGAAGAAATATGCTATAGGAGAAGCTATGCCTAACAAATATGATAGGATTTTTCATAACTATACGGGAGTACCTTCGGTAAATGTTCCAATTGATAAGTTAAGACAGTTTTATAAATATACTCCAGATGGAAAACTTACAAAAAAATATATGGAGTTTTCTGAACCTCAGGTTTGGTGGGGACATTATGACACAACTGTAAGTCATTGTCTAGTATCAATGCCTATATAACAAAAGAAGGAGTGAACATTAATGACAGGAAGATTAGAAAATCAAATAAAAACTGAACAGAAAATCAAGCGAACACTTAAAAGCCTGCCACAAATTGTAGCAGACTTTTATTATAACATCTCAACATCTACTGAACCAAAGTCATGTTATATGTATATTATGATAATAAAGGGATTTATTGAATTTATAGAAGAATTAAATATATCCATAAATGATATTGATGAGACTGTTGTAACACGATATTTAAAGACAAAAGAACAAAAAACTAATAAAGAAGGACAAGTTCAAAGTACGAGTTTTTCATATAGAAAAGTTGTTTATGCCGCATTGAACAACTTTCTTTTTTATTTGAAAAAGAAAAAAATTATTAAAGATAATCCTATGGATGAAATAAAACCTGTCCGAAACTCGGACAATGTAAAAAGAATAAGACTGACTGCAAATGATATGGAGAATATTATAAGTGCGGTGGATAGAGGTGTTGGTTCGCATAGAGCTATTGAGACTCAAAGACCTTGGCGTTCAAGAGACAAAGCAATTCTGTTGCTCTTTATATATACAGGAATGCGTGAAACAGCATTAACGGAAATTAATTTGAATGAGATAGACTTTGAAAATAATACGTTCAAAATCATTGATAAAAGGCATAAAACACAAGAATACATTATTAATAATAGACTAAAGGAAGCATTAATAGAATGGATACAAGACAGAGAATTATTATTAGAAGATATGCGTTCTGATGCATTATTTATTTCTGTTCAAAGAAGTAGAATATCTCCAAGAGCTGTTTCGGACTTGGTAAAAAAATATTCAAAGGCAGGAATCGGAACGGAAATAAGTCCTCATAAATTAAGGTCTGCGTTTTGTACAATTTTATATGATGAAACAAAGGATATAAACTTTGTATCTCAAGCGGTCGGTCATAAAAATATTGAAACTACACAAAGATATATTGTAAATGATGGACAAACAAAGAAAAAAGCTGTTTCGTTACTTGACGATATATTTAGCCGTTGACTATTCAACATAAATATGGTAAAATAAAGGAAAGATTAAGAGGCGATTAAAATGAAAAAATACAGAAATGAACCTCTATCAATAGAGGTGGCAAAATATGAAAGAGAGTTTACCGAAAGTGGCAAGGCTCTTATAAAAGAAATCACATCAAAAACACCTTACACCGAAGCTCCAAAATGCCCCAATCCGAATGGAATACTTTGTTTTGGTATGCCGGCAATAGATAATGACGGTACATCATATTGGATTGAGGTCACAGGTTGGGAAGAACCAGTAATTGGATATAGATGTGGAAATGGAGAAGGATGCTTTGCGGTAGAGGACTTTAGAGTTAATAATGTAGCAGACTTCATTAATGATAAAATTGAATTTACATTTAATTAAAAAATTGGAGGATATAAAATAAGTTGAACAAATAAATTTGAAGGCAAAACTAATGATGAATTGATAAAGTTATATTCACAATTTCTTAAAGCAGAGAAATCAGAAAATTTTGAAAGAGATACTGAACTTGGGAGAATTAAAGAAAAATATGAAGCGGAATTCGCCTTACGAGCTATGTTTGTATTACAGGTAGAATTGACACATGTAATATCGGGCAGGTGGTATGATGAAAAATTAAAAAATAACACAATAAATTAGGAGTGATATTTATATGGAGAATATGGAGAAATATGTAGTAATCTGCTATGCAGTACATGAGGAGAAAATTGAAAGATATAAAACATTCGATAATAAAAAAGATGCGTACATATTTGTAAAAGAAGATTCACAAAATTTATATAAACAAAAAAGTCATAATTCAGATGATGATTGGAATGCAAAGATTGATTTTACATGTGGAGATGATGGTGTAGCTTATTTGTCAGTGGATGACAAAGAATATATATGGACTTGGGAAGTCATTGAAATAAATTAAGGAGTGATATAATGAGGTTGCCTATACAATTTATATATACTGAAAATGGCATAAAAAAAAGATTCTATTGCCGAAAATGAACGAATGAATTATGTAGATAAATTGAATCGTGATTTATTGAAAAACAACTTAAAAACAAAGAAATGTTAGTTTTATTAAAATGATAGGTAATATATTATGGAAGAAAAAATTGCACCATTAATTTTGACTCAAAAAGTCAATAAGAAATATCCGAATGTTTGGAAACAAGTAGAAGATATGAGAAAAATGAACGGTAAAGAAGTTAATTGGGATACTCGCTGCTATGTGCCTATAGGCGTGGGTATTGCTATTGCAAGTGACGGAAACGATAATATTAATTTGGGTATAATATCAGAAGCCAATATAATTGTTGCAACTGCTACATGGAGATTGTATAAACAAATCTTCAGCTTTGATAAAGATATGGAAGATGTTCTTACTGAACAAGGAAGTGAAGATTTAATTATACCAATCGAAGTTTTAAGTAATCTTCCATATCCCTGTATTTACATAGCAGTAAACGATGATGAGTACAATGGATTCTTCGTCTACTTTGAATCAGATACTAACAACGGAGAATTGGAATTGCGATTTTTGTTTATAAATAATGACTATTCAGTTATGCCTATTTCTTTACATCTTATAGAAAATGGTACAATCAAAGATGGAATTGACCGAATGTTACAAGAAGTAGAAAAGAATTCATCAAAGAATTTTGTCGATAAAGATTATATTGATTTTGTAACAAACTTAATAACATCAAAATTGCAACTTGTGTTATATATCTGTGCACAGAACAGCGAAATTACTGAAGATGAACGACAAAAATACATAACTCGTAAGCCCCAAAAAAAAGAATACATAAAAGATAAATATAGAGAAATTCAAAAATGGAATTGTGGCACTCAAACTGGAAATATTATTCGTCAAATGAAACAAAAGAAGGCTAAATCTCATATTGTTTATAATAATTCTGGAGTGGAAGCACATGGTTCTCCCAAACGCCCACATACACGGCGTGGACATTGGCATCATTACTGGAAAGGAGAGAGGGGTTCAAGTCATAGAAAATTAATTTTAAAATGGCTTGCACCAATATTCATAAAAGGATATGATGTAAATGATAATGTTGTAACCACAAATGTATTCTTAAAAGAAAATGGAAAGGTGTGAAATAATAATGTATACAGTAGAAAATTTAGAGGCGATGGGTAGTGTATACGCCCAATTAACTCAGCTAAAGGGATTTAATGACCCATATCAAGGGCAATGTGATATGTTTCCTATGAGAAGTATCACAACAATGATTAAAAGGACAATGCCTTATATATCCGATGAATTAAATCAGGAAATTGGAGAATTAATGAATACGCTGGATGTAAATGAAATGGAAGAGCTTATTAATAAACCTGTTCCAATGACACTGAGAATGAGCTTTTGGAAAGGATATAATAAAAAAGTTTGAGGAGATGATATTATGAAGAAAAGACTATTATATTGTTATACAAACGCATATGATATGTTGGTATCTGTAGATGAGGAAGATAATTGTAGATACTTGATTGACAACGGAGATTTTCCAAGTACAGAAGATAGAGAGTGTGAAGATAATACCAAAATTATTGGCTTTTTACAGAGTGTAGAAGACGATTCCTCATGGGAAGACGATTGTTCGAAAGAGGAATTATTAGAAGATGAAACAACTATAATCATTGCTGAAATCGAAAAAGAACTATAATATTGACGAAAAATATCTTCTTTGGTATAATAGATATATTATATTGTAAGGGAGATAATCAAATGTTCAATAATGAACAAGATTTTGAAGAATGGAGAGTCGATTGCTTAAACAAGGCAAAAGAAATTCTCACTATGGACAAAGAAAAAGAAAATAATCGGAGTAAAAAAATAGAGACGACAGCGAATTGACTGCCGCCTTTATTTTTTTTGTGTAATTTAATTTGATAATATTAATGCGAATGATACTATGTCAAGTATCACCGTAAGAATACAGACAGAAATCATTATATTAAAAATCATTTTTGGTTTAATTAATTTGTTATGTAAATAATTCCAATATTCTTCTGCGTAAGCTATTGGAATTTCTGCAAATAAGGATAAATCTTTAGCATTTTTTAAATATGTAGGCAACTTGTTTTTTGGTGCGATTAAAAGACAAGCCATTAAATTTGCTTCTTGTTCTTCTTGTAGAGAATCGGAAGTATGCCCCAACACATAATGAGCAATCTCATGGAATATGTAGAAACGCCAATACATAGACGTTTCATCAAAGTAAATTATATATGAAGGCACTTTACCTGATTCCTTGTAAAGAATAGCAGGAGTGGAGATTAACGGATTGGTACCGGCAAAATCTTCTACTGCTTGAGATCTTACTTTAAAAGATATTTGTAATTGAGTGCATAGTAAAAATGGATTACAAGGGAAACTTGTAAACTGTTTTGTATAGATTTGTGCAATATCCAATAATTGTTTAAAACTTCTCATCTTCGACACCTGTCATTGGCAAATGAGCCAATCCTTTCATATAAATTAATGCAAATTCTTTTGATTTTGAGTCTAAAAGATTCCATAATGATAGAACGTCTTGTTGTTCAGAGGACAAGACATTATTATCCACATTGTCCTCAATTCCGGCAAAAAATTGAGAAAGTGAAATATTTAGACCGTTACAGATTTTTATTAAATTATATATTGTTGGGACGTGTCTATGTTTAATCATATTATTGAGTGACGAATAAGGCATATCAGACATCTTTGCAAGTCTATATATAGACAGATTTCGTTGCTTGCAAATCTCCATAATGTGCTGGTTGACTATAAATTCATCCATAGAAATCTATTCCTTTACTAATAAGATTATATCTTATTATGTCCCAAAAATGCAGATGTATTCTATGGCAATAATAGTGTTGAGTTTGGTAGTAAATTAGAAATACAAAAAAAATAAGCACCTATATCAGATACTTATTTTTTGTATTGTTCAATAACGTTTTTAATTAAATCTATTGTTGAATCAGGAATATTTGTTTCAGCAATTTCTTTCAATAGGCTTTCTTTTTTGGCATTGATTTTTTCCCCACCATAAGACAAATAATTTTTATTGGGATTTAATTTAAAAATTTCATTAGGTGTCATATTGAAAACTTTACATAAAGAGATTATGCTAGACATTTTTAAGTCCGTTATAACTCCAGTTTCCCATTTACTAATGGTGCTTTTGCCAACGTTTATTAACTTGCTGAGTTCATCTAAAGACATATTTCTTTCTTGTCTTTTATCTTTGATGATATTTCCGATAGATGACATAATGACAACTCCTTATATTACAATGATATTACAAAAGAGAAATCATTGTTGACAATGAAAACTCATGGTGTTAATATATATGTGTCCTTAAAGAAACAAAACATTAAATCTGTGTCTTTAAAGAAATGAGCGTGTGGTATTTAAACATCTCTCTCGGCGATTTTACGCACCAAACCAAATATACGAAGACGAGTAACATCTTCACCTTCAAATCGTCTTGGTGCATACATCGGATTAAGTGATTGGAGTTCAATACTGTTTGGATCGTATATAACTCTTTTTATAACTCCGTTTTCGCCATCTATCATAACAACGGCATAACTACCATTGTCAACAGAAGTTTGGCAGCGGACAAGTACAATATCACCTTCTTCAAATTTTGGAATCATACTATCGCCTTTAACTTTAAGAAGAACATGAGGTTCATCACCGCTTATCCATTTTTGAGGGACAAATCTAGTACCTATAACATCATTGTCTGCATAGACACCAAAACCAGCAGAAACTTCACCCAGTATAGGAAGTTCAACCATTTCTTCAGTTGGGGCTTCGCCTGTTAAGTCATGGATTGAAACATTAAGACTTTTAGCAATAGCCGTTAAAGTTTCAATTTTGATGTTTGTTTTAGCTGTCATACTTGTGATTGTGTTCTTTCCAAGACCGCTGATAACAGCAAGTTTACTTAAAGAGATGTTTTGCTCGTTCGCAATTCTTTTTATATTATCTATAATAGTTTGTGAATTGTGCATAAAAATCCCTCCTAAAAGTTGTTTAAAAATCACAAAATCCCATCGCAGATTGATTTTTATATTGACTATCCCTCTACGATGTGATAATATGATTATGTTGGTTTTAAAAACTAAATATTTCTCACTTCAATATCCCCATATTGAAATCCTTGAATAAATGTGTTCCCCAACACGTTTATTTCATAATGGATAAAAGAAATATCCTTGCTTTTTATGTGTTTATTATAGCACATTATAAGGGAAATGTCAATCATATTGACGTAAATTTTGTAAAGAAAATGTAATAAAAGAAAAGAAATTGTAACAAGAAAGGAAGCGATGAAACTATGATTTCAATAATTCAAAAACCACACAACTTCAAGATAAGACGAAAGACAGATATTGAGACATTTAAAAATGTTTGTTTGTGCAATGGTTCAAAATACATAATAAAAATAAATCCGAATTATCTCTTTGTGTTAGAGAAAACGGAGAATAATATAACAGGAAATATTAAACAAGGCGATTTGTTTAACATTTTCAATCCTGAAATTCAAATTAATGTGGATGAATGGCTTTGGAAGTTGCGAAAATATATCAACAAAAAATATTTTTCGTAGAGAATATTATATTGAGTGCTGATATGAAGCATTCACCTATACGGTTTATACTTTCCGAAGGGAAGATAAAAAAGTAGTTTTGCTATGTATATGATAAAGGGAAGGATGTGAAATGAATGTATCTAATTGGCTTGGCTATAACAAGTGTTGGCATTGGCATAGTGTTGGCATGTAAATTGCAAGATTATTAGGGAGAATAATTATAAAAAATTAGGGACAAGGAGTGTAGAGAGTGAATGATAAAGAAAAAGAAGATTTAATAAGGCAATATTGCGATAACAAAATGAAACAATTAAGAAAAATTTGCGATCCAATTATTCGATTAATGAATGTTCCGTTGTCAGAATATGATGACTTATATTCCGATGCGATGAATGTTGTATTGGAAAGTGTTGAAAATTTTAATCAAGAACGTAATTGTTCATTCAACACATTTCTTGTTGGTAATATCAAACGTTCGTTTCAAGATTGGTTGCGAGATAGGCATCGTTGGAAAAGGTGTAATCTTGAAACTGATGAACGTGGTAATTTGAAGAAGAATGAACGAGGACAAACTATTTCAATTCCCAATGTGTCATTAGATGTGAAAACGGAAGACGGAATTGACTTAGCAGAAAAGATAGCATGTGTGGAGAATAATAATGATGAGGAAGAATTATCTCCACAAATGGAGGAATATCTAAATGGGCTATCAAAAGTCCAAAGAAAGATACTATTCCTTTTATCAGACGGATACACAAAAGACGAAATTATAAGTATGCTCAAAATTGACAATTTCTTGTACAACGACAGCATGATGGCAATTAAAAATGAAAAAAATAAACGAAAAATACAAATGCTTATTAGGAGGTAAATAAAATGGACGAATATAGAATTGAAAGAGACGTAGTGGGGCAGTATTTGGAAGATGTGCAGACTCAAACCATAGAACCCGAACCTAATGTTCAACGTGATTTTTGTTGGACAAAAGAGGCTTTAAATGGGTTGGTGGCATCTGCGGTAAGTGGAACAACTTATATTCCTAACTTAATACTTTCAGAGGTGAAATCTGATAATAATATAAAATCTACATATATTGTTGACGGTGGACAAAGAACAGAAGCATTAAGAAGATTTAGATATGATGGATATAGAGTTACAAATGAAATACGTGAGCCTATAGTTAAATATAATAGGAAAAAACATGATGAAGATGGTCATATTGTTTACAATGAATACGGCGAGGTCATTTGGGAAAGTGTGGAATATGATTTGAGAGGCAAAACATACGAAGACCTTCCAAAGGAACTAAAAAGACAATTTAACAGGACTCAATTAACGGTTACGATTTATCCAAATTGTACTCTTGAAGAATCAGCTATTCTTGTTAATATTTATAATAATCACACAGCTATGAATACTTCACAAAAAGCACTTACATATATTGAAAACTTTGCAAAAGAAATCAGAAGAATAAAAAATACAAGTGAATTTTTAAAGGATTGCACAATGCTGACTGAAGACCATAAGAAAAGAGGCTTTTGGGAACGAGTGATTTCTGAATGCGTTATGGGAGTTTATCATTTTAATGAATGGAAAAACAATCCTAAAAAAATGTGCGATTACCTCAACGACCATTCTTCCATAAAAGAATATCAACAAATCGAAAATTATTTTAAACGTATTGCACCATTTTCAGACAAACTTGAAAATAAAAAGGTAGCCAACCTGTTTAAACTGAAAGATATATTGGTGTGGGTAATGGCATTTGATAAATTTACCGAACTTGGTATGGACGATGAGAGTTTTGGCGAGTTTTTGAATTCGTTTGATGATATGAAAAACAAAGAGGTAAATGGTGTTACTTGGGAAAAATTAGACGAAAATAGAAATACGAAAAACAAGAAACTTATTAAACATAAAGTAGAACATATATTGTATTTAATGAAAGAATTTTTGGGTATTGAAGATAATGATGCATTGTCAAATGAAGAAAATGTTGAAAATGATGTTTGCGACAATACTCAAAACAGTGTACAGAAAATAGAGAATAATATATTAGAAGGAATTGAGCAAGAAGATATAGAATTTTACGAAACAATGATTGAGGATGTGTTGCCAAGTAATTCCAAACTGGCACAAAAAGCACATGACGAATTAGTTAAGCTGATAGATTATTCTTGTGAAAAAGATTATGATATGGCGTTAGAAAAATGGTTAAAAACGATAGACGAAAGTGTATTAATTTCGAACAATAAAACAGAGAACTATAATAATATGAAGAAACTTTTCATTGAGTATATGCTTAATCAAGAAAAGAATGTGGCGTAAAGGAGAGTGATACAAATGATATTTATAACAGGAGACACGCATGGAGATTGGAAAAATCGGTTTAAACCTGAATGTTTTCCGATAGGACAAAGTTTAAATCGAAGTGATTATGTCATTGTGTGTGGTGACTTTGGTTATTGGCACGATACGGATATTGAAAGAAATAACCTTGATTGGCTTGAAAGTCAACCATGGACTACATTATTTGTAGACGGAAACCATAGTAACTTTGACCGACTAAAGAAATTGTTGGTTGAAGAATGGAACGGAGGGAAAATACATAAGATACGTCCGCATATTATTCACTTGATGAGAGGACAAGTGTTTACTATTGATGGCAAAACGTTCTTTACTTTCGGTGGAGCACAATCTCATGATATTCGAGATGGTATATTGGAAACTGATGACCCAAGAATTGCGGAATGGCAATATGATTATTGCAAGATGTTTCGTATAAATCATATATCATGGTGGCAGGAAGAATTGCCTTCCCAAAAGGAAATGGACGAAGGTATTGAAAATTTAGTTAAATACGGTAATAAGGTGGATTATATTATAACACATTGCCCACCAACAAAGACTTTAGATGTAATGAATATGAGTAGAGGTTTCTTTAATAAATTGAAACCAGATAGATTAACAAATTATCTTCAAGAAATTCAACAAGATGTCCAATATAGTAGTTGGTATTGTGGACATATGCACGAGAATAATCGTTACAAAGATAATATAACTGTTTTGTATCATAACATTATAGAGATTGGTGGCGATGCTCAATGATATATGTAATCACGAATGGAGAACAATACATTAGAACCAATCCAAATGGACGATTGGCATGGTCGGGTAATCCGACTTTAGCCAACTCGTTTGAGACCTTCCCAGCTGCATTGGGTTTCTTAAAGACCAAAAGAGTACAAAATTTCTTGAAAGGGAATTCAAGAAGAAGTTGTGTTATCGAATTGACAGATGGTTATATGCCCGTTGAAAAACCAGAGAATTGTTGTGAAGAAAATTTAAATGATGTTGATGATATTAAATCAATGGACATAGACAGATTGTTAAAGACACCTCATTTACCAGATGAATATAATCCATATACTTACTATGGAGATGCTGAATTGGATTTGGAGAATATAGCAAATGTATTGCAATCAGCGAACAAAATACTTTCAAATTTGGACAGATATTATGAAAGTATAAAATATCTTGAAAGAGAAATGGATTTAAGAATTTTTGATATCAGACATACTCTTGTAGAGGATGAAACAAAATTGAGTGGTGTTGCAATGCAACGTGGAGGATATTATGGACAACAAGTAGATCAATATAGAAAAAAGATTAAACGAAATAGACTTATTCTTGAGTTAATTAAAGATGATATAAATAAAATTAAAGATAAAAACTTATCAAACGAAATACATAAGATTATGACTACACCACATAAACCAAGAAGAATATCTAAGAGTTTATTTATAGATTATTGTAATGGAAAGTACAGAAAGGAGAAAAAACATGAAACAAAAAGAGTATCAAAAACTATTAGAACTGGTGTGCAATAAACAAGACAGCTTATTGGCACATGGATTGTGGGATAGTGAAGAATATAAGCAAATGGAACGATTAAAAGTCAAATTAAAGAAAAAAGTAAAGAAAACTAAGTAAATTGGAGGTAAAACAGTATGAAAAAATATGAATTGACTGATGAAACAATAGAGGTGTATGGAACAGCATTACACAGAATTAAAGCTCTAAAAGATTTTGGTAATGTAAAAAAAGGAGAGCTTGGAGGTTATGTTGAAAGCGAACACAATTTATCTCAAGAAGGTAACTGTTGGGTGTGCGGTAATGCAGAGGTGTATGATAATGCAGAGGTGTATGATAATGCAGAGGTGTGCGGTAATGCAGAGGTGTATGATAATGCTTTGGTGTACGGCAATGCAAAGGTGTACAGCAATGCAAAGGTGTACGGCAATGCTTTGGTGTACGGCAATGCAAAGGTGTGCGGCAATGCTTTGGTGTACGGCAATGCAAAGGTGTACAGCAATGCAAAGGTGTACAGCAATGCTTTGGTGTGTGGCAATGCAGAGGTGTGCGGCAATGCAGAGGTGTGCGGCAATGCAGACTATATAACAATAAAAGGATTAGGTTCAGTGTGTAGGAATACAACCATTTTCAGAACAAAGGGTAAAAATATAGCTGTTAAATGCGGTTGTTTTTACGGAACATTAGCCGAATTTGTTGACAAGGTAAAAGAAACACACGGTAATAGTAAGTTTGCCAAAGAATATCTTGCGTTAATTGATTTGGTAAAAATCCACTTCGAATTGGAGGATAAATAATATGGGTGAAGTATTGATGCTATTGGTTGCAATGATTGTTGGATTTGCCGGCGGTGTAGGTGTGTTTGCTTTGATTCTTAATTGTTGTAATGACAACGATGAAAAATCTGTTTCAAAGAAAGAGAATAATGTACCGACAGAAGTATGTGCTAAGAGTTTTGAGGGCATGGCAATGGCTTTTCAAACAATGGGAGAGAATATGAATAAGGGATATACAAGGTACATCGGAAACAGCGATAAGATGACCGAACAAGAATTTAAAGAAGCGTTAAAAATGAAAATAAAAAAAGGAGAATATTAATGATGAAAGAAATAAGCAAATCTAATGTTTTTGAAGTATTTATTAACGAAAAAGATAAAAAGAAAATAAACGGTGGTCGAGTAACAAGATCTTATATTAACAAGTGTTCAGAGATTGTAAAAAGATTGAAAGGAAAAATAAATGAATGATTTAAAAAAAGTAAAAGTTACATGTTGCGAGGGCGAAGGTCAAGGTTCTTGCAAAAGATGTGTTGATAAAGGCATATGGAATCGAATGTGGATGAGTTTTCTATACAAAATAGAAGGTCTTGAAGGCTGTTATTGTGTAAAATGTGTAGATGAAATAATGGAGGAAATGAAATGCGTGAGATATTATTCAGAGGTAAACGTATAGACAATGGAGAATGGATAACGGGCGGTATATTTCAGCAAAAAGCTGATGATGTAAAAGATGAAGTAGTGTATATAATTGATAATTCATCAAATGATGTTGACTGGGCACATAGGGTTATACCTGAAACAGTAGGACAATTTACAGGAGTTACCGACAAAAAAGGAAACCGAGTCTTTGAGGGAAGTATATTCCGATATGAACCGCATTTCACAACGGAGAAAGCGTGTTCAGAGGCAGAAATGGTAAACTACAATATGTCAAAACAGGCAGATTATTTTGAATGTGAACGAAAAATCACCGTTTATAATGCACGAACAGATAATATCGTGCTTGAGGCGGAGGGATATATGAGTATATCCAATAATGCAAATAACGAATTGGTGATAACTGTTAAAACGGGCGAGAATTCGTATAAAAAGAATTACGTGTATTTAAACGAATACACAATGTATGCGGTTGAGGATATAACAGGGACACATACAGACCCATATCATTACAAATTGTATTGGCACACGCACGAGGGCGTGAGTATTGAGGCGAAATAAAATTAAGGAGGAACAGTAATGAAAGTAGAATTAAAAGCAAATGGTAAAAGCGTTCAAGCTGAAATCAGCGAGGAACAGTTAAAAAAGCTAGGATTGATTGAGGATAAACCTAGAGCTGGGTATGAGAGGGTTGAAAAAGGTGAAATGTATTATCTTGTCGATATATACAATAATATAATGAGAGTTACAGAAGATAATGACCAAGGGGATGAGCAATGTTATAACACAGGCAATTATTACAATGATAAGGTGATTGCCGAGAACAACGCTCGTGCAGATAGGTTGCAACGTTGTCTAAGACAATGGCAGGCGGCAAATGACAAGGTTATTTCTATATCTGATTGGAAAAATGATGAAATCAATAAATATTTTATTACATATAACTATCGTTCCAGTCTATTTGAAATAGGAAGAAGCTCTCAAAGAAGAGAACCAAATATTATTTACTTCACAACGAAGGGGAAAGTGACAGAAGCGATTAAAAATTTTAGAAATGAATTAGAATGGTATTTTAGCGAATACCAACAACGTCTTGATGAAGAATAAGGAGAGTGAACAAATGGGATATTATAGAGTGCGTAAAAATTGGAACAATGGCAAATGGGATAGTTCACAAATTTGTGCATATACGGACAAGCAAAAAGCTATTCAAGAATGCACAGAAGAAAGGGTTCAACAGGGATATAAAGTATTTGACCCAGATGGTAAAATTGTCTATCCAATTACATTGGAAAAACAAACAAAGGTATTGAAGAACGATGGTGTTATTCCTGATGACGAAATTGAATATTGGAATGATATATTTAATAGGAAGAAACTCGTTCACTTGGATGATTTAAATGTGATTATTAACCGATATTCTGAACTGTTAAATAAGAATGAAACAAAGATAGTTTCACATAATGGTATTTGTATGTTAAGAGTGCCGGCGAATAGATTTCAAATTAAATTGGTTGATAAATCAAAGAGCAACTTGGACGAAGATACATATTTTAATCTTGGTTATTTTGCAAACTTCAAAGAGGACGGAATTTTCTTTACTTTGCCCGTTGCAAACCTTGTTGCTGATTTAGATGAAAACACACTTTCATCGCCATGTTTGAAATATTTGAAGGAACGAAAAGTCAAGGATAATAAGGTTTATTTCTATGCAAGTCAAAATGCGTCTGATCAGTTTAAAACAAAAGACGTGTCTACATTGATTATTTGTAATGACAATACAGTTTTTATTGATAAGTACAACAGTTTATATGATGAAGATGTTAAATATGCCGTTTCGGGTGCGCCGATTATAATTGATGGATTTAGAGCAACGACAGAATATTTGGACGAAGGTTGGGATAATTCGATAGTTAGACCAACTGTTCACGGATTTTTAGGAGTCAAAGATAATTATATCTATTATTTTTACATTGAAACAAAGACCTCAAATTGTATTACAAGTGGAGAGATTTACGACAAAATTAAAGATTGTGGATTTTCTGATGTTATTAAAGTTGATGGTGGTGGAAGTTTCTATTGTAAAATCAATGGAGAAATTCAAAAGAGTACAAGTGAGAATAGACAAATTAATAACATTGGTGTTGTGATGTAGAGAAGATGTAGAGAATTAAAAGGGGAATCATAAAATGAACGATGATATAGAATTGGTCAATGCTGGCGAGTATCTCGATAAATTGTATGCTTATATGTGTACATCAAAATTGTATTACTACGATATACAATATATGTTTTCGACAACTTTATTGGAATATCGGTTAAAACACAATATGACCCTAAAAGAAATGTCAAGTTATTTAGAAGTAACTCCGAAAATGCTTTCTAAATATGAAAGTGGAGATTACAATTTTTCACTTTCTCAAATTTGTGATATATGTGAAAAATTAAATCTAAAACTTAGTCTTTCGATTATTGAAAATTAAACACAAAGGAGAATATCGTTATGGTAACAAAAACGATGAAATTATCGGATATAAAGATTTCGGATGCTTTTGCAAGGACTCATGTGTCCGAAAGAAAACTACGGAAATGTAGAAATTATTTCGAAAAATTCGGAAAGCCGGATAGAGAAATTGTGGTTGCTTCCGACGGAATTCTTAGCGACGGCTATATTATGTATCTTATTTACAAAGAGAATAATATAGAAGATGTAGAAGTCAGAGTCGAAGATTGGGGAGCAAGTAGCTATAGAAATGAACGAACGATGTATATTTACGGTAGACATATCAATGGAAATGATGTTGATAATAAAACATATATGTGGAGAGTTCCTTCAAATTGGATGAGATTCAGAGATAATGTCCAAATTGGTGATGTGATACTTTGCAAAACAAAATATGGGATAGGAATCGTATCGGTAACTGACAAAAAGATATATGATAAATGTCCGGTGAATTTTAGAGTAAAAAAGGTAGCGAGCAAAACAATTTTTAAAAAAAGGATTACAGAGGAAGGAGAAATTTACTATGGCGGTGCTGAAGAATTTTGATGGAAATGAATTATGTGTAAATTGCACTTGCGGTTGTGATGAGGGGATACATATTAAAATTGATAAATATAATACATTTCATTATGCTTTATTAGTGTTTACGAATGGCAAATTTTATGCAGAGCAAGATTTTGGATTCATTAAAAAGTTAAAGAAGATTTGGGCGATTATATTCAATAAAGACTTTTATTATTCAGATATTTGTATGACGGAAAATGAATTCCATCAGTTCAAGGCATGGATTAATCGACATTAAGATTGGATGGTATTATGGAATATAAGACATTACGAGAAAGGATTGAAGAACAAGCAGTATCGCATAATGATTTATCACAAAAAGAAATTGATAAAAATTTGGAGGATACATTGCAGATTTTGAAAGAATTAAGTGATGAATCAGCTTTGTACTCAACTTCTAATTTGATGAGAGAACTACAAATTATTAGAAATGGTTACGAAAAAGGAGAATAAATATATGAGCAGATGGACACATGTGGCGGCGATATTTAGAATAGACAGTATAGGTCAGATTTCTGATGATGAGATTACCGAAAAGTTTGGTAGAGAAGTTGATTGGGAAGAGATGGCAGATTGTGATTATGATGATTCTGACGAATGGGTTCAACAAGAGTTTCTTCCAACGGGTAGCGAAGGCAGTCTTAAAATGAGCATTTGGCATAATCCTGTTAAAAATGAGATGGCATCTACTACAGTTTCGGTATTCGGAGATTTGAGAGATTATGGTGGGAGTGATGATATTGAAAGGCTGGAGCAATGGTTTGCTAAGTGTTGTGAGAATAATTGGACAAGACAGGCAGTTATGCAAGTTATAGATGAATACTGTGATAAGCCAACAATTTTTCAATATATACAGAACTAATTGAAACGTCAGTTTAAATGGAGAATTTCTATTATGGAAGAAATAAAAATTGACTGTGTTTATCATTATAAAGGCTTAACACATTCATACCTGACTGTACACATTATGGATGTCGATAATTTTGAGATATATTCATCTCATGGAGACCTCATTGAAAAAATACACGATGTGGCTGATTGTTTATATATTTTGTATTTGGTATCCATAGGGGGAATATCCACGAAAGGAAGTATCATTATGAGTTTTACAAAAACATTCCCAATCAATACAGGAACATTTGTTGTTGTTCAAGTAGGAAATACAAAGAGATTGGGTACAGTGGTTTGTTATCAATGCGTAACAGAGGAGGATGAAGAAGATGTGGTTATGGTTTCGGGTTATAAAGAAAGTTGGTGTGGAGAATATTTTCTTAGTGAAGTGAAGATTGCAACGAATGAAGAAATTAAGCAATATATGAAAGGGTAAAACAAAATATGTTATTGAGTGAAATTGTAGAAAAGATTATAAAAAAAGAATCTAATCTTTCCTTGGAGAATGAGGTTATAGTTGGTAATAGAGAAGAATGGTATGAAGAATCTCTAATCGATCCATTAATAGACTATTATTCATATGACGTATTAAGATTGTGCGGTTGCGGTTGTCCTAATGACACATTAGATGTCATACGCAAATATCTTCATATTCGAAAAGATTGGAAGGACAACAAGTGTGATTATGATGAAGTGCAACAAAGATATAAGACAGAATTGAATATAAACGCTCAAGATGATATACAGTGGGGCTTATTACAATTCATGGCATATATTTTGGACGACCGTGGCTTTACAGAACATGGTAGTAATATTGGAGGTTGTTGGTTGACTGAAAAAGGCGAGATGTTTCTTACAGTGTTAGATGCATGGGATCAATATAATAAGGAGAATTAAAATGAACATAGGAGAAAAGAAAGAATTTATCGGATATGTTGGAGAATATAGTGATACGTGGTTATTTGAAACTGATAAGACTCCATATTCATCTATAGTTGTATTAGCTATAGATGAACTGTTACGCACCGAAACAAAAGATTGTGAGAAATATAAAATCACGATAGAAAAATTGGAGGCGGAAAAGAAATGAAACTAACTCATAGATATGATTGTTATTTAGAATTAAACGAATATCTTTCTCATGAATATCATTGTGAGCTAACCAAAGAACTTGATGATTTGGCTGGTTTTAATAAGAAAATGATTGATGAATATGAATATGGACATTATATATTGGCAACTGAAGCGGATATGAAACAAAGACTTTTGTACATAAGAATTCCAGGTGGTACGGTTGGCAATATATTTTTGGATAAGACGGAGAATATTATTACGAAGATAACAATTGATACAGATTATGTTGTAGATTCGTATCCTGAGAATGTTCAAGAATATGTTCAGAAATACGTTGGAGAGAAAATTGAAATATCCGATTAAAGCTTAATTTCAAACGGAGAACATTAAATTAGGAGGAGTAAAATGCATTATTGTGTACATTTATTAACCAAAGAATTACCAAGCGAAAAACAAATTGCTGATATTATGCAGCCGTATTATATAGACAATGTATATAATAACTCTGATGAAGAAAATGAAGATTATACTGTCAATTATCCTACATTCACTTGGGATTGGTATCAAATAGGCGGAAGATATAAAGCGAAAATAAAATTAAAAGCTGATATAGAGGACAAAGAAAATAACGAATATTACAATTGGTGTTATTATAGCCGTAATGAAAGAAACGGAAGATTATTTTGGTCGCGCTTGTTATCTACATTAAAAGAGTGTATGAGAATCCGATATAGTGAAGAAGATTGGTTTGCTAATATGGGATTTTATGACAAATATATACTTGTAGACGGAGCGAGACAAAAGGATATACTTAATCTGCCCGAAATGGATTGTTATATATATATTTTGCCTGACGGAACAGCAATTGCACGAGCGTCTTGGGATGGTACAAGCTTTGTTGAAGATAAGGATTTCGATAGAAAACATAAAGAAGCGTTAGGTGCAAATATGGACGGCTTTATTACAGTTCTTGATGTTCATGATTAAAACAAAGGTTGATTATAGAGTTTAGGAGTAAATTATGAATGATTTACATAAAATAGAAAATTTCAAGAGGAGAGAAAATTGATATGTGGGAAGATATTTTAAATCAATTAACAAAGTTGTCCAAAGAACAACTAATTTACATAATTGAGCAATACCGTAGAGCAACTCTAAAAATGAGTAATGTCCTCGTAAGGGAAAGCATGTGTGATATTCATTCAACAGATGCATGCGATATTATAAGGGGTTGTCTACAGGATTGTGATTTCATTCGTAATCATGAATTGGCTGCCTATGTCGATATGAAACTTAGCAAAATTTCCGGTGAAGAATATAGGGACGTATTGTTGGGGAAAGATGACGATTAAATATTACTGTCAAGAGAATAGAAGGAGGGGCAATGTATGTTAATGGTAGGGAAATTTGATGAATGCCTTGACAGAATTAAGGAAATAAACGAAAACAATAGATTAAGAATTGAACAACTTGAAACTGAAAATCAATATTTAAAAGAAGAATATAACAAAGATGAAGAAGTCAAGAAAATGCAACAAGAGTTGGACGTAATGAAAAAAGATTTGAGACGTGGTTTTCCTATTTCAGAAAGAGAGCAAAAAGCGATTAAAGAATGGCAAGAAAAGCATGATACGGAAGTCCATGGACTTAAAACATTAGAAGATAGACTTCATGCTGGCGGTCTTATTGGTGGTAGATATACTTACCATTTTGTTCCGACAAGCATAGGAGTTTCTGGCACAATTCAATGTAGTTGTGGTGAAGAATTTGAGTTTTGCAAATTGTGATATGAGGAAATAATTTATGAATGTTTATGGCGAAGAAATGATTCTTATAAAAAATAGTGATGGGACATATAGAATAGAGGTACATAATTGTCCTTTTAAAGATTTGAATGGAGAAGAAATTAATGGCACAATAATATTTCCAAGAGTATTAAAAGATGATAAAAATTCATTTGTACCTGTAAATGAATCACCGGAATCCATAATTTGTGAAGTGATTTTGGACGAATAAATAAAAAGGAGAATAAACTTATGAAAAAGAAAATTTGCGTAGCATTGGCAATTATGGCAACATTGAGTTTGGCAGGTTGTCAAGCAACAACAAGAAAATGGGGTGGATCTACAACTATTGAATTAGATCCAAATCTGAAATTAGAGGAAATAACGTGGAAAGATGATTCGTTGTGGTATCTTACACGTCCAATGACAAAGGATGATGTTGCAGAAACGCATACATTTAAAGAGTCGTCTAACTTGGGAATCATTCAAGGCACGGTGACAGTTATAGAGACAAAAGAATGAAAACCTGATTTCAAGGAGGATATTGTAATGGTTAAAGATACAAAAGATAGAGACGAAAAATATGAATTAATAAAAACATGTTTCGATCTTGGAGGCAAACCATATATAAAAATTTGTTGTCCATGTTGTGATAATTTAACAGAAGGAAGCTATCAAGTGATTACAGATATTCCTAAAAAATTATATTGCTCTCAATGTGGAGCAGAAATTATACAGCCAATTCAATTTGCTAAAGTTTTATTTAAGTTTAAATAAAAAGAGAATGTATATATGAATACAATTATATTCAATGAAGATGATTGGGTTTAATTATAGGGAGGAATTTAAAATGAAAGGTTATAAAGTATTTAATTCAGATTGGACATGCAGAGGTTATCAATATGAAATCGGAAAGACTTATGAGATAGCAGAAAGTCCAAAGTGTTGTAAGGTAGGTTTTCATTTTTGTGAAAAATTGGTAGATTGTTTCAATTATTATTCATTTGACCCAAACAATAAGGTAGCTGAAATTGAGGCAATAGGAGAAATTCATTTTGATGATACCAACTCTAAGTGTTGCACAAATAAGATAGTTATCTTAAAAGAATTGAAGTGGAGCGAAGTGTTAGATATGTGTAACAGCGGAAAAGGAAATTCCGGAAATCGTAACAGCGGAAATTATAACAGTGGGAATTATAACAGCGGAAATCGTAACAGCGGAAATCGTAACAGCGGAAATTATAACAGCGGAAATCGTAACAGTGGATATTATAACAGTGGGAATTATAACAGCGGACATTATAACAGTGGATATTATAACAGTGGATATTATAATTCCGGAGATTATAACAGCGGACATTGTAATACAAATTCACCTAAAGTGAGAATGTTTAATCATGAAACTGAATTTAATTTTACTGATAAGTCAATAGTTAGATTTAACGAGATTTTATTTAATTGTCCTCAGTCATATAAATATTCAGATTTTATTGACAAAAGCAAAATGAGTGAGGAAGAAATTATGGAACACCCTGAATGTGAAACTATTGGCGGATATAACAAAACAATAATAGTTGAAGCTGACAAGCAAAAATGGTGGGATGAAGATGTTAGCGATGATGATAAAGAATTTATTAAGTCATTACCATATTTTGATGCTGATATATTTTATGAATGTGTTGGCGTGAGAGTTTAATTATAAGGAGGAATTTATGAAAAGTTATGTTGTGGAAAAAGAGTTTAAATACAAAGGTTTAAAATGTGTTGTACTGCTTTTATCAAGAGGATATAGATGTGGTTATGTGGGAGTTCCGAAAGGACATCCTTTGTATAATGTAGCTTATATGGATTGCATGTCGCATTTTTATTGTCATGGAGGTCTTACATATTCGGGTGGTGGAGAGAATTCTTCATATCCTATTAGTAGTGATTTGTGGTGGTTTGGATTTGACTGTTCTCATTGTGAAGATGAACCAGATTGGAATTCTGTATTAAAAGCTTTTCCAGACCAAAGTGATAAAATATATCAACAAAAAATACTATCAGATATATGTTCTTTAGGAGGAGAGATCCGCACGACAGAATATGTGGGAAATGAATGCAAAGAACTTGCGGAACAATTAGCCAATTATGAAAACTATAAAAATCCGTCTGACGAACAAGAAGGCATCGTCATGCGATATTATAATGAGAATAACGAGTTGGGTGTATTATATAGCCCTGGTTATGGAGTTGGGTGGAGTTCTATGGGCGATAAAGAATTAGCATATGATAAAAGAATCGTAGAGTATTGGTTAACTGAACACCCTGATATTCAAAAGATGGAAATGTATCTTGAAAGAATTGGATACCACGGTGTTTGGATGGGCGGTTATAATAATTTAAAAATTGCTTGGATTCCAAAAGGTACAATGTTTTATATTCATGAGTATGATGGCTCAGAAAGTATTGAAACACCCAAAAGTTGTGGAATGATGATGGCATAAGATTGATAGGTAGGAGGAATTATTATGAGTTTGTTATGTGATAGAGCGAAAAACAAATTGGACAAAAGTAAAAGAAAATATAAAGAATGTCCGCAATCAAAATTTCCGGATCGAGAAGCAGAATTGTTTTGTGAAAATTGTGGACACTCTTTAGGGAAAAAAGATGTTTTAATTATTGATTTGGAAACAGTGAAGTATTGTTCAAAATGTATTGAAAAATATATAAAAGAGACACCGTTTGATATTCCTGATGGTACGGTGGTTAAAGACTTTGGTGATTCTGTTTATTTAAAATATAAAAGTGGTGGTTATATAGAACAAACAGTTCTAAAGGATTGTTATTTTAACACAAAAGGCAGATACATTAAAGTAAAAGGCAAAAGAGTATATATTTAAGCTTGAAATTTTGCTTTCATTTTGATTTTTAAATAGAGAATAATTTTGTGTAGTATTTACTACGTCTTTGGGCTATTCGCCCTGCCATTCAATTTTAAATTATAAATTTTCTTTAGATGGTTGCAAACATCTATAACAATATTAAGAAAGGTATTGAGTAACGTTTTAAAGTGTACACGCTCCGAATATAATATGCAATATTTAGGCGGTAAAAGTCGAATTAGTAAACAAATTTCGGAGGTAATAAATGAGATACCAAGGTGGAAAATCAAGAATAGCGAAACAAATTGCAATGATAATAACAGGAGCTGGGGGGGATGATCTAACATTCGTAAGTCTTTTCTGTGGAAGTTGTTCAATAGAAAGTAAAGTTGATGGATTTGCAAGAAAAATATTAAATGATAAACATGAATATTTGATTGAACTCTTAAATGGGGTTAAACATGGATATGATTTGCCAGAGAGTATATCTGTAGATGATTATAAGTATATAAAAGAACATAAGGACGAAGATAAAGTTTTAGCTGGGTTTGTAGGTTTTGGATGTTCGTTTGGAGGTAAATGGTTTGGCGGATATGCAAGGAATAAAACAGGAACCAATTATGCAGCCCAGAGCAAAAGATCGTTGTTAAAGGATATGAATACTCTTATGGATGCGGAATTTATATGCAAAGATTATCGTGAGGTAGAACTTCCGCAAAATTGTGTAGTATATGCCGATCCTCCGTATAATGGAACAACAGGGTATGGAAAAGAAAAATTTGACTCAAACGAATTTTGGAATTATATGAGAGAAATAAGCAAAGATCATATTGTGTTTATCTCCGAACAAAATGCACCAGATGATTTTGTGGCAATTTGGAGTAAGCCATTTACAAGAACTTTAGATGTAAACAAAAACAATCAGTTTAAAGTCACAGAAAAATTGTTTGTACATCAAAATAATTTAAAATACATACAACATTAAACTGATGATTGAAAGAAACATTTCAAAGGAAGAATTTAGGAGTAAATTATGAATGATTTTCACAAAATAGGAAGTTTCATTAAACTAAAAATGATGGAACAGAATAAGAGCATTCAATCGTTGGCTGAAGAAAGCGGATATTCTACAAAAGATATCGGAAAAATTTTAGACGGAAGATTGTTTTTATCTCCAAAACAAATAGAAGAAATAGCTGGTATTTTAGATTTGGACATTAATGAAATGATTAATTGTATAGATGTAGATTCTATTGAATATGTAGGGGAATTTACAAAAGAAGAAAATAAAGATATGCTTCTTGATTACATTGATAGATATGTTGATTTAAAAGAGGCAACTTAATTTACACAAATGGAGAATAGATAACTAGGAGGTAGAAAAATGAAAAGACAAATTAGAAGAAATGTTTTTGAAACAAATTCATCGAGTATGCACTCTCTTACTGTAATGAAAAGAGATGAACATTATTCGCCAGAAGAATTTTTAGATGGCTTTTATTTGGGAGATGATGGGATATGGAGTCCTTGGGACGATGATTTAGAATTTGGTAGAAGCCCATTTAGAGCATTAGGAAATTTTCATGATAAATGGTTATATGCTTGTGCGTCTTTAGTGGACGAATATAATGATGATACATATAAAGAACTTGAGCAAATTGCATTAAAATATGTTCCAGGTTTAAAGAAAATCGAAATTCCTATGAGGTCGGATTTTGTTTATAACAAAGATTATCCAGATTATAGCAACGATGAATTTGTACAAGAATATGGGAAAACAGAAGATGAATTAAATGAATATTTTAATCAAAAAGGTGAAAAATGGGGAGTCGATTCAATTGATTATTATGAGAATAAAGGACGATTCTATTTTGAAGAACCATATACGGGTTACGTTGATGAAAATATATTGAGCGGTTTTCTTGAAAGAGAGAATATATCTTTAGAAGAATATTTAACCAATAAAAAATATGTAGTTATTCAAGACGGTGATGAAACTTGCTATTGGAATGCTATGAAGAAAACTGGATTGGTAAATATGGATATTATTGATTATGAGTATCCAAAAGAATAATATAAGGAGAATAAAAATATATGAAAAGACAGATTAGACGTGGAGTATTTGAAACCAATTCATCAAGTACCCATTCATTAACAATGTGTAGTGAGGAAGAATTTGAGCAATGGAAGAAAGGTAAAGTCCTATTTGATGAGAATTATGAAACATTTGTAAAAGTAAGTGAACTATCAAATAAAGATAAGGAATATGCTGCTCAAGAGTATGAGGATAATAAAGATGAGTATTCAAAAGATTGGTCAGAATTATCAGAGACTGCGAAAGAAAGATATTATACAAAATATGCAAAAGAGAATGATCTTATAAATGAAGATGCAAAAACTTATGAGGAATGGGGATGTTGTGACTATCTGGAAACTTTCGTAGATAAATATACAACCAAAAGTGGAGACCGAGTTGTTGCGTTCGGTAAATACGGATATGATGGTTGATTAAGAGTCAAAACATTATAGTGAATGAAAAGTATGAAGGATATTTGGGAGGTAAAAATGAAAATTTTAGGGAGTTACAAGAATGGAAATTTCAGAACTGCTATATTTGAAGATGGAACAAAAATAAGAGAAACAAATGATGATGAGTTTCAGGCTGCCTTTGCAGAAAATATGGATATAAAAATAACAAACTATTGTGATATGGGTTGTCTATTCTGTCATGAAGGAAGTACAACAGATGGCAAGTTCGGTAATATTATGAATGAAAAATTCATTGATACTCTACATCCATATCAAGAAGTTGCACTTGGCGGCGGAGATGCCACAAGTCATCCTGATTTAATTCCATTTTTACAAAAGTTAAAAGATAGAAAAGTCATTGTAAATATGACAGTAAATCAAATCCATTTCGAAAAAAAACAAGGCTTGATAAAGAAGCTTGTAGACGAAAAGCTCATATATGGTTTAGGAGTTTCACTTGTAACTCCCACAGAAAACTTTATTAAACTTATCAAACAATATCCTAATGCAGTCATTCATGTAATCAATGGTGTGTTAAAGCCATCAGACATACAGGCGTTGGAGAATAATAATTTGAAGATTTTGATTTTGGGATACAAACATTTAAGACGTGGTGATGATTTTTATGATATAGACCATGAGAATATTGAAATTAGACAAAGCTGGTTGTATGAAAATCTTTCGAATATTATTGAAAAGTTTAATGTTGTTAGTTTTGATAATTTAGCCATTGAACAATTAAATGCGCGAAGATTAATGACGGATGAAGAATGGAATGAGTTCTATATGGGTGACGATGGTACAATGACCTATTATATTGACATGATAGAACGAAAATTTGCAAAGAGTTCAACGGCTGCGTTTGACAAAAGATATGATTTGTTAGATTCTGTTGATGAAATGTTTGAGCAAATTAAGTCGGAGAAATGAAATAAGGAGAGGAACATATGAAGTTTTATCCAAATTGGATTTGAGACAGGGAGAATATAATAGTATGAGATTTATTGATGATATTAGATATATAAAAGATCAGGTTTTTACGATACTGATGAATGTAAAAAGTATAAATATATTAGTAAAAAATATGTATGACAAGATGTTCGATAAGCCAAAAGATTCAGATAGAGTAAAGTTGCTTGAAGAACAAGTGGATTGCCTTATCAAAAATAAGTTTGAAGATGGAAAAGCATACGATTCGATTGTTCTTGTACCATCTAAAAAAATGAGTGATATGGGTCAAATGCCAACGATTATACATCGTGGCGAAAAGATTAATACGAACAATATGGGGTCATTCAATTTGTCGTGGAGTCATGGTGATGGGGCAATTCTTACGACTGAAAAGGGATAATGTTATGGATATTATATGTGTGAATGGGCTATATAAGCTGACAATCAATAAAGAATATACGATAATAGCAGAGAATATCATGAAGGCTAAGCAAGAGCTTTTGAGAATATTTTCTGATGATATTGATAGAGTGATTGATAAGAAGCTTGGCGATTATGGTTTTACTTCTGAGAATATAAATAGATGAAAACAATGTTTCAAAGGGAGAGTGTTGCGACATGATGAAGGGCGATAAGATAAAATTGAAAAAGGGAATAGGTACACTTAGACATATTGGTGCAATATGCGAAGTGACTGATGTGTCAGAAGACGGCATAATTTCTTTTAGATACAAAAATAAATATGAAGGCTGTATCTCAGAAGATGTGTGTGCAGAATATTTTGATGAAGTTCACAAGTGGAGCGAATGGAGAAAGAAAAATGGTGGGAATTACTTCAACAGTGATGGAAGATTTTATGCATTTGTTTATGAATACAGAACCGATGGCAAAAAGATTCAAGTACGAAGTGGGAAATATAAAGCAGAGGCTTGTTGCCATAAAGATGATACATATAATGAGGAGATAGGTTTATTCCTAGCAAGCAATAGATTGTTTATAAAAATTCTTCAAGACATGGTTAATTCTGAAATTCGTCAAATGAAATATGATGTAGTAGATGAACTTTTTAGGAATGTGGCAAAGGCAAGTGCAAAATTAGGTGTTAAATTTGTATAAGTAAATAAACTTTTCATCGGATGAAACGGAGAATGTATAGGTAGAAGGGTAGAAAATATAATGAGTACAAAATATTATATACATACACAAAACAAGGAATTTGTTGAGAAGTATTTCTTTAATGAGTATAGACTTGTGGACGAACCTTGTTTTGGCTATGAAATTTGTATTGGACGTAGAAGTGGTGGATGGAAGCCTTTGTTTAATCAACACAACGACGCATATACTTCCGTTGAAGAAATGAAAGAATTTTTATCCATACATTCCGATAAAATTTCTATATATGATGAATCTGAACGATTTATTACTTTAAATGAATTAGAAGATGAGTTAATAAATTGGGGAGAGCATCAGGCAGTCAAGTATATGAAGTATAACGCTCAAGAATCCGACTTAGACGATATTCGTTTTGATATAAGCACAAAAGACGATTATGATATAAAAGCTCCATTTGACCATATTGAATATGACAAAGTAATAGATAAGCTTGCTCCTGAATTGAAAACATACAGAGGTCATTATACTCATGATAAAGATAATTATGATTTTGTGTCGGGTTGGTGGAGTACCCCAAGACCAAGAGGATTATTAAGGAGGCTGTTTAATGAGTTGGAATCCAGTAATGAATAAATTCATTGAAATAAAAAATGAGTTTCATAAAAGAATGGGATATATTACATATGACATGGACGGGAAGAAAACCTGTTTGGATTTATGGGTCGAATGTTTAAATAACATTAAACCCATAAATCAATATCCTGAATATACAGATTTGCTTTCAATACTAGAACTAAACCAAAACGGACAGTTTATTCTTTTGAGATACGGTCAATATAGCGACATCTATAATGGAGAAGTTGATAATTCTGGTGAAGAATTATGGAATAAATATGATGGATTCTATCGTGAATGTAGAAGCATAGTAATTGATATAGTAAATGACAAAATAGTTTTGTGTCCATTTGCTAAATTCTTTAATATTAATGAACTTGAAGAAACAAGTTTGGAGAATATACAAAGTAGAATTGACAATGCAAAAACAGTTGAATTTTCAAATAAGTTGGACGGTTCTATGCAATCAGCTACTTGGTATAACGGTCAAATTGTAATGGCAGGGAGTCAATCTATTGACCCAAATATGTCTTGGAGATTACAAGATGGTTGTAAGATGATATACCAGTTACCTGGTTATGAACGAATGTTACGAGAATATCCCAATATCACTTTTGTTTTTGAGTACATTTCATTGAAAGATACACATGTCGTTAAATACACAAAAGAGCAAGAAGGATTATATCTTATCGGCATGAGAAGTAATTTGACTGGCGAAGAATATTCATATGAATCAATTCTCAAATTCGCAAAATTATACAACATTCCCACAACGAAAATCTTCAACAAGACCTTGGACGACGTTATGAACGAATTAGACGACAAGTCATCTGATGAAGCGGAAGGTTTTGTAATCAACATTGACGGTTATAAGGTTAAATTAAAATACAATGATTATGTGCATATTCATAAAGTATTATCTAAGTTATCGTCTATCAATTTAGTGATTTCTTCTATCGCTGACAGCTGTTATGATGATTTGCTATCGAAATTACCAAAGGCTTATCATGAAAATGTTAAGAAGATAGCAACCGTTGTTATGAAGTATATTACTGAGACCACAAAAAATATAAAACAATACTATGATGCTGCTCCCAAAACCAATAAGAAAGATTTTATGATATATGTTTCAGAAAATGTTCCTAAGGAGTATCAAGTATATTGTAGAGAATTATATTATGGTCATGATATCAATGTTTTAAAAAGTGGCAACAAAAAGTCACCTCGATATAAAAAATTAAAGGAAATGGGAGTAGACGATTATTCTATGCTCTTCAAGGAGGAATTGAAGGATGTTTAAACAAGAAGTGCAAAATCAAATTCAACAACATTATGACAAACTTATATCGTTAGGCTACAATGTTGTTGGTGTATTTTTATACGGTTCACAAAATTATGAATTGGATTACTCTGGTTCAGATGTCGATTCAAAAGCAATAATTCTTCCTACATTAAACGATATTGTGCTTAATCGTCAACCGGTAAGTACGACACTTGATATGGGGAATGGTTGTCTATGTGATGTAAAAGATATTCGTAAAATGTTTGAGTGTTTTAAGAAACAAAATATTAACTTTGTTGAACTTTTGTTTACTCAATATTATGTTTTAAATCCAATTTATGAAGAACTATTCGAACCTATGTTTGATAATGCCGAAAAAATTGCAAGGTACAACAATTACGCAAGTGTTAATTGTATGTGCGGAATGGCATTTGAAAAGTACAAAGCTCTTACATATCCGTATCCAAGTATCGTAGATAAGATTGAGAAATATGGTTGTGACCCCAAACAATTACATCATATTTTACGTTTGAAAGACTTTATCGAAAGATATTGTAATGGCGAAAGTTATCGTACTATTCTAATCCCTAAAAATAAGGATATGTTACTCGATATTAAATCTAATTATCATTATGAATTAGAATATTCAAAAAATTTAGCAAAAGAAACGTGTGAGTGGATTAAACAATATAAACAAGAGTATATGGAGAATAATCCATTGGAGATTAATACTGAAGCAAAAGATGTTATGGAAAAGGTGATGACAAACTTAATTACATTCAGTATAAAAAATGAGGTGTGTAGGAATGAGTAAACCAAAACTATATGTTATGTGTGGCTTGTCTGGAAGTGGCAAATCTATTATTGCAAAACAGATTACAAATGATAATCCTGATACAGTTATTATATCAACTGATATGATACGAGAACAATTAACCGGCGAAATTGGAGACCAATCTCAGAATGATGAAGTCTTTGAACTTTTTCATACACTAATCCGAAAGCGTTTGGAGAATAAATACAATGTGATAGCTGATGCAACAAATATTACAATGAAATCTCGCCGGGCAATTCTAAATAAGGTTAACGGATTAGACATAGAAAAGATTTGCTACATAATGCCGAAACCATTCGAGTGGTGTCAACAAGATAATAAAAATAGACCACACCCTGTTCCCGATGAAGTGTTGGAAAAGCAAATTAGAAGATTTGAAATCCCTTTCATTGAGGAAGGGTGGAGCAAGATTATTATTCATGATGAATTTAAAAATCATGTGAGAAATTTGGTTAATGAAATAGCTTATATGGGAGATTTCGACCAAAAGAATCCTCATCACACAATGGATTTGTACAAGCATTGTTTAAATACTAAGAAATTAATGAAAGAAAAGGGTTATGAAAATCCTTGGCTGGGCGGTGCGATGATGCATGACTTAGGTAAATTGTCAACTCAAACATTTGATGATCTTGGCATAGCTCATTACTTTGACCATCACGCATACGGTTCGTATTTTGTATTGAGTCGAATACCTCAAAATTTAGAAGTATTAGACGTATGTTTCCTTATCAATTATCATATGTTGCCGTTTAGTTGGGAAAGTGAAAAAACGAAACAACGCTGGCGAAAAAGATTCGGAGAATATAAGTATAAGATACTTATGGATTTTCATGAATGCGATATACAGAGGGGGTAAAGGAAATATATGAGTAAAGAGTTATCTAATAGAGAACAAAAGTTTCGGGATGAGTATATGGATATTTTGCATCAGGCTATAAGAAAAGACCACCCTCCTGGGAAATACTTTCTCTTAGACAAGGACGATTTGAGGAAATTGACGGAACTGTTCACAAGAGTTTATCAAGAAGGAGAATATATTGATATGAATGATATTAAAGAATTTCTTACAAAAGAACATAAAGAACTTATTCATAAGAAAATTGTAAAAACAATTGAGGATATGGACTTTACTTCTATAATAGAAGATTTTATCAAAGATGAATTAGATTATGTCAAATGCAATGCTAATGTTGATGCATTCTTAGAAAATCAGATTATAGAAATTATCCATCAGCATTTAGTCAAGAGTGGATTGTTAAAGGAGAATAATTAAGCATGAACTATTTTATTTCAGATTTACATTTGGGTCATAAGAATGTTTTAAAGTTTGATAATCGTCCATTTATCAATATAGAAGAACATGACAAAACAATTATTGATAATTGGAACAGTGTAGTAGGAATTGATGATGACGTATATGTTCTTGGAGATATATCTTGGCACAATGCCGCCAAAACTATTGAAATTTTTAAACAGTTAAAAGGGCACATACATTTAGTTCAAGGAAATCATGACAATAGAATATTAAAAAATAAAGAATTATACAACTTGTTTGTCGAGGTTGTAGATTACAAGGAACTAAAAATTGACAATGAAGTTTCAGTTGTTCTATGTCATTATCCAATGCCATGTTTTAAAAATCATTATTATGATTGGATACATCTTTATGGGCATGTACATAACAGATTTGAAGAAAATATGATACAACATTTTAGATATGAAATGGGAACTTTGTATGATAAACCTTGTCATATGTACAATGTCGGTGCGATGATGAAGTATATGGATTATACACCGAGAACACTAGAAGAAATTATAAGAAGGGAACAGAATAAATGAAAGAAACTAAAATAATTAGTGCTTACCCTTGTTGTGGAAAGACCTATGCTTTTGAAAACTATCAAGATATATATTCAATTTTAGATAGTGATAGCAGTGATTTCAGTTGGATATATAGAGAACGAACGGATGATGAACTTCAAAAGATAAAAGAAGATTTTGAATCTATGCTTAGCCCTACAAATGCAGACAAAGAGCTCGAGCGAATTAGATATGAAAAGATAAAGGAACGTAATCTTGATTTCCCAAATAACTACATTGAGCATATAAAAGAGAATATAGGTAAAGTAGATTATATTTTTGTAAGTAGTCATTTGGCTGTAAGACGAGCTTTAGAGGACGCAGGAATAAAATATTTTACCGTATATCCAGAGACAGAACTGCTTGACGAATGGGTAAAAAGAATGTATAGAAGAGGAAATGACAAAGCATTTATAGATTTTCAGATTAAACATTGGAATGACTTTGTTAATGGTATAGATGATGAACCTCATGGTGAGAGTGTGAGACGGTTAAAGAGTGGTCAACATATCACAGACGTAATGTTCTAATGAAAATTAAATTTCAATTAAAATAGGAGAGGCAACAACCTCTCCATGAAGAAACATAATAAGAATTTTAATTCGTCTCAAGTTCATAGTAGTTAAGAGCACCTTCTGGATACTCGTAAATACTTCCAGTGACACTAAAAGTTTTACCGCAATTAGGACATTCGAATTCTTCACATTCGATAGTATGTTCTCTTTCAGAACCCATTCCTCTGTCGTCATCAATAACATCAGAACTAACGATATGATTTCTCCAGTTGTGAGTAATGGAATTGCCACAATGAGGGCACTCGACAGGTAGATTAAACATAATTTGCTCCTTTCTTATTCGTGATTGTGATCTTGATATATTGCACAATTTTGATAACCAAACGATGCCGTGCAGAGAGCATCATCATGTTTACAGTAAACACCCTTAAAACATTTTGATGAACCAGCAGCTTGAGGTTTGTGTGTGACTTTATCAATGTAGCATGGCTCAGAAAAATAACATGGTGATACTGTTTCTAGATCTGTTACAAAAGTCATATATATAATCCCTCCTTTCGTTATATTATTTTAATTAAATTGTATCATATTTACAGTTATTTTGCAATAAAAAGTATAAAAATGTAATATATCTGTAATCAAAAAATGCAGATGTAGGGTCTGAGATGAATTATTAAGTAATTTAAAGATAGAAGGGAGGATATATGAATAAGAATAAGGAAATATATGAACGCTTAAAACGTGAGTTACTGTTCTCGTCTTCGCGAGATGATACTCCATATATAGATGAAAACGGATATATCGTTATTCCATTAAAAGAGCAGAAGAAAATACAAGAAAGGATGAGGTTAATGTATCCATATTATAAATTAAGAAGAACAGAAGAAGATAAAGAGTTTTTCTTTAATAATATCGGATTCTTCAATTTCTGGGATGAATATTTGATTTTACATACTCCTAAAATGAAAAATTACTATAAGTGTATTGTAAATAGAACTGGTAAAAAGTTTTCAATGCCAAAACTAAATGACGAAGTGGAGACGGAAGCAGCACGAGTAATGAATAATTCATTTAAGGAAAGAAAGCCAGAAGAAATGTATGAAGACTTTTTCGAATTAAAAAATATCGAATGTATTAGTTATGAATAAAAAATAGACAATCAACAAATTTTGGTCGAGGAGTTGATTGTCTATATAAAAGGATACTTCATAATGGGATATACCATTACTCTGTATTTTTATATTTTAACATATTTTTGCAGAAATATCAAGTGTTATTTTTATCATTTTGTTTGGGTGGGAATTAGCATACCCTTGGACAATCTGTGTCCATAAATCACTGTTCAGATAGTTCACATAAATTTAATTCTATGTTCCGTACCGATTGGTGCGTTTAGATATACAAAACAAATTAAATTATTCCAAGTTATTTTTATATCAAAAGTTATATTAATTATATTACATTTAAGGAGGATTTATTACTATATGAATTTTGAAATGATAGGTAGACTAAGTTTACCAAGAGCAACGGACAAGTTTGAACCGTTCAGCACAAAAAAGTATGAATCAGGTTGGATTCGCAAGCAACTTATGTTCAATGTGACTTGTGGCGATAATCGTCATATGCTTTCAATAGCAGACGGAGCATTTGATGACGAACATGGTGATATTTATAGCTTTTCTAAATCAACTGTTGATGAAAGCGGTAACAGAGTTAAAGGCGAAACGTTAATAATTCCTTTTAAAGATAGATTGACTTCGCCAAAACTTGCAGAAGTGGCAGAGTTTAAGAAGTTTGTTATTGACCTTGAAAGACCGGGTCGTAGATATAAATTAGAAAAAGCGTCTGAAAAAATTAAAGAAGGCACAAGTCTTACAGATGAAGAACTTAAAGACCTTGATATTGAAGATGAATCAGAAGTAAATCAAGAGCTTGAAAAGAGTAAAAAGAGAAGACACGAGTTTATCTCAGGTTGGGACTACATTGACTACATATTCAAGTTGATTGATAGCGGAAAGTATAAGGACAAGAAGTTCTTTATTCGTGGTAATGGAGAATACCAATACTCCGACAAAAACCAAAGAGTTTATGAATCATACATTCCGAATAGAATTTATCTCGCAGCAGATGATGCAGAGGAAAGTTCAATAGCTACAATCAATGTCTTGTTCAATTCTGAAAGCTTAGATGAGATGAGTGTTGAAGAAAAGGGCAAGTATTTTGTTAATGGTTATATGATGGAATACGATGGCAATCGTAAGTCTAACATTCCTGTTCCGGTAACTATTACAATTCCTGTCCCAACTGATAATGCCGATGAAAAAGCTAAAAAGAGAATTGAAGCAATCAAGCATAAGTTTATGGTTGAGGACGATAGCTTTAAGGAATACGGGGCAGTAGTCAATATGCTTAATGGAGCACAAAAACTCGAAATAACAGAAGATATGCTGACTGACGAGCAAAGAGAAGATTTGGATTGTGGTTTGATTACTATGGACGATATTCGTGCTGAACTTGGTGGTAGTGTATATGGCGAAAGAATTAGAGAATATCAATTCTTGAAACCAGCAAAAGGCTTCACCAAAGGCAGACAAGATACTGTATATACGGCAGATGATATGGTTATTAAACCGCTTGCAGATGAAGTTGACGAAATGGAAGACTTGTTTGATGATGAAGAACTTTAATGAGATGAGGGCGATTGCCCTCTCTCAATTATAATAAACACAATATACTAATTTAAAAGGAGATATATATAATGGCATACGGTAAGAGAAGTAAGATTAGTGACAATTTATCAGATTTTTCAATTATGATTTGTGGAGAATCTGGAGTAGGTAAGACAACAGTTATAAGTGAACTTTGTGAAAAAGAATTTGGAGAGGATGGATATCTTCTTCTTAATACAGGAGACGAAGAAGGTGTGTCTGCAATTGAGGGCGTTACATACGAAGACGTTCCGACTTTTAAGAAATTCCAAGAGATATGCTTGGACATTACAAAAAATAAAGATAAAGACTATCCAAATCTAAAAATAGTTATTATAGACACTCTTGACCAACTAATCGCTTGTACAGAAAAACAAGCCATAAATGATTGGAATAAAGAAAATATGGGCAACAAAAACTTCAAGCCTGCAAAGACTCTTAATTCTGTACAAGGCGGGTTTGGTGCTGGTTATGATGTTGTATTCAATATGATTTACGATAGAGTAAGGGCACTAAATAAAGTCGGCGTAAAAGTCTGGTATACATGTCACTCAAAGACCAAAGATATTGTTGACCCTATTACGAGTGCTGCATATACAACACTTACTTCAAATATGGCTCAAAGATATTTTAATGATTTTAAAACTAAAGTACATGTTGTAGGTGTAGCTTGCGTTGATCGTTCTATTGAAGCAGAGGGAACAGGAAGAACTAATATTATTAATCATAAAGAAATTACTGTTAATAAGGTCAAGGACGAGAAGAGAAAAATTGTATTTAGAGACGATTCATACAGTGTAGATAGTAAGTCAAGATTTGCAGGCATTGTGAACGAAATTCCACTTGATTCTGACGCTTTGAGTAAAGCGTTGAAAGACGCAATCAAAAATTCTAAGAAAACTACTGCAAAATCACAAACAACATCTAAGAAAACACAACCTGTAAAGAAAGAAGTTGTTGAGTCAACTCCTGTGGAGGAAGATGAAATTGACGACATTGATACACCCGTAGATGATATAGTTGACAATGTTGAGGAAACTGTTGAAAATTCTGACTATCCAAGTGACTTAGATACAGTTATTCGTAAGATGTACAAGGATTGCAAAGACGCAGAACTAAAAGCCTCTGTCAAAAATGTAATTGCTGAATACGGTAAACTTAATGATGTTGATGAAGATGGACTAAAGAAAATATACGACATGATGAACTAAAAGGAGTATAGCACATGTTGGTTAAATGCAGACAGTGCGGTACTAAGATAGATAGAAAGACGGCTTTCAAAGTGGTAGTAGGTGGTAAAAACGCTTACTACTGCAATGGGGCTGAATATCAAAAAACACTGCACGAAAAAGAAATAAAAACTAACACTTATGATTGTATTAATCAGATATTTGGATATAAAGTTTTGAATTCTGCATTGTTTAAGGAGATAAATCTTTTGTTGCAAGTATACTCTTATGAACATATTTTGGCTTATCTTACGGAGAATAAAGATTATATAGCAAAGGTTTTAGATAAAGAATTTGTAAGTGAGTATGCAAAAATTCGCTATTTCTCTACTATATTAAAAAATAATATGGCTGATTTTAAGCCTAAAGAGCCTGAAAAGCCAAAAGAAGTTGAGGTGGATATACCAATAATGCATTATAAGAGAAAAAACAAAAGAAGAAGTTTATCCGAAATTGAAGAAGAGGTGGGTGAGTAAAATAGGAGAGTTTTTAACAGGAGTAAAAGAAAAATATCCTGCACAATTATTAAAGAGTAGAATACAAGTTGAGGGTAATGTAATCAGTTGTTTCTTTAAGGATATGTTGTTGCTTGATGATACGACATTTGAATCAAAAGATTTTGTTACAACAGACGGACTTTTCTATTTTTCATTGCTAAAGAATTTAAGGAAAAAAGGGTTCTATTCTCTGGATGAAATCACGATTTTATCCAATATGAATCAAGAGGTTGTTGATAGGTATAATGACAATGGTGGTTGGGATGCAATACAACATCAAATTGATATTATAAATGTTCAAAACTTTGATACATACATAGACATTCTTTATAGAGAGAATATTATATTAAATATGTATAATGACGGGTTTAACCTATTGCAAGAGATAACGGTAGGGGATAAAAAGGTTGTTCCGTTAAAATTGTTTCGTAAGATGACAGCTGAGGAAGTTACAGATTGGTATGAAGCTCGTATATCAACTTATGGTACAGGATATTCAAGTAAAATTCTTGAGGAAGAAGAAATTGATTTTGATGATGAGTTTATTGAATCATGTAAAGAGGGCGAAGAAAACGGTGTTCCATTTGATATTGCCGGATATGATGTAAACGGAGAAGAAATGAATTGTTTTCCATTTTTATCAAGACAGATAATGGGACTACTTGAAGGGACATTCACTATGATAGGAGGTTTCTCAAGTGCGGGCAAATCGACATGGTGGGTTACTATCCTTATGGCACTTCTACACTATGACAGAAAAATTCTAATTATCTCGAATGAGGAGAATATTAAAAGGTTCAAAATTAAATTTATGATTTGGTTGCTTGGAAAACATAATCGGTATTTTAAACTTACAAAAAAGAAAATGGCATCAGGCGATATAAATGAGGAAAGCAGAAAACAATTAACGAATATTCAAGAATTTTGGAGAAAGAACTATAAGGGGAGAGTTAAGTTTATTTCGATAAATGATGCCGATATGACGGTTGTTAAAAAGAAAATTCGAGAGAATGTTTTGCGACAAGGATATGATACCGTTCTTTATGATACGTTTAAAATACAAGAAGGAGACTTTTCGGGAAACAGACAAGACCTTGCCTTAGTCCGAGATAGCAGAGAATTAGATAAACTTGCAAAAAAGTATAATATCATTATGCTTGCTTCTGTTCAGTTGGCTGAATATATGAGAGGAAAATTATTTTTGGACGCATCTGTTTTAAGCGGTTCAAAACAGATAAAGGAAATCCTTGAAAATCTTTTTCTTATGAGAACTGTTTATGCAGAAGAATTGGATGAAAAAAATAAATATTATTGTCGTCCATTTAGACTTAAAAAGGTCAATGATAAATGGATCGAGGAAGAATATAAGCCTGATACAAATGCGGTGTATAGAGCATTGTTTGTGGAGAAATGTCGTTCCGGTGCAAATTCAAGTGACAATGGAATTGGGTATCTTTTACGTTATGATGGAGACCACTGTATATTTAGAGAAGTTGCACAAGCTCGTTTTAAACATGGAGAAATAAGATAAAAGAATATTGGATTTGGAGTGATATGTATATTAGAAGAAATAAAAAAAGAATTAATAAATCACCCAGATAAATTAAAAGATGTTTTAGAACATTTTGGTTATTGCAACATAACAATTCGTCAAAAGTATATGTCATTTGGACGTGACGAGAAATCATCAAAGAAAAGTATAGTAATTAACCTTGAAAACAATGACTATCTGTATGTAACTGATTATGCAAGAAACATTCGTAAAGATATATTTTCATATATTATAGAACAACGTAACGTTGAATTTAGTACAGTGTTAAATGAAATCAAGTTTGTTTTAGGAATTACTGATTACTATGATTTTTTTGATAATAGAAAAGGGATATTTGGAGGCTTTTATGAGAAAATACGAAAAAGAAAAGTAAATAAAGTCAATACATATGAAGAGTCCCTTTTAAACAGTTATGTAAAATGTGGGAATTTAAAATTTCTTGCTGATAATATATCACTTCAAGCCCAACAATATTTTAAAATAGGATACGATGTCGCATCGCAAGGAATTACAATTCCTATAAGAAATCAAATCGGACAACTTATGGGTGTCAAAGAACGTTTTAATTATGACGTCTCCGATGGAGATATTAAATATTTTTATTCTATACCTTGTGCAATGAGTCAAACATTATTTGGATATTCTCAAAACTACGAATTTTTAGTAGATAATATCATCTATATTTTTGAATCTGAAAAGAGTGTTATGCAATGTTTTTCATACGGAATAAGGAATTGTGTAGCTCTTGGCAGTGGTTCTATATCTATTCAGCAAGTCAAAATGTTATTAGAATTAAATCCGAAACAGATTATTTTTTGTCATGATACCGGATATAAACTTGAATTTATCATGCGAAATATTGATTTAGTAAAAAATTATTCTCGATTTTCAGATGTAGAGATAGGTTATTGGAGTTATTTTGGACGAAACTATGAAGACAAAGTTTCACCATCTGATTTAGGAAAGAAAAAATTAGAGAATATATTAAAGAACGAAATAATAATGATTGGAGATGACAATGACGAAGAAGAACTATAATATTTTAAACGATTGTCGTGGAATGTACGAAGATGAAGTTTTTGAAACCATTCTCGAACAGAGAGGCATTAAAGACATTGAACATTTTTTAAATCCAACAGAAGATGATTTACTTCCATTGGATTCGATGTTCAGTATTAATGAAGCATATGAGAGAGTAGATAAGGCTATTGAGAACGGGGAGCAAATAGCAATATTATTTGATACGGACACAGATGGTATTACTTCGGGTGCAATTATGACACGATATTTAAAACATTTTACGGAAAACATCACCACTCATATAGATGAAGGAAAACAACATGGATTAATAGGACAAGACTTGTCACAATTTGATAATGCAGATTTGGTAATTATTGTTGATAGCTTGGACAAAGATGAAAGTCAGTACAGAAAATTGCGTAATAATGGCAAAGATGTAATAGTGCTTGACCATCATGCTATTAATCAAGAAATTCCATATGATGATGTGTGTATTCTTGTTTCATCTCAGGGGAAATATGATAATCCACAGTTATCAGGGGCAGGAGTAACGTGGAAGTTTTGCAAATATCTTGACGAACAATATGATACTGATTATGCTGATGGTTTGATTGATTTAGCTGCAACGGGTATGTGTGCCGATATGATGGATATGTCTATTATGGAGAATAGATATATAGTGTCAAAAGGGTTAGAGAAGATATATAATCCAGCAATTAAAAAGATTGTAGGTGGATTTGAATTTAATAGCACTGCTATTTCATTTAGCATTGCTCCGTTGATTAATGCAAGTAACCGTGTTGCAAAAAATGAAGTTGCTATGCAAGCATTTCTTGAAGACGATAACAAAAAAGTTCTTGCTTGTGTTAAAGAATTGAAAAAGTGTAAGGAGTTGCAGAACGAAGAAGTTGCAGAGCTCATGCCGGCTGTTCTTGAACAATGTGAAAGTCAAAAAGATAAAAAAATGATTGTTGCATATGTTGATACGCCATATGGTGTCAGTGGTTTACTTGGCAACAAACTTTTGGAGAAGTATCAAAAACCAATCCTTGTGCTAAAAGACGCAGGAGATACATATGCAGGTTCAATGAGAGCCGTAGGTGTTGACGATTTTAAAGAAATATGTAATGAAAGTGGTTTAGCACGATGTGATGGACACGAACTTGCCGCCGGTATTGCTATAAAAAAAGATAATATGTACGCATTTATTTCTTATATAGAAGAAACTTTACCTGAATTAACTATGGATAAACCGATTGACGTAGATATTCAGCTTGATATTTCTGATATTACTCGTACACTTGTGGAGAATATTAAGAAGATAGACAGAATTTCAGGGACAGGGTTTAAACAAGTTAGAGTATTTATTGACGGTATTAACGAATATGAAATCGGGCAAATGAGTGATTATAAACATTTAGTTGTAAAACCAAATGACTTTTTGCAAATTATTAAGTGGAATTTTAATGGCTCGTTTGAAGATATGGAAGATCACAGTATGATGAATGACGAATTAGAAATCATATGTAATCTTGATAGTGGATTTTTGGGCAGAAAATTTGTTCTAAAAGCAGTATGTGACGAGATTGAGGTGTGTGAATGATGAATGATAATTACGTGTGTTATCATTTGCATACAGAAGACTCTTTATTAGATAGTTGTACGAATTACAAGCTATACGTAGACAAAGCCGTTGAATTAGACCAAAAAGCTATCGGGTTTTCAGAACATGGCAACATCTACAACTGGATAGAAAAGAAGATGTATGCAAATAGTAAAGGATTGAAGTATTTGCATGAGTGTGAGGTTTATTTAACTGTTGATTTAGATAAAAAGGTTAGAGATAATTACCACACTATCTTAATTGCTAAAAACTATAAAGGATTTAAAGAATTAAACCGATTAATAGATAAGTCAACGCAGCCAGACCACTTCTATTATAAACCACGTATTACATTTGATGAATTTTTTAGCATATCCGATAATATTATTAAAATTTCTGCTTGTCTTGCATCTCCATTAAACAAATATTTACAATCTGAAGATGTAGACAAACAAGTATATGATAAATTGTTAAGAACGTATGATTATTATGAAATTCAACCTCATGTAAAGTCATTAGAACAAGTAAAGTATAATCAAATGTTATACAGGCTTTCAAAACAGTATAATAAACCACTTATAGCAGGAACTGATACTCATAGTTTAAATAAGTATAAGGCTGAATGTCGTAGTATTTTACAAAAAGCAAAAAAGATTGCCTATGCAGATGAAGACGCTTATGACCTCACTTATAAGTCATATGATGAGTTGGTTGAAATGTTTAAGCAACAAAATTCGTTGCCAATAGATGTTGTTTTAAAAGCAATAGATAACACGAATAAATTGGCAAATATGATAGAAGATTTTGAACTTGATACGTCTTTTAAATATCCTGTTTTGTATGACAACGAAGAAGCGGTACTGAAAAAACGAATCAATACAATGTATAAAGACAAAATAAAGCGTGGTATTATTAAGCCTGATTCAAGATATAAGGAAATGGTTAAAGAAGAAATGCGTGTCTTTAAAAAGATAGGTATGGTTGGTTTTATGCTCTTTATGTCCGAACTTGTATGTTGGTGTTGGGAGAATAATATACCAGTAGGATTTTGCAGAGGTTCAGTTGGCGGTAGTATGATAGCATATTTAACAGACATTATTGATGTAAATCCTTTGATATGGCATACAAAATTTTCTCGTTTTGCTAATGAAAGTCGTAAAGAGATTGGTGATATTGATTTAGATATTGCACCTACGCAAAGACACTTAGTATATGAACATATTATTGAAGAATATGGGGCAGATAGAACAGCGTATGTTTTAGCTATGGGTACGGTTTCTGATAAAGGTACTATTGATGAAATAGGCAGAGCATTATCAGATAAATGGACTGAAGAACACGGTAAAAGCGATAATCCATATTCATTAGATAATATTGCTCGTATTAAAAAAGAATATGAAGAAAATCAAGAAGAAACAAAGAAGAAATATCCTGATATTTTTTATTATTTTGACGGACTTGTTAATACAACAATATCTCAATCAATGCATCCTGCCGGCATTATTGTAAGTCCGGTTACACTCCCAGACAATTACGGAACGTTTTGGAATGATGGTAAGCGAATACTTACAATAAATATGGAAGAAATTCATGAGGTTTCACTTGTAAAATATGACATTTTAGGGTTGAAAAACATCGAGATTATAAAAGATACTTGCGAGTTAGCTCACATTCCATATCCTAAATCTCATACAGTGAATTGGGAAGATAAAAATGTGTGGAAGCATATTACAGATAGTCCAGTTGGCGTATTTCAATTTGAGTCGAAATTTGCGTTCGATTCTCTTAAAAAGTTTAAATGTCACCAAGTTAATGACTTGTCTTTGGTTAATGCAAGTATTAGACCATCGGGAGAGTCATATCGAGATAGACTTTTGTCTCACGAGTCAAACAAAAATCCATCAAAGATAATTGATGATTTACTTGAAAAAAATCATGGTTATCTTGTATTTCAAGAAGACGTAATTGCATTTCTTCAAAATATATGTGGTCTTAGTGGATCAGAGGCTGATAACGTTAGACGAGCTATTGGTCGTAAACAAACTGACAGATTACAAGCAGCTTTGCCACAAATATTAGAGGGGTATTGTAATAAGTCGGATAAGCCAAGAGTAGAAGCTGAAAAAGAAGCAAGAACATTTTTGCAGATTATTGAAGATAGTTCAAATTATATGTTTGGATATAATCATTCCACTGGATATAGTATGATTGGCTATATGTGTGCATATTTACGATATTACTATCCAAAGGAATTTATAACAGCGTATCTTAATAATGCAAACAATGATGACGATATAACTAATGGTACAAAATTAGCAGAGATAATGGGGATTAAGATTTATCCAATTCGTTTTAGGCATTCTACGGCGAAATATTCATGTGATGAGACGGGAATATATAAAGGTATTGAATCTGTAAAATTTTTGAATAGTACAATTGCGGATGAACTATATAAATTGAGAGAATATCATTTTGATAGTTATCTTGACTTATTAGTCCAACTTAAAGATTTACCTATAAACAGCAAACAATTAGACATATTAATTAAACTTGATTTTTTTGAAGAATTTGGGGAAGCGAACGCCCTTCTGAAACAAGTGGAATATTTTAATAAAATATATGGTAAAAAACAGTTTAAAAAATCTAAGTTGGAAGAACTAAATATACCGTTAGAAATTGCAGAAAAATATGCAACAAAAGTAACAGAAAAAACATTAACAGGTGTTGATACAAATGGCTTATTAAGAGAAATAATAAGTAGTTGTGAATATGCACCAACTACGCTGATGGATCATTTCAGATATGAAAATGAGTGTCTTGGATATGTGGTTACAACTTCTTCAACGGCAAACAAGCGACTTTATTATGTTTCAGCAATTAATTCTACAAAATATCTTACTACTATTTCTCTTTATGAAATTTATAGCGGTAAAACTCATGAAGTTAAAATGTGGACGAGTGTGTATAATAAAAACTCATTTGATTTGGGTTCTATTCTTTACATAATTTCTCTTGAAAAGAAGAATAAAAAAGAACCGACCGGCGAAGTTAATTCCAAAACAGGCAAGAAGATATATAGAGACATTCCTGATAAATTTGAGTATTGGTTAAAGAAGTTTGTAGTTAAGAATGATATTGAGGAGGTCGAAGACGATATTTAGCAAGTATAAATACACGGACAAAGAAATGGAGGAATTAATTTCCTCCATTGTAGTCCTTGTTGATAGCAGAGAACGTGTAAATAATCACATTACAGACTATTTTGACCGTAAGGGTGTGAAGTATAAGAAGAAAGCCTTAGATTACGGTGATTACTCATTCATGGTAACGGCAAATGAAAAACTTGGTATTCCGAGAGATTTATATTTCAACAAAAGTTGTGTAATTGAACGCAAAGCAAGTCTTGAAGAAATAAGTAATAATTTAACAAAAGAACGTGATAGGTTTGAAAAAGAATTATGTCTTGCTCCAAAAACCAAAGTATTGCTTATTGAAAATGCTTCCTATGAAGACATAGCAACGGGCAATTATAATACAAAGTATAATCGTAAATCCTTCATAGCCTCAATTCATAGCTTTTGGTTTAAGTATAATATTCCTGTTATGTTTATGCCAAACAATCAATATTCAGGATTGTTCATCAGACAATACTTTGAATATTACTTGAAGAATTATATTCGATAAAGAAACAACAAAATAAGAAAGAAATGGGAAAAACAAAATGAATAAGATAAAAGTTTTTGAAAATCTATTAAATAAATTCGAAACAGAGGAAATAAAAAGCTACTGTACAGATATGATTAAGGAAATTCCAGATTATATCTTTACAATTCCAAGTAGTACATCATTTAAGTATCACAATAAAACACAGTGTCAACCTCATGGACAGATTTTTCATATTCTTATGTTTGCAGAAGTTATGAATTATATACTTGGGTTGGAGTATGTAAAAGAAAAAACAAATGAAAGACAAAGAGACTGCTTACGTTGCACTCCAATTTTTCATGATGCAATCAAGTGCGGATTGAATGGCTCTCGATATACAGTCCATGAACATCCACTACTTGCCGGCGAATGGGTGAGGAATACAAATGTTGAGCACGATATAGATACTGAAACGAAAGCCTATATCGCAAGATTATGTGAAAGCCATAGTGGTGAATGGACTTCTACCAAAAGAAGTAAAACTGTTTTGCCAAAACCAGAAAATGACGAGCAATTTTTTGTGCATATGTGTGATTATTTAGCAAGCAGGTCAAATCTTGATATGATATATTCCGATGAGGTTATTTCGGACTTGGGTGAAGCAGACATTCAAAAAGAAGAATTGCCTGATATTGATACATATATATTGACCTTTGGCAAACATAACGGTGAAAAATTGACAGATGTTGCTCACACTGACCCAAGTTATATCTCGTGGGCGAAAGAGAATATAACAAGAGAACCACTTAGAACTCTTTTGACAAAAATATAGGTGGTAATCATGGAGTGGTTTAAAAAGTGGCTAACAGATGGATTTACTAAAGTACCGTTGTTGAGTATTAGTGTTAATCTAAAATTCTTCAAAAAATATGGAGCGAAATATTCTTGTACTTGTCGAGTTAATAAGCTATTTAAGAATGATTGGTATATTAAAAGAACAATGGAAGATTTGTGTGAATACATAAGAAAAAATTATAATATGGAGGACTTGGAATGAAGAAATTTGAAATAGGTCAATAGAAAATTACATGGCGATTAATAGAAAGGGTGATTATATGGAACATATTGTTCAATTTGCAATCAGCATAGATGATGACAAAATAAAAAGAAACATCGAAAATAACGTGGAGAAACAAGTGGTAAATAAGATAAAAGGCGATTGCATGAAGGCACTTGTTGGTAAGAAAAGTATTACAAATTGTGATTATACTCAGAAGTTAAAAGAAATGGTTGATGATAATATTCAAAATTTTCTAGCCGAGAATAAAGATGAAATCATCAAGATTGCAGCCGATAAATTGTCTGAAAAATTATCTAGAACAAAAGCCGTCAAAGAAGCGATAAACAAAAGTATAGAAGAATTTTTATAAGGAGAATAAATACATGTGGTTATTAAAGTTGCATTTTGCATTTTCAATATTGTGTTTGATTACATTTTTTGGAGTTATGATGTTTTCGAAAGATGTTTTAAAACGGAATGGATATGTAGACGAGATTGAAGGTAAGAAAATATTCGATATTATCTTAGGTGTATTCGATCATTTATTTCTCTTATCCTACTAATGTTTATTCCTATTTTGAACATATCGGGTGTTATCATAATATTTCAAATGATAAGAATGTCAAAAGATGAGTTTATGGACTGGTAACAAGACAAATTTGCAGAATTTAGAAGTCGAAAAAATGACTAACGGTTGAATCTGAGATTTCAAAGGAATTTTTATACTATATATAGGTGATATTTTAAATATAAACACAATATATAGTGGGTGAAAATGAGTAAAACATGACGGAGGTAGCAATGGGATACGAAATTAGAGATAAAATAAAAGAACCTACAACAATTACAGATATCGGCAACTTGAAAATAATAAACAAAAACGGTATGTATTATTTAGAGGTAGAATTTTTAGGAGAAACAGATACTTCTTTTGTCAAAGGTACGACTACATTGGAACTCCCAGTAGACATCAATAGACTGTCATTTACATTGGAGAGTCGAAATAATCCTTCATATATAACGGAACAATATTATATTGAGACAATGAACTTGGGTTTTGGAGATTTAGTATCTAAAGATGGGAAAATTGATTTTGAGATTGTAGGTGACAAAAGAAAGAATATGACTTTATCTGAAATAGAAGAAAAACTCGGTTACAAAATCAAACTTGTAAGTGAAAAGTAGGTGAAGTTATGAACCCATATGAAATAACATTTAGAGCATTATTAGGAACATTTTTGAAACATGGAATATGTGTTGAGAGAGTGAATGTAGGCGAAAATACTATTTACATTTCTCTTCCTAAAAATTCGTATATTCATGGACAAGGTTGTGTCAAAAACATTGATGACCAAGCAAAAGTAATCAAAAAGCTTCTTATTAATATAGGTATTCTTCCGTCTGACGGAAAAGTGAAATATCGAGGTACAAATTTTTGCTGGACGAAAGAAACTGGCAATGAAAATTTTATTAACAATATTGAGTTGGTGTTAGGAGAATATTAAATATGAAAGAAAATAAAAATAAGACAATTTTGCCGGCTACATGTGAGAATTTAAATAATGTATCGGTGACGGTTTTAGACCTTGACCAAGTAGGAGTTAAAATTTCAAACGACTTTGAAGGTGGGAAACCAGTGAAGATCATTCTTGTATCCGTTTGTGATAAAGATTGCAGCGTTTACTTTAAAATGTATTATGTTACGGAAGACGGTAATATTTATCCAATGGAGCAAGATGACGAATAAGATTGCAAATGAAACTATTGTTTAGAGAGGAGAAAATGCAAATATATGAAATATAGCATTAAAACGACAAAGACTTTAACGACAGATAATGGTCTGAAATTCTCTGTCGGTCAGGATATTGCATTTATGATATATAATGAAAAATCAAATTGTCATAACCATTACATAGGTGAAATAACCGAAATAACAGAAGATGCAATTATAATCAAAAATATCGAAATTAATAAAGAATATATTGACGGGAAAATGATTATTGATTTGAATTTGATTGCACCGAACAGTTGTGGTTATGTTTCTATCAGTTAAAAGTATATTATGAAATGTGAGTTTCAAGAGGAGAAATATATGGGTTCAACAAGAGATAATATATACATTGATATTAATAAAAGAACATTTTTTTTGGCGGATAATATAGATAATGAATCCGCCGGTAAACTTATGTGGGATATTTTATACTTAATTAGAGAAGATGGAGAGCAAGATAAAAAAATATTATGCTATAACCGTGAGCCAATCAAATTATATATTAATTCTTATGGAGGTTCAATAGATGATATGTGGGGATTAATTGATATAATTCTTGCAAGCAAAACTCCAATTTATACATATTGTCTTGGATATGCGCAAAGTGCAGCATTTAACATTTTCTTAGCAGGACATAAAAGATTTTGTCTTGAACATTCAGTGTTTATGTATCATCAGATGTCTTATTGGAGAGACGGGAAACACCAAGACTTTGTTGAAAACAGGGTCGAAATGGACAACATTAATAAGCAAAACGAAGAATACGTAATAAAAAGAACAAAAATTCCTGAAGATGTTATTAGGAATGTTCGTGAGACAAAGAAAGATTTCTATATCCATTCTTCTAAGGCAATAGAATATGGTATTGTAGATGAGATTTTAATGTAAATAAATCAATTATATTAATAAGGAGAGAAAGATATGGCAAATTTCTACATGGATTTTGATTTAATAAAGAAATACCCAAACAAATACAACTTAACCCCATCGAATATCGAAAAATTAAAGATATTGAATTGGGAAGAACTGAAAAAGTATTCGCATTATGAGAGAAGAATTATGGACGGTGATGAATGGTGGTATCATTTTGAAGGTTGTAATTTGAACAATTATATATATAATGATTTTTCTAAATTTTGGATAGCTTTTAATAAAAGAAATAATAAAATTATTTGTGGGTTTACAACATATTTTGACTGTAAAGATTATATATTCAACGAATTTTATAAAATTAAGGATATTGAACAGGAACGCGATTTATATGTGCAAGTCAACACAATTAAATATTTGAATATGTTACTTGATGAAGGTATTTTAGGATTTGATAACCCCCAAAAGTGAAATAATAGATGAAAAACAAGAACTTGTTACATTCCGGTGGGCTACAAAATTTACAGGAGATTTTTATGATATAGATTATAAAGAGTGTAAAAATATCATTTTAGACTCTTTAAGAATTAGTACAATTAACGAAGATAATAGAATTAAGCCAATTCCATTTGATATTAAAGTTGGTAGGCAAGGTGGCTGTAGAATTATTCCAAGTGTATCGGCGGACAAATATTTAATGGGGTGCAATCGGTGTGGCAATAGCATATAAAATTAATTCAGAAAATTATGAAGTGAGGATGAATTTATGAGTAGTAAAAAATTTTCAATTGTAAGAGAAATTGATATAAGTGAATTAAATAAAAAAATTACTGAATGTATAGATCCATATATTTTTATGAATAAAGAAACATTTAGTGAATTGAAAAAACAAATTCTAAATTATATGGATTATGAAGAGAATACAAAAATAGATGAAAATAAACGTATATTTATAGATTCTCGTTCATGTACCTATACAGGACATAAATTGTTTATTGATAATACTTTAAGATATGGCGAAATTGAACTTAGATAAAATAAAGGAGAATAACATTATGGAAGATAACAAAATAAGCATTATAACATGTGAATCGGGAGATTGGACAATCCTTCGATATGAGGATTTTGAAAGAAGTGGACATAGAATTGAGTTAGAGGATATTGAAGATTTGTTAAAATATCTTGGATATGAAGTAGAGTACAAAGAGATTTCAGATGAAGAAATGGAGGAGTTAAATTAAATGAATATTGGGCTAATGTATGACGCTATTGATGTAATTGAGACATTGTGTGATTGTATAAGAGACACTCCAGCAAGTTGCGATGCATGTTACTTAAATGAATATCCTGAAACATGTAAAGCCAATAGAGTTATTGAGAAGTTTGAAAATGCAAAAGCTAAAAACGACTAACGAAATATGTTTTTCAAGGTTAGAAATTCATTAACTTGATTTTAATTCAACAGAGCAATTCTGCTCAAACTTTCCGGAAAACAAATAGAGAATATATTATTGTAGCTACAAAACAATATTTCATTAAGAAAGGATAAGAATGTTCACAGTGAGTAAACCTGCGCAGGTACTAATTAAAGGTGAACAAAATTGAAAAATACAATAGAAAAAGATTGGACAGGAAACAAGAACAGTGTCTTTAAAACATTAGGTGCAAGTAACCACACTGACAAAGAAAGACAAAATGAAGATTATTATGCAACTGACCCTATAGCAATAGATGTTCTTATCAGAGATGGCAAAGTGACATTTGATAAGCCTATTTGGGAGTGTGCTTGTGGACGAGGGGATTTATCTGATAGATTAAAAGATTATGGTTATGATGTGTATTCCACCGATTTAGTTTATAGAGGTTATGGCAAAGGTGGAATTGATTTTCTTACATATGATGGTGTTTGGGAGGGAGATGTTCTAACTAATCCGCCATATAAATATGCAAAAGAGTTTATTGAACATGCAATGGAGATAATTCCTAAAGGTCGTAGAGTATTTATGTTTTTAAAAGTACAGTTTCTTGAAGGTAAGGCTCGTAGAAAATTATTTGAAAAATATCCGCCTAAATGTGTCTATGTATCAAGCAGCCGAATTCTTTGTGCAAAGAACGCAATGTTTGATGAGATGAAAGCTGGCGGTGGTAGTGCGGTGGCTTATGCGTGGTTTGAGTTTGAGAAAGGATATAAAGGAAAGAGTGAATTGAAATGGATAAATTAAGGGAGAAATTATATAAAGAAATGGAGAGTTGGGTTAGTGATTTGGTTACTGACTCCGACTTGCCAAAACGTGAATTATTATCAGCTTATGCATATGAATATTGCATTAAGGACGAGATCATTGATTTTTTCGATGGTTGTGATGATGAAGAATGGAATGATTATTATAATGACCTACTTCAAAAAGACAACACATTGGAATATCTATACGGAGAATATATGAAATGTGACACAGCCAATATACAAGATGTCATTATTGATTTTATGTATTTTGATAAGGGATATTATGAATTTGTAAACGAATAAATGTGAGGAGAATATTGACAAAGGAGGTTTTGCTTTGAAGAAAAGTATTAATCATATATCAAAGATAACGATGAATATAATGATGTCTGAAAAGTCAGAAGGAGCACTCTTGTCTGATGTATATGCAAGACAATTGGTCATAAGCCAAATAAATAGTCAAGAGACATATGAAGAGATAGATAAAAATTTTGATAAAATAAAAAATTGTGAAACTTTTTATGTGAATGATTTCAACATAGACACCAAGGGAGCAAAGGTTGAAGTTGTAGATTTGAACCAACCAACTAACACAGACCATCTACTTGAAGTAATTGATGCTCTTGCTTATCAACTTGCTTGTTATAAATATCCTAATCATAAAGTACATAACTTTGATGATAAAGAAGAAATTTTAACTGATGTGGGATTAGATGATTGCTTCAAACGAGAACTTGTCAAAGAAAGATAAAAAGAGGTGGATAAATGCCAATAAAAGAAGAAAATCTTATTCTTAGTTTGATTAATTCAGAAACAGGAGAAGAACTTTGTTACATAGATAATTTGGAAGACAATCTATTTAGTGTTGAATCGAGAAATTATTCATTTGATAAAGATAGGAAAGCTTTGAGTTCTTTTATCGATCTTTCTGCACGTAGCTTGTCGATAGATATTTTTATTGGTGCAATAAGTTTAACATCACTGATAGGAATTGACGTTGCTAACGCACCAGATAAATACAATTTTCAGATTATAAAAGTCAAACAAGCCCGTAAACACAAAAAGAAAAGAATAAATAAGAAGTGGATTAAGCGATATGGTTATAAACAGATATTGGTCGATAGTAAGGGGTGGAAGTTGAAAACACATACAGATGGATATTATGAATTTGTAAAATAAAAATAGAAGGAGAATATTAATATGGATAATTCAACATCATCAGATATTTTGTGGTCAGCACAAATAGCACAACAAAAGACGAAAGAAATTCTTAAAAATTATAACAGTCAAGAACTAAGTAAGATTTCAAAACAAATTAAAAAGATGGTTGCCCGTGGCGGATTTTCTATAATGTATATAGGAGAGCTGAGTGATGGAACAGTCAACAAATTAAAAAGTCTTGGTTATAATATTTTTGATGCATCATCTTATTTGACGGCATATGAAATCAGTTGGGAATAGCTAAATGAAAGTTCGGTTTCAAAGAGAGGAAAAATTTTTATTAAAATGATCAATTATGATTTTGAGGGAAAAGAAAATGCAATTACGGCAGAACATTTAAAGAATGGTGAAATTTGCAAAGTTGTTGGATATGGACAATCTATGACCCCTATTCTTAAATCTGGTCAACCTGTGATTTGCAAACCAGTGACAAAAGATACACCACTAAAGAAAAATGATATTGTATTATGTAAGGTCAAGGGCAATTATTATTTACATAAAATTTCTGCTATCAAAAATGGTGTTAGTTATCAAATATCTAACAATCATGGACATGTGAATGGAACGATTAATAAAAACAATATCTTTGGAATTGTGGTAGAAATATTATGACAGAAGGAGAACATCTAAATATGAAAAAAGTTTATGTTGTTATGGGGCTTCATCCGAGCCATGCAATGAGTGAAATAAAAGCCGTATTCAAAGAGAAGAAGAAAGCTGAAGAATATTGTTTTCGTCATATTAATTGTAGCATTAAAGAATATAGTTACAGTGATGATAAAACTTATACACCTCTTGAGAGGGTGATTATAGAAGGCGAAATTAATGCACAATCACTTCCTGATTGTACATTTGAGCATCTGACAAAAGAAGATGCTGGTTATAAAGGCGAGGAATTTGTATGTGTTTTTCATAGATGGGGAGACCCTTGCTTTAAATTTCAAATAAACAAAATACTTCCTGATAATTATAATGAAGAAATAGAAAAAATAAAATATGCACAAATATTACAAGATGTTATAAATACAAGTAAGGTAGAACTAAAAGGAATTCCGTTAGATGGGTTTGGGCAAATGATTAGAACCTCTGATTTAATTGTGTCCAAATTGGAGAAGATCATTGCTGAAAAGTTTAATGTGAAAATTGAAGATTAAATAATGAAAAACGAAACTTTCGCTTCAAAGAAAGGAGAATATATTATATGAGTTCAGAAGATAATTTCATAGAATCAGGAATAGACACAATAAAGATATTAACAATTATTTTTGTTGTATTAAAAGTGCTTGGATTAATACAGTGGTCATGGTTATGGGTATTTAGTCCGATATGGATTATGTGTGGTCTTGCATTGGCATCTCTTGTTATTTTGGGGATTATAGCAATAATCATACATATACTCACATCATTAAAAAAGAAATAAGGAGAATACATAAAATGAAATTTGAAAATACAGAGGTTTACGGCTTTAAACGTGCACTTAAAGGTATGAGAGGTGGTGTAAAATAGACGATTATATTAAGGCTATTAATTTATTGAAAAACAAATGTAGAAAAACAAAATCGGGTAAATATGAAGCATATACTTCTATAAAAGGTAAAACTATACACATTGGTACTTTTCAAACTGAAGAAGAAGCGAAACAAAAACTTATAGAACGTAGAATAAATATTTTTGAAAATGCTATTAAAGAATACAACTTAAACCCATCTGATTGCAAATTATTCGAAGAAAAATTCTTGGTTTTCCCAACAGGCGAGATTTTTAATTGTTATGGTAAAAAAATAATAGGACATATAAATAGGGATGGATACCTTGTGGGAACTTTAAATAATAAATTTTATCAATTTCATAGAGTTGTAGCAATTTGTTTTCTCCCTAAGATAAATGGGAAAGAGTTTGTCAATCATAAAGACGGAAATAAATCGAATAACAATGTGAATAATTTAGAATGGTGTACAAGAAGCGAAAACACGTTGCATTCATTTAGAAATTATTTACAAGACAATATAACAAATCAATATGGAAATTTCTCGGTCATTTCAGAAAAAGATATTTTGTTTGTAAAAGATAATTATTGGAAAACACAAATAACAGCTAACGTTCTTAGTCAGTATTTTAAATTATCGAAATCCCAAATTCAAAAAGCAATTTATGAAAAACATAAAAATAAATTAAATATTGATGATGAAATTTTATACATATGGCATATGAAATCCTCTTATGAAAAACTAGGAAAAGAAATAGGGAAATGTTCGAGAAGTATAAGACACATAGTAAATAAGATAGGAAAGGATTTTAATTATGAAATTTTCAAACACATCAGTAATGAACTTCGAAAACAGTTTTAGAGGTTTAAGAAATCCACTTGAATCGTGGAGAAAGAATGATACGGTTGAAGAAAACGGCGAAGTTATAATCGGCGAAAACGATTTGAATCTTGCACAAAGACTTATAAAAGCAGGCAGTGAGCATCGTAAATTTATGCGGCAGATTTTTGTATCAGTTGATATTACTGCTCCGCTTTACTGGTGGAAGGAGTTTGATACCTATAAGGTTGGTACAACCGCGAACAGTACATCGACAATGCACAAACTTGCGTCAACACCTATTA
>OLVT01000011.1_pt1 | contig 205583 bp, 211 predicted proteins | sample 1673241 | NCBI WGS metagenome assembly OLVT01 (sample SAMEA3178936, study PRJEB25190) | human gut metagenome | biome: human gut; feature: human-associated habitat; material: faeces | place: Austria | collected 2013
CTTCATTTAAACCAAGGTTCAGGATAGTATCCATCATACCTGGCATAGAAGCTCTTGCTCCGGAACGAACAGATACAAGAAGTGGATTTTCTTTATCTCCGAATTTCTTTCCTGTTACTTCTTCCATTTTAACGATAGCTTCCATGATCTGTTCCATGATTTCATCGTTAATCTTTCTTCCATCTTCATAGTACTGAGTACAAGCATCTGTTGTAATTGTGAATCCCTGTGGTACCGGAAGACCTAATTTTGTCATCTCAGCAAGGTTCGCACCTTTACCACCGAGAGTGTTTCTCATGGATGCGTCACCTTCGGTGAACATATAAACCCATTTTGCCATTTTGAACATTCCTCCTAAAAGTAGATACTAGAAAAATAAATTGTTCAGTCCTTATTTTTCCCGGTGCAGGCTAACTGCGCTCGCACACAATATATTTTATCATAAGAAGTCATATAGTCAAGCAAGATTTGTTAATTTTTTTGCAATTTTTCCTGATTTTCCCTTCTATTTCCGTCAAAATTCCACAATACAAAATTGCATTTCATAATATGAAATAAATGGACATAAAATCAGCCCGGACCCCCATCCGGACTGATTTTCCTTCTATATAAAACCTTCTCACAAAACCTGTATCTTATTTCTTTTTCATCTTCAAAACAAGATGTCGCGGCAGACCATTTACCATAATCGGCTGATAATCTCCCTGAATCAGTGGTTTGATATAATCCACAAAGTCTTTTGTCACATAGTTGGCCTCCCGGTTCATCCATTCTCTCGGAACCAGCTTCTCTTCATTGGCAATTCTATGCACATCATAAATTCCGGTAGCGCTCATATACGGGTCATCAGAAACACGGTCAATCACTATCATCTTTCCGGTGTCCCCTTCGTCTGCTGCTTTCACAGCAGCACCGCCTACCATAAAGGCCTCGTCAATATCCACTCTGGACGCCATATGGGAAGCGCTTCTCTGAAGAGTAGATAATTCCACTGCTCTTGTCTTGCAGCCGCACTCTGCTGCCAGGAAGTTAGCCAGATAGGTAGCGGTTCCCTGAAGCTGCTTGTGTCCGAAAGCGTCTACATAGTCTCCTACGCTGCCAAGTTCGCAGACATAACGTCCGTCCTCCAGCTTAATCCCCTCAGAAACAGCAATGACAATAGACGATTTCTTTTTCAGAAGTTCTTTCACCTTCTTTAGGAATTTGTCTATATCAAAGGAAACTTCCGGAAGATAGATTAAATCCGGTCCATCGCAGTCTTCGGTCTTGGCCAGCGCCGTGGCACCGGTGAGCCAGCCTGCATTTCGTCCCATAATTTCCATAATGGTAATCATGTTCTTTTTATAGGTAAGTCCCTGAGCATCCCGAATGACTTCCTTCGTGGATGCGCCAATGTATTTGGCCGCACTGCCGAATCCCGGCGTGTGGTCTGTAAGCGCTAAATCGTTGTCAATGGTCTTTGGCACTCCCAGAAACTTCTGGCTCTGCCCTGTCAGAATCGCATAATCTGACAGTTTCTTAATGGTATCCATGGAATCATTGCCTCCGATATAAATAAAGGCATCAATTTCCAGTTTGTTTAAAATATCAAAGATTTTTTCATAAATCTCTTTATCCTGATGAATCTCCGGCAGTTTAAAACGGCAGGAGCCCAGAAATGCGGACGGAGTCCTTTTTAAAAGTTCAATGTCAAGTTCGGAGTGAATCTGTGTGGACAAATCTACATACTGCTCATCCAGTAATCCCTGAATGCCGTGAAGCATACCGTATACCTTATCAAATCCACGCTCAATAGCATTCTTATACACACCTGCAAGACTGGAATTAATGACAGCTGTAGGTCCGCCTGATTGTCCTACAATAATATTTCTTTTTTTCGCCATTTCGCCCTCTCCTCCTTTTTTTGAAAACGGAATCTATTGAAGATTATAACAAAAAAAATCCATACATTCAATAGATATATGGATTTTTGCACATTATTTTTATGTTTTTTCAAAGTTTTTTATGTATTTCATACAACTTTTCCGGTTTATGCGGCATCAGCTGACAAATTATCACCACTGCCCCTCTTTCGTAAAATACCAAAAGGAGGCCATCGCTTTAAGCAATAGCCTCCAAAATTTCAGACTACCTTAAAATGTGAATTTTTCTTCAAAGTAATCTTTCAAGTCTTCAATCTTAATTCTTTCCTGCTCCATGCTGTCTCTGTCACGAACCGTTACTGCTCCGTCCGTCTCAGAGTCAAAATCGTAAGTTACACAGAACGGTGTACCAATTTCGTCCTGACGACGATAGCGTTTTCCAATGTTTCCTCTGTCATCAAATTCACAGTTGTATTTCTTGGAAAGCTGTTCAAATACTTTTAAGGCGCCTTCGTTTAACTTCTTAGACAGCGGCAGTACACCAATTTTCACCGGTGCCAACGCCGGATGGAAGTGAAGTACGGTACGTACATCATTCTTCTCTGCGTCCAGAACCTCTTCATCATAAGCGCTGCACAGAAATGCCAGTACCATACGGTCTGCACCAAGAGACGGCTCAATCACGTATGGAATGTACTTCTGATTTGTTTCATCATCAAAATAGGTCAAATCCTGTCCGGATACATTCTGATGCTGTGTCAAATCATAATCGGTTCTGTCGGCAATGCCCCAGAGCTCGCCCCAGCCAAACGGGAACAGGAACTCTACGTCTGTAGTGGCCTTGCTGTAGAAACTTAATTCTTCCTGGTCATGGTCACGGTAACGGACTTCTTCGTCTTTTAATCCCAGACTGTGCAGCCAGTCTAAGCAGAACTGTTTCCAGTATGCGAACCACTCCAAATCCGTATCCGGTTTACAGAAAAATTCCAGCTCCATCTGTTCAAATTCGCGGGTACGGAATGTAAAGTTACCCGGTGTAATTTCGTTACGGAAGGATTTCCCAATCTGGGCAATACCGAAAGGCAGTTTTTTCCGGGAGGTTCTCTGAACATTCTTGAAGTTTACAAAGATACCCTGTGCGGTTTCCGGTCTCAGATATACGGTGTTTTTCGCGTCTTCTGTAACGCCCTGGAAAGTTTTAAACATCAGGTTGAACTGACGGATATCGGTAAAGTTGTGCTTGCCGCAGGTCGGACATGGAATCTGGTGCTCTTCGATAAAGTCTTTCATCTTTTCCTGGCTCCATGCGTCTACGCTTCCTTCGATTTCAATGCCTTTTTCAGCACAGAAGTCTTCGATAATCTTATCTGCACGGAAACGCTCATGGCACTCTTTACAATCCATCAGCGGGTCAGAAAAACCGCCCAGATGACCGGAAGCTACCCATGTCTGAGGATTCATGAGGATCGCACAGTCCACACCAACGTTGTAAGGGCTTTCCATTACAAACTTCTGCCACCATGCTTTCTTAACGTTGTTCTTCAGCTCAACTCCCAGGTTTCCGTAGTCCCATGTATTAGCCAGACCTCCGTAAATTTCAGAACCCGGATATACAAATCCTCTGGATTTTGCAAGTGCAACAATCTTTTCCATTGTCTTTTCCATTGTACAATCTCCTCTATTTCTACAGTTTATAAAATTTATTGCATTTTACTGATAGGGACTATTATACCTGTTAAATCTTATCTTTTCAACCTCTAAAAAGGGAGTTTTTTCACAGAATGAAATTAACAGTTGACAAAACACCCTCCCAAGTATAAAATACAAGCCATATCAGACAAGGGCGTCTTTTATGTGTTTTCGCATAAAAGGCGTCTTTTTGTTATATAAAAACAGGAATATAAAGGATATGGAGGTATTTGATTATGTGTTCAGTTATGGGATATTGTGACAGCGGCCTTCTTCTGGAAGAATTTCAGAAGTATTTTCAGAGAACGGTTTCCAGAGGACCGGATGACAGCCGCATAACAGATACGGGAAAAGGCTTTCTGGGCTTTCACCGACTTGCCATTATGGGGCTTACCCCTTCCGGTATGCAGCCCTTTTCGCTGCATGGAAATCATCTGGTGTGCAATGGAGAAATCTATGGATTCGAGCGGATAAAAAAACAGCTTCTGGGAAAATACAGCTTTGAGAGCGACTCAGACTGCGAAATCCTGCTGCCTCTGTATGAGGAATACGGCACCGATATGTTTGCCATGCTGGACGCAGAGTTTGCCTGTATCCTCTATGACAGCAAAACCCAGGAATACATTGCAGCCAGAGACCCCATAGGCATTCGCCCTCTTTACTATGGACGGGATTCAAAAGGGGTCATGGTTTTCGCCAGTGAACCTAAAAATCTGGTGGGTTTATGTGAACATATCATGCCCTTCCCACCGGGACATTTTTACAAAGACGGCAAATTCGTGTGCTACTGTGACATTGCAAAAGCCGAAAACTACAGTGCTGACGATATGGAAACCGTATGCCAAAAGATTCATGACAAGCTCACTGCCGGAATTGAAAAGCGGCTGGTCGCCGATGCCAAGGTCGGTTTTCTCCTGTCCGGCGGTCTGGATTCTTCCCTGGTCTGTGCCGTGGCAGCACAAAAAAGCCAGGTTCCTATCCGCACCTTTGCCATTGGCATGAAGGAAGACGCCATTGATTTGAAATATGCCCGGCAGACAGCCGATTATATTGGCAGTCAGCACACGGAGGTCATCATCTCCAAGAAAGAGGTTCTGGCTTCCCTGGAAGAAGTCATTCAGCTCCTGGGCACTTTCGATATCACCACGATCCGCGCCAGCATTGGTATGTACCTGGTATGCAAAGCCATTCATGAACAGACAGACATCCGGGTTTTGCTTACCGGAGAAATTTCTGACGAATTATTCGGCTACAAATACACCGACTTTGCCCCTTCACCGGAAGAATTTCAAAAGGAATCACAGAAGCGGATTCGGGAACTGCATATGTATGACGTGCTCCGGGCGGACCGCTGCATTTCCGTAAATTCTCTGGAAGCAAGGGTTCCCTTCGGGGATTTGGACTTTGTACGCTACGTCATGAGCGTAAATCCAAAACTAAAAATGAACACTTACGGAAAAGGAAAATATCTACTGCGCCGCGCCTTTGAAAAAGGCCGGTATCTGCCCCCTGAGATTCTCTGGAGAGAAAAAGCTGCATTTTCAGACGCAGTGGGGCATTCTATGGTAGATTATCTGAAAGAATATGCAGACACTCAATACACCCAGAAAGAGTTTGAAGAGAAGCAAAAGGGCTATGCCCACGCACAGCCCTTTACCAAGGAATCCCTTTTGTACCGGGAAATTTTTGAAAAATATTATCCAGGACAAAGCCGGATGGTGGCAGACTTCTGGATGCCCAACAAAGCCTGGAAAGGCTGTAATGTAGACGACCCTTCCGCCAGAGTCCTGTCCAATTACGGTGCAAGCGGAGCCTAAATCTCTGTGGGATACCGGTTGTCAAAGCAAGCTTTGCAAAGAGGCAGACCTTCTGCCATAGCAGCCAAATCCTCCACTTTCATATATCCCAGGGAATCCGCACCAATCATCCTGCGGATTTCCTCCGTGGAGTGGGACACTGCCAGAAGCTGTTTATTGGAAGGCACGTCTGTTCCATAATAGCAGGGATAGAGAAAGGGAGGAGAGCTAATGCGCACATGCACCTTTCCGGCACCTGCCTGTTTTAAAAGCCGTATCAAATTGGCAATGGTGGTTCCCCGGACAATGGAATCGTCTACCAGAACAAGGTTCTTTCCTTTGACTGCCTGCTCCAGCACGCTGAGTTTCAGACGCACACTGGATTCCCGCTCCTCCTGTGTAGGTTTGATAAAGGTTCTTCCCACATAACTGTTTTTGTAAAAAGCCATTCCAAAGGGAATACCGGAGGCTTTGGCATACCCCTGTGCCGCAGTAATGCCCGAATCCGGCACGCCTGCCACCATGTCTGCCTCTGCGGGATAAACTTTCGCCAGGGCTTCTCCTGCTTTTAACCTGGATTCATAGACCGAAACCCCATCGATTTTGCTGTCCAGTCTGGCAAAATAAATGTATTCAAAAACACAGTGCGCCTGCTGCTTCTGACACAATTCCGTGTTGGAAAATACCTGCCCCTCGGAAATTGTCACAATTTCACCAGGACGGACATCACGAACAAACTCTGCACCAATGGCAGAAAGTGCACAGCTTTCCGAAGCAAATATATATGCCTCTCCCCGTTTGCCCAGACAGAGCGGCTTCAATCCCAGAGGGTCTCTTACGCCGATTAATTTCTGAGGACTGGCTATCACCAGGCCATAGGCGCCCTTGATTTTCTCTGCCGTCCGTAAAATTGCTTCTTCCACAGTTCTGGTATTCACTCTTTCTCTGGCAATGTAGTAGGCAATGACTTCTGAGTCCGTAGTGGTCTGGAAAATTGCACCGCTTTTCGCCAATTCTTCTCTCAGTTCCTTTGTATTCACTAAATTTCCGTTATGAGCCAGAGCCAGAGTACCCTTGATATAATGCAGCACTAAAGGCTGGGCATTATTTAACGCAGCCGCCCCTGTGGTAGAATACCGCACATGGCCGACACCCAGGTTTCCTTTCAGTTCTCTTAAATTTTCTTCTTTAAAAACTTCGTTTACAAGCCCCATGCCGCGATGTACATGCATATTTCCCACAGGCCCCTTTGTATCGCAGACGGCAATACCGCAGGATTCCTGTCCTCTGTGCTGCAGGGAAGACAGTCCGTAATAAACGGAATTTGCCACCTGTTCTCCTGCCGGGGCGTAAATACCGAATACGCCGCAGGCTTCTTTTATACGTTCTTCCAATGTTTTTTTCTCCTTTCCGCAGAAACGCAAAAAGACGCCTTGGATTTTCTCCAAAGCGCCTTTGCTTTACGATTAAGTAGTATACTCGAAATTCTGAATTTGTCAATCCCGTTTTCTCAATAATTTTCTTTCTGATAGAATCTTCCCAAAAGCGTATCTGTTTTCACCACATTTACAAATGCGTGAGGGTCTGCCTCCATCACCTTTTCGGTAAGGACTTTCGCCTCCATCGTTGATACCACGGAATATATCATTTTCCGCTTGGTATTGGAATACATACCCGTTGCTGTAAATTCCGTAGCGCTGTGGTTGGTAACCTCATAAATGGCCTGGTATACAGCTTCCGGTTCGTCCGTGATCACAAACAGCGTGACTTTCTTATACGTCTGATACAGCAGGTGAATCATCTGCGTGGAAGCATACTGAAAAATAATGGAATACAGAGCTTTGTCCCAGCCGAACAAATATCCTGCAACCAAAAGCACCATGGCATTTCCCAGAAGAATATAATTCCACACGTCCTTATTCTTCTTTTCCGCAAAATAAATGGCAATAAAATCCGTTCCTCCTGTAGAAGCGCCGCCGATTAACGCAATACTGATAGCCGCACCGTTAATCAACCCACCAAACACACTGATAAGCAGAATATCCTGGGTAATCGGTACGGAGGGTATTGCATCCGTAAGCACACTGGTAGCTATAATCAGCAAACTGGTGGTTATGGTAAAACGCTTGCCGATTGCCTTAAAGCTGATGATAGCCGGAATGGCATTCAACGCAAGGCTGATAGGGGAAAAAGGAACGGCAATAGCAAAAAAGCGGTCACAGATAGTCTGAAACAGCAGTGTCACTCCGTTAAATCCTCCCGGATACAATCCCCCTGCCCGCACAAAGGTCTTGATGTTCACAGCCATAATCACAGCGCCGATTAGACCAAAGATAATTCTCTTGGCTTCTCTTTTGGGGTCTATGTTTGTATTCACGTTTACACTCTCTTTCTTCTCCACGTTTTTTACAGCATATGTGCACGGAGTTCTTCCGGAGTCTCAAGGCTTAAATAAGCAGGTGCCACGTCAAATACGGTCTTGCAGCCTGTCTGTCCTTCCCGGCTCATGCGGTATGCCGCTCTTGCATATGCAGCAATGACAGAAGAAGTAAATTCTGGGTTGGAATCCAGCTTCAGACTGTATTCCACTACATGCTTATGCTCATCTTCCCACCCTGTGCTACCTGTACGGATAACAAAACCGCCGTGAGGAAGCCCTGCATGGTTGGCTGCCATTTCTTCCGCAGTAATGAAATGTACGGTTGTATCATACTCGTCAAAATAGTTTGGCATGGTTTTAATTTCGTTTTCAATCCTTACTTTGTCTGCACCGTCCTCAGCTACTACGAAGACTTCTCTTGTGTGCTTCTGGCGTGTGGTGAGTTCCGGATTTTCTCCGTTTCTTACTGCTTCCAGTGCGCTTTCCACAGGAATGGTATACTGTCTTGCGTCTAAGACTCCTTCAATTCTTCTCACTGCATCGGAATGGCCCTGACTGACACCTTTTCCCCAGAAGGTATAATCCTTACCTCCCGGCAAAATCGCATTGGCGTATAAGCGGTTCAGAGAAAACATACCCGGATCCCATCCCACAGAAATCATGGCTGTCTTATTTCCTTTCTTTGCCGCTTCATCTACAGCTGCAAAGTGTTCCGGAATTCTTGCGTGTGTATCAAAACTGTCTACAACGTTAAAATACTGTGCAAACTCCGGTGTCTGTACCGGCAGGTCTGTAGCGCTTCCGCCGCAGAGAATCAGCACGTCGATTTCATCTTTCATACTCACAGCCTGGTCTACATGATATACCTTTGCTGTCTCTGTAAGAATCTTTACCTCTTCGGGATTTCGTCTGGTAAAGACAGCAACCAGTTCCATATCCGGGTTATGTTTCACTGCGCACTCCACACCACGGCCTAAGTTTCCATATCCTAAAATACCAATTCTAATACTCATGTCACACTCTCCTATCTGTTTGTAGCCTGTATTTTCTCTTTCAGAATATATCAAATATCCTTTCTTTGTCAATGCCTGATTGAAAAAAAGGGCTGCGCAGAAGCGCAGCCACTTTTTTGTTATACCATGGTTGATTTAGTGATGGAACAGGCGAATTCCGGTAAACGCCATAACCATATTGTATTTGTTGCAGGTCTCAATAACCGCGTCATCTCTGACTGAGCCTCCCGGCTGTGCAATATAAGCTACACCGCTTTTGTGTGCGCGCTCAATGTTGTCAGAGAATGGAAAGAAGGCGTCAGAGCCAAGGGTCACTTCCTGAAGGGTATCCAGCCATGCTCTCTTTTCCTCTCTGGTAAAGACTTCCGGTTTCTCGGTAAATGTTTTTTCCCACGCACCGTCAGCCAGCACGTCCATGTATTCCTCGCCAATATAAACGTCAATGGCATTGTCTCTCTCTGCACGGGTAATGCTGTCTTTAAACGGAAGGTTCATAACCTTCGGGCACTGTCTTAACCACCAGTTGTCTGCTTTCTGTCCTGCCAGACGGGTACAGTGTACACGGGACTGCTGTCCAGCGCCTACACCGATGGCCTGTCCGTCTTTGACAAAGCATACGGAATTAGACTGTGTATATTTCAGAATTATCAGAGAAATCTTCATATCTCTTTTTGCTTCTTCGGTAAGTTCTTTTTTTTCTGTCACCAAATTGGAAATCAGTGCATCGTCAATAGCCAGTTCCTGACGTCCCTGCTCAAAGGTAACACCAAAGACCTGCTTGTGTTCCAGAGGAGCCGGTACATAGTCCGGGTCAATTTCAATGACATTGTAATTGCCTTTTTTCTTCTGTGCCAGAATTTCCAGGGCTTCTTCTGTGTAGCCCGGCGCAATGACACCATCGGAAACTTCTCTCTTAATGAGCATAGCGGTATCTTTATCGCACACATCAGAAAGGGAAATGAAGTCACCAAAGGAAGACATACGGTCTGCGCCCCTGGCTCTTGCGTAAGCACAGGCAATGGGAGAAAAGTTTTTCCAGTCCATATCGTCTACCCAGTAAATTTTTGCCAGAGTTTCCGTAAGCGGAAGTCCTACCGCTGCGCCTGCAGGGGATACATGCTTAAAAGAAGTTGCCGCCGGAAGACCTGTGGCTTTCTTTAAGTCTCTGACTAACTGCCAGCCGTTAAACGCGTCCAGGAAATTGATATATCCCGGTTTTCCTGACAATACTTTAATAGGAAGTTCTGCACCCTCTTCCATGTAAATTCTGGAAGGTTTCTGATTCGGATTACAGCCGTATTTCAAAGCTAATTCTTTCATAACAAAGTTCTCCTTTCCCGTTTCTTATTTATTTTTATTCACAATTCTGGTTTCATACTTGCCTGTTTCAATATCAATAAAACGCACAAACAGAGAAACTTTGTTGTCCTCATTGAGACTGCTCCATACCTGCTCTGTAAAAGCGTCAATTTCATTTGGAATACTTACCAGCTTCGGTTCGCCTTCAAAACTTGGCAGCGGATTGCCGTCATGCATATAAGTATGAATAAAATGGCCCTCTCCTGCCACCGGATTTTCGTAAGCGAAGGTATAGCGGTTGCAGGCCTCCGGATTTCCATTGTTGCTCTTTAAAATGGACATGGCATAATTGTATTTCCCGCCTTCCACATGCATAATACCGGAAATACGAGGGGTATAGTTTGGTCCGTCCGGCTCAAACTCCCTACATCTCAAGGACTGCTCAAAAGTCATCTGTTTGTCCATGCCTTCATAAATTGTATCGGTCTGGTCTCCGTTTGTCACAATGGTTTTGTTTCCCAATACACGCACAGGCGCGTAGATAATCAGACTTGGATCCACTAATTTGGAAGGGTCAAAGGCCTGTGTGCGGATGCCTTCTCCTTCTTCTACAAATACGCGGTTTCTGCTGTTTTCACTTCTTCCCATAATGAAGTAAGCGGCAACGGCCTTTTTTCCGTCCTCTGATTTTCCCAGCACAATTCCTCTGCCCGGATACGCATTGTCTCTCAATTCTTTTTCCAGTGATAACATTTCCATGAACATTTCTCCTTTTCCTGCTGTTCTATGATAAGATGAAATCCTGCCCGGAAGACTTTTCCCTTTCCACAGCGTCTTCTGACCTTCCCGTGAAATAAGAAAAAGCCCACTTTCCGAGCATATGTGCCCAGACGGTCGGCTTCTGCGGCTTATACTCCCCGTGGTCATTTCCACTTCCGTCAGTCATATAAGCACTTAAAACATACCATTTTGCAAAAGGGTTGTCAATCCCCTTTTCTGTCCTTTTCCCTTCTTGTTTTTAATTTTTTCCCAAGTATCAGCCGGGGCAGTCCCCCATAAAGCTCTGCTTCTGCCAGGATTTCATAACCTGCTCCCTGCATATTCTTCAGGCTGAAGCGGTTATCCGGGTGCACGGTACAAAGACAATACCACTGACTTAAGTCCCCGCGCTTTTTCAATGCTTCTTCTGCCGCCTCAAGCATCTTCCTCTGCAGTCCGTTTCCACAGAAAACTTTCTTTACAGCCGCCGTATCCATGTATACCAGATGTTCCCGCTCTTGTTCAGAAAGGGCTGTATACTCTGCCATGTATTCTTCCTTTTCCTCAGGAAAGAGCACGGCAAAAAAACCTGCCGCTTCCCGACTTTCCCGCTCTCTGGCCAGAATCACAAAACTGTTTCCCAGAAGCGCGTCTAACAGACAGGCTCTGTCTCCCGCTGCAAACCATTCCTTTTTCTGTACGTTTCGGGCAGCGTCTTCCATAATTTCCACCAGTTCCTCTATCTGCTCTGCCCCTGCCATTTCCATGACAAATTCCATTTTTCCGCCTTCCTCCTTGCTTTTTTCATCTGAAAATTATATGATACTTTTAGCTTTTCATCAAGAGAAGCCTGACTGTTTTTTCATTCAGGATTTACCGCACCGCAGCTATGCGGAGAAAAGGAGTTTTTATGGAAATCGAACGCAAATATCTGATTCATCAACTTCCCAAAGAACTGGAAACCTTTCCCTCCAGAAAAATCCAGCAAGCCTATCTCTGTATCAATCCGGTTGTCCGTATTCGCAGACAGGACGACGATTATTATCTGACCTACAAAGGAAAAGGCATGATGGTACGGGAGGAATACAATCTCCCCCTGACCAGGGAAGCCTACCAGCATTTAAAAGAAAAGGCGGATGGCCTTGTGCTCTCCAAAACCAGGTATCTGCTTCCCCTTCCCAATGACCTGACCATTGAACTGGACGTTTTTGACGCTCCCTATGAAGGTCTTTGGCTGGCAGAGGTAGAATTTTCCACAGAAGACGAGGCAAATGCCTTTGTTCCCCCTGCCTGGTTCGGGGAAGATGTGACTTTCTCCTCTGCCTATCACAACAGCACCTTATCTTCAGGCAAAAAAAGGGGCTGACTTCAGCGGCTATCTGCTCCAGGCCGTATCCACGGAATGCGATCCGAATACAGCCTGGGCAGATAACTCACCAAACCACGTTTCACCAACGGCTTTACTTTGCCGCTTTCTCGGCGTATTCTGTCAGTACCAGTTCTTCATACGGCGCCGGCTGCTCCAGTTCCCCTGCGCTTTCCAGAATATCTTCCAGAAGTTCAAAACTCTCCTGTTCAAAAATAAGATTTTCTTTCCAGGTATCCTGTTCCTGATAACGCTTCACAATAGCCGTAATGGTTTCCAAATCGTTTTCTTCAAACTGAGGTTCAATCATAGCAGCAATTTCTTCCGGGGTATGAGAATTCACATAATCCATCCCCTTTTGCAGCGCCCGGACAAATCCCTGAATCAGCTCTGGATTCTCTTCAATATAACTCTCTTTTGCGCTGTAAGCCGTATAGGGCACATAACCGGATTCCACACCGCAGGACGCTACCACATAACCGGCTCCTTCCTGTTCCAACATGGTGGCCGAAGGTTCAAACTCCACGCTGAATTCCCCCTGTCCACCGGAAAAAGCCGCTGCCGTAGAGCCAAAGTCTATACTCCGGTCAATGTTCATATCTTTTTCGGGGTCCATACCTTTTTCTTTCAAAATATATTCAAAAACCATTTCCGGCATACCGCTTTTGCGTCCTCCCAGAATATCTTTTCCCTTTAAGTCCGTCCATTGAAAATCCGGCATTTCTTCTCTTGCCACAAGAAAATTTCCGGCTCTCTGGGTAAGCTGGGCAAAATTCATCACCTTGTCATTCGCCCCCTGCTGATACGCATAAATCGTTGCTTCAGAACCCATAAAACCAATATCAGCCTCTCCTGACAACAGTGCAGACATGACTTTATCAGCGCCGAAACCGGTTACCAGTTCCAGTTTAATGCCCTCTTCCACAAAATATCCCTCTTCGATGGCCACATACTGAGGCGCATAGAACACAGAATGAGCCACCTCATTTAATGTCACCTTTGTCAATTCTTCCTTTGTATCCTCTTTCCCGTTCTCCTTGTTTGTTCCGCAGCCTGTAAGTCCCATGCTCAGGCACAAAAGGGCTGCAAAAAGCATGCTTACTTTCTTTTTCATAATCTCTCCCCCAAAATTCAAAAATCCCGCAAAACCTGCCGTAGATTCTGCGGGTATACTATACTCTATGATACGGGGAAAGATTGGATACAAAGACTACAGTTTCGGCACCTTTTTTTCCTTTTCTTTCAAATATCTTTTTACGCCCTCCACATCCGTATAGGCAAAGTGACGCAGTTCATTTTCCGCAAGCTGTCCCAGTTCTTCCAGATCAGAACTTCCGGTAAAGGGACAGATTGGTTTCAAATCTTCTTCTGTCAGTCCTAATTCCTCCATCTGTTCTTTGGTAATATACTGGCTCACCTCAATTTTGTTGCAGGCTTTGCAGTGGTACACCGTAAAAATCTCTCTGCTTATCATGTTTTCTTACTCCTTTTTTCTCACTTTTGGTTCTTTGTCTTATTTTAGTATATTTCCTTCTTTTTGTACAGACCGGAACCTTCAGAAAACAGGCTCTATTTTTTTCCGGGAAATCTCTTCTCCGGCAAAAAAAACTGTGCTAAAATAGAACAAATCCTGTATATTTTATCTCAGAAAGGAAGGGTTCTTTATGACATTAGGTTTTATCGGATGCGGTAATATGGCCTCCGCCATTATTTCCGGCATTCTGGAAAAAGAAATTGTAAAAAAAGAGGAAATTTTCGCCTCCACAAAATCCGAAGTTTCCGCCCAAAAAATCACGGACGCTCTGGGTATCTCCTGCTCCACGGATAATCTCGCAGTGGCAAAAAAAGCCGATTATCTCTTTCTCTGTATCAAACCCCAGTTCTGTGGGGATGTAGCGGAAGAAATCCGGGACTGCCTGCCTGACGGACAGGTTCTGATTTCCATTATCGCCGGAAAAAATCTGGACTGGCTGCAGGAAAAATTCGGAACAGACAAAAAAATCATCCGCACCATGCCCAACACCCCTGCTCTGGTGGGAGAAGGCATTACCGGCGTCTGCCCAAACCAGTTTGTATCCCCGGATGAAATCCGTCAGGTGCTGACCCTGCTGCGCTCTTTCGGACGTGCTGACGTAGTGACAGAACCGATTCTGGATGTTGTGGGGGCTGTCAGCGGAAGTTCTCCCGCTTTTGTCTTTCTGTTTATTGAAGCCCTTGCAGACGGGGCTGTAGCGGAAGGAATGCCCAGAAAACAGGCTTATGAATTTGCCTCTCAGGCTGTTCTTGGAAGTGCAAAAATGGTGTTGGAAACAGGAATCCATCCCGGCGCTTTGAAAGATATGGTATGCTCACCTGCCGGAACCACCATTGAAGGCGTAAACGTGCTGGAAAAGGAAGGCATGCGCAGTGCAGTCATGGACGCTGTACGGGCTTGTATTGCAAAGACAAAAAAGCTGTAAGACTGCAAAAAGGGGCTGCGCACTATGATTCGTGCGTCAGCCCTAAAATCAGATTGTGAACCAAGTCGCTATTCGCCAACAATTGCTGCCCCAATCTGGCTGTATATATTCTCTGCGTCCAGAATATGAAAGGGCTCTGTATCATGATTTCCCTCTGCACCGGCAGTCACCAGAATGTATTCCTGCCCTTCCACTTCAGCCAGACTGGCCAGGCACAGTCCTGCTGCAGAAGTAAATCCCGTTTTTCCACCTAAAATTTCGCCGTCTGTCACTTCCAGGCTGTCTTTTTTCTCATACATGGTACTTTCAAAGGTAATCCCTTCCGGGTACTCCTGGGTTGGAGCTGTGGTATAGGAACGAGTGGTAAAGACCTGATAAAAAGTCTCGTTCTTTAAAGCGTATTCCAGCAAAACCAGAATGTCCTGTACCGTAGAATAGTGATTCTCATCATGGAGACCTGAGGCATTGACAAAGTTCGTATTTGTCATTCCCAGCTCTTTTGCCTTCGCATTCATTTTTTGTACAAATCCCGCCTCATCCCCGGCTATTTCACAGGCCAGAGCCATACAGCAGTCTGCGCCGGAGGGCAGCATTAACCCATACAGAAGGTCTCTTACCGAAACCGACTCTCCCGGCTTGAAGCCAGCCATAGAAGCCCCTCTTTCGTACAGGGCCAGTACCTCATCTACGGGAATCACAATACTTTTATCCAAATCCTCGAATTCTTCAATGGCTACCAACGCTGTCATAATTTTCGTCATAGAAGCCGGATAAATCCTCTCCTCCGGGCTTTTAGACGCCAGCACCTTCTGATTCTTCAAGTCTTTTACAATAGCCGCCTTACTGTAAATATTCATATCAATTTTTACATTCAGACGCTCTTCCAGTTTTCTCTTTTCCTCTGCTTTTCGTTCTTCCTCTTCCTGCTTTTTCTGCGCTTCTTCCCTTTCTATCCGCAGCTTTTCCTCCTGCCTCTGGTCATATTCCCGCTTTAGGGAAATGCCTCCGAATATGGCTGCAAAACCTGCCAGTGAGCAGGTACACACTATGGCCAATTTTCTTCTTAACTGCTTCTTTCGCTGTTCCTTCCTCATAATTCTCCGCCTCTTTTTTGTGCGAAAACACCCTTTCCACACAACCGTCTTGTGCAAAAAGGGCATTCTCCTAGTAAATAGCGAGAGGGGGATTCGAACCCTCGACACTACGGGTATGAACCGTATGCTCTAGCCAACTGAGCTATCTCGCCATGTTTTGTTCTTTTGTCTTTTAGCAAAAGAATGGGACCTATAGGGCTCGAACCTATGACCCTCTGCTTGTAAGGCAGATGCTCTCCCAGCTGAGCTAAGATCCCGTTCTGTGTCAGCCGTATCGCTGACTGCTTTGCTATTATATACTGAAATTCCATGAATTGTCAACACCTTTTTTCAAATTTTTTCAAAAACTTCAATTTTTTTAAATTTATCCCCTTTTCAAGGGGCATTCCTTCGCCGGCAATCCGCAAGACTGCTGCATTTTCAGCCAATGTGTCTGTCTTTCGGATTGCCTTGTGAAGGCACAGCCCCGTATTTTTTATTCCGCCTCCCGCATTCTTTCCACCACGCTCTTCTTCTGGCTCTGACGGTAAGCGACCAGCGAAATTCCTCCTGCCACCAATGCAAACACCGGCAGCATTATCAGAAACGGAATGGCTGTATAGCGATAGGCAAAGCACATGATTACATTGTTTAGGGCACTGACAACGAAATAGGCGATGATGCTTCCTGCTGTCACACTGATAACGCCCGAAATCAACAGATGATACCCACTCTCCCACAAGAGCATTTTCCGTACCTGTTCCTTTGTCATGCCAATGCTCTGCATGACGGCCAGCTCCTGCCGTCTGGACAAAATACCCGTCAGCATCGAATTGGCAAAATTCAGAATTCCAATCATGGCAATTGCGGCACAAAGCCCGTATCCCACCGCCGACACTCCGTCAATCATGCCGGAAAAGTCTGCTTTCACACTTTCTTTGGACAGATACCCCATGGACGTGTTCTCCTCTTCTGTATAGTATTTCAGATATCTGTCAAAAGCTTCTGCATTCTCTGACTCCACGGTATAAGATTTTGCAAACATGACGGCTTTGGGGCACTTCTTCATTTCTTCCAGCGGAAGAATGGTGGTAATGGCATTGATGGAATACGCATGGAGGTTCATACTGCCTGGAAGGGCTTCCACGATGGCCATAACCTCATACTCTTTTTGTTCCAGGTTGGTAAGACCAGACCCCAGTGCCTCTCCGTTTTCATCATATTCTATTTTCTGTTCTGTCCGAGAGGTGGGTGTCTGCAGCACAAGTTTATCTCCCGGCTCATAAAAGCTGTCGCCCTTTTCCGCATTGTCTGTGCAGACACTCTCCTGTAAAATCACATACTTTCCGCTTTTGAATTTTCCCAAATCAATGGTGCCTTTTATTGCTTTCAAATGTTTCAGCATGGATTCTGAATATCCATAGCGGTTCTCATTCAGAGCCATTTCTCCCCTGCCCATTTTTTCTTTATCTTCCTCTCTCGCTCTGTAATAAGAGCCTGTATCTATCTTTCCCTCTTCATCCAGCTTCCGGAATTCCTCCTGCCCTTTTTCGGACAAAAGATGTTCGGAATTCAAATACCAGAGTTCCGAAGCGCCTGTAATTCCCTGCTGACTGTCTGCCCCCTGCACATAAGCTTCATCAATCTGAAAGTCCATGACTCTGAGAGAAGCGCTGGTCCAGTTGGTATTTCCAATCATGTAATCTCCTGCTATCCGCTCCTCCAAATACTGTTCTATCCGAAAGCTGCCCAAAACCGTCATAACCAATTCCAGCAAAATCACGCTCAGAGAAATCGAGGTAATCACTAACACGGTTTTCTTTTTGTTTCTTCCCAGATTGGAAAAGGCCATTCTGGCAATTTGGGCACCCTTTTGGGACTTCTTGATTCGTTTTCGTTTCAGGCCGCCTTCCGTATAGCGCACTGCCTCTATAGGAGATACATTTCCTGCAATTTTTACTGGTTTGCGGCAGCTGACAAACACGGTCAGCAAAGAGAACACACCGCCGAACACCAGTATCCAAATGTTGAAATAAAAGCTGCCGCTGCCTGTGAATGTACTGATTTTTGCCAGCATGGGAAGCAAAAGCTGTCCCAGAAAATACCCCAGCATCACTCCTAAGGGAATCCCCACACCGCACAGCTTCCACACCTGCCGGCAGACCAGTTTCTGCAGCTGCTTTTTCGTAGTTCCAATGGTTTTCAACAGTCCGTAAAACCGGATATCCCGGAGAATGGAAAGCTGAAAAATATTATAGATAATCAGGTATCCTGTCACCAGAATCAAAGAGAAAACTGCCGCAAACAGAACCATACTTTCCATATCCAGCTTCTCTGTTCTGGAAGTCATATAGGCCCAGTTGACCCCATAGCGAATGGTATCTGTACCGGACATTTTCGTCTCATTTTCCGGTGTATAGCCTGCCTCTTTGATAGCCCGGATAACCTTATCCTCAATATTTCCGGCATTGTGAAAATACAGATTGCCATTTACCAGTCCCTGCATATCTCCGGTTTTTTCATAATGTTTTAAAAAGTCTTTTTCTGTATAATTTCCCTTTACCTTTTCCCAGTATGCCTTTGAAATATAAAGTTCACTGGCATGGGAAATCTCGCTTCCTTCATACCAGCCGGAAAGAGTAAATTCCTGCTTCATGTTCTTATCCATAAAGGTATATTCAAGCGTTACCTTTTCGCCGACTCTGGCCGGGATTTTCAGTTCCTTCAGGGTAATGGTATCCATGAGAATCTCGTCTTCCTCCTCCGGATAAGCGCCTTCTTTTATCTTTACAAAAGCCCCCTCCAGCTCTTCTTTGCTTCCTGCCAGACGGATTTCCCCCTGCCTCTTTTTCAGGTTATCTGCTATTCCAAGAAAAATGTTCCAGGACGACGAATCCACCTCAGAAGACTTGGAAATCTTCTCATACTGTTCCATGGTCACGGCTTTTAAACCTGCGTGAAATCTTCCTCCTACCTCCTGCATGGTCTGCTCCTGCAGCATCTGCATCATGCCGAATCCCATGGAAAAAACGGCGGTAAACAAAAGGGTAGTCAGACAGATAGCCGCAACGGCGAAAAGGTTCCGCATACGGCTCTGCTTCATAGTTCTGATGGAAAGCTTCTGTATGATTTTTTTGTTGTTATTCCTCATAAATCCTCACCCCCGGATTTGACGATTTTGCCGTCCTCAATGCGGATAATCCGGTCACAAAGCTGGGCCAGGGTTTCAGAATGAGTAATCATGACGATGGTCTGGGAGAACCTGGAATTGGTCAGTTTTAAAAGACCCAGAACCTCTTGCGAGGTCTTCGAGTCCAGGTTTCCGGTCGGTTCATCGGCCAGCAAAATACTGGGTTTTGAAGCCAGCGCCCTGGCAATGGCCACCCTCTGCTGCTGCCCGCCGGAAAGCTGATTCGGCAGGCTGTAGCGCTTCTCTTCCATACCTAAGGTGCGGATAATTTCATCCACATACGCTTTATCCGGCTCCTCCCCATCCAGTTCTATGGGAAGTACGATATTCTCATACACATTGAGCACCGGCACCAGATTGTAGTTCTGGAATACAAAGCCGATGTTGCGCCTTCTGAAAATTGTAAGCTGGGTTTCATTCAGAGAAAAAATGTCCTTTCCGCCCACAAATACTTTCCCTTCTGTAGGATAATCCAGACCGCCCAGCATGTGAAGAAGGGTGCTTTTTCCACTGCCAGAAGTTCCCACCACAGCTGCAAATTCGCCTTCTTCCACGGATAAATTCACCCCGTCCAGGGCCTTTACCCGACCGGTATCTTTTCCATAATATTTTTTCAGATTCTCTGTCTTTAAAATTTCCATAGAGCAAACTCCTCTCCTGTTGTCTTTCTATCTTTGATTCTACAGAGAAAATCTGACATTCCTCTGACAGTTTCCAAAAAAGTTCTGACAAAACTGTCAGAACTCCTTCCGCCTTTGTCACCCCAGAAACAGAAAAACCGAGAAACATGTCCCGCCTCTCCTGCCTTTGGCGACTGTAATATATCCTTTTTCACTTTGTAAAATCACCTGTGCCAGATACAGTCCAAGGCCGCTTCCCTCCTGCTCTTCCGCCTGTTTTCCACGGTAAAACCGACGGAAAATCCGGTTATATTCTGCCTCGCAGATACCGGGGCCCTCATCCGTAATTTTCACCTGCACATACAACTCCATCATCGTTGTTTCTATGAAAATACGGCTGCCTTTTGGACTGTACTTCACCGCATTTTCCAGAATATTTCCTATGGCCTCTGCCGTCCATTTGGGATTGTGGACAGGCATACATTCCTCTACTTTTTCCGTTTCTATGGAAATCTGTTTTTCCTTTGCCAGGGCATAAACCGCGCTGATACTTCTGGCCAGAGTTTCTGTAAGCGGCGCCAAAAACGTATCAAATACCAGAATTCCCTGCTCAATCCGGGAGGCTTTTACTAATGTTTTCATGAGCCACTGCATTTTTTCCGCCTGCTCCTGATTCCGCATCAGAAACTGCCGCTGGTCCCTGCTGCTTAACTTCCCCTCTTTTAAAAGTTCCGTATTCAGCAGAATATTGGCCAGAGGTGTTTTTAGCTGATGAGATATATCAGAAAGCAATTCTGCGATTTCCTGTTTCTCTTTTCCCGCCTGTTCTTCCTTCTGTCTGCTGCGCTTTAATACCCGGCACAGGCGGCTGATGAGCTTGGATTCCATGGTCTCCCGGCTCTCTTTTTCCACCAGTTCTCCCGTCTTTTCAAAGGTATTTAAAACATCTGAAAACACTCGAAGCTGACGCCGGTAATATAGAAAACTTCCCAACCCCAAAGCAATTCCCACTGCTGCAGCCCCCAGACAGATACCTGCAAATACTTCTGCTGTCATCCTTCCTCCTCCCACAGATAGCCAATACCGTGAATGGTTTTCACCGAAGAAGTGCAGCCTGCACTCTCCAGTTTTTTCCGCAGTCTTCCTATATTTACCTGCAGCGTATTGGCATTGACATACCGTCCTCTGCAGTCCCAGACAGCCTCTAAAATCTGATTTTGTGTCAGCACCTGTCCCCGGTTTTCCAGGAAGTATTTCAGCAGTTTATACTCCGTCATACTACATTCTATTTCTTCTTTTCCCACCCATATTTTCATAAAATCGGTGTCCATACACAAGTTTCCGGACTTCACCCGGCTGTCTTTTTTCGGCTTTTTTTCTTCTCTTTCCACCAGTTTTTTCAGGCGCAGTTTCAGTACGGCTATGGAAAAAGGCTTGGTAATATAATCATCCGCCCCGCTTTCCAGCCCCAGAAGTTCGTCTGTCTCCATGTCTCTGGCGGTCACCATAAGCACCGGCACACGGGAGTTTTCCCGTATCTTTCTGCACAGCAAAATTCCGTCCATATCCGGCAGATTTAAGTCCATTAAAACAGCTTTTGGCTGCTCTCTTTTAAAAAGAGCATAACCTTCTCTGGCTGTTCCAGCCTCCCATACCTCATAGCCTTCCTGGGAAAGCACAAAGGAAATTCCCGTGCGCAGTCCCTTGTCGTCCTCAATAAGTAAAATTTTCATTTCGTCCACCTCTCCCAAAGCATACCATGGCTTTTACAGGGATACAAGCCTGTTTTCTCCTTTGTCAAGGACTAAAACTTTATGAAATTTTCCCCGCTTTGGTATATTGTCTCATTCTTGGGAGAATCTTTTTAGTAGATGCTGAAACTACATGATTGGAGGATTCTTGCTATGGCACTCAACAAAGTGGAAATCTGCGGCGTCAATACGGCACGCCTTCCCGTTCTTACCAATGAGGAAAAGGAACAGTTGTTTACACGTATCAAAACAGGTGACATGGAAGCGAGAGAACGGTACATTAAGGGAAATCTGCGGCTGGTATTAAGCGTAATCAAACGTTTTTCCAACAGCAGCGAGAATGTGGATGATTTGTTTCAAATTGGCTGTGTAGGTCTCATCAAGGCCATTGACAACTTTGATACCACACTGAACGTAAAGTTTTCTACCTACGCAGTTCCCATGATTATAGGAGAAATCCGCCGCTATCTGCGGGATAACAATTCTATCCGTGTCAGCCGCTCCCTGCGGGACACGGCCTACAAAGCCATTTACGCCAGAGAAAACTATGTAAAGCAGCACCAGAAAGAGCCCACGATTACAGAAATTGCCGAAGAAATCGGCATGGAGAAGGAGGATATCGTCTATGCCCTGGATGCCATCCAAAGCCCGGTAAGCCTGTATGAACCAGTGTATACCGAAGGCGGTGACACCCTGTATGTCATGGATCAAATCAGCGACAAAAAGAACAAAGAAGATAACTGGATTGAAGACTTATCTTTAAAGGAAGCTTTAAAGCGGCTGGATGACCGGGAAAAAAATATCATTGAAATGCGTTTTTATGAGGGACGCACGCAAATGGAGGTTGCACAGGAAATCGGCATTTCCCAGGCACAGGTCAGCCGTCTGGAAAAACATGCTTTAAAGGCCATGCGCACCTACCTGCGTTCCTAAGCTTCACGCTTCCCCCTTGTTTCCTTTTGCCAAAACCGCTATAATAGCTTTATAAAAAACAAAAGGAACTTCTATTGATTATGAGCAACCAACGTTATTCTCTGGATTTTCACAATCTGGACCGCCCCAAGGCCCAGCTTTTATATGTCACCTGCGCTACTTCGGACAGGGACTGGCACAGTATGGAACACGCCCACTCTTTTTCAGAACTGTTTTTTGTCACAAAGGGCAGCGGTTTTTTCCAGATTGGCAGTAAGAAAATTCCGGTTCAGAAAAATGATTTGATTTTTATTAACCCTAACACGCCGCACACGGAACTGGGAAACCGGGAAAAACCCTGGGAGTATGTTGCCCTGGGAATTGAGGGGGTACAGTTTGGCTACGCCCAAAAAGGAACGCCTTACGACTACAGCCTGTTTTCCCTTCCCCCCGGTCAACAGGAAATCCGCCGGTATCTGGACACGCTGTTAAAAGAGGTGCAGAGCCAGCCTTTAAACTATACAGCGGTGTGCCAGAACCTCCTGGAACTAATACTGCTCTTTATAGCCCGCAGCACCAGGCAGGAACTTCTGACTGCTCCCCAGCAGAAAACCACACGGGAATGTAAGCTGGTGGAGCAGTATATCAATGAGCACTATGCAGAGGACATTACTTTGGAGTTTTTAAGTTCTCTGGTACATATTAATAAGTATTACCTGGTGCATGCGTTTAAAAGCTACAAAGGGATTTCTCCCATTAATTACCTGATTGGACGCAGAGTGGAAGAAGCCAGGTATCTGTTGGAATCCACCAATTATCCGGTTACCAAAATAGGCGAAATCACGGGATTTTCCTCTCAGTCTTATTTTTCACAGACGTTTAAGAAATTTGCGGGGATTTCACCTAATGAATACAGGAAGAAAATGGCCCGGCATGTGCCGGATGGGAAAAAGGCGACTGCTTCCTATTCATAAAAAACAGGGCTGCGCACAAAACAGCCCCGTTTTTCTATAGAATATTCATATCCTCTGAAACTCAGATTTCATACCACTTAATCTCATTCGCTTCCAAATGCAGTGCAAAGCTGCTTCCGTCGCCTTTGTAAACTGTGGTATCCTGTGGTTCATAAGTATTGTTTACCACGCAGTATTTTCCATTCTTCACATACGCATGTACTTCTACATTGTAGTTGTCAGAGAACCATTTATGCAGGTTTTCTTCGTCATGGGAAGCCCAGATAATGGCGCGGTAAAGCACACGGCTGTTTTCAAAGCTGTATGGAAGTCCGCTGATGTATACGCTTCTTCCTTTTCCGAATTCATGGACAGCCATCTGTACTTCTTTATCGGTCTGCTTGATAATCGTGGTTTCCGGCAGAGCGTAAATCGCTTTCTGTCCTTCTCCGAAGTCCACGTCACCTTTGCAGTCTTCTGTTATAAAGTGCTCATGCTCATCCCAGTTGTACTTGTCTGTGTTTAAAGTAAAGCCTGTCTCTTTTTCCACACCCATAACGCCTGCAAGCTGGAAGAAACGTCCTTCGTGCTGGTAAGCGGTAGGTTCCCCTACACCGATGAAACCGCCGCCGTTGTAAATGAATCTCTTCACAGCCGTTACAATGGTTTCGTCTGCCCAGTTTTCGCCGCCTGTATAAGCCGTATAAGCGCCGCCTACGTTTAATACCACATCGATATCGTCCAGAATTGCCGGATTTTCCCGGATGTCGTCAAAGCTGATAAACTGTACGTCAAATGGTGCGCCGCTTAACGCTTCGATAATGCCTGCATAAGAATAATTCTGTTTGTAATAAATGGCATGATGCACCATGTGATTTCCCCATGCACGCATTTTGCCCCAACTGTTTAATACAGCCACTTTCTTGATGCAGTATGGAGTGGTTCCCTTGATGTTTTCATATAAAGTACGGAATTCGTTGCATACGCTTTCCACATAGTCGATAAATTCCGGGAACTCCATCGCCAGTTTCAGATAGCCGCCGTAGCCGATACGGTCGATAGGGCTTCTTAAAATTGCGCGTCTTGCTGTTACCCAGTTTACTTTTGCCTCTTTTACAGGGTCTCCGCCTTCGTGGAATGTATCCGGGAAAAAGTATGGAAGGAAACGGCCTTCTGTGTATTTTACGCCTTTGATATCACTGATAAGACGAAGAGTCGAACCATTTCCCACACTTCCTACCACTGCGTCCAAACCGATGTTTTTAAACTCATCCATGAAGGGCTCCATGCCAATCCAGTGGTCTCCTAAGAACATCATGGCTTCTTTGCCGCACTCGTGGGTGATGTCCACCATTTCTTTTGCCAGTTTGGCAACTTCTCTTCTCTGGAATGCCTGAAAATCCTGGAATTCTTTGGAAGGAATACGGTAGGTATTGTTCATATAGCCCTGGTCAATGATAAATTCCGGGCGGAATTTATAGCCCACTTCTTTTTCAAACTGTTCCAGAATGTAGGGACTTACAGAAGCGGAATATCCGTACCAGTCTACATATTTTTCTCTGGCCAGTTCATCGAAAATCAGGGTAAACTGGTGGAAGAAGGTGGTGTAACGGATAACGTCTACATGTGGATTGTCTGCAATAAATTTGCGCAGACGTTTCATGGAATATTCTTTTGTCTTCGGCTGACGCACATCAAAAGTAATCTGTTTTTCAAAGTTTGTCCAGCCATTTGTCACAGCATTGTACATATGTACCGGGTCCCACATAATGTAAGCCAGGAAACTGACGGTGTAGTCATGAAATTCCTTTGCATTGTGAATGGTCACGTCTCCGGTTTCTTCGCTGTACTCCCACTGGGATGACTCAAGCGGTTCTCCTGTGGTACGGTCCATGACTTCCCACCAGCGTGTGATATCATCGTGGGAATTTACCTTCAGCATATCCGGGTATAAATGGTTCATCAGATGAATGGACAATTCGCTTTCCACAGCTGTGTAGAAAGGCGTCATAATGTACATCTGCTGGATTTCCTCCGGGTTGGCTTTTGCCCAGGCATTGTCCTTTCTTGTCGTGTAATAGGTGGAATATACCTTTGCGTCAACGTTTTTCAGTTCCTCCGGGTAGTCTGTGCCGTCACAGTCACGGATAGCGTCTGCGCCCCATCTTTTTACCAGTTCCAGTGTCTCCGGTACCACATCCACATCTGTAGGAATGGTAACACGTCCTTTAAAATTTGTGTCGCTCATGTTTTTTCTCCTTTCGCAAGTTCGCCTTACTCTATATTCCTAGAATATACAAATTTTTCAAAAATTGCTAGGGTCATGTTGCTGGAAACTTTAGATATCTTGCTGTTTTTCTTTTCAGAAAAACAAAAAGATGAAGCTGTCCAAAAAAACAACTCCATCTTTTCCTTTAAAAATCTTTTTCTATGCTGTCTTTCTGCCGTATTTTTTCTTAATGACCAGCAGAGTTCCCAACATCAGCAGAATCCCTGCCGGAAGGGCAATCCACGCCGTTTTTACGAAACCGGCAATGATATACGTTACAAAGGAAACTGCTGCTGCGGTCAGCGCATAAGGCAGCTGGGTAGTCACATGATTGACATGATTACACTGCGCTCCCGCAGACGCCATAATGGTGGTATCGGAAATGGGAGAACAGTGGTCTCCGCACACAGCGCCGGCCATGCAGGCAGAAATGGAAATAATCATCATCTGCGGGTCTTTGCCTTCAAAAACAGCCACTACAATGGGGATTAAAATACCAAAGGTTCCCCAGGAGGTTCCTGTGGCAAACGCCAGGGCGCAGCCCACCAGAAAAATAATTGCCGGCAGGAAATTCAACAGTCCTCCGGCTACCGATTTCATGGCTGTTGCCACAAAAACGTCTGCGCCCAGACTGTCCGTCATAGCTTTCAGTGTCCATGCAAAAGTCAGGATAAGAATCGCCGGCACCATGGCCTTAAATCCCTCCGGAATGCAGTCCATGCAGTCACGGAAAGACAGCACTCTCCTTGCCGCATAGAAAATCACGGTGAAAACAAAGGCAAAAAAGCTTCCGATAGACAGAGCCAGAGATGCTTCACTCTGTGAAAAAGCAGTCACAAAATCCGTTCCGCTAAAGAAGCCGCCCGTGTAAATCATCCCCGTAATACAACAGATAATCAGCAAAACAATGGGAACTACCAGGTCTGTAACTTTTCCTCTCGGATTTGGTTTTACCGTCTTTTCTTCCTCGTCCGCACGCTTCCCGCAAGTGTAAATATCTCCTTTTAAAGCATTGGCTTCATGCAGGGCCATAGGGCCGAAATCTACCCGCATGAGCACCACGGCAAACATCATAAAAATAGTAAGCAGTGCATAAAAGTTATAGGGAATAGCCTGCATGAAAATGGCCAGTCCGTCCTCTCCCTCTACAAAGCCGCTGACAGCCGCCGCCCAGGAAGAAATCGGGGCGATGATACAGATAGGCGCCGCAGTTGCATCAATCAGATAAGCAAATTTGGCCTTGGAAACATTGTGCCTGTCTGTTACGGGGCGCATTACACTTCCCACAGTCAAACAGTTGAAATAATCGTCTACAAAAATCAGGATTCCCAGAATAATGGTGGCAATCTGGGCACCGATTCTGGTTTTGATGTGCTTTCCGGCCCATTTTCCAAAGGCTGCAGAGCCTCCGGCCCGGTTCATCATACAGACCATAGTTCCCAGAATCACCAGGAAAATCAGAATTCCCACATTGGAGGAATCAGAAAGTACCTGGATAAAACCTTCATCTATGATTTTCAACACCGTTCCTTCAAACTGGAAGTCTGTGGAAAACAAAGCCCCTACTAAAATTCCTACAAACAGGGAACTATACACTTCCTTTGTAATCAACGCAAGGGCAATAGCCACCACTGGGGGAATCAGGGACCAGAATGTAGCATACATATGGGGTTTCGGCGCCTCTTCGGCAGCTGCAAACACGGTCATACTCATCAAAAGCAGCAAGGCTGCAAATATGACAAGGGCCGTCATCATTTTTTTTCTTTTTTGTGTCATCGTTTTGTTCTCCTTTTCTTATCAAACCCTGTTGCATAAGAAAAACCATGAACGATACTCCCTTTTGGGGAACGCGCTCATGGTTTGCCAATAAACGTATGACTGTGACCAATGATGATAGCGCTCCACATATTGTGACAGTACGCTGCATATTCTGCAGCGTCCCAGGGGGAAAATCCCGGGCGGATTTCCCTCCTTCGGCAGTTTCCCCTTTCTCCTTCTGCGGCCGCCCAGCCCTTGCAGAAGAATACTCTTGAAACCTGCACCTCTATCATATATCGTCCCTGGCTTTCGCCAGAAATGTCTTTCTTATTCTGTTCTATACTATAGCATGAATTTTCCAGTGTGCCAAGACCGGTTTTTCCGGATTTTCCTGGAAATTCCCAAAAATATTTATTCCGGAAGCTGTCCTCCGTCTTTCACAGTCTGCATCAGCGCTTTGATGTTGTCTACAGACGTCTGGTCCGGCTGCATAACGTACAATGCAGTTCCCGGCATGGAGTAACAATACTGGCTGTCTCCCGTACCTTCCGCTGCCACAGATTTCATGGTCCAAGTTCCACCGCTGTTTAACTGGCTTTGAATCAGCTTCTGAATCTGGTCCATGCTCATGTTGGTTTCCACGCTGTCGCTGACTTCTGAAATCAGACTCGGGGCTTTCACCAGCATTTCCGGTGTAATCATCTTCTTAAACATAGCCTGGATAACTGCCATCTGATCTTTTCCTCTCTGATTGTCTCCGCCTGGAACGTTGTAACGCTCTCTTGCAAAAGCCAGAGCCTGTTTTCCGTTGAAATGATTGGTGCCCTGCTGTACGTTGATGACCGCACCGCCGTCTCCGTTTGTGGTAAATGCGTACTCGGATTCCACATCAATGCCGCCCATGGAGTCTACCATGGTAATCAGAGACGTAAAGTTGACTCTGGCGTAGAACGGAATTTCAATACCGTAAAGTTTTTCCAAAGTTGCCATGGACTTATCCACACCATAAATACCTGCATGAGTTAATTTGTCCTTGCTGTCTCCGCTGACGCCCGGGATAGTTACATAGTAATCTCTCGGTGTATTGGTCAGAAGAATCTGTTTCGTGGTAGGATTTACTGTAGCAATAATATTCACATCACTTCTGCTCTTGGAAGATACCGGGCCATATACATCAATACCACTAATGTACATATTGAAGGTTTCGTCTTTGACATCCACCTCTGCAGCCTTGCCCTGTACCAGCTGACTATCATCACTTTCTGTCTCAATGCTGTACTGCGCAATAATTTTCACCTGGCTGCTGTATCCCTCATATACCTCTTCCAGAATACCGCCGTAGCCTTCATTGTAAACAATGGCCTGTACACTTCCATCCAACAAAGCGGCCGCCTGCTCATTTAAAGTCTTGTACTCTGCCGTCATGACATCCGTCCCGGCGTCTTTATCTACGTGCTCCATAGCTGCGTCAATGTCCTCTGCATCTTCCGCGTGCTGAATACCGTAAATATAATCTTTGGTGTCCTTTACCTTCTCGGCAGGATCATCGTTTCTGACAACTACCAGCATACTGTTGACCTGCCTGCCCAGGCTGTCTCCACTGATGTCTTCTACTGCATTATGAGTCTGATACATATAGACTGAACCAAAAAGCAGCACCGCTGACATCAGAACACTGACCAGCTTACTGACAATAGCTTTTCCGCGGGTAACCACCTGCATGGTAAACAGCAGGGCTGCAAATACCAGAAGGATCCCTGCCATACCGGCCAGATACTTCGCAGGAACCATCCCCAGTCTCCAGGTAAATCCTATAAAAACAAGTGTCGCAAGAATCTGAATTCCAACCAGTACCTCTCCGGCAATCCGAAACGCTTTCTGGATACGCTTCTTTCTTCGCTTCGCCGGACTCATCTTTTTTCCGCGATTTGTATTTTCCATATGCAATTCTCCTCTTTTTCTATTGCCCCCGGCTTGCCTTCCGGCGGCATCACAGTTCCTAATATAATATAAATCCTGCGAAAAATCAACCTTCCCGTGGAATTTTCGGCATATTTGTGCTATAATATTTACAGAAACAGAGATTGAATTTTATACAGCAAGGAGGTATTTCTATGGCTCACCGTGTAATTACTATTAACCGTATGTATGGAAGTGGGGGAAGGCTTCTCGGCCGGGCGCTGGCCGAAAAACTGGGGATTCATTTTTATGATAAGGAATTAATCCGCCTTGCCAGTGAGGAAAACGATATTCCTTACGAAGAACTCTTAAAGGTAGATGAAAAGAAAGCAAACCAGTGGCGGCTGCCCATCAGCGAACAAATGCAGATGCAGCCCCAGTATCATTTTCACCCCATGAATGACGTGCTCTTTGAAACACAGTCTAAGATTATCAAAGACCTTGCAGCAAAAGAAGACTGTATCCTTGTAGGACGCTGTGCAGACTATATTCTGGGAGAAGACTGTCTGAGTCTTTTTGTTTACGCCCCCTATGAAGAGCGTGTCAAAAATGTAATGGAGCGCCTTGGACGTGAAGAAAAGAGCGCCCGCTCCCTGGTAAAAAAAATGGATAAAACCAGAAAAGCCTACTACGAGTTCTTCACAGACCGGAAGTGGAACGATTTGGGAAACTACCAGCTCTGCATTGACACCAGCCGCTTTTCCCAGAATTTTCTGCTGAATATGCTGGCTGACGTGTATAAACATATGTAACATTCGAAAAGAGGCTGCCTCATGAAACAGCCTCTTTTCTTTCTGTCAGGATAATCTTCCATTTTCCATTTTATATACTTTATCTGCAATATTCATGGTGGACTGCCGGTGGGACACCAACACTACTGTCTTTTCCCTGCATTCCTCCTGCAGCGCTTTCAGGATAATCCCTTCATTTAAGGAATCCAGATTGCTGGTGGGTTCGTCCAACATCAAAAACGGCGCATTATGCAGGAAAGCTCTGGCGATTCCGATACGCTGCCGTTCTCCTCCTGAAAGGGTATCTCCCAATTCGCCTACCGGGGTGTCATATCCCTTTGGCAGACTTTCAATAAAACTGTGCAAAGAAGCCTTTTTTGCTGCTTTTATCACTTCTTCTCTGGTGGCGTCAGGTTTTGCCACCTTGATATTGTTTTCCACGGAATCGTGAAACAGGTAGGTTTCCTGAGTCACATAGGACTCCATTTCTCTCAGGTTTGCCGTATTGATTTCCTTTACATTTTTCCCGGAAATCAGCACCTGCCCCTGCTGCACATCCCAAAAACGCATAAACAGCTTCAAAAGCGTGGATTTTCCGGAGCCGCTTTTTCCGTGGATTCCGGTAATTCGGCCTTTCTCCAGTGCGATGCTGTAATCCTTTAATATGACCTCCTCCTCATAGGCAAAAGTCACATGTTCACACTGCGCCCGCCCAAAGGCCACCTCTTTTCTCCCTGTCACCTCTTCTACCTGCGGGGTTTCTTCTAAAATAGAAAGCACCCGCTCTCCGCTTGCCAGAGTCTGATTCAGATTGTTGGACAGATTGGCCAGAGCCACTACAGGCCCAAAGGAACCCATCATGGAAATCGTGCAGAGAATCACCGCTTCTTTATCCATGCTTCCCTGCGTGTATAAAAATACGGTGAAAAACAGCATGCCAAAGGAGCTTAAAAGAATCAGCAGATTGGTAAGCGCCCGTGTATTGCCCTCCATACGGCTGAGTTTTTTCTGCAGAGTTCCCAGTTCTATGGACTTTTCTGCCATGCCTTTTCGCCGCTCTTCTTCCTGTCCATACTGTATGGTTTCCTCCAATCCCCGCAGAGAATCCAGCACATAGCTGTTTAAATCCCCCAGCTTTGTCCGAAACTCCATTCCGGTCTGCGCTCCTTTTCTTCCATTCCAGAGGGGGACTCCCACTCCTACCAGAAGATAGGAAACCAGCGCCCAGATTCCCGCATACACATGGTAATGTCCAATGAACAGCACCATAATCAGAGAAGTCAGAAAGCCGATGGCAATGGGGGAAATGGTATGGGCATAAAAGACTTCCAGAAGTTCAATATCATTTGTGATAATGGAAATCAGATTGCCCTTGTCTTTTCCTTCCAGTTTTGCAGGACACAGCTTTCTAAGGGCCGCAAAAACCTTATGGCGGATAATAGCCAGCAATTTAAAAGCAATATAATGATTGCAGGCCTGCTCTGCATAGTGCAGAATTCCTCTTAAGACTGCGAATACGGCCATAAGTCCAAACAGTTTTCCCACAGAAAGACCTGCCAGGCTTTTTTCCATAATTCCGTATACCAGTCCGCTGCCCGCTAAAATGCTGAGGAAAATGGCGCACAGAAACCCTGCCACGCCCAGTAAAATGGCTGCTGTCATCACATGGAGCAGAGGAACTACCAGTCCAATCAACTGTCCCATGACCTTGATTCCGCTTCTTCTTTTCATGCTGTTTTCCCCCTTTCTTCTTTCGGCAGTCCGTATTTTTCCAGATTTCTCTGGGTCTGATACATGTTTTCGTAAACACCCTGTTTTTCCATCAGTTCTGAGTGCTTTCCTTTTTCTGCAATTTTCCCGTCTTTTAAGACATAAATCCTATCTGATTTTTTTACATTGGCCAGTCTGTGGGAAATCAGCAGTACCGTCCTTGTCTCTGCCAGTTCCCGGATGACTTCCATAATAATTTCTTCGCTCTCCACATCAATGTTGGAGGCCGCCTCATCAAAGATATACACCGGGGTCTCATGAAGCAGCGCTCTGGCTATGCACAGACGCTGGCACTGTCCTCCGGAAAAATTGCTGCCCTTTTCCAACAGCAAAGTTTCAAGCCCTTCCTGCTGCTGCAGGAAATCCCACAGATTCACTTTTCGCAGCACCTCTTCCATCTGCGCTTTGCCGGCTTTCGGATTCCCCATACGAAGGTTTTCTTCCACGGTTCCTTTAAACAGATAACTGTTGTGCCGTACCATGGTGATGTGTTCCATCAGGCTTTTTTCACTGATATCAGCCAGCGCCTTTCCTCCCATATAAATGTTCCCCCGGTAGTTTCTGTTTCTGCCCATTACCAAAGAGGCAATGGTACTTTTCCCGGAACCGGATTCTCCTACCAGGGATACAAAACTGCCTCCGGAAATCTGCAGACTGATGCCATCCAGAATTTTCCTCTCCTTTTCATACGCAAATTCCACATTTTCAAAGGAAATATCCAGGGAGCCTTCCGGCAGTTCTTCCCTGCCTGCTTCTCCCTCCGTCATATCTAACAGACGGAAAATTTTGTCGCTGGCTGCCATTCCGTTCATAGCAATGTGGAAAAAAGAGCCCAGCAGACGAAGAGGAATAAAAAATTCCGAAGCCAGAAGGATGATAGTAAAGGCTCCTGCAAATCCCAGATTTCCCGCCAGATATTCCCTCACAGTTACAATCATCCCCACCGCTGCACCGCCGTAGGCCACCAAATCCATAACGCTGATGGAATTCAACTGCATCGTCAGCACCTTCATGGTAATCCGGCGGAACTGCTCTGCCTCTTTATCCATTTCCTCTGCCTTTTTTTCATCAGACTGATAGATTTTCAGAGTGGTTAAGCCCTGGAGATTTTCTAAAAAGCTGTCTCCCAGTTCTGTATAGCTTCCCCAGTATTTATTCAGCAGTTTTTTGGCAAATTTCTGCACTGCCACAATAGAAACCGGAATCAGGGGAACGCAGACAAGCAGGATAACACTGGCCTTCAGATTTATAAAGGACAGCACGGCAAATAAGGTTAAGGGAGCCAGAAGGCTGTAGAAAAACTGGGGAAGATACCTTCCGAAATACGTTTCCAGCTGCTCCACACCCTCAGCGGAAAGCTGCACCACCTCTGAAGTAGAAATTTTTTCCCTGTAAGAGCTTCCCAGCCGTGTCAGTTTATCGTATATCTTTTCTCTTAAAATCCTCTTTACATCCACGCTTGCCATAAAGGATGCTTCCGCAGACTTCTTTTCGCAGAAAAAGCGCACCAGAATGGAACAGACACAGACCAGAGCTGTTCCTGCCAAAAGCCGGGTGCTGACCTCTCCTTGTACCAGATTTTCCAGTAAAATGCCCATGGCTGAAACTGCCAGAATCTGAAACAGCAGTCCGCACCACTGCCAGAAGACATTCTGGAAAATATACTTTCTGGAATCTTCCAGCAAATGAACCAGTCGTTTTTTAATCATTTTTCATTTTCCTCTTTTCTCTCAATGTACAAATCACATGCCAGATAGCCGCCTTAGGCGCATACAAAAGCATCCGTGGGCCGGAAAAGACCATCACCTGGCGAATACGCTCACGCATTTCTTTTTTATAGCAATGCACTCTGCAGTTGCTGCAAAAGGTCTTTTCTTCCATAAATGGGCATTTTCTGATTTTCCATTCCGCATAATCCAGCAATTCCCTGCACTGGGGGCAAAGCCCCCGCTCCTTAAATGCTTTCCTGCCATGTTTGCTTTTGCAGTAAAGAACCATCATTTTTCCAACCATTTCCTGCTCCTTCTGCCTTTTGGATTCTATCTGTGCGCTGTCTTTCCTCTCCATTTATACCTCCCCGGCCGCGGCTGTACGGATTCCCTTGGTGAAATAAATCATATGAAACAGCCAGACAAGGGTCAGAATGACACGTCCCACAGGCACACTGTCCATAAACCAGAAACCAATTCCCATAAACAGGGTCATGGACAGCATAACTGTAATTTTTGCCCTTCTGGTCATGGTTTTCTTCTCCATCAAGGGCTCCAAATGCTTCCGGTAAAGCCCGGTGGAACGGAACCAGTTTTCCATTTTGGCAGAGCTTTTGGCAAAACCAAACAATGCCAGAAGCAGGAAGGGAAACGTAGGCAGGATAGGCAGCACTACGCCAACTGCACCGATTCCCATACTGATACACCCCAAAAGCAGCCAGAAAATTCTCTTTATGTTCTTCATAAAACCTCCGTACACGTTTTTTTATCCTCTGCGTGGTTAGCTTTGTCTTACCGTCTTCAAAAGAAAGGGCCGCCACATCAAAATTGCGGCAGCCTTTTTTAACAGACGGCGCTTCCCGCCATAAATCCCTGCAGAAGTTAGTTTTCATTAACTTTTATATCATACCAGACTATTTTTGTCAACGAATTTTACATAGGAATTTCTGTCTCTCTCTTTACGCTGTCACTTCTGTGTGGTAGACTGAATTTATTTATCCGGCAATTTTTTCTGAAATATCCGGACATATAAGGAGGATTTGAACGTATGAATACGATTCTGGAAAGTTTACACAGCCGCAAATCAGTCCGCGTCTTTACCGACCGGGAAATTTCCCCAAAAGAGAAGCAGCAGATTCTCACTGCTGCCACCCAGGCCCCCACAGCGGGGAACCAACAAATGTACACCATTCTGGATATCACAGACCAGCGGCTGAAAGAGATTCTTGCCGAAACCTGCGACCACCAGCCTTTTATTGCCAAAGCCAAAATGGTGCTGATTTTCTGCGCAGATTATCAAAAATGGTATGATGCCTTTTCGTTCTTTGGCTGTTCTCCCAGAAAGCCTGCTGCAGGAGAATTTCTGCTGGCCGTTCAGGATGCCGCCATTGCGGCACAAAATGCAGTGACTGCTGCCGAAAGTCTGGGAATTGGCTCCTGTTACATCGGAGATATTATGGAACACTACGAAAAGCACCGGGAACTTCTAAATCTGCCGCCTTATGTTTTTCCTGCAATTATGGTGGTCTTCGGTTACCCCACACAGCAGCAGGCAGACCGCCAAAAGCCCAAAAGAGCGCCGCTGGATTTCATTGTACAGGAAAACCGTTATCACAGAGCAGACGAAACAACACTGAAAGCCTGTCTGAATACAGCCACCGGCACACTTTCCTTTGAAGAATGGATACAGCGTTTCTGCAAACGAAAATACCATTCTGACTTTTCAAATGAAATGAGCCGTTCTATTGAAGAAGCGCTGAAAAATTTCAGATAATCAGAAAAGAATGGATTTTCAGCGCACCCCGAACCTGGATAAAAACCGCTTTCCCAATATACGGAGCAGTTTATCCGCAGCCAATCCCATGAGCCCCAGGGTGAAAATCCCCGTAAAAATCCAATCTGTGCGGTAATACAAACGGGATGTATAAATCAAATAGCCCACCCCTTCCGAAGCTGCCAGCATTTCTGCTGCTGCAATACAGATAATAGCGCTTCCCAGTCCCAGACGGATACCGGTAAAAATATGGGGCACTGCCGAAGGGAGAATGACGGTAAAAAAGGTTTTGGCCCGTCTTGCTCCCAGGGACTCGGCAGCTTCCAGCAATGCGGTATCCACGGACCGTACCCCGGCTATGGTGTTGACCATTACAGGAAAAATAACCGCATAAAATATCAGCGCTACCTTAGAAGTCTCTCCCACTCCGAACCACAGCAGAAACAGGGTGATAAAACCAATGGCAGGAACAAACCGGAAGAAATTTAAAAAAGGTTCAAAAATTCTGCCTGCCCAGGGAAAGCAGCCCACGCACAATCCCACAGGAACAGCAAATACCACGCCTAAAACCCAGCCCTTCAGTACACGTCCCAGACTCACCCAGACATCCCCGGCCAGTGTACCGTCTGAAATCAGAGAAAAAGCTCCTTTCCAGGTCTCCAGGGGACCTGGCAGAAATTCCGGGGGATAAAAAAGCGAACCTGCTTTCCAAATGGCAAGAAGCAGCACCCATGTCAGCACACCGCTTCCCAGTATCTTCGCAGCCACTCCTTTTGCTGCATTTTTTTTCTTCTGCATACAGATTCCTCCTTAAATTCCTTAAATATAGTACATATCTCTGCTGTCCAGAGCAGCGTTTACCAGCGTATAGGCTGTCTGTTGGTCAAATACATAAAGACGGGATACCATGACCTGAACCAAATCTCCCTTTTTGATGATTCCTTCGTCTATGGGCTTTCTTGCCTTTAATGTCAGATTGCCCACGCGAATGGAGAGTTCCACAGAGGTTCCTCCAAAGGCTGCGTCTTCCACCCTTCCTTCCTGGTATACACTGGGATAAGGCGGATTTTCGCCTCTTGGAATGACCTTTACAAATTCCGGACGAATGGCCGCATTGGGAGCATTTTCGTAAGGGGAAAAGCCTTTCAGCTTTGCATACTGAAACTCCGTTAAAAGCACGGATTCTCCGATAAACTGTGCTACAAACGGCGTCTGCGGGTTTCTGTAAATCTCCATGGGAGTCCCCATCTGCTCCACTCTTCCCGCATTGGTGACAAGGATTTCATCTGCCACCTCCACAGCCTCGTCCTGGTCATGGGTTACAAAAATACTGGTAATGCCTACCTTTTCCACCATTTCTTTCAACCAGCGGCGCAGCTCCTTGCGTACCTTGGCGTCAATGGCTGCAAAGGGTTCGTCCAAAAGCAGCACCTGTGGGTCTACGGCCAGAGCCCTGGCAAAAGCCACCCTCTGTCTTTGACCGCCGGAAAGCTGATTGGGATAGCGGTCTTCCAGTCCCGGCAGTCCTACAAGCTCCAACAGTTCCTTTACTTTCGTTTTGATTTCCTTTTTCCCTTTTTTGCGAATCTTCATGCCGTAAGCAATGTTATCGTATACTGTATAATAAGGAAACAATGCATAATTTTGAAACACAAAGCTGATTTCTCTTTCCTGTACGGAAAGGTCATTGACAACCCTCCCGTTAATAGAAATGTTGCCGCTATCCTGCCTCTCCAATCCGGCAAGCATACGCAGAAGCGTTGTTTTGCCGCTTCCGCTGGGTCCCAGAAGGGCCACCAGCTTTCCTTTTTCGATTCCAAAGGACACGTCATCAGAGGCTTTGAAATCTCCAAAGTTTTTATGAACATGCTCAAATGTAATATACATACCTGTTTCCTCCCATTGCTTTTCTTATTCTTCCGCTGCTTCGGCGTCAGGCAGCGCTGCCCGAAGGGGCTCTAAATCTGTAAAATCTGACAGTTCATAGTCGTCAAAATCCCCCTTTGCAACTGCCCAGGCTTTGATGTCCTCCAAATGTTTTTTGGTTTCTTCAGAATAGTCTATGGTCAGATTGGTATCCTGAAGTTCTGACAGAAACTGTTCCTTTGATGTTCCCAGCTTTTCCGAAACCACTTCCGCCGCTTCCTCCTCATGGGAATATATCCAGTCAACTGTTTCTTTAGAAGCCTTCAGATAGTTTTCCGCCACATCCTCATGCTCTTTGATAAAAGAAGCCGTGGTAATATAATAGGAATCCACTGTAAGGCCCAAATCCTTCAGCGTCAGAAGTTTTTCAAGTCCGCCTTCCTCCAGCTTTGCCGCATTCGCGCCGCTTGCCCAGAAGGCCGCTGCCTTTCCTGTTGTCATCAAAGCCACCGCCGAAGCTGCACTGTCCACTTTGACCAGTTTTTGTTCTGTTTCCCCTATGCCTGCTTTTTCATAAGTTTTCGCATTCCAGAAGTCCCATACCGTTCCCGGCTGTGTGGCAAAAGGCTGTCCTGCCAGGTCTTCCAGGCTTTTTACCTTACTGCCGTCTACGTAAAGGGCGCCCCCGGTTCCGGAACCGATGCGGCTGAGAATAAGAAGATTTTTATCCTGTGTACTTCCCATGCGGTTTACCAGCGCGTAGTCTGCCAGATTTCCCACATCTGCCTGTCCGGTTACAACGGCATCCACCGTATTAATACCTGCTGCAAATTCTGATGTTTCCAGTTTTATCCCATACTTTTGAAAAATACCTTCTTCCTCTCCCACAGCTGCAATCCAGTGCTGCGCACCGTTTGTCATCACAGCGGCGCGGACTGTGGTCAGTCCGCTTCCGGAAACCTTTTGCTCTGTGCCACCGCAGCCTGAAAGAGCCAGTACTGCTGCTCCTGTCAAAATAAAAACCAATGCTTTCTTCTTCATACCCTACTCCTTCTTTTTCGTCAAATCACTCTTTTTAATAGAAGCTACGCAAAAATCAATTCTCTCATCCTCGTCTTCCTCATCCTTACTGCCTGTTTTCGGATTTTTATTAGGGTCTACGCCTTCCACAATGGTTACTTTCCCATTATCTTTTCCCACAGGTGAACCCGGCACCCGGAAAGTCTCCACATCCAGAGGCAGAATAGACGTTTCCTCCGGTTTTTCCAACTGGGGAATCCACTCATAAGGCACTCGGTAAGCACGGTAAACCATATTGTTGGTAAAATTTCCTGCCAGCTTATTGAAATAAGGATTGATATATTCCCATACAATTTCATGTTCCGGAGTAACTTCCAGGATTCGTCCGTCCGAGCCTTCTGTAATCAATGTATTTCCGTTTGGCAGTCTCTGTGCGGAGCTGATATAGGAGCTGTAAAACTTGGAAGCATCGGTAAACAGCAGAAATCCCGCTTCCAAAGGCGTATACTGCCAGGTAATCTCCAGTGTGACCGGATTGAACTGCAACACACGGGAATAATCTCTTCTGGCATGATTCACACCGGTTACCGCACCGGGATTTGGATTTCCGTAACCGCCTTCCCCGCCGTTGTCAAACACCAGCAAGTCTCCTTCTCCCGGAAGACCTTTTGGTATCATGTGCAGATGGTGCTGCCCGATAATCCAGCCCAGTTTTCTGGTTGCTTCGCTTTCGTTAAAATCCGGTCCCAGTCTCCAGACAACCTCTCCTGTCGCCTTGCTGATAATTCCAAGAATATTGGCATTTCTGGCATCAAAAATAATATTGTCCGGATGAAAGCGTTCATCTCCCGCGTCGTACCATTTATTTTCTCCCAGCGTTGACATACTGTTGAAGTGCAGCCAGTCACCTCCTGCTTCTTCATGAAGCCCCGGATTGCGGAACAAAACGTTTTTGGCGGCTTCGTCAAAGCCCATTTCTTCAAAATGGTCGCTGGCTCTCCAGCTCCACAGAATATTCCCTTCCCAGTCCACTTCAATAATCTTGTCGTCAATGAGTCTTTTATCTGAAATCTCGTGGTTGTATACGTTTTCATGGGTCAAAATAAGGGTGTTCCCGCCGTCTGTCCTGGGCTCTCCACCAGGATAATAATAGCCCACAGAGGAACCTTCTCTCTGATAGTCGTGATGCTGTCTTGCCTGATATTCCGGTTCTTCCATGCCTGGGTCTGCAATCAGCTCCGTGTTGCGGAATTTCCACACAATTTTGCCCTCCCAGTCCACCTGTACCAAATCTATCTGGTCCTGATAAGCATATTTTCCGGAACGTGTTCCTGTGGTTCCCATAACATATCCTCCGGGAAGAATCTTATTTGGGAAGCCCCCAAGACCTGCCCAGCGTTGTACTTCATTGCCGTTCATATTAAGCAGCAAAGCGCCTCTTCCGGAAGGGAAGATTGTATACCCGTTCCATGCTTTTTCTTTATCGTATAAAATTGTCCCTGTAGGGAACACACTTGGATAACCCATCTTTATCTACCTCCGTTTACTCACTCAATTTTTTGATTGCTTCATTTATGATTAATTTATGTGTAAAACCTGTTTTTTTGTCTTTCACCGCTCCATTCCGGAAAAACAAAAGGGTTGGCAGTACCTGTATATCCCACCGGGAGGCCAGTTCCGGCTCCGCCGTAATGTCCACTTTTCCGAAAAATGTCTGTACTCCTTCCGTCTCCAGTTCTTCTATCCCTGTCTCTGTCCTTTTACAATGAGCGCAGGTAGGGGAGTAAAAAAGAACCACGGTTTCTTCCCCGGATTGGATTTTCTCTTCAAATGTCTTCAGATTTAATTCCTGCATGTTTATACCTCTTTCTCTGTTGTTCGTCTCAAATCTTCTGCCGCCAGAACGGCTGCATTGGCTCCGTCTGCCGCTGCCGTAATCACCTGGCGCAGGCTTTTTGTCCGCACATCTCCGGCTCCGTAAAATCCTTTCAAAGCTGTTCTCCCTGTTTCGTCTGCCTGTATGTACCCGTTCTCGTCTGTCACGGCAAGCTCCCTCAGAATCTCTGTGCGTGGTATCTGGCCGATTTCTACAAAAATACCGTCCACCGGAAGCCGTCTGTTATCCTGCGTCCATATGGCCTCTGCCTTGTGGGTTCCCTCTATTTTGCTGACCACGGTATTTCTGAGAATTTCTATGTTTTCTTCTGCTTCTGCCTGAAGGAGGGAGGACTTAGCAGCCCGGAAGTCTTCTCTTCGGTGAATGAGCAGCACCTTTTTACAGATTCCCGCCAGATACAGAGCTGCGTCTACGGCACTGTCTCCGCCGCCAATGACTGCTGCCACCCGGTCTTTATAAAAAGCTCCGTCACACCATGCACAGACGTGAACTCCTTTTCCGAAAAACTGCTGTTCTCCCGGTATGCGCAGCTGCCTGTGTACCGTACCGGCTGCATAGATTATGGCTCTGGCTTCCAGAACTCTTCCATCCTCCAGGCGGCATTTCCACTTACCTTCCTCACGCCAAAGCTTTCCGGCTTCTCCTTCTGTAAAAGAAACCCCACACTTTTCGGCGTGTCCCCGAAACTGCTCTCCCAGTTCGTATCCCCCAATTCCCGGAAGCCCCGGGTAATTGTCCACCCGGCCACTGTCTGCAATCTGTCCGGTTCCTCTGTATTCCTTCTCCACTATCTGCACGGTCAGATTGGCTCTTCTGGCATAAATTCCTGCCGTCAGTCCTGCCGGTCCGCTGCCGATAATAAGCAAATCCGGTATTTTTTCTCCCATCTGCTGTCCACCTTTCTTTATCCTAGTTTTCATAGTAACTTACTATGAAATATGATATTTGAAAGGATACCACAGAAAAACCCATTCGTCAAATAGAAAATATACATTATGCGTAATAGTTTCTATTTATAGGCAAAAAAAGACAGTTCCACCTCTGTCCTGAGGTTTGGAACTGTCCTTTTTTGTAAGATTCTTTTTTTGTATGTATTCTGTATTATTCTATATTCAAATATTTCTTAATGGCTTCTATATACGTTTCCCCCATTTCACTGAGCACCATGTTTTTTCTTGTAATATAGCCGATTTCCATAACACTGTCCTGGTCTTCTTCGTCCCCTTCAAAGGGAACAGCCACATAATCACTGCCATTTAATTCTTCGCAGATAATCCCGGAGCAGAGGGTGTAACCGTTGAGCCCCACCATGAGATTCAGCATGGTAGCCCGGTCATTGGCTTTGATAATTTGGGCATATTCATTGGTAGAAAGAATTTCTTCCGCAAAATAGAAGGAACTGTTTTCTCCCTGTTCAAAAGACAGACAGGGATAGCCGCTGAGCTGCTCAAACCTTATGGAGGTTTCCTTTGCCAGAGGATGCTGTTTCCACAGGTATACATAAGCCCCGCAGGAAATCAGAGGATGAAATTCCAGGCTTGCGGTTTTCATCATTTTTTCCATAGCTTTCCGGTTAAAGTCAGAAAGATAGAGGACGCCGATTTCGCTTCGCAAGGTGCTGACGTCACTGAGCACCTTTCTGGTCTCAGTTTCCCGGATTGCAAACTCGTATTTCGACATATCAAATTCTTTTGCCATATCCACAAATGCTTTCACCGCAAAGGAATAATGTTGGGTAGAAACTCCGAATTTTTTTCGGTAGCTTCCGTTTTTGCTATATTTCTGTACCACCGCTTCATATTGATCATAAATTTCTTTTGCGTGAAGCAAAAATTCCGCACCGTCATTGGTCAGCGCCACGCCTTTGCCGCCCCGGTAGAGAAGCACCAGTCCCAGTTCCTTTTCCAGTTCCTTCATGGCATTGGTCAGCGAAGGCTGTGAAACGTATAAAAGCTCTGCCGCTTTGTTCAATGATTTTGTTTCCGCTATGGTAATCAGATAATGCAACTGTGTCAGTGTCATTTTCTGCACTCCTTTAAAAATAGTTCATGAATCCTGTTATCTGTATCCAGTTCGGGATGAAAGGCCAGCCCATACTGTCTGCCGTACCGGACCGCCACGATTTTTCCCTCTGCCCGGGCGAGAATCTCTACAGCCGGGTCTGCTTTTTCCACATAGGGAGCACGAATGAAGGTCATAGGCACTGTGCCGATTCCTTTCATTTCCTGTATTGTGTGAAAGCTGCCAAGCTGTCTGCCATATGCATTTCGCTTTACCGTTACGGGAAGGGTACCGAAATATACATGAGGGTCGTTTACACACGCTTCGGCCAGCAGAATCAGCCCCGCGCAGGTGGCAAGCACAGGTATTCCCCGGATAATCCGCTCTTTCAGGCCCTCAAAGATATCCAGTTCCCGCAGAAGTTTTCCCTGTACTGTGCTTTCCCCGCCCGGCAGAACCAGACCGTCAAAGGCTTCCTGCAAGTTACCTTTCTGACGAATTTCCACGCATTGTGCGCCAAGGGCTTCCAGCTTTTTTCGGTGTTCCAGAAACGCGCCCTGCACTGCAAGTATTCCGATTTTCATCCTATTTTCCCCTCTCTGCCATAAGAAGCTGTATTTCCTGCTCATTGATTCCCACCATGGCTTCCCCTAAATCCTCTGACAGTTCTGCCAGCAGTTTGCTGTCCTGATAATTGGTCACTGCTTTTACAATGGCTGCCGCGCGTTTCTTCGGATTCCCGGATTTAAAAATACCGGAGCCTACAAAGACTCCCTCTGCACCCAGCTGCATCATCAGAGCCGCGTCCGCCGGAGTGGCTACGCCGCCTGCAGCAAAGTTTACGACCGGAAGACGTCTGTGCTCATGTACATAAGCGACCAGTTCGTAGGGTACCCGCAGATTCTTGGCCTCTTCAAAGAGTTCCGCTTCCTTCATAGCCCCAATTTTTGCAATCTCCTGGTTCATTTTCCGCATATGGCGCACGGCCTGCACTACATCTCCCGTTCCCGGTTCTCCTTTTGTTCGAATCATAGAAGCGCCCTCCTGAATTCTCCGAAGGGCTTCGCCCAAATCTTTTGCACCGCAGACAAAGGGTACCTGAAATTTCCGTTTGTCAATGTGGTAGACATCGTCTGCCGGAGAGAGGACTTCACTCTCATCTATGTAATCAATTTCAATGGCTTCCAGTATCTGTGCTTCCGCGAAATGACCGATTCTGCATTTCGCCATAACCGGAATGGACACCGCTTCCTGAATACCCTTTATCATTTTCGGGTCACTCATTCTGGCCACGCCGCCTGCAGCCCGTATATCAGCCGGAATCCTCTCCAGGGCCATAACAGCGCAGGCTCCCGCTTCTTCTGCAATCTTTGCCTGTTCCGGAGTGGTGACGTCCATAATTACTCCGCCTTTTAACATCTGTGCCAACTGCTTATTTAATGCATATCTCTCATTTACCATTTCCAATCTCTCCCTTTCTTTTGTGATTGATATGCATCTTAAACCAAAACTGTCCTTGTTAAAATAACCAGTTTATTTATTTTTAAGCAGTCCAGTTTTCTTTTTCTCCTGTTTTCTATGCTTTCAGGTATCCAAAAGCTTCTCCTACTTTTCCCCCGTCCAAAAGATAGGCTTTCATTTTTCTCTGCAAAGAAGTATCTTCCGGCAGTTCCTCCAGGGAATTCCCCCTTTTCTGGAAAACCCATTCCAGCACTGCATCTGATTCCCAATGCACTTTATCCACTTCAAAAAGCGCCTGAAAGTTTAAAATTCGGGAATTCGGAGGCAGTAAATCCTTTAAAGCAGGACTTAAAAGCCAGGATTCACAGGTATACGGCGCCTGTCTGTAATTTGGATAGTACCTTTCAAAAAATTCCCGGGTCTGGTGTAAAGATTCCTGTACTTTCTCACTGCTGATGTCCGCATCCGAGGGAATATGTACCGCAATGGTCTTTTTTTCCTTCTGTGTGCACATCTCATACTCCAGTTCTCCCAAGCGGAACAACTGCAGAGAAAGCTGTCTGCCTGTCCAGAAATCCCGGTCAAATCCATAACAGCCATAGCTGACCTGATGTTCCTGTACAAAGCGCCAAAAGCACTTCATAGTTTCTGCAAAAATTTCTTCTGAAATTCCCAGATTTTCATATTTTTCATAGGTATACCCACAGGCTGTCAGCATGCAGAGCAACATGTTCATGCCTTTCTTATCTGTCTGCAGCAAGTTCTTCAAACCTTTTCTTGCATCCTCCCAGCAAAAGGGGTCTGTGAGATTTTTCAATATCTGCTGCAGGTTTCCGTCCTTTGACAGGTTTCCCCTTGCCTGCTTTTCTGTTTCTTCTAATTCCTGTAAGGCTTCCCCGGAAAAGCCTGTAAGTTCTGCGATTTCTCTCCATGTTTTCATGTTGTTTTTCCCCCTTTTTACTGGTATTTTCTGCATTATACCATGTAAAAAATACTTTGCAAAGACAGAAAAGAGGCCTTCTCAGCCTCTCTCCTTCTCTATCTTTCTTAAATTTTCCTCTGCCGCACAGACAGTCTCTTCATAATGCTGAATTTTTTTATCCAACAGATGCAAAGATTCCTGCATCTCTTCCAGACGCATACGCAACTGCTCTCTCTGCTCCTCTAAAATGGCTTTTCTGGCACGGGCCGTTTCTTCGCCCTGCTGGTAAAGCGCCACATACTCAATCAGTGCTTCGATTTGCACTCCGGCCTTCCGCATACACTTCATAAGCTGTATCCAGCCGCAGGAGGCTTCGTCATAGTCGCGAATTCCGCTTTTGGTTCTGGGAACCGGAGGAATCAGACCGATTCTCTCATAATACCGCAGGGTATCCGCTGAAATATCGTATTTTTTACTGGCTTCCGCAATGGTCATACACTTCCATCCTTTCTTAAAGTCCTGCAGGCTGCTTCAGTTTCTCGGCAAAATCTTTCATGGCATGAGAAATCTGCAGCATCTGAGGACAAACTGCCTCACAGCTTTTACAGCCGATACAGGCCGCCGGACGCTTCTCTTCTTCCAGGGCATCCGCCGCCATCTGGACAATGATGTTATTGGCAAAACGCATTTCATTATACATGGAAAGCAAGGTAGGAATGTCCAGTCCTTTGGGGCAGTGCGTTACACAATAACGACAGGCTGTACAGGGGAGCGTGTCCAGCATACTGTCTGTCACCTCTGCCAGCACCTTCTGTTCCCCTTCACTTAAAGGTTTATCCTCCTCATAAGTGTAGATATTTTTCTCCATCTGCTCCATGTTCGACATTCCGGATAAAACCACAGTCACACCAGGTACGCTCTGAAGGAAGCGGAAAGCCCATGCCGGAATTTCTTCCTCCGGACGAAGCATTTTCAGCTTTTCTGTATTTTCCTCTGAAAGCTGTGCCAGACGTCCTCCTCTTAAAGGTTCCATGACCCAGACAGGCATATGATACGCATTTAAAAGCTCTACCTTGGCTTTTGCGTCCTGCAGTTTCCAGTCCAGATAGTTTAACTGAATCTGGCAGAATTCCATATGCTCTCCGCAGGCTTTCAGAAAGTGCTCCAGTGTCTCATATCTGGCATGTGCCGAAAAGCCCAGATGACGGATTCTGCCTGCTTTCTTCTGCTGCAGCAGATATTCCAGAATCCCATATTCAGGATTCAGATAGGCATCTATGTTTTTCTCATACACATTGTGCAAAAGGTAAAAATCAAAATACTCCACGCCGCATTTTTTCAGCTGCTCTTCAAAAATTTCCTCCACCTTGTTCATATTGGACAAATCATAGCCCGGAAATTTACTGGCCAGACAGTAGCTGTCTCTTGGATATTTGCGCAGCAGTTTTCCCATAACCACTTCTGACTGTCCATTGTGATAACCGTAAGCCGTATCAAAATAATTCACACCGTTCTCTATAGCGCGGGCAATCATTCCCGCAGTTCTTTCTTCGTCAATGGCTGCATCCGGCTGGTCTCCCAGTGTGGGCAGGCGCATAGCGCCAAACCCCAGGGAAGAAAGTTTTAAGTCCTGAAATTCTTTATATATCATCTCTTTTGTCCTCCTGTCTGCTCTTCTTAGGACAGCATACTCCTTGAAGTTCACTCTAAGTCAAGCAGTTTTTTCAGAAAAACAAATTTTATGTTTCCAACAAGGTTATCAGTCTGCTGGTACCCAGACGGTCTGCACCCAAATCCAGAAATTTCTCCGCATCTTCCACAGAAGAAATTCCTCCGGCTGCTTTCACCTTCACCTGCTCTCCCACATGTTTTCGCATCAGCTCTACATCTGCAAAAGTAGCGCCGCCTGTGGAAAAACCCGTGGATGTCTTAATGTATTCTGCACCGGACCGGGTGACTACACGGCACATTTCCAGCTTTTCGTCTTCTGTGAGCAGACAGGTTTCTATAATCACCTTTAAAACTTTCCCGCCGCAGGCCTGCTTCACAGCCTGGATTTCCTCCAGCACCCGGTCATAATCCCGTTCCTTTACCATGCCCAGATTGATCACCATATCTATTTCATCTGCACCGTTCTCCACGGCATCTCTGGTTTCCAAAACCTTTACAGCCGTTGTGGTATTTCCATTGGGAAATCCAATAACCGTGCAGATGTTTACTTTGTCCTGCACGTACTCCTTTGCCCTTTTTACATAGCAGGGCGGAATACACACCGACGCGGTCTGATATTTCATTCCTTCTTCACAAATCCTGCGAATTTCTTCCCAGGTGGCTGTCTGTTTTAACAATGTATGGTCCAGTCTGCTTAATAGTTCTCTTTTTTCCATGTAAGCTTCTCCTTTTGTCCTTTTACAGAAGTTCTTTTAACAGGGAAGTACCAATGGTTCCTTCCGGCATTGCTACGCAGAAATTATCTGCAATGGTAGCGCCAATTACGGCAAACGTATCACTGACCCCCAGATTTTTCCCCTCCTTCATAGAAGGAGAATAGGCCAGAAACGGCACCTGTTCTCTGGTGTGGTCTGTTCCTGTATACGTCGGGTCATTGCCATGGTCAGCAGTGAGAATCAGCAAATCATCTTCCCGCAGCACAGAAAGCAGCACACCCAGCTTTTCATCAAAACGCTCCAGTTCCTCTGCATATCCCTGGACATTTCTTCTGTGTCCCCACAGAGCATCAAAATCCACCAAATTGGTAAAACACAGCCCTGTAAAGTCTCTTTTCGCAAGGTCTGTGGTCTGTTCCATGCCGTGTACCGAGCTTTGAGATTTATTGGATTCTGTCAGCCCCTGTCCGTCAAAAATATCGTAAATCTTTCCCACGGAAATCACGGAAAGTCCGGCTTCTTTTAAGCTGTCCAGCGCCGTTTTTCCATAGGGTTTTAAAGCATAGTCATGGCGGTTTGCCGTCCGCTTAAACGCTCCTTTTTTCTTTCCGGTATAGGGTCTTGCAATGACGCGTCCCACCTTCCACTCATCCCGCATGGTCAGTTCTCTGGCGATTTCACAGTAATGGTACAGGGTTTCCAGTCCCATGGTTTCTTCATTGCCGCAGATTTGGAGAACCGAATCTGCAGAAGTGTACACAATCAGTTTTCCTTCCCGGATTTCCTGCTCTGCCAGTTCTTCTAAGATTTCTGTTCCGCTGGCGCTTTTGTTTCCAATAATGGTTCTGCCTGTACGCTGTTCCAGTTCCCGGATGAGCTCCGGTGGAAAGCCGTTTTCCGTAAAAGTTTTGAATGGTTTTGTCACATGCAGCCCCATCATTTCCCAGTGTCCCGTCATGGTATCCTTGCCGCAGCTTCTCTCCTGCAGTTTCATATAGCAGGCCATTGGACGTTCCGCTTCCGGAATATTCTTCAGTTTATGAAGATTGGCAATGCCCAGTTTCTGCAGATTTGGAATCCGAAAATTCTCTTTTTTCTCTGCAATATGCCCTAAAGTGTCCACCCTGATATCTCCGTATTTTTCAGAATCCGGCATAGCCCCGATTCCCAGGGAATCCAGTACAATGGTAAAAATTCTCCGATACTTCATATGCAACCTTCCTTTCTGTATGGTTCCAAGTTTATGCGTGATTTCTGTCCCTTTCCTCTTCCGGCATTTCCAGATTTTTTCCCGAAAATCCCAGGGGAAGCAACTCCTCTAAAGTATATTCTTCCCATGTTTTGTCGCCTTTTCCCAAAAGAATCCGAAACTCTTTTGGCTCGCAAAATTCCATAAACACCTGTCTGCATACACCGCAGGGCGCTGTCAAGTCTGTTGGTTCTCTCCCTTCCATACCGCCCACAATGGCAATGGCAGCAAACGCTCTGACTCCCTCAGAAACCGCCTTAAAAACTGCAGTCCGTTCCGCACAGTTGGTAGGACTGTAAGCAGCATTTTCAATATTGCAGCCGGTAAAAATCTGTCCCTCCTTTGTCAGCAGCGCCGCCCCTACCTGAAAATGAGAATAAGGGGCATACGCAAAGGTTCTGGCCTCCAAAGCCCGATTCACTAAGGTTCTTTTTTCCTGTTCTGTCATACACTTTCCCTGTCTTTCTGAATCAGCAGACGAATTCCCTCTACTGCTACGCGAATCGCGGTTTCCGTGTCATGTACAATGGGGTTCTCAAGCCCCTGCTTTTCTCTCTCCTGGTTTCCTATCACCAGCAGGTCTGTTCCCACTCGCACTTTCAGATAATTTCCCACAATAAACAGTGCAGCGGATTCCATTTCTGAGGCTTTACAGCCCATGCGCAGCCAGGCTTCCCACTTGTTCAGCAGTTCATAACTCACCGGCTTTGTCTCCGGCTCGTGCTGTCCGTAAAACGCATCTTTGCACTCCACCACACCTGTGTGGTAAGTACAGCCGCAGCGTCCGGCCGCCTCCACCAGTGCGTTTGTTACCTGCAGATTAGGTACTGCCGGATATTCAATGGGCGCATATTCCTTGCTGGTTCCCTCCATACGGATAGCGCCTGTGGCAATCACAAGGTCGCCGCCCTTTACTTCTGTATCCATACCGCCGCAGGTTCCCACACGGACAAAGGTGTCCGCGCCGCATTGCACCAGTTCCTCCAGAGCAATAGACGCCGAAGGCCCGCCGATTCCCGTGGAAGTCACACTGACTTTTTCTCCGTCCAGATATCCGGTATACGTCTTGTATTCCCGGCTGTCTGCAATGAGTACAGGATTGTCCAGATATTTTGCGATTTTCTCACATCGCTTGGGATCACCGGGCAAAATTACATACCGTCCTACGTCCCCTCTGCGAATCTGTAAATGATACTGAAGTCCTGCTTCCCCTGAATAGTTTTGCATAATACCGTCTCCTCTCATGAAAAATTTTTTCTATTTGCTGTTACATGGGCGTCCCCACCTCAATCAAATTACCGTCCAAATCGTAAAACCGAACCATTTTCTGTCCCCAGCTATGGGTCATAAGCCGGTTGACATATTCGATATCGGGATAACGTTCCTCAAGTTTTTCCACAAACGCCTCTATATCCCGCTCTTCAAAATAAAGTTCACAAGAATTGCTCTTTTGCACAATTTCTTTTCCCACAAAGTCTCTCCAGATTTTTTCGTCCTGAAGCACCAGACCTTCTGTTAAAATCATATTTCCCCCATGATCTAATATCGTATCCAGTCCAAATAAATCATGGTAAAACTCCCTGGATTTTTCAATATCCTTCACAACCACCAACACATTTTTCAATTTCATCAGACGTCATCTCCTACTCATACAAAAACAGCAGTTTTTCCTCTTTCAAATACAGCCTTTCCGGTATCTTTCCCGCATTCTCCCACAAATATTTGGAAACCTTCCAGTCAATCCTCTGTTTTCCTTTTGGACTTGCCAGAAAAGAAATATTATACTCAAACATATCCTCCGTCACAATGGGCTTTTGCAAAGGAAAGCACAGACAATTTTCCTCTTCTTTTATCAGAAATTCATGGGCGCGGACCGCCACGGATTGTATGCCTTCCGTGCTGCGGTTTTGAATCGGAAAGGCTATGCCCCAGTCCGGTACCACAATCTCATTCTGTTCTTTTGTCTGCACATCGGCGATATTCTTGCATCCGGTAAGGCGTGCTGTCACCTTTGTCCGTGGATTTTGAAACAGCGCTTTCGTTTCCCCCTGCCCCACAATCCGGCCATGGTCCATGACCAGCATTTCCTCACTCATTCGATAAATCTCATCTCTACTATGAGAAACCAGAATCACCGTTCCGGAATACTCTTTCAAAAATTCCATCATCTCTCTTTGAAGCTGATCCCGCAGATATACGTCCAACGCAGAAAAAGGCTCATCCAGAAGAATCACCTCCGGCTCGCATATCATCATTCTGGCCAGTGCGGCTCTCTGCTGCTGTCCTCCTGAGAGTTCGTGGGGAAGGCGTTTTTCCAGACCTTTTAATTGAAATTTTTCCATATACTGTGCGGCCTTTTGCCTCTTTTCCCTGGGGCTTACCAAAAGACCTGCCATAATATTTTCTTCCACCGTCATGGTTGGAAAAAGGGCATAATTCTGAAACAGATATCCTACCTTCCTTTTCTGGGGTTTTTCACAGATTTTTTGTTCCGTATCCAGTAACGTTCTGCCGCAAATCACAATTTTCCCTTCATCTGCGCTTTCCACTCCTGCCAGACTTCGCAACAGCAGACTTTTTCCGCTTCCTGACGCCCCCAGAATCCCAATGCGGCGGCAGTCGCTGGAAAACTCTACAGCAAGCTGAAACCTTTCCAACTTTTTCTTTATTTTCACTTCCATAAACATACACCTCTTGGCCCCATCCGAAATCTGCCCCTTTCGGTAAACTTTTACCAGCGTTTTCTCCGCTTTCCTTTGCTGCCTGCCACCAGGTTCATAACCAGCAGGATTCCAAACGCTGCCACAAGCACAATAGCGACCCAGAAGCCTGCCGTGGCATAATCTCCGTCCTGAATTACCATAGCGATTTTCTGGGATATGGTTCCTGTTTTTCCCGGAATATTTCCCGCCAGCATAGAAGTGGCACCATATTCTCCCAGCGCCCTGGCAAAGGTCAGCACGGTTCCCGCAGCCACACCCGGTCCGGCAGTGGGAAGCACCACCTTCCAGAAAATTTTTGTCTCAGACATGCCCAAAGTGCGGGCCGCATAAATCAGATTGGAATCTATCTGTTCAAAAGCCCCCCTGGCATTGCGGTACATCAGGGGAAAGGCAATCACCACTGCCGCCAGCACACACCCGGCCCAGGACTGTATGATTTTAATATGAAAGGAATCATACAAAAATGCCCCCACCGGCCTTCTGGTGCTAAAGGTCAGAAGAAGAAAAAATCCCGCTGCCGTAGGGGGCAGCACCATGGGCAGCGTGAGTATACCGTCCAGTACGGCCCTTGTTTTCCCTCCGGCCTTCATAGCCTTTGCCGCCGCAAAAATCCCCAGAAAAAAAGAGAAAAATGTGGCGGCAATTCCTGTTTTTAAGGAAATCCAAAGGGGACTCCAGTCCAGATTTTCCAGTATCTGCTTCAACGCTTCCATGGCCTCTCCTTTACTCTACATTCGTGTCAAAATAATAGTTTTCAAAAACTTCTTTTGCCTCATCGGAAAGCACATATTCCAGAAAATCCTGAGCCGCTTCTTCCTGTGCCTTATCTGCTTCCTGGTTTTTCACCCGGCAGATAGGATAAATCACATCTCCGGTCAAATCGTATCCCACAGTTTCCAGAATTTTCACCTTGTCCTCATATCCGTAGGTATCCGAATAATAAGTGGTTCCCACCTCACAGGCCCCTTCTGTCACAGCAGTAAGCGCCTTGCTTACGTTATCCTGCTCACTGATTTCCACACCGCCTAAGCCTTCGGACACTTCCTGCGTCGTAATTTTGGACACGTCCTCTGCCTGCGGCAAAATCCCCATATTCACCAGAGCCTGCCGGGTATACTTGCCCACCGGTACACTGCCCCCTGCAAGAGCAATACTTTTGGCTTCCTGCAAATTGTTAAGTCCGGTTACTTTTGTTTCACTGTCTTTTAAAGTCAGAAGCACTACCTGATTGTTTACCACATTGCGGCGGGTTCCCTCCACAATCAGTCCGTCCTGCTCCAACTGGTCCATTTGTTTCTGGGATGCGGAAAAGAAAATATCACAGGCATATCCCTCTTCAATCTGGGTCAGCAGGGTACCGGAGCTGTCTGCATTGTATACAATTTTCACCTCCGGGTGCTCCTCCTTATATTTCTCTGCCAGTTCGGTCATCACGGTATTTAAACTCGCTGCAATAAACACCTGAATTTCTTCAGGTTCTGTATTCGTTTCTTCCGTTCCGCCGCAGGCACCCAGTCCTGCTGTCATACACAATACCAAAGCTGCTGCTAAAAATCGTTTCTTCATTCTGCTTCTCCTATTCTCTTTTGTTCTGTTTTCTTCTAATTTCTTCCACATTCTCCTTCGGTTCCCCGCAGGATTCCCAGACCGTGTTCCAAGACCGACAGAACAAATTCCAGAGATTCCTTTACTGCCTTAGGGCTTCCCGGAAGATTTACAATCAGCGTGCCCTTTCGGATTCCGGATTCTGCCCGGCTTAACATAGCGCGCTTTGTAATGGTCATGGAATATCCCCGGATGGCCTCCGCAATGCCTCTGGCCATGCGGTCACACACGGCAATGGTTGCTTCCGGGGTCACATCCCTTTTAGAAAATCCGGTACCGCCGGTGGTGAGAATCAGGCTTATCTGCCTCTGGTCAGCCAGACGCATCAGCTGCTGTTCCAACGGTTTCTGTTCATCTGGTAAAAGCAGCGTTTCTTCCACCTGGTATCCGGCTTCTTCCAGCATTTTTACAATCAACGGACCGCTTTTGTCCTCTCGTTCGCCCTTAGCCCCTTTATCGCTGAGGGTAATCACTGCCGCTGTATAAGGCCGGTTTGCGTCAGGCAGTACCAATTGGATTTCGTCTCCCCTTTTGATTCTTCCCCCCTGCAAAACTCTGGCAAATACCCCTTCCTTGGGCATAATACATTCTCCCATGCGCTGATAAATCTGACAGTGGTTATGACACTCCTTTCCAATCTGGGTCATTTCCAGCACCACATCTCCTATCCGGAAACGGCTGCCCACAGGCAGAGCGGCAAAGTCAAATCCCTCTACCACCAGATTTTCTCCAAAAGCGCCGAAGTCCACTTCTGCTCCTCTTGCCTGAAAATCCTGAATTTTCTCTACAGAGAGCATGCTCACCTGACGATGCCACGGGCCTCCGTGAGCATCTCCCAGAATCCCCCATTGTGGGGTCAGTTCTGCTTCTACTACTTCCGTTTTTGCAGTTCCTCTCTGTTTACTGATACAGATTGCTCTGATATTTCCCATTTCTATCCTCCTATTTTCCACATATCCCGCTGCTCTGTTATCTGTTCCGTATGTGCAAAACAATGCCTCTGGGGCTTCTTTTCAACAGCACTTCTAAGCAGTTCTCTGATTTCCTCACGATTTCCTGCTCTTACTGCCTCTTTCAGAGAAAAATTTTCCTCATAGCAAAGGCAGGGCTTTACCTTTCCCTCCGCCGTCATGCGCAGGCGGTTACAGCCTGCACAGAAATTATCATGTATGGCGCTGATAAAGCCCACACTTCCCTGAAAACCGGGAAAACGGTAATACACTGCCGGGCCGTTTCCGTGAGAACGGCCGTCCGGTTCTGCCTTTCCGAAAGATGCCTGCATCTCTTCCAACAGCAAAATATTGGAAACTCCCTCTGTTTCCTTATCTTTTCCCAGAGGCATTTTTTCAATAAATCGCACATCTATTCTGCGGTTTTTAGCCAATAGCGCCAGTTCTTTCCAATCCTTTCCGTTCTCCCAGGGCAGCAGTACCGTGTTGGTTTTTAAAGGCACCGGGAATCGGCTCATCGTATCCAGTCCTTCAAGGACCTGTGCAAGCTTGTCAAAGCCCGTGATTTTCCTGTATGTTTCCTCATTCAAGGTATCCAGACTCACATTCACTCCATCAATCCCAGCCTGATAAAGCGCCTCGGCGAAAGGAGCCAGAAGTACACCGTTGGTTGTCAGGGTCACCTTTTCCATTCCGGGAATTTCTTTCAGTTTCCGGATAAGTTCCACACAGCCGGGACGCAGAAGAGGTTCTCCTCCGGTAATCTTTATTTTTCGGATACCCATCCGGGCGCCGCAGACACAGATGTCCAGAATTTCCTCCAGACTTAAAAGTTCTTTCCGGGGCAGAAAGCAGGGCATTTCCGGCATACAGTACCTGCACCTTAAATTGCAGCGGTCTGTAATGGAAATCCGCATATAATCCACTGTTCTTCCGTAGCTGTCCTTCACTTACTGCTCCCCGCTTTCCATCTGCCTCTGGTATATCCCGCTTTTTCCCCCGGTTTTCTTTTCCAGACAGATATTTCCGATTTCCATACTTTTATCCACCGCCTTACACATATCGTAAATGGTAAGCAGCGCAGTGCTCACTCCGGTCAAAGCTTCCATCTCCACTCCAGTCTTTCCCACAGTACGCACGGTACACACCGCTTTTACTGCGCATTCCTGCTCCAAAAGGAAAAACTCCAATTCTACCTTGGAAAGATTCAGCACATGGCAGAGAGGAATCAGTTCTGAAGTCTTCTTCGCCCCCATGATTCCGGCAATTCTGGCCACACCCAGCACGTCTCCTTTTCCCATTCCACCTTCTGCAAGTTTCAAAAAGCATGCTCTGCTCATAGTAATGGTTCCCGCGGCAATGGCTTCTCTGACCGTTTGCTTTTTCTCGCTGACGTCTACCATAACCGCCTCGCCCCGGTTGTTAAAATGCGTAAACTCTCCCATTTAAACTCCTTTCCCAAATCCGCAGTTCGGATAGGTACACTGGGGACAGGACAGACACAGACCGCCTTCCCCTGCCCGGATAAAATCTTCCTCTGTGAGCATTTCTCCTGCCAGAAGCCGCGGCAGAACCAAATCGAAAATCGTTCTTTTCGCATACATGACACAGCCAGGCAGTCCCAGAACGGGAATCTTCCTATCCCCATGCTCATAATAAGCCAGCAGGAACATAGCGCCCGGCAGCATGGGTGCTCCGTAAGTCACAATCCTGGCCCCTGTATTTTTAATAGCCAGAGGCGTCCGGTCGTCCGGGTCCACACTCATGCCTCCTGTGCAGATAACCATTTCCACGCCTTTTTCTATCATTTCTTCAATGGCTTTTGTAATCACAACATGGTCGTCTCCGCTTAATACATGCTCTGTCATCTGCACCTGATACTCTGCCAGTTTTTCCTCAATGACCGGGGTAAAGGTATCGGAAATTCTGTTTTTCAGCACCTCGCTTCCCGTAGTAACCACTCCTGCGGTTTTATACCGGTAAGGCAAAATCTGAAAAATCGGTTCTTCCCCTGTAGCCTGCCTGGCTGCCTCCATTTTTTCTTTTTCGATTACCAGGGGAATAATTCTGGTACCTGCAATTTTATCCCCTTTTTTCACCGGAAAATTGCCGTGGCGGCTGGCAATCATCATCTGGCCCATCCCATTGATTTTGTGCAGGGTTTCTCTTTGTATCTTCAGAACGCCGTCCATGTCGGCAATGAGTTCTATTTTTCCTTCCTTAACTTCACTTCCGTGCATATGCTCGCCCTTGCAAATGCGGTACAGGATTTCTGCCGCTTCGTTCTCATGCAGCATATGCTCATTATTTTCCCATATATAAATATGCTCTTTTCCCACACTTAAAAGAACGGGAATGTCCTCCTTCTGAATCACATGGCCTTTGCGAAACACAGCGTCTTTGGTAACGCCTTTGATAATCTGCGTAATATCATGGCATAAAATCTGTCCTACTGCGTCTTCTGTACGCATTAATTTCATAATAATATGCTCTCCCTTCTATCTGAACAAAAATAGTTTGTTTTCTCTATCTTTCTATTTTAATGCATCTTGCCCGTTCTGTCTATCTCCCTTCCCATTTTCTGTTGACAAACCCTTTCCCCCATTCTATAATGATTTATAACTTTTACGCTGTAATATCGTAAAATACAGGGAGGGATTGCATTATGAAACAAATTTCAGGAAACCGACTGTTGGTAAAAGCCCTGAAAGAAGAAGGGGTGGACGTTTTATTCGGCTATCCCGGGGCGTGTACCATTGACATCAGCGACGAGCTTTACAAACAGAACAATCTGGACATCATACTTCCCCGGCATGAGCAGGCTCTGGTTCACGAGGCAGACGCCTATGCCAGAACCACAGGAAAGGTTGGGGTCTGTCTGGTGACCAGCGGTCCCGGCGCTACCAATCTGGTGACAGGTCTTGCCACAGCCAACTATGACAGCGTACCTCTCGTATGCTTTACCGGACAGGTGGCACGTCATCTCATTGGAAACGACGCTTTTCAGGAGGTAGATATTGTGGGTATCACCCGCAGCATTACCAAATACGGCGTCACCGTACGCAGGCGGGAAGACCTGGGACGAATTATCAAAGAAGCCTTCTATATTGCACGCACAGGAAGACCCGGCCCTGTGCTCATTGACTTACCAAAAGACGTGATGGCTGAGCTTGGCAGCCCCGAATATCCCAAAACTGTCAACATTCGGGGATACAAACCCAATTCCGGTATCCATGTGGGGCAGCTGAAAAAGGCGCTGAAGCTTCTCCAAAAAGCCAAAAAACCTCTGTTTCTGGCAGGGGGCGGTGTCAACATTGCAGGAGCCGGAGAAGTTTTCACCAAAGTGGCTGAGCAAACCCAGGTTCCTGTGGTAACGACCATTATGGGCAGAGGCGCTATTTCCACCAACCATCCGCTGTTTATTGGAAATCTGGGCATGCACGGCGCTTATGCTGCCAATATGGCTGTCAATAACTGCGATTTGCTGTTTTCCATTGGTACTCGCTTTAACGACCGTATCACCGGAAAACTCCACGAATTTGCTCCCCATGCGCAGATTGTCCACATTGATATTGATACGGCTTCTATTTCCAGAAATATCCATGTAGATATCCCTATTGTGGCAGATGCCAAAGAAGCCCTGCTTAAGATGGATGCTTATGTAGAGCCCTGCAGCACGGGCAAATGGCTGAAGGAAATCCATGCATGGCAGGAAGAACACCCGCTTACCATGAAGAAGCGGGCGCTGATGGGGCCTCTGGATATTCTTCAGGAAATCAACCGCCAGTTTGACAAAGCCATTCTGGTCACAGACGTGGGCCAGCACCAGATGCTGGTAACCCAGTACGCAGAGATTACAGAAAAGAAAAAACTGATTATGTCCGGAGGCCTTGGCACTATGGGCTATGGACTTCCCGGTGCCATTGGGGCAAAAATCGGCAATCCCGATACGCCTGTCATTGCCGTTTCCGGCGACGGCGGCATGCAGATGAATATTCAGGAACTGGCTACCGCAGTTCTGGAAGAACTTCCGGTCATTCTCTGTATTTTCAATAACGAATATCTGGGCATGGTACGCCAGTGGCAGAAGCTGTTCTACGGCAAACGGTATTCTATGACAAACCTGCGGGCCGGCGCTCTCTCCCGCCGCACAGACGGAGAAGAACTGCCGCCTTATACCCCGGATTTTGTCAAACTGGCTCAAAGCTATGGGGCTGACGGCATTCGTGTTACGAAAAAAGAAGAAATCGCCCCTGCCTTTGAGCGGGCTAAGACCCACGCCAAGACGCCTACGGTGATTGAATTTATCCTCGACCCGGAGGAAATGGTTTACCCGATGATTAAACCCGGCGGCACTCTGGCCGATATGATTATGGATTGTTAGGAGGCGGGACTATGGAAAAAGGAATGAAAAAAAGATGGATTTCCCTCTATGTGGAAAATCAGGTAGGGGTACTTTCCAAAATTTCCGGACTGTTCTCCGGAAAATGCTACAATCTGGACAGTCTCACGGTAGGAACCACGGAAGACCCTACGGTTTCCCGTATGACCATTGCAACCGTCAGTGATGACGAAACCTTTGAGCAGATAAAAAAGCAGTTAAACCGCATGGTGGAGGTTATCAAAGTCATTGATTTTACGGATATTTTTATCCGCATGAAGGAAATTCTCTATGTGAAAGTCAGAGATTGCTCTCTGGAGGAAAAAATCGAGTTGTTTCAGATTGCGGAAACCTTTAAAGGACGTGTCATTGACCGTGGAAAAGACAGCCTGCTTCTGGAATTTGTCCAGACCGCTGCCAAAAATGATGCGGTTGTCAAGCTGTTTAAAGAAGAATTTAAAAATATCGAAGTGGTACGGGGCGGAAGCGTGGGAATTGAATCCATCAGCATGATGGAACACTGATTCTCCCCCCTATTCCAAAAAGCCCGCGAAGCTGCAGTCTTTCCTGTTTCTTCGCGGGCTTTTCTTTTTTATGCATCTTAGTATCTTCCGTAAAGTCTTCCTGTCCATGCAGCGTCAATGGCTGCGAAAGCTTTTCCGTTTTTCTCAATGTATCTTTCCAGGCGCTGTCCAAATGTCATTTTTTTTGTATCTATATTGTTCTGATTTAATTTCTTCATAATAATTTCTCCTCTTTTTGAAATAAGTGTTTTCCTTGTTTACAACCATATGTTATCATAGACTATAGAATTATTTTAGATAATATATTGACTGTTTTTAGGTCAATATTGACATTTAGGAGGTTTTTTATGAAGACTGCGTTTTACAGACATCTGGATGACCTGGAGGGAAAAAATATCTCCATCCGCTATCAGACCAACCGTGGTTCTTATTTCCCAGCCCACTGGCATCCTGCCGTTGAACTGCTCTATATCCTGAACGGCACTGCGGAAATCACCATAAGCGGCAAAAAATACACCCTGGTGGCAGGGGAATTTATTGTTACGGATTCCAACCAGATACATGAATCCCGCTGCGCTCTTGCTTATACGGAAATCTGTGTGCACATTTCCAGGGCATTTCTGGAATCCTATATGGAGCAGGGTATCCTTCCCCATCTGGTGTGCAGCAGAGAAACCCTTACCCACAAAGACCTTCCCTGGTTTCTGGAAATCTGTGACCTTTTCAAGCAGCTGGTTCCCCTTTACATCACCCAGCCCCCTGCCATGAACCTGGCCTGTGAAGCCATTGTCATGCAGATTCTGTTTAAACTGGTAAACCATTTCTCTGTTTCCATTCCTGCAGAGGAAGTACCTGCCGCCGGAAATCAGGAACGACTAAAGGAGATTCTGCTCTATGTGGAAGAACACTACAGCCACAGCATTTCTCTGGAGGAAATTTCTGCTCATTTTGGTCTCAACCGGGAATATTTCTGCCGTTTTTTCAAAAAGAATGTGGGGCTCAACTTTTCCCGGCATGTAAATCTGGTCCGGCTTTCTCACATTCATTTTGAACTGCTTACCACCAATGACCCCATTATGGAAATCATTGACCGGAACGGATTTACCAATTATAAGCTGTTTCATAAGCTCTTTCGTGAGATTTATGGCTGTACGCCCCGTGATTTGCGGACGTCGAAATCTGCAGGGGCGGAAAATTAAAACTGCTACAAAAACAGCCTCTTTCTGGCTGTCCGCACAGACAACAGGCAGATTCCGCTAAACAGCACCAAAACAATGCCTGCACTCCACAGATTTACCAGCAGCAACTCTTCCTTCATGACATTTCCCAGCGCATGTATGGAAAACCAGGAGGTGACAACCATGAGCACGAAGGGACAGTAGTAGGTAAAACAGATTTCATTCCGTACAGACTTTTTCAATACCTTTGTCTGAATTCCCATTTTTTCCAATACCCTGTACCGCTCTTTGTCCTCGTAAACTTCATTGCCCGTCTTTAAGAAAATAATACTTCCTGCTGCCAGTACCAGCGTCACAAACATAAACTGGCACAGAGAATACATAATCCGAATCCAACCGTCCTGCTTAGACTGTGCCTGGGAATAGTTGACACCGGTTGTATACTGGCCGTTTTCATCCTGCGTAACCAGGGATTGAAGATAAGCCTTTGACGCTTCTATGTTTTCGGGGTTTTTCAACCTGTAATTATACAGATAGCTTTTCACCCCAAGTCCCTCCAATTCTTCAAACGTCTTATCACTGACCACATAGATATCTGCTGAGCTTTGCAGAGCTCCCAGATAAGGGGTCTTGTCCACGGTAAGAACCTCATACATTTTCTCTCCTATCTGCTGTTTTTCATCTCCAACCGAACTGCCCGCAAGGCTCATAAGAATTTCGTGGTCCAGGTTAATCACCTGGGTGTCCTTCAGTTCTTTGTAGGGAAAGGAAAGCCCTGCCGCTTTGGCCGCGGACTTTACCTGGGAATAAGATACCACACCGTACATCGTTTGATTGTATTTTGAATGCATGGTTTTGGAATCCAGAATTACCAGTTCATAAGTATTCCAGCATTCCAGTTCATTTTCCTGTTGGATACCCCTGGCAATTTCTTCCCCGTCTTTTGGCTGTGTGCTTACCACCTGACAGGTATAAACCCGGTCAAAGGCATGTATTTTCTCATACCGCTGCTTCATGGCAATGGAAAAGGCCAGCACAGTCACAGAACAGATCATCAGTACAGTCACCATGGCATACGTTCTGTAATTCTTTTTCATGCGGAAAGCCAGACTGTTCACCCAGAGATTTCTCTCTTTTTTATACAGATACTTTTTATTGCCTGTCAGCTTTCTCAAAAGTGCAGGGATAAGACCGGAAAACAGCAAATACACGCCTGCAATCACCAGAATTACCGCTGCCAGAGCATTATTCAGAGCCTGCATACCATTGGTATCCCAGGCCAGATAATAGCCTGCTCCCAGAATACCCAGACCTGCCAGAATGCGCAGAAAGGTCAGAATCCCCTTTTCCGGACGGATTTCTTTCTGCTTCGCACCGGAAAGCAGATTCAGCACACTGCTGGTTGCCAGGGTGTGATAACTCTTTAACGTCATCAGTCCGTATACACCGCCAAACATAGCTGCTGTCACCAGTACCGGCGAAAGACTGAAAGAAAATTTTACATCCACACTGATATCCGACAGCTTCAAAAGCAGCATCTGAAACAGCTTGGAAAACAACACTCCGGTTACAATTCCCGAAACCAGGGAAACCAACCCGATAAATACAGCTTCCAGCACATACATTTTTCCGATACGCTGATTATCCAACCCCATAAAGATGTAAATACCGATTTCTTTTTTCCTCTGATTTAAAAACACATTGGACGCATACCAGATAAAGAAGAATAAAAATACGGCAAATACAACAGACGCGGCCTTTACAATCATATCAATGTAATCCTTTTTATAATCCATGAGTACGTCCATGGAATCCGAATACAGCACATTTTGAAAATTAAAAAAGATAAACACAGAAAAGGCCAGGGAAACAATGAGCATACCATAATTTCTTACACTTCGCTTAAAGTTCGAAAAAGAAAGCTTGAAAAGACTCATTCCTGCTCACCTCCCATGGCAGCCAGCATGGACATGATTTCCTCGTAAAACGCCTTTCTGCTTTCCCCGTGGTTTAAGCGGCTGTGAATTTTTCCGTCTTTGAGAAAATACACCTGTCTTGCATAGCTGGCTGTGTAGCCGTCATGGGTAACCATTAAAATCGTAGCCTTCTCCTCTTCATTAGCCGCCTTCAGACAGCACAGCAAATCCCGGCTGGATTTGGAATCCAAGGCTCCGGTGGGCTCATCCGCAAACAAAATCCGGGGTTCCGTAATCAAAGCTCTGGCGCTGGCCGCCCTCTGCTTCTGTCCTCCGGAAAGCTGATAGGGATATTTCCGCAGATGGCTTTCCAATCCAAAGGCGCACGCTCTCTGCTGTACCTTCCGGATAATCTCTCCGCTTTTCGCCCCGTTTAAAGATAAAGGCAGCGCAATATTATCCTGCAAAGTCATATTATCCAGCAGATTATACTCCTGAAAGATAAACCCGATTTTATCTCTTCGGATAAGAGAAAGCTGCTTGTTGGACAATTTTGTAATGTCCTTTCCTTCCAGAAGAATTTCTCCCTTTGTGGGCTTATCCAGTGTGGACAAAAGATTTAAAAGCGTGGTTTTCCCTGCGCCGCTGGGACCCATAATGGCAATGAAATCACCTTCAAAAATATCCATACTGATATCCTGCAGTACAGGTGTTTCATATCCCTTTCGTCCATAATTCTTATACAGATTTCTGATTTCCAATATTTTATTCATGTTCTATTACCTCCCTGTCTGCTTTTATCTTAGCAGACAGGATTCTAAAAATCCTTTCATTCCGGCAACACTTTCCCTTCCAGACTTTCATTTTTGTTAGAAATCCGCTTTTTGCTGCTTAAGGCAGTAGCAAATGGTCGGAGGTATCCTGAAAATACAGCGAAAAACAGGTTCCCTCCCCTTCCCTGGACGAAACCTCTATGGAAATGCAAAGCAGCTGTGCAATGCTTTTCGCAAAAGCAAGCCCCATTCCGGTAGAATGATAGTCGCCCTTTCTGAGTATTTTTCCCACATACCCTTTTTCAAAAATATAGGGCAAATCTTCCGAAGAAATACCGATTCCCTTATCTTCCACCGTAAAAATCACACCTTTTTCTTCCCTTTTTGCACGAAAGGAAAGTTTGGGCTCGTCTTTCCTGTATTTCACTGCGTTTCCAACGAGCTGGTTCAATAAATACACCAGCCACCGTCTGTCGCTGTATACCGAAATCCCCTGCAAATCCAATTCCAGTTCAAACTGATACTGAATCAGGAAATACGACTGATTTTTCACAGCCTCCTTTACCACGCTTTCCAGTGTAAGCTTTTCCATGCGCACATCGTGCTGGGGCTGCTGCAGCTTGCTTCCTGTAAGTACGGTGTGAATCAGCCCTTCCAGCCGCATAATACAGTCCTGCATATCTCTTTTCAGGCCTGTATCCTGATTTCTCTGATTCATGAGTTTTAAGGAGGTCAAAGGCAGCTTGGCCTCATGGGACCAGCGTGCAATATAATCCGAAAGCTCGCCCAGACGCCTGGTGTATTCCGCCGCCTCTTTTTGCTGCTCCTCCTGTATTTTGCAGACATACCCATACAGTTCCTCTCCCAGAATTTTCTTTTCCTCCTCTGCCAAAAAGGCCTCCTGATTCTGAAAATAATTTTTCAGCTTCCTCCATTTCTGATAATCCCGGATAAGCCAGCACACTCCGAAAAAGCAAAGCAACAGATTCAGATACAGGATATCCTCTCCCTGCAGCGCAGGAACACACAAGAAAATAAGATAGCCGTTTACAAATCCCCAGAGTCCTCCAATCATCAGAAAGACCTCTGCTCTGTGGCAAAAATATGCTTTCATTCCAGATAATACCCCTTTCCCTTTCTGGTATGGATACAGGAAACTCCGTCTGCGCACTCAGCAATCTTCGCCCTGAGCCTGGATACCAAAACAGTCAAAGAAGCGTCTGTTACATACTCATCTGTACTCCACAAATGCTGCATCAGTTCTTCCCGTTCCACCACACGCCCTTTGTTTTCTGCCAGAATCCCCAGAATCCGGTTTTCCGATTTCGTCATCTCAATAGTCCTGCCCTTGTAAAGCAAAACTCCCTGGTTCCTGTCATACACCAGATGTTCTCCCAGATATTCCCGGTCTGCCTGCGTATATTCATACGCTCTCCGAAGAAGCGCACGGATTTTCACCAGCAGAAGTTCCGTATCAAAAGGCTTTTCCACATAATCATCTCCCCCGGAAACCATAGCCATGACCTTGTCTGCATTCTGATCCCGGCTGGACAAAAACAAAATGGGAACTCTGGAAAAGCTGCGAATTTTGCTGCACCAGTAAAATCCGTCATAATACGGAAGGTTAATATCCATGAGCACCAGGTCACAGCCGCTTTTTTCGCACTGCTTATCCACTTCCTGAAATTCTTCCAGGTACACGGCCTCAAATCCCCATTTCTCACAAAGTCTGCAGATTTCTCCGGCCAGTGTGAAATCATCTTCTACAATCAAAATCTTCATACGGAAAATCTCCTGTTCTATATTCTGTCTCCTATCTTACACGTTTTTCTCTCTTCTTCCTACCCTTTGGAGCAATCTTGCAAAAATGTTAGAATTCATGATTCTTTTTCGGGAAGAAGGGGCAGGAAAATTTCTGCCCGAAATCCTCCCTGGGGTGCATGGGAAAGTTCTACCCTTCCTCCGTGTGCCTGGGCAATCTGCCGGACAATCAAAAGCCCCAGGCCGTGGCTCTGCTCTTTCACCTGACTGTCACACACCATATAATGAGGCTTCTTCTGAATCGCGGACAAAGCTTCCTCTGTGACACCCACTCCGTCATCCGAGACTGCAAGACAGCACATTTCCTGGATTTGCTTCACTTCCAGAGTAATGATACAGCCCTTTGGATTGTGCACCTGGGCATTGCATATCAGGTTGGAAACTGCCCGCTTTAGAAGTTCCTCATCTCCCCGGATAAAAACTGCCGACACTTGCTCTTTTGTGGCCCACTCCACAGGATATTTATCCTCTCCATCCAGATTCAGAAAATCCACTGCCATTTTTCTTAAAAATGCCACTGCGTTGATTTTGCCGGAATGGAGAGGCTGTACCTGATATTCCAGTTTGGATGCCAGGTTTAAATCATTTATCAGATTTTTCATGCGCAGGCTCTGAAGCCGTATGACATGGGCTTTTCTTTTGTTTTCTTTTGAAAGTTCCTCATCTTCCTCCAACTGTCCCGCATACCCCATAACCATAGACAGCGGGGTGCGGATATCATGGGAAACTCCTGCAATCCAGTTTGCCCTGGCGGTTTCCTTCTTCTTTAGCACATATTCCTGGGAACGAAGCTGCCCTGCCGCCTGGTTAATGGACACGGCTATCTGGGAAAGCAGCCCGGTTTCCTTTACATAGACCTGATGATTTTCCGGCAGCTGACGGATTCCCTCTATAATAGGCTTAACTGCCTTTAAAACACCAGAGACGGAAACTGCATATACCAAAATAACAAACAACAGATTTCCTGCACAAAACAGTAAAAGAAATGTGGGAAATCTGGCGATTATCTGGTAATCAAACATAGGGGACATATGTTTCCAATATGCATTCTTTGGATACCCTATCAGCAGTACATCGGCTCCCTTCCCTACACTGACTGTAGGATAATCTTTTACATATCCCCGTACCGCCGAAGCCATTTCCGCGTAAGTGTATGCATCGGGAATCTCTTGCGGAAGGTTTGCACTGCTCCAGACAACCTTTCCGCTGCCATTTTCTATAAGCTGTACCCAGGCTCCCGCTTCCTTTAGAAGCTGAAGGCCGTTTTCAGAAAGAACATAGTTCTCCCCTTCCTGCTGCAATTCTGCAGATATCATTTCCGCCCTGCTCCACGGTCCTTTTTCTCCATTCAAAATGCTGTTCTGGTTTTTCGAAATGTAAGCAATCCAAAGCCCCACATTCAGCACAATTCCAAATACCAGGGAAAGAACCAGGATTCCGAAAAATCTCCGGATAAGTTTCAGTACACTGTTCATCTCCTACTCCTTTACTTTCAGCTTATATCCCAGCCCTTTTATCGTAATCAAAGAAACGGGTTTTGAGGGGTTTTCCTCTATTTTCTCCCGAATCCGGCGAATGTGGGCCATCAGGGAATTTTCATAGCCAAAAGGATTGTCTCCCCATACGGCTTCACAAAGCATATCAATGGTTACGATTCTTCCCGCATTGCGGGCCAGCACCTGCAAAAGCGCGTATTCCTTTGCAGTAAGAGCAATCCGATGCTCGCCTTTCACCACTTCCGCCCGCTGAAAATCAAGAGCACAGGCAGCAAGACGAAGTAAATCCTCTTTTTCTTCTTCCTTATAACATCTCCGCAAAATACCGGTCATGCGAAGAAGCAATTCTTTTGGAAGAAAGGGTTTGACCAGATAATCATCTGCCCCCAGCCCCAGTCCCCGAAACCTGTCCTCATCTTCTCCTCTGGCACTCAGAAACAGCACCGGAATGTCTGAAAACGCCCTGGCTGCTTCCAAAAATTCAAATCCATCTCCGTCCGGCAGCATAACATCTAAAAGCACCAGTTCCGGTTTCCATTCCTTCCATGCCGCCATAGCTTCCCTTACCGTCCCGGCCGTTCTTGTATTCAAATATCCTTCATGAGCCAAAATCCCCTGTACCATATACAAAATTTCCTGTTCATCATCCACCAGCAATATTTTTTTCTTCTTTAGATAATCCTGTTTCATGGCTTTCTCCTTTTCTTATTTCTTTCTAAAATTATAGCACGGCTTTGCTTTTGCAACAGACCATATTTAAAAATGTAAGGTAATTGTAAGGTTGCGGGAAGGTTCCCGTAAGACGGCGGGTTTATAGTAAAGACCAGAAACAGGAAAGGAGTTTTCACAATATGAATACCATAATCGAAACACACAATCTCACCAAACGATACAAAGATTTTACAGCTGTAAACAAGATAAACCTGCACATTCAGAAAGGAAGAATCTATGGCTTTCTGGGGCCAAACGGCGCCGGAAAATCCACGACCATGAAAATGTTTCTGGGACTGACCGCCCCTACCAGCGGCAGTTTTTCCGTAAACGGAAAGACGTATCCCAAAGACCGGAGGGAAATCTTGCGGGAAACCGGTTCCTTTATTGAATCCCCCGCCTACTATGGAAATCTTACAGGCGAAGAAAATCTGCAGATTATACAGCAGATTTTAAAGCTGCCCAAAAGCAGTGTCAAAGAGGTTCTGGAATTAACCGGACTTTACGAACACCGCAGACGCCCGGTATCCAAATATTCTCTGGGCATGAAACAGCGTCTGGGACTTGCGGGAGCGCTGATGGGACATCCTCCTGTGCTGATTCTGGATGAGCCAACCAATGGTCTGGATCCGGCGGGGATTCACGAAATCCGCACCCTGATTCGTTCCCTCCCGGAAAAATACAACTGCACTGTGTTGGTATCTTCTCATCTGCTTTCGGAAATAGAGCTAATGGCTGATGACATCGGTATTTTAAACCACGGCAGACTGCTCTTTGAGGGAACACTGACGGAACTGAAAACCCATGCCCACGAGCTTGGCTATCCTTCAGAAAATCTGGAAGAGGTCTTCCTGTCCATGATTGGAGAAGACAATCTGAAAAGAGGTGGACGAAAATGATACTGACTCTGGAAATGAAAAAACTGAAGCGCACAGGCTTTCTCCCCACCATTTTTCTGGGCAGTCTGTTTGCCTGCGCCTTTCCCCTGGCAAATACGGCTCTCCGGCCAGAACTCTTTGTGCAGCAGGAGCTGCCTGCCACGGAAATTCTCCTAAATGCCAACGGACAGATGCTTTCCATGGTGAATCTGCTGTTGACGGTGCTTGGCGCCTGTATTCTTTACCACACAGAATTTTCCGGCAGCGGCATTAAAAAAATGAACACCCTGCCAGTAAGCCAGGATCTGCTGTTTTTTCACAAAACCCTGCTGCTCCTTTTGGGGCTGGCCGCTGCTGTCCTACTGGAAAGCTGCTGTCTGGGATTTTGCGCCGTACACTGGTTTCCCAGCGAAGAAATGCTACCTCTTCATCTGGCGCAGCATACAGGCTATGCTTTTTTCCTGCTGGTGCCTGCTGCTCTCCTGATGATGCTGATTGCTCTTTCTTTTGAGAATATGTGGGTCACACTGGGTGTGGGTGTTATCTGTATCTTTGTATCCACCATGATTCCCACAGATACCGCCATCCTCGGGTATTTTCCCTTTGTCCTGCCCTTTTGGCGTTTCTTTGATATACAGGACAAAGAAACGCTGCTTCTTTCCCTGTGTATCTGTCTGGCAGAAATTTTGGTACTGATGTTCGTAGAAATTTTATTGCAAAAACTTCGGAGGAAATTATCATGACTTATATTCAGCTTGTTAAAACAGAACTAACCAAACTGCGCCGTTCTCATATTTTCTGGATTCTCCTGGCGCCTGTTATCCTTTTATGGATACCCAGCTTCTTAAACGCAGATATAAACTTTGAAGCAACCGGAATTTCCCCGGAAAACAACTTCTTCATCCAAAGCTACCTGGGCTTTACCTGGTTTATGTTCCCGGCTTCCCTTGTCGTCTGCACCGTACTGCTTACCCAGTCTGAGCGCACCAACAAAGGACTTCAAAAAATGCTGTCTCTTCCGGTAAACCCGCAGCTTTTCTGTCTGGCTAAGTTTACCATCCTGCTGCTTCTGGCTGCTTTTCAGCTTCTGCTCATGGGGGCTGCCTATTTTCCCACAGCCATGATTGTTTCCCATATGCAGAATTATTCCATGGTTCTGCCGGTATCTCTGGTACTGAAAGAAAGCTGTCTTTTGTACCTTTCTGCCATTCCCATGGCTGCCCTTTACTGGATGCTTGCGGTATGTATCCATACCCCGGTGTTTTCTATTGGTGCAGGACTGGCCTCCATTGTGCCTTCCATGCTGCTCATCAACACCAAAGTCTGGTTTGCTTATCCGGTATCTTATCCCATCTATACCCTGATGATACTCCGTGGTACTATGGAAAACAGTTTCCGCAGCTTTGTTATGGACCCCATCCCCTGGATTCCTGTATCCATCGGTATGACACTTGTTTTTCTCGCCGTTTCCTGTATAACCTTCGGCAGATATGAAAGGAGATAAGACCTATGAAAAGAACATGTATTTCCGTTTACCTTGTTCTTATGATAGGCGGGGCTGTATTTTCTCTTGTAGGGTATACAAAAGGAAAAGTAAGAACCGTATATATGCAGATTTGCATGGTGATAAACATGATATATGGAATTGCAGGAATTGCGCTGGCAGGGCTTATGCTGTATACCGCTTTAGGATAAGGCAAATTCCTTACCCTGCCGCACTGCTCTGCCTATTTAGACAGTTCAACAAAACCACCCTGCATTCACCCAGCAAGGTGGTTTTCTCATCTTCAATCCCTATCTCTTATCCCGCAAAAGTACATCATGCGCCCCGCCTTCTACAATACTGGTAGCGGAAACCAGTGTGATTTTTGCCTTTTCCTGCAATTCCGGTATGGTCAGCGCCCCGCAGTTGCACATGGTAGAGCGCACTTTGCTGAGCGTCAGCCCCACATTGTCCTTCAAACTTCCCGCATAGGGCACCAGCGAATCCACCCCTTCCTCAAAGGACAGCTTCTTATCTCCTCCCATATCATACCGCTGCCAGTTTCTGGCTCTTGCACTTCCCTCACCCCAGTACTCTTTCATATAGCTTCCGTTAATGTTCACCTTTTTCGTAGGACTTTCATCAAATCTGGCAAAATATCTTCCCAGCATAATGAAATCCGCCCCCATAGCCAGTGCAAGGGTAATGTGGTAATCATGGACAATACCGCCGTCCGAGCAAATCGGCACATAGATTCCCGTCTCCTTATAATATGCATCCCTGGCTTTGGCTACATCAATGAGGGCGGTAGCCTGTCCTCTTCCGATTCCCTTCTGCTCACGGGTAATACAGATAGCGCCGCCGCCGATACCTACCTTTACAAAATCTGCTCCGGCCTCTGCCAGAAAACGGAAACCTTCTCCGTCTACGACATTTCCGGCACCTACTTTTACTGTATCTCCGTAGTTTTCCCGGATATAGTCTATGGTCAGCTTCTGCCACTCCGAAAAGCCTTCGGAACTGTCAATACACAGCGCATCTGCCCCGGCTTCCAAAAGCGCCGGAACCCGTTCCCGGTAATCCCTGGTGTTAATTCCCGCACCCACCATGTACCGCTTGGAACTGTCAATCAATTCATTCTCGTTTTTCTTGTGGGTATCATAATCTTTTCGGAATACCAGATACACCAGTTCCTGATTTTTATTTACCAGAGGCAGACAGTTAATTTTATGCTCCCAGATTATGTCATTGGCCGCTTTTAAGGTGGTCTCCTCTCCTGCATATACCAGACTTTCCAGCTTTGTCATAAATTCTGACACTTTTGTATCCGGCGACATTCTGCTGATACGGTAGTCCTTATTCGTTACAATCCCCAGCAGCTTTCCGTTTGCCTGACCGTTTTCTGTAACCGCTACAGTAGAATGTCCGGTTTTCTCTGTAATATCCAACACGTTCTGCAGCGTCATTTCCGGAGATACATTGGAGTCACTCACCACAAAACCGGCCCGGTAGCGTTTCACTTTCCGAATCATCTCTGCCTGCTTTTCTATGGGCTGGGAACCATAGATAAAGGACATACCGCCCTCCTGGGCCAATGCAATAGCCAGATTATCATCCGAAACAGACTGCATAATGGCAGATACCATAGGAATGTTAACGGACAATGCCGGTTCTTCCCCTTTTTTAAACTTTACCAGAGGTGTTTTCAGGCTTACCTTTGACGGAATGCAGGCTGATGAAGAGTATCCCGGTACCAGAAGATACTCGCTAAAGGTTCTTGACGGTTCTTCATAATAAAATGCCATAGTTCTTCCTCCTTGGCTTCTCACTGTAAATTTTCTTTATTTTACCACAAAATGCACAAAAAGAAAAACAGGAAAAAGAACTTTTCTGTCAAATATTCTTTCAACGACTCTTATGACAGACGCGTAATCAATTCCGGCAGTTCTGCCAGATTGCGAATCACATAATCTGCCCCGGCCTCCCGATAGATTCTTTCCACTTTCGCACACTGCATAATCTTCTCTTCTTTGGAAAGTTTTTCGTATTCTTCTTCTGTCAGACCCATCTCTGAACTGCCTTCCAGAACACCTACAGAAAGCACGCCGGCATGTTTTCCCTCTTTGATATCGGATACCGTATCTCCCACCTTCACGACACCTGCCGCAGAACTGCACTTTAACACTTCCATATTTTTAAATATCATAAAGGGATATGGACGTCCCGCATGCCCCACAGAGTCCGGGCTGAACCAGGCATCCGGTTCATATCCCGCATTTTTCGCTTCTCTTGTGACAATTTCCATCATCTTATCCGTGTATCCGGTGGTCGAACCGATTTTCAGTCCCATTTCCCGAAGTTTTTTCACCGTTTCCAGCACATATGGCTTGGGTTCTGCAAATTGGTCCAGAATCCCCAGAAGTTTTTCCTCAAAAAGTCCATAAAGGCTGTCAATGTCTTCTTCTGTCACTTCATGCCCGTATTTTTCCAACCAAAGCCTGTGAATTCGTTCCATGGAAAGCATGGTTTTAATGTGATCTCTTTTCAGCATTCCCATGGGTTTCCGCACTTCCTCCATAGTCGGTTCAATACCGAAGTGTTTAAAGACTTCCACAAAAGCCTGCACCGGTGCAAAACATCCAAAGTCTACCGTAGTTCCTGCCCAGTCAAAAATTACCGCTTCTATTTTTCCCATTTTATCTGCCCTCCAGAAAGTCTTTCATAATGCTGCATACTTTTTCAATATCCTCTTCGTAAATTTCCCCGATATTTCCAATACGGAAAGTATCTGCCTCTGTGACCTTTCCCGGATAAATAGCATAACCTCTCTCTTTGATATACTCGTACATCTCCTGAAAAGCAAAAGCGTGATTCTTCGGATACAAAAAAGTAGTAATAATCGGTCCCTGATGTTCGTCTTCAATATAAGTTTCCATGCCCATTTCTTTCATGCGCTGAATCAGCAGCCGGTTGTTGTCAGAATACCGTTTGCTTCTGGCTGCGATTCCACCCTCTTCCAGAATTTCATCTAAGGCTTTTGAGAAAGCCAGCACCACATGGGTAGGGGAGGTAAATCTCCACTTTCCATCCTTATTCATAGTTTTCCACTGATCATACAAATCCAGAGAAAGACTTCTGGCTTTGCCCTCACTTTCTATCAACTTCTGCTTGCGGGCAATAATAAAGGAGAATCCCGGTACGCCCTGAATACACTTGTTGGCGCTGCTCACCAGAAAATCAATGTCCCAGTCTTGAACCGGAATATCCACACCGCCAAAACTGCTCATGGCATCTACAATAAACGTACGTCCCTTTTCTTTCACAACCTTTCCCACTGCTTCAATATCGTTCAGAATCCCGGAGGTCGTTTCACTGTGTACCATGGAAACATGGGTAATATCCGGGTCTTTTTCCAGAATTTCCGCTATTTTTGCAGCGCTTGGAATCTTATTATATACCTCGCGGTACATCACATAGGAAATCTGAGCATGCTCAGCGATATCTTCCATACGCTCTCCATAGGCGCCATTTGCCACAATCAGCAGTTTCTCCTGCTCACCCATAACACTGGTAAGCACAGACTCCACACCAAAAGTTCCGCTTCCCTGCATCAATACCACGGTGTAGTCCTCATCTGTCACATGAGCCAGCTCCAGAAGCTGTCTTCTGATTTTCAGGGTAATGGCTTTATAATCATCATCCCAGGTACAATGGTCAAACATCATTTCTTTTCTCACAGTTTCTGTGGTGGTCAGCGGTCCCGGTGTTAATAATTTATAATTTTTCATGATTCTTTTTCTCCTTTTATCTCTTTCTATATCCTTTTTTATTTACATCTTTCTGATAATTTCTGATGTTGTTCCAACAGGTCCACAGTCAATGGCTCCGGAAATACTTTCGGGTAGGCCGATTGATTTGCGGCGTCCTGAACTTCTCCCTCATATACGGCAAGGGGATAGGTTTTCTGCAGTTTAGTTCTGCCTTTTTCGATTATGCACTGTGCCATTTCCATAGCCAGTTTCTTTCTCGGTGTTTCTCTGTCCAAAACAGCCACCGATTCCGTGAGAGAAAAGTTTCCCTCTTGCGGGTCTACATAGTCCACCGGCAGCCCTTCTTCCTTGTCTGCCACAGCCTGATGACGCAGGCCAAATCCCACCGCCACTTCTCCTGCCCGGACTTTCTTAAGGGGGCCGGAACCGGAATCTTCTATGTGCGGTCCTGCATTTTCGTAAATTTTTGTCAGCACTTCTTCGGCGCCGTCTTCTCCATAGGCATCTACCAAAGCCTGTACCATAAGCCAGGCCGTAGAAGAGGAGGATAAATCGGTTACAGAAATCATATCCCGGTACACAGGGTCTGCTAAATCTTTCAGAGAGTTTGGCATGGGAAGACCTGCCTCCTGCAGCACCCGGGTATTGATAAGAATAGCGCCCTCCTGGGCGGTAATGGGCTGACACCAGGCAGAAACGTCCGACAATGTCTGTTTCCCAAAATCCAGGTCAGAAAACATAGGGTGCTGTTCCTGGGCGCTGTCAATGTAAAAGGTACTCATGGTAATCATATCTGCTTCCATATTTTCTCCTTCTGCCAGCAGTTTTCCTCCCAGTTCGGAAGTACCAAAAGACTGCAGAATGTATTTTCCCTGATATCCGTTTTCGTCCAGGGTATTTTTCATAGCCGTAATGGCCTCATCATCCGCATTGGAATAAATCACAACCAGGTCGCTGTTTCTGCCCCCGCTTACCAAAGATACTCCGGAAAATACCAGCACCAGGGCCAGTCCTGCTGCTGCCGCTCTTCTGGCAATGCGGACTCCTGCTTTATCCGTCTTCCGCTCCCGTCTGGCCAGATGTTGGAATATAAGCTTGCACACCAGATTGGTAGCCAGCAGCAATATGGACAATACAAAAATTTCATTGTATTTGTTATAATACTGCAGCTGCTTGATTTTCGTGGTAATCACCATGGTTCTGGCCCCTGCCAGGAAAATCACAGCACTGATGGTTACCATTGCATTGATAAAATAATAGCTGAACACCTCAATAATGGTGGAAAGAGCATTGGGCGTCACAATCCGCACAATGGTTTTCAGCCAGTTGTCTCCCATAAGCATGGCAGTAGTTTCCCAGGAGGCATTCATCTTTGCCAGGGATTCCTTCATCATAAGATACGGAGTTGAAAAAAAGTGAATCACATTGCACAGTACCAGAATCGCAAAAGTGCTCTGCAGTCCGGTTCCCGAAAAGGCAAAGAGAAAGGCAAGACCAAGCACCATTCCCGGAATGGTATTCGTCACCAGCGCAATTCCCTCAATGACATTTTTCAGCGCCCTGGACACCTTGCTTCTGGCTGTCACCAGAGCACTTCCATATGCAGTCAGCGTTCCAAACACTGCGGTAAAAAAAGCGGTGTAAAGAGAATTCAGATACACGTTCAAAAGTTCAGAATCTCCAAACACATTTTTTACATTCTCCAGAGTAAATCCCAATTCATAAGGCCACTGCTTTACAAAAGGCACTACAAAAATAACGAGGAAAATCATCAAAACCCCCAGACAGATAAAACTGCCCAGACCTGTGCAAACGATATCTCTGCCCCTGTTTTTCCGGATTTCAATATTGGAAATCTTGTTGTAGCGCACATTATATTTCTCCAGGTAATGAAGAAGGGCAATGCTGACAACAGAAGGAATGAGCATTACCACTGCAACCACTGCGCCGTTATGAAAATTGGGTACACTTCCCAACATCCGGTCATAAAGTACGCCGGCCAGCACCTCAAATTCCCCTCCTACAGCCGCAGGAATACCAAAATCCGTAAAGCTTAAGAAAAAAGACTGTACAAAAGAGGCTGCCAGCGTTCCCAACAGAGGCCGGATAATGGTTATCCAGAATGTAGACAGGGCATTATCCCCCATAACTCTGGAAACTACCATATATTTCTTGTCAATATAGGACATGGCATTATACAGCAGCATAAAGGACACAGGCAGAGTGTAAATCACATACCCCAGAAGAAGACCATTCATGCCGTAAATCTGGAAAAGCTGTTTTCCAAAAATTTTTGTCAAAAGCCCTTCTTTTCCAAAGGAATACAAAATCGCAAAACCATAAGTAATGGTGGGCAGCAGCATAGGAAGTACCGCTGCTGCACGGAGAAACTTTTTCAGCTTTTTTGGCACATTGGTATAGTGAATGGTATAGGCCAGCAAAAAAGCAATGGCCGTGGTACAAAGAGCTGCCAGAGAGGCCACCAGAAAACTGTTCCCCAGGGCTGTCAGAAATCCCTTTGAGCCAAATACTTCTCTGTAAAAGGCAGTGGTAACTCCGGAATCTCCCAGAAAAGATTTTCCCAGAAGCCGGAAAACGGGAAGCACCAGGAAGGCCCCGAAAAGCAGTATTACCGCTGCAAATATCAGTTTAATCTCTCGGTCTTTTGTTTTCTTCATCTCTGTCTTTCCCCTGACCTAACATGCTACGCTGGTCTTATCGGAGGAAAGTTCCCGGTATCCGAACAGACTGTAAATGTTGTTTCTCTTGATTTCCAGCTGATTGAGAATAAACTGTCGGATAAAATCGTCTTTTGGATTGTGTACAATCTCATCCGGCGTTCCGAACTGGGCAATTCCTCCCTTGTTTAAAATCAGCACTTTATCGGAAATTGTCAGTGCTTCCTCCGGGTCATGCGTAACAATAATGGTAGTCAGCTGATACTCTCTTGCAATTTTCTTAATCCGTTCTTTAATGGATTCTTTAATCACACCGTCCAGTGCACTTAAAGGCTCGTCTAAAAGCAGAATTTTCGGTTTCATAACCATGGTTCTGGCCAGTGCCACTCTCTGCTTCTGACCGCCGGAAAGCTGCTCGATTTTCTTTGTCAGATGTTCTCTTAACCCCAGCAGGTCAATAAGTTCCTCCACTTCCTGTCTGGTGGAAATATCCGGCTTATTCCGCAGCCCATAAGTAATGTTCCTGTACACATTCAGATTTGGAAAAAGGGCATAATCCTGAAAGACAATGTTAAATCCTCTTTTTTCCATAGGTACTCTGGTAATGTCTTCTCCCTGAAAGAGCATTGTTCCACTGTCCGGTTCCGTAATTCCCAGAATCATATTTAAAAGAGTGGTTTTTCCGCAGCCGGAAGGTCCCAAAATAGAAACAATTTCTCCTTTTTCAATACTCAGATTCATATCATTTAAAATTGTCACACCATCGTAAGATTTCTTAATGTTCACTAATTCTAACATACTACTTTTTTCCTTTCCGCTACTGTCTGCGCTCTGTTTTAAAACTCACCGCCATTATAAACATGTTGTTCTGACAAAAACTATCAAGAAAAAGTCAAAGTTTTGTAAAGAAAAGATAAAATCAGGACAGAAAAAACGGAAAAACTCTGTAGAAATTCTACAAAATTTTTCCGTCTTATTTATCTGTAGGCCCGATCACTTATCTTCTTACTGTTTTTATCCAGAAGTCCTGCGAATCTTGTATAATCACTGACCAGAATTCCCATATACAGCATATCCACCACAGCCAGCTGTGTCGTCCTGGAAAAAATGGCGTCTCCGTAAAAAAACTGCTTCTGACTGGAGCAAAGCACATAGTCTGCATATTTGCTTAAAGGAGAGTCCCGGAAATTGGTCAGGGCAATGGTAACTGCCCCCTGCTTTTTTGCTGCTTTTAACGTATCTACGGTATCTCTGGAACTGCCGCTGTAAGAAATCCCCACCGCTGCGTCTGTAGGTTTTAAATTTTCTGCACTGATACGCTGCAGATAAGTATCTGTGAAACACCTGCAGTTCAATCCCAGATATGTCAGCTTGGTACACAAATCACTGCATACTGTATGAGAGTTTTCCACACCGTACACCTCGATTTTTTCTGCCTGAAGCAGACTATCCACTGCTTTTTCATAAGCGTCTGCGGACAAAGATTTCAGATTTTCCTCCAACATGGCGATTACGGCAGCTGTAATTCCGGCCGGGATATTTCTCCTTTCCTCTTCCCTTGCCACCTCATATCCGTACATGGCATGAGGAATCGTACTCCCTCTGCCTGCCGGGCTTTGTGCCAGCAGACAGTGCTGAAATTCCTTATACCCTTTAAACCCCAATGCCTTTGCAAAGCGCACTACTGTAGGCTGACTAACCCCTGCCTTTTGAGCCAGGCAGGACAAGCCCATTCCTGCTGCCGCCTCCGGATTTTCCAATATATAATCTGCAGCCTTCTTCTCTGATGCCCGCAGGGACGCATAGTTTGCTTCTATTAAAAAACTCATGGATTCTTTTTGGTACACGTTCTTTCCTCCCTGTAGAAATTCTACATTTTTTTGACTATAAAAAAATTTTTTTCTGTTTTTCTCTTTTTTCTAGTGTACACGAAATCACCCTTTTGCTATGTTAAATCTTGGTAAAATCCATTCTTTTCTGCTGTTTTCACGCAGATTTCCTTTCTTATCTCGCTTTATCTCTTTAAAAAAGCAGTTGACAGACGTGTTTTTCTGTGTATACTATAATGTCATAAAGCAAGGGCGCTTTGGAGAAATCCAGAGCGCCCCATTTTTATTTGAGGAGGAATGTATTATGAACACAGGTGACACAGGTTTTATGATTCTCTCAGCCGCATTGGTCTTCTTTATGACACCGGGTCTTGCCTTTTTCTACGGCGGACTGGTCCGAAGGAAAAATGTGTGCAGTACCATGATGGCTTGTACTTCTATTATGGGACTTTCTGTTGTGATGTGGGTGCTCTTTGGATATTCGCTTTCCTTTGGCGGAAACCATCTGGGTATTATCGGAGATTTCCGCTGGCTGGCTTTCCGCCATGTGGGAATGGACGCCGGACCATATGCAGACACCATTCCCCATTTAGTCTTTGCTGCTTTTCAAATGATGTTTGCCATGATTACCCCTGCCTTAATCACAGGTTCTCTGGTAGGGCGCATGAAATTTAAAGCAATGTTTTTCTTCATGGCTTTCTGGTCCGTGCTGGTATACTATCCTCTGGCTCATATGGTCTGGGGCAGCGGAGGAATTTTGGCAAAGCTTGGCTCTGTAGACTTTGCAGGAGGCAATGTGGTACATATCAGTTCCGGAGTCAGCGCCCTTGTACTCTCCATTCTCCTTGGCAGACGCCGCGGATACGAACATACCACTTACAGGGTACACAACGTGCCCTTTGTTCTTCTGGGCGCTTCTATTCTCTGGTTCGGCTGGTTTGGTTTCAATGCCGGAAGCGCGCTGGGAGCCAACGGCCTTGCCGCACATGCATTTATGACCTCGGCGCTGTCATCTGCCTGCGCCATGCTGACCTGGATACTTATAGAAGTGATTCGGGAAGGAAAACCCACACTGGTAGGCGCTTCTACAGGTCTGGTTATCGGATTGGTTGCCATTACTCCAGGCGCCGGCTTTGTTCCCATCTGGTCTGCCTTTCTCATTGGCGGTCTGGTCAGCCCCATCTGTTACCTTGGTGTAGCTCTGGTAAAGAAAAAACTGAAAATTGACGATGCTTTGGATGCCTTTGGATGTCACGGTATCGGCGGTATCTGGGGCGGCCTTGCCACCGGTTTATTCGGTCAGAGTTCCATTAACAGCACAGCCCGATGGGACGGCTTGTTTTTCGGTGATACCAGACTCTTTCTGGCGCAGCTTGCAGGCATTCTCATTACAATTATCATTGCGGTCATTGGCACACTTGTCTGTGCGGGAATTGTAAGAATCTTTACCGAACTTCGCGTTTCTGTACGGGACGAACAGCTTGGGCTTGATATTTCCCAGCATGGAGAAAGTGCATATCCGACCTTTACAGGTCTTGACCAATAAGGAGGAGGAAACTTATGTTAATAAAAGTAGAAGCCATTATACGGGAAGAACAGTTTGAAGACGTGAAACAGGCGTTGCAGGAAATCGGAGTCAACGGCATGACTGTTTCCCAGGTTATGGGCTGCGGGGCTCAGTGGGGTTACACCCAATATGTCCGCGGCATGGAAGTGGATATTCAGATGGTACCTAAAATCAAATTTGAAATTGTGGTATCTTCTGAAGAATGGGAAACAAAAACCATACAAGCCATACAAAAAGCTGCCTTCACCGGGCAGGTGGGCGATGGAAAGATTTTCAGCTACGAAATCCGCATGGCACAGAAAATCCGAACCAAAGAAACCGGGTATGACGCTCTGCAGTCTGACAATTAAAAAAATGCCCCATGAAAGATTTTTTCTTCTTTCATGGGGCTGCTTTTTATTTTCAGACTACCTGATGCTTGGCAATATAAACCGGGAAGGTCTCTGCCCCCCGCACTTCTTTTCCGGCAGTAATTCTCACGTTCTTATCGGAAATCACATATTCTGCTTTCACACCTTCTTCTATTACCGTATCCTGCATGAGCACACAGTTTTTCACCACTGCACCCTTTGCAATTTTTACACCTCTGAATAAGATGCTGTTTTCCACCTCGCCTTCAATCACACAGCCGTCAGCAGCCATAATATTGCTGGCTTTGCAGCCGTTGATGTAACGGGTTGGGTTGTCGTCACGAATCTTCGTATAAATTGGGTCCCCGGAAAAAAGCCCGTCCAGACTTTCGTCCTTAAGCAGCTTCATATTTTCCCGGAAATAGCTCTGCATATCGCAAATACGCGCTTTGTAACCGTGAAATTCATAAGCCTGCACATGGATTTTATCCAGATGCTGAGCCAGAATATCCCGCTCAAAATAGCAATAGCCTCTGGCAAAGGAAATTTCAAAAAGTTTCAGCAGAAATTCTCTCTCCATAATATAGATATTCATGGATAGTTTCTGCACGCCCGCTTCTCTGGAATTTGCATAGATTTTTCTTACTCTGCCCTCTGCATCCACATTCAGCGTGTAATACATGCCGTCCGTGGCTGTACGCGGTTTCAAAAGCCCCTGGGGAATTTCTTCTTCCGCATAAACCATGGTAATGTCCGCATGATTTTCCGCATGTTTGTCCATCAAAACCTTGAAATCAAAGTTTACTGCAATGTTGGCATCTGACATCACCACATATTTTTCTTTCTGTCTTCTGAGATAATCCAGAAGATTGGCCATCGCTTCCACACGTCCGGTATACACTTTTACACCGTTTTCTGCAAAGGGAGGAACAATATTCAGACCACCATTTTTCCTGGTCAAATCCCATTCTCGTCCGGAACCCAGGTGATCCATAAGGGAGAGATAGTTCTGACGGACTGCAATGGAAATATTGCCGATACCGCTGTTTACCATACTTGACAAAATAAAGTCTACCATACGATAACGTCCTGCAAAAGGAATGGACGCCATCAGTCTTTTCCCTACCAGTTCGGGAACCAGTGTATCATAACTGTTTGGGAAAATAATTCCCAACGCATCTGCATTTGAATTTACCATTGTTCTTCACCGTCCTTTACGTCATGCTCGACCATGGCACATGGTCCGATTTTAGCATTGTTTCCAATGTGAATGCCGGGACCTACAGTCGCAACGCCCTTTTCTTCTTCCGAAGGCATGGCTCCAACCACTGCATGTTCCCCAATGACTACTTTTTCTGCGACAATGCAGTGTTTTACAACCGCACCGGCCTGAATTACCGTGCCTCCCATAACCACCGCGTCTTCTACCACAGCGCCCTCTTCCACACGCACACCGGCAAACAAAACGGAGTGTTTTACATGGCCTTTGATACGGCAACCATCTGTAATCATGGAATTTTCCACTACAGCTTCCGCGCTGATACGATGTCCGGTCATACCGCTGTTGCGGCTGTATATTTTCCAGTCATCGTCAAATAAATTGATACCACTGTGCTCCGGATCCAGTACCTCCATATTGGCCTCCCAGAGAGACGGAATCGTTCCCACATCTTTCCAGTAGCCGTCAAAATGATAAGCATACATTTTTCTCTTATCGCGAAGAAGATTGGGAATAATGTTGTTTCCAAAATCGTTTTCGGATTCCGGGTCTGCCTCGTCTTCTTCCAGATATTGTTTCAGAATATCCCAGTTAAAGATGTAGATTCCCATAGAAGCCAGATTGGACTTTGGATTCTCTGGTTTTTCCTGGAATTCTGTTATTCGGTCGTCCTCATCTGCAACCATTAAACCGAAACGGGAGGCATCTTCCCACGGCACTTCCATAACAGCCACACTGAACTCAGCCCCTTTTTCTTTATGGAATCTGAGGAAGTCGCTGTAATCCTGTTTGCAAATCTGGTCTCCGGATAAAATAATGACGTACTGCGGGTCGTATCTCTCAATAAAAGATAAATTCTGGTAAATCGCATTTGCGGTTCCCTTATACCAGTCTGAACCGGACGCCTGCTGATACGGCGGCAGTACATGAACGCCTCCGTGAAGCCGGTCCAAATCCCACGGCTGGCCGTTTCCGATATATTCGTTCAATACCAAAGGCTGGTACTGGGTCAGAATTCCTACAGTATCAATCCCTGAATTAATACAGTTGGACAGCGGAAAGTCAATAATTCTGTATTTTCCGCCAAAAGGAACTGCCGGTTTTGCCAGCTTCTTTGTCAGTGCATACAAACGTGAACCCTGACCGCCTGCCAGCAGCATTGCAATCATTTCTTTTGCCATTTTAATTCCCCCTAGTATGTATTCGATGTTTCAATTATACCACACTTTTACCAATATCAATATAAAATTTTGCATTTTTTTGTTAACTTTTAGCAAAAAAACTGCTGCCCAGATGGTGTTTTCCCTTGGGGCAGCAGTTTTTTCTGCATGTTCGTGTTGAATTGTTCTATTTTTCAAAAAGAATCGCTCTGGCTTCATAAGGTTTTAACATACCGTCCTTATGATACTCGTAATTGGAAATCAGTTCTTTTCCTTCCTCTGCTCTGTCGAACAAATCACAGGAAACTTCCTCTCCGCTGAAGTTACATGCCACAACCAGACGCTGGCTGCCCAGATTTCTGGCATAAGCATAAATATTTTCATCCTCTTCCAAAAGACCTTCGAAAATACCGTCAATAATAATCTCATAATTTTTACGCAGTTTTATCAGCTTCTGGTAATAGTAGTAAATGCTGTTTTTGTCCTCCACAGCTGCTTCTGCATTAATCTGCAGATAGTTTGGATTTACCCTAATCCATGGCTCCCCTGTGGTAAAACCTGCATGAGCGCTGGTATTCCACTGCATGGGAGTTCTGGCATTATCACGGCTGACTGCTTTTAATGCACTCATCATTTCTTCCGGATTCATCAGACCGTTTTCTGTAAATTCTTTATAGGTATTGATACTTTCAATATCCCGGTAATCTTCCATCTTGTCAAAGTAAGCATTGGTCATGCCGATTTCCTCACCCTGGTAAATGTAAGGTGTTCCTTTCAGCATGTGCAGACAGGTTGCCAGCATCTTGGCGGAAAGCTCTCTGTACATGGGGCCGTCGTTTCCGAAACGGGATACGGCTCTTGGCTGGTCATGGTTGTCCCAATACAGGCTGTTCCATGCTTTTCCTTCCAGCTGGGTCTGCCATTTATTTAAAATACTTCTCAGTCTTTTCAATTCAAATCTCTTGTCTGTCCATTTTCCGTGCTCAGCGGTTGGAGCGTCTACGTGCTCAAACTGGAAAACCATATTCAGTTCACTGCCGTCCAGGTTGGCATATTTTTTCGCTTCCTCCACGGTTACGCCTGCCGCCTCACCAACCGTAATCAAATCAAATTTGGACAATACCTTTTGATTCATTTCCTGCAGGTATTCATGGACACGAGGACCATTGCACACATAGGGGCTGTTATCTCCGTACAGACCATTATGTACAATACCGTCCGGGTATGCGGGGTCTTTGGAAATCATACTGATAACATCCATGCGGAAGCCATCCACCCCTTTCTCGCACCACCAGGTCATCATGTCAAAAACTTCCTTGCGCACCTTCTCATTTTCCCAGTTCAAATCCGGCTGTTTTTTGGAGAAACAGTGCAGATAATACATCTCTGTTTCCTCATCGTATTCCCAGGCAGAACCGCCGAAGCAAGCTCCCCAGTTGTTGGGTTCTTTACCGTCTTTCGGGTCTTTCCAGATATAGTAATCCCGGTAAGGATTGTCCTTTGACTTGCGGCTTTCCACAAACCAGCGATGCTCATCGGAAGTGTGGTTTACAACCAAATCCATTACCAGCTTCAGGCCTCTTTTATGCATTTCCTCCAGCATACGGTCAAAGTCTTCCATGGTTCCGAATTCCTGCATAATTGCCTGATAATCCGAAATATCGTATCCATTGTCATCATTGGGGGACTGGTATACCGGAGAGAGCCAGATGACATCGACTCCCAGATCTTTTAAATAATCCAGATGTGCGGTAATTCCGTTAATATCTCCAATTCCGTCCCCGTTGCTGTCTGCAAAACTTCTGGGATAAATCTGATAAATAACACTTTTTTTCCACCATGCTTTTTCCATGTTTATTTCCTCTTTCCTCTGCGTTTTCTTATTTGTTACCTATAGTATACGAAAAGGCTTTTCCTTCTTCTTGCAATATGTTATTCTATATTTGTACTATATTCACTTTTTATTGTAAATTATATGGGATTTTCAAGGAGAATCAGAACTGATTATGAATAAAATTAACTTTCGGGAAGAGGAACGCCACGGCACCCCCTATTTTCCCTTCCAGGCTTTTTCCCAAAAAGACACCTGCGGACAGTATTTTGCTCCCTATCACTGGCATGATGAAGTAGAATTTCTCTATGTGACAGAAGGAAGTCTGCTTCTCCACACAGAAACCGATACCCATCCGTTGAAAGCCGGCCATGTATACTTTATCAATCCCGGCACCGTACACGGCATTTTTGGGGACAGTCCGATTTCCCACCACTATGCACTTTTGTTCCCTCTGGAATTTTTAAGCTTTGCCAGATACGACATTTGTCAGAATGAATTTTTATCCCCCGTTCTTTCCGGCAAGCTGCAGTTTCCTCTGGGCGACAAACTTCCTGCCTCCTGCACATCTGCTCTCGGACAATATATGGAGAAAGCCGCTCTTGCTTCCTGGGACACGGACTCTCTCTCCGGGCCTTTATCTGTAAAAATTGCCCTGCTTCAAATATTGGAAACGCTGTTTTCTTATGAGGCTTTTCTGGCAAAATCCCCTGCTGCCTACGAGCAGGAAGATTTTGTCCGCTACTCCCTGAAACCTGTTTTTTCCTATATAGAGGGTCATTACATGGAAAAAATCACTCTGGAGCAGCTTTCTCTTCTCTTACATATGAATAAAAATTATTTCTGCAAATTTTTTAAAGAAAAGGTGGGCAAAACGCCCTTTTCCTATTTGAATGAGTACCGCATCAACCAGGCGGCTGCCCTGCTTTTAAAGAGCAGCCTGCCGGTTACAGAAATTGCCTTAAACACTGGGTTTGAAAATATCAGCTACTTTATCCGGCAGTTTAAACATTACCGGGGCTGTACTCCCTCTGCTTTCCGCAGCATGAAAACGCCGAAGGCTATGCCTATCTTATAGGGAACACTTTTCCAATACTTTTGTGATCTGGTCACAGAAAAAAGCAGTGCTAAAAGAAGTGATTGAGCCTGTGATTACCCAGATTCCTCTCCGCAGGCTGGGACAGCCTGTAAAACCACCTATTTCCTCACTAATTTACAGATAGTCTCACAGTGTACGGTCTGACAAAACTGATCCACACAGCACACCTTCTCCACCCGGTAGCCCCGTCCCAGAAACATCTCCAAGTCCCTTGCCAGACTGGTGGGCTTACAGGAAATATAAACCAGTTTATCCACCCCATAATCAATAATTTTAATGAATGTATCTATTGGGGTGTCGTTCTAGGAGGATTTCCAATGAATAACACCAGACCTATCACACTGACAAATACCAAGAAAATCAATAAACTGAAATGTATACGAGTTAATAATAGACTGTCACAAGCTGAATTGTCAAGTAAAAGCGGCGTACCAATAAAGTGTATTGGTAATTATGAGCAAGGTGTGCGTGACTTGAATCATGCCCGGGCGGATATCGTGTACCGCTTGTCCGAAGCACTGGGCTGCTCCATGTATGACTTATTGGACATTTCTGATATTTCGTAAATAATTCTTGATTTTTCGTGTAGTTTAGGACGCTTGAGGAGGATTACGGATTTACTCGTGCGCAGCGGAGTGACGGCTATCGTTATTTCACAAAGTAATTTGTCTATTTACAAATATTGGAAACTATGAGATAATTGTTGAGACGGAAATTGACTATACAGTCATGGTTTACTAAAGCAATTTGTTATATATTAATTTATAAACGCCTAACTGCTTGTGTATCGGCAGTATAGGCGTTTTAATTTTTATAACAAAGGGGAAAACCATATGAACACAACACAGATTTTAAGTAATTACGAAACTGAGGCAAGAGAAAATTTCAAGATGAAAGATTTTAGTGAACTGCTGCGTGATTGGGACGGGGAACTATCCACCCTTGCCAATAAGGCTTTTATTTTGGGATATGTCCGGGCGATGCAGCACCATAAGAAATAAATGCCGGAATTACAAATATTTACTGCTTGTTTTTTACTCACCTGCATGTTAATTTTTTAATCGTATATAAAATTAATATCTTTCGGGAGGTCATTTTTGTGTATGAAGAGTTATTGCAGGTGAACAATGGTAACGTTGTAACCACAAGCGTAGCCGTGGCTGAGAAATTTAATAAGAGCCACAAGGCTATTGTACAAAAGATAGAATCCCTGACAAAAGAACTTGAATTTTGTTTTAAGTTGAGCCGATTTGCGTATTTTGAGAAATCAAGTTATGTGGATGATTGGAACCGTACCCAGGTGATGTATCTTGTGAACCGAGACGGGCTGCTGCTATTAACCTCGGGTTTTGCAGGCACAGACGCCTTACAGTGGAAAGTTATGTATCTGGAGGCGTTTAATGCTATGGAAAAAAGTCTCACATCCAATAAAAACTCAGACAATCGGCTTGATATTGCCCGTATTGTAGCGACTGCATCGGATGATAAGTTGGAATATATCCGGGACCTTTACCCGGAATACTTTTCCCGTACTTCTTCTATCGGTTCACTAGAGTACCGTAGCAATGTAAACTCAGGCTATCAAAAGTGGATTGAGGACTTGAAAATAACATCCGACTGGATTCATTCGTTTCCAACTACCGATATTTTTCTCGGCTATATGAATTACTGCAAAGATTATAATTTCCCATGGATGGGTAAAAAAATTTTTTATAAGACATTGGAGAACGATTTCCGCTTAACTAAGCAGCAGAAAGCGGAGCGGCATAGACATTTAGAGTAAAAAGGCGAAATCATTACGGTTTCGCCTTTTGTTATTATTCTTTTTCTAAATACATAGTTGTTGTCGTTCCTAAAGCTGACGCCTCATAGCTGATTTTTCCCTCTTCATATGAAAATTCTTTGGTTTCATCAGATGACGCGAGTAATGCCGAAGAGGTTTTTTCTTGGTCGTTTGTTGAAGTCCACGAATATTCCTCCACATATTCTGTCGGTGCGGCATAACTTCCGGCCCAATATAAAGATTTGGTGTTACCGCCGTCAGATACCCAATTAATTTCTATGTAATCACCGGAAATAACAGCCTCTTGATAGGAACCGTCGTTATCTTCTGATTTCCATGTTCCAGTTAAATCCGTAGGTTCTTTCTCTTTTTCAACTGTTTCAGTGTTTTCTTCACCCTTATTGTTTGACTCTTTACTTTCTCCACAGGCTGATAACATCGTGCCGACAGCTAAAACGAGCATAAGTGTTAATACTTTCTTTTTCATTTTCTTTTTCCTCCCTTTTATTGCAGAATACATTTACTATATCAAAATAATATAGTTCAATCAACCTATGATTTTGAAAAATCAAAAAAGAGGTCTGAACTTATTTACAGACCCCTTTCATTTCTTTCCACAATGCCCTTGTAGGCTTGTATTTGCCCCTATTTCGCATTTTCCACATTTATTCGATAACCTCTCAGGTCATTCACGAAAATTCATTTAATAGGCATTTTACAGCTTTATTTTAGCATTGCTCTTATTTTCTGCTTTGCTTCATCCAAATCTTTGCGACTATTAAGGATTTCTAAAATCTTTCTTGTTTGATTTTCCTCAGCCAGTTCTCTGAGCATTTCTCCTAATTTTATTTCTTCATTTTCCATAAGCGACTCTTTTCTTGAGGTTTTAAAAAGGAGGCAGATTTCTCTGTCCCCTTTTCTTTTAGTCCTCTAATGTACTTTGTAAGTTTTCAAGAATCTTTTGGATTCTCTCATCTTTCTTTTCCGTGTCCGTTTCCTCTTTGGCTTCTTTGAGGTCGTCAATCAGAAATCTTATAAAGCCATTGAACTGTTTGTCTGTCATTCCCATATCTTGCATTTGTTCCTCCTTTCTCCCTTTCGGGTAATTGTAATTCGTTTCCTCCTTACAATCATATTATACTCTAATATTGGAATATTGTCAAACACTTTTTTAATAGTATTTTAGAATTTCTTCCTCCGTCGGTATTACTTCCACGATATCGCCGGGTTGTAATTTGCACATGATACAGATTTTATTGAGCGTTTCAAGCGTTATACTCTTTCCTGCCTTTATATTCTGTGACGTTTGTGCCGGTAACAACCTTTCTTTTTGTATCCGTGTTTGATTGTATCCGTGTCTTTTAAGTTCCTCAAATATATCTATTTTATACTTAATCAATCCACTTTCGCCCCTTTCTTGTTTTTATATAAACAGAATACCATTGAAATAGAAAAAAGTCAATTTGAAATTATTCTAATTTTTGAATATAAACCCATTGACATTATTCTAATTTTAGAGTATAATAATTATATCAAATGAAGCAGACGAAAGCGAGGAAATGAAAATGTTAAAAGTAAACGGATTGAATGAATTAGCAATGATTATTGAGGATAACAACAGAATTGAAAAGGCAGAAAGAGAAATCAAGAAAAATAGAATTAAAGAATTAGTATCACAGGGAATTAACAGAGAGATTGCAAAAGTAATGGTAGAAAGCGGAATTGCTTGTGGCATCCAGTTATAAATAACAACGCTGACCTATCGGCGAGACGGGGAGAAAGAGGAAGGATATGACAAGGACTTTTGTTTACACATTTAAAAGAGCAAATGGCGAAACTGTAACACTGAAAAAAAGAGTTACAGACAGAATGGAAGAACGTGGTTTAAGCCATAAAGCAGGATATGCAGCAAATTATTTTAATGAGGTACTGAGAAGTAAATATGGTTATAAAACTTCCCCAGTCACAGCTAGTAGAATTAAAGAAATATAGCCGGACACGTTCCGGCACTGTAATGCAGCCGAAGCCAGTTCCCAGCCTGGAAGATGCAGAGGACAGTACAAATTTATAGCTTATAATCGGGCAGCAACCGAAAAAATATAGAAGGAAGTGAAGATATGACAGTAAAAACAGTAATAGGAGAAATCACAGCAGGCGAAAGAACATTAAATACTTTATGTATGTTTGTTTTTGAATGTGCCATACACCAGAAAGAGCAAGGTTACAAAACCCTTGCATCAGAAGCCCAAAACGTTGCAGACGAAATCCATAAGGCGTTAAGTGATAACGGTTACTACAAGGAAATAGAGAGCATGAACCAAAAAAAGAGGTCGAGGAAATGAATCCCCGACCTTACTTTTTACTGCTGATTTAGCCAATGCTGAAACGCCTTGATAGCAGGTGACGGATAACTGAATACCCCGTCCGCCCCACAGCCTAACCATTTCTGCATAGCTTTAATCATATCCGGCCCCAGATAGCCGTCCGGCGTTACACCGATATGCCTCTGAATTGCTTTAATTAGCAAGGAGCCACCACGTTTGGTACTACTCCATTCGATTGTACCGACGATTCCCTTACAGTTACCCTGATAGCAGGAAAGCTGATTGGAAATGATACCGTCTGAACCTGTACCAAATACTTTCTGAGCCTTTTTGGTAGTATTTACTCCCCAAATACCGTCCTCTGCAATCTTCTCTTTTGATTCTGTTTTTTTATTTGTCAAATCGCCTTTGCCCCTGATGTCACCTTTATTACACCATGCGAAGTTATCTCCTAAAAGGTACGGGTTTTTTACCCCTTTCTGAATTCCTGTAATCTGTTTACAAACCCATTCTTTAGGGAAGATTGCCTCACTGTTTGGTGCTGTACTTGATTTATAATAAGTGGACACCGTTACATAATCTCCCACTGCATACCCACTGAGAGATTCTTCAGGACGATTTGACGGTTTTTCTCCTGTCAAAATTTTATTTACCTGCTCTGCAATCCACGGGAATTTACTTTCCAAAAATGTGCCGGGGCAATCTGTAGCAGCAAACCATTTATGCATTGTCAGATTGCCTGTCGTATCGCCGGTGTAGACTAATTTAGGAATACCGTTACGTTTGCAAATATCAGCGCACAATTCGATTAATTTGCTCATTGCTGCATCAGAACTATGCCACGGGGAACCTGTCATATCGTCAGCCACCTCAATAGTAACTGCCCTATGGTCGTTTGCAGCATTTGAACTACACCAAGAGCGGTCTTTCTCTTCCACATACATACCAACTCTTCCTTTGGAATCAATTCCGTAATTGGAACTCGCCTGTCTGGAAGACGGTGCGAATACATTACCGCACGTCTCTACAGATAAATTTCCTGCCATGTGGTGGATTGTAATTCTGTCAATTTTCTGTTTTCTGGGACTTGTTCTGTTTGGTGAAATTTTTGTGTAATTTACTAATGCACTATTACTCATAATACTTTTCTCCTTTTCATTAAAAAGGAGGACGATTATTCGCCCTCCGGTTTCTCTGATTTATCGGTTAATATATCCAATGCTTTTTTTAATGCTTCTGGATATTTAACACCCATAACTCCAATATTTTCGAGGATAGAAATACCCTCATTTGCGATAAATGCAAGTACTATCGCTGTCCTGATGTAATCCACGCCTAACGTAACATCAAGCCTGTAGCCAATCAGCACAATCAATAGCGACACGCCTTTTCTGCATAATCCTTTCCATGCAGACCAGCTACTCAGTGCTCCGTTGTCGGATTTATTACTCTTTTTCCAAAAGGCTGCGATAAGCAGACCGAGGATAAAATCGACACCCATAAAAATTAGCAGCGTGGTTAAATCCTCAGACCACCCGCCCATGAGGTTGATAACCCACCCGACGACACCCCCGAATGTTGCACATAAAAACATTTTTAAATTACTTAACTGTTCCATTTCTTTCTCCTTTCTCATGACGGATAACCGCCATTCACATCTAAATTTTCGAGTTTCTCTAACCGTGCGAGTATGGTCGCAATATCCTCATTGTGTTTATTGACTGTATCCGACATAGATGTTATTTGTTCACCTTGCTCTGTTACCTTTTCCGATAACTCGACGACATCTGTCGGTAAATTTGCAACCTTTTCGGAAATAGCAACTATATCAGCATCATGTCTATTTACTTTATTGGATAACCCCTCAATCTCCTCGGATATGTCAGCAATTTGGGTATCACGCTCAGTGACCCGTTTTGACAGGTTTACTATGTCAGTTTTACTTGTCTCGATTGCTTCTGCATTACTCTGTATTGCATCGGTGTTATTGGTTATATCCGTGCGATTCTTTTCGATTTCCCTCGCGTTGGTCTGTATGCTATTTGCATTGGCAGAGATATTTTTCGCATTTTGGGTCACTGCCCCGGCGATTGCCTCCATATCTCCGGTAATGGTCCCGACAGTACCGTCAATCTCCTGATAACTTTCAAGTGCCTCTTGTGCTATCTGTTCAGCCGACTTCACGGCTTCATCGAGTTTAACTACCTGAGCATTTACTTTCTGGACGGTAAACTCTATAGTTTTTACTTTTTTTATGGAGGGAAGAATCTTGCTGTTTTTTTCGGTAAACGTCATAAACGTGTGACCCAGTGTCACAGTATCATTGTCCGGTTTCAACAGGTCAATTGTCTGTTTATTACACAACATCACATCATCGAAATTATGAGGCTTACTGTATACGGGGATATAATCGCCCAGTTTGAAACTCTCGATTGACCTATCCAATAGATGAAAATCTACAGCAGTCAGTTCGATAGTGACATTCTGTTTTATGGATTCTTTGACATAATCCTCAGCCTTTTTCTTTAAGTTTGCGGCCTCTGTCACGTCGTCCCATTCGACAACCTTAGTAATCCACCCGTACAGGGCTACCGCCGTCTTATCATGCACATAATCCAACCCGTTGTTCACACTGGCAATCGTCAGCTTTTCGCCCGAACCGGCCTCTCCAATCTCTGCACCAAGGGGAATGATTGCGGTAGCAATCTCCCCGGCATTTGCCGTTTTGGTATAGTCCTTTAAATTCGAGCCAAATTCGATTGACTGGGACGATACGACGGTAAAATCGGCCAGATAATTTAGTGTTGGTATCGGGTCTGTACCGTCTCTTCCGTGGGTTATGTAAAAATTTCCACCAAGAGCACTTTCCAACAATCGGCTGTTTAAGTTCTCTAAAGTCGTTTCGTAGCCCTCATTGCTCCGAGCGATATAATTGTTATTATCAATAACTGTAATTTTCCCGATTTTGAAACGCTTAAATTCGTCCACCTGTGCGTTATGCTCATTTATGAATGTCCTCAATAGCTGCTCAGGCGTCCCGGAAAAATCAAAAGGACGAATAATGGAATCCTGAAAAAATCCCAACTCGCCCTCACAGGTAATAACCTTGTTATTCCAGTAATCCGTTACGTCACTTAATATACGTCCCCGGAAAGTTATTTTATTGGACTTGTATACCGTGATAACTGTCTTCATTCTGATAAATTTATCAAAATAAAAATGGTCTGGATACACGGAAAATACGAATGAACCCGACTTATTTGTCTCAAGCGTAATTACGCCTTTTCCGATTTTAAAATCTTCAAAAGTGCTGTCATAAATCACGGTATCATCGGCATAAATTTTATACATTAAATATCAGCCTCCCTGTATAGAAAACTTACGCTCCCGGCACCGGATACGCCTATCAAATTTACGCCGGACTTTAGTCGTATTTCCCGAATTTTGTAAGTTCCTTTCGCGAGTGGAATCTCAGAGCCGTTGTAATGCAGCTTAATATTCCCGGTAACTGTGATTTCCGGGCATAGGGTTTTTACTCCGTTATTGCTTATAACTGCCTCGGTAATGTCCGAACTATTAACGTCTACCCTGCGGACGGTAACATTTCTATGATATCGCCATGGTTCACAGGTCGCCTCAAGTTCGATTGTCGCATATGGCAGGATATTCGAGGTTTCCTTAATGCTTACACGGCCGTAAAAATAATGAGCCGGGTCGTCCGGCTCAATTATCTGAATCTTTTTTCCATGTAAAATTGTTACAATATCTCGTATCAATGCTGACCGCTCAACATATGTCCCCGTATCTGTCCAAAATGACGCTGATACGGTACGGTCCTGATAACTGATTTCCCCGGTTAATGCTTCGGACAAATCCAAAGAACCACTACGTCCGTCAATGTCCACATAATACGTTTTCACTTCCGGGGGAGTGACGGACTTAGCGGTTAGAATAAGCTGCCAATCCAACCAAGTATGAAATTTATCAAATATAAATTCTCTTCCCATTTACACTCCCCTTTCTTTTAAAATCTGTTTCCGGTTCAATTCTGCGTCTATCGCGTCAAGTGTCTCTCCGACAAGTGTACCTGTATCCAGTACAATGTACTTTTTGGATGCTTCAATCAACCGTTCTCCATAGTTCCGAATGGTCTTCGCCACATCGGATAAGGACTCTCCACCGGTTTTAATCTCCCCGGCAAATGTGGTATTCAATTTACGGTTAATAGTGGCACTATCCAGATTGACGGCTCGGTTTGTTAAATCGCCCGTGAGGCTTTCGGTCGCCGCTGTCGCTACCGTGGCGTTGTTCGTGATACCCTGTGCAATACCTGCCGGTATCTGTTTACCGACGACCTCAGCAAACACTCGTGACGGCGAATGAATACCTAACGCATCTTTAAACCCCCTTACAATACTGTCAGCAAATCCTCTACACTTACCTAAAATCCAGTTTTTTGCACCGATGATACCGTCCCAGATTCCACTTACGATATCTGAGCCAATACTCACCATTTTTCCCGGTAATTCCGAAATAGTGTCAGCGACAGCACTTACTAAATCCCGGGCGGCACTTCGACCTCGGGATACCATATCGGAACCCCACTGTACGACCTTTTGAACCGCACTTGACAAATGCGACCACATTTTGCCCGGTAATTCTGAAATGAATTGTACCGCTGACGATACGAACTCAGACGCTTTTTGCCTGCCGGTTGATACTGTATCAGACCCCCACTGTATAACCTTTGAAATCGCATTAGATAGCCAATTCCAAATTTTACCCGGTAATTCAGACACAAACTGTACCACACTTGATACAAATTCTGAGGCTTTCTGTTTACCGGTCGCTACGATGTTCAAGCCCCACTGAGTAACCCGGTTAAAGGCTTGTACTAACCAGTTCCAAATTTTACCCGGTAATTCCGAGATAAATTTGACGACGGTATTTACAAATTCTGGGATTTTAGTGGTAGCAAATTTGTATAAATCAAGGCCCCACTGCACGATTTTTCCCAAGATAAAACCGATGATGTAACCTATCGTATCAGGTAATGTGCTGAAAAAGTTCACTATATTTTCGACAAATTGCGACCCCAACTCTAAGGCTTTGGCGACCATATCAGTGACCCATGTGCTCACCGTCGTCCAAACCATGTTTACGAAGTTAGCGATATTAGTAGGTAGCTGTGAGAACCAATTAATCACGTTTTGAATCGCATTTGGTATTGTAACCGTAAAAAACGTGACTAAAGCCTGTACGACATTTCCGACGACCTCTTTCACTTTTTTAAATGCTGCGTTTACAATATCCCGAAATTTTTCCGAATGATTGTAGGCGTAAATTAAAGCCGATACTAAAGCTGTAAGAGCAACTATAACAATAGCTATAGGATTGGCCGCAAATAAGGCACCAAGGGCTTTAAATGCCGTCCCTATACCTTTAACCGCCGTTACAATCTTAGGAGCACAGGTGAGGATTGTCCCAAGCGACCCTATCAATCTACCGATTATAATAATCAGTGGTCCGAGTGCAGCAACTACTCCCAGCACAACAACAATCGTCTGCTGCATACCGGGCGATAAATTGTTGAACCATTTTGTCAGATTCTCAATGCCTTTTGTCAATTTATTAATCAACGGCGTGATTGATGTCAGAACGGCTGTACCTAATTCAATTCCACTATTTTTCACCTGAGTAATTGCGACCTTTGCTTTCTGACTCGGGGTTTCCAATTTTTCAAGCGCGGATGACGTAGCACCTACTGCTCCGCTCATGGAATCTACTTCCGAGTTAAAGGATTCTACACCGTCAGATAGCAACGTGATAGCCGCTTTTCCTGCCTCAGAACTCCCCCATAAATCATTGAATCCGACACCAGTTTCTCCGGCGTAATCGGTCAAAATTTGCAATACGTCCCCGAGGGAATTACCGTCCGCCATTAACTCCTGAAAAGATTTTCCGGTCTTTTCTTTCAGTGCATCGGATACGTCAGTACCACTCTTGCCTAACTCATTTAACATACTATTCATGTACGTCGTGGTTTCGGCGGTTGCGATACCTTTTGCGGTCATAATGGAATAACCGGCACTGATTTGTTCAAGGCTAACGTTCATGGAGTTGGCCGTCGGGATAATCTTACCCATGCTAGAGGATAACTCCGCTACGGTCGTTTTACCTCGATTCTGGGTATTAATTAAAATATCGGATACCTTACTGACCTCACCTGCCTCCATGCCGTAAGCATTTAAGATAGTTGTCAAAAGGTCGATTGACGCCCCTGTATCCGCAAATCCGGCTCGTGCTAAACTGGTAGCGTTTTCCACGAAACTAACCGCATCGGCGGTATTCTGTCCGGCGGAAATCGCGTCGTATGTGGCATTGGCAATCTCACTCGCGCCGATACCCGTATTATTGGATAAATCCAATATTTGAGCGGATAAATCGCCGAGTGATACCTGCGAGGTGTCCGCGATAGTATTAACCTTTGCCATGGAGTCCTGAAAGTTGGACGCCAACATGGCAGAACCACCTAACACGGCACCGGCCGCGCCGCTAATTACAGAAAACTTTTTACCGACTCCCTCAATCTTAGAACCTACATCCTGCATCTTCTGACCAACGTTTGCAATCTGCTTCGCGCCCACAGAACCAAAGTTCTTAGTTTCTTCGGTAAGTTTCTTTAATTTTTGTTCGGTCGCTACAATCTCACGTTGAAAATTCCGGTACTGTTCTTCTGTAATTTCGCCTTTATCGAACTGTGCCTGCACCTGCTCTTGTGTAGATTTAAGGGTGTTTAATTTTTCCTTTGTCGTAGCGATTGAAGTATTCAGTAAATCTTGTTTTTGTTTAAGAAGAGTAACGTTGCTAGGGTCGAATTTTAAAAGGGTATTAACCCCTTTAAGTTCGCTTTGCAAACTCTTAGATTTACTATTTACCTCGGACAGTGCTTTCCCTAATTTGGTAGTGTTACCTCCGATTTCGACAGTAATACCTCGAATTCCACCTGCCATACGTTACCCCTCCTTTCCGAATTTATTGCGTAATCCTTTACGGTCCGGCTCTGTCTGCTCAAGCCTCCACGCGTTATCAAGGTATTTCTCACCTTTTTCTGTCTGACTCATACGGTAGATGAACGCATCTCGCCGATACATTAAATAATCGAGGTAGTCTAACTCTTCGATTTCCAACATATTCAGTCCCGTATACTGGGAAACCAAATGTTCCCATGTTGTCATGATTTGGTATTGATGCCCCTTATTATCGTCGGATAAGGGATAATAAGGGATTTTTAGTTTTTTGCGTCCGTAATCTCACCAATAAAATCCATATAAGCACTGAAAAAAATCATAATGTCCTCAAAATCAAAGAGATTTTCGAGGAACTCTTTCGATATTTTCATGCCACCTTTGTTTCTACTCATAACTTTCGCACAAGCAAGGTATAAATCGTCCGTAGCCTCTGCATTTGTTTCGTCTTCCTGAATTGTTTCGAGCGAAGACTGCAACAAGATTAAATCGTCCATAATCGCCTTTGTAGGCGTACCAATCATGAGAGTGGTTTTCGCCTCATCTGCAAGTGTGACGGTCAAATATCTTTTTTTTACGTTGTTAAAATTTAATGTTTTCGCCATGTTTTACCTCCAAAAAAGGACGGTCGAGATTTTCCTCTCTTCCGTCCTTGCTATTTTTACTTTATTTTACATTGCTGCCGTAATTTCTTCGACGTACTGAATCAAGGTCCCCTCGGCATCCTGAGGTAAACATTTAAACTCTGCGTCGATAACGGTTTCTTTATCCTTAGCAAAAGCAAGGGAGAAACCGGCCTGATTTACGCCGCGAATCACGATGTATACGTCACCGTCTGTTTTATCTACATGATGAAAACATAAGGCATATGATTTACCGTCGTGATTTCCGACACCACCGATTTTCACTGTGCGGATACCGTCGGATTCTGTCACTCGTGCGGTGCTGCACAATTTGGCAAGAGTCTTACCATTCCATGTGAGGACGCCGCTTTTGAGGGTGGCCTCCTCCTCTGTAATAATGGTTTTGACGGCCTTACCGGTGTCGTCCTTAGCCTCGTACCAAGTGCCCTTATATTCCAATGATGCACCACCCTGAATACGGCCTAAAAGGTCTGTATCCTCTTTAAATTCTGTATACTCAGGCATTGTGTCCGTATATTCTTTAATCATCAAGTTACCAGAACCGAGAGTAATAACCTCGGCGTCTCTTTTTTTATCTGACATATTCTGTCCTCCTATTTTTCAATCCATGTAAAATCATATACAATCTGGTAAAGCTGCTCTTCCTGCAACCAGTACCGGTCAGCCTTTTCAAATTCAATCCCGAATTTATCAAAGGTCCGTTCAACCCGTGCCTCGGCGTCCGGGTCCGGCATGTATTCGTACAACTCAATCGAGTAGTTGTGTTTCGTAATCAAGTTCAACCCGTCCGCCCCTCTACGGGCGAAAGAATCCATATAAACCGCGTAGGTCGTTGTGGGAGGCTTTAAAAATCGGGTTTCTTTAAATGTCTTTCCCTCATCAAACCCCGCGTCGGTTAAAATTTTCTTAACTATTTTTAATTACCTCCTCTATCTCATGTAAGTACCACGGGATAATTGCATCTACGGCCTTTCCGACAAAGTTTGTCCCAGGGTAACGTCCCCCGTTTCTGAGGGCGTGACCGTTGTTAAGAAGATGTGTGAGTCGGTAATCAGCACCCCGGACATACCATACTTTTGTCAAACCATACGCTGTTTCCTGAACTGTTTTAGAGGCTATGTTATCTTTATAGTGTTTCGCACGTTTACCGACTGGCGCCGTAGCTTTGGTATTCGCTACCAAGTCTTTCATAGCCCGTTTGGTATTTTTTTTCACGCCCTCTACGACTGTTCGGTTATAGTCCTCCAACGAGTCCATAATTGCACGGTTTAACTCGTCCACCTGTACCAAATCACTCATTAATAACTCACTCCTAACAGTGTTACGGTTTTATGCCGTAACATATAATCGTCGTAGTCCGTAATATTGTACGGTATCTCGTTGTACAAAATCCGATAGCCCTGAGTATTTAAAGCAATATCCTCAAGGGCTGCGAAGTAACGCACCTCAAAGGTCAATGTCCGTTTGCCCTGTACAGCCCCGCCCCCCAAATACTCGCTGTTATTTTTCGGCTTATTAATCTTCGCGCGGAGAGTATAGCAGTCTCCCCATTGTTCTGTGATTTCGTCAATTTTCTGAATCAGAATAGGCCGGTCATATACTCTACTCATTGACTTTACCCCTCAATTCAAGTTTTAGCTGCAATGATAAATCATCAACCAGACGCCGGGTATTCCCGGATATGTTTTCCGTTGTACCTCTCTTGTCGTAAAGGTCGGAAATAATAATCAAAGCCAACTCTTTAGCCCTCGGGTCGTCTACCGGGTAATTTAACCCGATAGAACCCTTGAGATATGCGTTGGCCGTAGCTATACACCGGTCAACGTTGCGATTCACTGCGTCATCGGCGTAATCTATTCCCAAATAGTACAGCACTTCGTCTCTAGTTGGCATATGTGTTCCTCCTTATTTAGACCCCCTAGCAGCTTTCACACCTGTAAGTGATGAGGTGTCAAGTGTACAGTATTTAACCGCCTTGTCGTCACGTTTAGTAACGTCCTCACGCTCAATCGCACGGTACAGGGTCAAGTCTTCCTCAAATGCATTCAATGTACCGATAGCCGCTGTATTGGATACTGTAATGGACATCTGCTGTCTATCCCAATACACAATACCCTCGTTCAAATCGCCGATAAAAAACGGGATTTTTGTGGTGTCGTTCGGTAGGTCAGCGTTAGGGATAATCACAACCGGGATAGTTGTTGCACCTGCGCATAACTGCATTTTCATCGGGTCAGCCGGGTTAGGCTGTAAGAGATACTTACCGTCGGCGTCCTTTAAAGTATCAAGGAACTGTAAGCCGTTGTCGTTGGTAATAATCTTAGAGGTACCCTTAAAAGCAGAACCAAGTTCTACGTTCAGGACTTCTTTGATAGAGTCAATCGGGTTAGAAGTATCAATCACCTTAGTTTCAAAAGTTTTTGCAACATCCAAAATCAGCTTATTAGCTGTTACGCGGGACTCGTCACCAATCCACTCAATCAGGGTGCTGCCGATATTTGCATCGGAATCTGCCAGTAACTCATTGGTAACCGGGAAGTATCCGGCGTATTTGTCGATTTCATAGGAAAGTCTTTCAAACTGTGGAGTGTTACCACCTGTAATTTTTCCACCCTCTCCTACTTTTGCGAAACCAGTCTGCTGCGCACGTTTCTTAAAGGTACGCTGCCCTTTATTGGTGGTGACTTTTTCCACGCGTACCAGATTAAGTAAGGACGCTTTGGATTCCCTGTATGTATTAATACGGGTCTGAATGTCCTCAGGTACGGTATAACCACCGTCTGCCGGTGTACCCTCGACCATAGTACCCTTGTTTACTCTAAAGCCGTTACGGGCGTCCTGACCGAACTGTTTTAAAGAATCCTCAGTGTTTTTTTCTGCGGCATTATTTTCCAGTTCCTTATCTGAGGGTACGTTTTTTTCTTTTTCCATTTCATACAGACGCTTTTCGGTTTCAAACTCTTCTTTCAAAGCGTCTACCTCGTCAAGCAGGGCTGTAGCTTTCGCAACATCCTTATTTTCTCCGTCAGCCATAAATGCTTTCGCCTGTGCTGTTTTCTCCTGAATTTTCGCTAAAATTTCTCTCATTTTCTTATTCATGCGTTAATTTCCTCCCTAAACTTCTGAATTTTCGTTAATTTGAGTAAAAATAAAAGACTCTAAGGTCTTAATGTGAACATGGACCTCTAAGTCTTGATTTTTCATTTCCTCATTTTCCGGAATTTCTTCCTCCGGTTTATCCCCTTTCGGAATATCTTCCTGTTTTGCCCCGTAGTGTTTCATTGTCCCGGCTCTCGGCTGTGCCGGTACTGCGACCAATGACAGTTCATAAGCCTCTTTCGCCCCGTCGATTGTCATAAGACAGGTGGTTTTCCCACCCTCTTTGTCGTATTCTCTTCCGGGCCAATGCGGACAGTATGTTTTACTGTTATCCGTACCACAGATAGAGCAAATCATTTTTTTCGGACGACAGCCTGTAGAAACCTCTTTCTTAATTCCAGCCTTAATTTCTTTGATTAAGTCCTCGTTGCTATTGGTTTTTACCATGTAACACTTAGCAATCAACCGTGTAAATGGTTCCCCGACTTTTGTCACTTTGGGTTCTGTAACCAATTCCGTGTCGTAGATTCTGGCAACCTGATTGTCCGCTGACCTACGGTGGTCCTTAATGACCGTTTTACCAACATACAACCTTTTCAAATCTTTCAACGCGTTCAAATTAAACGGCTCATAGTTGCGGTCGTCGGTTTCGTTGTCTCCCATTGTTACCTTAAAAGTAAATACTTCCTCGGCAGACAAAGGGGAGAGTGTGAATTTATTGATTTTTCGTAAGTCCTCGTCGGTTACGTCCTGTATCTGTACTTCGGCTGATTTACAAATCAAACCGTCGTCGACTTCTTTGTCATGTTCGTTAGTATTCGTATCAGACATTTCTCAACCTCCTTTTGTAGCTTTGTCTCATCTTCGGTTTCTCCCGGATTACCTGCGCTATCACCTGCGGAATCCGGGGTGTCCGAATTAGCTTGAGTTTGCATATATTGAGACCCGGCAAGCTGTACCGGGATACTCGCACCATTTCCGAGGAGCGTATCTCCTCCGTCTTTCGACTCCAAATCCAATAATGCCCTTGCCTCATTTGGCGTATAAATAAAGCTATTCACAGCCGTTGACAAGGTATCTATCTGAGTCTTAAGGTCTGCCCTCAGAATCACGGACACATTAAATTTAAAATGTAGCCCGTTTTGAACTTCCTCAGGCGAGAGCAGCTTATAAGTCAACTCTTCCTCGTACTGTTTTATGATGTAAAGCAGCGTGTCCACATAAAAACTAAGCTGCTGCGCTTCGGCAGACGCATAACTGGATTTCGTATAATCACCGATTTGATACGGTTTAATACCAAATGCTGACGCAATCTGTAACGCCGTATACTGTTTCACTTCGATAAACTGATTATCTGCCAGTTTTACGTTCAATGGCGTAAGATTTGCACCTAAAGGAATAGGGATAATATTTTCAATTCCCTCGTTTTTCAATTCGCCTTTTGCGTAAGACTCAATGCCGGAAACAAACGATTTTACATTATCGTCACTCAAGGAGCCGGTATACTGTAATACCGCTTTTGCAGTAAAACCGGAATCATACATTTTATTAATTAACGTCTGGGCCTTTGCCCCTCCGTCGATTGTCATTTTAAGTTGGTCTTGTACGGATATACCGACAATACCGTCAAGCATGTTGGACGTTTTAAAGTGCAGCACTTCCTCTGAACCGAATTTGTATCGTTTTCCGCCGTGGGAATAGATATAATAAATGTCAGGGACCTCACCCAACAATTTCATATCGTCGTACCACACCTCAACCTCATCACTCGGCATAATCCACAAACTTGTTTTTTCGCCTGCCCCGTCAATCAGAACATACGCATTACCGTAGTGATTGCGGTTATATTCGACTGTAGACCAAAAGGTCGTACTTGTCATATATGGGTTAGGCCTGTTCCTTAGAATCGAATATAGAGGGTGTTCACGCGCTGTAGCGACGCCGTTTCGGTCATTATACTGTAATAACTTCAAAGGTAGCTTTCCAATGGCCTCACTCAACACTTTCAAGCAGGCAAAATACGTCGCTTCGCTTAAAGCATTTACCGGGACATTTCGGACTCCTAAAAAGTCAAGAAAATCATTGTTCGCCGATTTATTGCGCAAAGCCCGATATGCCTGTTTTATTCGTTGTTTTAATTTCAATTTTTTCACCCCCTTATTTTTTCCAACCCATAGTTTCAAGGTATCTATCTAATTCACTCTGTACGTCGACTATTTCTTTGGTCTTATTTTTCAGCATAACGGCATGAGCATCGACGCAAGCATCGACAGGGTCAATACGCTTGAACCTCTGCCCCGGCTTTTTATCAACTTTTATTTCGTCGAATGAATTTCGTACCACCATGGCATTTAAGAACGACCATGTTAAAAGTTCGTTTCTTTCGTTGTATTCAATGTCCTCAGATTTGACTAACAACTGGATATCGACCGTCGGGTCGTTTAAGCTACGACAGGACTGTGTTATCACAACCACAGGGCAGCCGAAATCTTCCAAATCCGAAAGAATACCGTCCGCGTTATGCGGGTCGATACCAATGCCGAGGAATTTCAAATCGTATTCCTCTCTCACCTGCCTCAATTCTTTTATGATGAATTTATAATCATTTTTAAAATCACCACCTCCACCGGTTACCGTAATAAGTTCCATTTGTTCCCACAAATCATACGGTGCAAGGTCCGTCTCGATATGTTCCTCGAGTCGTCCCCTCGGCATGAATGAATGGGAATGAAAATAATACCGCTCTTTGGTTTCCAAAGTGTCTGTGGTATACTCTTCTGGAAACTCCAAAGCGTATGTCGTTAAGTCACCGCCAGAGGATAAATCCAATCCCACCCAACAGCTACGACCGCGCATATCCTCAAGATTCCGTTTCGTACCACACTTTTTCCACTTTTCAGCATTAATAAACTGGTCGTCGGTGTTCTGCACCCACATATTGAGCGATTTCGTAAGGAAATCTCGTAAGTCGGAGCCTCCCATGTCCTTAGCTGTTTGAGCGTCAATCTTTAAAATCTCGAACTTGTCCGGGTTAGCAGCAATAAACGGATTGGCTTTAACCCAGTTTTCAGGATTCCAAATATCGTCAGTTTCATCTAAACAATAAATGTCTACAAAAAAATCCTCAGCGGTCGCCAAACCTTTGAGGATTTTAATAGCGTAATCGTCCATTTCTTTGCAGAAAGAATTGAGGTTATCGCCTCGCGTTGTAATCATGGATACCAGAGTCTCATCTAAGGCTCGTGTACCGTTGTATAACGCCTTATATATTTTATTGTCCTTATGTTGGTGTATCTCATCGACAGAGGCGTAAATCGCACGGAAACCGTCGTCTAAACCGGCCTCTTTCGACAGGGCCTCAATGGTACAGTATGTATCAAGTGCCTCGATAACAGACTTGTAATCCTTTACACTAAAATACTCGCTTAAGTCTGGGTCTACTGTAATAAACTTACTCATTTCCTCCCACGCAAGCCGAGCCTGCCTTTTTTTAGTGGCGACCGTAAATAACTTACCGTGATAATAGCCACCAAAACCAGAAATATAAGTACCCATGATACCATTTTCAAAGGTCTTCCCGTTCTGTCTCGCCATGGATTTATAACGTCGACGAAACCGTCGTTTGTCGTTTGCGACTTTATACCAACCAAATGTACAACCTAAATCAAAGGCCTGTGAATCCAACAAACGAACCGGTGTCGGCTCTGTACCCTCTGCGATAGTAAGCGTCTCGGCATAATCAAGGATTTCCTGAGCCTTATCTGGATTATAATAGTACGGAAAATCAGCCGTCTTTTGTCTTTTCAAATCGTTCAAATGTCTTTGACAAGCAAGCCGGTGTAATTCCCCGGCAACGACTTTCCCGGCGACGACTGCTCTCGCGTACCGTGTAACTCGGTCATTCAAAACCGCCGAATTATCCAACAGTTACCCTCTTTTCAAATTTTCTGAACTTATTTTCTTTCGGCGTTTCCTTAGTCTCCGGGACTACTAACTTGCACCGACTGGAAATAGTTAAGCCGAGGTCATTCGCAGACGCCCGGCATTGTTTGAACATACGGTCTTGATTCTTCATGTATCTATCTAAGAGAATCGGGTCCGTATAAACGGCAGGTTTTCCAATCTGCTTAGACAGTTTAATATACAACTCACTAGAGATAACGTACCGAGCCAAAGCGTCAATATCCGTTTCTCCCATGATTTTGAGTTTCTGTAGCTGCTCTGAGTATTTATCGAACTCATCGCGCTGCTTTTTGGTTAAATAAGCCGGAGCGGTAATATTGTCCGCAATCGGCTTGATTTCCTTAGCCTCTCGCTCTGCCTTTTCAGCTTTCGTAAGGTGCTTCGCACCCCGAGCCTCCAATAGAGCAATCGGCTGTCTTTGTCCGGCCATTATTACCGTCCCCCTTTCAAAATTCTAACTTTTAGTGTTTAATTTTCAGGCATTTCTTCATTGTAGACCCCCTCCGCAAGTAAAGCCAAAGTCGCATAATCATCCTCGGTAATGCGGTTCATGGCGAAATAGACATCCAGCTTGGCAACAGCTTCGTCTTTTGTTTCATAAAACTTTTTCTGGATAAGGTTTGTCATAAGTTTTACAATTACCGTATTATTCATGGTTTTGCACCTCCATATTTTCCAAAATATTGTTTGTGTCGTTATCTATCATGGCTGCCTGTGTTTCCAAAGGCATTAAAGAGAGCAGGTTTGCTGTTTTCTGTATCTGTGTAGATACTATTTTTTCCAACTCTTTTTTTACATACAGCTTTGTATCTGCTACATAATCCAACCGCATATCTGCATTTGCGTTATTGGTTACTACTGTTGTTGGATAGTAGGTGTGTAGGGCTTTGTAAGCGGCGATTTCTTCCGGAGTAAGATTAACTTCGATTGGGGTTTGTAACGCATATAGAATTTTTATGCCGGCCGTTTTTAAATAGTTTTTAATCGTTTCTTCGGTCGTTCCCACAGTGCCTTTATTAATCCGTAATACGGCAAGGTCCGGAGCAACATATGCAGCCTCCTCGTCAACGTCCCACACCTTTTTATATTTGCCATGGGTATACATACCCGCCGATGAATCACCCGGATAATCCGGTTTAAAAGCAAATCTAGTCGTCGTATTGTCGATTTGTATAGAGTTCAATTTTTCCGCCCCTAAAACCTCCTGGATATGAGTTCTCTTAATACACTTCCCGCGTTCCAAATCAATCTCGTCGCAAATCCACTGCTGTCCTGTGCTGTCGGTGTAATTTCCGCCGGATGTTACGGGGATGCCTGGTAGGCCGTTTGGTGTCTGGATTGCAAGAGATTGTTCGGCATGGGACTCGTATGGCAGCGGTGTGTCTCCCAGATTAAACATAATATCGTAAAACTCTGCGCTCATTGAGTTGTTGTTTATATCGAATCGGAAATACATTTTATCCCCGTCTTCTATATTTACTGTTCGCTTGCCCGCATTTCCAGTGCTCTGGTATACAGTGCCACTCTTCTTTTCTACAATCAAATACATTTCAACTGTGTTTTCTCCATTCGTTCCGCCGTAAGGTTTATTACTCTTAAAAGACAGCGTGTATTTTCCCGGCGGAAGAGATAATTTATCTGCTTCTTTGTTTAAGAAAAATACTATGTCTTCTTTTGCCGTAGTGCCTTTACCAACAAACAAGATTCTATCTCCGTTTAACGTAATCTGTTTTGCAGAATTATTAACCTCATATTCTTTAAATTTGTTCAGAGGAAACAGATTCCCGGTGTTAATGTTTACTTTTACTTCTCCATTCCCCCCAATGCTCTTAATCTCCTTAGGGCTTTCCGGCGTTGGCGTGCCGTCCTGCTCCGACTTCCCAAAGATTTTAAGCCCCTCCATAAACGCCTCTGCGCTGTCGGCAGCCTGTACCACGCTCCCTCTCATAGTGTCGATAATAGCATCAGCTTTGTACTGCATATTAATCGGATTTTCTTCTAAGTATTTTTTTACGGCCATTTCTATTTGTTCCTGAGAAATGCTGCCTCCGCCACCCTTTTCAATCCAATCTTTCAAAATATTTGCGATATTTACGACCGTACCGTCTTCCATTACTCGACGCCCTGTATGCGGAGGCATAGTGTGTAAATTATATTTTTGTCCATTTGCATCAACAGAGGTGTTGGTAAACTGCACCACCGCATCCGCAATATTCCACACGCTACCGTCGTCGAGTAGCATACGTCCCGTGGTCGGGCTAAATGATTTTATATCCACGCTTTTACCTCCTATCTCGCGCGCATTTTCATCGTATACAATCTTAACGTATCTAAAATTTTAAATAAAAAATTACTTGCCGATTACATAATCCTCGCCGGTAATTTCTTTAAATTCCTCAGCAGTGATTTTTTTAGCCTTTACCAATGCCTTTAACCTGTCGATATTCCAAAATTCAGGATAATATTTTTTTGCTGTTTCTTTTACATTCATAATTTTACCCCCTAAATAATTCCACACCTGTCATAAGTGCCAAATAATCAATATCGGCCGTATTCTGTGCCGTTCTACGTTCTACGGTTTCTTTATGTAACGTCAGAAATGCTACTTTTCCGTATACAGGTTCTTTGGTTACTTCCCCGCTTTCATCGTACTCAACCGGGAAAATCTCATAATTGGTATCGAGGGACAAACGACTGTCTAAGCACACATAGCCCTCGAGAATATGGAGGATTTCCCCTGTCCCATTTTCGACTACGAGGATTTCTGTTTTTTCGCTCTTTGAAAATTCTTCACGGATTTCTTCAAGCGTTTTATCGTTACAGACAATTGCTACTTTTACATAATCATCGTTTGCGGTAAATCCGTTTACAACTAACGGATACTTATTACCGTTTTTCAATTTCAATTTTTCATTCATAATTTTATTCCTTTCTTTTTAAAATTTAATAAGTTAAACCCCATGCTTTGATTCACTAAACTCCGCTTTAGGAACCTTTGCCTATTGGGATAATGTAAGCACTGGAGAAAATGGCGCAAAATCTCTTATAATGTCCAAAGCCATGCGCGCAGAGCATATGTACCTTGTATTGGTAAGATGTTTAAATGGCTCCACCGATTTGTATCCTCCGTATGGTTATTTACTCTGTATGCGTCTAAATGCATGGAAAGCCACCTTAATAGGAGAAGAACGTGAAGTTATAAGTAAAGAGATATCTAGCGGCAAATTGACGCTTACTTTTAAAAACACGCAGCATACACGATTAGTTGTTTACGAGGTAATGTAACAGGATATAAACCGATAACATAACCTTAGTACATAAATAGCAATACCGTGGTAGCAATATTTCCGGTAAATGCTGTCCCGGATAAATTACTGCACTTTACCGCAACCTTGTTTTCAGATACCGTAGCGCTGGTAACAACAGCGCTGCTCGCGGATTTTAATTGCACAATAGCATTTCTGACAGTTTTTGAATATGCAGACGCTATGCTGGAAACATTCACAGTCCCCTGTCCGTTTAAAAAGTTTATGGTCTGGTCTGTAACTATAAGCACAGTATCTTTATTGGAGCCAATTATGATTTTGTTACCTAAAGCGGAGTTTAGTGAATCAAACTTTTTCTTTACATAGCCTGCACTTGGAACTTTGTCGTTTGCCGTAGACTCCACAGTTACAATGTCATTTTTAGTCATCGGAATAACCTGTGCGTATGGTAAATCATTCCATGCGGTTTTTCCGTCACCCATTTTCATCTGTACAATTCCTTTACCCAAACCACCGGTAGGGTATTCGTATCCGATTTCTCGTTCTCCTAACACCGGGTTTGCTGTTGTCCACTGGTCTGCCGTTCCCGATTTTGGTCTAATTTTATAAAAAGCCATTTCGTTTTTCTCCTTTCTCTTACTGACCCGGATAACCGCCATTTGCGTCCAAATCACCCTCAGACGGCTGTGTAAATGGGTCGCCACCGTTCATATCAAATATTTCAAGCTGCAAAGAGGATATTGCATCGTAACATTGTACAGTGGCCTGCTGCGCTTCTTTTATAGAGCCGTCAACCTCTTCCTCCCACTTCGCTTGATAATCTTCTTGGTCTTGCCGAAGCTGTATCGCTAATACCCTAGTCGCTCGTAACTCTGCGAGAATTTGCCGCCATACATCCGGTGATAACGGTGCCTCGGCCGGAGTAACCGCCCCTTGTTTTAAGTCGTACATAACAACTTCGGAAGTGATAACCTTATCGTCGAGCACACCAACAACTCCTATATATAATTTTCCACTATCGGCTATCACCTCGTGCGGAATTATACACTCATTATCGGCCATAACAGCAAAATACGGATTATTAATATCCTGATAAAAAACAGCGGTTTTCAAATAGCCGTCCCATACTTCATCAAACTCAAAAATTACCGTGTCTGTATTTACGCCTCCCGAATATATTCTAGGCGTGTCCACAAATACGATATTTTGGTCGATTGCTTTCAACTGTATCTGACTCATGTTATCCCTCCTCTCTACTTGCTTTCTGCATCATAATTTCCTCAATCATTTTTCTTAGATTGGATATTTCATTTTCAATCTTTTTAAAAGAGTAAATTTCAGCGTCCGTATCTTCGATTTTATAATCATCAGGCCGCTCTTTTTTTAAAACCGGTATTTCCACTTTTTCTATTGTCTTAAACACTTCGGCCTCATAAATTCCAACGTAGGCGATAATGTCAAAAGGCTCTTGTAACAAAGAATTAGGAATCATCACCTTGATAATCCCTCCCACACTTTCAGCCTGCTTTACGATAGCATGAGCCATAACCTTGTTATTAAAATGTATCTCGGGTACAACGTCCAAATTTAATCCGTTAATGCTTAATACTTGGTTAATATCCCACTGATACAAGCTATCTGTTACATACGCATTGTACGAATTAAAATTTGCTTTTATCATAACGTCAGCCCTTTCTCTTTTAATATTTCGCTAAATATCGCCCGCAACTGCTCTTCCTGTGTATCTTCTCTGGGTACCAACGTCTTTTTATCTTTGAAATAAAAATTACCGTTTATGTAGTAATCCCCCTCTGATACGGGATATTGGGTAGAATCCACTGCGATAGCGTCCTCTCCGTACACGCTACGAGCCAACTGATTAGCCACCTCATAGTTATCACACACAATATCTTGTTTAATAATTTCACCCTGTATAAGGGCAAATGTTTGTTTTATATACATTATCTTCTCCTCTAATATCCCCAGCGTACGATAACAATACCTGAACCACCTTGACCGTTTGCAGCAGCTTGATAATGTCCACCTGCACCGCCTCCGGTATTTGGTGTCCCTCCGGTGGCTACGTTCGTAGCACTACGAGTTTCTTGCCCTCGACCGCCGCCGCCAGCACCACCTTGGCCGACCGAACCAGTATAACCGGTTGGGGACCATGCACCTCCACCTCCACCTGAGTAAAGGGTACCATCGGATTCTCCAAAGGCTCGAGTCGTTGACCCTTGCCCTTTACCGGGTTCGTATCTAAAATCATTTACACTACCTGAGGCCAGTGTTCCTTTAAGACCGTCTGAGCCGTCCGAACCACCGTTACCACTGTGAACAGCATACTGACCGCCACCTCCTCCACCGGAGCCGCCCGCCCCTCCGGCTTTACCGGAACGAGCACCGCCTTGAGCGGAGTAAGATTGAGAACCATAAGAAAAAGAACTGGCTGCACCGTTGGCATTTAAACCACCGGCACCTACCAGTACGTTCCATTGCGTCCCCGGTATGACAGATACATTTTTGAAAGTATTCGCATATCCTCCACCTGCACCAGAGCCTCCTTCATTAAATTCAATCCCCGAACCGCCCCCACCTCCGACAAGGAAAACGTCAAGATTGGTAACTCCTGCCGGTACTATAAACGTTCCGGAAGATGTAAAAATCTGCTGACCTTTTACCTGTAAAGGTACGCCGTTTGCTTGTGCACCTTGCTCTGTCAGTGTATAAAGTCGAGTTGCATTTTTATAAGTATAAGCGAAAGCCCTGAGATAGTACCTCGTACCGTCCACGAAACCGCTTTTTGTAAACGTAGATACCGGCACAGCGTCGTTACTGTCGTAAAACACATTTCCGTCTGTAGGTGCCGTCGGATAGCCTCCCGTTTTATACAGGATTCTCACACCCTTATACTTTGTATCCGTTGGATGAATCCAACTCGCTACAATGGTCCCGGCGGTGGAAAATCCGACAGTGACGGCAAGATTTGAAACCTGCTTACACCGAGAAACTCCACCGCTTAAATTATCTCTAATCGCTATCATACGTCATTCACCACCTTGATACAGTCAATCGTAACCGTTCCGGCAGGAACCGTATTCACATTAATAATAATTTTCCCAACTGATACCGTGTAACTCGGTTCAGCATCAGCAATAAGCCCTTTACTGGCCGCGTTATAATAAATATCAATAACGCTGTTTTCCTTTATCAATTCCGAAGAAATGGTATAAGTCTTATTCGACCAACTACTTACCGGAATCGAAATGATACTGATTGTACTCACCAAACCACTCAGTTTTTCATCAACTTCTTTGATTTTCCCCTCGAGCATCACCCCAGTATCTCCCATGATTTCATCACGCACACTATCCACTCGCTCATTAAAATTGTCCGTCAATTTCTGAACCTGTTCGGTTCCCAAACGGTCAAACTCGGCAACGCTGCTATCGTATTTTTGGTTTACCTCGACAACAGCATTATCACAAGTTTCTATCAATTCCGCGAGTGTTTCCTCTGCTTTCCGGTTTACACTTGCTAAATTTTCCGCCCCGGATTTCTTCAAATCCAACAGCGCATTTTCACAAGTCTGGGTCAGTGTTTTCACCGTTTCATACAGCTTATTTTCAAGTGCATTGAAAGAGTAGATTTCCTCATCGCTATCCTCAAGAGTATAGTCATACGGTCGTTTTCTTGCCTTTACCGGGATACTCATTTTATAGAGCGATTGGAATGTTTCACCCTCATATATGCACACAAAAACATCAATTCTATATGGTTTTTGTAGCAAAGAATTGGGTATTTTTACCGTAATTATTCCATTGCTATCCTGTGCAGCTTGTCTCACGATTGCTCCGTTTAAAACCTCAGTTGTGAAATGGATTTCTGGGTCAACTGATAGGTTCAAGCCTTGTATTTCCAATGTTTGATTAACGTCCCACTGAAAAAGCGGGGTTACGGTGTAACGGTCGCCTTTATTTACGGTTAACTCTGCCATATTTGCAAGTTACCTCCTTTTTATTTCTCGTGGGGAGTTTTTTCTACGATGTCCTCCCCCTGTACCGTTATCCCCGTAATAGTCTGTAGAATATTACCTACCCCTACCCTCTGAGCAACGTATATACCTCTAAAATCAATTTTATTTCATTTATCGGTAACTTTATCATTTAATTAACAAAAGCGTCTTAAATCGCCTTTAAACGCATTTTAAATACTTCCGTCTTCTTTTGAATCGTTCGTGTCTCTCATTGTGGCAAGCCTTACATAATAACTCAAGGTTATCAGGGTCCAGTCTTAACTCCCAACCCTCAGGTGTCTGTATAGCTTTCACATGATGTACCTCTGTGGCTATAGCACCACACTTCTCACAGCGATAGCCTTTATCCTGCGTATATTTAGCTGATAAGGTACGCCAATCCACGCCGTTATAAAATCTCGCATACTTCGGGTCTCTTGTCTTATTGTACCGCTTATTGCTCTCTAGTTTAGAGACATGTATACGCGCCTCCCGCTCAGCCTCTACGATAGGCTTACAGGTATCACAGTACACGGAACCATAAGGTATAAGATTCCCACAACGATTACATGATTTCAATATCAATATATTTCCCTCCTTTCTTTTGTGCATAAGAAAACCCGAGATACTGATAACTCAATATCCCGGGCTTCATTATGTCGGAGGTTACAACTAAATCAGTGCTTTTGTTTAATTGCTACTCTATCATCATACTATGAATTTCTCGTTATTGTAATGTCACATATGTGACACTTTATGGACATTAGAAATCTAACTGCTCAATGCCCTCTGTATACAGCCGTATTACATGCCGCACGGTATAACCTGTCTTTTCCGCAATCGCATCGAACCCCATACTGTTTATAAAAAACAACTCGAGTATCTCGGCGTAACGGGAGTCTTCTAAAGTATCTATCTTCTCCAAAGTCTCAGACCTCAGCTTTTTACCTTTCACGCATAAGCGATTGATTCTTTCCTCTGTCTCTAATTTCTCCGACATCAAATCTTCCATTGTGACCGGTGTACCGCCTCTAGGCATATCGGAATAATTGGGAGATTTGATTTTATACATTCTCGCATCTAAATCGGCAAGTTTATTTTCAAGCCGGTTGATGAGTGTATTATTTTTCTTGTAACGCTTCATATATCGTTTCTTACGAATTAAGTCGCTATCTTCCATACTTACCTCCGTTTTATCCGGTACAACAAAAAACACTTTTTTATCTCAACTCTTATATACATATATATTATACTACTATATATACTATATATATTATTTCTTCTATTAAGTAAAGAATATATATGTTAAGGTGTTGTAGATAGGGTATAAACCCTTATAAATCAAGGCTTTCATCTATAACACAATGCACAACACATCGGTTTTTGATTGTGTTGTAAACGCTGTTTTTGTTGTATCGGAAAATTTCTAAAATTTTGATTTTTCTCTATTTCTGTTGAAATACCCGTTTTTGTTTCATTGTGTTATACGTTATGTTGATTATCTTTTTCGGCTCTGTCACGGCCTGCCTCGTGAGAATTGTAATTTAAAGCTAAGATAAACAACCCACCGGCACCGCATATCATACCAAGTACGAATGCTACTATTAAGTGTAACATATTCTTACCTCCTACCTGTTGAGCCGATGCCACCTCTACTTTTTTTCTTGAGGGTAGCCACTCTCTCGAATACAATTCGAGGCTGATTGCGAACAATTCTAAACTGACAAATCCTGTCCCCTTTTTTAATTACTGTATCACGAATCGCCACCGCCGGGAACTTCCACTCGTCTGCGTCACCGGAATAACTATTGTCAATTATACCCTGTGAGTTTGCGCAGATGACACCAAAATTTGACGGGGTAGAGGACCGGGGCAATATATGAGCCTCGTAGCCATTTGGAAGAATCATACCAATACCTAAGGGGATTAATTTGTATTCTCCGGCTTTCAACTCTACTGTTTCGGCTGCCCTTAAATCAACCCAATCGCCATTTTGTGTCGGTGTGATTTCCGGAAGTGAGGGGTCAAAATACTTTACCTTAATTCTTTCTTTGTTCTCAACAACCATAATAATCGCGATAACTAAGAACATTAAGCCTATTACCGGGTTTATAACTCCCGCGGTAAGAGCCAGCGACATGCATACAAGTACCGTATAATATGACAATGTATCTCCTACAAAGTTCTTAATTTTACTCATCATTATTTATTTCCTCTCTTTCTCCATAGTAAAACCTGTTTCAGTTCTCAACGTAGTTTTCAGGTCATCTAAAGTCACATAGCCTTTTTCAAAGGAATCGTATAAATCCAAGCATAACTCGATAAACCTTTCCGTCCTGCCGTCCTTACGCATAAGCTGCCCGAATTTATCATGCAGCACCATTACCGGAATACTGAGCATTAAGAAAAATGCTCTCGCCGAGGCCTCTTCCATAGTGTCAGCTTTAATCTGATTTATCTGGGCTTGTGTCAGGGTGTAGGTTGGATTCTTCACCCTCATGGCCCGTCTTTGTTCTGCTCTACTCATTTTCAACCCTCTCATTCCACAACTCCACCAGTTTATTTGCGGAATCTCCTAGGGAACCTCCAAAATCTTTCTTCACCGGTGTTCTAACTAAACAGTCTTTACATATTATATAAGCACCATTTTCGACGTGTAAAACTGCTTCTCCGCCACAAAATGGGCATGGTTTTAATTTTATTGCAGGCATTTATTCTACCTCCTAAATCTTTACCATAAAGTAACGCTTGCCGTCGCTGCGCTGCCTTGCCTTATCCTCAAAATCGAATTTAGCAATTACTTCTTTGAAGAATGTCTTTTTACCGGTTACATTTGCCGTCTTAATACCGGACACCTTACACCAATCCACGAAATCAGAATATGCTTTATCTCTCGGATTATCGAGAAAATAATCCTCTGTTAAATCTTTGTCCTCAATCCAACTCAGCACCGTTGAGTTATCGGCCTTGTAAGCCTCCAACGCATCTTTTACGCTCTGCGGCTCTGTGAAATGTCCCATACGGATAAGCCTCTGGGCACCACGAATCGCAATATTTAAAAGATAAGATAATGCTACATCTTCGGTAATTTTGTCACCGATTAATGGGTCATAGTCTGCATCATCGGCTGAAAACTTCGCATTAAATGGAATCAATACCCACCGGCGATAAAAGCCGTCTGACTTATCGAATGACCGCGGAATCGCATTGCAGCTATACACATGTGTCGCATATGGCTCTATAGTGTACGGGCGTTCCCCTTTCCGCTCAACCATAATCGAGTTACCGGAGAACAATTTTTTAAGTGTGCCGGTATCTTTCAGAGTAACGTTGTCCACGTCGTCACCGATATTAGCTAATCTATTCTCAAGTTCGGCAGTATTGAACCGGTCTGTAACTTTTTCAAGGGCAATCGCGGAATAGTTCCGGGAACCGAGAAACGTCTTAATTAAATCCAGAATCGTACTCTTACCATTTGAACCCTGCCCGTAGAATAAAAAGGCTTTTTGGTATCGGTTATGCTTTAGGAGAATAGCCCCCAGCATCTCCTCAAACAGATTGATGACCTCTCTGTCTCCTAAAAACACACGATTGAGCATCTTATCCAAATCCGCACAGTACGCCGACGGGTCGTAAGTGACCGGGATTCTGTCAAACTCGATTGCCTCCGGTGTAAACTCCAAGCAGGTACTTGTCCGAACATCAAGCCTTGTATTCCTAAGATTAATAATGTAGGGATTGACTTTTAAGTCAGCAGCACTCCTATGAGTTTTTATCTTTATGTAGGCAAGCACCTCTGCCCTCTGACGCTGTAAAATGCCCGGAAACAGGTCTATCATTTTGTTCTCGATAATTTTATCGTCTGCCTGATAATAGCCATCCTCATAGACGTATAACACGCCGTTCACCTCTATGATATTAAATTCCTGTATCAACTGGTCGCCGAACTCATTGTGCGAGAATCCAACTTTTTTATCCTCGGCCTTTGCTATCTGCTCAGCGATTACATCGTCAGGTTTAAATGACTCGTCCCGGCATATTGTCAACAATTCGTCCTCCGGCAGCGCATCCGCAAACACATGAGCGTTAATAACCTCAAGTGTCTGTCTAATCTCAGTGTGAGTGAATTTCTTCGTTTGCAGATACACAATGTAATTATACAATTCCTGATTTCTGCCCGAGCCGTCACCCATACCCTTAAATTGGAATTTACCAGACGGAGCGGACACACTGGATAAGAACTTAGGCACCGGCTCAAGTTCGGCCGATATGTACTTTTTACGAATCCATTCTCGAGGTTTGCCGTCCTGCTTAATCTTAACGTAGGCATTGCGTCCACCCGCCTTACGGTCGCAATATATACCGACGGCCAGACGGTTCTTTATGAAATTTTTGGGATTCTCCTCAGGGGATTTGAACCAACAATGAATCCCACGCGTTGTTTTCATAACTCGACATTTAAGGTCTAAAGCATCCACAATGTTGAGCATGATTTCGGCGTCTGATGTCGTATCGAAATCGAGCACAACATAGCCGTCCGGCACAACCACCGCCACATTATCAAAGTCCTTCACCTCATTCCATGACTTTGCACCCTTTCCGTCTTTAAACTCATGTGTTGGAGTTTTTCCGTCCAAAATAATATATTGCATCGTATCTACTACCTCCAAATCTTACCGGTTCTTTTATCCTTTAAAATTATACGCCCCTCGACGTGAAATCCAGCTAAATCGCACACGTCAAAAATTGTCATTACTAATTTTCTCAGCCGGTCCTCCTCAGCTTGCTTTTGACGTTCTTCACGTTCTATGTTTTTAATGGCGTCATATGCCGTCATATCCTTACAGCCGGAACCATTTAAAAATTCTCTATTCATATTTTCTGTCCTTTCTGACGGCACTCATTTAGTTGTTTTTTTGCTAAACCTCTGCTCGTACCTCGATAATCTCTTTTACTGATATCATGTCGTACCTCCTCTACAATCTCGATGAATTCAGTCAATGTGTACGGAGCATAGTGTAAACCGCCGGACCGCTCGATTCGCATTTTATGTATTTTTTGGTCGTCCTGCATATCGTTCGAGCCGACCTTTAACTCAAACGCTACAAAACGGCCATTAATACAAGTCAGGAGGTCGGGTTTCCCTTTTCCAGAGAAACCGTCCCCATACAGATTAAGATAATAAATCCCCTGACTTTTTAAGTATGCGATACATTTATCCTGTAACTTCTTTTCTCGTGCCATTAGTCATCAAGAAAACTGTCAAGGTCATCTTCATTCTCAATCTCATCCAAGCTGCTGGCAGCACTTGTGGATTCTCCAAATCCGCTTGCCGTGTTGTAATCATTAAGTCTAACGCTTGTCATTTCCTGACCGGCTCTCTCGCCTTTGGTCGCCGTATATTTTTCATGCTTCACGGTCGCCGTGATATAGCAACCTACAATATCCTGAGTGTCGATTTCGTCCGCTGAGAAATTATTAAGACAGGTACGAGCAAAATAACTCCACGCTTTTAATGCCCCCTCATTCAAATCGCCATTGTTTTTAGTCAATGTAAACTGCTCATTGTGTTTTTCCCCTTTTGCTGTTTGCAGCTTTACAATCAGCTTACCAAAATCCTCATATTTACTATCGTCAACCTCCATCACCTTAAAAGTAGTAACCCCCTCTGGGATAAGTGTAAAAGTGCTTTCGCTTAATTTCATTTTTGCCATAATTTTATTCCTCCTAAAATTTTACTTATGCTAAATAATAGCCTCTTTCTCTAATCATGTTATAATCGGACACTGATACCCATATTGTTTTACGGTTCTCTTTCTGTCCGTAACAATCGGTATTAACTACCAATTCAAACACCGTATTCATATTTTTTTGGTGAATTTTTTCACTATAAATTTTGGTAACATAAACCTCTACTAAATTCATATTTCTAACCTCTTATACAATGAGATACAGCAACCAAAAAATCACTATCAGTATGAGCGGGAGTAAAACTATCCACCATGACCATGTTATAAGTCCCAATGCTTTCAATATAATAAATACAATCGCTAAAACCTCGAGAAATCCCATATTTTAACCCTCCTCAATTTCTGATTTTTTCAAACTATAAACCTGTGATTTTTTGGTATATTTACCGTATACGTCCGGTAAGTCTTTCTTTAATGCCATACTATCCAAACTTTTTCTCTCACTTTTGGTAAGCGTCCAGATATACTTTCTGCCACTGACTTCGACCTTTTTGTCGCCGTCCCGGAACTGTCCTAACATATGCTTTTTGACCTGCTCATCAATCTCTTTCAGACGCTTTTTCTTATCCTCAATACGGGCCTCCGCACGGTCAATCTGTTCTTTTAACCTGTCCGCCTCGGTTATCAGCTTGCTGATATCTTTATCGCTAACCTCTACCGTATTTTTTCTAAGAGCCTTGAGGATTTCCGCGTCTTTTTTCTCGTCGAAGTCCGGGGAGATACCTGTTAAAACATGCTCTTTCCAGAATTTTAACGCCGGTTCTATGTAAGACTCTTTGAAAGTCGGAAACGCCTCTGATACCTTAAACTCAACAACGACTGTATTATTTACGTTTGGTACAAATGCCTCCGTCGGTGTCGTATCAAAATCTCCTTTTCCGTTTTCGATAGGGTAGTCAGCAGCCTCTAAAAAACTGCATGTCATAACTACATCATCGAATCCGAGTAAATAGGCATATAAACACGCCTGTAATTTATAGTAAATTGGTGGTTCGACTTCGCCGTCCACACCTTTCCAGTCCTCGACGCGCTTTGTGGTCTTAACCTCGACTACAAAGTCGTCGCCTAAAAAGTCCCACATACCGCCTAGAGCCTCCTCATTTGGGAAGAAATCCCCCCATGTTTTACGGAAATAGTCGGGACCATATACATCCGTCGGACTCTCGATATCCATAAAATAGTGACTTTTCAAATATTCTGCGATTTTCGGCTCGATTATTTTACCGGCCACAGTGTAAATAGAATCCTCGAATGGGTCTTCGTAAGTCTTTGTGATTTCGCACCACGCTGAAAATGGCGTAGACCAAGCATTTAACCCCATAACCGTAGCGAACCGGGTTGCCGTCAATTTTTTGAATTTATTCGGTAAGGTGTCCAATTCGATATGATTGTCCACAAATTTATAACTACTCATTTTATTCCTCCACAATTACTTTTGTACTAAGTTTTGGTTTCTTTAATTTATTAGAACGTACAATCTCGGTTTTATTCTTTACCGGAGCCGTGGCGATAGTTACAATCTCACTTCCCCGAAAACTAAGAATCTGACCGTTTACCTCATCGGTTACGAGATTCCAATTATCCGCAACCTTGTCCACGCTATAGGGTACTTTACTCTTGAAACCAAGCGTTTTTCCATTTTTAAATGATACGACATTAAGATACATATTTTACCTCTCCACTTTTTCAACTAACTGTACTCTCTCACACCGAATTTTGCCGTCGGAATGATACGGAACACATACACCGGCGAGCCATTCAAAACGAATCAATACTTTCCAAATATTACCGTCATAGTTATGTTTTACCCACTCAAGAGGTGCAACGTTAATACCACAACCACAAGTATTAGTACGGTCAAAATTAACATTTTCGGTAATAATACTGCCTGACTGAATGACCCATTTTTCAGGCGGATTGTACTCGTCTCCAAACGTTTTATATGCGATAAATCCCTCGTCAGTCATTTCAAAATGTTCTTTTAAGAAATCAATCGCTGAAAGTAAACCGTTGGCACCGCTAAGGTTGGCACGTCTAAGGTCGGCACCGCTAAGGTTGGCACGTCTAAGGTCGGCACCGCTAAGGTTGGCATAGCTAAGGTCGGCACCGCTAAGGTTGGCATAGCTAAGGTTGGCACGTCTAAGGTCGGCACCGCTAAGGTTGGCATAGCTAAGGTTCAATCTAATTCCATTAATGTCTCCTCTCAACCATTTCTCATGTAATCTAATTTTTTCACTAATATTCATTTTATAACCTCCTATAATTTACGAATTTTCGGTAACTATGATAAAATTATTCTTCGACCTTTTTACCAATCTCAATCAACAATTCTTCCGCTGCGGTTTTCTTCAATCCGGCTTTGATTTTCTTTACACTGTTGGTAACGTATGTCTCATACTTTTCGGCGTCCTTTTCTCTCAGCTTTTTAAGACCGTTCTTGATTGCCTTAATCTGAGTGGAAGTAGCGTCGCCCCCCTCATTAATAAGGTCTTTTTTCACCTCTTCGCGCTGCTCTGGTGTTGCCGGTCTATTGGACTTTTTAGGTTCAGCAGCTTTTCCAGTATCTGGGTCCGTCTTACCTGATACAGCATCGACAGTATCAGACTCCACAATGTCGAGCATTAACATGTACAAATACCTGCGGACATATGTTTCAACTGCTCCGAGTTTCTGGATTGGATTCTTAATCAAAGATTCGTCGTCCTCTGTCGGACTTGTAAACTCAATACTTTCTCCGGGATTATCCGTATTATGCAATGTCAGTACAGCATTTGTATCGGTGAATGAGATTGTATCTACCAACCCAAGTTCTTTAAAAATTCGTTGTTTTTCCGGAATAATATCCTCCAAGGTGAAATACTTAAATTCTGCGTATCGGTTCACACCTGTCTTTTTAACATTGGAATTTAAAAACATTTCTCTTGCTAAACACAGTTTAGCGAATACATTCATTGAAGTTGCGTCTATTGTTTCTTTTTTTGTCGCCATAATCACGACCTCCTCTTTTATTTTTTCTATTTTCTTTTTAACTTTTGGGTCGATATTGATATACTTATCAATGCGTCCCTTTGCCATTTCGACATAATAATCCTTATCCAAATCGTCCACAGTTAACACATTTTCATTATCCACGAAAGCGTGAACCGGACACTCAGGGATTATTGATTCACTCCATTGCGGAGGGTCTACCGGCGTACTTTCCATTTTGCCGGTCTCTTTATTCTTTTTTCGTTTTTCGGTAATCCATTTACCTTTTACAATCTGACCATATGACTTATACTTATCAGCTTTTACAGCATAGATACGGTTTACTTTTTGGATTTGTACCCGCTCGCCGTCGATGTAATGATACGAACCCTCATAAGTTCCACCGGTCTTAACTATCTGTTGAAAAGCGAAGATGTCCCCGCAGGCATTAATTGTCTGCTCTACTGGTATCTCATGTACCAAATAATCCACAATCGCCTTATCAATAATCTGTAAACTGTTGGTCTTGAAATTACCACCTTTGTAAAGAGATACATAACCACCTTTAGTTTTAAAGGACCCGTCCGGCGTGATACCGATGTAATTATTTACGTCCTTTTGAATAACCTTTTTGAAGTCGTCGCGTTCCATTTCAAATTTAGTAATTTCACACCATGCCGCTACAATCATTTCAGACAACTCGACTTCGGATTTGTCAATCGTGAACATGATACCGTCAGTATTAATATTTATAAAATCAATCGTTTCACATTGCTCGGCAAGCTGCACGATGAGCATTGTCATGGCAAGCTGATTAGAGATACATACGCTGCGACCGGCCCAGCGGTCTGCTAAGGCGTTATAGAGATTTAGCATTGCACCGTATACCGTATTTACAACCAGTTTTAAGGCGTTTGCTCGTTTCTTATCTCCGGCGTGTTTGTAGCCAAGTCTCTTTTTTACCAATTTGACATAGGCCTCGGGGTCTTCCATACTCCGGGAACAATATCCAAAATTAATCATACTGTTTGGGTACAGAGAACCTACATCCTGATTGATAATTACACGGTTCTCAGTTTCCTCTACCGTGACACAAGGTTTTGCACCATGTACACCACCCCATGCATAAGTTACAGGGCAAGAACCATAATTCGTTTTTAAAATCAAGTCCAGGGTCATTCCCTTTGAACCTTTACCGGCTCCAAATAGTTTGGCATCCGGGATTGATTTGTCTCGAATCTGCATAAAGAAATTGAGTACCACTTCCGGGATATATCTCGTGTCGATATTATCCGGGATTTTATAATCTCTTTCGTCAGTTCGCTTGACTGCTTTAGCATTAAGTACCCTAGCTGATAGCTTCGCATTTGTAAGCCCTAGAGCCTCATTCACAGGCACATTGTACATTTCAGCGACCAAAGCCTTAGCGTCGATATAATCGTCTTTACGGGCCTTATACAGGGCCACGGTAGAGTCAACGTCGTATTTACAATACCGTATAACATCCTCCAATTCTTCCGGCGTCAGCTTTCGGTTGATATCAAACGGTACGGAGGACTCTACAATCGGAAGTTTCAAGTTTCCCTCGATTGCTTTCAGGCTGATTCCCGGGTCGGCTATATCGTCTCTCAGGTCAAATGAGTAAAACGGCTTTTTCTTAAACTGTACGAATGGAAACGCCCACGGCTCACCGCCGCTGATAATCCAATCGTTATGCTTTTTCACTTCGATGTTAGAACCACCAAGCAGCATCGTAAGGACAACATAGTCATCATAATGCTTATTATTAAATCCGCCTATAAAAATATCCTGCTGCTCAAGAAATGCCCTGAGTCTGTAGTTGTCATTGTGAATTACAATGTGGTTATTCTCTGCCTCGGGATTCCGAAAAACGACAATCCAATCATCATTAAATACCTCGATATCGTATATGTAGATTGTCACGAATTCTCACCGCCCGACTCTTTGTCGTCTATACAACATTCGCAAATGTCGCCCTCGTGGCTGTCGTCCATAAGACAACCGCATACTTCACACTTCTTCACGTCATCACCTCTCTTAACGAATTTTCGGTAACTCCAACAAAAAATTAAGAGTTATAATTCTTTCGATATCCCTCCATATATTCGACAAATAGCTTTTCGCTGAAATCTGAATAACCGGCTAATGCTCGGTATATATCAACCTCAACTGTTCCCTTTGTAAGTAGATGAATATAACTACATGGTCTATGCTGACCGGTCCTGTGTATTCTATCTCGACTCTGCTCAAGTGTATTCGACCGTATTGTCGGCTCATAATAGATAATAGTATCACTTGCGAAAAGGTCAATCCCGGCGCTCGCCGTTTGATACTGACATACTATTACTCTAATACTTTTTTTCGATTGGAAATCGCGCCATATGGCTTTATTTTTCTGCTCACCGTCTAAAACTACATGTTTAATCTTCAAACGCCTTAAAAGGGCGGATATCTGTGTTATAGAGTATTTGAACTCTGCGAAGATAACGAGTTTCTTGTCGTCCTCATATCCCTCAATCAACTCTTGTAAGATACTCAGCTTTTCATTTTTGACCTCAATCAGTTCTCCCGTCTCGGTCTTGATATGTCCGCTGCATAACTGTCGCAATTTAACCAATCGTGATAGTGGATTCTCTGCTAAAATTTCATATTCGAGAATAGCGCTCTCAGTAGATAATTTTTTGTATAGAGCTTTTTCAGCACAATCAACCTTTATAATTTCATCAGGCAGCTTTTCCGGTAAATCCAAACAATCCACCTTTTTTACGCGGTATGAGTGCTCATTTATAATATCCTGCAACTCATTAACGTGGATATAACTACTCGGCTTATGATACATATTCAAGATGCAATAACGGTCCTGAAATGTCTTATACGAGCCTCCGAAAATTCGTGAACACGGGTAGCCTCGTACCATATACGGGTTGAGGAAACAATATAGGGACCATATGTTTTCCAACTGTCCGTTACCGATTGGCGTACCGGTTAATATGTAACGGTAGTCCGCCATACATGCAATCTTCAAGATAAATTTTGACCTCCGGCTTGTACGATTTTTAATCAAGTGAGCCTCGTCTAAGATAATGCAACCGTATTTTCTGTAGTACGGTGATTTCTTGTCACCTCTCCAAACCTTGTCATAATTTATCAATGTTACTGATTCTTTGAGCAGTTCACGGTCCAGTGAATCGAATAACTCGGTATCCCTTTCCCACGCGCCTGAAGCGGATTTAGGGGCTACAACTAAGGCATTTTCGATTTTACCAGATTTAAGTAAATCCAATATTCGACACAGCGACGGTATGGTTTTCCCAGTGCCTTGTTCCATGAACAACGCGAAAGAGTCGTTACTTCTCATATATGAAAGCGCAATTTCTTGGTGTCTGTATAATTTAAGCATTGTAGCAATCATCACCGAAATAATGTACAATCAATTTTGAAAATACAGTAACAACGGCTAAACATAGAGTCGGAATCAAAGCATCATATAAAGTCATGCCTCCACTCCTCATATCTTTTGGATTTGTCACTTTCTCAATCTTGTTGAGAAGAATTGAGCGAGTAATTCTAACCGCATCAGCAGCGCCGAACACATCATTGACTAAATCACGGGATAATATTTTACTTGCAATAATAAGTACTAATTTCCCGTCACTTTCGATATCTAAATTTTCCGATTCGGTCAAAATAGAAAGCTGCTTTTCAAAGTCTTTTCGCTCGATTATCACAGAGCCGTCAGAAGTCTTTTTCACAGCCTGAGCACCCCCGTCTGTGTCAAGTACCATTTTATAATATGGCGTTTTTTCAATAACACCATTTTCAAATTCTACAACGGCGACTTTTAAGTCATCATAACATCGTAAAACACGTCCTAATTTAATGTCAAATTTCGTATTAACTCTTACGGTTGCTCCCTCTTTAAACGGCTTCATTGTTTTCTTCCTCCCCCGTAAATACTGTTTTCATTATCTGGTTACAAATTACTTCATATTCGTCTCCTGTAATTACATGGGACATACGCAAATATTTTAAGATACCCTCAATTTCGCAAAGTTTTCTTTTTGCAGCAGAGGACTCTCTGTATTTTTCTTTTTCGCAATTGTCCACAAACTCTGATATCTCCATATCAAACCAGTTTATTCCGGTTATTGTTTCTTTACGCTGTTTCCTGCTTGACAGCACTACCCCGCAAATTTTTACTTCTTTCATGTTGTAATCTCCTATTAATTTCTTTTACCGTGTCGTAGAATGACTCAGCATCTTCTTTTTTTACGACGTGGCCGGTTATGTCGGTCGTCGTTGTCCCGTCGGCAAAAATATGTAATATTGCCATTTTACGCCTCCGTTTCAAAAAGTTTTTCCAATGGTAACTCAGATTTTAAGATTGATTTAATAGCACAGGCCTCTCTGTACAGTAACGGTGATTTTCCGTTCAGTTTAAGAGATAATGTACTAAGAGTACAATTAATCCGTCTATCATGAGCCATTCTTTTAAGAGTAATGTTCTTTCTCGCCATTTCGGCTCGTACCTCTGGATACATATTTACACCTCCTAATTTTTGAATTTCCGTTGCTACCGAATTATAAGCTATAAACGTGTACATGAGTTTGAAAAATCATTTCTGCAAATGATACATTAATTTTCGGTAACTCGGTTTTGATTTCCGATTTTTCGTTACCGACAAGACATATTAAAACACGGATTTTCGGAAATGTCAACCCTAAATTTCCTAATTTTCGGAAATTCAAAACATTTCATTCTTCATTTACGAAATATCAAAAATAGTTCTTGAAAAATCGAAAACATATGCTATACTATATAAAAAGGCGGTGATAATATGACGATTGAGGAACAGTTAAAAAATCTAATTTTAACAAGATACAATTCACTACGGGAATTTACCATTGATATTGATATGGCCTATTCTACTATGGATAGTATCATTAGGCGCGGAATCCAAAATGCCACGTTGACGAATGTGTTTAAAATCTGTAAAGCGCTAAATATTAGTGCCGATGCATTGGAGCAAGGTCAAATAGTTCCACTTGCGGTTAAGACTACAGACGTGGGTACGAAAAGAAATAGCCGAGGGAATGAGATAACCGACATTATAAATAATACCAAAAGACAATTATTAGAATCCAACCGTTTACTATTAGACGGAAAACCTGTTGATTCGGATAGCATAAATTCTTTAATTGACGCTATCGACATAGGTATAGAAATGCTTAGGAGAAAAAACTCAAAATAATAATGATAAAAATAATTGTCCGTACATAGTGGAGAATTATAAAAAAGCTACCCACACTTACCATAACACAATGGAACAAAAACGGGTATTTCAACACCATTTCAATATTTTAAAGCATTAATGTTTTAATGCACAAACCCACACATTCGAGGCTTACAAGTCGATTGTGAAGCGATGTGTTGTGCATTGTGTTATGGCTCAAACCCTTATAAAATGGGGATTTCTTATATAAATATAACACTTAACACTATATATACTCTACTTAATAGAAAAAATAATATATATAGTATATATAATAAGAAAAATATATGTATATAAGAGTTGAGATAAAAAAGTGTTTTTTGTTGACGGAAAGGAGATGAGAATAAAATTGAAAAATAAGACCGTTGTTGCGATATATATAAGGGTATCAACCCAGGAGCAAGCATTGGAGGGATTTTCCATTGATGAGCAGCAGAGAAGACTGTTAAGCTTTTGCGAGGCAAAGAATTGGACTGTGTACAAGTCATACATTGACCCTGGTTACTCTGGGTCAAATCTTAACCGTCCGGCAATCCAACAACTTATTAAAGATGCGGAGAATCATTGCTTCGATATGGTTTTAATTTATAAGTTGGACCGTCTAAGCAGGTCTCAGAAAGATACCATGCACTTACTGGAAGATGTCTTTCTCAGTAACAAAGTGGATTTAATGGCCATGAATGAAAGTTTTGACACGTCAACGCCCTTTGGTAGGGCTATGATTGGTATATTGTCTGTATTCGCCCAATTAGAGCGTGAGAACATCAAAGAACGTACCAGCATGGGGCGGAAAGCCCGTATCAGCAAAGGGTATTTTCACGGCTCACACCCACCCCTGGGCTATCAGTTCAAACCTGGAGGGAATGACTTAGAGACCAATCCGTATGAGAGTATCATGGTACGGGAAATTTTTGAAAAGTTTTTAAATGGGGAAACTATATATTCTATAGCCCAATGTATGGCTGAGACCTATGGTAATAACGTCCGGGAATGGAGCAATACTATGGTACGAAGAATTCTTAAAAATCCTGTCTATGTTGGCAAAGTTCGCTACGGCGGGGATTTATTCGATGGTTTACATGAATCATTGGTTTCTGAGAAAGATTTCGCCAAGGCACAGGCGGTACTTGTCCGTAACAAAGAATTAGACCGGCGGACCTACGAATATAAAACCCCTGCTGGCGGCACCGCTGACCATTTGCTGACTGGATTGCTTTATTGTGGGGATTGTGGAGCGAGAATGGCCTATAATAAGGTGAGCAAGAATGTAAACAGGTACTCCTGCTATTCTGTATCCAGAAAGAATAAATCACTGATACGTTCAGAGTATTGTACCAACCGCTTAAATCCCTATACTGCTCAGGAATTAGAAGAACTCATACTCGGTGAAATATCCAAATTATCGAAGTTTCCGGACGGTGTCCTTGAGACGATAGAACAAGCCTCGCCTGAGGATAAGAGTACACCTATCCAGACTAGACTTGATGAGATTAATGCCCAAATATCAAAGTTATTGGACCTTTATCAATTGGGCTTCACAGACCTGTCCCAGATATCCGAGAAATTGGAATCTCTAAAGGACGAAAAGAATAAACTTGAGAATCAGTTGGAAAATTTGAAAATTACACCCACCATAGAAGTGGATGCCGTATATGAAACACTGGAAGATTTTGATGATTTATTAGAGTATGGAACACCTCATGAAATTCATTCAGTGGTCCATACCCTCATTGATAAGATTGTCATTCTAAATGACGACATAAAAATTTACTGGTCATTTTGCTAATTCCAATTCTACGACCGTTTCCACATGGACGGTCTGACAGAATTGGTCTACACAACATACTCGTTTTACCCTGTAACCATATTCTTGCAACTGAACAAGGTCTCTGGCAAGACTAGCCGGATTGCAAGAAATATATATCATTCTTGACACCCCAAAGCGAACACTAATCTTAGGCAGCGCCTTTGGATGAATCCCGTCCCTTGGCGGATCCAGTACAATAAAATCCGGTCTCTCTTCTATCTCATCCAGCACCTTCAGCACATCCCCTGCAAGAAACCGGCAGTTTTCAATCCCGTTTCGCTTTGCATTTTCTTTTGCTGCTACAACGGCCTCTTCCACAATTTCCACTCCGATGACTTCCTTTGCCACAGAAGCCAGAATCTGGGAAATGGTTCCCGTGCCGCTGTAAAGGTCAAACACCGTCATATCCTTTGTATTTCCAATGTATTCCCTGGCCGTCTCATAGAGCACCTCTGCCCCATAAGAATTGGGCTGGAAAAAAGAAAACGGCGTAATCTTAAACTTCAGTCCCAGAATTTCCTCATAAAAATAATCTTTTCCGTAAAGAATCCTGGTTTCATCACTTTTCACCACATCGGAGAGAGCATCATTGACAATATGCAGAAATCCCACGATTTCGCCTTCCAATTTCAGATTCAAAAGCCTTTCTTTCAGCTCTCCAAAGTCTGTCTGCTCCTGACTGGTTGTCACCAGATTCACCAGAATCTCTCCTGTGGTATTCCCTCTTCTCAAAAGCAAATGCCGCAGGAATCCCGTATGCTGCATTTTGTGATAATATGCATATCCCTGTTCCCTGCAGTATTCCAGCACACAGGTGAGAATTTTTGTCATATCCTCATGCACCAGCTTACAGTCACAGGCATTTAATACATCATAAGTACTTCCTTTTTTATGAAGTCCCAGAGAAAGCGGTCCGTCCTTATATTCATCGCCGAAAGAAAACTCCATTTTATTGCGGTAAGCAAATTCCTGGGGACTTCCCTTGATTCCCTCAAATGTATAGTCCGCATTTCCGTGCTCGTCAACCTGTCCGCTCTGTATCACCGCCGTATCTATGAGTTTTTTTATCTGCTCAGCCTTCATCTGCAGCTGATGCTCATAAGACATGGTCTGATACATACAGCCGCCGCAGGCCGGAAAAATACTGCATACCGGTTCTCTGGTTTCCAGAGGTGATTTTTCCAGTACTTCCAGGAGCCTTCCCTCCAGGCGGGTGCCTTTCTTTTTATTAATCTGAAATCGTATCTTCTGTCCCGGCATACCATTTTTGACAATTACGGTTCTGTCCCCTATCTGCACCCTTCCTTTATTTGGAAAATCCACTTTCTCGATAATTCCCTCGTATATTTCGCCTTTCTTCACACTGCTCTCCTTTTCACTCTTATTCTGCTTTACAGAAAAAGAAACTCCGGTTCCCCGAAGTTCCTATTCCCTTTAAGTCTTTACTTTTCCTCGTCGTCCTCGTCTTCAAAGTAGTCGTCGAAGTCATCGTCGAAATCCTCTTCAAAATCTTCCAGATAATCCGGAGTAAAGAAACGGTAAACAGCATATGCGATTCCGGCAACGGCTGCAACTGCACCGATAATCGCCAGTACCCACAATACGGTATTTTTATTTTTTTCTTCCTCTTTTTTCTGCAATGCGGTAATTAAATCCTCAATACGATTCATAGTCTGCACCTTCCTCTCTGCTGAAATTGTCTGTAACGCATTTCTGAAATTATATTATTCTGAACTTTATTTCTGTAGATATTATACCACCGTACTTTGAATTTTACTATCCCTTCTTGAAATTTTCAAGATATTTTCACAATCACTGCACTTTTTTAATTTTGCAAAAGAAGCAAACATCTTTTTGATTCCCGCTTTGTCAAAGTTCACCGTAACTTCGTAATCCCGGCCGCCTTCTGTAATGGCCGTTACCACACCCACGCCGAACTTCATGTGCTTCACCGTGTCACCTACGCCGTAATCCAGACCGGAAGCCTTCTTTACTTCAAACTGTTTCGGCACAAAAGCCGGCTGTTTAAAGGCCTCCTTCATCTGCCGGTAACTGGTGGGAAGAGGAATTTCTTTCAATTTTTTCTCCTCAAAATTTCTGCCAAGTTCCACCAGGTCTCTGGGGATTTCCTTAATAAAGCGAGATACCTTATTATACTGGGTTTCTCCACGAATCATACGCTGTTGGGCGCAGGTCAGTGTCAAATCCTTCATGGCTCTGGTAATTCCCACATAACACAGGCGTCGTTCTTCCTCGATTTCCGTAGGATCATCTGCGGTAATGGTCATATAGCTTGGAAAAATTCCATCCTCCATACCAGCCAGATACACATAAGGAAATTCCAGACCTTTGGCGCTGTGAAGGGTCATCAGAAGCACCTGATTGTCATCGCCGTCCACGGAATCAATATCCGCTACCAGAGCAACTTCTTCCAGAAAACCGGAAAGCGTAGGCTCTTCGTTTTCCTCTTCATATGTAACGACTTTGGTAATCAACTCGTCAATGTTTTCAATTCTGGCCTCTGCTTCTTCCGTTCCCTCTGCCCGCAGTTCTTCCACATAACCGGTATTTTCAATAATATCTTTCAAAAGTTCTGAGGGAGAGAGGTACTCCAGCTTGCTTCTCAGTGTCTGAATAAACGTGACAAATGGCTCTACTTTAGACGCAGCTCTTCCAAGAGACGGAATCTGGTCTGCTTCCCGCAGAGCATCATAGAAACTCATGCCCCTCTCTGCGGCATAATCCTGCACACGGCCAAGGGTGGTCGCGCCAATTCCCCTTTTTGGCACATTAATAATTCTCCGTACCGCCAAATCATCTCTTGCATTATCCACCGTCTTTAAATAGGCCAGCAAGTCCTTGATTTCCTTTCTGGCATAGAAGTTCACGCCTCCTACCAATTTATAAGGAATATTGGCCATAAGGAATTTTTCTTCAAACAGACGGGACTGGGCATTGGTTCTGTAGAGAATGGCAAAATCCCGGTACTCCCCGTCATGCTCACGCACTTTTTTGCTGATATCCCCCACAATGTATTCTGCCTCTTCATGAGCGTTCATAAACTGGCGGAAATGCAGTTTTTCTCCTTCTGCATTTTCCGTCCAGAGAGATTTTCTCTTTCTTTCCATATTATTCTGAATCACCTGATTCGCTGCATTCAAAATGTTCTGGGTAGAACGATAATTCTGTTCCAGGCGAACCACCTTTGCATCCGGGAAAACTTTCTCAAATCCCAAAATATTTCCGATGTTGGCGCCGCGGAACTTGTAAATAGACTGGTCGTCATCTCCCACCACGCAGAGATTACGGTATTTATCTGCCAGAAGGCTGACAAACTTAAACTGGGCGGTATTGGTATCCTGATACTCATCCACCATAATATACTGAAACCGGTCCTGGAAATATTCCAGTACATCCGGGCAGGCGCGGAAAAGCTCCACTGTTTTCACAATCAAATCATCAAAATCCAGAGCATTGTTCTTTTTCAGTTCTTTCTGGTATTCCTTGTAAGCCAGGGCAATCTTCCGCTTGGAAAAATCGGACATCACGTTGATTTCGTACTCCTCCGGGCTGATGAGCTCGTCCTTGGCCGAAGAAATCGCAGCCAGAATTGCTCTTTCCTTGTACACCTTGGTATCAATATCCAGGCGCTTGCAAATATCTTTCATCAGCGTTTTCTGGTCATCGGTATCATAAATCGTAAAATTGGTGTCGTATCCCAGACGGTCAATAAACCGGCGCAGCATTCTCACACAACTGGAGTGAAACGTGGAAACCCAGATGCTTTCAGAGCCAAATCCCACAATCTTATCCACACGTTCCCGCATTTCTCCTGCTGCCTTGTTGGTAAAGGTAATGGCCATAATATTCCAGGGATTCACACCCTTTTCTTCTATTAAATATGCGATTCTGTGGGTCAGCACCCTGGTCTTTCCCGAACCGGCGCCAGCCAGAATCAGAACCGGTCCTTCTGTATGAAAAACAGCAGTCTGCTGTTCGTGATTTAATGTATCGTAAATACTCATGGTTTGTTCTCCTCCATATGTAAATCAAAACATTTGTTCCTACAATATATCATATTCAGCTGAAACAGGCAACCTTTTGCCGCAAAAGAAAAGAGCTCCCGTATCTTTTTCCCTCTGATACAGAAGCCCGTTTTCTCTATTCTTATCTGTAAATAATATCTTCTCTTCCCGGTCCATTGGAAACCATAGTAATCGGGAATCCCAGTTTTTCTTCCACAAATTCCACATATTTGCGGCAATTCTCCGGCAAATCTTCATACTTCTTAATGCCGCGGATATCACATTTCCATCCGGGCAGCACTTCCAGTACCGGTTTTGCCTTTTCCAGAAGATGTGTTGTTGGAAATTCTGTTGTCACTTCACCGTCAATTTCATAACCTACACATACCGGAATTTCATCTAAATATCCCAATACGTCCAGCACGGTAAAGGCTACATCCGTAGTTCCCTGGATACGGCAGCCATATTTGGAAGCCACACAGTCAAACCATCCCATACGTCTCGGACGTCCTGTAGTCGCACCGTACTCTCCGCCGTCGCCGCCTCTGCGTCTCAACTCATCTGCATCTTCACCGAAAATTTCGGATACAAATGCACCTGCACCTACTGCGCTGGAGTATGCTTTGCAAACCGTAATAATTTTTTTAATTTCATATGGCGGAACTCCTGCTCCTACTGCACCGTAAGCAGCCAGTGTAGAAGAAGAGGTAACCATTGGATAAATACCATGGTCAGGATCTTTTAAGGAACCTAACTGACCTTCCAGAAGGATTTCCTTTCCTTCTTTTAAGGCATTCCACAAGAGCAGCGAAACGTCACATACATAAGGTGCAATCATCTCTTTATACTGCATTAATTCTTCCATAATGTCATCTGCAGTCAACAGCGGTTTGTGATACAAATGCTCTAATAAAACATTTTTCTTATCACAGATATTTTGCACTTTTTCTCTCAGTGCCGCTTCGTCTTCAAACAGCTCGCTGACCTGGAATCCGATTTTTGCAAATTTATCTGAATAGAACGGGGCAATTCCTGATTTTGTAGAACCAAAGGATTTGCCTGCCAGACGTTCTTCTTCGTATTCATCAAATTTAATATGATAAGACATTACCATCTGTGCACGGTCAGAAACCTTAATGTCCGGAGTGGGAACACCTTTTTCCACAATAGACTGTATCTCTTTAAACAGTACCGGAATATTAAGAGCCACACCGTTTCCGATAATACTTGTAGTATGGTCATTAAAAACACCGGAAGGAAGTGTGTGAAGTGCAAATTTACCGTAGTTATTTACAATGGTATGCCCTGCGTTGGCACCACCCTGAAACCGCACAACAATATCTGCGTCCTGCGCCAGCATATCTGTAATTTTGCCTTTGCCTTCGTCTCCCCAGTTTGCCCCTACTACTGCTTTTACCATCTTTTATTCCTCCTGTAAGATTGAACTCATTTCAATTACTACAGTATCATACACCATTTTTTTTCAGAAATAAAGTAAAATTTGAAAAAATCATCTTCTTCTGAAAAGAATAAACAGAACCGCACTGATTCCCATAAGAATCGGATAAAACAGATATGGCATAATCTGCACCGGTGACAGACCTGCCAGACTGGCTGCTGTAAGAAGCTGCGCTCCGTAAGGAATCATTCCCTGTCCCACAGAGGCAAAAATATCCAAAAGAGAGGCGCTTCTTCTCGGTGATACATCAAATTCCTCACTGATTTCCTGGGCAATCGGTCCTGCCATAACAATCGCCACCGTATTATTTGCAGTACAGCAGTCTACCAGAAAAACCAACAGGGAAATTCCAAATTCTCCGCCTCTTGCCCCTTTGATATTTTTCTTAATCAGATTCAGAATAAACTCGATACCGCCATATTCCTTCACCAGGGCCACAATGGCTGCTACAATGATGGAAATTACGGTAATGTCATACATACTGGTAACGCCTTCGCCCATCTTCTGGAACATTTCTCCCAGAGCAAAAGCACCGGTTCCTACTCCTACAATGGCTGCCAGCACAGTTCCTACAATCAGTACCACAAAAACATTAATTCCAATCAAAGCACCTATCAGAACGACCAGATACGGAACCACTTTAATAAACTGGTATTCCAAATCTTTGTCCATATTTCCCGCATTTCCTCCTGCCAGGAAAAAGAAAATCACTGCAGTAATGACAGCAGCCGGAAGGACAATCAGAAAATTTTCCTTAAATTTATCCTTCATTTCACATCCCTGGGTTCTCACAGCCGCAATGGTGGTATCGGAAATCATGGAAAGATTGTCTCCGAACATGGCGCCGCACACAATAGCGCCCATGCAGACAGGCAGAGAAATTCCCGTCTTTTCTGCAATTCCCACTCCAATGGGAGCCATGGCTGTAATGGTTCCCACAGAAGTTCCCATGGAAATCGAAATAAAACAGCCGATAATAAACAGACCCATGACAGCAATGGATGCCGGCATAATGGACAGTCCCAGATTTACCGTGCTCTCCACTCCTCCTGCAGCCTTAATGGTGCCGGAAAAAGCGCCTGCGGCCAGGAAAATCAAGCACATGGTTACAATATTCTCCTCTCCGATGCCTTTGGAGATAATGGTCATTTTGTCCGCAAAACGCACACGGCGATTCTGCATAAACGCTACCATTAAGGCTATGAGAAAACCTACAATGGCCGGCATGGTATAAAAATCCCGGGACAAAACCCCTGCTCCGATAAAAATCACCAGAAATACCCCGATAGGCAAAAGCGCCAGGGCATTTCCGTTCTTCTTTTGATTCATAAAATGATATGCTCCTTTCTATAACAGAAAAAGAGGCTGCCGCACTCCTTTTGCTCTGATTTTCATGCAGCAACCTCTTCTCTTGTGTTCTTCGTTATACGTTTCTTTATACGTTAATCTCTGCTGTCATTCCAAGAAGTTCCTTATTTGCTTCCAGTACGGGATTTACTACCTTGTTCAGGAAGTTGTCTACCTGTACGGCTGCTCTTCCTGTATATTTTGCAGGATCCATAGTCTTCTGAAGATCTTCCAGGCTCATATTGAATGCAGGATCCGCTGCAATCAGTTCCAGAAGATTGTTATCCTTTCCTTCCACCTTCACGTTTCTTCCTGCTTCCATGGAAAGTTCACGGATTCTTTCATGAAGTTCCTGACGGTCGCCGCCTGCTTTTACAGCGTCCATCATAATATTTTCTGTAGCCATAAACGGCAGTTCGCTTCTCAGACGTTTTTCGATAACTTTTGGATATACTACCAGTCCGTCTACGACGTTTAAGCACAAATCCAGAATACCGTCAATAGCCAGAAAGCCTTCCGGAACAGAGAGACGTTTGTTTGCAGAATCGTCCAGAGTTCTCTCAAACCACTGTGTTGCGGAAGTAATAGCGGGATTTAAAGCATCCACCATAACGAAGCGTGACAAAGAGGCAATTCTTTCACTTCTCATCGGGTTTCTCTTATAAGCCATGGCAGAAGAACCAATCTGGCTCTTTTCAAAAGGCTCTTCTACTTCTTTCAAATGCTGCAGAAGACGAATGTCATTAGAGAATTTATGTGCGCTGGCTGCAATTCCTGCCAGGACATTTAAAACTCTTGTATCTACTTTTCTGGAGTAAGTCTGTCCCGAAACCGGATAACATTCTTTGAATCCCATTTTTTCTGCAATCATCGGGTCAATTTTATCAATGGTTTCCTGGTCTCCGTCAAAAAGCTCCAGAAAACTTGCCTGTGTTCCTGTCGTTCCTTTTGAACCTAACAGCTTCATGGTGCTGAGTACAAATTCCAAATCTTCCAAGTCCAGAAGGAATTCCTGCATCCAAAGGGTCGCTCTTTTCCCTACCGTAGTGGGCTGTGCCGGCTGGAAATGGGTAAATGCCAGAGTTGGCAGCGCTTTATGCGCATCTGCGAATTTTGCCAGTTCCGCAATCACATTGACTAATTTCCTGCGCACCAGCTTCAGCGCTTCTGTCATCACAATAATATCTGTATTGTCTCCTACATAGCAGCTGGTAGCGCCCAGGTGGATGATACCTTTCGCTTTTGGACACTGTACACCATATGCGTATACATGGGACATCACATCGTGGCGAACCTGTTTTTCTCTTTCTTTTGCCACTTCATAGTTAATATCCTCTGCATGAGCTTTCAATTCGTCAATCTGTTCCTGTGTAATGGGCAGTCCCAGTTCTTTTTCGGTCTCTGCCAGAGCAATCCACAGCTTTCTCCAGGTACGGAATTTCATATCAGGAGAAAAAATATACTGCATTTCTCTGCTTGCATAACGCTCGGATAATGGACTTACATATCTGTCTGTACTCATATTCATTTACCTCTCTGTTCTCTTTCATATATCACGCAGTTAATACACATGGATTATATCGCAACACTTCTGAAAAAACAAGTTTAAAATCCCGTACTCCTGTGATAGTCACGAATAAATTGTTCTAAAAGCCCATCTGTATCTTCTCCGGACACCTTCCTGGCTTTCTTTGCACTCTGTTCCAGATTCCGGATAATTTCTTCCTGTTCCTCTGCCTCTACTTCCATTTTTCTGCATATTTGAGGAAATTCCTGGGGGTTTCTCATATAAGATGCAGTAAGGTAGTGCCTGTATACCTGTTTTGTATGAAGCAGTTCATAGGCTTTCCAAAAACAGTCTGCTGCTTCCTGAAACTGAAACAGATTTAAATACGCGCAGCCCATATTGTGGTAAATACCGCCGTTAAACTGTTCTCCTAACCCTTCCTTATCTTCTTTTTGCAATGCATTTTCATAAATCCTCACCGCATTGACATACATCCGGTTTTCCACCAGATAATCTCCCTTTTTCTTTTCTCTCAACACCTCCGGCTGTTGATTCAGAAGGCTCATCCGCTCATTCAATTCCTTAAATTCACTGTGTGTCAGATAATTAATTTCTTTAAACACGGCCAGAATAAACTCTGCTGTTCCCAGATTATCCTCCAGGATTTTATAAAGCCGCCTGTACAGCTTTTCCAGCCCCAGTTCTTTTCTCAGCCAGTCACAGAGATGTTCATTTAAAATCGTCTCGTCCAGAAGATAAATATTATGGTAAAAATAATAACAGAGTTCTTCAATGGAATAGATATTTGTGCTGATGTTCTCAATATAATAAGGCATCTTTGCTCTTTTTAACTGACATAAAATATATCCGCTCATTCCCTTTTCTCCTTTACCATGATACTTTTTCTGTCCAGACTTTGCCCTCGGAGGGGAACAAATCTCCAAATCCCAGGTCTTCCGCCGTAATGACGCAGAGTTCCTGAGATTCATAGACAATACGGATACCCAGTCTGGTGGTTTTATTGGGACGCTTTGGCAGACCTTCCAGTTTCATACTGCACCTGGTTTTTCCGGTTCCCTCCATAGAGGTTACCAGAAATTCCAAATCCTCTTTTCCGTCCAATATCAATTCCAGTTCCGTGTGAATCTCATACCAGTTTTTCCCTGCTTCGATAAGCGCATACGTCTTGGGTGAACCATTCACCAGCATCTCCATGGATACATTGTGCTTTACCAGAGAGGGACTCAGGTAGAGATATCCCTTCAAAGTTCCGTCTTCACATTTTTCTCTGGCTCCATAGCAGGCACCTTTCACATACAAATTGTTTCCATAATACACATGTCTCTGGTTTCTACACAGCAGGGGCGTCGAACGCACTGCCCACTCCTGGTCAAACCCGTCCCCCACAATATAGATACTGGAATACGTATCTGTTCCGCAGGAACGCTCGATTAGACGATAAAAATTATCATCTTTTTCTATGGCATCCTGCGGCAGCTCCGCGGTAATTCCATGCTCTATAAACGCTGTAATAGGACGTTTCTGATTATCCATAACCAGTCTGGCAAAAGACACCTGATTTTCTTCAAACAAAAACCAGCCGATTTTCCGATTCCAGTTATCCTTGCGGTGATTCATCACATAATAGTAAAAACTTTCGTCATAATCCTGCAGGTAAATCTGGTTTCTGGTAAATCCCAGATTTTCTCCTGCCTGATATAAATTTTTCACCAGAGCTGCGGAAAGCCGGGGTACGGTAATCATCAGAGCCTTTATCTGTCTTGCGGGTTCCGCTGTTCCCAGAAGAGAAATACAGCCCTTTAAATAGTTTTCCAACAGTTCAGAAGGCTTTCTTTTTTCTCCGTCCACGATGACTTCCTCCGCGCTTCCAAAAATCCCCAGAAGTCCGGTAATGGAAATTTCCCCTTCCTGGCGGGAAAAATAATCTGCCTCCATGCCGTAATGCCACACTTCTTCTCCCGGTTTCTTGGAAAGTCGGGTAGGAAAAAGATATTGGTTGCTGCCTGCTTTTACGGAAACAGAAATCGGCTCTTTTTCCCTGCGGTCATAATAGCAAATCTGGGACTGGTTTTTTCCGATTTCCAGACCTACTATAATATTTCTTGTCTCATTCATCTCTCTGCCTCCTAATCCAATAAAGCAAACAGGTCTTTTACCTGCTGCTCCCGTTCCATATAGGCTTCTGCCATACGCTGCAGTTCCTCTTTTTTTCCCTTTTCTCTTAGCTGCAGCATAGTGTTCAGCATCTGATATTTGCTGCTGCCCTGCATACTGCTTTCTTCTACCGTCAGAATTTCTTCCCCGGTTGTTTCCACCTTCCCGTCTTTTTCAATCACAAAATAATAATGCAGTTTTTCTCCGTAGAATAAAACAAATTCTCTGTTATAAATCCCCTGATACCGCTCCTTTAACGGTTCGCTTTTTTCTTCTGAGGTTTCTCCCCGTTCAATATAGGAATGCAGTGTTACTCTTGCACGACGGCCTGCCCGACATTCTACAAACATTTTATCCTCCATCTGGCAGGTGCAGAGCAGTTCTCTGGGCAGCATCCGGAAAAATGCGAACTGCAGACGCTCTTTTTCACATTCCTCCAGGATTTCTTCTGCTATATTCTTTCGCTTTTCATCCCAGACTCCGGTTTCTCCGTAATGCTTTAAAAGAGAAATTCTGCAGATGATATCACATTCCCATTTCCTCTCCATGACTTTTTCCAAAGCCTCAAAAAGAAATTGGTCTTTTTCCTTTTCTCCCAGGAAATATTCATAACACTCAAAGGTCAGATAAGAGAGAATCACCTGCTCCTTTCCGCTCTGACTGATATAATTTTCCAGCACTGCAAGACCTTTTTCATGACACACTCTGGAAAACATGCTGCATACCAGAATCTTTTCCTCCAGCTGATAGCAGTCCAATGCAAAGCCCATAGCACGGTTCCAAAGCTGTACCATTTCCTCCACAGGGCCTTCAAAATGCTGTACCAGATACTGCAGGAGCACTTCATCATAAATACCGGCGTGCACAATGTACCCTGCCAGCAAGAGAAGTTCCTCTTCATATTCAAATTCCAGCTTCAAAATCATCTGGCTGCACAGTCTTAAAAGAACCGGCATTTCTATCCGTTCATATCCGTATTCACAAATCAGGTCATAAGCCCCTACAAACATCTCCTGTTTCACCAGAATCGTAATCAGCAGCCGTTTATTTACCCTGGCAAATGCACGGAAGTCCATTTCCTGCAGCGACTCTCTCAAATTGCGGTTATCCATCTGGGATTCATAATACAGCAGCAGCTTTTTGCGTATATTCTGCCGGTAATCCTCACAGAAAATCTCCTGTTTCAAAACTGCTTCAAAAGAAGCCACATTGGCTTCAGTCACCGGAGATTCGTGTTTCAGCTCCCCACAAGTGTGCAGCAGCATGCCCGGATATTTCTTTCCGTCCTTTCGCAGCTTCCCGGCCAGCTCCTCCAAATCCAGGAGATTGTGTACATTGTAATCCACCGTATTCACATATCTACGCTGACTGCTGTCCTCAAACAAAACAGCGGCATCCTTGGTATACAGTGAAATATAGGTCGTCTTATCTGTGCAAAGATACACCTGTTCCTCTTTCATAGAAGCATGGCGCACAATCACCTTTCGGATTTTGGGGTCATCGCAGTAAAGCCGATAAGTAAAGAGTACTTTTGCCAGAGCCGTCCTGACATTTTCGTCCTGAGAATCCACACAGAATTCCTGATACACCACTGCAAAATCTTCATTGATTCTTCCCTCTTTGATTTTTTCTTTTGCAAAGGTCTCCATGTTTTTCTGATAACTCTGATAAGTTTCTCTATCTATCTCTTTATTCCGAATAACGTTGCTGTAGACAAACGCCTTCTTCGTATCACTTAACGTATTGTTGTATCCGAAATACAGGCGAATGACTTTTGGCAGTACCTTCTGATAGTTTCTGCTCATGGTTTCAATGTAATACTCATACAGCCCTGTGATTTTCAGTTCTGCCTGCACCGCCAGTTCATACCAGCGGAAATACTCCGGCTTTCTGGGTTCCCCCTTCATAATCAGCTGACAAATTCCCCTGACAGCATGAACGGAAGGGTATTTCTCATACACATACTGCAGGACTTCGTAAACCTTTTGGGAAAATCCTTTCATCTGTCCTGCAAGGTCAATGGCACGAAAAGCCATTTCTTCCGTGAGAATCCCGTATTTTTTGGCAAAAAGATACACCTGTATGGTAAAAGCATTCATTTTCCGAAATGCGGAACCATCTGCTGCCGCCAGTCTGCACGCTGTCAGATAGAGAAATGGACTCCTGCAGCCGATTCTGTACTGTTCTTCTAAGAGAAACATTTTCCTGGACTGGGTGCGCAGATTTTCTTCATCCAATTCAAAAATCATAGAAAGAAGCAGCAGACTGTCCACTCTTCTCTGATAAAGCTGATGGAGCCGCACAGCCGCAGCTTCTTTGGACTGTGTACTTCTCTCGGAAATCTCATTCAAATACAAAAACGCCCCCTCCAGAATTTCCTCCTGCTGAATCTTCTGGTTGTTTTCCAGGGAATCCAAAAGCCTTCTGGCTTCCTCCTTCCTGTCTGCGCGCACCTGTACATAAGCTTCAAAAAGCTGGCATTCTGTGGAATAATAGCCGTTTTCCTTCAGTTCATCCAAGAGTGCTTTCATTTCGGCGCACCAGGCTTCCGTATTCTTTCTTCCAAGCTCCAAAAGCAGGAAATCTCTGGCTGCTTCCAGCCTTTTTTTCTTTTCATAAGCTGTGACATTGACCTGAATATGGCCGTTTTTCGATGCCATAATCTGGTAGGTAATGGTCTCATACACCGTTTTTATCTGAATTCTTCCGAAATTTTTCCCCTTTCCGAGACATTCCTTCCGTATGATATATTCCAAATCATAGACACTGCCGATAAAATGCCCGTCTTGGATAACCTTTTTCTCTACTTCCAGAAAATCTCCCTCGGTCTGAATTTCAGCGCGAAGAAAACCCCATCCGCTTCTTCGGATTCTCAACGTATCTTTTAAAGAAGTCTGTACCTCATAAAGTTCCAGATTTTCTTTTTCCAGGCTTAAATGCACAGGTTCCTTCAGCCCCGCGCCTATAAGAAATTCTTCCAGATTCTGATACGGCACAGGCGTTTTTACCATGGAGGCATAATACGGCAGCAGTTCTTCTCTGCCTTTTAACAGCCTTTTAAAGGAAGTATCTATAAAAAGCTGGTATGCCTCTCTGAAGTCTTCCTTTGCCAGACTGACAAATTCCTCCAGAGTCCCTACCGTTCCCTGAGATGTGCGCACTTCCAACTTTTTTATTCCAACAGAAAAAGGCACCCGGTACGTTCCGATACTGGTACTTAAAACAATTTCTCCCTCTATGCAATCTGTACTGTCCAATCCCTTGGTATCCACACCATAAGGAAGAATCATCTTTTCTCCTGAAAACTTTTCCTTACCCAGAAGAAATCTGCGATGTGTGGAATAAGCCATTCCCTTGATTTTTCTTCCGTCTTTTGCTGCAAACTGCAGTTCTCCTCTTACCTTTTCTTCCGGCATGGTACTGAAAGAAATATGACTTGCAGACAAATCCAGACCGGGTACTTCATATTCAAATCTTCCGTTTATCAGTTGTTCCATTCGTGTCTTCAAAATATCACCTTTGCCCTGTTTTATTTATAAAAATCTGATTATTGAATAATTGACAATATTCTGCTACTATGAATTATACACTACAAACTTCTGCTGTGCAACTTCAATACACAGCCTGTTTTGGAACATTTTTTTACCAAAAGGAGGTTTTTTATGCTGAAACACAAGGATCATTTTCACGGCAGCGACCTGGAAAAAATTGAGGAAATCTATCATATAAAGAAAGAAGACATTACCAGCTTTTCCGCCAATGTCAACCCTCTTGGGATTTCTCCCTTACTGAAAGAGACCCTGGCGAAACATGTAAACGCTATTACTTCCTATCCTGACAGAGACTACACAGGACTCAGAAAAAGTATCTGCCAGTACACGGGGGCACAGTTTGAAAATATCATTGTGGGAAACGGCTCTACAGAATTGATTTCTCTCTTTATCCAGACCACACATCCTCAAAAAGCCCTGATTCTGGGACCTACCTATTCGGAATATGAACGGGAAATCGCTCTGGAGGGAGGCCACACCCTTTATTATCCACTGAAAGAAGAGGATGATTTTCAAATGGATGTGGCAGATTTCTGCCAACATCTGAATGACAGTCTGGATTTGCTGGTACTGTGCAATCCCAACAATCCCACTTCCACGGCCATTGCCAGAAAAGATATGCGGAAAATCCTGGATAAAGCCCTGCAGTACGGCATTTCCGTCATGGTAGATGAAACGTATGAGGAGTTTACAGACCCCAAAAGTAAAATTTCCGCAATTCCCCTTACCAATAATTACAACAATCTGATTGTTTTAAGGGGAATCTCCAAATTTTTCGCAGCTCCCGGACTGCGGCTGGGTTATGCGGTTACCGGAAACCCTGACCTGCTGAAATACATCAACACCCGTAAAAATCCCTGGACCATTAACAGTCTTGCAGAAATCGCAGGCTGCATTATGTTTTCCGACAAGGAATATATCGAGAAAACCAAAAGCCTGATTACTGCGGAAAGAGAACACCTTTATTCTCTGCTTTCTACCTGGGACAGCGTAAAGGTATACCCTTCCTGCTCGAATTTTCTGCTTATGAAAATTTTAAAAGAGGATATTACTTCTGAAATGATTTTTGATTTCTGTATCCGAAGGGGATTGATGATTCGGGATTGCTCTACATTTCCGTTTTTAGATAATTCTTTTATCCGATTCTGTGTCATGAGTCCTGAAAAGAATCATGAACTGATAGAAGCATTTCGTGAAATCTTAGAAGAAACAAAATAATCTTTTTCAAGGCGCCGCTGTTTTGAATCTCAAACTCAAAACAGCGGCTGTACCTTGAAAAAGCTATCTTATCCTGCAAGAAATAGCAATACAACTTTTTAGAATTTTTCTCCGGAAAGCAGTTCATATGCTTCCACATATTTGTCTACGGTCTTTTTCACTACTTCCTCCGGAAGAAGGAAATCGCTTTCAGGATTTGCTTTCAGCCAGTCCCGCACATACTGTTTGTCAAAAGATGGCTGTCCCTGTCCCGGTTTGTAGCCTTCTAACGGCCAGAATCTGGAGCTGTCCGGTGTGAGCATTTCATCCCCCAGTACCACTTCTCCGTTTTCGTCCAGACCAAATTCAAATTTTGTATCTGCAATAATGATATTTTTTGTCAGTGCGTATTCTGCACATTTTTTATAAAGAGCAATGGTGTAATCACGGATTTTCTCTGCGTACTCTCTTCCTCTTCCCGGATGAAGTTTTTCCAGAGTTTCTACGGTTTCTTCAAAAGAAACGTGTTCGTCATGGTCGCCAAGCTCTGCTTTTGTTGTCGGTGTATAGATTGGTTCAGGCAGTTTATCAGACTCCTGTAACCCTTCCGGCAGTTCAATGCCGCATACAGTTCCATTTTCCTGGTAACTAGCCCAGCCGCTTCCTGTAATATATCCTCGAACAATACATTCTACAGGCAGCATATCCAGCTTCTGGCACAGCATAGCATGTCCTTCAAATTCCGGTTTCTGGAAAAATTCCGGCATTTCTTTTACATCTGTGGAAATCATATGGTTCGGAACAATATCTTTCGTAAAATCGAACCAGAATTTAGACATCTTTGTCAGGACAACGCCCTTGTCTGTAATCTTGTTTTTCAAAATGTAGTCAAATGCGGAAATCCGGTCAGTTGCATAGATAACCAGCTTATCTCCAATATCATATACCTGACGCACTTTTCCTTCTTTAAATGGTTTGTACTCCTGCATGTTTTCACCTTTCCTCTTGCTTAATAGTAGTTGATTCTTCTTTATTGTAACAAATTTCCCGAAAAAGGGAATAGAATTCCTGAAAAAAATACAAAATTTTTCTGTTTCGACAGATACTCTATCCGTTTGCCAAAACGTTCTTCTTTATTGAAAATCAAACAGCGACATCTGATTAGACTGTGGCAGTTTCCCAAACAGGCCCAAATCATTCATCAAGTCAATCGTAGAAGCCGTCACCTTTGTCCGGTTTCGGAAGTCATCCAGAGACAAAAATTCTCCCTCTTCTGCCGCAGCCACCACAGCGTCGGCGGCTCTGTCCCCCAATCCTTCAATGGTATCCAGCGCAGGCATCAACTTATCCCCTTTTATCTGGAAGGTATGCGCATTGGCTTTATAAATATCAATAGGCACAAACTCAAATCCTCTTGCATACATCTCCTGCACAATTTTCATGTCTTTATAGGTATCCTGCTCTTTCTTGCTGAGCGTATCCTTTCTCCGCTCATAATCATCCATAAAATACTCCAGTTTTTCCTTTCCCTGGCACATGATTTCATAGGAAAATGCCGTAGCGCGTATACTGAAATACGCCGCATAATATGCCAACGGATGAAAAATTTTACAGTAGGCAATACGCCAGCCCATCATAACGTAAGCCGCTGCATGGGCTTTTGGGAACATGTATTTAATCTTTTTACAGGAAGCAATATACCAGTCCGGAACATCATGCTTTTTCATCTCTTCTTCCCATTCCGGCTTCAAACCTTTCCCTTTACGGACACTCTCCATAATGGTGAAAGCCTGCCCGTGTTCCAGGCCCTTATTGATAAGATAAATCATGATATCATCTCGGGTACAGATACAAGTGGTAATGGTTGCTGTACCGGATTTAATCAAATCCTGCGCATTCCCTAGCCACACATCCGTACCATGGGAAAGACCGGAAATACGCACTAAATCCGAAAAAGAAGTGGGGTTGGCGTCAATTAACATCTGCATGGCAAAATCGGTGCCAAACTCCGGAATCCCCAGACAGCCAAGAGGACAGCCGCGGATATCTGCCGGGGTAACTCCAAGGGCATCTGTACTCTTAAACAGAGACATAACCTCCTTGGAATCCAGCGGAATTTCCCTGGCATTAATTCCCGTAAGGTCTTCTAACATACGAATCATGGTAGGATCATCGTGCCCCAGAATATCCAGCTTCAGCAAATTGGAATCAATGGAGTGATAATCAAAATGGGTGGTAATAATGTCGCTGTTCATATCATTAGCCGGGTGCTGTACCGGAGTGAATTCTTCGATATCCCAGCCGATGGGAAGAACAATGATTCCTCCCGGGTGCTGCCCTGTGGTACGGCGGATACCGGTGCACCCCTGCACAATCCGGTTAATCTCGCAGTAACGCTTTCTCTGCCCCCGTTCCTCATAATATTTTTTCACATATCCGAAAGCTGTTTTCTCTGCCAGCGTACCGATTGTTCCCGCCTTAAAAGTCTGTCCTGCGCCGAAAATAACCTCTACATAGCGGTGGGCTTTTCCCTGATAATCCCCGGAAAAGTTCAAGTCAATATCCGGTTCCTTATCTCCTTTAAATCCCAGGAAGGTTTCAAAAGGAATGTCAAATCCCTCTTTAATCAGAGGCTCTCCACACACCGGACACTTCTTATCTGGCATGTCGCAGCCCGCTCTTCCCGAATAAGCCCGCACTTCCTCAGAATCGAAGTCCGAGTAATGGCATTTCGCGCAATAATAATGAGGGCTTAAAGGATTTACCTCTGTAATTCCCGACATGGTTGCCGCAAAAGAAGAGCCTACCGAGCCTCGGGAGCCTACCAGATAACCGTCGCTGTTGCTCTTCCATACCAGCTTCTGCGCAATCATATACATAACCGCATATCCGTTTGAAATAATAGAATTCAGTTCTCTTTCCAAACGCTCCTCCACGGCTTTTGGAAGATTGTCCCCGTAGATTTCATGGGCTTTATTGTAACAGATTTCCCGCAGCATATTATCCGAATTTTCAATCACCGGCGGACATTTTCCTTTGTGAATAGGAGAAATTTTCTCCACCATATCTGCAATTTTGTTCGGGTTGGTAATGACAATTTCCTCTGCCTTTTCCCGCCCCAGATAAGAAAATTCTTCCAACATTTCCTCTGTTGTACGCAGGTACAGCGGAGCCTGGTCATCTGCATCATCAAAACCTTTCCCAGCCATAATAATTCTCCGGTACACCTCATCTCCCGGGTCCAGAAAATGCACATCACAGGTTCCCACCACCGGTTTATTAAAGGCTTCTCCCAGCTTCACAATCTTTCGATTAATCTCCTGCAAATCCTCTTCACAAGTAATGTCGGAACGGTCCTCGCTGCGAATCATAAAGGCATTGTTGCCCAGCGGCTGAATCTCCAGATAATCATAAAAATTCACTAATCGGGCAATTTCCGCCTCCGGTCTGCCGTTTAATACGGCCTGATACAGTTCCCCTGCTTCACAGGCTGAACCAATAATCAATCCCTCCCGGTACTTCAAAAACAGGCTTTTGGGCACACGGGGACGCCTGTGATAATAAACCAGGTGAGAATCCGAAATCAAGTGGTACAGATTCACCCTTCCAATATCATTTTTCGCCAGAATAATGGCGTGATAGGTAGGCATTTTCTGAATAGAATTCACGGAAACCGCACCTTTTTCATTTAACTCATCCAGATTGAAAATATCTCTTTCCCTGCACATCTGAAGAAATTTCACAAAAATTTCAGCCGTACATGCTGCGTCATCCACGGCTCTGTGGTGATGTTCCAAAGAAACTCCCACGGCCTTTGCCACAGTATCCAGCTTAAAACGATTTAACTGAGGCAGCAGAAAACGAGCCATTCCCACGGTATCCACAATGGTATCCTCTCTCTCTATCCCCAAATCCTCATAATTTTTCTTAATAAAACTCATATCGAATTCTGCGTTGTGAGCCACCATCACACAGCCCCTGCAGAACTCCTCGAAACGGGGAAGAATCACATCAATGGTAGGAGCCTCTGCCACCATACTGTCATTAATGCTGGTTAACTGCTCAATGCGAAAAGGAATGGGAATTTCCGGATTCACAAACTCGGAAAACCGCTCGGTAATGTTTCCGTTTACCACCTTAACCGCACCGATTTCAATGATTTTGTCCTTCATGGCAGAAAAACCGGTGGTCTCGATATCAAAGACCACATAAGGAGCGTCCAGGCTCTGCCCCTGACTTTTCTGGACAATTCCTTTCAAATCATCCACCAGGTAAGCCTCCACACCGTAAATCACCTTAAAGTCCGAATCCTGCGGCACTACGCCGCCCCAGGCGTCAAAACAGTGATTGGCTTCAGGGAAAGCCTGTACCACTCCATGGTCCGTAATGGCAATGGCCTTATGTCCCCACTCATACGCTCTCTTAATAATAGACTTTGCGTCAGAAACACCGTCCATATCGCTCATTTTAGTGTGGCAGTGCAGCTCTACACGCTTTTGTGGATAATTATCGGAGCGCACAGTTCCAAAACTGGCAATCTTTTTAATCCCCACTACAGAGCCAATGGTCAGCTCACTGTCAAAGCGGTCTATGGTGGTAATTCCCTTTAATTTTACAAAGGCTTTTTCTTTTACCCCTTCGGTAATCTCCTCTACCTGATCGTTGCGGGCAAACATTTTTACCGTAATGGAATCCGTAAAATCCGTAATAGAAAAGATAATGATGGTCTTTTCGTTGCGGATTTCCCGCTTCTCCAGGCTCATAATCTGACCGCGGATACACACCTCTCCCATCTCTGTCTGCACGGTTTCTAAAGGAAGCGCCTCATCCTCGAAGTCTCTTCCGTACAATACATCCGGATTATCCGAGCGCTTGACACTCCGTCTGAAATCAGAGGAAAACTTCTCGTTTTTCCCCTTAGTTCTGGGTGTTTTCTCTCCGCTGCCAACCTGTTTTGCACTCTTCTTTTCTGTATTTTTTACTTCTTCTTTTCGTTCCTCTGCCGTATTCTCCGCCTCTTCTTTTCCTTTTCCAAGAGTTGACATTTCTATAATATGCGCAGCCTCCTGCGCAATGCGAATATCACTGTTCTTTCGGAATCTGCTTTCCTTTGCTTCCTGATATTCGGCTTCCACTTTCAGAGAAAATTCACACCGCTCACAGAACACCTTTTCCATATAGTGAATCAGTTCTTCTTCTTTACTTCTTGCCAGTACTGTGGACTGCAAAAGCATATGCATGGTATTGGTTTCCGGAAACGTAATAACAGCATTCCGGAACATATTAAAGACCAGAATGCTGTAATTTTTTAGTTCCAGTCCCATGGAAGACTGATACGCTTCAAAGAATAATTGGGGCGTATACTGGCTGGAAAGTGTAAATTTCTCCAACACCTTAACCTCCATGGGAACTCCCCTGAAACACTGGGACGCAATGGCTCTCTCCAGTGCGTAGATATACTTTTTATGAATCCACTGCCGGCTTCGGATATAAACCCGAATATGGTCCTTTCTCTGGTTCACGGATACCTTTATTACCACAACCTCTTCCAACAGGGCTTTCAGTTCTCCGTTTAATTCCAGATTCCGGAACACATCCAGAAATTCCTTTTCCATAACCGCATTGCCTCCATCTTTATTTCCAATTTGCAAGTTCTTCCCGCAAAGTAAAAAGCAGTTCTTCTTCCGGTACCTTTCGGATGATTTCGCCTTTCTTTATTAAAAGGCCCTCTCCTTTGCCTCCGGCAATTCCAATGTCCGCTTCCTTTGCCTCCCCCGGTCCATTAACCACGCAGCCCATAACGGCCACCTTAATGTCCAGAGGAAATTCCTGCACCATGTTTTCCACCTGATTGGCCAGTCCAATCAAATCAATTTTTGTTCTTCCGCAGGTGGGACAGGAAACCACTTCCACACCGCCTTTTCGCAGGTTCAGCGTCTTTAAAATCCGCTTGGCAGACTTAATTTCCTCTACCGGACTGCCCGTAAGCGATACCCGAATCGTATCTCCGATTCCCTGATACAAAATAATGCCCAGTCCCACAGCAGACTTTATATTTCCGGAATACAAAGTTCCCGCCTCTGTAATTCCCACATGCAGAGGATAGCAGGTTTCTTTTGCCAAAAGTTCATGGGCTTTTACACACATCAGAACATCCGAGGATTTAATGCTGATAACCAGATTGTCATAGCCCAAATCCTCTATGATTTTCACTTTATCCAGCGCGCTTTCCACCAAGCCTTCTGCTGTGACACCATGATATTTTTCCACCAGTTCTTTTTCCAACGACCCGCTGTTTACTCCTACACGGATAGGGATATTCCTTTCTTTTGCCGTATCCACTACCGCCTTGATTTTTTCTTTTTTGCCGATATTTCCCGGATTAATCCGAATCTTATCCGCCCCGTTTTCCATGGCTGCAAGAGCCATTTTATAATCGAAATGAATGTCTGCCACCAGTGGAATGTGTATCTGTTTTTTAATTTCTTTAACAGCTTTTGCCGCTTCCAGAGTAGGCACGGTACAGCGGATAATCTCGCAGCCTGCGGCCTCCAGTTCTAATATCTGGTTTACCGTTGCCTCTACATCTTCGGTAGGTGTGTTGGTCATGGACTGAATCAAAATAGGATTCCCGCCACCGATTTTCCGGTTCCCGATAGCAATGACCTTTGTGTTGTCCCGATACATACTGCCTTCCTCCTTAATGATTAATCTGCAGTAATTTCTGTTTTAATTCTCCCTCCAGACGGTAGATTTCCGCTTCTGCAGCTCTTCTCTTTTCCCGTCCTTCCTTTTGAATACTCATAACCTCATCAAAGGTACTGATTAAGGATTCATTGGTCTTCTGCAGAGTTTCAATATCTACAATACCGCGCTCGGATTCTTTCGCCGCTTCCACAGTAGCCAGCTTCAGAGTCTCTGCATTTTTCTGCAGCAGAGCATTGGTCATATCTGTCACTTCTCTCTGGGCTCTTGCCGCTTCCGTAGAATGTGCCACTCCAAGGGCAATCACCATCTGGCTCTTCCACAGGGGGATAGTATTGACAATGGTGGACTGTATTTTTTCTGCCATCAGCGTATCATTTCCCTGTACCAGACGAATCTGCGGTGCTGTCTGAATGGCAATCATCCTGGTCAGTTCCAGGTCGTGAATTTTCTTTTCAAACCGGTCGCAGAGAGAGTCCAAATCCTTTGCCGCCTGGGCGTCCTCCGGCAGACCACTGATCTGGGCTTTGCTCATAAGCTGGGGCAGTTCTGTGGCGCGGATTTCTTCCAGCTTCTGTTTTCCTGCCAGAATATACATGGATAATTCCTTAAAGTAGTTTAAGTTTAAGGCATACATCCTATCCATAATCGCTGCGTCTTTCATAAGCTGAATCTGATGTTTTTCCAGAGTTTCCACGATTTTATTCACATTGGTCTCCGCTTTGGCATACTTGTTTTTCATGGATTCCAGTTTGTTGGCTCCCTTTTTGAAGAATCCCATAATACCTTTGCGCTCTTCTTCCGCATCAAAGTTTTTCAGTTCTGTCACCACATCTTCCAGCAAATCGCCCACTTCGCCCAAATCCTTGGTGCGCACTTTGTCCAGCGCATCCTCCGAAAAATCCGCCATTTTCTTCTGTGTGCCTGCGCCATACTGTAAAATAGCAGTTGAATTGCGGATATCAATCTGTTTGGCAAAGTCATCTACCATCTTTCGCTCTTCCGGTGACAGAATACTGTCGTCCATCTTTGGCTCTGTGGGCTCTTCCTTCTTCACTTCTGCAACCGGTGCCTCCTCTTTTAAAGGTTCAAAAGTCAGGGTGGGTGTCACCGTAAAATCCTTTAATTCTTCGCTCATCTTCTATGATTCCTTTCTCTGAAAATTTTTTTCTTCCGTAAGCCCTTCCTGTGCCAGCATGGTTTTCAATACCGAAATGTCGGCAGAAACATCCCAGGCTGTTTCTTTATAAAAACTGTCCAGAAGATTTTCAAACGCTACGTTAATGGTATCCAGTGTATTTTCAATTTCCCTCTTGGCCGTTTTAATGTTTTCGCCTTCCAGACTCTGCTTGTCCAGTTCCTCGTAAGCATTCAGAAGTTTTACTGTGGTAGGAAGATAATAATCCATAAACTTATGTAAATCCTGAATCAGCTCCGGATGTTGTTCTACTCTCTGGAAAATCCGGAGAATTACATTTTCCATATGATAAATTTTGTTGGAAATTTCCACGCCTGGAATAGCGTCATTGCTTCTGCGGATTTCTTCGATATAACGGTCACCCTCTTCGATAACCTTTTTCACTTCCTCAGAAAGCTGCTGTCTGGGAGATTTTTTTTCTTGTTTCTTTAACTCTCTGGCATTTTCTTCTGTTTTCACATACTGCTCATAAGCTTCGTCACTGGCAATCAGACAAGTGCCTTTAGCATCCAGATGCCCCTCTAAAAACATGCGCTTATTAATCATTTTTTTCAAATCTCTGCGGACAAATTTCTCCGACTTTCTTACGCTTTTTGCCAACTCTCTGATGCTTCCATAAGGTTTCCCATTGAGGGTTTTCACATAAGTGCGGAATCGTTTAATCTTCTTTCTCAAATGGTTACCGCAAACCGCCATAATCAGACTCAGTGCAGTAGCTGTCCCAAAAACAGCCAGGATAGTCCCCAGTTTTACCGCAACTGTATGCACAAACAGAGATGCAATGATAAATCCCGCTGCAGTCGCCCCAAACATAATGGTCAATGCAATTCCCAATGTCGTAAGCAAAATCCCCATGGCTTTTGCACTTCCCGTATTGACAAATAAGGCAAACTCTTCTCTGGCTTCCTTCACTCGCTCAGATGACGCAGGGCTTCTGTAGTGTCCAAAGGGCCGATACCTGTAATTGGTACTATACCCATTCCCCGGCCCGTACGGTTTCGGCTCTTTATCCTGCCCGTATGGCTGATTCATTCCCTGCTGTCCCCGATAACGGTACTGCCCGGCCATATTTCCTGCATTTTTCATACTTTGTGCCACATTTCCCAATGCGCTCTCCAGAGTCTGTCCCAAGTCCCGGTTCAGTCTGCCGAAGTCTCCTGTATCAATGGCATTCTGCACAATATTTTTCACATCTCTCCCCAAATTATTCCAGTCATTTCCAGACATATCCTTCACTCCTCACTCTCAGTCCGCATCCTATTTTTTGCGTCCCAATTTTCTATTTAAAACTCTGTTCTTTTCACTCCCTTAAATTATATATGAAAGAATCCAAAAAAGCAACGGAACTTCTCTTGCAATTCACACGTTAAAGTTTTATAATGGTAAAAAATTAATTAATGATAAAAAATTACATACCGCATTCTGCGGCAGAATGGAGGAAATGGACATGGAGAAAAAGAACATTGACTGGTCTAATCTGGGATTTGGCTATGTAAAAACCGATTATCGTTTCGTATCTGACTTTAAAGACGGAAAATGGGATGAAGGAAAAATGACGCAGGATGACAAAGTAGTCATCAGCGAATGTGCCGGCGTCCTGCAGTACGCCCAGACCATATTTGAAGGAATGAAAGCTTACACTACACAGGATGGACGCATTGTTACCTTCCGCCCGGACTTAAATGCCAGCCGTATGGCAGATTCTGCCAGAAGACTGGAAATGCCGGTATTTCCGGAAGACCGTTTTGTTGAGGCTGTTGTAAAAACCATAAAGGCAAATGCCGCTTATGTTCCTCCTTACGGCTCAGGCGCAACCTTATACATCCGCCCCTATATGTTCGGCAGCAATCCTGTTATTGGAGTGAAACCTGCAGACGAATATCAGTTCCGTATCTTTACCACCCCGGTAGGACCGTATTTCAAAGGCGGTGTGAAACCTCTGACCATCCGCGTCAGTGATTTTGACCGGGCTGCCCCACACGGAACCGGACACATCAAAGCCGGCCTTAATTATGCTATGAGTCTGCATGCAATTGTGGATGCCCATCAGCAGGGATATGATGAAAACATGTATCTGGACGCAGCTACCAGAACAAAAGTCGAAGAAACAGGCGGCGCCAACTTCCTGTTTATTACAAAAGACGGAAAAGTTGTCACACCGAAATCCGACAGTATTCTTCCTTCCATTACCCGCCGCTCTCTTATGTATGTAGCAAAAGAATACCTTGGACTGGAAGTGGAAGAACGGGAGGTATTCCTGGATGAATTAAAGGATTTCTCAGAATGTGGTTTGTGCGGTACAGCCGCCGTTATTTCTCCGGTGGGAAAAATCGTAGACCACGGAAAAGAAATCTGCTTCCCAAGCGGCATGGAAGCCATGGGACCGGTGACACAGAAACTTTACGAAACACTGACCGGTATTCAGATGGGGAAACTGGAGGCACCGGAAGGTTGGCTGAAGGTGATTGAATAACAACCTGGAGGGTGATGGTTTCTCACCCTCTTTTTTATTTCCCCAATGCCTCAAACATCCACTTCTTATACGCCTCTACCCCCGGCTGGTCAAAGGGATTCACTTCCAGAATCCTGGCCGACACATAGCAGGCGAACAAAAAGAAGTAAAACAACTGTCCGAAGTGGTAAGCATCCAGTTTCTCAATCTCCAGGATAAGGCATGGAAGCTTTTCTCTGTGCGCTTTTACCGTAGCATGGAAAGAGGCCTTATTCATATCCCAGAAATCTTTCCCGTTGAGGTAATCAAATCCATCCTCCACCCGGTCTTGTTCGGCATACAAGGACGCGTTCTGCTCCTGTACATCCAGAAACGTCTCAAACATCAGCGGCGCTCCGTCCTGAATATACTGCCCCACTGCATGCAGTTCCTCGCAGAATTCTGCCGCCACAGGGAAAAGCCCTTTGTTTTCTTTGCCTTCCGTTTCCCCGAAAAGCTGCACCCACCATTTATAAAACCACCGAAGTTGAGGTTCAAAGCCTGCCAGCATTTCCAGCTTATACCCTTTTTCATAATACATATTCCGAAGACAGGCATACTCATAAGCCGGATTTTCCTCACTTCCCCCTTTGTGAAGCTGTTTTTCCATATCGGCAGCGCCTCTTACCAGACTTTTCATATCAATTCCCGCCACAGCCATGGGAAGCAGCCCCACGCTGGTCACAGCAGAAAAACGTCCCCCTACATTTTGCGGAAATTCCAGAAACGTGTATCCGTGTTTTTTGCAGAGTTTTTCCAGAGAACTTCCCCTTGTGCCGGTTGCTATCATTCTTTTCCCTGCCTGTTCTCCATACCTTTCATACAAAAATTTCCGCAGGATACGGAAGGAAGCCCCCGGCTCCAATGTTTCAAAGTTCTTGGCAATGCAATCGATATAAACGGATTTTCCCTCCAGACTTTTCAGCATTTGATTTAACGCATAAGGTGACAGTGTATGGCCTGCATACACAATTTCTACTTTACGGTCTGTCTGAATGGCTTCGATGACGGAACGGGCCGCATTATTGGAGCCTCCCACTCCCACGATTACAAAAACGTCTGCCTCTTCCCGGATTTCATCGGCCAGCTTCTGAATCCTTTCTGTCTGTTCCACATCTGCCCATTCTGCTGTATGAAACCAGCCCAGCGAATCTTTATAATCTGTTTCGCCCTCCAGAATCTGATTCAGAACGCTTCTTTTTCCTTCCATATACTCCTTTAATTCCTGCTTGATATTGGGATTTTTGTCTTCTATTTTTAAATTCAACATTCCTTTTTCCTCCTTGGATTTCCCCGTTTCCCCAACTGCTTCTTCCGCAAATAAACGAAAAGCAGGCTGTCCCCAACCACGCTGCAAAATTTTACAATTTTCCACATAGCGATAAAAGACAACCCACTTTCTATTATTTATCCTATTTTATCCCTTTCTCTCTGCCTTTTCTCAACCCATGCAAGGATGACAGTGTCCGTAAGCATCCATACAGTCCTCTTCCGGATTTTTCATACAGAGATGAACTGCCGATTTTTTGAAGGTCAGAGGCAGGGCCAGAATATTCGGAGTTTCCCCAACAAATTTCTTCTTGGCATCCTCCAGAGCTTCTTCAAAGGTGGCTCTTGTTTTCAGTCCCATGCCCCTTGCATAACCAGGTTCCTGTGCGCCTACAATGTAAATCGCACTGGTATTCATTTCTGCAATATGTCCGCAGGAAATCATACTAAAGCCATGGAATGGATGGAACGCATTTGTAAAACGGTATTTCCGGATATACTCTTCGTTTGTAGCAAAATACTCGCCATAGCGGTTCACATCCGGCAGTGTGTTCATGTAATCATGCTGGAAAACATCATACATTTCTCTCAAATACGGCCACAGTTCATCATGGAAAAAGCCGTTGCACAGAGAAGAACAGATGATAACACAGTTATCACTCATGACACGTTTGTAACGCAGTACCTGTGCGCTTAAAGCCTGCATCATCATAATCGGGTTTGTTCCCATGCCGTCCCCGTAATGGAATTTCTGCGGCATACCAAATACCAGAACATCGTATTTCTTCTCTGCCCAGTGTACATAAGTCCTCTTGTCAGCCAGTTTCCAGCTTTCCGGCATCATTTCTTTTGCATAACCGGAATAAATCGCAATCTGTCTGGAATTTGTATCCAGGACTGCGTCACAGCAGAAGAATGGATGTCCCATTTTCTCTTCCATATGCATGGAAATCTCATCAAATTTCGTTCTCATAAGACTGCCTCCGTTTACAGGAGTAAAGTCTTTTCTGTGCATAACGGACGGAACATGGTGGCTGGCAATGCTCTTCCAGTTTGTAATACCGGTTGCGCTGTGTTTGTATCCACCGGAATATCCGCCATAAGGATTTCCCTGTACATGACCAATCAGAATCGGAATATCACATTCATATACATATTTATTCATGTAAACCGGGTCCCCTCTTCTGGTGGTTCCCAGATTCACCATATGCTCCTGGTCTTCGCTGTCGTGGCTGATAATTTGTCCTGTGTGCCAGAATTCATGGAACAATTCTTCTCCGAAAATAGCCTTTGCGTCAGATTCCTTACTTCTTGGGTGCAGACCGTTTGAGATAATGAATAAAATATCTTTCTTTTCCACACCTGCTGCATAGAGTTCTTCCAAAATATATTTGATACTCAGTTTTCTGTGGCTGGTCGCCTGTTCCCCGCCTTTTACTCGGTCCGGAACTACAAAGGTAACGGTGCTGCCCTTATGAGCCAGTTCTGTCAGTGTAGGCATGCCGATGGGATGCGCCAAACTTGTGAGATAAGCGTCTCTTAATTTGTCTTCCGGTATGTAGTCCGGGTCTTTTACCGTTTCACCCGGAATAAAAATGTCTGTGTTATCCGGCAGTTCTGCTGCCATAGTTCCCTGTCCGTATTCAAATTCTAATTTCATAACCTTATTCCTCCTGATTTTATGCATTCATATAAAGACCGATGATTTCCAGATATTCTTCCGGATAGTAACCTATTTCACCCTGAAATCTGGTAAGAGCAATGAGTCCGCCGTCGATTTCCGGTATAGAAGCCAGCATGGCTGCATTGTCCTGCTTCAGCCCGCCTCCGTATACCATATCCATGCCCGCTGTCTTTTCTTTGACAAATCTGGCAATCTTCGTGATATATTCTTTATCTGCCGGAGTTTTGCCCGGTCCAATGGACCAAACCGGTTCATAGGCAATGGTTACCATGGATTTATCCACATCCTGCAGTCCGATTTCCAACTGCTCTCCCAAAACTTCCTGCCACTGCTCTTGTTCTTCGCTCTTTTCCCCAATACAGTACAGAACTTTCAGCCCCTGAGCTAACGCGCATTTGATTTCCTGATTCAAAATACGGTTCACGGCTTTGGTATCTTTACATCCGGCTTCTGCCAGAATCCCATTTAAGTTGTTCCGTTCCTCACAGTGTCCGATAATCACGGCTTCACAGCCCGCCGCTTTCATCGCTGCTGCCGGTCTTCCGGTTGTAAAGGCCCCGAAGTTTCCACCGGGCTGTACGTCATTCCGGAATACTCCCTGACAGCCCACCTGAACCGGACTTTCTTCTGTCTTTGCCCCAATAGCGGAGAACAGGTGAATTTCAGGGAAAAACATAGCAAACTCCACATCCTCTTTTGCATAAGGTTTCAGCTTTTCCTGTGTTTCCTTTACTATATAACTGCCCCATTCCCGAACATCCGCAATCCGGTTTACACCGCCCAACTCTGCAGGCACATCAAATCTCTTTAAATTCAGATAAATATGTTTCATCTTTTTTCCTTTCTGTGTTTCCCTTTTCAAACCGAACGAAACACGCTTTTACTTTTTTCCATAAAATCCGTTAAACGATACCATATCCGGAAGTTCTTCTCCGATAAGAGGTCTGCACCAGTCCAGAAAGGCCCCGGTCACACCATTGCCCTCTTCATTGATAAATTCCTCCGGCATGGTCCTCTCATACATCATAACCTCATCAATATCCACCAGAAACGCTTCTATGTGATATGGATTTTCTGAAGTCCGTTTAAATGCCACCATCTTCCCGGACTCTCCATCAAGGGCAGCCCGGCATGCTGTTTCTCCCGCAAGCTGCGCTTCCTGACAGTCCACCGGACTTTGCAGACCAATGGATGCCCGGCCCAGAAGCCCCGGTTTTTCTCCTCTGGCTTTATACCCCAGCTTCTGAATCACCAGGTTAGCCAGATGAGAACTCACATCTCCGAAATACGTAGCCCGTTCTGTTTTAAAAACCGGTTTGACAATGGGGTTTCCCTCTTTGTCTGTGAGCCCTTCACTGGCCACTACCACAATGCCGCTTTTCTCTTTCAGCCTATTTTCCACATCTTTTATAAACTGTTCTTCATCAAAAGGACGCTCCGGAAGGTAAATCAAATCCGGTCCGTATCCTTTCTCCCCGGCCAGCGCACTGGCTGCCGTAATCCAGCCTGCATTTCTACCGGAAGCCTCCATCACCACTACATGAATTGGCAGGGAACGCACATCCGCACACAATTCTTCCGTACAGGCTGCAATATAGCGGGCTGCACTTCCAAAACCGGGACTGTGGTCTGTCACCGCAATATCGTTATCTGTAGTCTTGGGAATCCCCATAACACGGATATCCAGATTTCTGGCCTGACAGGTTTTATGCAGTTTCCCGCAAGTATCCATCGTACCGTTGCCTCCATTAAAGAGCACATATTTTATCTCTCTCTTTACCAGAATATCTGCCATTTTTTCATAGTCTTCCTGCCAGATAGGGTCTCTGGACGTTCCAATGGCAGTTCCTGGAGTCTGCAGAAGCAGTTCCAGCTTTTCTTCCGGCACATTTTCTAATGCAAGAAAATGCTCTTCCAGAACACCTCCCGTTCCATTTTCAGCTCCGTAAATATGTTCCAGCTTTCCGTATTTTTTTGCTTCTTTGATTGCCCCGTACAGAGAAGCGTTTAAAACTGCCGTAGGCCCGCCTCCATGTACAATCAGTAAATTCTCTGCCATGCTTCTTTTCCTTTCTCAATCTTCTATAAAATTTGGAGTTCCCTTTGAAACACAGAATTTTTCTTTTCCATATTTCGGGAAGTTCTTTGGCACAGGGAAAAACGTGTTTTCCATATGACAAAAAACAGGGGCTGCCGCTTTCTGTAATTTTCTGTATACAACAAACGCGGCAGCCCCTCCCCCAATTTTCAATCCTCTGTTTTTCCTACAGCTGCACCTGACAAGTTTGGAAGCTTATTTTCCTGCCTCTTCCATAATGTCAAACAGTACATAGTCCTCAACCGGAACTTCTTCTTTTATCTTTCCTGCATCCAGGAAGTTTTTCTGCTGAATTTCATAGTATCCTGCAACGGTTCCGTCACCAACTTCTTTCAACAGTTCTTCGGAAGTAATCCATGCACCGTCTGTTGTCTGACCCATAGCCGTTTCTACATCTGTTTTTGTTTCATCTGCCACATATCCGGCAACTTCTTCAAAGTTTTCTTCTTTTGCACCGAAGTCCATGGCTTTATACAATGCTCTTGTGTATCTTACCAGCAGGTCTTTGTTCTTCTCTGCATATTCCGGCATACATACCCAGCTTGCCGGGTCTGCTGCAATGTCAGAGAAGTCTGCGTTGCTTACGAAAATCTGTGCGTCATCGCCTAACTCATCCGTGATAACCTTTGTGTTCGGTGACCATGGAGCACAGGCGTCAATGGAACCGGAAATCATGGCACTTGGCATGTTGGTAACTTCCATGTTGTATGGTTCAATATCGTCCATAGTAAGCCCTACAGAGTTCAGAGCGCGAAGCAAAATTGTCTCAGAAGATGTACCGGAAGCATACGCTACTTTTTTACCCTTTAAGTCTTCCAGGGAATTTACACCGTGGGATTTCAGCCCCATCACGCAGTCTGCATCACCCAACTGCTGGAAGCAGAATACGTCTACATTTCCCTGAATTGCCAGTGTATGAGCGCCAGGGCCGATATAAGCCACGTCCATAGAACCGGATTCCATAGCTGCAATTTCTGTAGGACCGTCATCAAACTTTGTCAGTTCTACTTCAATGCCTTCTTCTTCAAAAAATCCTTTTTCTCTCGCTGTGGTAACAACCCATAAGGAAGCGTAATTCGGCATATAAGCCACTTTTACCTTGTCCAGTTCTTTGGACTCTTCTTTTTTCTCCCCTGCATCTGCAGACGCTTCTTTGTTGTCCTTGGTGCCTGCCGCCTTGTCGTCACCGCCGCAGCCTGCCAACATTGTCATTGCAGTCGCTGCTGCCAGTACCATTGCCAATAATTTCTTCTTCATGAAAAAATCCTCCTTAAAAATATAGTTTTTATGTTCTCACAGGTCGCCCCTTGTAAGTCCTATTTTCTAACCTCCAGGTATTCCTGGTATACCTGACCCCAGATATGGTTTTTCAGTTCAATGAAACGCTCGCTCATTTTTGTTTCCTGGTCTCTCGGATATGGAATATCAATATCCACCACTTCTTTAATCCGTCCCGGGCGGGCACTCATAATCACTACCCTGGTAGCCAGTACAATGGCCTCCTCAATGTCATGCGTTACAAAGAAACAGGTTTTATTCTCTTCCTGCCATGCTTTTAATAACTCTGTCTGAAGCTGCGTCCTGGTCTGTGCATCCAAAGCGCCGAAAGGCTCATCCATGAGAAGTACTTCCGGATTCATGGCATAAGCTCTTGCAATCGCAACCCTCTGTTTCATACCGCCGGATAATTCCTTTGGATAAGAATCTGCGAATTTTTCGAGTTCTACCATTTTCAGATATTTCATGGCAATGCTGTCACATTCGTCTTTGGAGAGTCCCTTTAACTTCAGACCAAACTCTACGTTTTTCTTAACTGTCAGCCACGGAAACAGCGCATACTGCTGAAATACCACACCTCTGTCTGTTCCGGTTCCCTGAATCGGTTTGCCGTCTACCAGAATCTGTCCGGCTGTAGGCTCTAAAAGTCCGGCAATAATATTTAACAGGGTGGATTTTCCACAGCCGGACGGCCCGATTACACAGATAAATTCATTTTCTTTAATATCAAAATTTACACCATTCAGAGCAACTACCTCTCCCTTACGGGTATTGTACTTTTTCTCTATGCCCTGAATACTTACCTTTATATTTCCCTCTTTTCCTGCCATCCTGTTAACTTCCTTTCAAAGAATTTAAGAACTTTTTCTGCAATCATACCGATTACACCAATAATGATGATGTAAAGCAGCATAGGTGTTGTCTCATAAGAGTTGGCCAGAGATTTAATCCTCATACCAAGACCTGCAATGGCTCCGGTGGACTCTGCCGCAATCAGAGTCGTCAGTGCAGTAGAAATACCAAGTCTTACTGCCGTAATGATAAATGGTGTCGTAGCCGGAAAGATAACCTTCACGAACAGCTGCGCATCATTGGCTCCCAATACTCTTGCCGCCTTAATCAACGTTTCATCCACATTGATAACACCCTGGAAAATCGTAACGGTCATAATCAGGAAAGTGGCCAGACAGATAACGATAATCTGCGGTGTACGTCCAACACCAACACCAATAACAACCAACGGTACATATGCTAATGGCGGGATATTTCTAATAAACTGAATCCACGGCTCAAGAATAAACCGTACCGGTCTGTACCAGGCCATCAGAAAGGCTACCGGCACAGAAATCACAAATCCCAGAAGAAATCCCCAGAATACGGAAATCAAACTGCTTCCGATATCCTGCAGCAAAATTCCTCTTTCTCCCTGCATTAATCCTATGGACTCCACTACTTTCACCGCATTTGGAAAACATCTTGCTGTCTGCGGCGTCACAGATAACAGCGTCCATACAAGCATGGCAACGATAAATGAAATAAACAGCCATATCCCTTTTGGTATTTTGCTAATAAAATCAGCACCGCCCTTGTTTTTTTTCCCCATTTTAAACCTCCGCTTTCTTTCGTTTCGGTATTTCGCACCAAAACACATTTCTTATTTGTTTTTCTATTGACATTATCCCCTATATAGGGTTTTGTTTCAACTGTATTTTAAGCAAACGTTTGATTGTTTTGTTTATTTTTGTGTTTTATCAAAGTAAAATATTGCGCAAGATAGCAAAAAAGCATAAAAATTTGAGCAGCGCCTTTTTTGCGCTGCCCAAACCTCACATTTTTCTGTGCATTTTGCACTTTTGACTCTATTTTTTACATTCTTTTATAACGTTCTGCCATTTCCTCAAGAGAAACCTGTTCCACCAGCGGCGCTTTTCCGTAAGAACCAAACTCTACAATCAAAGTTCCGATAGCTTCTTTTACACCTTTCTCAATCACTTCTACCAATTCCGCCCTGTCCTTATCCGGAACCATTCCATACATAACCGTATCCATAATTGGCGGCAGAAAGGCTCTTGGGTCAAACTGCTCTCTCTTCTCTTCCAGCAGCTGATAAACGCCTCCAATAGACGGACTGTTTCTCTTTTCCGGATGTTGTGCGAAATATTCTTTCATATTTCTGGTAACAGCCAGACGAATATCCGTGTCCACATTAATTTTGCCAATGCCACAGGGAATGGCAGCTTTCAGTTCTTCAATGGAAATACCATGTGCATTCTGAATATTTCCGCCCAGTGCATTGATTTCCTCTACAATATATCCGGGTACTGTAGAGGAACCGTGAGATACCAGAACTCCAAAGAGATTTTCATGCATCATGCACTCTTTAATTGCAATAGCAATTTCTTTTCTCAGCTTTACACCTTTTCCTTTGGAAGCCCCATGCATAGTTCCATAAGAAATGGCCAGGGCATCACAGCCTGTTTTCCGAAAGAATTCCACTGCCTTTAAAGGATTGGTATAAGTAGAGGTGGCGGAAAATACATGGTCTTCCACGCCGGCCAGTACACCTAATTCTCCTTCTACAGATACGCCCCTTTCATGGGCATATTTTACCACTTCTCTGGTCAGTTCCACATTTTCCTCAAAAGGAAGGGAAGAACCGTCAATCATAACCGACGTATATCCACCTTCAATGGCTGCCACACAGGAATCAAAATTTTTGCCGTGGTCCAGGTGCAGAACAACCGGTATAGGTGAATTTTCTGCGTATTTTTTTACTGCTGCCGCAATATTTTTTGCGCCTACTTTTTTATCTTCCAGGGTAGCATTCTGAAAATCTGTGCGTCCTCCCATAAATCCGTTGGCCAAATCCGCCCCCTGCAGAATTGCTGCGGAACGGAACATTTCGTGTACTTCAATGGCTGCTTTTGCCTGTGCCACTGCATTTACATTAAAAGCCCCCTGGGCAAAATGATATTTGTCAACGGTTTCCAACAATGGTCTCAATGGTATTAATGGCATGATGATTCCTCCTGTTTTTCAATTTTCATTCCTTTTACAAAAGTTTCCAGAATATTGTAATTTTCATCTAAAATGAGTATATCTGCGTCTTTTCCCACTTCCAGACTGCCAATATGCTCCTCTGCGTGTATCAGTCTGGCCGGATTCATGGTAAGCAGCGGCAGAACGTCTTCCATAGACTCTCCCGTAAATTCGATCAGCCGCTTCAGAGCTGTTCCCGTAGTCAGCGTACTGCCGGCCCGGACACCGTTTGGCAGTTTGGCATCTCCGTCTTCCACAATCACATCATTGACTCCCAGCTTGTACGCTCCGTCCGGAAGTCCTGCGGCCATAATAGAATCAGTCACAGCTACCACTCTGTCATGGCCTTTTGCCTTTAAAATCATACGGACACTGCCCGGGTGCAGATGTCTTCCGTCACAGATAGTTTCACAGTATACATCGTCCGCTTCCAGCACAGCCCCCATAATTGCAGGGAAATGCTGATGAAACAGCTTCATGGCATTGCAGGTGTGGGTACAGGCTTCGGCTCCGTTTTCAATACATTTTCTTGACGTCTCATAATCCGCTCCGGAATGACCGATGGCAACGGTTATGCCCAGCTTTCTGATTTCAGGAATGGATTCCGGAATTCCCTCTACCTCCGGCGATACTGTAATATACCGAATGTTCCCCCGGGCTTTTTCCTGATATTCCCGTAAAAGCTCTATATCCGCCCCCCGAAGCAGGGATTCAGGCATGGCCCCTTTAAATTCCACGGATAAAAAAGGTCCTTCCAGATGAATTCCCAGCAAATCTGCACAGTTTTCGTGGTCTTCTTTATGCTTCAGCACTTCTGCAATGACCTTTTCCGTTTGTTCTTTGGTATCGGTCAAAATCGAACAAAGCCAGGTTGTAGTTCCCTGCTGTGCAAAAAAATAACCGATTTTCTGAAATTTTTCTTTGGAAGCTGCATTGACGTCAAAGCCGCAGCCGCCGTGGGTGTGAATATCGATAAAGCCGGGAACTACCGCATTGCCTTTGACATCATGGATGATTCCATCTGTAATTTTCTCAGACGGGCTGCAGATTCTGGTAATCCTCCCATCTTCCATACAGAGATTTTTTCTTTCCAGGCGGCGTTTTTCATATCGGTATACATATCCGCCGGTAATCCAGGTTTTCATCTCTATCCCTCCAGTGCAGCTACAAACTCTGTAATCTTCAGATTAATGTCCGGATGTCCGGTAAGAAGGGATACCGGGAAATCAGAAGTTGCCTCTCCGTAAGCTGTACGGCGTACCACTGCTCTGTGCCAGTTTCTGAAGCATCCCAGTCTGATTTTTTTTGCATGGGCAATTTCCCAGATACCAATGGTCACACAGTAATGAGGCATATCTTCCAGTGCACCGTTAAAATCTCCAATGGCATTTGCAGTTCTGGTTTCCTTTGTAATCTCCAGCACTCTGGTCTTCTGCGCCAGAAATTCTTCCTTGCTCATAGAAGCGTCTGCTTCGTTGAACGCCACATGACCGTTGATACCGATACCGCCAAAACAAATATCCACACCGCCCAGCTTTTCAATCAATTCCGGTATGTATCCCAAATTTTCCGGATCCGGGAAAACCCTCTGTTCTTCCGGCATCAAAAGTTCTTTTTCGATTTTTCCATATACTTCACGGTTCATAAAGCCTCGAAAACTTAACGGATGGGTTTCCGGCACCCACTTTTTGTCGTCCTCCAGATATTCATCCATGTTGATGAACCATACATTTTTCAGGCTGATTTTTTCCGTATTTACCTTTTCCACAAAAAACGGATACTGTCCTACCGGGCCTACAGGGCAAATAAATACTGTTTTTTCCCCTTTTTCGTTGTGGGACTTGATTTCCTCTGCCATTTCCTCTGCCATAGAGCGAAACACCGCTTCATTGTTTTCCATAACCAGCACAGGAAGTTTCGGGTTATTGCTTAAAAGTTCTTCTCTGGTATAGCTGTAATATGCATGTCTCATATCAGTTCTTCCTTTCCATACGATTGGTCATTGTACTATAAATCTTATCTTTGTAGTTCCGATTATACGATAATCACCATACATTTTCAACAAACCTTTCCCAAAAGCCCCTTGTTTTTATATTCTATTTAAGCAAACGTTGTCTTATATTTTGTTGTCATAATCCGTCATTTCAGTTATAATATACTTATCTATTAACTCTTGTATTGTGAGGTTTGAATATGACTTTAAAAGAAATCGCCCAAAAAGCAAACGTATCCATATCCACGGTTTCCCGTGTCATTAATCAAAAAAACACAAAAGCAGCAAGCCCTGAAGTTCAGGAACGTATCTGGGAAATTGTGCGGGAGAGCGGCTATACGCCCAATACTTCTGCACGGGCGCTGAAAATGGGGACAAAAGCACCTGCTGCAATCACCTCTTTGCCGAAAACGATTTCCTGTATTTACGCAAGAGGAGAAACCGCAGTTTCCGACCTTTTTTTCTCGCATATTGCCAAGGCCATTGAGCAGGAAGCTTTTAAAAGCAACTTTTTCATCAAACATTCTTTCACTGCTCTTGATATTGCCAATGCGGAGGTTGCCGCCCGGGTAGCTAATTCTCCTGCCGACGGAGCCGTGATTCTGGGTCGTTATGACAAACAAATGCTGAAATTTTTCACAGAACATTATAAGCATATTGTATATGCAGGACTAAACCCCATGGGAAGCAAATACGACCAGGTGGTATGCGATGGAAGAGAGATTACCTACAGCGCCATTTCCTATCTCCATGAACTGGGGCATACTAAAATCGGCTATATCGGAGAGCAGAACAACGAAATCCGCTATACGGCTTTCAAGGAGGCTTTAAAATCCCTGAATCTGCCCTTTTTACAGAAAAATACAGCAAACGTAAAACTTTCCCACGAAGGCGGCTACCAGGGAGCTTATCATCTTATGGAAGCCAAATCCGACATAACGGCCATTTTCTGTGCCAATGACAATACTGCCATCGGGGCCATCAAAGCCATCCGGGAAAAAGGATACCGGATTCCGGAAGATATTTCTATCATTGGTGTGGATGACATCGAAACCGCCCAGTATCTCTCTCCCATGCTGACCACCGTACACATTCCCACAGAAGAAATGGGACAGCTGGCTGCCAAGATTCTCATTGACCGGATTAACGGCGGACACAGAATTCCTTTGAAAGTAATTCTGCCCTTCCACATTGCCAAACGGGACACCTGCGCAAAGCCTGCACGAAACGGGAAAACCTTTCTGCAAATGCCCCCAGGGTAAAAAAACAGCAGAAAGCTGCAATGGCGTTTTTCTCCTGCAGCTTTCTGCTGTTTTTTATTTTTTCACTCTCTCATATGTCCGGAATTCGTATTCAATATCAAAATACGTCTGTTCTTCGCTTCTCTCAGTCACTTTCCACTCTTTATCCTCATCCAGATTTGGGAAAAAGGTATCTGCTTCGTAGGCAAAATCAATTTTTGTCACATGAGCCTTGTGGCAGTAAGGCAGCATCTGTTTATAAATGCTGTCCCCGCCGATAACGTAAACGTCTTCCTTATATTTTTTCACTTCTTCCAGAGCTTCTTCCACGCTGTGCACTACAATGGCATCCTTTACCCGGTAATTCTTGTCCCTTGTAAGAACAATGTTCACCCGGTTCTTCAATGGAAGTCCTCCCGGAAAACTCTCCAATGTTTTTCTTCCCATAATCACCACATTTCCCGTGGTTGTGGTACGGAAAAATTTCATATCCGCCGGAATACTTACCAGCAGTTTATTCTCTTTTCCAATGCCCCAGTTGGCGTCTGCCGCTACAATCAGATTCATACTGTTCTCCTCTCTTACACTGCAATAGGTATATTTTTAATCTGTGGTCCTGCCTGATAATTTTCCACAATCAAATCTGCTGTGGTAAACGCATAAAAATCCTTGATTTCCGGATTCAAAGAAACCTTTGGCGCAGGATAGGTATCTCTGGAAATCAGTTCTTTCACAATGTCCACATGTCGGTCATAAATATGGGCGTCCGCAATCACATGTACCAGTTCTCCGGGAATCATATCGTTGACCTGAGCCACCATCATAAGAAGAATCGCATACTGGCACACATTCCAGTTATTTGCTGCCAGCACGTCCTGGGAACGCTGGTTTAACACGCCATTCAGCACCAGCTTCTCGCTGTTCTTTTCTTTGGTAACGTTGTACGTCATACTGTAACAGCAAGGGTCTAAGCCGCCGCTGTGCAGATATTCAAACTGATACAGATTCGTCATAATTCTTCTGCTGTAAGGATTCTCCTTCAGCTGCTTTAATACATAGTCCATCTGGTCAATTTTTTCGCCCTTATACAGAAATTTTCTGCCCACCACATCTCCGTAGCAGGTTCCGATAGAGCCGTTTTCATCCGCCCACGCATCCCAGATATGGGCGTTTAAATCATGAATATTGTTGGACTTTCTCTGATAAATCCAGAGAATTTCGTCCATACAGGTTTTTAATGCTGTTTTTCTTAAAGTCAGCGCCGGAAATTCCTTGCGCAGATCGTAACGATTTACCACTCCAAAACGCTTAATGGTATAAGCATAAGCGCCTGTATCCTCCCATTTGGGGCGCACCTTTTCTCCCTGTGTATCAGTTCCGTTTTCCAGGATGTCACGGCACATGGAAATAAACAAATTATCTGCTAAACTCATACTGGTTTCCTTTCTTCTGCTTTTCTCATGCTTTTTATTATACCCTATTCTCCTGTCTTTTGCTATACAAAAAACAAAAGCGTCTCCCGGCGGAAAGCTTCTGAACTTTACAAATCCTGCAAAAAATGATACGCTTTAACAATAAATTCTTCAACGTGTGTTTTACTTTTTACGATTCAGAAAGGAGCCCTTTACAGATGAAAAAACTGATTATTTATTTATTGAAACCATTTTCCTTCCTTCCGGCCATTGCCATGATGTATCTCATTTTCAGCTTTTCCAGCCAAACCGGCAAAGAGTCCGGAAATTTAAGCCATGAAATCAGTTATCAGATTGTATCCGCAGCAGACCGGATTCTGGATAAAAATCTGTCTGAAGAAAGCAAAAATACCTATGCCGACAAAATTGAACTGCCGGTACGAAAACTGGCTCACATGACAGAATACTGCATTCTGACCATATGTATATCTTTCCCTCTGTATGTATACGGAGTCCGGGGCTTCTGGCTCTTTCTTCTGGCCGGACTGCTGTCCGCAGGATTTGCCTGCACAGATGAATTCCACCAGTCCTTTGTTGCCGGACGGGGACCTTCCAAGCGAGACGTCCTTATCGACAGTACCGGGGCGCTGTTTGGTATTATTTTCGTCCAGATTTTCTGTCATAGCTTTACGCCTTCTAAAAGAAGGTAATAAAAAAGGAACTGTCCCGCCAACAGTTCCTTTTTTATTTTTTAAATTTCCAGGGACACATCTGCAAAATCCAGAAGTTCTCTCTCTCCCTGTCCATTGGTTACAAGAAGTCTTCCATCCTCCAGAATTTTTTCTGCCTTTACCACACGACACTCCTGATTTCCAAAGACTTTTATCTGTCTTCCCGGCACAATATTTCTCTGTCGATATTCTGGAGAAATGCCTGGCTTTTCTGCTTCTTTTAAAAGTTCATTGACAATACAGGCTGCCAGTCGGTTTCTGTCTGTCCGAACTCCTCTTTCCAGAATCGCTCCTGCCTTCCGGCGAATTTCTTCCGGGAATCCCTCCTTTGGTTCATAGAGATTCAGACCGATTCCCACTACGGCAAACTCTATCTCTCCTGTCTCAAAATCCGTGACAGCTTCTGTAAGAATTCCGCACACCTTTTTTTCCTGCAGATACAAATCATTGACCCACTTAATGCCCAGAGAAACCCCGCAGCACCCTTCCACCGCACGGCACACAGCCACCGCAGCTGCTGCCGTAATCTCCAGGCTCTGCCGCAGTGTCTTTTTCGGATAAAGCAGCACACTGAGATACAGCCCGCTGCTTTCAGGCGAATAGAACTTTCGTCCTTTTCTGCCTCTTCCTTCTGTCTGGCTGTTGGCTGCCACCAGAGACCCATGGGGCAGCTGTTTCTCCACCGCTAACTGTTTCATGACCCTGCTGGTAGAAGAAATTTTCTGAAAGACCTGCACCTCTGCCTCCTGGTGCTCCAGGAAACAACGGACAGCTTCTCTGGAAAGGATATCGTTTTCCTGCTTCAGCGCATATCCCCTGTTTGTTGCCGCCTGAATCTGATACCCCTCCTGACGGAGCGTTTTCACTGCTTTCCATACAGCGGCTCTGGACACCTGAAGCTGCCGCGCCAGTTCCTCTCCCGAAAGATAAGTTCCTTTTTGACTTTCCAACAACTCCAGAAGCTTTGATTTCGTAGACATTTGCCTTCCCTTACTTTCTTTTACCGCTCTTCACGGAAATAATTCACACCGCAGGATTTCGGCTGCGCATTCTCCTTAGAGAAGCGAATGGAGGTCACAACCAGCACCACAATCGTCATGAGGAACGGAATCATGTCAAAAATAGAGCTTGGAATCACCTGAGGTACATAGTATTTCAGAACGCTGAAACCGCCAAATACCAAGGCTGCCAAAATAGCTCTGTTGGGATTCCAGGTTGCAAAGATAACCAAAGCCACCGCAATCCATCCAAGTCCGTTTACGCAGCTTGTCACCCACACACCATTACAAATAATCATAGAACAGTAAGCACCACCGATACCGCACAAGCCGCCGCCCAGCATCAGATTCAGGTATTTCAGTTTCGTAACCGGAATTCCCGCTGCATCTGCTGCCGCCGGATTCTCGCCTACCGCCCGGACATTCAGACCTGCTTTCGTTCTATGGAGATAAATGGCGCACAGAATAGCCGCAGCCACACCCAGGTACACAAAAATATTATAGTTAAAAAGCAGTTTTCCCAGTACCGGAATATCGGTCAGGAAAGGAATCTCCACCTTTCCCAGACTGTCCAGAATTCCTTCCGGCAGCTTTAAAGAGGTGCTTCCGCTCTTTTCCCTTACAAAATCACCTACAAAGTTACTAAAACCAATGCCGAAAATCGTAAGCGTCAGACCGGTCACATTCTGGTCTGCCATAAAGGTAACAGTCAGAACCGCATAGATAAGCGCACCCAGCATACCGGTCACAAAGGCTGCAATCAAGGCAAACACCAGATTGTCTGTCCAGTATCCCACCACAAATCCGCCTACGGCACCAATGGACATCATCCCTTCCACACCCAGGTTCAGATGTCCTGCTTTTTCATTGATAATTTCTCCCAGAATTCCGAACAGCAGAGGTGTTCCCGCAAGAACTGCTGCTACGAAAAAGTTTACAAAGAAATCCATTATGCATGTCCTCCTTTCCTGCGTGTCACAAATTTATACCGTACAAAGAATTCACAGCCCAGTACAAAGAACAGAATGATTCCCTGCAGCACATCTGCGGAATAAGCAGACAGGCCGTGAGCAGACTGCATAACGGTACTTCCCTTTTCCAGTACCGCAAAGAGGAAAGAAACCACCAGAATTCCTACTGGATTTAACTGTGCCAGCCATGCCACAATGATAGCCGTAAAACCTACGCCTCCGGCTACAGATGTGGTCAGTGTCAGGTCAGAACCGCTGGCCTGTACCATACCGGCAATCCCGCAGATTCCTCCGGAAAATGCCATGGTACGGAGCACAATCTTTTTATAATTCATTCCCGCATAGTTGGCTGTCGCCCGGCTTTCCCCTACGACACCGATTTCATATCCCTGCTTTGTAAATTTCAGATAAATAAAAACAATAACCACCAGAACAAGACCAATCAGCCAGCCTGCATGTACGCCGAAAATTTTATCCAGCTGCGCATTTTCTCCAAATCTGGCAATTTTCGGAAATCCGGAAGAATTTGGGTCTTTCCACGGGCCGTCACGCAAAAAAGAAATCAGATACAAAGCCACATAGTTCAGCATCAGTGTAAACAGTGTTTCATTGGTATCAAATTTCGCCTTGAAAAGTGCCGGAATCAGCCCCCACAAAGCGCCGCCCAGCATACCGGCCAGAAACATGCAAATCATCAGCAGCCAGTGCGGAAAATCCCAGCAAAACAGAGCAAAATAGGTGGCAAAAATAGCCCCCATAATAATCTGTCCTTCTGCACCGATATTCCAGAACCGCATCTTAAAGGCCAGCGTTACACCAAGAGCCGGAATCAGAAGAGGCACCATCAGCTTAATAGTTGCCTGAAAGGCCATAGTACTTCTAAATGCACCGGATACAATGGTTCCGTATACAGAAAATGGATTATATCCGATAAAGAGTATGAACAATCCCCCTGCCACAATGGCAAGAAGAACAGAGAGCAGACGCAGACGGATAATCTGGCCATGGGGTCTCTCACTTCTCTTCTCAATACGAATCAGGGGTTCTTTTCTGCTGTTTTCCATTATGCTTCTTCCCTCCTCTTACCTGCCATCATCAGTCCCAAATCTTCTTTGGTGGTTGTCTTGGCATCTACAATTCCCGTAGCTTCCCCGTGGCACATAACCATGATTCTGTCAGAAATCTGCAGAAGCACGTCCAAATCCTCTCCGATAAACAGCACGGCAACGCCCTTTTTCTTCTGCTCGTTAAGCAGGTCATAAATCGTGTAAGAAGAGTTGATATCCAGTCCCCGGACAGGATAAGCTGTCACCAGAACAGACGGATTTGACTCAATTTCCCGCCCCAGAAGCACCTTCTGGACATTTCCTCCTGACATCAGCCGCACTGGAGTATCCACACCGGGTGTTACCACTTCCAGCTTCTTCACCAGTTCCTCAGCCATCTTTCTGGCTGGTTTTCTGTCTATAAAAATCCCTTTATTTTTGTCGTAGGTTTTCAGAAGAATATTATCTACCATACCCATGGACGCCACAAGTCCCATACCCAGACGATCCTCCGGCACAAATCCCAGACTGATTCCCAGATTGGCAATCTCTCTTGGACTTTTTCCCACAATATTCTCTTTATTGTGCAGAATTGCTCCCTTATCTACCGGAATCAACCCTGCAATACTTTCACATAGTTCCTTCTGTCCGCTGCCGGCCACACCAGCCACACCCAGAATTTCACCGGCCTTGATTTCCAGACTCAAATCCTTTACAGCCATAGTTCCGTCTGCAGATTTCACAGAAAGATCTACGATTTTCAGTCTGGTAAACACATTTTCACATTTCGGGCGCTGGATTTCCAGTGTCACAGGGCGTCCCACCATCAGCTCTGTCAGCTGTTTTTCATTGGTCTCGCAGGTATTTACTGTATCAATACTCTGACCCTTCCTGAGAATAGTTACCCGGTCACTAATTTCCATAACCTCGTTCAGCTTGTGGGTAATAATGATAATAGCGCTTCCCTGTTCCCGCATCTTCCGCAGAATGGCAAACAGCTTTTTCGTCTCCTGGGGAGTCAGCACGGCAGTAGGTTCGTCCAGAATCAGAATATCTGCATTACGGTACAATACTTTCAGAATCTCTACGGTCTGCTTTTCACTGACAGACATATTGTAAATCTTTTTCTCCGGTTCTACTTCCAGTCCGTATTTTTCTGTCAGTTTTAAAAGACGTTCTTTTAATTCTTTTGGCTTTACTCGTTTCCCTTCCATTCCCATAGCCACATTATCCATGGCTGAAAATACATCTACCAGCTTAAAATGCTGATGAATCATACCGATTCCCAGTTTTCCTGCATCCATGGGAGAGTTGATGGTTACCTCTTTCCCATTTACTTTAATAACGCCTTCGTCAGGGTGATAAATTCCCGAAATCATATTCATAAGCGTTGTCTTACCGGATCCGTTTTCACCTAAAAGCGCCAAAATTTCTCCTCTGCGTACTTCCAGATTAATATGGTCATTGGCGACAACACTTCCGAAGGTTTTGGTAATTCCCTGAAGCTCAATGGCATTCTCTTTCTTTTCCAAAGCCAACTCGTGTCACCTCTCATTTCTTTTGTTGAATTCTCACATCGCATACTGATTCATTGTATCAGAGAAAGAAGTAGTGCACAAGGGCTTTTCTGCTTTTTCACAGAGCAAAAAGAAGGTGCTTCAACTTTCGTCTCAGCACCTTCTTCTATCATTTTTATTTTACTACAATATTCTTGTAATACCAGTTGATACCGCCTGTAATAGTCGCATCATCTAAAGTTTTTCCTTCTTCTCCTACGGTTTTACCGTCATTCGTTTCCAGAACACCGTCAAATACGTTAAAGCCGTCTTCTACAATTTTCTTTCTGGCTTCCTCTACTTTTTCCTGGGTGCCAGGTGCAACGATATCTTCATTTAACGGAGTGATGTCTACCAGACCGTCATCCATGCCGCCAAAGTAGTTTTCAGATGTCCAGGTTCCGTCAATAACTTTTTGTACAGCCTGTGTATAGTACACTCCCCAGTTCCAGACAACGGAAGTCAGAGTTGCTTTCGGCGCATCATTCATCATATCAGAGTTATATCCAACGCCCCATACGCCTGCAGATTCTGCCTCAGTCTGTGGATTTGGAGTATCGCAGTGCTGTCCGATAACGTCACAGCCCTCTGCAATCAGAGCTTTTGCCGCATTGGTTTCTTCTGTTGGAGAAAGCCAGCTGTTTGTTACTTTTACATAAACCTGTGCATCCGGATTTACTTCTGCAACACCAATAGCAAACGCATCTGCACCTCCGGTTACTTCTGAGTTTTCAGAACCCATAGCTGCTACATAACCGATTTTGTTTGTTTCTGTTTTCATACCTGCTACAATACCGGATAAATATCTGGCCTGATAAATTCTTCCGAAATAGTTATTGAAGTTTGTGTCGTTTGATTTATAGCCTGTACCATGTGAGAAAATAACATCCGGATATTCTTCTGCCAGAGCTTCGCAGGTATCCATGTAGTTAAAGCTGGTTGCAAAGATAATCTGGCATCCTTCTTCGATACACTCTCTCATAGCCTGTTCAGTCATAGTCGGGTCTGCATCAGGAATGTTGTTTTTTCTGATAATCTGGCTGTCTTCCAGCCCCAGTTCCTTCTGCATCTCTACGATTCCCTGGTCATGAGCGTAGCTGTATCCGGAGCCGTCTGCAGGATCGCCAATGTGAATAACGCCTACTTTTAAATCTTCCTTTGCTACCGGTGCAAAGTTGCTTTTTCCATCTTCTTTGTCCTCTCCTGCATCCGCACTTTCTTCTGTCTGTGCGCTGTCTGTCTTGGAAGCATTTTGGTCTTCCACCCCCTGCTGCTGTCCGCAGCCTGCCATTAATGTTCCAACCATGGCAAGAGAAAGTAACACACCTAAGATTTTCTTCTTCATGATTTTCCTCCTAAAGTTTTAATGTTATCATAGACCATTTTACAAAAACTATCCATGAAACTACATGATAGCACCATATAATTTATTTTTCAACCGCATTTTTCGGTTTTCTATGGGTTCAGAGTTTCATATACCATTTGAGAAAGTTCATGCATGTCGCTGTAAACGCCTTCCTCACTGTCAAATTCCCGGGTCATAATACACAGGATAAAATCTGTTTCTTCTCCGTATACAATCGCCACATCATGCTGTACATCCGAGGTTTCTCCCGTTTTATTGGCTACCTTCGTTCCCTTTGGCAGTCCTCCCGGTATTTTTACCGTATTTTCCTGTTTCAAAAGCAAATGCAGCATACTTGCGGATTTTTCCTGACTTATGCAGCTTCCCTTATAAATCTGTTCCAGCAGCTTTCCGCAGTCCTTTACCGTTGTAACGTTATCGCCTCCATTGTCCGAATCAAAGCTGGAATAAGCAGGATGAAGCGTTGTATGTACCTCTGTATCCTCAAAACCGTTTTCTTCAAGATATGCATTGATTTTACTGCAGGCTTCTGTAAAATCCCGATCCGCCGACTGTAGTTTCACCAGTTCATTGTATGCTTCATTATCTGACACTGTAATCATTTCTTCTAACAGTCTTCCCACCTCTTCTACCGCTGCCTCTTCACTGTCCGCATACGCTTTCTCATGCTCCAGTATTTCTCCCATATTTTCATAAGACGCCGCCATTGCAAAGAGCTTTATCAGACTTGCCGGATACATGGGAGTATTATTCACGACGATTTCGTTGTCATAATTCATTTCCTGAATATAAACGCTCCACTCGCCGGAAAAATCACTCAACAGGTTTTCCACATCTTCCTTTAGGTTTTCCATAACCTGCACCTGCTCTTCTTCCGCTTCCTGATGCGCATCCTTACGTTCTTGTTTTCTTTCTTCCTCTGCCTTTTCTTTGGCAGCCTGTTCCTCTTTCTTCTGCTGGATTTCTTTCTGCTCTGCTTTTTCCGCCCTTATCACACAGGCACTGTAAATGCCAACGCCTACCCCTGCCAGGGCAATTACTGTCAAAGCTATTCTCTTTTTCAGTATCTGCCGTCTCAGCATTGCCTTTTTTCTACGGCGTCTTAACCGTTCCTGTTCTTCCGTCATCTTTCTGTGCTCCCTCTATTTTTCCAGATATTGCAAAATATTTCTAAAAACTTCTTCTTTCCCCTGTTCATTGAGAATCTCATGGCGCATGCCCGGATATCTTTTTCCCGTCACCTTCTGATACCCCACTGCTTTCAAAAACTGCAGTTCCTGCACAAATTTTCTGCCGTTTCCAATACAGGGGTCTTCCTCGCCTCCCAGAAACAATATGGGAAGCTTTTGGTTTCTGACATTCCATCCTTTTTTGCTATAGGCGCTTTTCATCAGATGAAACAGACTCTCAAATCCATCTGCGGTAAACACAAAGCCGCAAAGCGGAGATTGGTCATAGGCTTCTACCACTTTTTCATCTGAACATATCCATGCAGAAGGACTTCCTTCTTTCCTGAATCTGGACGCAAACGGTCCGAAGGCCAGCAGCTGAATTTCTTTGCTCCTGTAACTGCCGCCTCTTAGCTTTTTCTGGACTTTTGCCAGCCAAAGCCCTGCATCCACTGCCGGATTTTTGCTGGGAGGCCCTGTAAGAACCAGTTTATCCAGTTCTTCATCATACTGTTTCAGGTAATTCCTGGCCACTAATGTTCCCATACTGTGTCCCAGCATATAAAAGGGCAGACCTGCAAACCTATCTTTTGCCCACCTGGTAACCTGATGTAAATCTTCTATAATTCCTTTTTCTTTTGTATTATAAAAATATCCCAGGTCTTCTTTTTCCCTTACGCTGCCTCCATGCCCTCTGTGGTCGTGAATCACAGCCGCATATCCATGTCCTGCCAGAAATTTCATGAAAGGAAGATATCTTTCTTTATGTTCACTCATACCATGAGAAATCTGTACTACACCTCTTACCTTTTTCTCCGGCTCTGTCCAAAGCACAGACAGGGTAAGCCCATCCTGTTTGGAAATGAGTTCTGCTGTATTTTGTATCATCAAATCGCCTCCATTCCCTTAATTTTTCTCACGAACTCTTTCAAAACCTAAAAAGAACCGGCGCTTCCTATGCATACAACGTATGCCTCAAAAGCGCCAGCCCCTTCCGTGTCTTAATTAATCTTCTACGATCTCCAGAACATCTGCCGGACAGGCTTTTGCACAGATACCACATGCAATACACTTGCTGCTCACCGGTGATTCTTCTGCTTTTACCATAACGCCAAATGGACAGGCTTCTACACATTTGCCACATCCTGTACAGTTCTTCTTGTTGATCATGTATACGCCCTTGGCATTCTGTGTAATTGCGCCTTCCGGACAGGCTTTCGCACATTTGCCGCACTGTACACATACCATAGGCTTTGCATCGCCCTTTTTGTCAATAATCTGGATACAGGACTTGTCCGGGTCAAACTCCTTATAAAAACTCTGAGAACATGCTCTCACACACTCCAGACATGCCATACATTTTGCACCTTTTACAACTTTCAGTTTTTTCATGGTAAAATCCTCCGCTTTCGTGATAAAATTTGTATGCGCACAGCGCATTTCAGGTTGTTATCATCTGATAATTTTACCATTTTATCGGCGATTTCTCAAGAAGATTTTCCTATATCTTATAACTTCTCTCTACAGTTTTAAGAACTGTTCTACATTCACAATAAATACTGTGGCACCGCCCACGTCAATGGTAACCGGAGGTGCAGCATATCCCAGAACAGGTCCCTTGCTTCCGGCTGAATAAGACGGCGTAATCATGACTTCTTTTCTTCTGGAACACTCTTCCTTAATAATTTCCAGGACAGTATCCACTTTTTCATCTTCCGTACCAATCATCAGTGTGGCATTGCCTTTTCTCAGAAATCCACCGGTACTGGACAGCTTTGTTATGCTGATTTTCTCTTTATTCAACCGCTCTATCACAAATCCTTCGTCTTCTTTTCGTACAATGGCAAATATCATTTTCATAAGCCCATACCTCCTTCATCCTTTCGGATTCTGCCTGTTTGTGCACAGGTATTTTTCTATGAGGCTTATTATACCACATTTTACATCTTTAGGCAAAACAAAAAAGCCCCTGTATCCCAGGAACTTTTATACAAAAAAGCGCGAGACGGGACTCGAACCCGCGGCCTCGACCTTGGCAAGGTCGCGCTCCACCAACTGAGCCACTCGCGCATATTGTGTTTTGAGGTGTTATCTCAAGCACAAGACATAATATACTATAAAACTTTTTGTTTGTCAACTATAATTTTAAAATTTTTTTAACTCATTTTCTGAACCTTACAAAAACAAGAGCCAAACGGGATATTGCTTAACCGCAGCATCCCGCTTCAGGTACGCAAAATAGCGCTGAGCACATATTGATTGTTCGGAAAATTCTTATGAGTAATATCTTCCAGCCGAATCAGGTCCACATCCAACCACAATTCTTCTGCCACTACCATAAGATGCGAAAACATAATGCCAAAATTCATTTCTTCATATTTCCCCATGTGACTCACAGTATGCTTTTTGGCAAACACATGAATCCGGTTATCATACACAACAAAACGCCAGGGCTGGCTGTTCATGCTGGACGGAGCCAGGCGGGCTGCCTCTAAAAGCTGCTTCATCCACTGCCTCGGCACTTCTTTATAAACACATAACTCTTTTAAATCCATCCGCTTTGCGTCTACGGCTTTTCTTGTATAGCTTCCTTTGCTCTTCCCAAAAGCCATGGTAATCATGAATTTTAAGCTGCCTTTGTGCGGGTTTCCCATCTTCGGCTTTACACTGCCCAAAAAACAGGTTCCAAGCCCTTTGGTACATAAAAAGAGCGCAAGCTGTTCCATAATATAACCTGCATTCATCTGAGCCAAATCCTTTTCTTCTGAATAAAAAGAAATATAATAAGGTGCTTTCACGCCCAGAAAGTGAATCCTCTTATTTTGCCCCTTCGTATTGTCTATAATAGAAATATCTGTGCGGATACCGGGATTCAATCCTTCAATCTGCTCATAAAACTCCCTGAGTTCCTGCAGAATTTCGCTGTTCACAGGCTCCATTTCATAGCTGCGTACAGATTTTCTTAAAAAAATTGCTTCATATAAATTCATATTCTCACCCTCAGCTTATTTGTAACAATATTGTAACATATATAATTTGAATTGCAATGCTTATTTTCTAAAATTTCTATTGACATTTGCTCTTCTCGTATGTATTATTGTATTAAGCAATTAGTACAACAATACATTGGTTAGGAGGTGTATTCTTTATGTCATGGAACCTGAATTCTGAACGTCCCATCTATGCTCAGCTTATGGAACGCATAACCCTGGACATTATTTCCGGTATCTATCCCCCCGGCTCAAAGCTTCCTTCTGTAAGAGATCTGGCTCAGGATGCCGGCGTTAATCCAAATACCATGCAGAAGGCTCTGTCCGAGCTTGAACGAACCGGACTGCTTTTCAGTCAGAGAACCAGCGGACGTTTTGTCACGGAGGAATTAACTATGATAGAAAAAATCAAGACAGAACTGGCCTCTGAGCAGGTCAGAGAATTTCTGGAAAAAATGAGAAACATTGGTTTTGACAAAGAAACCACCCTGCAGCTGATTCAGCAGGCAGATGAAGAAGAAAAAGAAACAAAAAAGGAGGATTACACATGAAACCCATTTTGGAATGTCAAAATTTAACGAAGCGCTATGGCACAAAAACCGCTTTAGACAGCCTGAATCTTTCCCTGGAGCGCGGAAAAATCATTGGTCTTCTGGGTCCTAACGGCAGCGGCAAAACTACACTCATCAAACTGCTCAATGGACTTCTGACTCCCAGCGAAGGACGCATTTTTGTAGATGGACGAACTCCCGGAGTGGAAACCAAAAAGATCGTCTCTTACCTTCCCGAACGTACCTATCTGAATTCCTGGATGAAGGTCTGTGATATCATTGATTATTTTCGGGATTTTTATGAGGATTTTGATAAAAGCCGGGCCTATGATATGCTGCAGAAGCTGAATATCAATCCTTCCGACCAGCTTCGCTCCATGTCCAAGGGAACCAAAGAAAAGGTACAGCTGATTCTGGTTATGAGCCGCCGGGCCAGTCTTTACTGTCTGGACGAGCCCATTGCCGGTGTAGACCCTGCCACAAGAGATTACATTCTCTCTACCATTCTTAATAATTATGATGAAAATGCCACGATTCTCATTTCCACTCACTTGATTTCCGATGTAGAAAACATACTGGATGACGTGGTCTTTATCCAAAACGGACGAATCCGGCTTACAGACAGTGTGGAAAATATTCGCTTCCAACAGGGAAAATCCGTGGATACTTTATTCCGGGAGGTGTTCAAATGTTAAAAAAATTGTTTAAATATGACTGGAAATCCGTTTCCCTGCTTTTGTTTATTCTTCACGGGATACTTCTTTTCTATACATTAATCGGACGAATCGGTATTTCCATTGCCATGTCCCAAAGTGCCAGCCATGTTATAACCGAAGATTCTGCTCAGGTTTTTGGCATTGTAGGTATGCTTTACGTTCTTGGCTTTGTTCTGTTTATCTTTGCCATCATGATTGCTACCTTCGTGTATCTGGCTGCCCGTATGCAGAAGAGCCTGTTTTCAGATGAAGGATACCTGACACACACACTGCCCGTATCTCCGGGAAAACTGCTTTTTTCTAAAATCCTGGTTTTCTGTACCTGGTCCGTGCTGGATATTCTGTGCGTCACTCTTTCCATTCTGATACTGGTTACCTACAAAGATACCTTGTCCTGGATGGTGAATGACCTGAAATCTCTGCTGGATGTACTCAGCGGCTTTACCGGAATCGAAGAACAGACTTTGATGATTCTTACCATACTGGATGCTTTGGTTCAGTTTTTTGCCTATTACACCACTTTGCTGTTTTTTGCACTCTGCCTGGGCAGCCTGTTTAAAACGCACAAAGTTCTGGGAGCCATTGTTTCCTTCTTTGGTATTAATATTGGTCTCTCTGTCATCCGGACTCTGCTCTGTTTTCTGATTCCTGGACTGAATCCTTTCACTACCATGGTTTCTTCCGGAACAGACGGTTCTGTGATAACGCAAACCTCCCTTGGAGGCAATGAACTGGCTCTAATGGGATTTTCCCTTGCCTGGGATCTGGTATTTGCAGTTTTATTTTTCCTTGGCAGCCGATACATTCTTTCCAAAAAACTGAATCTGGAGTAAACATTCCTTATTTCCGGAATGCTGCAGACAAAAAACAGGCAGATGTGCGGGACTCTCCCGTTTCTGCCTGCTTTTTATAAATTTCTTTAACTTTCTATTTTCCCTCAGCCTTTGCTTCCTTTTCCACTTCCTGAATCTGCTTATCCACATCTTTTTTGAACTCCTGCCACTTATCCGGATGTTCCACATAATACTTGGGACAGTTTTTCCCGGTCACATCATAATGGCGAATCACATCTTCAGAAGTAAGGTTAAAGCGGTAGCAGAGCCATCCGGTAAGCCGTACCAGGGAAATGTAGGTGGCATCAGTAAAAGCGCCGGACTCATCTACATGACAGCATTCAATGGACAAGGTATCTTCATTTCTGGAATTGGAAGCATATGCAATCTCAGAGCTGGGGATACACTGCACAATTTCCCCCTCAATTCCCACCACAAAATGGCTGCTTGCCTTTGTCTCATGACTGTCTTTTAACCCCTGAAAGTAATCCCGGTTGTTTTTCGCCGTTGTCCCTGGATTTGCAGTGTAATGCACCACAATTCCTTTGACTTTTTCCAGAGGAGTTCCCGGTCTGGAATATTCATTGACGTCCAGCAAATCCACCTCAAAAGGCGGCGCTCCCACAAAAGATTCATTTCTTGCCTTTAAAAGCCTTCTCTCTTCTATTTTTTCTTTTATCTGACTGACCAATAAAAACAGCAGAAGAACGGTGCAAATAGCTGCAATAAACAGCAATATATGGCGGCGTCTTTCCCGCTTTCGTCTTTGACGGCGCAATGCTCTTCTGCTCTCAAAATCAGCCGGCTCTTCCTGTTTCTTTCTGCCAAACATTTTCTCTTTTGTCCTTTCTGTGTTCTGCTTTTCCGTTTTTCCTGCCTGTTGTTATAAATCCTATGATACGCAAATACAAATTTTATGTCAATAGAACACAGATATTTTGTTTATGCTGCCAAAAAATACCGCATGAACCTGCTTCCTGCTGCAAATTCATGCGGTATTTCTTATTCGTCTATACTATAGTTAGGAGCTTCTTTTGTAATATGGATATCATGAGGATGTGACTCTTTTAAGGAAGCTGCAGAAATCTTGACAAACTGTCCGCTTTCTTTCAGAGTTTCAATGTCCTTTGCACCGCAATATCCCATACCGGAACGAAGACCTCCGATAAGCTGGAATACCGTATCTTCCACATGGCCTTTGTATGCCACACGGCCTTCTACGCCTTCCGGCACCAGTTTCTTTGCGTCCTGCTGGAAGTAACGGTCTTTGCTTCCGTTTTCCATAGCGGAAATAGAACCCATGCCTCTGTAAACTTTGTATTTTCTTCCCTGATACAGTTCAAAATCTCCAGGGCTTTCATCACAGCCTGCAAAGATACTTCCCATCATACATACATTAGCGCCTGCTGCAATGGCTTTTGTCATATCTCCGGAATATTTGATTCCACCGTCTGCAATAATTGGAATTCCATATTCTTTTGCTACTGCGTAGCAGTCCATAACCGCGGTAATCTGCGGCACACCAATACCTGCAACTACACGGGTAGTACAGATAGAACCAGGACCGATTCCTACCTTAACAGCATCTACACCAGCCTCAATCAAGGCTTTTGTTGCTGCACCTGTAGCCACATTACCTGCGATTAACTGTAAATCCGGATATTTTTCTTTGATTTCGCGTACAGCCTTTAAAATATTTGCAGAATGTCCATGTGCAGAATCTACTACAATTACATCCACTCTGGCATTTACCAGCGCATCGACTCTGGCCATAACATTTGCAGTAATACCAACCGCAGCGCCGCACAGCAGTCTTCCCTGCTCATCTTTTGCGGAAAGCGGATATTTAATCTGTTTTTCAATGTCTTTAATAGTAATAAGTCCTTTTAAATTGAAGTTGTCGTCTACAATAGGAAGTTTTTCTTTTCTGGATTTTGCAAGGATTTTCTTGGCTTCTTCCAGGGTTACACCTTCTTTTGCAGTTACCAGATTTTCAGAAGTCATACATTCTTTGATTTTTCTGGAGAAATCTTCTTCAAACTTTAAATCACGGTTTGTAATAATACCAACCAGTTTTTTTCCTTCTGTAATAGGAACACCTGAAATGCGGAATTTTGCCATAAGGTCATTGGCGTCTGCCAGTGTATGTTCCGGTGATAAATAGAATGGGTCTGTGATAACACCGTTTTCAGAACGTTTTACCTTATCTACCTCTTCTGCCTGTTCCTCAATTGTCATATTTTTGTGGATAATACCAATACCGCCCTGTCTTGCCATGGCAATTGCCATCCGGTGTTCTGTAACAGTATCCATACCTGCACTCATCATCGGAATATTCAATTTTACTTTTTTTGTCAGCCATGTTGCCAATTCAACCTGATTCGGTATTACCTCTGAATATGCAGGAACTAACAGCACGTCGTCAAAAGTAATGCCTTCACCAATAATCTTACCCATTTCTGTTCTCCCTTCGTTTCATTTATAGTATAGTAATATAACAAATTACGACAAGCCTGTCAATCTAAAAAAACTTTGCGCGGACAGCTTTTCTGAATGTTTTCAAGAAGCTGGGCATCCGGCTCAAGCAGGACTTTATACAGTTCTTTTTCATCTGGAATAAACATTGCAAATACTTTGTGATTGGGATTTCCCGAAGAAAAATCCAGCACCTTTGCTCTGGTATTATGATTCTGGTATTCCAGTCTGTGGGAATTCACCGGTGCCATAATATCCATTTTGCCCAAATCAAAGCTTTGGGCACGTTTTCTTTTAGCCTTGGACATAATCTTATCAATATCCAATTCTCCATTTACAAATACATACTCATATTCCAAATCCAGCTTTGGAAGAATGAAGTATGCCGCGATTCCAAGCGCCAGTGTTAAAATCCATGCAATGGGAATAAGCAGCCCCGCTGCAGCCGTAATGGCAATGGCTGCAATCATCAGGATCTTAATGGCCTTGTCTTTTCCAGTCTGCTCTTTTTTAATAAGCAGCTCTGAATACAAGTCTGTCATCTCAAGTTCCTCCTATATTTCCTATGTATTCTGATAAGTAGTGTAGCACAAATAAACCGGGGTTGCAAGAAAGGAAAAGCCGGTGTTCCAACTTTTGAACACCGGCTTTTCCTTTTTTATTTACATCATTCCCATTCCTGGAGCGCCTGCCGGCATAGCCGGAGTTTCTTCCTTAATTGTGGAAACAACAGATTCTGTTGTCAGTAATGTACCTGCAACGCTTGTTGCGTTCTGCAGTGCACTTCTTGTAACTTTTGCAGGGTCCAAAATACCTTTTTTCACCATGTCTACATATTCTTCATGTAAAGCATCAAATCCTGTACCAACTTCGGATTCTCTGACTTTATTGATAATCACAGCGCCTTCCAGACCTGCATTTGCTGCAATGTGGAACAGCGGAGCTTCCAGAGCTTTCAGAACAACTTTAGCGCCTGTCTTTTCATCACCTTCCAGAGTATCTACAACTTTAGCCACTTCTTTGGAAGCATGGATATAAGCAGAACCGCCGCCTGCAATAATACCTTCTTCTACTGCTGCTCTTGTTGCGTTTAAAGCATCCTCCATACGAAGTTTTGCTTCTTTCATCTCTGTCTCTGTTGCAGCGCCTACGCGGATAACAGCAACACCGCCAGCCAGTTTTGCAAGTCTCTCCTGCAGTTTTTCTTTATCAAATTCAGATGTTGTCTCAGCAATCTGGTGTTTAATCTGAGCAACTCTTGCAGCGATTTCTTCTTTATCGCCAAGACCGTCTACGATAACCGTAGTGTCTTTCTGTACTTTCACAGATTTTGCACGGCCTAACTGTTCCATGGTTACGTCTTTTAATTCCAGTCCCAGTTCATCAGAAATCACAGTACCGTTTGTCAAAACTGCAATATCTTTGAGCATTTCTTTTCTTCTGTCCCCGTATCCCGGAGCTTTCACTGCACATACAGAGAAGGTTCCTCTTAATTTGTTTACGATTAAAGTAGTTAACGCTTCACCTTCAATGTCTTCTGCAATAATCAGAAGCTTTGCGCCAGTCTTTACAATCTGTTCCAGAACCGGAAGCAAATCCTGAATGTTTGAGATTTTCTTATCTGTAATCAAAATGTATGGATCATCCAAAACGGTTTCCATTTTGTCCATGTCTGTAGCCATGTATGCAGAAATATAACCGCGGTCAAACTGCATACCTTCTACTAAATCCAGTTCTGTTTTCATTGTTTTGGATTCTTCGATTGTGATAACACCGTCTTTGCTGACTTTTTCCATAGCTTCTGCTACCATTTCGCCAACTTCGTCATCACCTGCAGAAATGGCTGCAACTCTTGCAATCTGGTCTCTGCCTTCAATGTTAGAGCTCATATTCTGGATAGCTTCCACTGCTGCTTCTGTAGCTTTTTTCATACCTTTTCTCAAGATAATCGGGTTTGCGCCTGCAGCCAGGTTTTTCATTCCTTCGTGAACCATAGCCTGAGCCAGAACAGTAGCAGTTGTAGTACCGTCACCAGCTACATCATTGGTCTTTGCAGCAACTTCTTTGATAAGCTGTGCGCCCATGTTTTCAAAGCCGTCTTCCAGTTCGATTTCTTTTGCGATTGTAACACCGTCGTTTGTGATTAATGGTGCGCCGAAAGATTTATCCAGAACTACGTTTCTTCCTTTTGGTCCTAAAGTTACTCTTACAGTATCTGCTAATTTATTTACGCCAGCTTCCAGGGCTGCTCTTGCCTCTGCTCCATATTTAATTTCCTTTGCCATGATGACATTCCTCCTAAATTAATCTTTAAATTTACTGTTGTCTTTTCTTATCTGTTTGCAAAGTTTATTTTACTACAGCCAGAATATCGTTCTGCTTTACAATGATATATTCTTCTCCGTCCAGTTTTACCTCTGTTCCGGCATATTTGGAATAGATAACCTGGTCGCCTGCTGCAACTTCCATTTTCACTTCTTTTCCGTCTACAACTCCGCCAGGACCAACTGCAACAACTTCTGCCTGCTGTGGTTTTTCCTGAGCCTGACCCGGCAGTACAATACCTGATTTGGTTGTCTCTTCTGCAACTAACTGTTTTAATACAACTCTGTCTCCTAATGGTACTAACTTCATATCTATTTCCTCCTTAATCATTCCTGTCTTTTGTTATTAGCACTCATTTCTATCGAGTGCTAACCGATAGTCATATATTAGTTAATTTAAGACATTTTCGCAAGCGGATACATGAACCTATTTCTCCCACTTTACTCTTTATATCTCTTATTTTCATTTATTTTCTCACTATATTTCACTTTTTCTTTTTTGTGCAGATTTTATATTTAGTTTATAAACAAAAAGCTGCCGCCTAAAACAGCCTTCTGCAAATCCCACAGAATTTTTCTCGGCTCTTTTAAGCGTCAGCCCTGTTTACGGTTCTGTTACTGCTTTTTTTACCAGCTTCCGTTTCTTGATTTCTTCCAGTTCGTCGAAAATCACTTCATTTAATACCTTGATATAAGTCCCCTTCATACCGGAGGAACGTGATTCAATGACTCCGGCGCTTTCAAATTTCCGCAGTGCATTCACAATAACGGAACGGGTAATCCCCACTCTGTCTGCAATTTTGCTGGCTACCAGGATTCCCTCATCGCCATCCAGTTCGTCAAAAATATGAATAATCGCTTCCAGTTCTGAAAAAGACAAGGTATTAAAAGCTGATTTTACCACCTGAATTTTCCGGTTCTCCTCTGCATTTTCCTCATGCACAGAACGCATCATCTCCAGCCCCACAACCGTTGTTCCATATTCACTGACAATAATGTCTTCAATATCATATGGTTTCTGGCTGCGGTACATGAACAGTGTTCCCAGACGCTCTCCCGCAATATCAATGGGACTGATAATGGCCATATACTGTCCAATCTGCTGGCCTTCAAATCCCAGTGTCTGCAGATTTACATTTTCTTTTGTAGACAGCACTCCCAGCAGTCTTTCATTTAAAAGTTTATCAATATAGCCCCCTACCTCACTGTCTATCAATTCCGTAATACGCTCTATGCCGGGGCAGGTTCCCACACCCAGGACTTTTCCCTTCCTGCTCATGACCAGAATGTTGGAATCTAATGTCTCTACCATAACCTCACAGATATCATTGAAAAGTACCTTTGATGCGTGGTTGTTGTGAAGAAGTTTATTGATTTTTCTAGTCTTGTCTAATAATTGTACGCTCATGGCGAACCTCCTCTCCTTTTTACCTCATAGTGTCTGTTCCGGTGGCAAAATCATAAATTACCGTTACGAATCCTCTTCTTCTAACCATTTTAACATACAATATTCTTTAAAGCAATGTGTAGTTTTGCTATTTTCAGTCTTTTCTATAGTTTTTCTAATAATTCCTATTACTGAAACAATGAAGCTTAACCAATGGCAGAAAAACAGCCTGACGTGGATTCAGACGCCAGGCTGTCTCATTCTTTTTATTTATTTGGCGCTTCTGCGGTTTCTTTTGGTTTCATCATTACATAACCGCAGTGCTCGTCCGCACATACCAGTTTACTGCCTTTTTCCAGCATATAGCCTCCACAGGACGGACACTTCTCTTTTGACGGCTTCTGCCAGGACATGAACTCACATTCCGGATTGTTTTCACATCCGTAATACAGACGTCCTTTTTTGCTTCGCTTCACCACGACCTCTTTGCCGCAGAGCGGACAGGCTACCCCTATTTTCTCCAGATACGGTTTGGTATTCTTACAGTCCGGGAAACCGGGACATGCCAGGAATTTTCCATGGGGGCCGTATTTAATAACCATATTCCGTCCGCACTGTTCACAAACAACATCTGTAACCTCGTCCTCAATCTTCACCTGCTCCAGTTCTTTCTGCGCTGTCTTTACGGCTTCATCTAAGTCCGGATAGAAGTTTCGGATTACGGTTTTCCACTCTACCTTGCCTTCTCCCACACAGTCCAGAAGTTCCTCCATAGTGGCTGTAAAGTTTACGTCTACAATACTTGGGAAAGCCTCTTTCATAATCTTATTGACTACTTCTCCCAATTCTGTCATGTACAGATTCTTATTTTCCTTTGCTACATACCGTCTGGCTATGATAGTGGTAATGGTTGGCGCATAGGTACTCGGCCTTCCGATACCCAGTTCTTCCAGCGTTTTTACAAGGGCGGCCTCTGTGTAATGAGCCGGCGGCTGGGTAAAATGTTGCTGTTCCTTAAATCCCTTTAGACCGATTTTTGTATTTTCATCTATACTTTTCACTAACAGCTGGGTTTCTGCTTTGCCATCCTCGTCCTGGGTATAGACAGCCATAAAACCGTCAAATTTCAGCTTTGACGCAGCCACTGTAAAATAATATTCCCCTCCCTGGATTTTCACAGAAGTTGTCTCATAAGCAGCCTGTTGCATTCTGCTGGCTGCAAACCGTTTCCAGATAAGCTGATACAGTCTGTACTGGTCTCTGGACAGCGATTCTTTTACAGACAGCGGAAGTCTTCGGATATCTGTTGGACGAATGGCTTCATGAGCGTCCTGAATTTTCTTTTTGCTGTCATTTTTCTTTTCTGCAGTAGCCGCATAAGCTTCTCCGTACTCAGAGATAATGTACTCTCTTGCTGTTGCGTCTGCTTCCTCGGAAATACGGGTGGAATCTGTACGCAGGTAGGTGATAATACCAATGGTGCCGCTGCCCTTAATGTCCACGCCTTCGTATAGCTGCTGTGCCAGGCGCATGGTTTTCTGTGTGGAGAAGTTCAGAACCTTGGACGCCTCCTGCTGCAGGGTACTGGTGGTAAACGGAAGGGGAGCTTTTTTGCTTCTCTCGCCCTTTTTGACCTCTGCTACCTTGTAATCCACGCCATCCAGTTCTTTTAAAATCTTGTCCAGTTCTTCTCTGGAATGAATGCCCAGCTTCTTATTTTTGTTTCCATAGAATTTTGCAACGAGCGGCTTTTTCTCTCCATCCACAGAAAATTCTGCATCAAGAGACCAGTATTCTTCCGGAATGAAATTGTTGATTTCTTCTTCCCTGTCTCCGATAATCCGCAGCGCCACAGACTGTACGCGGCCTGCGCTGAGACCTCTCTTTACTTTTGCCCACAATACCGGACTGATTTCATATCCCACCATGCGGTCCAGGATACGTCTGGTCTGCTGAGCGTCTACCAAATCCATTTTAATGTCTCTGGCCTGTTTAATGGATGCTTTTACCGCTGTTTTGGTAATCTCATTAAAGGTAATTCTGCGCATTTTTTTCTCATCCAGCTTCAGTGCGTTGGACAAGTGCCAGGAAATTGCTTCTCCTTCCCGGTCGGGGTCCGTTGCCAGATAAACTTTATCCGCTTTTTTTGCCGCTTTTCTCAGCGCTGCCAGAATATCTCCTTTTCCCCGGATTGTAATGTATTTTGGTTCAAAGTCATGCTCTACGTCAATTCCAAGCTGGCTTTTCGGCAAATCCCGCACATGACCGTTCGATGCCATTACCTCATAATTAGAGCCCAGAAATTTTTTAATTGTCTTTACTTTTGCCGGTGATTCTACAATCACTAGATATTTCGCCATGTCATCCTCCTGCTCTGGCATAATAATTTTTTACCGGCTCCTCAATAAGCCCATCTAATTCCAATTTCAGTAAACTCTCTGTAATTTCACTTGTTTTCAGAGGAATTTCCTGAAAGATTTCTTCTATATTTTTAGGTTGTAAATCGAGACAACTATACACCATTTCTTCTCTGCTTGCAAGCCCAATCTTTTTTTTCTCCCTGAAATCCCCATTCTTCTCTCCCTGTTTCTGGCCATAAATCTGCAATTCACTTAAAACTGCTTCCACAGAATCCGCCACTCCGGCCCCGTCTGCCAGAAGCCGGTTGCAGCCCTCGCTGAGTGCATCCCCCACCCGGCCCGGCAGGGCAAAAACGGCTTTTCCCTGTTCCAGTCCGCAGTTCGCTGTAATCAGAGAACCGCTTTTCTTTCTGGCCTCCACCACCAGTATCAAATCCGCCAGAGCGCTGATTATCCTGTTTCTCCTTGGAAAATTTCCGGCATAGGGTGGTGTTCCTTGGGGAAACTCGGACAAAATGCCTCCGCCGCCACTCACTATCCGCTGATACAAGTCTTGATTCTGCCTGGGATAACAGATATCCACCCCACAGCCCAAAACGGCAAAGGTTGCGCCGCCTGCGTCCAAAGCGCCTCTGTGGGCACAGCCGTCAATCCCTCTGGCCAGGCCGCTGATTATCTGTACTCCGTATCCGGCCAGGGCTTTGGCAAACTCATAGGCCTGATAAGCCCCGTAGCGGCTGCAGGTTCTGGCTCCTACAATGGCCACACTTTTTTTCCCGACATCCGGCAACTGTCCTTTCACGTACAAAACGCCCGGCATCTTATCATAATCCCGGAGTTTTGCCGGAAATTCCTTTTCCAATGCAGTATAACAACAAATCTTTTCTTTTCGTTCCATATAAAAATCCCTTTCTCCTATTTCCGGTATTTGTCATCTAAGGTCCGGTAAAACACAGCCTCACTGATATGAGGCTCCCTGATAAGCTCCTCTTTGTCCAAATCCGCTATGGTTCTGGCTGTCTTTAAAATCTTATGATACCCTCTTACGCTTAAATTCATTTTTTCATAGGCTTTTTTCAGCAGCCTTTCTCCCTCCCTGTCCATCTGGCAGTACTTCTCAGTTTCCCTTCCGCCAAGAGAACCATTGAAACAGATTTTCTCCTCCCCGTAACGTGCTTTCTGAATCTCATGAACCCGCTGCACCTCTCTGCGGATTTCCAGCGAAGTTTTTCCTCTTTCTCTCCTCCAGAGCTGCTGGGAGGGAACGTCCTTTACCTCCGTACACAAATCAAACCTATCCAAAAGGGGGCTGCTGATTCGCCCCAGGTATCTGGCAACTTCTCCCTCCGTACAGGAACACCGGTTTCGGTCCGGGTAGTAACCACACGGGCAAGGGTTCATGGCAGCAACCAATAAAAAATGAGACGGAAATTCATACGTTCCATTCAAACGGGAAATACAAATTTTATGCGCTTCCAAAGGCTGTCGCAGAACCTCCAGAGCCATCCGGGAAAATTCCGGCAGTTCATCTAAAAAAAGGACGCCCTTATGTGCCAGAGTAATTTCTCCTGGCCGCGGAATTCTCCCTCCTCCTGCCAGCGCTGTGGGGGAAATGGTGTGATGCGGCGCGCGGAAAGGACGTTTTTTCAAAACAGGTTTTGTACTGGATAAAAGTCCGGCCGCACTGTATATTCCGGAAACTTCCATGCCTTCTTCCCTGGAAAGCCCCGGAAAAATTCCGGGAATCCGGCTGGCTATCATAGTTTTCCCTGCACCTCTGCTGCCTATCAGCAGCAGATTATGAAACCCGGCTGCCGCAATCACTGCCGCCCGCTTGGCTGCCTCCTGACCGAAAATATCAGAAAGATCCTCTTCCGGTTTTTCTTCCTGATACTCCCATTTCTTAGGCGGATTTTTCACAGCGCCCCAATCCGGGCGTCCGGCACACTCCAACAGTTCCCGGAGACTCCCTACTCCCAGAATGGGAATGTTGTCAAGAAACTCTGTCTCCTTTAAATTTTCCCGGGGAATAATGCAAAGACGGCACCCTGCCTTTGCTGCAGTATCCACAATGGGCAAAATCCCCTGTACCCCTTTTACCTCTCCATTCAGACTCAATTCCCCCACCATGCAGACGTCCCTTACCTGTTCCGCTTCCAGGCTGCCAAAAGCGCATAAAAGAGCCGCTGCAATGGGCAAATCAAATCCTGTCCCCTCCTTTCGGATATCCGCCGGAGACAGATTTACGGTAATCCGCCTGGCCGGAAAAGAAAACCCCGTATTTTTCAGTGCTGTCCTGACACGTTCCTGTGCCTCCTTCACCCTGGAAGACAAATACCCTACCATGGAAAACAGCGGCAGTCCATTGCTGACATCTGCTTCTACCTTCACTGGAATACAGGATACCCCTGAAATAACTGCTGAAATTATACTGCTGAACATAAGCAATACCTCCCAAACTGCAACGGCTGTCTGCAGACAGAAACACTTTGCACTATGAAACAATTCCCTATCTTCACAGCCGTTTCTTTTTTCTTTTTTATTTTTGGAAATTATCGGCGGAACCGCCTTGAAATTTAGATTTTGATGAAGTTCATTTTAACACATTTTCCGGTATTTTACAATGGAAAAGCACTAATTTCTTTCTCTTTACATAAACTATAATTAAATTCCTCTGAGGTATGCCTGTGTGAAAACTTTTCTAAAGCCCCTGACACCGGAAGAAGAACGCCATTATCTTCAGGAATACAAACAGGGCAGCCTGGAAGCCAAAAACATCCTAATTGAACGAAATCTGCGTCTGGTTGCGCATATTGTAAAGAAATATCAGGGAGCTTCAGAAGAACTGGACGACTTGATTTCTATCGGTACCATTGGTCTGATTAAAGCTGTCCAGACCTTTGACAGTGCCAAAGCAAGCAAACTTTCCACCTATGCAGCCAGATGTATTGACAACGAATTGTTAATGCTTCTGCGCTCCAGAAAAAAGTCTAACCGGGAAGTCTCCCTCTATGAACCCATTGGTACAGATAAAGAGGGCAATGAAATCAGTCTGTTAGACGTGATTGAAACGGAACCCGTAGATGTGGTAAAAAATTATGCGCTGAAACAGGACACCACCCTTCTCTATCGTCTGCTTCCTGAAATTCTAAGCCAGCGGGAGCAGGAAATTCTGAAACTGCGGTATGGTCTGTACGGGGAGAAAGAACTGACTCAGCGGGAAATAGCAAAGCGGCTGAATATCAGCCGCTCCTATGTGTCCCGTATTGAAAAAAACGCACTTCTGAAATTACGCAGTTTCTTCCCGTCTTCTTAAAATATCATAGACAGATACTTCAGCCTCTAAATCCACATACAAAACCTGCTGTGGATGAGGTGCACTTTCCATTGGCTGTCCGTCCTCGTCAAAAATTCCTTTGACAAGGGCTTTCACATTTCTTCCGTCAGGTTTCATCACTTCTATCGTTTCGCCCAGCAGGAACTTATTCCTCTGGGTGATACGGTAACGGCCGTCCTCTCTGCGCCCTTCAATATAACCAAGATACGTATAGCCTTTTTCGTACGTATTGTTGTCGTAAATCTGCGTGGTTTCATCTGGCTTTCCATAGAAAAATCCAGTGGTAAACTGCCGGTAAGTACAGCTTTTAATCTGTTCCTGATACCAGGGCATATGTTCCCGGTAAAGTGCCGGGTCTTTCAGATAATCATCAATGGCCTTTCTGTAGGTTCTGGCTACTGTTGCCACATAGAGGGCCGTTTTCATTCTTCCCTCGATTTTCAGGCTGTCAATCCCTGCTTCCAGCACATCATCCATATGCTCAATCATACACAAATCTTTGGAATTAAAAATATAGGTTCCCCGCTCATTTTCATAAACGGGCATATATTCTCCCGGCCGTGTCTCTTCTACAAGAGAGTACTTCCAACGGCAGGGATGTGTACAGGCTCCCCGGTTTGCGTCCCGTCCGGTAAAGAAATTGGAAAGCAGACATCTGCCGGAATAGGAAATGCACATAGCCCCGTGAATGAAGCTTTCGATTTCCATTTCTTCCGGTATGTGCGCGCGGATTTCCCGAATCTCCGCCAGAGACAGTTCTCTGGCAGTAACCACCCTAGTGGCTCCCAGATTCCACCAGAACTGATACGTTCCGTAGTTGGTATTATTGGCCTGGGTACTTACATGACGCTCAATTTCCGGGCAGACTTCTTTTGCAATCATAAACACTCCGGGGTCTGAAATAATCAAAGCATCCGGCCTGATTGTCTTTAACTCTTCAAAATATTCCCGCACACCCTTTAAATCATCGTTGTGAGCCAGAATATTGGCTGTTACATATACTTTTACTCCATGCTCATGAGCAAACGCAATTCCTTCTTTCATGTCCTCCATGGAAAAATTCTTTGCCTTTGCCCGCAGTCCGAAAGCTTCTCCGCCGATATATACCGCATCTGCGCCAAACATAACTGCAATTTTCAGCACTTCCAGGCTGCTGGCCGGAATTAATAATTCTGGTTTACGAACCATTTTATTCCTCCTGCTGTTTCTTAATGCTCAGAGTTACCCCATCTCCCAGGGGAAGAATCGATGTTTCCAGCAACTCATGATGTTTCAAAACATAGAGATATTCTCTCATTCTCTTGTAAATTGTCCGGTTGCGCCGCTCTACCGCAAAATGGGATTCTACAATATCTCCATCCTGCAGTACATTGTCGGAAAGAAGAATTCCTCCATCTTCTAACAGGCGCAGCACCTCCGGCAAAAAGTTGATATACTGTCCCTTGGCTGCATCCATAAAGATAAAATCAAAACTTCCGGTAAGCGTCTTCAAAATCTCCTGAGCATCCCCCTCAAGAAGTGTAATCTGTTCCTCCTTACCGGCTTTTCGGAAATTCTCTTTTGCAATGGGAATCCGCTTTTCATAATTCTCTATGGTGACAATTTCGCAGTCCGCCGGATTATATGTGCTCATAAGAAGGGTGGAAAACCCCACTGCGGTCCCCACCTCTAAAATACGTTTCGGTGCTTTTATCTGCAGAAGCACCTTCAAAAAACTCTGCATTTCTCTTCGGATAATGGGCACACGATTTTTCAGTGCCTCCTGTTCCAGATGATTTAAGAAAGGAGTATTCCCCTTATCCAGGGAATTCATGTAGGTAACCATTCTCTCATCTACAATCACTGCTCTGCTCCTCCCTCATCAGAGGCATTTTCCGATTCGCTTTCGATATCAGAGCTGCCTTCCTTCGCCGCCCCGCTTGCGTCTGTCTGGTCCGGCTGTCCCTCTGTGTTTTCTCTGGCCAGAATGGCCATCATCTCATCCGGGGTCATACTGGTGTTGAGGATATATGTGCCTGCCTGCAGCTTGCCCTTATAACTGGAAAGTTTTTCCTGTACCACAAAAATCTTTGCGTCTTTAATCAATCCCTTTTTTTTCAGGATTTTTCCAATCTGGTATACCGAATCATCTTTTTTCAGAACCACGGTAATATCCCGCCCGTTCTCTTTGGTTGCCACTGCTTCCTGATTAAAAATCTCGTATCCGAAATCATAAGCAGACTTGCCTATATAAATAACCGCAATAGCCACACACAGATAGACACCCAAACGGAAAAAACCGCCTGCTATAATGGATGATTTTTTCTGTTTTCTGATTTGTTTTCCCATACTGTTCTCCTTACTCTATGACAAATCAGGCACGTCCAGATGAATGCCCTGATGAATAGCGGTTCCGATATCCTGCAGCTGTCTGCACAAGGCCAGTTCTGCATCCAGAAAACGGTTTACTTCCGGTATCCCGGACAATGCATCCATTTTTTCGTCCAGGTCATCCATCTCCTCGTACAGCTTTGTTTCTTCGCTTGCATTCTGCACCCGGTAATTCAGGCGGCGAATTTCATCTACCTGCTCCTTTAATCCCGGAATCTTGAAAACCGCATCCAGTGCAGCACAATACTCCTTGTATGTGCTGCCATTTCGGATTGCGGAAACCAGCATTTCTGTACAGGTTTCAACAAAACTCATGTCTAAGCCTCCATGATGATTGGCAGAATCATCGGATTTCTCTTTGTGCGCTTCCACAAGAAATCTCCCAGAGAATCCTTAATAATGTTCTTGATTTTTCCCCAATCTGTAATGTGTTTATCCAGGCAGATGTCAATGGCATCCTCCACTACAATCCTTGCCTCATCCATTAAGTCTTCCGACTCTCTTACATAGACGAAGCCTCTGGAAACAATATCCGGTCCTGCCAGCAGTCTGCTGCTGTGTTTTTCCAGTGTCAGTACCACAATCATAATGCCGTCTTCTGCCAGGTGCTGGCGGTCTCTTAAAACGATATTTCCCACATCGCCTACACCCAGTCCGTCTACTAAAATAGCGCCTGTGCGAACCTTTTCTTTCACCTTTGCCGGTTCTTCTTCATTGAGTTCCAGCACATCCCCGGAAGAAAGAATAAAAATATTTTCTTTCGGAATACCCAGGTCTCTGGCAAGCCCGGCCTGCGCCTTCAAATGGCGGTATTCACCATGAACCGGTATGGAATATTTGGGTTTCACCAGGGAATAAATCAGTTTGATTTCTTCCTGGCATGCATGTCCGGATACATGGGCATCCTGGAAAATCACGTCTGCACCTTTGCGGCTTAACTCGTTAATCACCTTTGACACAGCCTTCTCATTTCCCGGAATGGGATTAGAGCTGAAAATAATGGTGTCGTTGGGCTTAATGGTTACTTTTTTATGAATGTTTGCCGCCATACGGGACAGGGCTGCCATGGATTCCCCCTGACTTCCTGTGGTAATCAGCACCACCTTGTCGTCCGGATAATTTTTAATCTGGTCAATGTCCACCAGCGTCTTATCCGGTATCTGCAGATAGCCCAGTTCTGCTGCTGTACCGATGACATTTACCATGCTTCGGCCTTCCACAGCCACCTTTCTGCCGTATTTATAGGCAGAATTGATAATCTGCTGTACTCTGTCCACATTAGAAGCAAACGTCGCAATGATAATACGGGTATTTCTATGTTCTGCAAAAATATTGTCGAAGGTCTTTCCCACGGTTCTTTCCGACATGGTAAAGCCTTTTCTCTCTGCATTGGTACTGTCACACATCAGCGCCAGCACACCTTTTTTCCCTATCTCTGCAAAACGCTGTAAATCAATGGCATCACCAAACACAGGTGTATAGTCCACTTTAAAGTCTCCTGTGTGAATCACGATTCCCGCCGGTGAGTAAATAGCCAGGGCTGACGCGTCCTGAATACTGTGGTTGGTCTTTATAAATTCAATACGGAAGCAGCCCAGGTTAATAGACTGTCCGTGTTTAATTACTTTTCTCTTTGTGCTTCTTAAAAGATTGTGTTCTTTTAATTTATTGTCAATCAGTCCTATGGTGAGTTTAGTCGCATAAATCGGTACATTTACTTCCCTCAGCACATATGGCAGAGCCCCGATATGATCCTCGTGTCCATGGGTAATGACAAAACCTTTGACTTTGTCAATATTGTCCTTTAAATAAGTTACATCCGGGATTACCAAATCAATCCCCAGCATATCGTCCTCCGGGAAAGAAAGACCGCAATCCACTACGACAATACTGTCTTCGTATTCAAAGGCTGTGATGTTCATTCCAATCTGTTCCAGTCCGCCCAATGGAATGATTCTCAATTTTCCGTTATTATTTTTTTTCAATGTTATTCCTCCAATTATTGTCCGTTCCTATTCAAAATCAATGTCATCTAACATAGCAGCAAAGACCTTATAAACTGCTTCATATTCCGTATCGTCTTCTACGAATACATAGCAGCCTTCTTCGTCGCCATCCTCAGAAATGTCTTTTAAAATGTACGCCGCACTTCCGTTTTCTTCGTCGTTTTCTTCAGGGTCAATAACCAGCAGGTAATTCACGCCCCCTACTCTTGTCTGCTCCAGAATCCCAAATTCCAGTTCTGTTCCATCTTCTCCGTCAAAAATTACTGTTTCCATTTTTTTCGTCCTTTCTCTTTTTATTTTTTAGGCATACACAGAACCCGGAAACACGTTCGTTTCTGCCCGAACCTGCCGCTTATGGTTCAGGCTTGCAATCAAACGGTATCCGGGTTTGCTTTTGCATCTAAATAGCCCTGCAGAATAAATACAGCCGCTATCATATCTACATATTTACCTCTGTTTTCTCTTCGCACACCGGTTTCCATCAGCGTACGGTTGGCTTCCACTGTCGTAAGCCTTTCATCCCACATAACAACGGGCAGTCCCAATCTTCGTTCCAACGTTTCTTTTAGCTGCAGTGATTTTTCCGCCCGTTCTCCGATAGTATTGTTCATATTCTTTGGAAATCCCAGAACAATTTCTTCCACTTCGTATTCTTTCACCAGTTCTTCCACTCTGCGCAGAGATTTCCGCAGCTTGTTTTCCTCTTCTCTTCTGATGATTTCCACGCCCTGGGCTGTCAGTCCCAAGGGGTCACTGACTGCCACCCCTATGGTCTTTGAGCCATAATCCAGTCCCATAATCCTCATAGCTTAACCGCGCTTCCAGGATTCGTTTTTAATGTATTCCTTCAGAAGTTCTTCTACCAGCTCGTCCCGTTCTACTTTCATAATTGTACTTCTGGCACCCTTGTAGCTGGTAATGTAAGTCGGGTCTCCTGACATGATATAGCCCACAATCTGGTTCACCGGATTGTATCCCTTTTCCGCCATCGCATTGTAAACCAAATCCAGGACTTCCTTCACGCGCACTTCCGGAGCTGTTTTTACATTAAAATATTGTGTATTTTCTAAATTTGCCATACGATTCACGCCCTTATCTCTCATTCTACTACTGCAACTATGATACTATTTTAATATATCTTGTTTGGAAATTCAACTATTATATTGTGCAAATAAAAATCCCATCTTCGACAGAATCCACAACTTTCCCCGTACGAATACAGTTTTCCAGGTTTTTTTCTGTCTTTACAGCAGCTCTCAGATATTCTTTTGTATGCCCTGTCCAGTAAGTTTCTCCCTTGATTTCCACGGTTTCTTCAAAGAGAATTTCCACTTCCCGTCCCACAAAATGACTCATATATTTTTCCATATGTTCTTTTCCAAGCTGAATCAGCACATGGCTTCTCTCTGTCTTTACCTGCTCCAGCACCTGGTTTTCCATACCGTCTGCCCGTGTCCCCTGTCTCCTGGAATATTTAAAAATATGGGTTTCATAAAAGTCCGCCTGCTCAATCATAGCTTTGGATTCAGCAAATTCCTCTTCTGTCTCTCCCGGAAATCCTACAATGACATCCGTAGTCAGCGCAGGATTTTCAAAATGCTTCCGCAGGATTTCGCAGCCCTTTAAATATTCCTCTGCTGTGTAACGACGGTTCATGCGTTTCAAGGTCTCATTGCAGCCGCTTTGTAGAGACAGATGAAAATGAGGGCAAATTTTAGGCATACTGCCCAGTGCTGCTGCAAATTCTTCGGTTACAATTCTGGGTTCTAAGGAACCCAGACGGATTCTTTTCACTCCCGGCACTGCATGTACGTCCTGAATCAGAGACAGCAGCGTTTCCCCACAGTCCACGCCGTAAGAACTCAGATGAATACCGGTCAGTACAAACTCCTGATAGCCGTTTTTTGTCAGACGTTCCACCTCTGTCAGTACGTCTTCCTTTTTCCGGCTGCGTACCCTTCCTCTCACATAAGGAATGATACAGTAACTGCAGAACTGGTTGCAGCCGTCCTGCACTTTCAGATATGCTCTGGTGTGCTCTCCTGCTCTGGACAACTGCAAGTCCTCATACTCTACAGGAGTCTCCAGATTCACCACTTCCCGTTCCTGTCCCTGGTTCTTTTTATAATTTTCCAGTATAAAGAGCAAATCCTGCTTCCGGTTATTTCCCAGCACAATGTCAATGGCATCATCGATTTTATCCATATCTTTCTGTGCCTGCACATAACACCCCGCCGCAATGACAATGGCATCGGGATTCATCTTTCTGGCTTTGTGCAGCATCTGTCTTGACTTTCTGTCAGCAATATTGGTAACCGTACAGGTATTGATAATATAAACGTCTGCTCCCGGCTCAAAGGGAACAATTTCATATCCTGCTGTTTCCAGCATCTGCTGCATAGCCTCCAGTTCATAAGCGTTGACCTTGCAGCCCAGATTATGCAATGCGACTCTTTTTTTCATAATTCCACCTTTCCTGTTTTTTAGACCTAGCGTTTTGACGAATTGTTTTCATTTTCTTTGTATTTTATTTCTCCCTTTTTTATATTGACTTTTCCTGCCAATAACGGTAACATTATCCTTGTAAAATGCAATTAAAAAATCTGATGTAAGGGAGGATTTTATTCCAATGAAAACAGTTAAAATTTCACTCAATTCCATTGACAAGGTTAAATCCTTTGTAAATGAAATCACAAAATTTGATTATGATTTTGATTTAGTATCCGGCAGATATGTCATCGACGCTAAATCCATCATGGGTATTTTTTCTTTAGATTTATCTAAGGCTATCGATTTAAACATTCATGCAACAGACGCTGCTTTAGATGAAATCCTGGAAGTATTAAAACCATACTTAATCTAATTTAAGTGCGTATTCATATTTTTTAAAAGACTGCTGCTTTTGCAGCAGTCTTTTTTCTTATTCGCAGATAATGGTTTCTGCAGTTTCCACAGCCTCTTTCATCATCTCGTCGATTTTTTCCTGTAACTTTTCTTCAGAACGTTTAATTACCTGAAGATTCGGCTTTGTCACCGGATGTTTCGCCACAAAGATGGTACAGCAGTCTTCGTAAGGCAAAATAGAAGTCTCATAAGTATTGATTTTCAGCGCTACGTCTACGATTTCCTGCTTGTCAAATCCGATAACCGGACGGAATACCGGCATGGTACACACTTCATTTGTTGCTGCCAGGCTGTGAATCGTCTGACTGGCCACCTGCCCAATACTTTCCCCTGTAATCAGCCCCAGACAACCGTCTTTCTTTGCAAACTCTTCGGCAATTTTCATCATGTAGCGGCGCATGATAATGGTCAGTTCCTCATGAGGACATTTATCGTAAATATACAGCTGTATGTCTGTAAAATTCACCACATGCAGGCGGATAGGACCGCTGTATCTGGCTACCAGTTTTGCTAAATCCACAACTTTCTGTTTGGCCCTCTCACTGGTGTACGGCGGCGCATGGAAGTATACCGCGTCGATTTTCACACCTCTTTTAGCAATCATATAGCCTGCCACAGGACTGTCAATACCGCCGGAAAGCAGCAGCATAGCGCTTCCGTTAGTTCCCAGAGGCATACCGCCCGGTCCCGGAATGTTTTCAGAATAGAGATAGATTTTGCTTCGGATTTCCACATTGACAAACACGTCCGGTTTGTGTACATCCACTTTCATATTCGGGCAGGCGTCTAAAATTATGCCGCCAAGAGCGCTGCTGACTTCCATGGACTGCATGGGGTAGGTTTTCTTATTTCTTCTGGTATTTACCTTAAAGGTCAGTTCTTGATCTCCGTACAGTTTTTTCACATAAGCAGCGACTTCTTCGGACAATCTCTCAAAGCCTTCGTCTTCCAGTACAACAGCAGGACAAATGCTGAAAATACCAAATACCCTCTTTAAAGCTTCTATGGTTTCTTCATAGTCAAATGCACTTTCCGCATAGACGAAAATACGTCCCATTTCTTTTACAATACGGAATTTGCCTTCTACGTCTTTCAACTGATACTTTATCTGCTCTACCAGAGCGTCCTCAAAAATATAACGGTTTTTGCCCTTAATGGCAATCTCTGCATATTTAATCAAAAATGCTTTATACATAATCTTTTTCCTCTCTGTTATCTTCTGGCATATCTGCGCAGCATGGGAAGCACTTCTCTTAATACTTCCAGGGTATAAGCCAGTTCTTCTCTTGTGGTAAACTCACACAGACTGAAGCGAATGGCGGATTCCTTTCTCTCTGGCGACAGGCGCAAAGCCCCTAAAGAGGCACTTCCTGCCCGCTTGTGACTGGAGCAGGCGCTTCCCGCAGAAACATAAATCTGCCGGTCTTCCAGGGTATGGAGAAGCACTTCGCTCCGCACACCTAAAAAGCTGACATTTAAAATATGGGGCGCTCCCTTCTCCGGTTCCGGTCCGTTAATTTCTACTTGTTCCATTTTCTCCAGCTCTGCCGCAAGATATGTTTTCAGTTCTCTCATACGGGCGGTATCTGCTTCCAGATTCTCATAGATTTTCTTTGCCGCCACGCCAAGCCCTGCGATTCCCGGCACATTGTCGGTTCCGGAACGCATGCCTTTTTGCTGACCTCCGCCTAAAAGCAAAGGCTGGATTTTCGCCTTTTCATTTATATATAAAAAGCCGGCCCCCTTTGGCCCGTGAATCTTGTGTCCGCTGACAGCCAGCAAATCAATCCCCATTTTTTTCGGGTAAATTCTGTATTTTCCATATCCCTGCACTGCGTCTACATGATAAAGTGTTTTGGGATTTTTCTCATGAATGATTCTGCCGATTTCTTCCGCCGGTACTACGGCTCCCATTTCGTTGTTCACATACATGGTGGAAACCAGAATGGTGTCTTCCCGAATAGTCTCTGCCAGACGCTCAAGAAGCAGGTTTCCCTTCTCATCTACGGGAATCTCCGTAATCTCATAGCCCTGCTTTTCCAGCCAGGCCAAAGGCGCAGAAACCGCCGCATGTTCAAAGGGAGTGGTAATGATATGTTTTCCCTGCCTGCTGTTTGCCAAAGCGGTTCCTATGACTGCCCAGTTATCGGATTCCGTTCCTCCGGAAGTAAAGAAAATTTCTTTTTCCTGCACTTTTAATGTTTTTGCAATTTCTTTTGCAGCCTGTTTTACATAATTCTCTGCCTCCACACCTTTTAAGTGCATAGCAGAAGGATTTCCATAATCCTCCAGCATGGTCTTTACCACAATGTCTTTTACTTCTTCATAACATCTGGTGGTTGCCGAATTATCCAGATATGCTTCCATTTCTATTCCTCCAGTGCAAACATCAATACAGACAGCACTGCAAGTCCTGCTGTCTCTGTTCTTAAAATTCTTTTTCCCAGAGTGATAGCGCTGGCCTTTGCTTCCCGCACCGCCAGTTCCACCTCTGCTTCTTCAAATCCGCCTTCCGGACCGATAAAAATTCCCACGGACTGTCCTCTTTGGATGTTTTCTACAATCTCCTTGGTCCGGGCCATTCCCTTTGCAAGCTCATAAGGCAGAAGCACCACATCCAGCTTTTTTGCATATTCCACAGCCTCCGGAAAGGTTTTCACCTCGGAAATCCGGGGAACATACATTCTTTTAGACTGCTTGGCAGCGCTTTCTGAAATTGCCTGCCATCTGGCAATCTTCTTCTCTTCTTTCTTTTTGTCCAGTTTTACCACTGCTCTTCTGGAAGCCACGGGAATCACTTCACAAACACCCAGTTCCACTGCCTTCTGTATGATAAACTCCATTTTATCACTTTTAGGAAGCCCCTGAAAGAGATAGAGTTTGGAGGACAGCTCGTATCCCGCCTCCTGAGCATACATAATATGTGCCAGAATTTCTTCTTCCTGCATATCTTCAATATAGCAGGTATATTCCGTATTTTCTCCGCTGCTGATGAATATTTCATCTCCCGGCTTCATGCGAAGCACATTTTTGATATGATTGACATCAGAGCCCTGAATACGAATTTCCTTTTCTCCCACCTGCCGGGGTTCCACAAAAAAACGATACATAGATTTCTCCTAGTTCTTTCTGGCTGTCACAGACACCCACTCTCCCTGATAGGTCACTTCCAGCACTTCCAGTCCTGCAGCTTTCACCGCATTTACCACGGTTTCCTCTTTGTTGTCAATAATACCGGAAGTGATGTAGATACCGCCTTTTTTCATCTGATGGATAATTACCGGAGTCAGAGGCACTAATACATCGGCCAGGATATTGGCCACTACGATATCGTATTTTTCATATCCCACGGTATCCTGTACTTCCTTATCATCAATAATGTTTCCAATCATCATATCAAAAGCAGCCTCCGGAATGCCATTGGCTTCTTTGTTTTCTTCTACAGCCGGTACTGCGCAGGTATCCAAATCTGTACCAACCGCATGCTTCGCCCCCATTTTCAGGGCTGCAATGGAAAGAATACCGCTTCCGGTTCCCACATCAAGAAGTTCTGTATCCTTTGTCACATACTTCTTTAACTGGCGGATACAAAGCTGTGTTGTTTCATGCATACCTGTACCAAAAGCCGTTCCCGGGTCAATATGAATAATCATTCTGCCTTCATCCTCTTTCTTCACCTTTTCCCAGGAGGGAATAATCAGAATGTCATCTACATAAAACTGTTTAAAATACTGTTTCCAGTTGTTAATCCAGTCAATGTCTTCTGTCTCGTCGATTTCTATGGAACCTTCCCCGATATCCATGAAAGTTCTCAGGCTGTCCAGTTCTTCCTCCACGGCTTTTAAAATGTCCTCCTGAGCTGTTACTTCTCCATTCATCAAAAGTTCGCCGTCTTCTGTCTCTTCCACAAAGAAGCTCAGGTAAGCAATGCCGTCATCTTCCTGCATATCCGGAAGAATGTCCACAAACATCTGCTCTTTTTCCAGTGTGGTCAAAGGAACATGGTCTTCTATCTGAGCCCCTTCCAGTCCAATGTCATAAAGGGAACTGATAATCATATCCTCAGCCTCTGTTTTTGTTTTTATTCTGAATTTTTTCCACTTCATCGTTTCCTCTCCTCTATATAAAGTATTTATATGTATCAAACAAACAAAAACGTAATTGTAATTGTTACCACAGAAAGCAGGGTTGTCACAATAATACCTTCTGCAATTATCCGGGAATCCTTTCCGTATTGATTGCACAGCATGGCTGAAAGATTGCCTACCGGAAGGGCTGCCATAAGCACAATGGTGGCCCGCATGACAAAATCCGGAAGCAGCGGCTTTAACAGCAGAGCCAGCAGTATGGGAAAGACTGCAAACCGCAAAAGGGTAAACAACATCAGCCTGGTATTTTTCAGTACGCTTTTCACCTTCATATCTGCCATGGAAATGCCGATAACCAGCATGGAAAGCAGGGTGCAGGCATTGCCGTAATAACCGGCTGCAGTTTCTACAGCCTCCGGAAGCTGTATGTCAAACCAATAGATGCAAAAAGCCGCCATACAAGCTATAAGTCCCGGACTTAACATATCCCGAAAAGAAGTTTTTACACCAGATGTTCCCTTTTTCAGCAGCATAACGCCAAAAGTATAAATATACACATTAAACAAAAAATTGAACACAATCACATATACCATGGATTCTGGCCCAATAATTGCCAACGCTACCGGAATTCCGATAAATCCCAGATTGCCGAATACGGTCATGAGTATATAGGATACCCTTTCCTGCGCAGAAACTTTGAGTATTTTTACAAACAGCAGTCCCAAAACACTTAAAAACAGAAAAAAACAGATACCTATCATTCCCACAAATAACACACTGTCTCTGGATACAGACGATAAGTCTTCAAACATGCTGACAATAATCAATCCCGGAGAACAGATATTGACAACCAGCGCAGACAAATCTTTGGAGGCATGTTCGGATATTATCTGCTTCCTGTACAGGACAAAACCTGTTAAAATCAAAAGAAATATCAGCGCCATTTGCTGCAGCACTACTACTCCACTCATAAATTCTCATTTTCTCCCTCTGTTTCTGTATGTTTCCCATACAGAAAACACATGATATTTATTATAGAGGAAAAAAATCCGAATTGCAATATGGAAAGCCATAGAAAAAGACTGCTGCCCGACAGGTTTTTCTGTCAAAACAGCAGTCTGCTTCTTTCTTAATTATCAAACATATCTTTAATGTCCTGCTTCAGCTTTTCACCGAATTTTTTCTTTTTCTCGCCAGTAGAAGGGCGGTTTCCACAGGCTTCATCAAATTTGCGCAAGGCCTCTTTGGCCTCTTCATTTAATTTGGTGGGAACCTGTACTACCAGAGTCACGTAGTGATCTCCTCTGACATTCTTATTTCTCAGAGAAGGTACACCCTTACCTTTCAGTCTTACTTTGGTATCCGTCTGCGTTCCCGGTTTCACATCATACATAACATCTCCGTCCACTGTACTGATGCGTACCTCACCGCCTAAAGCCGCCTGAGCATACGTAATAGGCGCAGTCGAGAATATATTCATATCCTGTCTCTGGAAAATCGGATGGCGTGCCACAATAACCTCCACCATCAAATCCCCTCTCGGACCACCGTTTAATCCCGGTTCACCCTTATCCCGGATACGAATGCTCTGTCCATTGTCAATTCCTGCCGGAATGGTAACTTTAATCTTCTTACGGCGGGAAACAAAGCCTGTACCGCGGCAATCTGTGCATTTTTCCTTTATCACCTTACCGGTTCCCTGGCACTCCGGACAAGTCTGCACATTCTGGATAGTGCCAAACATGGACTGCTGGGTATAAACCACCTGTCCGGAACCGTGACACTTCGGACAGGTTTCCGGAGAAGTCCCCGGCTTTGCACCCGTTCCGTGGCAAGTATTACAGGCATCTTTTAAGTTTAAATCCAACTCTTTTTCACAGCCGAAAACAGCTTCCTCAAACGTAATATGCACGGCTGCACGGACATTAGCCCCTTTCATCGGACCATTATTGGGGCGTCTTCTTCCGCCGCCACCGAACAAATCACCGAAAATATCGCCAAAAATATCACCCATGTCTGCGCCGCCAAAACCGCCAAAGCCTCCGGCACCGCCGCCGCCCTGTTCAAATGCCGCGTGACCGAATTGGTCATACTGCTGCCTCTTCTGCGGGTCGCTTAAAACACCATATGCCTCCGTTGCCTCTTTAAACTTTTTTTCCGCCTCTTTGTCTCCCGGATTCACATCCGGATGGTATTTTTTGGCAAGTTTACGATATGCACTTTTAATCGCAGAGTCATCTGCGCCCCGGTCTATGCCCAGGACTTCGTAGTAATCTCTCTTTTCTGCCATTGGTTTTGTCCCTTTCTGTATATCGAAGCACATAGACATGGGCTGCCCGAAAACACCCCATGTCTATGCCTTTACTGATTCACCTTATACACTGCAGATTAAACTTCTCTGTAATCTCCGTCTACCACATCATCGCCATACGCTTCATTAGAGGCACCGCCCTGTGCGCCTGCTCCCATGTCCGGACCAGCCTGTGCACCACCCTGTGCCTGAGCCTGTTCGTACATTTTTGCAAAAAGTTTCTGTGCGCTCTGCATCAGTTTTTCTTTTCCTGCTTTGATTTCTTCTACCTGTGCATCGGTAATTTCATCCACATTTGCACATTTAGCCAGAACATCTTTCAATGCATTCAGGTCAGCTTCTACTGCTGTCTTATCGTTTGCGTCAATCTTATCTCCGGCCTCTTCCATAGCTTTCTCTGTCTGGAATACCATGGCATCTGCATCATTCTTTGTATCTACAGCATCTTTCCGCTTTTTGTCCTGTGCTTCGTATTCAGCAGCTTCTCTTACTGCTTTATCAATTTCGTCGTCAGACATATTAGAACCTGCTGTGATAGTGATGTGCTGTTCTTTTCCTGTTCCCAAATCTTTAGCGGATACATTTACAATACCATTTGCATCAATATCAAAGGTAACTTCAATCTGAGGAACACCTCTTCTTGCTGGCGGAATACCGTCCAGACGGAACTGTCCAAGAGATTTATTATCTCTGGCAAACTGTCTTTCACCCTGTACAACGTTGATATCAACGGCTGTCTGGTTATCTGCTGCTGTAGAGAAAATCTGGCTCTTCTTTGTAGGAATTGTTGTATTTCTCTCAATCAGTCTTGTCGCAATACCGCCCATGGTTTCAATAGACAGAGACAGCGGAGTAACGTCCAGAAGAAGGATATCTCCGGCACCTGCATCACCTGCAAGCTTACCGCCCTGTACAGATGCACCAAGTGCTACACATTCATCCGGGTTCAAAGTCTTGCTTGGTTCTTTGCCTGTCAGCTGTTTTACTTTATCCTGTACAGAAGGAATACGTGTAGAACCACCTACTAACAGCACCTGACCCAGTTCAGATGCGGAAAGTCCTGCATCCGACAAAGCGCGTTTTACCGGTTCTGCTGTTCTCTCCACTAAATCGTGTGTTAATTCATCAAATTTGGCTCTTGTCAGGTTCATATCAAAGTGCAGCGGTCCGTTGGCATTCATGCTGATAAACGGAAGGTTGATATTGGTAGTTGTTGCAGAAGAAAGTTCTTTCTTTGCTTTTTCAGCAGCTTCTTTGATACGCTGCATAGCCATCTTATCTGCGGATAAGTCCACGCCTTCGTTTTTCTTGAATTCAGCAATCATGTAATCTGCAACTTTCTGGTCGAAGTCGTCACCACCAAGGCGGTTATCACCTGCTGTAGACAATACTTCAATGACACCATCACCGATTTCAATGATAGAAACATCGAATGTACCGCCGCCTAAGTCGTATACCATGATTTTCTGCTCTTTTTCGTTATCCAGACCATAAGCCAGAGCTGCTGCTGTAGGCTCGTTGATAATACGTTTTACGTCAAGTCCTGCAATTTTACCTGCATCTTTTGTAGCCTGACGCTGAGCATCGTTGAAGTAAGCCGGAACTGTGATAACAGCTTCTGTTACTTTCTCACCAAGGTATCCTTCTG